>Ga0208315_1000016_pt1 | contig 491474 bp, 449 predicted proteins | sample MalvireepMed_215_FD_184239 | JGI IMG/M metagenome (GOLD analysis project Ga0208315, IMG submission 184239) | Marine viral communities from the Global Malaspina Expedition - Malaspina viral metaG DeepMed_215 (SPAdes) (version 2) | ecosystem: Environmental > Aquatic > Marine > Oceanic | place...
CGGCGATCCATCCGTCGTGGTCCTGGATCGGCCACATGTCCCAATAGACGCGGTTGCGGTCGAGGTCGCTCCGGCGCGGCCGGGTGATTTCGGAAATCCGGTTCTCAGGACGCGGGTCGATCCTGCTGGCGTCTTCGCGTGTCCATACGCTTGTCATCTCAGCGTCCACAGATGGGAGTAAAGGGTGGGCCGACCGGGGGTAGGGGACCCGGCCGGCCCGGTGTCCTGACACTGGGTCAGAAGTCGATACGGGCGGAAGCGAGAATGCTGCGTCCGGCAATCGAACGGGCGCGGACCAGGCCATTGCCCGGGATCGTACCTTCTTCGGCTTCGGTGTAACCGTAGACGTCGAACAGATTGCTGGCATTGAGCGACAGTTCGAGCCGGTCCATCGGACGCACGGCGATGAAGGCATTCACCTGCGTATAGCCGGGCAGCTTCAGCTGGTTGTTGTCCTGCGTGTAGCTGTCCGTGGTGCCGATCGCGTTGAGGCCGACGGTGAAGACATCGTTCTCGTACTGCGCGGTCCCCTGGAAGACGAGATCGGCTTGGCGACGCGGCGTGTTGCCGATCACCGCGGCGTTGAGCGATTCCTTGATCTCCGCATCGGTCCAGGTGGCACCGGCCGACAGCGAGAAGGGACCCACCGAATAGCTGCCCTCGAGTTCGAGGCCGAAGGCTTCATAAGTGTTGTCGGTCAGCCGCAGCGGGGCGATTTCGACATTGGTTTCGGCGGTCTCGGCATAGAAGGCGGTCGCGTAGAGATCGACATTGCCGCCCTGGTATTTCAGCCCGCCTTCGAGCTGGTCGACCGAGGCAATCACGCCGTTGTCGTCGTCGCCCGGCAGGCTGCCGTCCACCGCGCTGATCGCGGGGGAGAACAGGCTGCGGTCTGCCGTATGGCGGCCACCCTGGCTGTAGCGGGCGAACAGCGACAGGTCGTAGGTCAGCAGGTAGCTGGCGCCGACCGAGAAGGAGAAATAGTCGTAATCGTAATCGACCGGGCGGGCGTTGCCGAGCGGGAGCACGCCGGTCTGCGCTTCGGCGGGGCTGATAACCCCGTCATTGTCGAAGTCGAATGCGGTCACGCCAGCACCGAAACCGGTATCCGAGCCGGTGATCGTGCCCTTGGCGCTGCCGAAATCGTAGCGGATGCTGGCGTCGAAGGTCACGCGGTCGAAATCGAAGGCCAGCGAGGCGAAGGGCGCATAGGTGTCGTAGCGCACATCGTAATTGCGGCGGCAGCAATTGCCGAAGAAGCTGGCGCTGTAACCGGCCACGCCCGTATCGGTGACGACGTTGCCGCCGGCATCGACGATATCGACGAGCACCGAATTGCCGTCGCCTTCGACCGTCTGGACATAGGACGTCCACAGCCAGTCGGTGTCGATGTCCTGGCGGCTGCCATAGAAGCCCGCGGTGAAGGTCGCGCTGCCGCTGCCGACATCGAAATCCTTGGCGACCCGCAGATCGTTTACCAGGTAGTCGAGATCGTTCAGGCGGACGTTGAACAATACGACATTGGTCAGCAGGCCATTGCCGCCCAGGGTCGCCGGGTTGGCGACTGCCTGGCCCGCATCGGGGCCGCTGGCCAGAACGATGCTCGAACCGGCACCGCCGATCCCGTCGGCAATCGCCTGCGCATCGCCCACGCTGGCGGGGAAGGGCGAAACGAAGCTGCCGCTGTTGTCGGCGTAGCGCAAGCGGTTGGTCAGCGTCCAGCCGGGGGCGAACTCGACTTCCGCCTCGACGCCGAATGCAGCGCTCTTGACCGACAGGCCGTCGTGGATGTCGTAAGTCGTCGGATTGTTGTCGCCATCGAGCGTCCGCGCCGCCGAGATGTACCGGCTGTACAGCGACGCGGTGCGCGGGTCGAAATTGGCGATCGCGGTATAATCCGGATCGCTGTCGGTCCCGGTCACGGCCACCGGCTGCGGCAGGATCGTCGGCGTGCTGTCGTCGAGATACTTGCCGTGTACGCGGATATAGCCGCCGTCGAATTCGGTAGTGAGGTTGGCCTTGATCTGGCCACCTTCCTTGCCGTTGAAACCGGTGTCGCGAACGCCTTCGCCGGTGCGGTAGAAACCGCCGACATGGAAATAGCTGGTTGCGTCGAGCGCGCCGCCGTATTCGAAGTCGAGCCGGTAGGTTTCGTGATCGATGCCGATCGTGCCGGCAGCCGCGCCGCCTTCTTCGAGCCCGGTCTTCGAGATAAAGTTGATCACCCCGCCCGGCGAGTTCGAGGCAAAGGTCGAGGCCGAGCCGCCGCGGACCGCCTCGACACGGCCGACATTGCGATCGGCGCGCACGAAATTGTCGGCATTGCCGAACACGATATCGCCGAATTCGAGGACCGGGAGCCCGTCTTCCTGCAGCTGGATGTAGCGCGCGCCGCCGGTCGAGACCGGAATGCCGCGAACCGCGATGTTGGCATTGCCTTCGCCGCCCGAGGCTTCCGAACGGATGCCGGGAATCTGGCGGATGAGATCGGCGGAAGAGCTGGGGTTGAGATCGGCGATCGATTCCGCGTCGAGCGCGCTGACCGAGACCGAGCTTTCCAGACGGTTCTGGCCCTGAGCGACCGCGGTGACGATGATGACATTGTCACCGAGGACGGGGTCGCCATCGGCAGCGGGTGCGCCTTCCTGAGCGAATGTGGGGGCGGATATCGCCGACAGCGCGACCCCGGCAGCAAGCACGTTGCGAAGTTTCATCATTGCTCTCCCAGATGGAATTCTTTCGATTCGCCCCTTAGACATACCGCTGGTGCAAACGTTTGCAATACTAAAATGCAAACGTTTGCAATCGGGCGTTGTTTGTGACACCAACTTGCTCGACGTCGCTGCTACAGGTGGGGCTGGGAGAGAGTACCGGATATGCAAGTCACAGGAAAACCGCGGCTTTCGCTGCTACGAATCATCGAGATGAACGTCGGCTTCTTCGGCTTGCAGTTCAGTTTCGGTCTGCAGCAGGCGAACATGGGGCCGATCTACGGCTTCCTCGGTGCGGACGAGGCGACGATGCCGCTGCTGTGGCTCGCCGGACCGATGACCGGCCTGCTTGTGCAACCGATCATCGGGGCAATGAGCGACCGTACCCAGTCGCGCTGGGGCCGGCGCACGCCCTATTTCCTGATCGGCGCAATCATCTGTTCGATAAGCCTGTTCCTGATGCCCTATTCCAGCGCGCTGTGGATGGCCGCCAGCCTGCTGTGGATCCTCGACGCCGGCAACAACATCACGATGGAACCCTACCGCGCCTATGTCGCCGACCGGCTGGTGCCCGATCAGCGCGCCACCGGCTTCCTGACCCAGAGCGCTTTCACCGGCCTGGCGCAGACCCTGTCCTATCTTGCGCCGACGCTGCTGACCGCTTTCGTTGCCAAGGACGTGCTCGATGCGAATGGCATTCCCGTCATCGTGAAGATTGCCTTCATCATCGGCGCGATCCTCTCGATAAGCACTATTGTCTGGTCAGTCTGGCGGGTACCCGAATTGCCGATGACGGCGCAGGAAAAGGCGGACCTTGTCGGCAAGCCCATGACCGTCAAGGCGACGCTTGGTGAAATCGGCAGCGCCATCAAGGACATGCCCAGGGCGATGCGGCAGCTGTCGGTGGCGATGCTGTGCCAGTGGTATGCGATGTTCGCCTATTGGCAGTACATCACTTTCGCGGTCGGCCGTTCGATTTACGATACCTCCGATCCCTCCAGCGCGGCGTTCAGGGACGCGACGCTGACGACGCAGCAGGCCGGGGCGCTCTACAATTTCATCGCCTTCCTCGGCGCGCTCCTGCTGATCCCGATCGTGCGCAAACTGGGCGCGCGGCTGGTGCATGCCATCTGCCTGAGCGCGTCGGGCGCGGCGATGCTGCTCATCCCCGGAGTCGAGACGCCCGCCGCGCTGTTCGTGCTGATGCTGGGTATCGGCATCGGTTGGGCAGGCATGATGGGCAACACCTACGTCATGCTGGCCGATGTCATCCCCCCCGAACGCAACGGCATTTACATGGGTATTTTCAACATGTTCATCGTGATTCCGATGCTTATCCAGACGCTGACCATGCCGCTGTTCTACGAACCGCTGCTCGGCAGCGATCCGCGCAATGTGCTGCTGCTTGGCGGAGTGCTGATGCTGGTCGGTGCGGTCGCGACGATGTTCGTTGACGCGGGCCGCCCGGTGCCCAAAAACCTGCGGCCGGAGGCGAACTAGAACCCGATGTCCGAACCCACGCACGAAACCGCGCAGGAGCTCGCGCCGCCGCCCGAGCGCGCGCGCACGATCACCGATCTCGCCAGGATTGCCGGTGTATCGCCCGGTACGGTGTCGCGCGCGCTTGCGGGCAAGAGCCTGGTCAACGCCAAGACCCGCGAGCGGATCGAGGCGCTGGCGCGCGAACATGGCTTTCGCCTCAACCAGATGGCGAGCCGGTTGCGACGGCAGAAGACCGGCGTCATCGGCGTCGCCATCCCGCTCGGACACGACCGCCGGCAGCATATTTCGGACGCGTTCTTCATGACGCTGCTCGGCTATCTGGCGGACGAGCTTACCGAACGCGGCTATGACCTCATGCTGCGCCGGGTCATCCCCGATCGCGACGGGGACTGGCTCGATCGCTTCGTCGGGTCGGGTATGGTCGACGGGGTTATCGTGATCGGCCAGTCGGACCAGTTCGAGCGGATAGAAGCTGCCGCGGCGCGCTTCCTGCCCATGGTGGTGTGGGGCAACCATCAGGAAGGCCAGCGCCATTGCGCGGTCGGGACCGACAATTTTGCCGGCGGGCGGCTGGCCGCCGAACGCCTGATCGCCGCGGGGGCGAGCACGATCGGCTTTCTGGGATCAACCGACCCTATCGAATTTGCCGCCCGTTACGCGGGGGCGAAGTCTGTTGCCGATGACAAGGGCGTCCCGATCCGTGCGCTGCCGACCCATCTCAGCCCCGAACACGCCGCCGACGAGATTGCAGCACACCTGGCGAGCGACATGGCGGGTATCGATGGAATATTCGCTGCCTCGGACATGCTCGCGATTGCCTGTATGACCGAATTGCAGAAGCGCGGGATCGATGTGCCCGGGGGGATGAAGCTCGTCGGGTTCGACGATCTGCCAATTGCCTCGCAGACCCGGCCGGCGCTGACCACCATCCGTCAGGATATCGCTGCGGGCGCCGCGCGCCTCGCCGACCTCCTGCTGCGGCGGATGGGGGGCGAGAACACCGCGAGCGTGGTGCTTCCGCCCGAGTTTGTCGGCCGGCAGACCGCCTGACCGTACGCCGCGCCTGCGGACACCGTCCTGCTTCCCACACGCTCTGGCGCGCTGAGCGGCATTCCTCGTGTCACACAGGAACGGCGGGACGGGGGTCCCGTTAGTCTGGTGAACATGCAATCAGCAGCGCCAGCAGTCCGGATCCGCCGGGCGGGTTGGCGCCATGCAAGCGAGAAGGCCCCCCATGTCCCAGATACAGACCCGCAACCCGGCCACCGGCGAAGTGCTCGAAACCTACGAGGTGATGGGCGAACAGGAGGTGTTCGCCAAGATCGACAGCGCGCATGAAGCGTTCCTCGACTGGCGAAGCAAGTCGCATGAAGAGCGCGCGCCCTATCTCCGCAAGATCGCCGGAGTGCTGCGCGACAATTCGGAGCGTTTCTCTGAACTGATGACGCGCGAGATGGGCAAACTGCTGCGCGACGGGAAGACCGAAGTCGAGCTTTGCGCGCGCTTGTTCGAATATGCTGCCGACAAGGGTCCGGAAGAGTTGGCCGACCAGGAACGGACGCATAGCGGCGGCAAGAAGCGCGGTATCGTGACCTTCTCGCCGATCGGCGTGATCTACAGCGTGCAGCCGTGGAATTTCCCGCTCTACCAGCCGGTCCGTGTGCTTGCCGCCAATCTGATTGCGGGCAATTCGGTAATCCTCAAGCATGCCTCGATCTGTACCGGCAGTGGGCTGCTGCTGCGGGATCTTTGCGAGGAAGCCGGCCTGCCCAAGGGCTTGTTCGATGTCATCATCGTCGGTCATGACCTGTCGGACAAGGTGATCGAACACAAGCTCATCCGCGCGGTGACCATGACCGGCAGCGACGGCGCCGGCAGCCATATCGGCGAACTGGCATCGAAGAATCTGAAGAAAACGGTGCTCGAGCTCGGCTCGAACGACGCCTATCTCGTGCTCGAAGACGCCGATATCGAAACCGCGGTCAAGACCTGCGTCATGGGCCGACTGTACAACAATGGCGAAACCTGCGTCTCGGCCAAGCGCTTCATCGTGACCGACGCGGTCTATGACGAATTCGTTTCCGCCTTCGTCGAACGGATGAAGGGCGTGACCATGGGCGATCCGACCAAGGACGACACGCAGCTCGGGCCGCTTTCCAGCAAGGAACAGTTCGACACGATCGTCGAGCAGGTTTCCAAAAGCATCGACCAGGGCGCCACGCTGCTTTGCGGCGGAGATCCCGCAGACGATGCCGGTTGCTATTATCCCGCCACCGTCCTCGCCGACTGCAAGCCCGGCATGCCCGCGTATGACGATGAACTTTTCGGCCCGGTCGCATCGGTCATCCGCGCCAAGGACGACGAAGATGCGATGCGGATTGCCAATGACAGCCGTTACGGCCTCGGCGGAGGCATCTTTACCGAGGACGAAGACAAGGCGGTCCGCCTGGCCCGCGACCATTTCGACACCGGCATGGTCCGGATCAACTCCTTCGGCGCGGCCGACCCGAACATGCCTTTCGGCGGCGTGAAGGATTCCGGTTACGGCCGCGAACACGGCGGCTTCGGCATGAAGGAATTCGTCAATGCGAAGGCGATCTTCCTGCCTTCCTGAGCAGTGAATCGCCCGCACGCCCAAAAAGAAATTCGGAGAATTATTATGCAAGTACTTGTAGCCGGTGCAACCGGTAACACCGGCCAGCGCCTCGTCCGCGAACTGCACGAGCGCGGGCTCAACCCCGTCGCAATGGTCCGCGAAAGCTCGGACACCTCGGGCCTGCCCGAAGGTGTCGCCCAGCGCCAGACGGATCTCACCGACCTGTCCGACGACGTCACCGAAGGCTGCGACGTCGTCGTGTTTGCCGCCGGTTCGGGCGGCGACACTTCGGCCGAAATGACCGACAAGGTCGACCGCGACGGGGCGAAGAAGCTGATCGACCTGTCAGTGGCGAACGGCGTGCGCCGGTTCGTCATGCTCAGCAGCATCGGCGCGGGCGACCCTGATCCCGACCACGAGCTTGGCCATTATTTGCAGGCGAAGCACGAAGCGGACGAACACCTCAAGGCGACCGATCTCGAATATGCGATCCTGCGGCCGGTCGCGTTGACCGATGAAAGCGGTACCGGCGAGGTCCGCCTGGGCGAGAATGTCGACCCCAAGGGCGAGGCTGCCCGGGGGGATGTCGCCAAATTGCTTGCTGATGCGGCGGAATCGCCGGAATGGGTCGGCAAGGTGCTCCATATGGAAAGCGTCGACTGATCGCGGTAACGCTGCGCCATCGCTACAACCGATAAGAGAGGGGCCATGCCGCGTGAGCGGCGGGGCCCCTTTTCCTATTCGCCGAGCGGACAAAAGGGCGAAGGCGAGGGTTAATCGTAGAGCGAGTTCGACACTCGGAAAGGCTCGGGAAACGAGGGATGATATCAAAGGTTGCGAAGCACAGTAGTTTCCCTGACTATCACTTAACCATCATTTGGGCTGTGCATGGCACTGCGACCGAATGATCGAGGATCGGGTGAAATTGTTGCAGCACATCGACAGGTTGATCGGATTCGAATCCGACGACGAGATTGCTGACAGGTTCAGCCGCGAACGCGTCAAGTCGGTCCGCGAAACAATTCACTATTACTACCTTACCATACTTGCTCCTTACGCCGGGCTAGCTTGGGTAACATGGGATCATCTCGTCACCCGGATCGTGGCGTGCATTCTGGCGCTGGCCGTCGCGTTTCGTTTCCGGCACTGGATGCTTCCGGTACCCGAAGGGAAAACCGAGGACGTCAATCGCAACGCCGCCCGGCTGACCGGTTTTATGGTGGTGCTGTTGTCCTGCACACAGGCCGCGTTCTACCTTACGCTTGCCTTCGATCTCGACGGCATGGCCGGCGGCACGCCGAGCTGGTTACCCATCCTTGCGCTGGGTTTGCTAGCCGCACTGACGCAGGGTGCCGCACTCACCGGGATCATTTTTTGCCTCAAGGGTGATTTTCTTCTGCTTCGTCATGCCGGTCGTCGCCGCGGTTCTCTATCTTTTCGCTGCATCCAATATCCCGGCTTCGGTCGCGACGGTCGTCCTTACGGCCGTCAATTTCTATATTGCCGAAACCAGTCATCGGACGCAGTTGCGGCTGTTCCAGGCCCAATACGATGCGGACGCGGCGTTGCTGCGAATGGAGCGCACCAATACCGAGCTGGCCGATGCGCGGCGCAACGCGCAATATCAGGCGGAAACCGACAATCTTACCGGATTGCGTAGCCGGCTGGCCTTCATCCACGACATCGAGGCGAAGCTCGACGGTGGGCAGTGCGGCCTGTTGGCGGTGATCGATCTCGACCGGTTCAAACCGATCAACGATCTGTACGGCCACCATGCGGGCGACATAGTCTTGCGCCAGGTCGCGCTTCGACTTCAGCGCGTTCTGCCCCAGGGAACGGTCGTGGGCCGTCTGGGCGGCGACGAGTTTGGCGTATTCATCGCGGGATCTTCCTGCCTCGCCGAACTGGGGCAATTGGTCGATGTGTGTGACAAGGCGCTAAGGCAGTTGTGCAAACCAATGCGTCTGGCGAATGCGCAGGTCAGCATCGGGGCGTGCGCTGGCGCTCGCTTGCTTGGCGAGGACGCCCCGGATGTCGACCAGGCACTGCGCGATGCCGATGCAGCGCTTTATTTTGCCAAACGCAACGATATGATCGAGACGAAGCTGTTCGACGCAGAGATACGCGACAAGAACAAGCGTCTCCACGCGATCGAGACCGCGCTGCTCGAGGAGGGCGCGCTGGATCAGCTTTCGCTGGCCTACCAGCCGATCTTCAACCTGCGGACCGGACAGCTCTCGTCGTTCGAAGCGCTGGCGCGCTGGGAGCACCCGGTGCTCGGCAATATATCCCCGGGGCAGTTCATTCCGATCGCGGAGCGGATCGGCTGCATCCGGCCGATCACTCTCGCATTGCTTTCGCGCGCAGTGGACTTCGCTGCCGAATGGCCGGCATCGTGCCGTCTGTCGTTCAATCTAAGCGCAGCGCATATTTGCGGCGGCGACGCGGCGAGCGAAATCGTCGCCCTGATCAAGCAGAAGAATTACCCGGCCGAGCGCCTGCAACTGGAAATCACCGAGACCGCCATGCTGGTCGATTTCGCTACCGCCAGGCGCAATGTCGACATGCTGCGCGAGGCCGGATGCCGGGTGGCGCTGGACGATTTCGGCGCCGGTTTCGCCTCGCTGGTCTATCTGCGCGAAATTCGCTTCGACAAGGTCAAGATCGACGGGTCGCTGATCAAGCGGGCGCGCCATCCTCAGGGGCGCGACATGCTGCGCGGGGTGGTGAAGATGATTGCCGCGATGAAGCTCGAAAGCGTCGCCGAATTCATCGCTACTTCGGGCGACCGGGAAACCGCGCGCGAGCTTGGTGCCGAGTTCGGGCAGGGCTATCACCTCGGTTATCCGCTCGACGAAGAGGGCACGCGGGACCTGCTGGCACAGTACCATTGGCCGCACAGCACGAAAGTGCGCAGCCTCGCAAACTGGGAACTCGACCGGCAGGAAGCGCTGGCACCGTCCGCGCGGCCGCTTCCGCTGACGCGCGAGAAATAGCACCGCCGAACGGGCGGCTTCGGGCTCGGGACATCTCGCTCGCACGTGCCATCACAGCATCCGTCTCCGGAGCCAGCCCGCCAGAGTGGCTCATCACCTTAGCAAAGGTAAAGCTTGCTTGAGGTATAGGTCCTATGGTCCGTTTTGCGGTAATTCTTCCCAGCGAGATGGGTTGTCGCCGGATACGCTCACGCGATAGAGCGGCGGTTCTCTTCTTCACCCGACAAGGATCCGCATTTGCCCAAGCTATCGCATCTCGATCAGGACGGTCGTGCACGAATGGTCGATGTGGGGGACAAGCCGGTCACCGCGCGGCGCGCGCGGGCGCAGGGTCGCTTGTCGTGTTCTGCCGAAACGCTGGCGTTGGTAGAGGAAGGCAAGGCCCCCAAGGGCAGCGTGATCGCAACGGCTGAGTTGGCCGGGGTAATGGCTGCCAAGGGCACGGCGGATCTGATCCCGCTGTGCCATCCCTTGCCGCTCAGCAAGATCGACGTCGCGATCGCCATGGACCTGAGCCTGCCCGGATTTATCGTTGAAGCCGTAGTCCGTACCGAGGGGCGAACCGGGGTCGAAATGGAGGCGCTGACTGCAGTATCGGTCGCCTGCCTTACACTGTTCGATATGCTCAAGGCAGCCGACAAGGGCATGACCATCGGCGAAATCCGCGTGACCGAGAAGGAGGGCGGCGCTTCGGGCGCCTGGCAGCTCCCGCGATGACAGCTGCCATGAAGACATTCGATGAAGCGTCGGCGCTGATCGCCTCTTATGTCGCGCCGCTGGAAATCGAAACCGTGGCTCTGAGTGCAGGCGCCGGGCGCGTGCTGGCTGCGGATATTCGCGCGGCGATTCCGTCTCCGCGGCACAGCGTTTCAGCGATGGATGGCTATGCGGTGCGCGAAAGCGATATCGCTGTGGGTGAACCCGTGCAGGTCGCGGGCGAAGCGCGGCCCGGCGCCCCTTTCGCCGGCGTCCTGCCAGGGCGAAAGGCGGTTCGCATCTTCACCGGCGCACCGCTTCCCGACGGTGCCGATTGCGTGATCATGCAGGAATATGCGCAGCGCGATGCGGACACGGTACGGTTCGCCGCGGGGTTCGGCCCTGTGAAACACGTGCGGCAGCGTGGCAGCGATTTTGAGGAAGGCGCAGTCCTGCTGCGCAGGGGCGCCCGCCTTGATGCGAAGACGCTGGTGGCGGCAGCGGCCGCCGATGTCGCCGAGATCACCGTGCATCGTCAGCCAGCGATTGCGATCATCGCTACCGGGGACGAATTGGCCGAACCGGGATCCGCGCAGTTGGCACCCTACATGATTCCGGATTCGACCTCGCTGGCAATCGCGTCGCTGGCGCAAGATGCCGGTGCCTGCGTAACTTCGCGGTGCCGCGCACAGGACGATTTGCCCGAGCTCGAGCGGCAGGCGGGCGAATTGCTGGAGAGTGCCGATATCGTGATTGTCATCGGCGGAGCATCGGTCGGCGATCGTGATTTCGCCAAACCCATGTTCGCCCCGCATGGGCTCGAGCTGGTTTTCGACAGGCTGGCGATCAAGCCGGGCAAGCCGGTGTGGCTCGGGCGGGCTGGCGCACGGTTCGTTCTCGGACTCCCGGGCAATCCCAGTTCGGCCATGGTGACCGCGCGGCTGTTCCTCGTTCCGATTCTCGAGCGCTTGCAGGGCGGGCAGGGCTATCACGCCTGGCGCGACATGCCGCTGGCCACGCCGCTGCCTGCGACGGGTGACCGCGAGACTTTCGCCAGGGCGCATTGGGGCCAGGCAGGCCTCGAAGTGCTGGGCAACCAGGACAGCGGAGTGCAGGGCGGCCTCGCCCGCGCCGACTGGCTGATCCGCTGCCCATCCGGCCAGGACGGCTTGGAAGCAGGCAATACGGTATCCGCTCTGCTGTTCTGAACGGGTGGCTAGCCGCGCACCCACATTGACAGGTCGCCGTCGCCGCGGGTCACATTGCCGGCACTGCCTACCGGTTCATGCATGCCGTCCGTCAGGAACGCGATCATGGCGGCATCGTCTCCTGCCACGCCGGCAAGGGTGCGGCTGCCCGAAGGGGTGAGTGCCACGATCACACCCGATTTGGGCGAACCGTCGCGGCCATAATGGACCGTATAGCTCTCGATCGTCGCCGGCCCCTCGTAGGTCCGGTCGAGCGTGGGGACAGCGCCGCGGCGCGCGTCGGCTTCGGCCTGACAGTCGAAGTCGTGCGGGAAGGCAGCGCCGGTGGGCGTCCCCGCAAGCAGGATAGTATGATTGTGCGTTGCATAGCCGCCATTGGCGAACAGCAGGCCCTTATCCCCGGTCCCGCGCAGCTTCTGCACCATGGCGACGACCGCATGGCTCATGTAATTGCCGATCGGGCCGCCTCCGAAGGTTAGTCCGCCAAACACCGTGGCCGGCCGATCGAGGGGCCAATCGAGCACCCGGCGGGCCATTTTCGGGACACAGGGAAAGCAGCTGTACAGTTCGACATGGGCCAGATCTTCGGTGCCGACCGCGTTCAACTGCATCGCGCGTTCGATCGATGTCGCGAGGCTGGGTGAAGCATCGTAGCGGTCCCGGTCGAGGAAATTGTCGCTTTCATGCGCCGCTGCGCCATAGCCGATGAAGACCAGCGCCTCGTCCGGGATCCCGCGCCGCCGTGCTTCCGCGAGCGAAGTTACGAGAAAGCCCGCGCCCTGATTGACCGAGGAATTGGCCACCTGCAGCTTGGTATAGGGAAAGGCGATCGGGCGGTTGCGATCGGATGGCGTGATGACGTCCTCCGCGCTCACCGGCTTGGTAATCCACGCACCCTCGCCAGCAGCCGCGACTTCACTCATGCCCGCCCAGATGGTCCCGCTTTCGGCCTGCCCCTGTGCGAGCGTCTGGCCATAGGCCGCGCGGCCGGCGTTCTCGTACAGCGGATAGACATCGGTCGGGACCGTAAGCCCATAGCTTTGCGCATAGCCCTTGCGCACGCGGTGCGATGCGTCGCGCAGCGCATTGGGTTTCTCGCTGCCATCGCGTGCCTTGAGTGCAGCCAGCTGACCCGCAGTCCGCAGCGCCTCGCCCCCGGCAACCGCGCAAATCCGGGATTCTCCCCGGCCTATGCGATTGGCAGCCTCGTTGAGTAGCAGGATCGGGCTGTCGCCGTTGGGCATGGCCGTCTGCAAGCAATGCGACGGATCGATGCCGAGCGCCTCGGCTACCTTGCCATCCACTGGATTGAGTTGCGGCCACGCCAGCTGCGCGACAACCGCCAGCGAATCGCAGTCCTCGAGTACGCCGCCGCCGGCATCGGCATCCGCGCGCCGCAGCGCTTCGGCCATCAACCCGACGGGGTCCAGGCCGTCACCCGGCTGTTCGGGCCGATCGTTGATCTGGCCAACACCGATAATAACGGGAATGGTCTCTGGATCCTGCTCGGTCACGCTCGCTCTCCTCTCAGCGCCATGCCTAGCAAGCAGGTTGCACGCTGCAACCGAAACTTGAGAAGCTGGCCTCTTACGATGGGGAGAGGCCGCTACCTTGCGCACACAGACGCGCGCACAGCGATCGAGCATGCAAACCTTTTTCGCGTGGAATCGTCGTTGGTTTCTAGCGCGATCCCGTGCGGCCTAGCGTATGAGGCAGATCGAAACCCGAACGGGAAAGTCGTGGAGCGGGGCACTGGCCGATATCGTTTTCAACTGTCCTTCGCGAATTGCAGGATCTTCTGGCGTAGCCAGGTCAATCCCGCATCGCGCGTACGCGATACGTGGTGCTGCATCATTTCGCGCATGGGCGACAGGTCGTAGGGGAGGTCGACGATCGCGAGGTCGAAGACGGGCTGGGTTACGCGCGCGAGGCGTTCGTGCATGACGGCCAGGCGGTTCGTCCCGCGCAGCAGCCAGGGCACCTGGATGAAGGATTGCGCGGCCACGTCGATCCGCCGGTCGGGGGCGAGCTTGCGCAGGATCGCCTCGATATAGGTGTCCTGGTTCGATATGCGCACGACCACATGGCCGCATTCGTTGAACTGTTCGATCGACAGGGGGCCTTGCAGGAACGGATTGTCCCTGGCGCCGACGACGACATGGCGTTCTTCGAACAACAGTTCGCGCGGATGATCGGTTTCGAGGAACTCGTTGGGTGTCATCAACAGGTCTATTTCGCCTGCTTCGAGCCGGCGGGCACTCTGCGCACTGGGCAGTGACAGGTTCAGGCGGATTTCGGGCGCTTCGATCTGCAGATGTTCGATCAGCGGCACCAGCAGGACCGTGGTGATGTAATCCGATGCGTTGATCTGGAAACGCCGCTTCGATGTCGCCGGATCGAAACCGGTGCCCGTGGCGATGAGCGTTTTGAGCCGCATCAAGGTCGTGCTGACCTCGGGCGCCAGCGTCAGCGCATGCTGTGTGGGGATCATCTTCTTGCCATGGAGGATCAGGAGTTCATCCTGAAAACTCTCCCGCAGTCGCTTGAGTGCGGCGCTCATCGCGGATTGCGTCACATTGAGGCGCTTGGCCGCACGCGTCACGCTACGCTCCTCGAGCAGAACCTCGAACGCGACGAGCAGATTGAGATCGAAATTGTCCAGCCGCATCATGCATCGATATCATCGATAGCAATTCAGAAAAACAAAAAATTGGACTGATGATAAGGTGAGGCGCAGTCTGCCGGGTAATAACAAAAGATGAAATTTGGGAGATTGAGGATGCGGAAGGTTTATCTGCTGGGAAGCGCTGTCGGTGCCATAGCCGCGGTTGCGGTCGCCAGTCCTGCCATGGCGCAGGACATGGCCACGCAAACGGAGGCTGAACGCGAAGCCGAACTGTCGGAAACGGAAGGCGTCCCGGGCGGCCTGAATACGATCATCGTGACTGCGCAGCGGCGGGCGGAAAGCCTGCAGGACGCAGCGATCCCGATCGACGCGCTTTCGTCTGAAAAGCTTACGCGGGCGGGAATTGAAAGCGCGAACGATCTGGGGCGCATTTCCCCTTCGCTGGGCGTCAACCCGGGCGGCGGACCGCTGACCAGCCTCTTCATTCGCGGTGTCGGCGCACTGACCGTCAATCCGCTGCAGGATTCGGGCGTCGCGCAGAACTACGACGGCGTATACCTGGGCCGCGCCAGCTCGGCCGCCGGCCAGAACTTCTATGACATGGAGCGTGTGGAGGTCCTGAAAGGTCCCCAGGGGACGTTGTATGGCCGGAACGCGACGGGCGGTGTACTCAACTACATCCCCATGAAACCGCAAGTCGGCGAGTTCAGCGGTTACCTTCAGGCCGAGTACGGCAACTTCGACAAGATCGGTGTCCAGGGGGCGGTCAACGTACCATTGACCGACGGGATGGCGGTTAGGCTTGCTGCCAGCCATCAGTCGCGAGACGGTTACAACGACGATGGGACTTCCGACTTGGAAGCGACCTCTGTGCGCGCGCAAATGCTGATGGAACCGACCGACCGTCTGAGCCTGAGGTTTGGATTCGATTACACGTCGGTCGGGGGCAAGGGCTCTACCGGCTCGCTGCTGGGCTTTTTCAGCAACACGCCGGGCCAGCAGACCGAATTTACGCCCACGGGGATCGACATCGACAGCGGTGCATGCAGCGCCGCTTCCAATGCGTTCCGGGTGCAGACCTTCCAGGGTCCCTCCTTCGCATTGCTGCCGCCGATCAGCTGCGACGACCTCTTCCAGGACCTGTCCTACGGCGGGCTGCAAACCGAACTCACCTATGAGCTCGATGCCGGAACGATCACGATCATCCCTGCTTGGCGGGAATACTCGCAGGACTACACTTTCGTAGGCCCGGGTTTTGCGCCTGCGCCTACGCAAGAGAGTGGAGAACAGTTCTCGATCGAGGCGCGGTTCGCATCCGATTTCGACGGGCCTGTGAACGGCGTCTTCGGCCTCTACTATTTCGAGGAAGAGGTCGATTTTGCGGCGAACTTCTACCAGGTTGCGGTTGCACCGATCCAGAACTGGACCAACGGCGGGGATTCTTGGGCCGCATTCGCCCAAGTCACGTTTGACGTTACGGACCAGTTCCGGATTAACGTCGGTGGCCGTTACACCGAGGACAACAAGTTCGTCAGAGGCGACGACTTTGCTTTCCTGACGATCTGTCCGCTCGAGGTTCCGCCGTTCCCCGGAGCCCCGTTCACGATCCCGGACTTTGCCGGATGCGCTGCGCAGAACTATCCTGCCGTCCTGCCGCCGACCACGGATCCGCAGGTTTACATCGACAGCCTGATCGCCGGTGGCTTCATACCGCCGGGATCGACGATCGACGATGGTTTCTATCCGCTCATCAACGGCTCGGCGGGCTTTATCGTCGACGGCGGCGCGGGCCAGGGCCTGACGAGTGAGGACAGCTGGAAAGAGCCGACCTACCGTGTTGGTGTCGAGTACGATCTGACGCCCGACAGCCTGCTCTATGCGACTTATGAGCGCGGTTACCGTGCGGGCGGTGTCGAGCTCGCGGCGGTCGGTGCCGGTGGCGGATTGAGCTTCGATCCCGAATTTATCGATGCTTTCACCATCGGTTCGAAAAACAGATTTCTGGGCGACACGCTCCAGGTCAATATCGAAGGTTTCTACTGGGAGTATAAGGGCCAGCAGATCACCTATTTCTCGACGATCGACGATGCGCCTAACTTCGGTACGGCCAATGGCGATTCGACGATCAAGGGTATCGATCTGGACGTGCTCTGGGCTGCGACGCCGACCACGACACTGGGGGTGAAGTTCCAGTATCTGGATGCGAAGCTGGACCAGCTGACACTGGTCTCCGATCCCGGCACTGGCCGTTTCGGGTGCGAAAATGTTGGCGTGGTTTCTGGCCTGCAGACATTCGAATGTGCCGGCACCGAGCTTCTCTATTCTCCCGAAATCGCGCTTGATCTGGCGCTTGAGCAGGTTTTCGTCCTGGGCGACTTCGATCTGACGTTCTTTGCCGACGCATCCTATCGCAGCGAGCAACAGACCGACCTGTCCTTCACGCCGCAGACCGTTTCGGATGAATACATCACCGCGAACTTCCAGCTCACGCTTGAGCCGGCCGATGCTGTCTGGTCGATCTCTGCCTTCGTCAACAACGCGTTCGACGAGCGGTATTTGGTCAATACCAACGTAGGCAGCTCCGGAGCATTCTACGGCGAACATAACCCGCCGCGGACGTACGGTGTGCGGGCGAAAATCGACTTCTGAGCGGAGAGGGAAGAATGTTTAAATTCGCAACTGCATTGGCAGGCGCCCTGACGCTTGCCGGCGCACCTCTCCACGCTCAGGAGGTTGATGCCACACCTGACGCAACCGCAGTGGCGGTCGATGCTGGTCGCTGGGTGACGCTGGGCACGGTTGCCGGTCCGGTAGCCAGTCCCACGCGTTCGCAGCCGGCCAACCTGCTGATCGCGGGTGGCCAGAACATTCTGGTCGACGTCGGTGACGGGACGGCAGGGCAGCTTGCCAAGCTTGGCCTCCGCACGGCGCAGGTGGACGCGGTATTTATCAGCCACCTGCACTGGGACCATACTGGCGGCCTCGCAGCGCTCCTCGGTCTGCGCGCCCAGACGAATTCGCCCCCGCGCCTCCGCATCTACGGGCCCCCGGGGACGAAGGAAATGGTCGCCGGCTTGCTTGCTTCCATGGTCCCTGGTGCGACGGCGGGATATGGTGTTCCCGGGGCACCAAAAACCGACCTGAACGAACTCGCTGAAGTTTTCGAACTGCGTGACAAGGCCGGCGTCGAACTTGCAGGCATGACCGTGACGGTGCGAAACAATTCGCACTACAGTTTTGCAGCGGACAGTGATTTGGCCAGTCGGTTCGAGTCCCTGTCTTTCCGCTTCGATCTGCCAGGGCGATCCATCGTCTACACGGGCGATACAGGGCCAAGCGGAGAGGTCGAGGAACTGGCTGCCGGAGCGGATCTGCTCGTGGCTGAAATGATGGATGTCGATGATACCATCGCCGAGATCCGCCGCGACAATCCGAATATGCCCGAGGTTGTAGCCAGAGGGATCGAGCAGCACCTTCGCAATCATCATCTGTTGCCCAGCGATGTTGGCCAGATGGCGGCAAGCGCCGGCGTTGGAGCTGTGGTCGTGACCCACTTTGCCGGCCGCGAACGCGGTGATCCGAAGCACTTCGAATATCTGCGCGACATTGCCGAGCAGTATGACGGCCCGGTGGTCATTGCCAACGATATGGATGTGTACTGAGCCATGCGAAACGCAAATGTACTTGTAATCGGAGGGGGGGTCGGCGGACTGACGACCGCGATCGCCCTGCGCCGCGCCGGACACACCGTGACGGTGATCGAGAAGGATCCCGACTGGTCCGTCTACGGCGTGGGTATCATCCAGCAGTCCAACGTCATCCGGGCGATGGCGGAACTCGAACTTCTCGACGATTACCTTGCTGCCGGGGTCCCCTTCGACAACATTGCCATCCACACTCCCGACGGAACCAAGGTGGCGGAAATCCCCGCTCCGCGCCTGACCGAAAACTACCCCGCGAATGTCGGGATCGGCCGGCCGGCGTTGCACAAGGTGCTGGGCGACCGCACGATCGCCTCGGGCGCGGACGTTCGCCTCGGCGTTACTGCACAATCGCTCGATGATCGCGGTGATGCCGTCCACGTCGTTTTCTCGGATGGCGAGAGCGGGGACTTCGATCTCGTCGTCGGCGCGGACGGCGTCTATTCCGATACGCGGCAGAAGATCATGCCCGATGCCGAGAAGCCCGAATTCACCGGGCAATCGGTCTGGCGTTACAATTTCAAGCGTCCTGCCGACCTCAACGCTCTGCACGTCTACAACGGCCCGACCGGGATCGGTCTCGTGCCCATCAGCGAAGAACTGATGTACATGTACGTGACGACGCCGGAACCGGACAATCCGCACTATCCCAGGGAAGGGTGTGCCGAGGCGATGCGCAAGAAGCTCGCCAAGGCGCCGCCCCAGATCCAGGAACTGGCGCAGGAGATCACCGACGACCACGGTGTCGTCTACCGCCCGCTCGAGCAGATGATGCTCTATGGCGACTGGCACCGGGGCCGGGTGGTCCTGCTGGGCGACGCCGTTCACGCCACCACCCCGCATCTGGGGCAGGGCGCCGGCATGGCGATCGAGGACAGCCTTGTCCTGGCCGACGAGATCACCAAGCACGACACGCCGCAGGAGGCCTTCAAGGCCTATCGCGATCGCCGCTTCGATCGCTGCAAATACATCGTCGAGAAGTCGCTGGCCATTTGCCACGGCCAGCTCGGCAAGGGCCCCCCAGTCGATAACGCTGCTGCCACGCACGAGATGTTCGGCATCGTTTCGCAGCCGATTTGATCAAGATTTCGAGGAATTGGATATGAGCCGAGTAACCGAAATTCGCTATGTCGGATACGGCGTCGAAGACTTCGCTACCGAGCGGAAATTCTATGCCGAGGATTGGGGCTTGGTCGAGGTCGAGGCGACCGAAGACATGGCTTGGTTCAAGACCCACGGACATGACGAGCACCACGTTGTCCGGCTGCACAAGCGCGATACCAATTGCATCGAAGTGATCGCGCTTAGCGCCGACAGCCGCGACGATGTCGATGCCCTGCGCGCCAAGGTCGGCGATGCCGGGTGCAAGATCATCCGCGAGCCGGGCGAGATCGACGGGCCGGGCGGCGGCTATGGGTTCCGGTTTTTCTCGCCCGATGGGCTGCCCTTCGAAATTTCCTCCGATGTCGCGCGCGGCGATCACCGCGCAATGGAGCGGTGGGAGGGCATGCCGCTCAAGATCAGCCACATCGTCCTGCATTCGCCCGATCACCAGGCCGCGGTGAAATTCTTCACCGAGGTGCTCGGCTTCAAGGTCAGTGACTGGCTGGGCGACTTCATGTGCTTCCTGCGCTGCAACGAAGCCCATCACCGTTTCGCCCTGTTGCCGGGGCCGCCGTGCCTCAACCATGTCGCCTACGACATGCTGACGGTCGACGACATGATGCGCGGAGCGAGCCGCCTCAAGAAGCGCGATTGCGACATTCGCTGGGGCCCGGGACGCCATACCGCCGGCAACAACACCTTCAGCTATTTCTGCACGCCCGCCGGCTTCGCGGTCGAATATACGTCCGAACTGGAAGAAGTCGATTTCGAGACGCACGAACCCACGGTCCACGAACCGGGACCGCAGGTGATGGATCAGTGGGGGGTCGGTTCGGGCGGTCCGCAAACCATGCCCAAACCGGCGGCCGATCCCTGCCTATTCCAGTCGGCGGAGGTGTGATCGATGGCCTTGTTCGAATACTTCCCCAATTACATCTGGAACCTGTCGGTCGCGATCGCCATGGAAAGCGGTGGCAAGATCGGTGAAATCGTCGACATGTGCCAGCCGATCAAGGACGCCGCGAACAGCGGCGCCGATGCGGGCACGCCGCAGTTCATGAAACAATGGGCTGCAATGGGCGACAAATTGCTCGAGCTGGCGGCCGAAGACGAGGCCAAGGGGCGCAACTTCTCCGCGTCGAACAAGCTGGAGCGGGCGTCACTCTACCTGATCACTGCAGAACGGATGCAGGGCCATGGCCACCCGGGACGCAAGGAAACCTTCGCCAAGGCGCGGGAAGCTTTCGACCGGTCGACCAAGCTCGGACAGTTGAACCGCGAGCGGGTCGAAATCCCGCTTGAAACCGGCACGATGCCGGCGCTCTGGACGCGCGCGCCCGGCGATGGGCCGAAGCCCGCAGTCGTGTTCTGCAACGGCCTCGATAGCAACAAGGAACTGCTCTACTGGACGGGGCTTCCCGAAGAGCTGGCGCGTCGCGGCATTTCCACCCTGTGCGTCGACCAGCCAGGGTCGGGCGAGGCGCTGCGCTTGCAGGGCCTGCCTGTCGATCCGCACAGCGAGAGCTGGGCCTCCAAGGCCGTCGACTGGCTCGAACAACAACCGAATGTGGCCGCCGACAAGATCGGCATGACCGGCATCTCGCTCGGCGGGCACTTCGCCCCGCGCGCGGTTGCCTATGAACCGCGCTTTGCCAGCGGTGCGGTCTGGGGCGCGAACCACAATTGGCGCGAAGTGCAGGACAAGCGGATGGAGCGCGAGGGCGAGAACCCCGTTCCGCACTATTGGGCCCACGTCCATTGGGCGTTCGGTGCCGAGGGCCAGGAGGACTTTCTCGAAAAGTCCACCGATATGAACCTCAACGGCCATATGGACCGGATCAAGGTTCCCTTCCTCGTTACGCATGGTGCCAACGATCGGCAGATCAGCCCGGGCTATGCCGACGATCTTTACGACCAGCTCGTCAACTCGCCGCGCCGTGAGAAGGTGATCTTCACCGCACGCGAGGGCGGGGTCGAGCATGTCGGGGCAGACAACATCGCCTATGGCCTCGACCTGCTGTCGGACTGGTTCGCCGAAACCCTGGGCGGAAATACCGGAGCGGCGTGATGAAGCCTGGCGAAGCCGAAGCGGTGCCGAACCTGGCAATCGATCCCTTCGACAAGGTCTTCCTCGGCGATCCCTACGCGTATCACGATATGATCCGGGAAGCCGGCCCGGTGGTATGGCTCGATAGCGTGGGCGCCTTTGCGATGGCGCGCTACGAGGAGGTGAAGGACAGCCTCAGGGATCACGAGACCTTTTGTTCAAGCCGCGGGGTCGGCACGCTGGATTTCGCCAAGGAAACCCCTTTCCGGCCGCCGTCCCTGCTGCTCGAGGCGGATCCTCCGCTGCATGATCGAACGCGCAGCATGATGAACCGCATCGTGTCGCTGAAAGCGCTCAAGGAACTGCGCCCCCGCTGGCAGGCCAAGGCAGAAGAACTGGTGGATCGCCTTGTCGAACGGCGCCGCTTCGATGCGGTCAAGGACCTGTCCGAGGTCTTCCCGATGATGATCTTTCCGGACACGATCGGCCTCCGCGACGATGGCCGCGAGCATTTGCTCGATTATGCCACGATCGTGTTCAACGCCTTCGGCCCCGACAACGACGTTCTGCGGGAAGGCAATGAGGGCAAGGAAGCGGCTATCGAATGGGTGGCCGAGGCTTGCAAGCGCGACAACCTGAAGGAAGGCGGCTGGGGAATGGCCGTTTTCGAAGCCGCCGACCGCGGTGAATGCACGCATGAAGAGGCCGAGCGGCTTGTGCGTTCCTTTCTTTCGGCGGGAGTCGACACCACGGTCAACGGGATCGGCCACATGGTGCTGGCCCTTGCCGGCCATCCGGAGGAATACCAGAAGCTGCGCAGCAATCCCTCGCTGGTCAGGCGGGCATTCGAGGAAAGCCTGCGCTGGGATTCAACGGTCCAGACCTTCTTCCGCACGACGACCAAGCGGGTGGAAGTGGGCGGGGCCGAAATTCCCGAAGGCCAGAAGGTTCTCCTGTTTCTCGCCGCGGCAAACCGCGATCCTCTGCATTGGGACGAACCCGATGCCTTCCGGATCGAGCGCAACACCAGTGGGCATGTCGGTTTCGGTTTCGGGATCCACCAGTGTCTCGGCCAGATGGTCGCCAGGCTGGAGGGCGAGCTGATCGGAACCGCGATTGCCGAACGTGTCGCTTCCATCCGGCTCACCGGTGCCCCGGTAAGACGTCTCAACAATACGCTCCACGCTATCGACAGCGTGCCGGTCGAAGTCGAACCGGCCTGATCAGAAGCACCCATTCGCTGCCGCACGCAGCGATCAATGAAATAGGACCAGTACCCGAAATGAAGACTAGAGCTGCCGTAGCTTTCGAAGCGAAGAAACCACTCGAGATCGTGGAGCTTGACCTCGAGGGCCCCAAGCCGGGGGAAGTTCTGGTCGAGATCATGGCAACGGGCATCTGCCATACCGATGCCTATACGCTCGACGGGTTGGACAGCGAGGGGCTGTTTCCCTCCGTTCTCGGCCATGAAGGCTGCGGCGTTGTGCGGGAAGTCGGCGCAGGCGTGACCAGCGTGAAGGAGGGCGATCATGTCATCCCGCTGTACACGCCCGAATGCCGCCAGTGTAAGATGTGCCTGTCCGGCAAGACCAACCTGTGCAGCGCGATCCGCGAGACACAGGGCAAGGGCCTGATGCCCGACGGGACCACGCGGTTCAGCTATCGGGGCCAGCCGATCTATCATTACATGGGCTGCTCGACCTTCTCGAACTTCACTGTCCTGCCGGAAATCGCAGTAGCCAAGATCCGCGAAGATGCGCCGTTCGACACGACCTGTTACGTCGGTTGCGGCGTGACGACCGGCGTTGGCGCGGTAACCAACACCGCCAAGGTCCAGCCGGGCGACACCGTCGTGGTCTTCGGCCTCGGCGGAATTGGCCTGAACGTGATCCAGGGCGCGAAACTGGCGGGCGCCGACCGGATCGTGGGCGTCGATATCAACCCCTCCAAGGAAGAATGGGGCCGCAAGTTCGGAATGACCGATTTCGTCAATCCGAAGGATGTCGGCAATGTGGTCGAAACACTGGTCAACATGCTCGACGGCGGGGCCGATTACAGTTTCGACTGCACCGGCAACACCGCGGTCATGCGGGATGCGCTGGAATGCTGCCACAAGGGCTGGGGCACCAGCATCATCATCGGCGTTGCGGAAGCGGGCAAGACCATTGAAACCCGCCCCTTCCAGCTGGTGACTGGCCGGAACTGGCGCGGCACCGCCTTCGGCGGCGCCAAGGGCCGTACCGACGTGCCCAAGATCGTCGACTGGTACATGAACGGCAAGATCGAAATCGATCCCATGATTACCCACAGGCTGAGCCTCGACGAGATCAACAAGGGCTTCGACCTGATGCATTCCGGCGAGAGTATCCGCGCGGTGGTCGTGTACTGATGGGCACCATCAACGTCACCCTTCGAGACGGGACCGAGCAGTCCATCGAAGCCGCTGGCGGCAGTTCGGTCATGGAAGCGATCAGGGATGCCGGGATCGACGAACTGCTGGCCCTGTGTGGCGGTTGCTGTTCCTGCGCCACCTGCCACGTGCACGTGGCAGGCGAATGGTTCGACAAGCTGTCTGCCATGAGCGAAGACGAGGATGACCTTCTCGAAAGCTCGGATCACCGTACGCTGCAGTCCCGGCTCTCCTGCCAGATCGCGTATACCGACGCGCTCGACGGACTGCAGCTCGCGATCGCGCCCGAGGACTAACGCAATGTCTATCGTCTCGCAGGCCCGGGTGCCGACACCCCATGCGCGCAAGTACGCGCTGCAATTGGGCAGGCATTGGCAGCACAACCTTGCGGTAGAAGAAAGCGGCGACATGCGCCGGATCACGTTCCCGCGGGATGCGCGGGGGGCGGCGTGGTCCGGCGAAGCCCTGGTCACGTTGCAGCCGGAGGACGGAATTCTCCTGTGCCGGATCGAGGCAAGCGAGCCGGGACAGCTCGAAGGGCTGAAGGGCGCGGTCGAGCGGCACGTCGCCCGTTTCGCGTTTCGCGAAGACGGCCTCTCCTACCAATGGGAGGATGTTGCCCCTCGCGAGCCCGGAGCCAGCGAATGACGGGTACCCCGCCATTGCATCCGGCACCGCGCACGCGGGATATCGCCGCGACCAGCCACGGGGTGGTGCTGCTGGCCGCCTCGGTCATGCCGGTCATGGCGATCATCTCGTTGGTTCCTGTACTGCCATTGCTGATGCGCGAATTCGCCGGGGTGGCGGGCAGCGAGTTTCTCGTTCCCATCGCGCTCACCATTCCGGCCCTGTGTGTCGCCCTGTTCTCGCCCGTGGCTGGCTGGCTGGCAGACCGGATCGGCCGCAAGATACTGCTTGTTTCCGCGCTCGTCCTCTACGCCGCCTGCGGCATCGTTCCGTGGTTTCTGGACGATCTGTTCCAGATCATCGCCGCCCGGATTGCGCTTGGAATGACCGAGGCGGTCATCATGACCGTCGCGACCACGTTAATCGGCGATTACTTTGTCGACGAGCGTCGGGAGAAGTGGATCGCACTGCAGGTGGCAACCACCAGTGTATCGGCCATCGTTCTGATCGCAGTCGGCGGTTTGCTGGGCGAGATCCTCGGCTCGCGCGGCCCGTTCCTGCTTTACCTTCTCGGACTGCCGATAGCCGGCATGGCTGCAATGATCCTGTTCGAACCCGAGGACCACGCCCGATCGACCGGAGTTGGCGCCACCGCTTTCCCCTTCGCCAGGGTCCTGCCGCTCGTGGTGATTACTCTTGGGGTCGGGATCGTCTTCTACACGCTGATAGTCCAGCTCGGGCCCATCCTCGAACTTTCGGGGCCCGTTTCGCCTGCGACTATCGGAATGGTCGGTGCGGTTACAAATCTGTCAGTGGGTGGCGGGAGCTTCATTTTTCACAAACTCAAGCAGCACGCGGGAAGAATGCCGCTGGCGCTGGGCTTGCTGCTGGCCGCCTTGGGCTACGCCGGGGCCGCTTATTCGACGAGCTTGCCGTCGGTCGCCGGGTTCGCCGCGCTCGCCTGCGTCGGCAGCGGCATCCTGCTGCCCAACATGCTGACATGGACAATGCGGCGTCTCCCCCCCGAGTTTCGCGGCCGCGGAACCGGGCTCTGGACAGGGGCATTTTTTCTCGGCCAGTTCCTGGCCCCCCTGGTTGCGGCAGCGGTTGTCGGTGCGACGTCAGGTTTGGCCAGTGCGCTGCTGGTTTATGCAGGCGTCGTGGCCGTGGGTAGCATCGTCGCTGCCCTTTCATTCCGCCTGGGGAGCCGCACCGGGTGACCGAGCACGCGCCAATCCTTTACATGGCGCCGCAAACCTGCGCGCGCGTGAGCCTTACGGCACTGGAAGAGATCGGTGAGCCGTTCGCAACCCGCCTGATTGCGTTCAAGGCGGGCGAGCATCGCCGACCGGACTATCTCGCGGTCAATCCTGCTGGCAAGGTTCCTGCGCTCGTTACCGGGAGGGGTATCGTGACGCAGAGCGGATCGATCCTGCTGTACCTGGCGCGAACGCACCCGGGTGCCAAATTGCTCCCGCTGACCAGCGATCCGCTCGGAGATGCGGCGGCGGTTTCGACGCTCTTCCGCTTATCGAGCGATTTGCATCCGCTGGTGACGCGGTTCGTCCTGCCGGGCATGATGCTCCAGTCGGACGAGGCGGCCCCGCAAATTCGGGCCAAGGCGGAAGAGCTGCTGATCCAGCAATTGCAGCCGATTGCGGAACAGTTGGCGCAGCAGCGATGGATGCTCGGGCCCGACTGGTCGATTGTCGATACCTATCTGGCCTGGATCTGGTTCCGCATAACCGGAGCGGGATTCGATGCCGCAGCATTCCCCGAAATCGCCGAAATGACCGGGCGCGCCAATGAACGCGCAGCGGCGAAACGGGCACTGGAGCACGAAGCCCGCGCGCAGCAGGACCTAAAGCAGCGCGGTCTGGCATTCACGCCGCCTCAAGTGACCACACAGAAAAGTTGAGAGGACCGAATATGAATAACGCACCGATCCGCCGCGTGGTCACGGGCCATGATGCATCCGGCCGCGCCATCATCCAGGAAGACGGCATCGTCCCTCGGATCCAGAAGATCGGCGGCGACACCGGCCCCATGTTCTACGAGGTGTGGAACACGCGGGCGACGCCGGCCCCGATCGGTCCCGCCTCGGGCGAACCACCGGAAGAGGGCATCATCCTCGCGCCGCCCAAGAACGGGACGCGCATCCGCGTGCTCGACATTCCGCCCGACGATCCGTCGTTTGCAGAGATGACGCCGGAAGAGGCGCGCGCGCACTTCGCCGAAATCGGCGCGGCCGACGCCTCGTCGTTCGAGGGCAAGGAATCGCGTCATGCCCATATGCACCGTACCGAAACGGTCGATTACGGCATCGTCATCGAAGGCGAGCTAGTCCTGATCATGGACGAGGGCGAGACAACCGTGCGGGCAGGGGACATCGTCGTCCAGCGCGGCACCAATCACGGCTGGGCCAACCGGACGGACCGGAATTGCCGCATCGCCTTCATCCTGATCGACGGCGAATTCAGCGAAGAACTGAAGGGCTGAAGCACCGCCATCCTCGCGTGTGACGGCGCGCCCGAAGCTCGCAAGATATTCCGGAGAAACCCATGCGGTTCGCAACTTTCACCTCACAGTCCCGCGATGGCCGCCTGGTCGTCATATCCACCGATGGGCGCCGCTATCTCGAGGTCGGGGACACTGCCCCCAATCTGCTCGGAGCGATCGAGCGGTGGGATGCACTCATGCCGCGGCTTTCGGAACTCGCCGACCGGCTGGAACAGGGCGAAGGGGATGGTTTCGATCCCGCCAATTGCGCCGCCCCACTGCCACGCAGCTGGCAATGGCTCGACGGATCGGCGTTTTCGACGCATGGCGAACTGATGCAGGTCGCCTTCGGTCTCGATCCGATCGAAGCCGAGAAACCGCTGATGTATCAGGGTCTTTCCGATCGCTTCTACGGCCCGGTCGATGACGTGCCGTTCCCGGGCATGGAACACGGGATCGACTTCGAAGGCGAGTACGGGGTGATCGTCGACCACGTTCCGATGGGCACCGATGCCGCCGAAGCGATGAAGCACATCAAGCTGATCGTGCAGATCAACGACTGGTCGCTGCGTGCCATTGCGCCGGTCGAAATGAAAACGGGTTTCGGCTGGGTTCAGGCCAAGCCGGCATGTTCGATGGCGCCCTTTGCGGTGACGCCCGAAGAGCTCGGCGATGCGTGGCAGGACGGCCGCGTTTGCCTCGACCTGGAGATCGACTGGAACGGCAAGCGGTTCGGCGCGGCTAATGGGCGGGAAATGGATGTGGGCTTCCACGACCTCATTGCGCATGCGGCTTTTACGCGCGACCTCGTCGCAGGAACGATAATCGGCTCGGGCACCGTCTCGAACGCCGACTACGCTCAGGTGGGTTCGAGCTGCATTTCCGAAGTTCGGGCCATCGAGATGATCCGTGACAAGGGCCCGGCGACCACGCCCTTCATGGCGTTTGGCGATACGGTCCGGATGGCTGCACGCGGGCTCGATGGGGGGCTGCCGTTTGGCGCGATCGAGCAGAAAATCGTCCAGGTGTGAAAGTGTCGGCCTGCATTGGCGGTGCAGGCCCCGCCGGACTGCCCCTAGGACACCTGCTGCGTGCCGAGGGCATCGACTGCATCGTGGTCGAACGACAGTCGCCCGGTTATGTGCTCGGCCGGATCCGGGCCGGCGTACTCGAACAGGTCACTGTCGGACTGATGGAACGTCTCGGGCTCGACGCCCGGGTGAAGACCGAAAGGCATGCCCCACCAAGGCTTCAACCTCGCCGAGGGTGAGCGGCTGATGGGCATCTGAACCTGGCGCCAGGGACGTCTATTCCGCGGCAAATGCGCTGGTCAGCTTCTTCAAGCGCAGCGATCCGGATGCCATCGCGGAGTATTCCGAAACGGCCTTGGCCCGGGCTTGGAAGGCCGAACGCTTCAGCTGGGCACCCATGCGGCTGATGTAACGGTTCCCTGAAGACGGTCCCTTCGAGCGGGCCATGCAACTGGCGGAACCCGATTACGTCGGGAGCAGCAGGGCAGCGCAGACTTCGACTGCAGAGAATTGCGTGGGCTTGCCGCTCTAAGCGTAATCCTCGGTGTCGATCGTGCTCCGCATCACTTCGGGATAGCGGTGACCACGCACGCTTTGTTGGTTGATCAGTTGCCCCGCGCGGTCGAGGACTTCGGCTGGCACCGTTTTGTCGGACGCGGCGAAATTGTCGGCCATATGGTCAATGTCGGTGGTGCCGGGGATCGCGTGGACGTGATCGCCCTGCGCCAGCACCCAGGCGAGCGCGAGTTGGGCCGGTCGGAGGTCGTTCTCCTGCGCCAGGTCGTCGAACTGGTCGATCAGCGCGCGATTGTGCGGCCAGTTTGCGCTATCGAACCGAGGATGCGACCGGCGCAGGTCTTTGTCCCCCAACGTCGCGGGATCCTTCAGCTCGCCGCCCAGCGCGCCGCGGGCAACCGGCGAAAAGGCCACCAGCGCAATACCGTTCGCGGGTGGCGTCCAGCACCCCGAGTTCGACGTTGCGGGTCCACAGCGAGAACTCGGTCTGGACCGCGCCCATGGGATGAACCGCATGCGCCTCGCGGATATGGGCAGCGGACCATTCGGACACGCCGTAAGCCCCGATCTTGCCCGCCTCGATCGCACGGACCATCGCGCCGACGCTGTCCGCGACCGGGACCTTCGGGTCGAAGCGGTGCATGTAGAACAGATCGATATGATCGGTGCCCAGCCGTTTCAGGCTGGCTTCGAGCGAACTGCCGATGGCCTCGGGCGAGCAATCGATCCCGCGGCGCGGGCCATCGACGATGATGCCGGTCTTGCTGGCGAGCAGGAATTCATCGCGCCGGTGCATGACGGCGTCGCCGAGCAACTCTTCGTTGGCTCCCTTGCCATAGATATTGGCGGTATCGAGATGGTCGTAGCCGAGGTCGAGCGCTTCATTCAGCAAGCGCACCTTGTCCTCGTGCGGCGGAGGATCGCCATAAGCCCACGACAGGTTCATGCAGCCAAGGCCGATCGGCCGGACCGTGCGCCCGCAAAGCGTCCGCGTGTTCACGACCAGCCGTCTTGCGCTTCGAGGCTGTCCGCCAGTTCGCCGATCACGCGGTAGCAATCGAGCACCTGCGCGATCGAACCATTCGGTTCGCGGCCTTCCTTGATCGCGGCGATGAACTCGCGGTCCTGCAACTCGATGCCGTTCATGCTGACGTCGACCTGCGACACGTCGATGGGCTCTTCGCGTCCGTTCACGAGATCGTCGTAGCGCGCGATATAGGTGCCGGTATCGCCAATGTAGCGGAAGAAGGTGCCCAGCGGCCCGTCATTGTTGAACGACAGCGCCAGCGTCAGGATCTGCCCTTGGTCGGTCTTCATCTGGATCGACTGGTCCATCGCGATCCCCAGTTCGGGGTGCTTCGGCCCCTGGAGGATGTTGGCCTGAACGACCTTCGCGCCGGTCATATACTGGAAGATGTCGATCGTGTGGGCGGAATGGTGCCACAGCAAATGATCGGTCCAGCTGCGTGGCTCGCCCTTCGCGTTGGTGTTGGTTCGCCGGAAGAAGAAGGTCTGCACATCCATCGACTGGATGGCGAACTCGCCCGCAGCGATCCGCTGCTTCACATATTGGTGCGAAGGATTGAACCGGCGGGTGTGGCCGACCATGCAGACGAGGCCGGTCTCGCGCTGTTTCGCCATCACCGCCTGCGCATCCGCCCAGCTATCCGCCACGGGGATTTCCACTTCGACATGCTTGCCGGCATCCATGGCCTGGATCGCCTGGCGGGCATGCATCGGGGTCGGCGTGGTGAGGATGACGGCGTCGATATCATCGCGGCGCAATGTCGCCTCGTAACTGTCCGACACGTCGGAAATGCCGTGCGGCTCGGCGAGCTTGCGCGATTCTTCCTCCGATGCGCTCACCACGGTGACCACTTCGGCGTCGGGGATGTTCTTGAGACCGACGAGATGCTTTTCGCCGAAAGCGCCGGCGCCGACGAGGGCGATGCGAATCATGGAATTCTCCTGAAAATCATTCGATCATGGCCTGCGCGGCCGGACTGTTGCCCTCGATCGTGGGCGAGGGAGGCACGGTTCCGTCGACCGGTTCCAGCACCAGATGGCCGATGGCCGTGTTCGAGCAGGGGACGTGATAATGGCGGTGCAAGGCGCGGGTTTCCTTGCCCAGCGCCCCGCGCATGATCAACCACATGACCATCTCGATCCCCTCGGACCCGGTTTCGCGCAGATATTCGATATGCGGGATGTGACGCAGGTCGTCGGTGGTACCGCAAAGCTTGTCGAGAAACATGTTGTCCCACTCGCGGTTGATCAGCCCTGCGCGCGGACCCTGCAACTGGTGGCTCATCCCGCCCGTGCCCCAGATCTGCACGTCGAGGTCCTCGGCAAAGCTGTCCACTGCCCGGGCGATAGCTTCGCCCAGCGCCCAGCAGCGATTGCCCGAAGGGGGCGGATAAGTGACCACGTTGACCGCCAGCGGGATGACCTTGCACGGCCATTTGTCGGGCGCGCCGAACATCATGGTCAGCGGCACGGTAAGTCCGTGGTCGACATCCATCTCGTTGATGATCGTCATGTCGAACTCGTCGAGGATCAGGCTCTGCGCGATATGCCAGGCCAGATCGGGATGGCCTTCGACGTCGGGCACTTCCCGCGGTCCCCAGCCTTCGTCGGCCGGGGCGTAGCTTTCGCCGCAGCCGATCGCGAATGTCGGGATGATCTTCATGTCGAAGGCGGATGCGTGATCGTTATAGACCAGTACGATCACGTCGGGGAGGTTCCGGGCGATCCATTCGCGGGTCCATTCATAGCCCGCGAAGATCGGCGCGAAATACTCGTCGCCCGCCTTGCCCTGATCGGCGGCGACGCCGAGCAGCGGGACATGGCTGGTCGCTACTCCTGCGGTAATCCGGGCCATCAGCGTTTGTCCTTGATCGAACGGACGCCTTCGGGAGAACGCCCGCCCTTGTTCATCATGTCGCGGTAAGTGGGAAAGTCCATGTCGGTCATGGTCGAAACCGCTTCGGCAAAGCTGACCCCGTCGGTGGAGAATATCTTCGACAGGAAATAGACGTTCCCGCCCAGATCGAGCAACGCGTTGTAATCGCGCCGAAGCACCGCCGCCTTCATCGCGTCGGTCAGCTTCCATTCGTCGAGATAGGCTTTTTCGTCGGCTCTGAACCGCTCGCGGTTGTCCGGCTTCATCAGGCTCATCGCGAACTGGTTCAGGTGATATCCCCGCCGCGCGCGCGCCGCGGTGAAGACGCGTGTGCCCGGAATGTCATCGAACTCGCCGAGATAGGCGTGAATGTCGCGCTTGTCGGTCATAGCCCGCGCTCCTTCAGCAGGGCGTCGAGGCGCGGGAAGACGCGCCGGGCATTGCCTTCGAAGATGGCGCGCCGTTCGTCCTCGGAGATGTCGAGGGCATCGACATAGCGCTTGGTATCGTCGAAATAATGCCCGGTCTGCGGGTCTATCCCGCGGACCGCGCCGACCATCTCGCTGCCGAAAAGGATGTTCTTGTTCTCGATCACATCGGCCAGCAGATCGATCCCCGGCTGGTGATAGACGCAGGTATCGAAGAACACGTTGTTCATCAGATGCGTATCGAGGCTCGGCTGCTTGAGCATATCGGCCAGGCCGCGATACCGTCCCCAGTGATAGGGCACTGCTCCGCCGCCATGCGGGATGATGAAACGCAGGCCGGGAAAACGGCTGAACAGGTCACCCTGCAACAGTTGCATGAAGGCGACGGTATCCGCGGCGAGATAGTATCCGCCGGTCGCATGCATTGCCGGGTTGCAACTGCCCGATACGTGGATCATCCCGGGGACCTGCAATTCCTCCATCACCTCGTAGAGCGGAAACCAGTAATCGTCGGTCAGCGGCGGATGCTGGAAATGGCCGCCGCCCGGATCGGGGTTGAGATTGCAGGAGACGAAGCCCAGTTCCTCGACGCAGCGGCGCAATTCCGCGACGCTCGCTTCGAGACCCGCCTGCGGGCTTTGCGGAAGCATGCAGCCGCCGACAAAGACATCGGGGAAGAGCTGCGTCACCCGGTAGATGAGATTGTTGCAATGCCGGGCCCAGGTCGCCGACACGTCCAGGTCCCCGACATGATGCGCCATGGCACTGGCGCGGGGGCTGAATATCGTCAGGTCTGCGCCGCGTTCCTTGATCAGCCGCAGCTGGTTGTCTTCGATCGTCTGGCGGATCTCGTCGTCGGTAATGTCCGGATAGGCCGGGGCGGGGCGTCCCTCAGCGAAGGCCGCCTTCTGCTCTTCGCGCCACGCATCATGGCCTTTCGGCAGGACGGTGTAGTGGCCATGGCAATCGATAATCAGGCTCATGCCGCGTTTCTCTCCGTGGTGATCGGGGCCGCGGCGGCGCGCTGACGGCGGACGGTTCCCTGTGTCATGACCGGTTCGACGCCCAATGATTGCAGCGTACTGGCCGCTTCTTCCATCTCGGCAGCGCGGCGGATGCCGTGCGTCGCCATGCGTTCGCGGTTATAGGCGGCCCGGCTGAACCAGCTGTCCGACTTTTCGCTGGCATCGAGGGAGGCCAGGACCTCGTCGACCACGCCCGCCGCTTCGGCCGCGCTCATCATTTCATCGGTGAGCGCTTCCACGCCCTTGACCATGACTGAGCGGATGAGCTTGATCGCGGATGCGCGGCCGACTTCCTCGCCTACCACGCGGACATTGGTGAAGCCGAGCGATACGAGCTTTTCGCGCGCCGTTTCGGCCATGTTTCCGGCAAGCAGGACCGGGACGTTCAGCGCAGCCGGACGGACCGGTGCGAGTATCGCGGCATCGACGTAGACGCCGCCCCGCTCTTCGATTGCAGCCGCTGCCCGGCGCTTGGTGTCGGGCGCAACCGAATTCATATCGATCCAGCATGCGCCCGGCGGGAGGAACGCTGCCGCCGTCTGCGCCGCAGCCAGCGCCTGATCGGCGGTAACCAGCGACAACACGATCCGGGCATCGGCAAGCGCGCTGCGAACATCGGTCGAAGCGCTTAAGCCAGCCTCTTCGATTGCCTGTTTGCGCGAAGGGTCGGGGTCGAACGCGCATGCGGGCTTGGCCCAGCGTGCAGCGGCGCAGAAGGTGCTGCCCGCTTCGCCAAATCCGATAAGAGCAAGATCGCGTTCCATGTCCAACAGGATGCAGCCGAGCGCCTGCGCGAACCAATGAATAGCCCGGCCAGCGAATAAGTTTTTACGAATAGTCTTGCGCGAGCTCTCGCAGGACAAGCTGCATCGAACGTTGCGCGGCGGTAGGACGCCAGTCCCGCTTGGTGGTGATCCCGATGGTGCGCGAAACCTCGCTCGGAGGCGGAGATGTCTCGATCAGGCCCGCTTCGATCTCGACGCGCAGCTGGTCCGGCGACAGGAGCGACAGCATGTCGGTTTCCAGCAGCAATTCACGGATCGTGAGCACCGAACCGCATTCGATGCGCACCTCCGGTTCCGCACCGCCGTCGGCCCCGATCATCGTTTCCCAATACTGCCGCAGGGGCGCATTGCTCGAAGGCAGGATCCAGGGATAATCGCGCAGCGAGGCTAGCGACAGGGGAGTGCCGCTTGCAAGCGGATGTCCCGCCCGCATGACGATTTGCGGGCGATCGATAAAGGCGACCTCCTGCGCCAGGTCGTCCGAAGGATCGTCCAGTCTCAGCGCCCCGAGCAGCAGGTCGATCTCGCCATCGCGCAAGGGGCCGGCCAGTTCGGGATAGCTGCCTTCGATCACGGCGACTTCCACCCCCGGATGGCGGCGGGAAAATGCCAGAAGCGCGCGCGGCAGCCACCGCGCCCGCGACAGCGGCATGGCGCCGATGACCACGCGCCCCTTCGCGTTACCGAGCCACACCGCGACTTCCGAGAGCCCGTTGCGCAGCTCGTTCTGGGCCAGGCTGAACTTGCGTGCACGCAGCGTGCCCTTCCTGGTGAAGGTAAGATAGCGTCCGCGCCGTTCGACCAGACGTTCCCCAAGGGCGAGCGAGAGGTCGGCGACCGCGCGGTGGAGCGAGGCGGGGGCCACACCCGCAAGCTGCGCGGCAGCGGAATAGCTGCCCGTCCGGGCAAGGGCGATAAAGGCGCGCATCTGCGTCGCAGTCACGCGGGAAGACCCGATCAGCTCGAGCGCGGTTCGCGCACGCGCGTCCAGCAGCAGTGCCGGCGGAGTCGGTTTCATCCCATCGGGTTCACGCTGGAAAAGGCGGCATTCCAGCGTCCGTTCGAGACGGGCGATCGCCTGCGTTAGCGCGGGCTGCGTGAGGTGCACCGAACGCGCCGCTTCGGTCACCGTGCCATGCTCTACGGTTGCGACGAGAGCGGCAAGATGCCGGATATTGGGCAGGCGTTCGATCATCGTGTACGATTAGCAAAATGTTATACGACGGCAAAGCTTCGCATTGGCATGGCCGAAATGGCGGGCGCAGGTAACCCGCCGAAGGAGATCGCCATGGGCGTGGTTGTGAAGAACATCGAGCGGGCCGACCGCGACACTATTGCCGGATTGGCTCGCTGCGGCGTCGCGACCGTCCATGAGGCGCAAGGCCGCAAGGGCCTGCTGGCGAGCTACATGCGTCCGATCTATTCCGGCGCGCGCATCGCCGGGAGTGCGGTCACGATCAGTTCGCCCCCAGGTGACAACTGGATGGTTCATGTCGCGATCGAACAATTGCAGGAGGGCGACATCCTCCTGCTTGCGCCCACCAGTCCCTGCGAGGACGGCTATTTCGGCGATCTGCTGGCGACCAGCGCGATCGCGCGGGGGTGCCAGGGGCTGGTTATCGACGCCGGGGTTCGTGATGTTCGCGATCTGACCGAAATGGGCTTCCCCGTCTGGTCGAAGGCGGTCTTTGCGCAGGGGACGGTCAAGAACACGCTCGGGAGCGTGAATGTGCCGGTGGTCTGCGCCGGGGCTCATGTCGAGCCGGGGGACGTGATCGTCGCCGACGACGACGGCGTATGCGTTGTGAAGCGCGCGCAGGCAGTGGCCGTGCTCGAAAAGGCGCGCGCGCGCGAAGCGAACGAGGAAGAAAAACGGCAGCGCCTCGCGAAGGGTGAACTGGGTCTCGATATGTATGCCATGCGCGAGCGGCTCGAGGCCGAAGGGCTGAAGTACGTCTGATGAAGACCAGCGCGCCTGTCATGTGGATGCGCGGCGGAACGTCGAAAGGGGGATACTTTCTCGCCTCCGACCTGCCGGCCGACCGGGGCGCACGCGACGCATTCCTGCTGCGTGCGATGGGCAGCCCCGACCCGCGCCAGATCGACGGAATGGGCGGCGGCGACCCGCTGACCAGCAAGGTGGCCATCGTGAAGCCGTCGGCGCGCGAAGGAATCGATGTCGACTATCTGTTCCTGCAGGTGTCCGTCGACGAGGCGCTGGTCTCGGACCAGCAGAACTGCGGCAATATCCTCGCCGGGGTCGGCCCGTTCGCGATCGAACGCGGGCTGGTGGAACCCGCGGGTGAGGAAACGCGTGTGGCGATCTACATGGAAAACACGGGCCAAACTGCCATCGCCAGCGTACAAACGCCCGGCGGTTCGGTCAGCTATGCCGGTAATGCAGCCATCGACGGTGTACCGGGGACTCACGCGCCCATTCCCTTGGAGTTCCGCGACACGGCGGGGTCGAGCTGCGGGGCGCTGCTGCCGACCGGCAATCCGGTCGACGATGTCGCCGGGGTGGCGTGCACGCTGATCGACAACGGCATGCCCTGCGTCGTATTCAGGGCGGAAGACGTCGGCGCCACCGGCTACGAAAGCCGCGAGGAGCTCGAAAGCGCGGCATTCGCCCCGGTTCGTGAACGGATAGAACGCATCCGGCTGGCAGCAGGCCCGCTGATGCAGCTGGGGGATGTGCGCGACAAGACCGTTCCCAAGATGACGCTGGTCGCGCCGCCGCGCCACGGTGGGGCCGTGACGACGCGCGTATTCATACCGCACCGTGCGCATGCCAGCATCGGGGTGCTGGGCGCGGTGACGGCAGCGACCGCCTGCCTGATCCCGGGTTCGCCTGCGGCGGCGGTCGCGAAGGTGCCGCAAGGCGCCCGTAAAACCCTGGGCATCGAGCATCCGACCGGCGAAATGAGCTGCGTGCTCGAAGTCGATCCCGCAGGGGGGGTGGTTTCCGCCGCGCTGCTCAGGACAGCGCGCAAGCTGACGGATGGCACTGTATATGTCTGATCGTATCGTCAGCTGGCACGACGCACCCTCGCGGCCCGCTTTCACGCCGCCCGCCGGCGCCGTCGATGCCCATTGCCATGTGTTCGGCCCGCAGGCGCGTTTCCCGTTCAGCCCGAAGGCCAAGTACCTGCCCGCCGATGCCGGGCCCGAAAAGCTCTTCGCCCTGCGCGATCATCTTGGTTTTTCGAGGAACGTCATCGTTCAGGCGAGCTGCCACGGAACCGACAATTCCGCCACGCTCGACGCGATCGCCAGGTCCGAAGGCAGGGCAAGGGGTGTCGCGGTGGTCGATCCGGCGATCTCGGAGGACCATCTGCATCGCTTGCATGATGGCGGGATGCGCGCGGTCCGGTTCAATTTCCTCAAGCGCCTGGTCGACAACGCACCGAAGGACAGGTTTCTCGATGTCGCCAAGCGGTTACCTGCCGGGTGGCACGTGGTGATCTATTTCGAAGCGGACATTCTGGACGAACTGCGCGCCTTCATCGATGGTATTCCCGTTCCTGTGGTAATCGATCACATGGGCAGGCCCGATGTGACACAGGGGCCCGACGGACCCGATATGAAGGCGTTCAGGTCGCTGCTCGACAGCCGCGAGGACCTGTGGTTCAAACCCACTTGCCCGGACCGGCTCGACGCGAAGAAGGAAGGCGGGCAGGGCGACCCGTGGGATGCTTTCGCCAAGGCGGTCGCTCCGCTGGTTGCCGATTATCCGGATCGCTGCATCTGGGGCACCGACTGGCCGCATCCCAACATGCAGGACGAAGTCCCCGATGACGGGCACATCGTCGACATGATCCCCCGCATTGCGCCGACAGCCGAATTGCAGCGCAAACTGTTGGTGGACAATCCCATGAGATTGTATTGGGATGATGTGGAAACGGCCGGCTAGACGCTCCTCGCTCCCCCCACGACTGGCGAAGATCGTTCCGAGCTTATCGGAGAGCGGGTAGCTCATCCTGTCGATTCAATCGCGTCCATGGAAGCCGTAAAAGAAGCATTGAAGCAGCACCGCAATCCGGATCGCCGAGGTGAAGTGCAGCAATTTCCCTTGGTTCCGCAGTTGGGCGCTGAAAACGGTCCTGACAACCCCGCCGTGCATCCAGGCGCCCCCAGGGTGCTTGAGCGTGTCAGCAGCCAGATTTGCGTCCAATCTGATTGTAAAGTTGCCAATCCCGCCTAAGGTCGGCGCCTTAACCAGGGGGGCCTGCCATGAAGTTTCTTGTCGTTTCCGTTGCCGCGTTGCTTTCAACTGCCGCGTCGGCGGAGACCCACCAGTATCGCGTCCTCTTCGGCGGCGATGATGTAGGCGGGTTGGAAGTCGAAACCGCCGGCAACACGTCGAACATCGAGTTCGACTACAAGCAGAATGGCAGAGGTCCGACCATCACGGAGAAGGTGGAGGTCGATGCGGAGGGCATCCCAACCAACTGGACCATCACGGGCCGCACCACTTTCGGTAACCCGGTGAACGAGAGCTATGCCTGCACTGACGGGAAGGCGAGCTGGAAGGACTCGACTGGCCCAGGTTCGGCAGACGCGTGTTCATTCTACATCGACCAGAACGGCAGCCCTTGGGGCATTTCCTTGCTCGCCAGAGCCCTGCTTGCGACTCCAGACGCTGAAATGGCGGTGCTTCCCGGCGGAACTGCCCGGATCAGGGCGCGTGATACTGCGACCTACGACGGGGCCGACGGGGAGGTGACCGTCACCACCTACGAAATCACAGGGCTGTCGACCGATCCGGCCCATATCACCCTTGATCAGGACCTGAATTTATTCTCGGTCGCGGACCCTCGTTTTGCGATCGTTCGGAAAGGCTATGAAGCGGCTGACGAGGCGCTTCGCGCCGAAGCCGAACGTTACTCGACGCAGCGCTTTGTCGAAATACAGGCAAAGGCCGCCCGCAACTTCGATGGCCCGGTTCGCATTCGCAACGTGCGCATTTTCGATCCGAAAACGCTTGCCCTGACGGAAGCCAGGGATGTCGTCATATACGGCGAGCGCATTGCCAGTATCGAGGACTTGGGCAGTCTCTCGACCGAAGGCGAAACCGTGATCGACGGGGCGGGGGGCACGCTTGTTCCCGGCATGTACGAAATGCACGGCCACATAGGCCAGGACAATGCCCTGATGAACATCGTGGCGGGCGTCACGTCAGTCCGTGACATGGGAAATGAGAATGAAGTCCTGGACGGGCTGATCGAACGGATCGACGAGGGTATTATCGCGGGACCTCGCATAAGCCGGTCGGGATTTATCGAGGGCAAATCCGAATTCTCCGCAGCGACGGGTGAAATCGCAGCCAACGAGCAGGCAGCCATCGATCTTGTGCGTTGGTATGCCGCGCGCGGCTATCCGCAGGTGAAGCTGTACAATTCCATGAATCCCGAATGGGCGGATGCCGTCGTTGGCGAAGCCCACGATCTCGGCATGCGCGTAGCCGGCCATGTGCCAGCTTTTTCGACTGCAGACGCCATGATCGATGCCGGTTTCGACGAGATCACGCACGTCAATCAACTGATGCTCGGCTGGGTCCTGAACGAGGGAGAAGACACACGCACCCTCTTCCGTTTCACCGCGATGCAACGATTTCCCTCGCTCGACCTGGACGGCGACCTGGTCCAGTCGACCTTGGACAAGATGGCGGAAAAGGGCGTTGCGCACGATCCGACCATTGCCATTCACGAACTGGGTTTGACGGCCATCGACGGGCAGGTTCCCGCAGGCTCGATCGACGTGTTCGACAACATGCCGGTCAACACGCAGCGGTACATGAAGCAGGCTTTGTTCGGCACGGAAAACCAGGCGGAGAGAGATGCTTACATAGCGGCTTTCGACACGATCATCGAGACGCTCACGCTGATGAATGACAAGGGCATTCTCCTGGTTCCTGGCACGGACCTCGGCGGCAGTTTTGCGTATCACCGCGAACTCGAACTCTTCGGGAAGCTCGGCATGTCTCCGGCGCAGGTGTTGAGGCGGGCCACCTATGACATGGCCGAATACCTCAATCAGGATCAGGAACTGGGCTCGATCGAGAAGGGCAAGTATGCGGATTTCTTCCTGGTGCCCGGTGATCCGACAGCCAATCTGAAGGAAATCAAGAGGATCCAGATGGTGGTATCGAACGGGACGGTTTACTTCCCGAGCGATATCTACCCTTTCTTCGGTATCGAGCCATTCGCTGAGGCTCCGGAGATCTTAGCCGAATAGACGGTTCCGACAGGCGCGGTCGGTAGTCTTCTCCCATCCGGCCGAATTGGTGCGATACATGCTGCTGTTCTCAAAACCACGGCAGGGTGCCACGTGGTTTTGACTGGGTGGGAAGCCTACGCTTCGCGAGCGCTTGATAAGTGTCAGGATAGTGGCTGGGGTGGCAGGGATCGAACCTGCGAATGTCGGTACCAAAAACCGATGCCTTACCACTTGGCTACACCCCAGCAGTGCGCGCCCCTATAGCGTCTCGGGCGGGGAAGGGAAGGGGGTCGGGGCCGATTGCATCCGGCGCTGCGCAAGTTCGCTTTCGAAGTGCGCGATGGTCCGCCGGTCGAGCTTGTAGAACAGCATCGCCACGCCCGCCGGGATTATGATTGCCGCAGGCACGATGGCGAAGGCGAGATCGATGCCCAGGCGGGCGTCGGCGGTCTGCACTGCCCCTGCCTCGAAGCCGGTCAGGGCGAACAACAGGCCGGGCAGCGCGGCGCCGATCGCCACGCCGGTTTTAACGGCGAAGACCGCGCCCGATACGGCAAGACCGGTCACCTGCCGCTTGGTCGACCACTCGAGATATTCGGCGATATCGGTGAACATCGAATAGGCGAGCATCATCATCATGCCCAGTCCGACGCCGACGAAGACCTGCGCGGCGGTCTGCGGCCAGACGGCATCGACCGGCATCAGGTGAAACGCGCTGATCGCGGCGACTTCGATGATGCCGGCGACGATGATGAGGTGCGCCTTGTCGAACCGGCGGGCCAGCGATGCGGCGACGAGCACGCCGATCAGCTGCCCCAGCGCGAAGCCGGTATAGAAAAGGCCCACCCGGTCGAGGAACAGGAAGACCGTACGGCCATCGTCGCCCGCTACATAGCGAAACCAGAACAGCGCGCTCGAAGCGCGCGAAGCAAGCGCAACGGGCGTGAGCACGGCCGCGGCGGCGACCGCGATCCACGCCGGGGTCCGGATCAGCAAGCCGATATCGTCGCGGATCCGGCCGTTGGTGGGAGCAGGGGGGATACGTTCGCGCGTGGACGCGAAAGCGATGACCAGTGCGAGCATGCCGGCGCCCGCCAGCACGAACATCGTCAGCATGATGCCGCGTCGTTCGTCGCCAGCGCCCAGTTCGCGCACCAGCGTGGTCGCGACCACCGCCACGCCGACCACCGCCAGCGCAGAAAAGATCATCCGGTAGGCGGCGACCGAGGAACGCGTATCCGCACTCGGCGAAATCACGCCCATCAGCGCCGAATAGGGCACGTTGGTCGCGGTGAAAGCAACCATGGTCAGCGTATAGGTGACATACGCCCAGACCAGCATCGATCCGGGGGTAAGTTCCGGGGCCGCGAAAATGGCGGCGCCGAACAGGCCGAAGGGCACCGCCCCCCACAGCAGATAGGGCCGGTAGCGGCCCCAGCGCGTGCGCGTGCGATCGCCGATGGCCCCCATGACCGGATCTGTGATTGCATCGAAGAACTTGGTCAGCAGCAGCATCAGGCCCATTGCCGCGGGGCCGACGCCGCCCAGCTCTACGAAATAATAGAGCAGGTAGATGTTGAAGAAGTTGATGTAGAGCGACGAGGCGAGATCGCCAACGCCATAGCCGAGCTTCTCCAGCCTCCCGACCGGGGGATCCTGATTAGCCAACGCGCGTGCCCTCTCTCCGTTGAGCCGAGGAGAGGGCAGCGCGGCGTTCGAGTCAAGCGGTTGCCGACGAGCGTACTAGAGCGACTTGCCTTCGAAGTCAGCGGCCGAATGCCGTTCGAGCATTTGGGTGTCTTCCTCGCCCCAGGTCTTGTTGACGATGCGGCCCCGCCGCACGGCAGGGCGCTCGGCAATCTGCTTCACCCAGCGATCGACATGTTCGTATTCGTGAATTGAGAGGAAGGTCCTGGCTTCGTTGTAGATGTTGCCGAATACGAACGGGGCGAACCAGGGGTAGGTCGCAATGTCGGCAACGGTGTAGTCGCTCCCGCCCAGATATTCGCTCTCCGCCAGCCGCTGGTTGGCGACATCGAACAGGCGCTTGGTCTCCATGGCATAGCGATTGATGGGATATTCGTATCTCTCGGGGGCGTAGGCATAGAAATGGCCGAACCCGCCGCCGATGAAAGGGGCGCTGCCGACCTGCCAGAACAGCCAGCTGAGCACTTCGGCGCGCCTATGGTCAGTGGGCAGGAAAGCGCCGAACTTTTCCGCCAGATGCATCAGGATGGCCCCGCTTTCGAACACGCGCAGCGGCTCGAGCCCGCTGCGATCGAGCAGCGCGGGAATCTTCGAGTTGGGATTGAGATCGACGAAACCCGAAGTGAACTGCGCCGCGTCGCCGATATTGACCGTCCAGGCATCATATTCGGCGCCCGAATGGCCCGCCTCGAGCAGTTCCTCGAACATGATCGTGGCTTTGACGCCATTGGGCGTGGCAAGCGAATAAAGCTGGAAATCGTGCTCGCCCACCGGCAGCGATTTTTCCTCGCGCGCGCCGGCTGTGGGACGATTGATCCCGGCGAACCGGCCGCCGTTCTCGGTGTCGTTCTGCCAGACTTCCGGCGGGGTGTAGGTGGGGTCGGCCAAGATCGTTCTCCTCTGGTGCGGGGGTAATGCAGCCTCCATTTCGTCGCAAGTTGGGGAACCGTCCATGCCGTACCAAGGTTCTTCCCTTCGCCATGACGAAGCTCATCTATGTCGACGACGATCTGCCCGGTATCTCCCGCAAGGGAGCGGGCAAGGGGTGGGCCTATTACGATCCCGAAGGGCGCCTGATCACCGACCGGGCGGAGAAGCGCCGGCTCAATGCCGTGGCGCTGCCGCCCGCCTATACCGATGCATGGTTCTGCCCGGCCCCCAATGGCCACATCCTCGCGACCGGTATCGACGCCAAGGGGCGCAAGCAATATCGGTACCACCCGCAGTTCCGGGCTGCCCGCGAGGGCGAGAAATTCGACAGCTGCATCACATTCGGCAATCTCCTCCCGCTCGTGCGCAAACGGGTGGAGGACGATCTGCGGGGAAACAGGCTGACCCGCAACCGCGCCATCGCCAGCGTGGTTCGCCTGCTCGATCTGGGCGCGGTGCGCGTCGGCAACGAGGGCTATGCCAGGACGAACAAGAGTTTCGGTGCCACCACGCTGCGCAACCGCCATGCCGAACTGACCGGCAAGACCCTGCGGCTGCGCTACAAGGGCAAGGGCGGCAAGCTGCGCGAAGTCACCCTGTCCGATGGCAGCCTCGCCCGTGTGGTACGCAAGATGCAGGACCTCCCCGGCCAGAACCTGTTCAAATACATCGACGACGACGGCGAGCAGCATGCGGTCGGTTCGAGCGACGTGAACGCCTATTTGCGCGAGGTCATGGGGCAGGATTTCAGCGCCAAGAACTTCCGCACCTGGCACGCCAGCGTCAAGGCGCTGACCTGCCTGCACCAGGCCGAGGGTACGATCCCGATGAAGGAACTGCTGGAGTGCGTTTCCGACCATCTCGGCAACACGCCCGCCGTGGCGCGCAAAAGCTATATTCACCCGGTGTTGTTCGGATTGCTCGACGGGCAGGAAGGCTGGCGCAAGGAGCTCCGGCTGCCGCGCGCGACGCGCTGGTTGACTCGCGAGGAACGCGCGCTGATCGAGCTCTTGCAGGAATGTCCGAAAGCCGAGGATCTGCTGGCCGCCTGAGGCGTGAGCATGGCAAGCCTCTTCCGCTTTTTGATTTAACGCAGTAAATGGACCGGACCGATGGTGCGGAGCCGTCGAGCGTTCGCCTATGCATCACGGTAGCGGCGGGCATCTGTACTCCGCCGGAAGACTGCCATCATGCACCGGCTTGCCAATTTCGATGTCAGCCGCCAGTTCCTTGCCCGGCGCAGCAAGGTGGCAGCGCAGATCGTGTTTGGCGGAATGTGTGCGGCTGCCATGATCGGGGTGCGCTCGTTGATCGACGTCTGGGCTCCGGTATCGGGCCCCTTCGCGCTAATCTACCCCACCGTCCTGCTTGCCACGCTTTACGGCCATTGGCGTGCCGGAGTGGTCGCGCTGGCAGTCACGTTCTGCTGGGCGTGGTTCTTCATCCTCCCGCCGGCGAGATCCTTCCTGTTTGCCGACCCCACCGATCCGGTGCGTGTGTTGCTGAATGCCGCCAGCGCGGTGGTGGTCGTGGTGTTCGCCGAGGCATTCCGCCGCGCCGCCCAGGCGACGCTATCCGAAATCCGCGAACGCGCCGACCGGCGGCTGACGTTGCTGGCGGAGCTCGAGCATCGCACGAAGAACAATTTCGCGCTGGTCGCCAGCATGCTCGAACTTCAGAAACGGCGCATCCCGCAGGCCGAACTGCACGCACCGCTCGACGATGCGGTGGGACGGGTACGGACCTTCGCCGATGCCTATTCCGCGCTGGCGCTCGAACAGTCGGACGAGCCGAATGTCTCGATCAAGCCCTATCTCGAATTCCTGCTCGACCGGATCGAGGCATCGGCTTTGCCGCCTTCGGTCCGCCTGTTCCGCGAGATCGACGAGGCGACGCTTACGCCCGAAGAGGCGGTGGCGATCGGCCTCTATCTCAACGAAGCCGTGGCGAATGCCTGCAAATACGCATTCCCCGAACAGCGATCGGGGACGATCGCAGTGTTCTTCAACGAGCGCGGTGGAAGCTGGCGTTTCACCATCGAAGACAACGGAATAGGCGCAGAAGCTGCGACCGATCCCAGCGGCGGGCTGGGGAGTCAATTGCTTGCTGCCTTCGCCACTCAGGCGCAAGCGACCCACCACGCCGGGCCGATCCTCAACGGCTATCGCACCGAAATGCGGCGCGAGGACCAGAGCGAACTTGCCTAGGGTAGCCTAAAAGGATACCGCCCGCGAATGCACTTGGCCGGTTTTAAGTTGCGCCGCTGGCGCGAAACGCATGACCCGCCCTTGAGCGCGGACCAGTTCGGCGCGCGCTATGGCCTTCCCAAACCGTGGCCCAGCCGCACGGTCTACGGCTGGGAAGCGAAGGGCAAGATCGCCCGCGCCTCGGTCCAGAAACGCTTGGCCGAGCTGGGCGTTTGCCACCCAGCGGACTGGCTCGAACCGGCACCCGCATCTGGATATCCCGACCCGAAAGGCCCAGCCCGCATGAGTGGCAGCGACACGCATTCCTTCTACGATCTTCACACGCATGGTTTTGTCCGCGTGGCGACCAGCACGCCCAAGGTGCGCACGGCGGATATCGCGTATAATGCGGCTGGTATTCTGGAGACTGCCCGCCAGGCCCACGCGCAGCATGTCGACGTTCTGCTCTATCCCGAACTTGCGCTTTCTTCCTATGCCATCGACGATTTGCATCTGCAGATGGCCCTGCTCGACGCGGTCGAGGCGCAGGTCGCCGCGATCGTCGAGGCATCGCGGGATCTTACACCCGTGCTGGTGTTCGGCGCCCCCCTGCGGCGCGGTGGACGCATCTACAACTGCGCGCTGGTCGTTGCGCGGGGCGAACTGCTGGGCGTCGTCCCCAAGAGCTATCTGCCCAATTACCGCGAATATTACGAGAAGCGCTGGTTTGCCCATGGCCGCGACTGCGTCGGTCTGACCATTCGCTGCGGCGGGCAGGAAGTGCCGTTCGGCACCGACCTGATTTTCGCAGCAAGCAATCTGCCCGGTTTCGCCTTCGGAATAGAAATCTGCGAGGATTTCTGGGCGCCCAATCCGCCGGGGACCATGGCTGCGCTTGCCGGCGCTGCGATCCTGCTCAACCTGTCTGCGTCGAACATCGTTATCGGCAAGTCGGACGAACGGCACCTGCTGGCACGCGCCAGTTCGAGCCGGACGCTATGCGCCTATGCCTATTCGGCGAGCGGGCACGGCGAAAGCACCACCGACCTGGCGTGGGACGGGCAGGGCATGATCTATGAGCTGGGCGATCTGCTGGCCGAGAGCCAGCGCTTCGATCTGGAGCCCGAGCTGAGCATCGCCGACGTGGATACGCAGCGCATCCTGTCGGAACGCATGCGCATGCAGACATTCAACGATGCCGCCGAAGCGGCCGGGCGGCCCGAGGACTGGTACCGCCGCGTCGAATTCGACCATGCGGCCGTGCGCGGTGACATCGGCCTGCATCGTCCCATCCGGCGCTTTCCCTTCGTGCCGAACCGCGCCGACAAGCTGGACGAGGATTGCTACGAGGCGTTCAACATCCAAGTCGATGCACTGATGCGGCGGATCCAGGCGACCAACCCCAAATGCCTGACAATTGGGATTTCGGGCGGGCTCGACAGCACGCACGCGCTGATCGTGGCGGCCAAGGCGATGGACCGGCTGAAGCGCCCGCGCACCGATATCCGTGGTTACACCATGCCCGGCTTCGCGACGTCGAACGACACCAAGTCGAACGCCTGGCGGCTGATGAAGGCATTCGGCATCACCGCCGAGGAGATCGACATCACCGCCACCGCGCGGCTGATGCTGGAGAATATCGGCCATGCCTTCGCCGATGGCGAGCCGGTCTACGACACGACTTTCGAGAACGTCCAGGCGGGCCTGCGCACCGATTACCTGTTCCGCCTTGCCAGCCAGCATGGCGGCTGGGTGATCGGCACGGGCGATCTGAGCGAGCTGGCGCTGGGCTGGTGCACCTATGGCGTGGGTGACCAGATGAGCCATTACGGCGTCAATGCGGGCGTGCCCAAGACGCTGATCCAGTATCTCATCCGCTGGACGACCCAGACCAGCCAGTTCGACGAAGGCGTCGACGCCGTGCTCGCCGATATTCTCGATACCGAAATCAGCCCCGAACTGGTGCCGGCCGGAGAAGATGGCGCGATACAGAGCACGCAATCGATCATCGGGCCCTATGAGCTGAACGACTTCTTCCTCCATCATGTCGTACGCTGGGGGCAGAAGCCGAGCCATGTCGCGTTCCTCGCCTGGCATGCGTGGAAAGATGTGCAGGCGGGCCAGTGGCCGATCGATTTCCCCGAAGACGCCAAGAACCACTACGATCTCGCCACGATCGCCCACTGGCTGGAGAAATTCCTTAAGCGGTTCTTCGGGTTCAGCCAGTTCAAGCGCTCGGCACTGCCCAACGGGCCCAAGGTCAGTGCAGGCGGCGCGCTCAGCCCGCGCGGCGACTGGCGCGCACCGAGCGATTCGGTGGCCGATACCTGGCTGGCCGAACTGGCTGCCGCCTTGCCCCCGCTCGAGGACTGACAATGTCCTTTCGCGCTTTGCTGATCATGGCGTTCTGCAACATCGCCTGGGCGCTCAACGTCGTGGTCAGCAAGCTGGCGATTACCGACTTTTCCGCCCCGCCGCTGTTCTACGCCCTGGTGCGCTCCATCATCGTCGCGGCGGTGCTGATTCCGCTGCTGCGGCCCCTGCCGGCCAAGCTGTGGCAGGTCCTCGTCATCGGCCTGGCCATCAGCGGCGGATCCTTTGCGCTGCTGTTCATGGGCCTGGAAACCGCCACCCCCTCGGCCGCCGGCGTCGTCAGCCTGAGCGGCGCGCCGATGACGGTGCTGTTCGCAATTCTCTTCCTGGGCGAGAAGGTGCGCTGGCGGCGTGGGCTGGGCATCGGCCTCGCCTTCGGCGGCGTGCTGTTCGCCATGGCAGGGGAGAACCAGATGCAGACCAGCACCGGGCTGCTGCTGGTATTCCTTTCGGCGATGGTCGGGGCGCTCGGCACCGTTTTCGTCAAGCGTCTCGACCTGTCGTCGATCCGGCTGCAGGGCTGGGCGGCGGTGGCTTCGGTCGCCGTGCTGCTGCCCCTGTCACTTACGCTGGAAAGTGGTCAGTTCGCGGCTCTGGCCGCTTCGCCCTGGGAACTGGCGGCGTGTCTGGTCTTCGCCAGCTTGGTCGTCTCGATCGGGGCGCACACCGCCTATTTCCGCCTGCTTGGCGAATACGATGCCAATCTGATCGTGCCGCTCACGCTGTTCACGCCGATCCTGACGATCGTGTTCGGCGCGTGGCTGACCGGCGATGCGATCGGCGAGCGGCTGGTGATCGGCGGTGCGATCGCGCTGGCAGGGGTGGCGATAATCGTGCTGCGGCCCAGCGCGACTTTCACGCGCCGGTTCCTGGTGCGCCCGCGTTTCTGATCAGTCGAGCGTGACCGTCCAGCCGTGGGTGTCCTCGATGGCGCCCTTCTGGATGCCGACCAGTTTCTCGCGGATCTTGTGGGTCATCTGCCCGATTCCGCCGCTACCGATGGTGAATTCGCCATCGGGGCCCAGCACGGTGCCGACCGGGGTGACGACCGCGGCGGTGCCGCAGGCCATCGTCTCGAGCAGGCGGCCTTCGGTGGCGTCGGCACGCCACTGGTCGATGCTGTACGGTTCCTCGCGCACCTTCAGACCCTCCTCGCGAAGAAGCTGGATCAGGCTGTCGCGGGTGATTCCGGGCAGGATCGTACCCGTCAGCGGCGGGGTGATCACGCTGCCGTCGTCAAACACGAAGAACAGGTTCATCCCGCCCAGTTCCTCGACCCATTTCTTGTCGACCGCGTCGAGAAAGACCACCTGGTCGCAGCCATTCTCGATTCCTTCGGCCTGCGGGACGAGGCTGGCAGCGTAATTGCCGCCGGTCTTGGCCGCCCCGGTGCCACCGGGGGCGGCGCGGGTGTAATTGCGGCTGACCCAGATTTTCACCGGCTTCGCGCCGCCCTTGAAATAGCCGCCGACGGGCGAGGCGATCAGGATGTACTTGTACTGCCGCGCGGGACGTACGCCCAGGAACGCTTCGGAAGCGAACATGAAGGGCCGCAGGTACAGCGCGCCATCGGGGATCGAGGGGACCCAGTCGCGGTCCTTGGCGACCAGCTGGCGGATCGATTCGAGGAACAGCTCTTCGGGCAAGTCGGGCATCGCCATACGGCGCGCGCTTTCGTTGAAGCGCCGGGCATTCTGTTCGGGGCGGAACAGCGCCAGCGTGCCGTCTTCGCGCTTGTACGCCTTCATGCCTTCGAAGATTTCCTGCGCATAATGCAGCACCGCTGCCGCCGGATCGAGACTGATCGGCTCGCGCGGGCCCAGCGTCGCCTTGTGCCATCCACCAAGATCGGCATCGTAATCGATGACCACCATGTGGTCGGTGAAGAGCGTGCCGAAGCCGGGGTCCATCAGGGCCTGCTGGCGTGTTTCACCGGGGACGGGGGCGGAATGGGGTAGGTGCTCGAAGTCCATCTGCGCGCGGGTAATGGGAAGCCGCGCGCGAGGCAAGGTTTTGGAGCAGGCCGGGAATGGGCAATCGGATCATGGCGCGCAATGCCCGCGAATTGCCGGCGCGGCAAAATGAGAAGGGCAGCCCCACGCCCGTAGGTGGAACTGCCCTTCGCATGGTCAGCGGCGGGAAGTGCCGCTTACGAAGCCTCTAAAGGTATGTTCTACCGATAGTGCCCCGTGCGGAAACTTGCCGACCTCTCTGCTGGACCATGAGACATCGGATCACCTCCTTTCGCGCTGTTTAGAGCCAAAGTACCCCGTCTCCGGGGACCAAGATCGCGTTTCGCCGCTGATCTTGGAAGGCATATTGGAGTCTTCGAGGGGGGCAAAACAACCCTTGTAAAAAAGTTTTCCCACGTCAGACTTGGCGTTTGTGGCTCGGGTCGTTTCCCGGGCCTTTTTTGTGCCGCGAGATCCCGCGTGCCGCGAGAGCGAAGCGGGTCGCGACTCCGCCTAGCGACAATCCTCGATCACGCGGGAAACTTCCGCCCAGGGCGGCAGGTAAAGTGTGGACAACCCCGGCGTCTCGACCGCGAATCGTCCGCGCGTCACCGCCATCGCATCGAGCAGCGGGTCATTCGCCGCGAGCGTCGCCGTCAACGATTGCAGTTCGCGCGCAGCAGGCGCCGCGGCAAGCGTGCGATCGGTGGTTTCGGTGCGGATCGTCATCGTCGCAGGTGCAGCGGCGCTGCCGATACGGCTGAGGGTCACGCGTGCGGCACCGCGGTCGCAATCGATCGCGAACAGGGGCTGGTCGGCATTTGCACCGAACATGGCCACGCCGCCATCGGCCCCGGCGCGGTAACTCCAGTCGCCCGCGGTTTGCGGCCGGTCGATCCAGTTTTCCGATGCGGGCGGAGCGGGCCGCTGCGGGGCCGGCGCGGTGGCGGTGGGCGACGGGGTCGGCGTCGGTGTTGGCGTGGGTGCCGGGGTCGAATCGGGCGCGGGCACGCAGGCCGCAATGGTGAAGCTCAGCGCCAGCGCGCCACCCAGATGCACATAGATCGGTTTCATGCATGCACAATGATCGCTAACGCGCATGTTTCCAATGACGAAAAAGATGCGCCTCGATCAGATGCTGGTGGACCGCGGGCTCGTGGAGAGCCGGACGCGCGCGCAGGCGCTGGTCATGGCGGGGCTGGTGTTCAGCGGCGAACAGAAACTGGCCAAGCCCGGTCAGCAATTGCCCGTCGACGCGCCGCTCGACGTGCGCGGGCGCGATCACCCCTGGGTTTCGCGCGGCGGCATCAAGCTGGCCCATGCGATCGAGCATTTCGACCTCGACCCGCGCGGCGCGGTGGCAATGGACATCGGCAGTTCGACCGGCGGCTTCACCGACGTATTGCTGCAGGGCGGGGCGGAGCATGTCTTCGCAGTCGACAGCGGCACCAACCAGCTGGCCTGGAAACTGCGGCAGGACGAGCGCGTCACCGTGCTCGAACAGACCAGCGCGCGCATCCTCACGCGGGACATGATCGACCGGGCATGCGACTGGGTGGTGTGCGATGCCAGCTTCATCGGGCTGGCCAAGGTACTCGATCGTCCGCTCCAGCTCGCGGCCCCGCAGTGCCGCCTCGTCGCGCTGATCAAGCCGCAATTCGAGGTCGGGCGCGAGGAAGTGGGCAAGAAGGGCGTGGTCAGCGACCCCGCGCTGCACCGCCGCGTTTGCGACGAAGTGCGCGACTGGATCGAAGGACTGGGCTTTACCGTACAGGGCATCGCCCAAAGCCCGATCACCGGCCCCGAAGGCAATGTCGAGTTCCTCATCAGCGCCGAGAGAAGCGCGCCGCGCGATTGACCTTGCGCCTCGCTTGGCACTAGTCGCACATCAAAACCTATTCACGGAGAGAGCATGTCCGCCAATATCGCCGAAATGGAACGCCGCCGCGATGCCGCCAAGATGGGCGGCGGGCAGAAGCGGATCGACGCGCAGCACGCCAAGGGCAAGCTGACCGCGCGCGAACGGCTCGACATCCTGCTCGATGAAGGCAGCTTCGAGGAACTTGACACTTATGTCGAGCATGACTGCGTCGATTTCGGCATGCAGGACCAGAAGATCCCCGGCGACGGCGTGGTCACCGGATCGGGCACGATCAACGGCCGGCTGGTCTATGTCTTCAGCCAGGATTTCACCGTCTTCGGCGGCTCGCTGTCGAAACGCCATGCAGAGAAGATCTGCAAGGTGATGGACACCGCGATGAAGGTCGGCGCGCCGGTAATCGGCCTCAACGACAGCGGCGGCGCGCGCATCCAGGAAGGCGTCGCGTCGCTGGGCGGCTATGCCGAGGTGTTCCAGCGCAACGTGCTCGCCAGCGGCGTGGTGCCGCAGATCAGCCTGATCATGGGGCCGTGCGCGGGCGGGGCGGTCTACAGCCCGGCGATGACCGACTTCATCTTCATGGTCGAAGATTCGAGCTACATGTTCGTCACCGGCCCCGACGTGGTGAAGACGGTAACCAACGAAGTCGTGACGCAGGAAGAGTTGGGCGGGGCGAAGACGCATACGACCAAGACCAGCGTGGCGGACAACAGCTTCGAGAACGACATCGAGACGCTGCTCGCCACGCGCGATTTCTTCGATTACCTGCCGCTGTCGAACCGCGAGGACGTACCTGAGCGCCCCACGAGCGATGCCTGGGACCGCGAGGAGCCGAGCCTCGACACGCTGATCCCCGACAATGCCAACCAGCCTTACGACATGCACGAAGTCATCCGTAAGACGCTGGACGAAGGCGATTTCTTCGAAGTGCAGCCGGGCCATGCCGCAAACATCATCTGCGGTTTTGGCCGGGTCGAGGGGCGCACGGTGGGCGTGGTCGCCAACCAGCCGATGGTGCTCGCGGGTGTGCTCGACATCAACTCATCGAAGAAGGCCGCGCGCTTCGTGCGCTTCTGCGATGCTTTCGAAATCCCGATCCTGACCTTCGTCGACGTGCCCGGCTTCCTTCCCGGCACCAGCCAGGAACACAATGGCATCATCAAGCACGGCGCGAAGCTGTTGTTCGCCTATGCCGAAGCGACCGTGCCGAAGATCACCGTGATCACCCGCAAGGCCTATGGCGGCGCATACGACGTGATGGCCTCCAAGCACCTGCGCGGCGACCTCAACTACGCCTGGCCGACCGCCGAGATCGCGGTGATGGGCGCCAAGGGCGCGGTGGAAATCATCTTCCGCCAGGACCGCGATAATCCCGACAAGATCGCCGAGAAGACCAAGGAATACGAAGACCGCTTCGCCAACCCCTTCGTGGCGGCAAGCCGCGGCTATATCGACGAGGTGATCTACCCGCACTCGACCCGGCGGAGGATCGCGCTGGGGCTACGCAAGCTGCGGACGAAGCAGCTCGAGAACCCGTGGAAGAAGCATGACAACATTCCGCTGTAGTGGTATCGTATGAGCGACGGTATCAACGTATGGATTATGTATTCAGACAGCGGCAAGGCTTTCGAATGCAAAAATCCTTTGGAAAACGAGATCTTCGTTTGGGATTCGGCATCACCCGCCAAGCAAGGTTGGGATACAGGCTATTCCGGACTTCACATTTCTTTGAAGGCGCGATCCTTCACTTCCGTTGAACAACAGTGTGGGTTTTCGATGACTCTGCCATTTTTTACTAGAATGGTTGAAGAGGCGTCGGAACAGATCGCTTCTTTCACATATAATCCATCTTGGTTCGATGAGCGTGGAACGCCGTCGGAAAAGTTAGAAAGCAAGTCAGAGTTTGTTCGCTATGCAACGGACAAGTATCCCGCTGCATTAGATCAGCTTCAAGAGTTGGCCGAAAGCATTTTGGATGTCGTTTCGATCGGTCGCGACAGATTGGAAAGTTTTAGAAAATGAAACTCGGCCGTCTCAACCATATCGGCGTAGCGACGCCTTCGATTGCGGAATCGCTGCGTTATTATCGCGATGTCATGGGCGCGAGCATCACGCATGAGCCTTTCGATCTCGAGGAGCAGGGCGTGACGGTCTGCTTCGTCGACACGCCGGGCGAGAACGGGACCAATGGCACGCAGATCGAGCTGATCGAGCCGCTGGGCGAGCAGTCCACGCTGACCGGTTTCCTCGCCAAGAACCCCGCAGGGGGACAGCATCATGTCTGCTACGAAGTCGAGGACATCGAGGACGCGCGTAAGTGGTTCGAGGACATGGGTAAGCGGATCCTCGGCCCGACGCGCATCGGTGCGCATGGCACGCCGATCTTCTTCCTGCACCCCAAGGACATGATGGGCCAGCTGACCGAGATCATGGAAACGCCCAAGGACGATGCGCACTGGTCGAACTGACCGGCGCGGAGGTTGGAATGGCGTGCCACCAGCCTCTTCCGTCACCCCCGCGCAGGCGGGGGTCCAGCTGACCTTGCGAGTTTGAGCGACCGTTATCTGGATCCCCGCCTGCGCGGGGACGACGGGAAAAACGGCGGAAATGAGAGGAACTTCGATGCTATTCTACGACAGTCCCAACCCGGCACCCAATCCGCGCCGCGTGCGTATCTTTGCCGCGGAGAAGGGCATTGAGCTTCCCAGCAAGGAAGTCTCGATCCCCAAGCGCGAGCAGAAGGCAGAGGACTTCGTCGCCAAGAACCCGCGCGGGCAGACGCCGATCCTCGAGCTCGATGACGGCACGGTGATCGCCGAAAGCGTCGCGATCATGCGCTATCTCGAGGCCGAGCATCCCGAGCCGCCGCTGTTCGGCACCACCGCGCGCGAAATCGCGGAAATCGAGATGTGGTGCCGCCGGGTCGAGATGATCCTCATGCCGCCGGTCGGCGCGGTATGGGTCCATACGCATCCCTTCACCGCCGCCCTGCCTGGGCGCAATGCGGAATGGGGCGAGGCGAACCGGCCGCGGGTGGCCGAAGCGATGCGCTTCTTCGACAAATCGCTCGGCGCGGGCGACCACCTCGCCGGCGACGATTTCTCCGCCGCGGATATCCTGCTGCTGACCACGGTCGATTTCGCCAAGTTCGTCGGGCTCGAAATGCCCGGGGAATGCGCGGCGCTGGCGGCATGGCACGAGCGGGTATCGGCACGGCCCAGCGCGGCCGCCTGAAGCCCACCCGCTGCGCAAGCCTCTTGCACGCGGGCGTCATCGCAGCCAAGGTCGGTTGCGAAACGAAACGAAACTAACCAATACCACCCTGGAGAGAGACGCGTGAGCTACGAAACCATCGTCGTCGAGAAGGACGGCCCGCTGACCACCATCACGCTCAACCGGCCCGACCGGTTGAATGCGATGCCGCCGCAGATGGCGGACGAAATCGGCGCGGCTTTCTACGATCTGGGTGACAGCCGCGCTGTGCTGATAACCGGCGCGGGCAAGGGTTTCTGCTCGGGCGCCGATCTCGCCGCGCGGGGCGAGGGCAGCGCGCTGCAGAACAAGGGCGGCAGCCACCGCGCCCTGCAGAACCATTACAACCCGGCGATCAACCAGGTGCTGCGCGCCGATGTGCCCGTGATCTGCGCGGTCAATGGCCCCGCCGCTGGCGTCGGCTGCAGCCTTGCGCTGGCGGGCGACTTCGTGCTGGCGGGCAAGAGCGCCTATTTCCTCCAGGCCTTCGTCAACATCGGCCTCGTGCCCGATGGCGGATCGACCTGGCTGCTCGCGCGCTCGATCGGCCGCGCGCGCGCCACGCGGATGATGATGCTGGGCGAGAAGATCGGCGCGAGCCAGGCCGAGGACTGGGGCCTGATCTACAAGGCGGTCGATGACGATGCGCTGATCGGCGAAGCCCGCGCGCTGGCGGAGAAGCTCGCCAATGGTCCGACGCTGGCCTACGCCACGATGAAGAAGAACATCGCCACCGCGATGGACGGCACCATCACCGAGGTGCTGCTGGCCGAGGCCGAGGGCCAGCGCCTGGCGGGTGCGAGCAAGGATGCGATGGAAGGCGGCATGGCCTTCCTCCAGAAGCGCAAGCCGGACTTCAAGGGCGAGTAAGAGGCGAACGCCGCAAGTCTTTCGTCATCCCCGCGAAGGCGGGGATCCAGCGAAGCTTGCCATTGATCGCACCCTTATCTGGACCCCCGCCCGCGCGGGGGTGACGGGGGAGGAGGGTGGTTTGCACCGCGCCCGCTCTTTTCCTGTGCATACGATTGTGGTTTAGGACCGTGCATGACCGACAAGCCGACTTATGACGATTGGAAGCCCCTCGCCGACAAGGAAGTGAAGGGGCGCGATCTCACGTGGCACACGCCCGAAGGGATCGCGGTGAAGCCGCTGTATACCTCCGAGGACACTGCCGCGCTGGTCGATCCCGGGGTGCCGGGGATCGCGCCGTTCACGCGCGGACCCTATGCCTCGATGTACACCGGGCGCCCGTGGACCATCCGCCAGTACGCTGGCTTCTCCACGGCAGAGGAATCGAACGCCTTCTATCGCCGCAACCTTGCCGCCGGGCAGAAGGGTCTGTCGGTCGCATTCGATCTCGCCACGCACCGCGGCTATGACAGCGATCACCCGCGCGTCGTCGGCGATGTCGGCAAGGCGGGCGTCGCGATCGACACCGTGCGCGACATGGAAATCCTGTTTGACCAGATCCCGCTCGACACGATGAGCGTATCGATGACGATGAACGGCGCGGTCATCCCCGTGCTGGCCTTCTACATTGTTGCCGCCGAACGGCAGGGCGTCGCCCAGGACAAGCTGGCCGGGACCATCCAGAACGACATCCTCAAGGAGTTCATGGTCCGCAACACCTATATCTATCCGCCCGAACCGAGCATGCGGATCGTTTCGGACATCATCGCATATACTTCGGCCAACATGCCGAAATTCAACAGTATTTCGATTTCGGGCTATCACATGCACGAAGCCGGGGCGACGGCGGTGCAGGAACTGGCCTTCACCATCGCCGACGGCAAGGAATACGCCAAGCGGGCGATGGAAGCGGGCCTCGATATCGATGCCTTCGCGCCGCGCCTGTCCTTCTTCTGGGGCATCGGCATGAACTTCTTCATGGAGATCGCCAAGATGCGCGCCGCGCGCGCGCTGTGGCACGATGTCATGGAAGGGCTGGGGGCGCAGAACCCCAAGTCGAAGATGCTGCGCACGCATTGCCAGACCAGCGGCGTCTCGCTGCAGGAGCAGGACCCCTACAACAACGTCATCCGCACCACGGTGGAAGCAATGGCGGCGGTGCTGGGCGGAACGCAGTCGCTGCACACCAATGCGCTGGACGAGGCGATCGCGTTGCCGACCGATTTCAGCGCCCGGATCGCGCGCAACACGCAGCTGGTGATCCAGGAGGAGACCGGCATCACCAATGTCGCCGATCCGCTGGGTGGCAGCTATTACATCGAAAGCCTCACCGCCGCGCTGGTCGAACAGGCCAAGGCCATGCTCGACGAGGTCGAGGCGGCCGGCGGGATGACCGAATATGTCGCCAGCGGCAAACCCAAGGCGCAGATCGAGGAGGCGGCGGCCGCCAAGCAGGCCAGTGTCGACCGCGGGGAAACCGTCATCGTCGGCGTGAACAAGTACCGCCGCGACAAGGAAGACGAGATCGACACGCTCGATATCGACAACCACAAGGTCCGCCAGAGCCAGATCGCGCGGTTGGAAGAAGTGCGCGCCAAGCGCGACGATTTCGCCTGCCGCGCTGCGCTCGACGCCTTGGCGCGCGGGGCCGCCCAGCGTGAGGGGAACCTGCTTGCCCTCGCGGTCGAGGCTGCGCGTCACGATGCGACGCTGGGCGAAATCAGCCAGGCGATGGAAGACGCCTATGGCCGCTACGACACGATTCCCAAGCCGGTCCGCGGGGTGTATGCTGCCGCCTATGCCGAAGACGATCGCTACCAGCAGGTCGTCGAAGGCGTGCAGGCGGTCGAACGCCGGCTCGGGCGCGCACCCCGGCTGATGGTCGCCAAGATGGGCCAGGACGGGCACGACCGCGGCGCCAATGTCATTGCCAGCGCGTTCACCGACATGGGCTTCGAAGTCCTCTCTGGCCCGCTGTTCCAGACACCCGGTGAAGCCTGCGCCATGGCGCTGGAACACGATGTCGACGCGATCGGCGCCAGCAGCCTTGCCGCGGGACACAAGACGCTGATCCCCGAGCTGATCGGGCACCTGCGCGATGCCGACCGTGCCGATATCAAGGTGATCGCGGGCGGGGTGATCCCGCAGAAGGATTACGACTTCCTGCGCGATGCCGGGGTGCAGGGCATCTACGGCCCGGGCAGCAATGTCGTCGAATGCGCCGCCGACGTGCTTCGCCTGCTCGGCCACAACATGCCGCCCGCGGGCGAGGATCTGGACGAGGCGGCGCAGTAGTGAGCGCATCTTCGTCCCCTGCCTTCCTGCCGCTTGCCGCCATGATGTTCGCGGCCGGGCTGGGCATTCCGGTTTTCGCGGCGCTTAACGCGGGGCTCGGCCAACAGCTTGGCGGGCCCGTGGCGGCGACGGCGGTGACCTTCGCGATCGGCTTCGTCATCGCCACTGCGATGCTGGTATTCACCGGGTTTCCCGCCGCCAGCACCTTCACTTTCGAACGGCCCTGGTTGTGGATCGGCGCCGTCGTGATGCTGTTCTACGCCACTTCGGTGGCCTACTCCGCGCCGCGTATCGGGCTGGGCAATGCGATCTTCTTCGTGCTGCTGGGCCAGATCGTCGCTGCGGCGATTATCGACCATTTCGGCCTGCTTGGCTCCATCCAGAGCGCGATCACCCCCAAGCGCGCGCTCGGGCTGGCGGTCATGGCATTCGGCCTTTACCTTGCCAGGAAGCCTGTATGACCCACATCCGCACCGACTGGACCCGCGACGAGATCGCGGCGCTGTTCGACCTTCCCTTTACCGAACTGCTGTTCCAGGCCGCGAGCATCCACCGCGAGTTTCACCCGCCAGGCCAAGTCCAGCTGTGCACGCTGCTCAGCATCAAGACCGGCGGGTGCCCGGAAGATTGCGGCTATTGCTCGCAGTCGGTGAAGGCCGACAGCGGGGTCGAGGCGACCAAGCTGATGGAAGTGCAATCGGTCCTTCAGCGCGCGGCGCAGGCGAAGGATGCGGGCAGCCAGCGGTTCTGCATGGGCGCCGCCTGGCGCAATCCCAAGGACCGCGACATGCCCGCGATCGTCGAGATCGTGAAAGGCGTGCGCGCGATGGGGCTGGAGACCTGCATGACGCTGGGCATGCTTACGCCGAAACAGGCCGACATGCTCAAGGAAGCGGGCCTCGACTATTACAATCACAATGTCGACACCGGCCCCGAATATTACGAGCGGGTGATTTCCAGCCGCAAGTACGAGGACCGGCTCGACACGCTGCAGAACGTCCGCGATGCGGGCATCAATGTCTGCAGTGGCGGGATCGTCGGCATGGGCGAAACGCGCAGCGACCGGGTGGGCTTCGTCCACACGCTCGCCACGCTTGAACGCCATCCCGAAAGCGTCCCGGTCAACGCGCTGGTCCCGGTCAAGGGCACGGTGCTGGGCGACATGCTGGCTGATACGCCGCTCGCCAAGATCGACGATATCGAATTCGTCCGCACCGTCGCGGTCGCGCGCATCACCATGCCGATGAGCATGGTGCGCCTGTCCGCCGGACGCGAGAGCATGAGCGAGGCCACGCAGGCGCTGTGCTTCATGGCGGGCGCGAATTCGATCTTCACCGGCGACAAGCTGCTCACCGCGCCCAATGCGGGCGACGACACCGACGCCGCATTGTTCGCCAAGCTGGGCCTGACGGCGCTGCAGCAGGAAGAACCGATGCGCGCCTGCAAGGTGGCCGAGCCGGCCGAATGATCATCCTGTCGTCCCTGCTGCTGACTGCGCAGGCCGCTGCCGGCATGCCCGACTGCGCCGACCCGCAAGTGCAAAGCGAGATGAACATCTGCGCGCATCGGGAATGGGAGCAGGCCGATGCCGAACTGAACGCGCTGTGGCCGCAAGTGCGCGCGATCATGCAGCGCGAGGATGGTTATGCGGTCGAGGATGACCAGCCGGGCTATTGGGAGAGCCTGCTGGAAGCCCAGCGCGCCTGGATCGCGTACCGCGACGCGCACTGCCGGCTGTCGAGCTACGATGCGCGCGGGAGAACGATGCAACCGCTCCTCCACAGCACCTGCATGACCGTTCTGACCGAGCGGCGAACCGAAGAACTGCGCGAATTGACGCGCAATCAGATGTCCGGCGAAGCGAAGCCCGGAACGGAGAACTGACACCGATGTTCACGAAAATCCTCATCGCCAATCGTGGTGAAATCGCCTGCCGCGTCATCAAGACGGCCAAGCGCATGGGTATCGCGACCGTGGCGGTCTATTCCGATGCCGATGCGCGCGCGCCCTTCGTCCGCATGGCTGACGAGGCGGTGCACATCGGCCCCGCAACCGCGTCGGAAAGCTATCTGGTGGCGGACAAGATCATTGCCGCGGCCAAGCAGACCGGCGCCGAAGCGGTGCATCCGGGCTATGGCTTCCTGTCCGAACGCGCGAGCTTCGTCGAAGCGCTGGAGAAAGAGAATATCGCCTTCATCGGCCCGCCGGTCAAGGCGATCGCCGCGATGGGCGACAAGATCGAATCCAAGCGCATCGCCAAGGACGCCGGGGTCAACACGGTTCCCGGATCGCCCGATGCGATCGAGACCACCAAAGACGCGCTCAAATGGGCCAACGACATCGGCTATCCGGTGATGATGAAGGCCAGCGCGGGGGGCGGCGGCAAGGGCATGCGCCTCGCCTGGAACGACAAGGATGTCGAGGAGGGCTTCGAAGCGACGCAGCGCGAAGGGCTCAACTCCTTCGGCGACGACCGCGTCTTCATCGAGAAGTTCATCGAGGATCCGCGCCACATCGAGATCCAGATCCTCGGCGACAAGCACGGCAATATCATCTACCTCAACGAGCGCGAATGCTCGATCCAGCGCCGCCACCAGAAGGTGGTCGAGGAAGCCCCGTCGCCCTTCGTGACGCCGAAGATGCGCAAGGCGATGGGCGAGCAATGCGTCGCGCTGTCGCAGGCGGTGGGCTATCACAGCGCGGGCACGGTCGAACTGATCGTCAGCGGCGCCGACAAGACCGGCGAGAGCTTCTACTTCCTCGAAATGAACACCCGTTTGCAGGTGGAGCACCCGGTTACCGAGGCGATCACCGGGGTCGACCTGGTCGAGCAGATGATCCGTGTCGCGGCAGGCGAGAAGCTGGCGATGACGCAGGACGATGTGAAGATCGACGGCTGGGCGATCGAGAACCGCGTCTATGCCGAAGATCCCTATCGCGGATTCCTGCCGTCCACCGGGCGCCTGGTGCGCTACCAGCCGCCGGTCGAACCCTGGGCCGATGACGGGCAGGAGAACGGCCGCCGCGGCGTCGACGGCGTTCGCGTCGACGACGGCGTGTTCGAAGGCGGCGAAGTGTCGATGTTCTACGACCCGATGATCGCCAAGCTGGTCACCTGGGGCGAAACGCGCGACGAGGCGGCCGATCTGCAGATCGCGGCGCTCGATGCCTTCCGCATCGAGGGGCTGGGGCACAATGTTGATTTCCTCAGCGCGATCATGCAGCACCCGCGCTTCCGTTCGGGTGAACTGACGACCGGCTTCATCGCCGAGGAATATCCCGATGGGTTCACCGGCGCGCCCGCGTCCGACCAGCTGACGCGGGTTCTGGCCGCGGTCGCCGGCGTCATCGCAACGGCCGATGCCGACCGCGCGCGGCGCGTCGAAGGGCAGCTGTCCGACGACCTCTACGCTCCCGGCGACTGGACCGTGCGCATCGGCGAACGCGAGGAAGGCTCGACATCGCACGAAGTGCGGCTCGAGGAAGCCGCGCTGACCGTCGATGGCGAACCGGTCACGCTGGAAATGCAGTACACTCCGGGCGAAACGATGGTCGATGTCGCGCTGTTCGAAAACGGAGCGGACGACGATGCCGATCCGGTCGCGCGCTACACGCTCCAACTGCGGTCCACCCGGACCGGCTATGCCATCACGACGCGCGGTGCGACGCACCATTTGCGGATCCTGCAGACGCGGGTCGCGCATCTCGCGGCGCATATGATCGAGAAGACCCCGCCCGATCTGTCGAAAATGCTGATCTGCCCGATGCCGGGGCTGCTGGTGAAGCTGCACGTAGCCGAAGGCGAGGAGGTCCAGCCGGGTCAGCCGCTAGCCACCGTCGAGGCGATGAAGATGGAAAACATCCTCCGCGCCGAAAAGCAGGCGACGGTGGGCAAGATCAACGCGGCGGAAGGCGATTCCCTCGCGGTGGACGAGGTGATCCTCGAACTCGAATAGTTCGCGGATCCGGCGCAAACGGAACTTCCTGCGCAACATCGGTTCAGCGGCGCTTTCCGTTTCGCGCAGGTTTCCCCGCCGAGCCGGCCAAAATGGTAAATGCTCTGGAATCCCTGCGCCAAGGGGTAGATAATCCGTTCCTTCGGGTTCGCCTTGTGCATCCACGCAGGAGGTTTCGAACATGGCACGCATGGGTACCGGTTTCTTCGATGCGAAGGGCCACTATTTCAAAACGCCGGACGAGGCGACGATCAGCGACTTGTCGGCCATTCTCGGCAAGATCGGCGACGGCGAAAGCCTCGCTCCGGGTATAGCGCACACGCTGCTGCATCGTCGCAGCGAGATCGAGCAGCTTTTCACCGACCACGACCGCATGCTGGCAGAGTACGAGCCGGTGGGCGCGGCCTCGGTCACGCGGTTGGAAACGCGGCTCAGCTGATCAGGTCGCTGCCGGCGCAAGCGCGAGGTGGTAGCACTGGTTGTGCGGACCGTTAGCGTAGTCCGCGAAAGCTTCGCCGGCGATAAATCCGCGCTTGGCATACAGTGCGACCGCGGGGGCGAACCGCTCGTTCGTGCCCGTCTCGAGGCTGAGCCGGGAAATCCCTTCTGCCCTGGCGATCGCGATCAGGCGATCGAGAACTGCCGATGCAACTCCGCGGCCCAGATGGTCCGCATGGGTGCGCATCGATTTGAGTTCGGCACTATCGGCGGACAGGCGTTTCATCGCCCCGATGCCGACCAGCACTCGTCCACGCCATGCACCCAGCAGCGTGATGCCCGGTCCGGAAAGGCCACTCTCGTCGAGCGCAAAGCTGGTACCCGGCGGCGATATCGCCAGCATGTCGCGCTGGTGATAGGCGACCAGCTCCCTCACTGCGGGATCGGAAAGGTGGGCGGGGCGGATGTCGAGCACCATCCCCGCAACGATGCGCGCGGCCGGATCGGCGGTCAATGCGCCTGCAATTGTTCGTCGAGGAATGCCGCGATGTCGGTCATTTCGACATCGCGGGCGAGATAGGCTTCGCCGATCGCGCGGAGCAGGATGAAGGGCAGCGTGCCCGCGTCCATCTTCTTGTCGTGGAGCATGTGGTCGGCAAGCTGCCGACCGTCGCAGTCGAGCCCCAGCGCGGAAATTTCCGCGGGCAGGCCGACAGCATCGACCGCGGCAGTCACGCGCTGCGCGTCGGCCAGCGAAATTTCTCCGCGCCGCGCCGAATAGCGTGCGGCCAGGACCATCCCCAGCGCGACGCCTTCACCATGCAGCAAACGGTCGGAAAAGCCGGTTTCCGCCTCGAGCGCGTGGCCGAAGGTATGCCCGAGGTTGAGCAGCGCGCGGGCCCCGCTGGTCTCGCGTTCGTCTTCCGCCACGATCCGCGCCTTGGCGGCAACGCTGGCGGCGACGGCGCGTTCGGTGGCAGCGGGGTCGAGGGCGACGACGGCCCGGCCGTCCTGTTCGAGCCAGTCGAAAAAGCCGCGATCGCCGAGCACACCATATTTGAGAACTTCGGCATAACCGGCGCGAAGTTCGCGTTCGGGCAGCGTGCCCAGCGCGCCCAGATCGGCCAGCACCAGCGACGGCTGGTGGAACGCGCCGATCAGATTCTTGCCCGCCGCGGTGTTGATCGCGGTCTTGCCGCCGACCGAACTGTCGACCTGCGCCAGCAGCGTGGTCGGCAGCTGCACGAAGCCGCAGCCACGCTTGAGGATCGCGCAGGCAAAGCCGGTCAGGTCGCCGACCACGCCGCCGCCCAGCGCGAAGACATGGTCGCCGCGTTCGACACCCTGATCCAGCAGCCAGTCGGTCAGCCGGGCGAGACTGTCCCAGCTCTTCGATGTTTCGCCGGGCGCGACATCGTACCAGCGCGGTTCGATGCCCGCGGCAGAAAGCGAATTGCCGACGGCTTCGCCCCAGTGTCGGCGCGCGTTGGCATCGGCCACGATGCAGGCATGGCGCTTGCGCAGGAAGGGCCGGGCCTGCGCTGCCAGATCGGCCAGCAACCGGTTGCCGACACGCACTTCGTAGCCCCGGCCGGCCAGTTCGACGGGAATTACAGCCATGCGTCTATCGCACTCAGGATGCTCAGCGCGGTTTCGGTGTGCGGCGCATCGTCGGTGACGACATGGACCTGCGCCTCGGCATAGGCGTCGCCGCGCTGGTCCTTGAGCTGCGTCAGGATTGCGCGCGGATCGCCCTTGCGCAGCAGCGGCCGGCTGTCGCGCCGCGCGGTGCGTTCGACCAGCGTATCGATATCGCAATCGAGCCACACCGCAATGGCGCGGTCGAGGATCAGGGCCCGGGTCTCGGGATCGACGAAGGCGCCGCCGCCGGTGGCGATCACGCCGTGGCCTTCCTCGACCAGCCGGGCAATCACCCGGCGTTCGCCGGCGCGGAAATAGAGTTCGCCATGCGCTTCGAAGATTTCGCTGACCGACCGATCGGCGGCGCGTTCGATTTCCTCGTCGACATCGATGAAGTCGGTGTCGAGCAGCGCCGCGAGGCGGCGTCCGACCGTGGACTTGCCGACCCCCATTAGGCCGACCAGCACCACGGGGCGATCGATCCGCCGGGCAAGGCCGCCGATTTCGGCAGGCGTGAAGGCTGTTGCATGGGTCATTGCCGCCGTGCCTAGAACTGGGCTAGGGCGCGGGCAAGGTATCAGCACTTGAAACGGGACGCGAAAATCTTGGCGATGAGCGGGAGAAGGATTGCAGGTCTCTTGGCAATATTGTTCGCCGTGTTGGTGATCGCGGCGCTGATCGATGGCGGCGAGGAACCGCTGCATCCGATCGAACAGGGTATCGATATGCCGGAGGCTGCACGATGAAATCCGCATGGCTGGCGGGCGGCGCCGCACTGGCGCTGAGCTCGGCGATGGTTCTCGCGCAGGACGCGCCGGTCGATCTGCTGCCGCCGGGTTTCGACGAACCCGCGCCGGCAGCGACCCCGACGCCGACACCGCGGGCGACGCAGGCTCCCGCCGCGCCGGGACCGGCTGCGGCACCACGCGACCCGGGCGAAGCCGGCGCATCGCAATCGGGCGAAGTAGTGCAGCCCCTGCCGACACAGCCGGCGCCGGTCGGCGGGACCGACCTCGACCTGGCCGACTTGCCGACGCTCGAAGAGCTCGAGGCGATGTCGACCGACGAACTCGACGAATTGCTGGGCCTGAAGCCGAAATTCGACATCCCGCCCGCGGCACGCCGGTCGATGGAACAGGTGGGCATTCTCGGCCAGCGCGAGGGCGGTCTGCCGGCTGCTTCGCTGGCGCGCCAGCCTGCCGCGCTGGTGCGCGCGGTGCTGGCCGGTACGACGCGTCCGATGGTTTCGCGCTGGGGGCACATCCTGCTGCGCCGCGCCCTGGCCAGCCGACTGGCGACGCCTGAGGAAATGGATCCGGTCGAGTTCGCGACGTTGCGGGTCCGCGCGCTCAACGCGCTGGGCGAACATGTCGTCGCCCGCGCCGTCGTCCAGGATATCGACACGGCAAACTATTCGCCCGCGCTCACCGATGCGGCGGTAGAGGCCTATATCGGCAGTGCCGACATTATCGGCGCCTGCCCCGCGGTGCGGCTGGTCGATACCCAGCGCGACGATGCCGAGTGGCAGATGCTGGCGGGGATCTGCAATGCCTATGCGGGCGAGGCGACCCGTGCGCAGAACGACCTGCGCCGCCTGCTGTCGCGCACCGAGGACGACCGTATTGACGTGCTGCTGGCGCAGCGTGTGGCGGGCTCCGCCGGGCGCGGACGCCGTGCGGTAACCATCGAATGGGACGGGATCGCGGGATTGACCCCGTGGCGGTTTGCCCTGGCCAATGCGCTGGGCGAGCCCGTGCCCGACGAATTGCTGGGCGATGCGGAGCCGGACCTGCTGCGGACCGCGGCGCTCACCCCCGCGCTTACCCCGCTGCAGCGCGCCCGCGCGGCGGACATTGCAGCGGCCAGCGGCATCCTGTCGTCGGCGGCAATGGTCGATCTCTACAGCCAGATTTTCGCGGAGGAGGGCGCCGAGGGCGATGCCGCTGTCACCGCGTCGCGCCTGCGCGAAGCCTATGTCGGAACAGATCCGCTGCAGCGGCTCGCCGCGATCCGCGATATCTGGGGCGGCGGCGGCGAGTTTTCCTATGGCAGGGTGGTGCTGACTGCCTATGCCGCCGCGCGCCTTCCGGTCGACGATGCATTGGCCGACGATGCGGACGGCCTGGTCGCGGCCATGCTCGCGGCGGGGCTCGATCGCGATGCGATGCGCTGGGCCGGCGTGGTGGATGACGGCAGTGTCGGCTGGGCCATGCTGGCCTTGGCCGATCCCGACGGTTCGGCAATGGTCAGCGATGGCGAACTCGATGGCTTCGTGGATGATGACGATTCGCCGCGGCAGCACAAGTCGCGCATGCTGCTCGCGGGGCTCGCGGGCCTGGGGCGCGTCGCGGATGCCGAAATAGCCGAGTATGGCGAGCGGCTGGGGATCGACCTGGCGGCGCAGACACGCTGGACGCGGATGATCGAACGCGCGGCCGACGTCGACAATCCGGCGCTGGTTGCCATGTTGGCGGGGCTCGGCATGCAGGGATCGGGCTGGGACCGCATGACGGCGCGGCACCTGTTCCATATCGTTTCCGCATTGCGGCGCGTGGGGCTGGAAGCCGAAGCCAGAATGATCGCCGCGGAGGCGGTCGCGCGCGCCTGACATGGGCGCTTCGATCGCCGATTTTCTCGCCATGCTCGCCACCGAGCGCGGGGCGGCGCGCAATACGGTTCTCGCTTATGGCCGCGACCTCGAACAGGCGGAGGAACTGATCGGGATCTCGCTGGAGGACGCCCAGCCGGCGCAGCTCGCCCGGTTGGGACAGGGCTGGTCGTCGCTGGCCCCGGCGACGCTGGCGCGCAAGGTTTCGGCCCTGCGGCAGTTTTTCGGTTTCCTCGTCGATGAAGGGCTGCGCGAGGATGATCCGACGCATGCGCTGCCGCGCCCTGCCACGCGCCGCCCGCTGCCGAAGATCCTGTCGCATGCCGAGGTCGAAGCGCTGTTCGCGACCGCGGAAGAAGAGGCCCGGGGCAATGCCCCGCTCGCGGTGCGGATGCTGGCGCTGCTCGAAATGCTCTACGGTTCCGGGCTGCGGGCCACCGAACTGGTTTCGCTGCCGCTTTCCGCAGTACCGCGCGATGCGCCGTTTCTCACCGTTACCGGGAAGGGCGGCCATGCGCGCATGGTCCCCGTCAGCCAGCGGGCCGATACCGCGCTCAAGCGGTGGCTGGCGCTGCGCGGATCCGATTCGGTTTGGCTCTTTCCCTCGCGCAGCGGGCACATTTCGCGCGTGCGCCTGTTCCAGCTGCTCAAGGCGCTGGCGGTGCGCGCCGACCTCGCGCCCGAGAAGCTCAGCCCGCATGTCCTGCGGCACGCCTTCGCCACGCATCTGCTCGAAGGCGGGGCGGATTTGCGCGCGCTCCAGACGCTGCTGGGCCATGCGGATATCTCGACCACGCAAATCTATACGCATGTCGATGCCGCGCGGTTGGTGAAACTGGTCAACGAACGCCATCCGCTTGCACGCGCGCGCGCTTCGGACTAGCGCCGTAGCATGATTTCCTATCTCGAATTCGAGAAGCCGGTCGCCGAGCTTGAACAACGTATCGCCGAACTGCGGAGCGCAGCGGAGGGCGATGATGTCGACATCACCAACGAATTGCAGCGGCTCGAGCTGAAGAGCGCGAACCTGCTCGCCAGCACCTATCAGGCGCTCAGCCCGTGGCAGAAAACGCAGGTCGCGCGGCACCCGTCGCGCCCGCACTTCCGCGATTATGTCGAATATGCCTTCGACGAATTCGTGCCGCTGGGCGGGGACCGCTGCTACGGCGACGACGAGGCGATCCTCGGCGGGTTCGCGAAGCTCGATGGCCGCAAGGTGATGCTGATCGGCCATGAAAAAGGCAACGATACCGCCAGCCGGGTCCGCCACAATTTCGGCATGGGCAAGCCCGAAGGCTATCGCAAGGCGATCCGGTTGATGGAAATGGCCGGACGGTTCGGCCTGCCGGTGGTGACGCTGGTCGACACCTCGGGTGCCTTTCCCGGGATCGAGGCCGAGGAACGCGGCCAGGCCGAAGCCATTGCGCGTTCGACCGAGGCCTGCCTGGCGTTGCCGGTGCCGATGGTGGCCGCGATCGTCGGCGAGGGCGGATCGGGCGGTGCAGTCGCGCTGGCCAGCGCCGAGCGGGTGTTGATGATGGAACACGCGGTCTATTCGGTGATCTCCCCCGAAGGCTGCGCCTCGATCCTGTGGCGGACAGCCGAGAAGGCCCCCGATGCCGCCGAGGCGATGAAAGTGACCGCGCAGGATCTGGCCGCGCTAGGCGTGATAGACCGGATCGTGCCCGAGCCTGTCGGCGGGGCGCACCGCAATCCGCGGGTGGCGGCAACCGCGCTCGGCGATGCGATCGTGGAAGAGCTGGACGCGCTGGCGCGGCATGCGCCGCATGAACTCAAGCGGCTGCGCGAAGAGCGTTTCCTCGCGCTCGCCGGCTGAGGACGCGGTACCCCGGCGGGAACAAACCGCCGCATGACCCGGTTCTTCCCAACATATTCAACGCCTCGCGCGACAGGCCGGGAATGTCCGGCGGCCGCGTGCCAGATATATGGGGACCGCCGCTCATGACGCGCATTTCACTCGCCGCCGCCGCATCCGTTTCGACACTCTCGCTGGCGCTGGCCGGCTGCATGGGCACGGGGAACATCCCCAGTGCGTCCACCCCGATCACGCAGAGCGAGGCGCAGATGGGCGCCGAGGCGCATCCGCAGCTGCTCAACGAGTTCGGCGGAGCGATGAGCGGCAGCCATGCGCAATATGTCGAACAGGTGGGCAAGAACATCGCGGTCCAGTCGGGCCTGGGCAATGCCCGCGATTCCTTCACCGTCTCGCTGCTCAACAGCCCGGTGAACAACGCGTTCGCGATCCCCGGCGGTTACGTCTACACGACCCGGCAGCTGGTTGCGCTGATGAACAACGAAGCCGAACTGGCGGCGGTGCTAGGCCATGAAGTCGGCCACGTCGCCGCGCGCCATTCGCAGCGCCGGCAGGCCACGGCACAGCGCAACACGCTGCTCGGCGCGGCCGGTGCGATCCTGTCGGGTGTCCTCCTCGGCAATAGCGGGCTCGGGCAGCAGCTCGGCCAGGCTGCCTTGCAGGGATCGCAATTGCTGACGCTCAAGTTCTCGCGCTCGCAGGAACTCGAGGCGGACGAGCTCGGCATTCGCTATCTCAACTCGGCGGGCTACGATCCGCGCGCGATGGGCACGGTGCTGCAGAGCCTCGCGCTGCAGAATGCGCTCGATGCCCGCGTGCAGGGACGCGACAATGCCAATATTCCCGAATGGGCATCGACCCACCCCGATCCGGCCAGCCGTGTGCAGACCGCGCTGGCGAAAGCGCAGGCCACCGGCGTCACCGGCGGCGTCACCAATCGCGATACCTTCCTGACCCGGATCGACGGGCTGACCTATGGCGACGATCCGTCGCAAGGCGTGGTCGAGGGCCGGCGCTTCATCCATCCCGATCTGCGGCTGGCATTCACGGCGCCGCAGGGTTTCTACATGATCAACGGGACGAGAGCGGTCACGATCAATGGCCAGAGCGGGCAGGCGCAATTCTCGCTCGCGCCGTACAACAATGACCTCAACAGCTATGTCACCAGCGTTTTCGCCGGGGTGAGCGAGCAGCAGCAGATCCGGCCGCAATCGATCCAGCGGACCACCGTCAATGGTTTGCCCGCCGCCTACGGGACGGCGCGCGTCGCATCGGGTAACGGGCAGGTCGACGTGACCGTTTTCGCCTATGAGTTCGCCAGCGACCGCGCGTACCACTTTCTCGCGATAACCCCGGCTGGCCAGACTTCGGCGTTCAACGACATGTTTGCATCGATGCAGCGGATCGACTCGCAGACCGCGGCGAATGTGATTCCGCGGGTGGTCGATGTCGTGACGGTCGGCAGCGGTGACACGGTCGCCTCGCTCGCGCGCCGGATGGCCTACAGCGACAACCAGATCGACCGGTTCCGCGTGCTCAACGGGCTGACTTCGAATGAAGGCCTCAGCGTTGGGCAGAAGGTGAAGATCGTCGTCCGCGGGCGATGAACTGCAGCAATTGATCGGGACAAAGAAAAGGGGCGACGGGTTGAACCCGCCGCCCCTGATTTTCGTCGGGAGTTACCCCGCGTCTTAGCTGCCGCTCATCGTCGTCGAAACGGTGTTGAACGTCGTGCTCAGCTGGCCGCCGAGGCTCTGCATCGCGGTGATCGCGGCAACGGCGATCAGGGCAGCGATAAGGCCGTATTCGATTGCGGTTGCGCCTTCTTCATCGCGGCGCAGCTTGCGGAAAAACTTCATAATTCGTCTCCTGGTTCAGTCTTCGTACCCGGCCCACTCCAAGAATGTAGAGCGGACAATTATGCGTTCTGCAGCGAAGTGGTTTAAAAACCCCTAACCGCTGCGGTCAGCCGCCCATTGCGGCAGCAGCCGCGGTTGCGATTCTCGACCACATGGTCGTCGCAGACGCGCCGAAAGCCTGGAGCCCGCCAATCATGGCGAGAAAGATCAGGGCGAGGATCAGCCCGTATTCGACGGAAGTGGCGCCGCGATTATCGCGTTCCAACATGCGCAGGAATTTGATCATGCCCGGTGCCCCCACTCGTCGCTTGTCTAAGCTGACATGGGATGTTTACGCTGGGGCGGGTTAAGAAATCGTTGAGAGTGGTCGCGAAAGTGGAAAATATCCCGACATGGACCTGCGTCGTCGCGCTGGCGCTGCGCGACGGGAAGGGGCGCTGGCTGATGCATCGGCGCCCCGCGGACAAGCACCATGGCGGGCTCTGGGAGTTTCCCGGCGGCAAGGTCGAGACGGGCGAAACCCCGCGCAATGCGCTGGTTCGCGAGATCGACGAAGAGCTTGGCTTGGTCATCGAACCGGCGGCCTGTGCGCCCGTCGGCTTCGCCGAGGAGACCAGCGGGGAAGGGCGCCCGCCGATTGTCATCATGCTTTACACTTCGGTCTGGGACGGGAGCGGTATGGGCACGCTCGAGGGGGGTGAAATCGATTGGTTTACCCCTGAGGAGGCGGAGCTACTTGCCAAACCCCCGCTCGATGTCGCGCTGGCGGCAAAGTTGTTTGCAAAAGGGGTGATTTAGGGATTGCCAAGCTGTGGGTGCCTGCCTATGTGGCGCCCTCCAAGCGCGCCCGTAGCTCAGCTGGATAGAGCACCAGACTACGAATCTGGGGGCCGGAGGTTCGAATCCTTCCGGGCGCGCCACAAAAGGCCATCCTTCTCCGGAAGGGTGGCCTTTTGTGGTTCTGGAGGAGGCGCAAGGGCGCCGGTGCCCGCAAGCCGCGGAGTAGGGCGGTCAGTCGGCGTCGTCTTCGAGCCAGTGCATGTCGTCATCGCTGAAGCCGAAGTGATGGCCCGCCTCATGCACCACCACGTGGCGCACCAGATCGTCCATTCGGACCCCGGTTTCGCGCCATTCGGCAATCAGCGGTTCGCGGAACAGCCAGATGCGCGGCGGGAGCTGCCCGCTCTGCCAGATCGATTGGTCGGGCAGGGGTTCGCCTTCGTAGAGGCCGGAAAGATGCCAGCGGTCCGTGATATCGACCGATGACAGCTGCTCGGGGGTCGCGAAATCCTCGACCTGCAGAACGACATCGCCCATCTGGTCGCGGAACTGCGCAGGCAGTTCGGCGAAAGCCGTTTCGGCCATTGTCTGCATCTGGGCCCGCGTGGGCGCTTGTCGGTTATGCATGGTGAAGCCGATATGGGTTAGCCGGCCGGGCCCCACAAGACCGGAACCGCGCCGCCGGTGACCGGTTCATCTTCCAAAGGAGATAAGAAACATGGCCGATGCCACGAAGATTTTCGAACGCCTGAAGGAAGATCATGACCGCCACCGCGAGCTGCTGGACAAGCTGCTCGACACGAGCGGGGATACGACCGAGCGCAAGTCGCTGTTCGAAGAGCTGACCAGGGAGCTCAAGAGCCATGCTGCCGCAGAAGAGCAGGCGCTGTATTCCACAATGCTGCGCAAGCCGCCGACGACCGGCGAAACGCGCCATTCGGTAGCCGAGCACCACGAGATCGAAGAGGCGCTCAACGACCTTGCTGCGACCGATATGTCCGAAGGTGGCTGGCTGACGAAATTCAAGAGCTTCGAGCACCAGTACCGGCACCATATCGACGAGGAAGAGGAAGACCATTTCCCTGACTTCGAGCGGCATCTCGACGAAGATGACATGAAGCACATGGAACGGGTCTTCGAGCGCCGCAAGGACGAGGAAATGGCGGAAGCCGAAGTGACGCCCGAGAAGAAGGAAGACGCGAAGGAATAGCGCGCAGCGCAGGGGGGCGGCACATGAGTGAAGACAAGCAGGCGGATCCGAGCCGCACTTCGGCGCTGTCGCCTTCGGTCGAGCCCGGGGTCTGGCGCTATGCTAGGGCCTCGCGCGCGAGCGTGATCGTCGATGCTGCCGACTATTTCGCCTTCATGCAGGAAGCGATGCTCAAATCGCGCCGTCGGATCCTGCTGATCGGCTGGGATTTCGACACGCGGATACATCTGGAACGCGGGCGGCGCTGGTGGCAGCGCGCGTGGAAACGCGGGTACCCGTCGCGGCTCGGCAGTTTCATCGCCTGGCTGGCGCGTCACCGCAAGCAGCTCGACATCCGTATCCTGAAGTGGAGCGTAGGCGCGCTGTCGACCATGGGCCGTGCCTCGATGTGGTGGGATCTTGCCCGCTGGTTCCGTCATAGCCGGATCAACTTCCACTTCGATACCGCGCATCCGATCGGTTGCACGCATCACCAGAAGATCGCCGTGCTCGACAACAAGGTGGCGGTGTGCGGCGGAATCGACATGACCGACAAGCGCTGGGACACGCGCGACCACGACGAGGTCGATCCTCGCCGCAAGACACCGCACGGGCGCAGTTACGGCCCGTGGCACGATGCCGCGATGCTGATGGAGGGCGAGGTCGCCACCGCGCTTGCCGAGCTGGGCGACGACCGGTGGACATCGGCCGGCGGTGCCGAGCTACCCGAAGTTCCCGATGCCCCCGGCAGCCCCTGGCCCGATGCGCTGACCGCCCAGTTCGAAGATGTCGAGATCGGCGTGGCACGTACCCGCGCTGCCTACCGCGACTGGGAAAAGATCACCGAGATCGAGCAGCTTTATCTCGACCAGATCGCCGGCGCGAAGCGGTTCATCTACGCAGAAAGCCAGTATTTCGCATCGCGGGCGATCGCCGAAGCGATCATCGCCCGCCTGGGAGAGGACGATCCCCCGGAAATCGTCATCGTGCATCCGTGCCACGCCGATGGCTGGCTCGAACAGCAGGCGATGGATCATGCGCGTGCGGAATTGGTGCGCGCGATCGGCGAAGCGGATCCGCAGCGCCGGTTCTCGCTCTGGTCCCCCTTCACCGGCGAGACGCCGATCTATGTCCACGCCAAGATCATGATCGTCGACGACACGATCCTGCGGATCGGGTCGGCCAATCTCAACAACCGCTCGATGGGCCTCGACAGCGAATGCGATGTGTTCATCGATTCGACGCGAAAGGGCAATGCGCACGCCGCCGATGCGATCGCGGCTCTGCGCCATTCGCTGCTCGGAGAACACTGCGGCATCGATGAAAGCCAGGTCGGCGAATTGCTGTCACGGCACGGGTCGATGGCCGCGCTGATCGACCATTCACAAGGCGAAGGCGGCCGAAATTTGCAGCGCTATCATCCTCCCGAACTCAACGACGTGCAAAAGGGCCTCGCCGACAGCGCGCTGCTCGATCCGGAGGACCCCGACGACATGTTCGAGCCGTTTGCAAACGGCGGGCTTTTCCGCAAGGGGAGCAGGCTCAAGCGGTTTCGCGACAAGTTCAGGAGGATCAAGGGAACGTGAGCAGCCTAGTTGGACCCGACGAGGACGATCCGCGCGGCAAATTGCCCGTTCCGGAGCATGTGCAGGATGCGATCCGCACGCTCATCGAATGGACGGGCGACGATCCCGCACGCGAAGGCTTGCTCGACACCCCCAAGCGGGTGGCGCGCGCGTGGAAGGAATATTGCATCGGGTACACCGAAGACCCGGCAGTGCACCTCGATCGCGTATTCGAGGAAGTGGGCGGTTACAACGAGATCGTCCTGCTGAAGGATATTCCGTTTCAGTCGCATTGCGAACACCACATGGCGCCGATCATCGGCAAGGCGGCGATCGCCTATCTGCCGCATGACCGCGTCGTCGGCATTTCGAAGCTTGCGCGCGTGCTGCATGGCTTCGCGCGGCGGCTGCAGGTGCAGGAACGCCTGACCGCCGAAGTGGCCGACTGTATCTGGGAAAATCTCCAGCCGCAGGGCGTCGCGGTGGTGATCGAGGCATCGCATGCCTGCATGACCGCGCGCGGCGTGCGCACGCCCGGTGTCGGCATGGTCACAAGTAGGATGATGGGCACCTTCCTCGACGACCATCGCAGCCGCGAAGAAGTGCTCAAGCTGATGGGATACGGCTGACCGCCCGGGCGGCCGGCTCCGAGGTCAAACCCGCAAGTAAAAACGCCCCGCCGGGCAGCAAGCCGGGCGGGGCGTCTGTTTGCGTGTCGGCAGGGCCGATGGCTTACATCTGGCCGAGCATGTGTTCCGCGCTCGAGACCGAGAAATCGCCCGGTGCTTCGACATTGAGCTGGGTAACCACGCCGTCCTCGACCACCATCGAATAACGCTGACCGCGCTTGCCGAGGCCGAAGCCCGAACCGTCCATTGTCAGGCCGACCGCTTCGGCAAAATCGCCATTGCCGTCAGCGAGCATGGTGATGTCGTCGGAACCGGCAGCGCTTTTCCATGCGCCCATCACGAAGGCGTCGTTGACTGCCGTGGCGACGATTTCGTCGACGCCCTTCGATTTCAGATCGCCGGCCTTGTCGACATAGCCGGGCAGGTGCTTGGCCGAACAGGTCGGGGTGAAGGCGCCGGGCACCGAGAACAGCGCCACCTTCTTGCCCTTGAAGTAGTCGGCCGAGCTTACCTGCTCGGGGCCGTTCTCGGTCGCCTTGACCATTTTTACATCAGGCAGCTTGTCGCCTACCGAAATCGTCATAACAAAACTCCGTCTATCGCGTGTGCCGGGTGAGGTAAGCTGCACCGCGGCGATGCGCAAGCTCCCAGCGCGGGCGCGGCCCGGGGGCTGGTACGGGGCCGGGGAGGGGATGTTGCCCTCGTTCGGCTGGGCGGCTAGGGCCGCTGCCATGCGGCAGCCGCGCACTCCCCCAGGCGGCCACCACCCCGATAGACTGAGGATTTACCGTGAGCGAATTCACCGATTACGTCATCAAGGACATTGCCCTGGCCGATTACGGCCGCGCCGAGATCGCCATTGCCGAAACCGAGATGCCGGGCCTGATGGCGCTGCGCGAGGAGTATGCGGCAAAGCCGCTGAAGGGCGCGCGGATCACCGGTTCGCTGCACATGACGATCCAGACCGCCGTGCTGATCGAGACGCTGGTCGCGCTCGGCGCGGATGTGCGCTGGGCGACCTGCAACATCTACTCGACGCAGGATCATGCCGCGGCGGCCATCGCGGCGCAGGACATCCCGGTCTTCGCGATCAAGGGCGAGAGCCTGGCCGACTATTGGGACTATGTCGGCCGCATCTTCGACTGGTCGACCGATGAGGATCCCGACCAGACAGCGACCATCATTCTCGACGATGGCGGCGATGCCACCATGTTCGCGCTGTGGGGCGCGCGCGTCGAAGCGGGCGAGGAACTGCCCGAGCCGCAGAATGCCGAGGAAATCGAATTCCAGCGCGCGCTCAAGGCGTTCCTCAAGGCCAAGCCGGGCTATCTGACCAAATCGGTCAAGAACATCGTCGGCGTGTCGGAAGAAACCACCACCGGCGTCCACCGCCTCTATCATCTCGCCAAGCAGGGCAAGCTGCCGTTCCCCGCGATCAATGTGAACGACAGCGTGACCAAGTCGAAGTTCGACAATCTCTATGGCTGCCGCGAATCGCTGGTCGATGCGATCCGCCGCGCAACCGACGTGATGCTGTCGGGCAAGGTCGCCTGCGTCGCCGGCTTCGGCGATGTCGGCAAGGGTTCGGCGCAGTCGCTGCGCAACGGCGGCGCGCGCGTGCTGGTCACCGAAGTGGATCCGATCTGCGCGCTCCAGGCCGCGATGGACGGCTTCGAGGTCGTGACGATGGAAGAAGCGGTCAAGGTCGCCGATATCTTCTGCACCGCGACGGGCAACGAACACGTCATCACCGCCGAACACATGAAGGCGATGAAGGACAAGGCGATCGTCTGCAACATCGGTCACTTCGACAGCGAGATCCAGATCTCGGCGCTCGACAATTACGAGTGGAACGAACTCAAGCCGGGTACCGACCTGGTGAAGTTCCCCGACGGCAAGGAAATCATCGTGCTCGGCAAGGGCCGGCTGGTGAATCTGTCCTGCGCCACCGGTCACCCGAGCTTCGTGATGAGCTTCAGCTTCACCAACCAGACGCTGGCGCAGATCGAACTGTGGACCAAGGGCGACGAATACAAGAACGACGTCTACGTCCTGCCCAAGCATCTCGACGAAAAGGTCGCGGCGCTCCATCTCGACAAGCTGGGCGTGAAGCTGACCAAGCTGAGCCAGAAGCAGGCCGATTACATCGGCGTGCCGGTCGATGGTCCGTTCAAGCCCGAACATTACCGTTACTGACGGCCGTTCCGGTCCGGATACACACGCATGAACGCGCGCGGGGGCATTGCATCCCCGCGCGCGTAGGCATAGCTGGCGGGTAATGGACTCATCTCCCGCACTGCTGGCCGTCATCGGCCTTCTGCTGGCGCTTTGGACCGCGGGTGCGGTGTGGGTGATGCTGCGCGCCAGCGGACGCGAACAGCGATCGATCGCCAGTCGCAAGACCGCCCAGCGCCTGTCGCGGCTGATCGAGGAAGGTCCCGCCATTCCGCTGCTGGTACGGGCCGACGGGCGGATCGAGGCGCCCGATCGGCTGGCGCGGTGGATCGGGCTCGAGAAAGTCCCCGAATATCTCAGCGAGCTGGCTGGCGGCGAGGGGCGCGGCCTCACCGAAGCGCAGATCGATACGCTGACACGCAATGTCCGGCGCACGCAGAAGACCGCCAAGCCGTTTCGCATGGCGATCAATGTCTCACCCGATTCGGGCAAGTCGCTGGCGCTGCAGGGGTCGCTGGCCGATCCGGCGGTGTCCCCCGGCGGGTCGGCGCTCGTCTGGGTCTTCGACTTCAGCGACAGCCAGGCGGAACTGACTCAGCTGCGCGAGGAAGCGGCGCGCGCTCGCGAAGATTTCGGCGCGCTGGTCGGACTGATCGAGGCCGCCCCGATGCCGATGTGGTTCCGCGGGGCCGACATGCAGCTGCGGCTGGTCAACCAGGCCTATGTCGCCGCGGTGGGTGCCGAAAGCGCCGACCAGGTCGTTGCCGACCAGGTCGAACTGGTCGAAACGGTCAATGGCCGCACTGCGGCCGAGGTTGCGCAGCAGGCGGCCGACCGCCGCCAGCCGATCGAACGCATCCTCAGCGCGACGATCGAACGCGCGCGGCGCACGATCCGTGTCACCGACCTCCCGCTGATGGGCGAGGGGATCGCCGGCTATGCGGTCGATATCGAGGAAATGGAGGAGCAGGCGCGCGAGTTCCGTGCCTTCCGCGAAGCGCAGCGTTCGATGCTCGACCAGCTTTCGATCGGCGTGGCGCAGTTCGATGCCGGCCACCGCATGACCTTTGCCAACCAGCCCTTCCACCGCGTATTCTCGCTCCCCCCCGGCGTGGTCAACGAACGCACGTCGTTCGGACAGATGCTGCTGATCGCGCGCGAAAACGGCCGGATCCCCGAAGTGCGCGACTTCCCCGCCTGGCGCAACGAATTGACCGAGTGGTTCCAGCGCGACGAGCCCCACGAAGAAGCCTGGCCGCTGTCCGACAGCACCCATCTGCGTATCGTCGCGCAGCCCCTGCCCGATGGGGGGCTGGTGATGATTGCCGAAGACCGCACCGAACAGCTCGCGCTGTCGGCGACGCGCGATACGCTGCTGCGCACGCGGACCGCGACATTCGACAATCTGTTCGAGGCGCTTGCCGTGTTCGCGCCCGACGGCCACCTCGAACTGTGGAACCGCGGTTTCCCTGGCGCCTGGGGGATCGATCCCGAAGTGCTCGACGGGCACCCGCAGGCCGAAGACCTGTTGCAGGCGATCTCGCGCAATCTTTCGGACCCCGCTTCGGTTTCGCAGCTCAACCAGGTGATCCGTGCCGCCACGCTCGATCGCAAGAAGAGCAATGGCCGCATCGAGCTCGCCGATGGCCGGACGCTCGACTTCACCGGCGTGCCGCTGCCCGATGGCAATGGGATGCTGACCGTGCTCGACGTCACCGCGTCGCAGCAGGCCGAGGTCGCGCTGCGCGAACGCAATCGCGCGCTCGAGGAGGCCGATGCGGTGATGACCCGTTTCCTCGCCAATATGAGCTACGAATTCCGCACTCCGCTGACCTCGATCGGCGGGTTCGCAGAGCTGCTGACCAGCGGCATCGCGGGCGAGCTGTCGCCGCAGGCGACCGAATATGCGCAGGCGATTTCGTTGTCGGTCGGAAAGCTGACCGAGCAGGTGGAGAACGTGCTCGACCTGTCGCAATCCGAAGCGGGCCTGATGCCGCTGCGCAAGAGCACCTTCACGCTGCTGCCCTTCCTGACCAAGATCGTGCGCAAGGAAGAACAGCGCATCCATGATGGCGAACTGACGCTCGACCTGAAGGGCGATGCGGAAAAATCGGTGACGGCCGATCCGCACCAGCTCCGCCGCGCGATCTCGCAACTGCTCGACAATGCGATCAACGGCACCCCGCGCGGGGGCCGGATCGCGATCGATATCGGGCGCAAGCGCGACGAGACGCGGATCGTGATCTCCGACAATGGCCGCGGGATGAGCCAGCACGAGCTTGCTCGTGCGCTGGAGGGCATCCGCATGTCGTCGGACGGCAAGGGTATCGAACGCCGCCACGGGCTGGGCATTCCGCTGGCGCGGCAATTGGTCGAAGCGCATGGCGGTACGCTCGAGATCCGCAGCCGCAAGAACAGCGGCACCACTGCAACGATCACCCTGCCGTGAAAATCGCGCTGCCCGATCTCGCGGCGATGGAGGCGTTCGGCCAGCAGATCGCCGCGAAGCTGGCGCCGGGCGATGTCGTGGCGCTTTCCGGTACGCTGGGCACTGGCAAGACCACGCTGGCGCGTGCGATCATCGCGGCGCTCGGTCACGAGGGCGAGGTGCCTTCGCCGACCTACACGATCATCGAAACCTATGACGGCCTGCCGGTCCCGCTGCTCCATGCCGATTTCTACCGGCTCGAGGATCCCGCGGAAGCTGCCGAGCTGGGGCTCGACGACTACCGGGAGGGCGCCGCACTGCTGGCCGAGTGGCCCGATCACGCGGGCGGTTTCGCCCATGAGCCGAACTGCCTCGCCATTGCGCTGGAAAAGGTGGGCGAAGGCCGCGAGGCCGTTGTCACCCCGGGCACATCTTGGCAAAGCCGCTGGCCATGAGCGATGCGCCTTTCGACGAGATTCACGAGTTTCTGGGTGGCACACGGTGGGAAGGCGCGGAAATCGCCCCTCTCGTCGGCGATGCCAGCTTCCGCCGCTACTTCCGGGTAAGGATGGGGGGTGACAGCGCCATGCTGATGCATGCGCCGCCGCCGCACGAGGACCCGGAGCCGTTCCTGCACGTGGCACACTGGCTCGACCGGAACGGCCTGCGCGCGCCCCGCATACTGAGTGAGGACGCCGCCAATGGCTGGGTGCTGATCGAGGATTTCGGCGACCAGCGCATGCGCGAATGGATCGATGCCCATCCGGCCGACGAGCGCGGGATCTACGCGCAGGCGATCGATACGCTGGTGGCGCTCCACCGGCTGCCGCCCGGCCCGTTCGAGCCCTATGACATGGCCGTCTACCTGCGCGAAGCGATGCTGCTGGTCGAATGGTATTGCCCGGCCATGGGACTGACGGTCGATGTGCCGGCCTATCGCGCCGCATGGGAAACCGCACTCGAGCCGCTGCTCGCGAGGCAGGATCCCGGCGTCACCGTATTGCGCGACTACCATGCCGAAAACGTCATGCTGCTCGAACCCGGCAAGCTGGCGGGAGCGCAGGGACTGATAGATTTCCAGGACGCGCTGGTCGGCCATCCGGCCTACGACCTCGTCAGCCTGCTGCAGGATGCGCGGCGCGAAGTATCGACCGAACTCGAATGCGAGATGCTGGGCCGCTACCGTGCCGCGGCCGACCCGGGGCCCCATTTCGAAGCCGATTATGCCCGGCTCGGGGCGCAGCGGAACGCCAAGATCGTGGGCATTTTCACGCGTCTCGCCAAGCGCGATGGCAAGGCGCGGTATCTGGCAATGATCCCGCGCGTCTGGCAGGCGATGGAACGCGATCTGGCGCATGAAGCGCTGGCGCCCGTCGCCGCGTGGTTCGACGCGAACATCCCGCAGGAAATCCGCGATACCGCCGGAGGGGAAATCCAGTGACCACACTCGTCTCCGACACGGCAATGCTGATGGCCGCAGGGCTGGGCAAGCGCATGCGCCCGCTTACCGCGACCACGCCCAAGCCGCTGGTGCGCGTGGCCGGAAAACCCCTGATCGACCGTGCGCTCGACCGCCTCGAGGAAGCCGGTGTCGCAAGGGCCGTGGTCAATGTGCATTACCTGGCCGATGCGATCGAAGCGCATGTCGGTGCGCGCAAGGCGCCCGCGGTGACGTTCTCGGACGAACGCGAGCAATTGCTCGAGACCGGGGGCGGCATGGTCAAGGCCGCCGCCGCCGGGCTGCTGCCCGATCCGTTCTTCGCCTGCAATGCCGACAGCATCTGGCTAGACGGCCCGCAAAACGCCTTCAGCGATCTTTCGGCCGGGTGGGATCCCGAGCGCATGGATGCGTTGCTCTTGCTCGTCACGCACGCGCGCGCCCACAATTTCGACGGTTCGGGCGATTTCTACATGGACCCCGCCGGCCAGCTCACGCGCAAGCTGCCCGGCCGGATCGCGCCCTTCATTTACACCGGAATCCAGCTGGTATCGCAGCGCCTGCTGCGCGATGCACCGGACGGCAAGTTTTCGACCAATGTCCTGTGGGATCGCGCGATTGCCGAAGGGCGGCTCTACGGTGTCGCCTTTACCGGACGGTGGTACGAAGTCGGCACGCCTGCGCATATCCGCCCGACCGAGGAAGCGCTCAAGGGTGGCTGAGCGGCAGGGGCCGAAGGTCTATTCGATCGCCGCACATCGCGGCTTCGCCGATGCCCTCGTCGCTGGCCTGGTCCCGCGCTATGCCAACGACGAGTTCGGCCTGGCGCGCCTGACGCTGCTCGTCCCCAGCAGCCGAGCCCGGCGCACGATTTCCGAAGCCTTCATCCGCCACGCCGGCGAACAGGGCACCCCCGGACTGCTGATGCCGCGCATGGCGGTGGTCGGCGATCTCGATCTCGATGAAACGCTCGGCCCGCTGCTCGACCCGCTGGGCGCCGCCGACATACCCCGCGCTATCGAACCGCAGCGGCGGCTGTTTGCACTGGCCCGGCTGATCGCGGACACGATGGGCGACGAGGCACCCGGCGGTGCAACGCTGCTGCGGCTCGCGCGTGAAACCGGGGCAACGATGGACCGGCTGCTGGTCGAGGGCGTGGGTCCTGAAGAACTGGTCGGCGAAAGCGTGCTCGACCTGTTCGGATCATTGTCCGATCACTGGCAGCGCAGCCTCCATCTCTTTGCAACTGTTCAGGCCAAGTGGCTGGAACAATTGCAGCAATGGGATGCGCTCGACGCGGCAGCTCGGCGCAATCGCCTGTTCGACTGGGCCGCCGCGCGCTGGCGTGCTGCGCCGCCCGAAACGCCCATCGTCGCTGCGGGCGTGACCAGCGCCGCACCTTCGCTTGCGCGGCTGCTGAGAGTGGTCGCCGATTGCGATCAGGGGGCGGTGATCCTGCCCGATTTCGATCTCACCATGCCGCAGGCGGTGTGGGACGAATTGGGCCGCGCCGGGGCGACGCCCGAACCCGGCGCCACGCCTTTCGCACGCGAGGATGCGGTGACGCATCCGCAATACCACCTCAAGTTGCTGCTCAACCGCATGGGGATCGCACGCGAGGAAGTGCAGCCGTGGCATCGCCGTGGCATCGCCGCGGCGCAGCCCGAACGCAGCCATGCGCTCGGATCGCTGTTCCTGCCGCCCGAAGCGAGCAAGGGATGGGTCGACCTGCCCGCCGAGAAACGCCGGTTGGCAGGCGTGCGCATCATGACCTGCGCCAATCCGGAGGAAGAGGCGCAGGCGGTGGCCCTGCTGGTCCGCGAGGCAGTGGAACAACCGGAAAAGCGCGTGGCGGTGGTCACGCCCGATCGCGCGCTGGCGCGGCGCGTGGTCCACCACCTCGACCGCTGGAACATCACGGCCGACGATTCGGGCGGGCGCCCCTTGTCGCAGACCGCTGCCGGCCGGCTGTTCCTGCTGCTTGCCGAGATCGTCGCCGAAGATGCCGCCCCTGTTTCGCTGATGGGGCTGCTGGGCCACCCGCTGGTCGATGGCGGGATGGAGCGCGGCGTCTGGCTACGGCAGCTGCGCCGGGTCGAACGCGCGCTGCGCGGGCCGCGCAAGGCGGGCGGCTTGGCCCCCGTCGCGGCTATCGCGGCGCGGCTGGCCCAGCGGCATGGCCGCGTGGCCGATTGGTACGCCGCGGTCGATCAGGCGCTTTCGCCGCTGGTGGCGCTGCACCGGCAGGATGCCATCCCTATGCACGCCTTGCTCGATGCGCTGGTCGAAAGCGGCGAAGCGCTGTGCGGCGAAAAGCTCTGGGCACGCGAGGACGGCCGTTCGCTGGCTGGCTTCGTGGAGGAATTGCGCCGTCATGCGCGCGAGGCGGGGTTCGCCCTGGCGCCGGGCGAGGCCGCAATTGCGCTGCGCGATGCCATGGAACAGGTGGCGGTCCGGCCTCCCTATGGGGGGCATGCGCGGGTGCAGGTGCTCGGGCTGCTCGAAAGCCGGATGAACCGCGCCGAACTGGTAATCTGCGCCGGACTGAATGAAGGCGTCTGGCCGGTCCGCGGGGGGATCGACGCGCTGCTCGCCCCGCCGGTGCTCCGCGCGCTGGGCGTGCCCGGGGCCGATTTCCGTATCGGACTGTCGGCGCATGACCTCGCCGGGGCGCTCGGCGCGCCCGAGGTGGTCCTGTCGCGTTCCGAAAGGGACGAGGCCGGCCCGGCCATTCCCTCGCGTTTCCTGCTGCGCGTGCAGGCGCTGCTGGGCGAACTGCTCGATCGCTACAAGGACCGCGAGACAGTCGCGCTGGCGCGGGCGATGGCCCGCGCGCCGATCGCGCCGGCTTATCCGCGCCCGGCACCGCAGCCGCAGCCCGAACAGCGCAAGGTCGACATTTCCGCGACCGCGCTCGATCGCCTGCTTGGCGATCCCTACCAGTTCTATGCTGACCGGATCATGGGGCTGAAGGATCTCGACTCGCTGGACGCCGAACCTTCGGCGCAGTGGCAGGGGACGGTGGCGCACGCCATCCTGCAACGCTGGCACGAAACGCGCGAGCGGGATCCTGCCGCCCGCCTCGCCCCGATCATGCAGTCCGTGCTCGACGAAGAGAACGCCGATCCGCTGATGCGGGGGCTGTGGCAGCCACGGCTCGAAGCCGCGCTGCGCTGGATCGAAGAGGAGATCGGTGCCTATGACGACCGCCGCGTGCTGGCGGTCGAGAAGCACGGCGCGATGACCTTCGACGGCGTCCATGTCCACGGCCGCGCGGACCGCATCGACCGGCTCGCGGACGGCAGCCTTGCCATAATCGATTACAAGACCGGTACGCCGCCCAGCGCGGCCCGGGTCGAGGCCGGTTTCGCGTTGCAGCTTGGCGTCCTCGGCCTGATCGCCGAACGCGGCGGTTTCGAAGGTCTGGCCGGCGACGCGCAAGGCTACGAATACTGGTCGCTTGGCAAAGCCAAGGATGCGGAAAACAGCTACGGTTTCGGCTATGTCGACGTGCCGCTGAAAGTCGGACGCAAGACTTCGGGCGTCGCGCCCGAGGAATTCTTGCCGCTGACCGCGAACAAGCTGACACTGGCCATCAACCGCTTCATCAAGGGCAATGACTCCTTCACGGCGCGCGAGAACCCTGATTATCCCGCCTATGACACCTATGATCAGCTGATGCGGCTCGATGAGTGGATCGCGCACCAGGATGGCGGAGAAACGGCGTGAGCGGGACCGTCTACGAACTGCAGGACAAGCAGCGCCTCGCGGTCGATCCGCAGGACAGCGTGTGGCTTTCGGCCAGCGCGGGGACCGGCAAGACGCAGGTCCTGTCGGCGCGTGTGCTGCGGCTGCTGCTCGAACCGGGTGCCGATCCTTCGCAGGTCCTGTGCCTCACTTTCACCAAGGCGGGCGCGGCTGAAATGGCAGTGCGTGTCAACGCGGTACTGGCGCGCTGGGTCCGGATGGACGATGCGCAGCTGGCGCGCGAACTGGCGTTTTTGGGCGCGCCCGGCGACCCAGAAACGCGCGCGCGGGCCCGGGCGCTGTTCGCCCGCGTCCTCGATTGCCCCGGAGGCGGATTGCGGATCGATACGATCCACGCCTTCGCCCAATATCTGCTTGCCGCCTTCCCCGGCGAAGCGGGCATGCTGCCCGGGTCGCGTCCGATGGAAGACCGCGAGCGCGATCTCCTGAGCCGCGATGTTCTTTCGGGCCTGCTGGCCGAAGGCGACCCGCGCATCGCCGGGGCGATCGCCGAGATGAGCAAGCGCAAGGGACCCGATGCGGTCCGCGGCTGGCTGATGCGCTGCGCGCGGCACATGGACCTGTGGCAGGGGCCGGGCAGCTGGCAACCGCCGATGCAGCCGCGCGTGTTTCGCTTGCTGGGCCTCCCCGCCGATGCCAATGCGGCATGGGTTGCAGACGCATGTTCGGACGCGGCGTTTCCCTGCGCCAGCCTGCGCGCCTGCCTGGCCGCCAGCCGCGGCTGGTCGGCAAAGACGGGCCAGACTTGCGCCGATTTTCTCGAAAGCTGGCTGGCGAGCGATACGGATGCCCGGCTTGCCGCGATCAACGGGTTTTCCAAGACACTGCTCAAGGCCGATGGCACCCCGCGCAAGATGGCCGGGGCGGAAAAAGTCGATCCGGACTTTCCGGGCAACCAGGAACGGGTGGCCGAAGCCGTGGCCAAGGTGCGCGAACGCGCGGCATTGCTCGAACTGGCGGCATTCCTCGGCCCGCAGCTCGAAGCGGGACGTGCCTTCGCGCTTGCCTGGCACAGGGCGAAGGAACGCGAAGGGCTGGTCGATTTCGACGATCTCATCGCCCGCGCAGCCACGCTCCTGTCCGACAGCGCGATGGCCGACTGGATCCGTTACAAGCTCGACCGCAGCTTCGATCACATCCTCGTCGATGAAGCGCAGGATACCAACGCGGCGCAATGGGCGATCGTGAAGGCACTGACCGACGATTATTTCGACGGTTCGGGCGCGCGCGGCGAGGCGGTGCGCACGATCTTTGCCGTGGGCGATTACAAGCAGGCGATCTTCGGCTTCCAGGGGACCAGCCCGGAGAACTTCCGGCAGGCGCGCGATTTCTTCCGCGACAAGATGAATGCCGCCGCCGATGCGGCCCGCGATACGCGCAGCGCGCCCGATATTCGCGGACTGGAGGAATACGGCCTCGGCCGGAGCTATCGCACCAACCAGCAAGTGCTCGGTTTCGTGGATCGGGCGATCGATGCGATCGGCCATGAGGGGTTCGGGCTCGATCAACGCAGCGATCCGCATACGGGCAGCGGCGAACCCGGACTGGTGGGTCTGTGGCAGGTCGTTCGTGTCGCCGAGGAAGAAGACGACGGCGGTGAGCGCGAAGGCTGGCTGGCGCGGCACGATCGCTTGCTGGCCGACAGGATCGCGCGGCAGGTGGCCGAATGGCTCGACCCTGCCGGCGATGGCTTTACCTTGTCGCGCGGGACCAAGCGCCGCGCCAGCGCAGGCGATATCATGGTGCTGGTCCAGAAACGACGCGACCTGGCTTCGCTCATCGTCGCGCGGCTGTACCGCCACGGTGTCCCGGTGGCCGGGGTCGACCGGCTGCGCCTCGGCAATCCGCTGGCAGTGAAGGACCTGATGGCCGCCTTGCGCTTTGCCGCGCAGCCGCTTGACGATCTCACGCTGGCCAGCCTGCTGGTTTCGCCCTTGCTGGGCTGGAGCCAGGAAGATCTGCTGGCACACGGCTATCGGCCGAAAGGCATGCGCCTGTGGGAGCACCTGCGGGGCAGTAGCGATGCGTTCGTTCGCGGCACGGTCGATGCGCTGCGCGAGATACTGCGGCGGGCCGATTACGACAGCCCGCAGCAATTGCTGCACTGGATATTGCTTGGCGCGCTCGACGGGCGGCGCAAGCTGGTCGCGCGGTTGGGCCGAGAAGCGAACGATCCGATCGACGAATTGCTCAATGCCGCCAATGCCTACGCCAGCGCGCATACCGCGAGCCTGCAGGGGTTCATCCGCTGGTTCGATGCTGGCGATGGCGAACTGAAGCGCGAAGCCGGGGAGGGCGGCGACCAGGTCCGGGTGATGACCGTCCACGGGTCGAAAGGGCTCGAAGCGCCCATCGTCATCCTCGCCGATGCCGCTATCCGGCCCGATGGCGCGGGCGATCTGGTGCTGGAGGAAGAGCTGCCGGGATCGGCGACGCCGCGCACCGTTCCGCTGCCGGGTCTGACCAAGGAAGAAAAGGTCGGCCCTGTTGCTGAGGCTGACGCTGCGGAAGCGGCCAAGGCGATGCAGGAACATTGGCGGCTGCTCTATGTCGCTCTGACGCGCGCGCAGGAGGCGCTGTTCATTACCGGCTCGCTCGGCCCGCGCGATGCGAAAAACGGTCCGCATGACGATAGCTGGTATGCGCGGCTCGCGGCACTGTTCGATCAAGACGAGGCGCTGGCGGATCCCATCTGGGGTGCCCGCTGGGAATTGGGCGAACACGCTGCCCCGGTTGCGCCGTCCGCGCCCGATACGGATGGCGACGGCATGCCGCTATTGCCCGACTGGGCCACCACGCCGGTCGGGCCGGAGCCCCGGCCGCCGCGCCCGCTCGCCCCGTCGGGGCTAGGCGAGACCGAGGGCAGCGATCCCCCGCTGCCACCTGCCAGCGTGGGCGCGGCCGCGCGGCGCGGGACGTTGATCCACGCGTTGCTCGAGCGCTTGCCGCAGATCGCTGGGGAAGACCGCGATGGCAAGGCGCGCGCATGGCTGGAACGGCAGGCGGGTGACCTGGCGCCGGCGGAGCGTGAGGAAATGCTTGCGCGGGCAACGCAGGTACTGGCCGAACCGGCGTTTGCGGAAGTGTTCGGACCCCGCGCATTGGCCGAAGTGCCCTTGGCCGCGACGGTCGAGGGGCAAGTGGTCATGGGAACCGCGGATCGCCTGCTGGTCACGGCCGACACGGTGACAGTGGTCGACTTCAAGACCGCCCGGCGTCCGCCCCTGTCTCCCGAGGCCATTCCCGACGCCACGCTCAAGCAGATGGCCGCCTATGTCGCGGCGCTCGAGACGATCTATCCCGGGCGCAGGGTCGAGGCGGCGGTGCTCTATACCCAGACACCGCAGTTGTTCGCCTTGCCGGCCGCGCGGCTGGCTGCCTACAAGACCGCGTTTGCGGCGCCGCAGGAAAGTTTTGCCCTGCCGCCCGTTGAGTAACCGCCTTGGCCGCCCACATCATGGGCCACACGCTTTACAGGAGATTCCCATGGCCACCACCGCCGTTACCGACGCCAGCTTCCAGTCCGACGTGCTCGAAAGCGACAAGCCCGTGCTGGTCGATTTCTGGGCCGACTGGTGCGGCCCGTGCAAGATGATCGCACCCGCACTGGAAGAACTGAGCGAAGAGCTGGGCGACAAGGTGACCATCGCCAAGATGGACATCATGGAAAATCCCGATGTGCCGGGTTCGATGGGCGTCCAGTCGATCCCCTATCTGGTGCTGTTCAAGAATGGCGAACAGGCCGCGCAGATGCGCGGTGCAGCACCGAAAGGCCAGCTCAAGCAGTGGCTTGAAGGCGAACTTTAATCCATTTTCGCATATAAATCGGCAAGCTCGTCCCATAGGGCCGGGCTTGCCGCACCCAGCAGGCCCGTGCGGCCCACCTCGTCGACGCGATAGGGTGAGCCGTCGGGCCGCGCTGCTTTGCCCCCCGCTTCATTGAGCCACAACACGCCTGCCGCATGGTCCCAGGCGAGCGTGCGTTCGAAGATGGAACCATCGTTCGTGCCCAGCGCCAGCCGCGGATATTGCTCCGCCGCGCAATAGGGAATGTCGACGAGCTCGTACGCCGGGGCGATATGACGGCGCGTGGCGTCGCGGCGCTGCTCCTCCATGAAGATCAGCGAAATCGCCGCAATCGGCGGTGACTGTCCTGTGGGACGCGACGCCACCCGCTCGCCGTCGATCATGGCGCCGGCACCGCGGTGGGCGCTGCAGAAGCGGTCCGTCAGGCAATCGTAGATCCAGCCAGACTGGGCGACGCCGCCATCCGCGCGGGCGATGATGATGCCGAAGGGCGGTTTGCCGGCAGCGAAATTGCGCGTGCCATCGACGGGATCGACAATCCAGCAGGGCCGGTCGAGCCGCTCGACGATCGCCGGGTCCGCATGCGCGGTCTCTTCCCCAACGAACGCGAGCGAGGCATCGATCGCGGCCAGGCCTTCGCGCAGCAGCGCCTCGCTGTCCTTGTCGGCAATCGTCACCGGGTCGTTGCCGCCCTTGTCCTCGACTTCGCCCGCTGCGAGATTGCGATAGCGCGGCAGGATGGCGCGTTCGGAAACCCGGCGCATGAGATCGAGGATCTGGTCGTCGAGCGCGGTCACGAGCGATAGTCCGCATTGATCGAGATGTAGCCATGCGTCAGGTCGCAGGTCCACACGGTCGCGCGCCCGTCGCCGACGCCGAGATCGACATCCATGCGAATGTCCTCGCCTGCCAGATGGGCGGCCACGGGAGCTTCGTCATACTTGGCCAGCGGCTGTCCGTCGCGCGCGGCCCAGATACCGCCGAAGCCGATCGACAGACGGTCGCGGTCTGCCGGTTCGCCGGCCTTGCCGACCGCCATGACCACGCGGCCCCAATTGGCATCGCCGCCCGCTATCGCCGTTTTGACCAGCGGCGAATTGGCAATGGCAAGCCCGACGCGCCGGGCGCTGTCGTCGCTTGCCGCACCGGCAATCGCTATTTCGATGAATTTCTGCGCACCTTCACCATCGCGGACCACCAATTGCGCGAGGTCGCGGCACACCTGGAGAAGCGCGGCGTAGAAGGCGTCCGCCCCCGCATCGCTCCACGACGCAAGCGGGGTATTCCCGGCCTTGCCGGTGGCGAACAGCAGCACGGTGTCGCTGGTCGACGTGTCTCCGTCGACGGTGATGCACGAATAGGTTGCCGCATTCGCCCGGCCGAGCATTTCCTGCAGGAATTCGGGCGCCACCGCCGCATCGGTAAATACATATCCGAGCATCGTTGCCATGTCGGGGGCGATCATGCCGCTGCCCTTGACGATCCCCGCCAGCGCGGCGCGGGTGTCGCCCAGCATCGCATGCGCGCCCGCGCCCTTGGTAAAGGTATCGGTCGTCCCGATCGCGCGTGCGGCGTCTTCCCAGCTGCATGGCTCGGCGGAGAGAACGGCCTCGACGCCCGCGCGTGCCCGGTCCTTCGGCAGTGGCACGCCGATGACGCCGGTGGAGGATACGAACACGGTTTCGGCGGAGCAGCCCAGCGCTGCGGAGACCTGTTGCACGATCTGATCGACCGCCTCGCGGCCGCGGTAGCCGGTGAAGGCGTTCGAATTGCCGGCATTGACGATCAATGCGCGCGCATGACCCTGGCGCACCTGTTCGCGGCCCAACTCGACCTCGCTCGAGGCGCAGGAGGATTGGGTGAAAACGCCGGCTACGGTGGTCCCTTCGGCCAGTTCGGCGAAGGTCAGATCGGCGCGGTCCCACTCCTTGTACCGGGCGCAAGCGACGCGCAGCGTGACGCCGCCGATCCGCGGCAGTTCGGGAAAGGGGCGGGCGAGGGGCGAGCGGGCAAGATCCATTGGCGCTCGTTAGGCGCAGAGCGGGGCGGGGTAAACGGTCAAGCGGGGTGGACGCGCATAGCCACACGTCCTATCTGACCGCTGCAATGCTTCGTCGCATCCTTACCCTGCTCGCGCTTCTTACCGGCCTCGCCGCCGCGGGCGCGCCTGCGCATGCGCAGGCTTATGACGGGGTTTCCGGAGTCGAACTGACCGCCGGTACCGACCGCTGCATCCAGCACGAGGCCCGCGAAGGCGCGTCGATCGCCGGCCAGGCGCGTGTCCTGCGGCCCGCCGCGCAGCCGGCCGAGTGCGTCCCGACCGTCGCGGTGATGATCCCCGCGGTCCACATCGGTATCGACCGCTCCTACGAATAGGCGCCCCGCGCCCGTTTGTTGCCGTATTCCTGCCCGCCGCGCACCGCGCGTGCGGCCTCCCATCCATAAGTTCACGCGGAAGGCTCGAAGGCCCCAACATGTTCAACTCCATCATGAAATCCGTCTTTGGCTCGGCCAATGACCGCTACGTCAAATCGCTCGGCAAGATTGTCGATCGGATCAACGCGCTGGAGCCGCAGATGCAAGCGCTCAGCGACGCCGAACTCGCCGCGCAGACCGACAAGTTCCGGGCGCTCCTGGCCGAGGGCAAGACGCTCGACGACATCCTTCCCGAAGCCTTCGCCACGGTGCGCGAGGCATCGGTCCGCGTGCTCGGCATGCGCCATTTCGATGTCCAGATGGTCGGCGGCATCGTCCTGCACCGCGGCGAAATCGCCGAGATGCGTACGGGCGAGGGCAAGACGCTGGTCGCCACACTGGCGACCTATCTCAATGCGATCGAGGGCAAGGGCGTGCACGTCGTCACGGTGAACGACTACCTCGCCGCGCGCGACTCCGAATGGATGGGCCGCCTGCACAAGTTCCTCGGCCTGACGGTTGGGGTGATCGTGCCCAACATCAGCGAGCAGCAGCGGCGCGATGCGTATAATTCGGATATCACCTATTCGACCAACAACGAGCTCGGCTTCGATTACCTGCGCGACAACATGAAGCACGAACGCGGGCAAATGGTGCAGCGGCCGTTCAATTTCGCGATCGTCGATGAAGTCGATTCGATCCTGATCGACGAGGCGCGTACCCCGCTGATCATTTCGGGACCGACTGAGGACAAGTCGGACCTCTACCTTTCGATCGACGAGGTGGTGAAGACCTTCCCCGAGGACTGGTACGAAAAGGACGAAAAGCAGCGCAACATCCAGCTGACCGAGGATGGCACCGAACAGCTCGAGAAGCTGTTGATCGAACGCGGCCTGCTCGAGACCGAGAACCTCTACGACGTCGAGAACACGCAGGTGGTTCACCACGTCGACCAGGCGCTGCGCGCGGTGCACATGTTCAAGCGTGATACCGATTACATCGTGAAGGATGACAAGGTCGTCATCATCGATGAGTTCACCGGCCGCATGATGGAAGGCCGGCGCTGGTCGAACGGCCTGCACCAGGCGGTCGAGGCCAAGGAAGGCGTGAAGATCGAGCCGGAGAACCAGACGCTGGCGTCGATCACCTTCCAGAACTATTTCCGCATGTATCCCAAGCTGTCGGGCATGACCGGCACCGCGGCGACCGAAGCGGCTGAATTCTGGGACATCTACAAGATGAACGTGGTCGAGATCCCGACCAACGTCCCCGTTTCGCGCATCGACGAGGATGACGAGTTCTACAAGAACACGCAGGACAAGTTCAAAGCCATCGCCAAGGCGATTGCCGAGAAGAACGCCATCGGCCAGCCGGTCCTGGTCGGCACGGTGTCGATCGAAAAGTCGGAAATGCTCAGCGAATTCCTCCGACAGGAAGGCGTCGAGCACGAGGTCCTCAATGCACGCCAGCACGAACGCGAAGCGCATATCGTGGCGCAGGCGGGGCGCATCGGCGCGGTGACCATCGCCACCAACATGGCGGGCCGCGGGACCGACATCCAGCTCGGCGGTAATGTCGATTTCCGGATCGACGACGAGCTGAGCGAACTGGAGGACGGGCCCAAGAAGGACCTCGAAATCGATCGGATCAAGGCCGAGGTCGCTGCCGAGCGGCAGCAGGTGCTCGAAGCGGGCGGATTGTTCGTGCTGGGCACCGAACGCCATGAAAGCCGCCGGATCGACAACCAGCTGCGCGGCCGTTCGGGCCGTCAGGGCGACCCCGGGCTGAGCCGGTTCTACCTGTGCCTCGAAGACGACCTGCTGCGCATCTTTGGCCCGGATACGTTGTTCTCCAAGATGATGAATTCGAATCTCGAAGACGGCGAAGCGATCGGTTCGAAATGGCTGTCGAAGGCGATCGAGACCGCACAGAAGAAGGTCGAGGCGCGCAATTACGAGATCCGCAAGCAGGTGGTGCAGTATGACGATGTCATGAACGATCAGCGCAAGGTGATCTATGAACAGCGCGCGGAGATCATGGACAGCGAGGCGGTCGACGATGTGGTCGTCGACATGCGCCAGGATGCAGTCAATGCGATCGTGACCGAAGCCTGCCCGCCGGGCTCCTATCCCGAACAATGGGATATCGAAGGGCTCAAGACGCGCGTCCACGACGTCCTCGCCATCGATGCGCCGATCGAACAATGGGTCGAGGAAGACCAGGTCGAGCCCGAGATGATCGAGGAACGGCTGGTGGCGGAAGCCGACCGCATCATGGAAAACAAGATCGCTGCGGCCGACCCTGCGCTGTGGCGGCGGATCGAAAAGAGCGTGCTGCTGCAGGAACTCGACGGGCAGTGGAAGGATCACCTCGCCACGCTCGACGCGCTGCGGCAGGTCGTCGGCCTGCGCGCACATGCGCAGAAGCAGCCGCTGAACGAATACAAGCAGGAAGCGTTCAGCCTGTTCGAATCCATGCTCGAGAAACTGCGCGAGACGGTGACCAACAAGCTCATCCGCCTCGAACTGGCCGAGCCCGCGCCGATGCCGGCAGTCAATCTTCCCGACCTACCCGATTTCCTCACCGGACATATCGACCCGCTGACCGGGCTCGACGACTCGAACGATGGTGACGGGTCGGCTGGGCGCGAAGCCTTGTTCGGCGCGCTGGCCGGCAGTTCACGTGCAGCCGTGGGGCCGGGCGGCTCGGCGGGCGAAAATCCCTATGCCGACATGGAAATCAGCCGCAATGCGCCTTGCCCCTGCGGTTCGGGCAACAAGTACAAGCATTGCCACGGTGCCATCGGCACCGGTGCGAGGGCGTGAACCTGTCGCCCCGCTGCTAGCTGCGGCGGGGCTGACGGACCATCGGCACCAGCGGGGGAGAACCCGGCTCGGGGTGGATCGGATCGCCGAGCGGCGCAAACCCGCAGGCGGAATAGAACCCGGTGTTTGCCGGGTTCGAATTCTCGAGATAGGCGGGCAGGCCCTGCCGGTCGCACGCGTCGAGCACGGGTTGGATGAGCGTGCGCCCCAGCCCCTTGCCGCGCGCCGTCTCGCGCACGCCGATGCTGAAGAGATAGGCGTGCGGGAAATCGGGATGGCGGCTATCCATCGCGGCCCCGGTCCGGATCCCGCGCCGCACCGCCCGCGGACCGCAATGCCATAGCGTGGGGAACACGAAGGCGGCGTAATCGGGCAGCGAAAACCCGGCATCGCCGCCCGGCAGCATCCACATGCATGCCCCTTCGTCGCCCGCCGTGTAGCAATAGCCGCGCGGGACGTAGATCCGCCGCGCCTGCAGATGAAACAGATTGGCGATCCCGGCGAACGCGCCGAACAGCCACAGATTGAACGGATCGTAGCGGAAGGCATCGGCGGTGATCGCACCGACCCGCTGCGCGTCGCCCGCCCGGGCGCGTTCGAGCCCGCCGGTCAGCGTGATGTCGTCCGGTCGCATAGTGTCCTGTTCCCTCCGCCTAGACGCTAGCCCGGGCGGCACCCAGCGTCTAGGCGGAGGTATGGCCGCGCTCGCACTCGCCTTCTTCGTTACCGCCCTGTTGTACGCCAGCGTCGGGTTCGGCGGCGGATCGACCTATACCGCGCTGCTGGCCTTGGCCGAGGTCGATTATCGGTTGCTGCCGCTGCTGTCCCTCGCGTGCAATCTGGTGGTGGTGACGGGCAGCTCGGTACGTTTCGGCCGGGCGGGCGTCACTCCCTGGCGCGGCGCGATCCTGCTGACCGGGTTGGCCGCACCGGCGGCCTTCATCGGCGGCCTGACCCCGATTGGCGAGGCCGGCTTTCTCGCCTTGCTCGGGGGGAGCCTTGTTTTCACCGCGCTCTCGATGTTGCTGCCTGTCGCTGGCGGCGATCCCGCCCGGCCGACGCCCTTTGCGCGGTCGATGCCGCTGGTGGCCGTTCCGCTAGGCTATCTGGCAGGGCTGGTGGGCATCGGCGGGGGCATTTTCCTCGCTCCGTTGCTGCATCTGGTGCGCTGGAACGATGCGCGCGCCATCGCCGCAACCGCGAGCCTGTTCATTCTCGTCAATTCGCTGTTCGGGCTGGCGGGGCAGGTCGTCAAGAACGGTTCAGGGCGTCTGGGCGCAGCGGTGGAGCTGGGATTGCCCCTGCTCGTCGCGGTCGCCGTCGCGGGCCAGGTCGGCAGCCTGCTGGCGCTCAAATACCTTCCGCAGCGCTGGATCCGCTGGGGCACAGCTGCGCTCACCGCCTGGGTTGGCGGGCGCTTGCTGTTGAATTTGTGAGAAAAGTGGCTCCCCGAGTTGGATTCGAACCAACGACCAAGTGATTAACAGTCACCTACTCTACCGCTGAGCTATCGGGGAGCAGCCCGCTGGGCAGGGGTGCGCCTATATGGGTGCGATTCCGGTTTGGCAAGCGGGCATTTCGCAAAACTTTTACGCAGCCGCACGGGCGGGTGCATCAGACCACGAATTGCTCGGCCACGATGCGTTCGTCGAGCGCGTGACCGGGGTCGAACAGCAGCGTCAATTCGCTGTCGCGCGCGATTTCGAGCCCCACCGACGAGACGTGACGCAGTTCGCGCTGGTCGGCCACTACGGACACCGGGCGCTTTTCCTGTTCGAGGACGCGCAGCGAGATGCGGCTGCGATCGGGCAGGATCGCTCCATGCCAGCGGCGCGGGCGGAACGGGCTGATCGGTGTCAGCGCCAGCAGGTTCGAATCGAGGGGCAGGATCGGCCCGTCGGCGGACAGGTTGTATGCGGTCGAACCTGCCGGCGTCGCCACCAGCACCCCGTCGCACACCAGTTCGGCGATGCGCACCTTGTCGTCGACCGTGACTTCCAGCTTGGCAGTCTGACGCGTTTCGCGCAGCAGGCTGACCTCGTTGATGGCGCAGAACGTGTGGACCGCGCCATCCTGCGTCTCGGCCTGCATCCTGAGCGGTGCGATGTGATGCGGCTTGGCCTTCCCGATCCGCTTGATCAGCGTTTCGGGATTGCGGTTGCGGTTCATCAGGAACCCGACCGTGCCCAGGTTGAGCCCGTAGGCAGGAATGATGCGGCCGGTGTCGAGCATGGCATGCAGAGTCTGCAGCATGAAGCCGTCGCCGCCGAGAACCACGACGGCATCGGCGTCTTCGAGCGGGACCCAGTCCGCGACGGAGCGAAATTCCCGCTCTGCCGCTTCCTGCGCCCGCGGGGCGTCGGAAACGACCAAGGCCAGGCGGTTGTATTCGGACATGCTTTCCGTTGACCCTCCCGTTCCGGACAAGACCCGCTTCCCGGTACCCGCGCGGTCCCTATGAAGCTACGTCCCATTTGGCAACACGTCCGAAATACTGATAACGGTGCCATTACGCGCGGATAAGGACTGGGAAATGGCCACCAACCCACAAGAACCGATGAGGAAAACGCGCGACGCACTTACCGGTCTGGCCGATCAGCCGTCCGCACGTGAGACGATAGCGCGCTGGCAGCGCGAATGGCCTTCGGACACTATCTCCTGTCCGATCCAGGCGATGCTCATAACGCTCGGCCGGATCGATAATGTGAACGTGGCTTTCGGGGAGCTGGCCGGGGACGGCGCGCTGGTCGAAGTGGCACAGCGGATCAAGCACTTCGCCGCCGATGAACTAGAAAGCAGCAATGCCTGGGTTGCTGCACGGCTGAACGGTGGCACGTTTCTGCTGCTCGCGCGGCAGGAATGCAGCCGTGAACGCTGGCAGTGGCTTGCCGAAGCATTGGCCGACGCCATCGCCCTGCCTATCGCAAGCCCGGAAGGTGAAGGCAGCCTACGCCTGTGGCCGCGCATCGCGCTGATGCGGGTGACCGAGAAGGACGATCCCGAAAGCGTGCTGGAACGCCTTGCGGCGGTGGCCGAGGGAATGCGCGAGAGCAACCGTCGGCGGATCGACTGGTCGACGGGGAAAGCCGTTCATGCCGGGCGTTCCAACCGCCAGTTCGAAGCCGATCTGCTTGCCGCGATCGACCGCAACGAGATCCAGATCCTCTTCCAGCCCCAATATTCGCTGGAAGACGACCGCATAATCGGCGCCGAAGCACTTGCGCGCTGGGATCACCCGGTGGTCGGCCGTATCGGGGGCGGGGCGCTGTTCCAGATCGCCGAGCGGGCGGATCATATCGCGCATCTTTCGCGCCACATCGTAGAGCGCGCGCTGGAAGAGGCCCTTGCCTGGCCCCACCACCTGCAGCTTTCGATCAATATCACCCCGGTCGATCTGGCTGTCGAGAATTTCGCAATCGATTTCGCGCAGATGGCCGAGCGGATCGGCTTTCCGTTGGGGCGGATCACACTCGAACTCGTCGAACAGGTCCTGCTCGCCGATCTCGACCGGGTGAGCCGCGTGCTCGACCAGTTGAAACTGTTCGGCGTGCAGATCGCGCTGGACGATTTCGGCGCAGGCTTCTGCAATTTCCGCTATCTCAAGGTGCTGCCGATCGATTGCATCAAGCTCGATCGCTCGATGCTTGATGGTGTGCTCGAGGACGAACGCGACAAGGCAGTCGTCCACGCCATCGTCGCCATGGCGGCGGCGCTTGATCTCACCGTGGTTGTCGAGGGTGTCGAGCAGGAGGCGCAGCGCGAATTCATGCAGGCGGCGGGCTGCAAGGCCTATCAGGGATTCCTGCGCGCCAAGCCGATGACGGCGCAGGTATTCCTCAAGCTCGCCAACAGCTAGGCGGCCGCCTTCTTCCCGTTTTTCTGGGCCTTGCGGACCACTCCGGACAAGCCCTTGGTCAGCTGGAACAGACCGTTGAGGCGGCTTTCGGGCGATCCCCATGCGCGGCTGATGACCAGCTTCATGTCGGGCCGCAGCTTGGCGGTGCCTTTCAACCGGTCGACATAGGCCAGCAGGCCCACCGGATCGGGGAAATCATCCTGGTGGAAGGTCACCAGAGTACCCTGCGCACCGACATCGATCTTGGCGATGTTGGCTTCGATCGCCTGATGCTTGATCTCGATCAGCCGGACGAGGTTGGCAGTGGCGGCGGGCAAATCGCCGAAGCGATCGATCATTTCCGCGGCAAGCGCTTCGATCTCGGCCTTGTCCGCAGCATCGTTGAGACGGCGATACAGCGCCATGCGTACCGCCAGATCGGGCACATAGTCTTCCGGGATCATGATCGGCGCATCGACGGTGATCTGCGGGCTGACCCGTTCGGGCTTCGCCTCGAGCCCCATGTCGCCGGCCTTGGCGGCGAGGATCGCGTCCTCGAGCATCGATTGGTAGAGTTCGAACCCGACCTCGCGGATATGGCCCGACTGTTCGTCGCCGAGGAGATTGCCTGCCCCGCGAATGTCGAGGTCGTGGCTGGCGAGCTGGAAACCGGCGCCGAGACTGTCGAGATCGCCGAGCACCTTGAGCCGTTTCTCCGCGACTTCGGACAGCTGCGTATCCTTGGCATAGGTGAGATAGGCATAGGCGCGCAGCTTGGCCCGCCCGACGCGCCCGCGCAGCTGGTAAAGCTGGGCAAGGCCGAAGATATCCGCGCGGTGGATGATGATCGTGTTCGCGCTGGGCAGGTCGAGCCCGCTTTCGACGATCGTCGTGGCGAGCAGGACCTCGTACTTGCCTTCGTAGAACGCACTCATGCGCTCTTCGATCTCGCCTGGCGACATCTGGCCATGCGCGGCGACGAACTTCACTTCGGGGATGTTCTCATGCAGCCAGTCGGACAATTCCTCCATGTCCGAAATCCGCGGGACGACGATGAAACTCTGCCCACCGCGATGGTGCTCGCGCAGCAGTGCTTCGCGCATCACCATGTCGTCCCATTCCATCACATATGTGCGGACCGCGAGCCGGTCGACGGGCGGGGTCTGAATGGTCGAAAGCTCGCGCAGGCCGGTCATGGCCATCTGAAGGGTGCGCGGGATCGGCGTTGCGGTCAGCGTCAGCATGTGCACATCCGCGCGCAGCTGCTTGAGCTTTTCCTTATGCGTCACGCCGAAGCGCTGTTCCTCGTCGACGATGACCAGGCCGAGGTTCTTGAAGCTGGTCTGCTTCGACAGGATGGCATGGGTCCCGATCACGATGTCCACGTCGCCGGCGGACAGCCCTTCGCGGGTCTCCTTCATCTCCTTGGCGGATACGAGCCGTGAAAGGCGACCGACTTTCAGGGGAAAACCGCTGAAGCGATTGGAAAAATTCTCGAAATGCTGGCGGGCGAGCAGGGTGGTGGGGGCGACCACGGCGACCTGCTGGCCATTCATCGCCGCAACAAAGGCGGCGCGCAGCGCGACTTCCGTCTTGCCGAAGCCAACGTCGCCGCAGATCAGGCGGTCCATCGGCTTGCCGCTCTCGAGATCGCTCAGCACATCGGCGATCGCGCGCTCCTGATCGTCCGTTTCTTCCCACGGGAAGCGATCGAGGAACTGGTTGTAGGTGCCATCCTCGACCTCGATGACCGGGGCCTTCTTGAGCGCTCGCTGCGCAGCGACCTGCATCAATTCGCCCGCGATCTCGCGGATGCGCTCCTTCAGCCGTGCACGACGTTTCTGCCATGCCTCGCCGCCCAGCCGATCGAGCATGACCGCTTCCTCGCTGCTGCCGTAGCGACTGAGCACGTCAATATTCTCGACTGGGATGAAGAGCTTGTCGCCGCCCTTGTATTCGAGCTGCACGCAGTCGTGCTTCGATTTGCCCACCGCAATCGGTTCGAGGCCGAGATATTTGCCGATCCCGTGCTCGGTGTGGACGATGAGATCGCCCACGCTGAGCGCCTGCAATTCGGCCAGGAAGGCATCGGCGCTCTTGCGCTTCTTCTTGCGTCGCACCAGCCGGTCGCCGAGAATGTCCTGCTCGGTCAGCAGCTCCATCTCGTCATTGGCGAAGCTGGCTTCGATCGGCAGGATCATGGCTGCAGGCTTGCCCTTGGCCGACAGGCCGAGCGCATCCTGCCAGCTCTCCGCCATCTGCACGGGCGTGCCGGCTTCCTCGAGGATCGAGGCTATGCGCGAACGGCTGCCCTTCGAATAGGCCGCCAGGAGCGGGCGCTTGCCGGCCTTGGACAGTGCTTTGAGATGATCGGCAAGCACCGGATAGACATTGTCGCCGCGCGCGCGTTCGGGGGCGAAATCGCGGCCCGACCGGAAGCCGAAGCCGACCACGCCGTCGCTTTCCGGCTCGTCGAACGGCGTCGCACGATGTGCGGGTGCAGCGGCCAATGCATCCTTCAGTTCATCGGCCGACATATACAGCGCATCGGGCTGCAGCGGGCGATAATTGCCCTTCGCCTGACCGGGGATCGCGGTGCGCTGGTCGAAATAGTCGCGCACATCCTTCACGCGCTCGTCCGCGGCGGCGAGCGCCGCCTGGTCGATCACCACCAGATCGTCCTTGCCGAGATGGTCGAACAAGGTCGCCAGCTTGTCCTCGAACAGCGGCAACCAGTGTTCCATGCCGGCCAGCCGGCGGCCTTCGCTGACCGCCTCGTACAGTGGATCCTGCGTCGCATTGGCGCCGAACATCTCGCGGTAGCGGCTGCGGAACCGCTTGATGCTGTCTTCGTCCAGCAGCGCTTCGCTCGCCGGGAGCAGGAGATGGCTATCCAGTCGGCCGGTGCTCATCTGCGTATTGGGATCGAAGCTGCGCAGGCTTTCCAACTCGTCGCCGAAGAAGTCGAGCCGCAGCGCTTCGTCCATGCCGCTGGGGAAGATGTCGACGATCGAACCGCGGACTGCATATTCGCCCTTGTCGATCACCGTGTCGGTGCGGCTGTAGCCCTGCCGTTGCAACAGGGCGGACAGGCTTTCGCGGCCGATTTCGACACCCGGTTTGAATTCGCGTACGCTTTCGCGGATCCGGAACGGGGTGAGGACGCGCTGGAGGACCGCATTCGCCGTCGTCACGATCAGTTGTGCCTTGGCCTTGCCGGCCTGAAGCCGGTGCAGCGCGGCGAGCCGCCGGGCGCTGATCGCCAGCGCGGGGCTGGCGCGGTCGTAGGGCAGGGAATCCCACGCCGGGAATTCGATCACTTCGAGCTCGGGCGCGAAGAAGGCGGCGGCATCCACCACGCTGCGCATCGCGGCATCGTCCGGTGCGATGAACACCGCGCGGCCGGTCCTGGCGCGGGCGAGATCGGCCATCACCAGCGGCTGCGCGCCGCGCGCAACCTGCGCCAGCGTGAGCGGCTGGCGGGCTTTCAGGATACGGGAAAGGTCGGGCATGGTGTTCCTAGCGTTCAAGAGCGCGCGGCGTTCCGCACACGCTGCTTCGCCCCCTGCCCGATCGGGAAGGGGGTGCGCGGCGTATCGGAAGGGAGATAGGCGCTAGCGCCGGGTCGTCAACGCGGAATATCCACGTAATCGAGCCGCTGCATCGCCGCCATCAGTTCGCCCTGGAAGCGGGGCGGGGTGGGTGCGGTCTTGAGCGCCCAGGCCATCACGTCGACGTCGTCTTCCTCGAGCAGCGCCTCGAACCAGGCCAGTTCGTTTTCGCTCCAATCGGCGTTGTAGCGATCGTAGAAGCCGCCCATCATGTAATCGGCCTCGCGCGTGCCGCGATGCCAGGCACGGAACTTGGCGCGTTGCTTGCGGCCGTCGAATGTCAGGAGATCGGGCATGCGAAGCGCCTATCGCGCGTGCCCGCGCAGCGCAAGTTGGGATCGCTATCCACAAGCGCGGCTTCGGGCGATGCGCTTGCCGCTTTCGCCAGCTTGGCGTTGATGGCTATGTGCGGCCATGCGCCCTGATATCCTCAATCCGCTGTTTGCCGAGACCGAGACGCTCGAAGGGGTGGGCCCCAAGCTGAAGAAGCCGCTCGACAAGCTCGGCCTGACGCGGGTGCGCGATATCGCCTACCACCTGCCCGAACGGTTCGTGACGCGGCGTGCGATCGACAATATCGACGATGGCGGCGAGGGCGAGCAGATCGTCGTGAAACTGACGATCGGCGAACATCGCAGCAGCCGCAACCCGCGTGCGCCCTACCGCGTGCTGGCGCAGGATGCGGCGGGCAACGTGGTGGCGCTCACCTATTTCGGGCGCGCGTCCTATACCGCGAAGAAGCAATTGCCCGAAGGCGAAACTCGCTGGGTTGCGGGCAAGCTGGAACGGTTCGGCGACATGCTCCAGATCGTCCATCCCGATCATGTGGTCGAGGAGGGCGGCGAGACGCTCCAGCGGTTGTGCGAGCCTGTCTACCGCCTTTCCGAAGGGCTGACCCAGCCGCGGGTAGCGGGTCTGGTCGAACAAGCCTTGGCGCGCGCGCCCGAACTGCCCGAATGGATCGAAGGAACACAGCGCGACAAGGCGGACTGGCCGGCCTGGCGCGATGCGCTGGTGCTGGCACACAAGGGCGAACATGGCGCCGCGCGCGACCGACTCGCCTATGACGAGCTGCTGGCCAACAGCCTGGCGTTGATGCTGGTGCGTGCGGACAATCGCAAGCGCAAGGGCCAGCCTTTGCGGGGAGACGGCAGCTATCGGGGCAAGCTCGACCTGCCGTTCCCGTTGACCGGGGCGCAGACCCGATCGATCGCGGAAATAGAAGGCGATATGGCGCAGGAAGCGCCGATGCTGCGGCTGTTGCAGGGCGATGTCGGTGCCGGCAAGACTGTGGTCGCGCTCGAAGCGATGCTGATCGCGGTGGAGGCCGGGGCACAGGCGGCGCTGCTGGCGCCGACCGAAATCCTCGCCCGGCAGCATTATGAAAGCCTGCGCCGCATGGCAGAACCGACGGGCGCGCGCGTTGCGCTGCTCACCGGCCGCGACAAGGGCCGGGCACGCGAGGCAACGCTGATGGGGCTGCTCGACGGCAGCATCGACATCGTCGTGGGCACACATGCGATTTTCCAGGACAAGGTCGCCTATCGCAACCTGGCGATGGTGGTCATCGACGAGCAGCACCGCTTCGGGGTCGGGCAGCGGCTGATGCTGGCCAGCAAGGGCAAGCGCGCACCGCATGTCCTCGCGATGACCGCGACACCGATCCCGCGCACGCTGACGCTGGCGCAATATGGCGAACTCGACGTCAGCAAGCTCGACGAACTGCCACCCGGACGGCAGGCAATCGATACGGTGGTGATGGGGCAGGAGAAGCTGGCGGCGCTGGTCGACCGGCTGGCCGCGCAGATGGCAGAGGGGCGGCAAGCCTATTGGGTGTGCCCGATGGTGCGCGAAATGGATGGTCCCGAAGATATCGCCGCCGCCGAAGCGCGCTATGCAGCGCTGAAGGAGCGCTTCGGTGACGACGTGGTCATGGTCCATGGACAGATGCCGGGTGAAGCGAAAGACACCGCAATGGAGCGGTTCGCGCGCGGTGATGCGAAATTGCTGGTGGCGACGACCGTGATCGAAGTGGGCGTCGATGTCCCCAATGCCACGTTGATGGTGATCGAGCAGGCGGAACGCTTCGGGCTGGCCCAGCTGCACCAGCTGCGTGGCCGGGTGGGCCGCGGCAGTCAGAAATCCTTCTGCGTGCTGCTTCATGGCGAGGCGCTGTCCGAAACCGCCCAGGAAAGACTGAAGTTGATGCGCCAGACGCAGGACGGTTTCCTGCTTGCGGAGGAGGATTTGCGCCTGCGCGGCGGCGGCGAACTTCTCGGCACGCGGCAGTCAGGCGACACGCCGTTCACGATTGCGACGCTGGATCAGATCACCGAACTTCTGCCAAAGGCCTATGACGATGCGCGCCTGCTGATGGACCGCGACGGCGGGCTCGAAGGTCGGCGCGGAGAAGCGGCACGCGTGCTGCTGTATCTGTTCGAACGCGATTTCGGCGTGAAGACGCTACGCGGCGGTTAGCAGCCGAGCAGCGCGAGGTCTCTCTCCGCCGGAGCACAATAGCTCTGCCCGAACAGCCGCACATGGATCAACCACATCCACAGCCGGTAAGCAGGCCGACGCGCGCGCCAGCCGGCAGCCAGTTCGAGCCGGTCGAAGAACCCTTCGGGTGGGCTGTCGAAAACGGTCAGTGCGGCGGCATCGACTTCGCGGTCGCCATGATAAGCGCACGGATCGATCAGCGTCAGTGCTGCGCCGTTCCAGACGATATTGCCGCCCCACAGGTCACCGTGGAGTAGCGCGGGAGGCGGATGGCTGGGCAACAGGTCGGGCAGCCTTGCGGCCAGAGTCTCCACGCGCTGCGCCAATGGTGCAGGCAGGTGTGGGACATGGCACAGCAGGCGCTGGTCGCGCCAGAATTCGACCCAGTCGGTGCGCTGCGCATTGTGAACCGCAACGTGGCGAAAGGCATGGTCCTCGCTCCATCCGTAAGGCTCGGCCTTCGCGGCTGCGTGCAGGATGTCGAGAGCGTCGGCGAGCGAATGCCAGGCCGCTTCGTCCAACGGGCGTGCGGCACCCGCGTCGGTCATCACGAGCCAGTCATCCTGCATGCCGACCACCTCGGGGACTGGCGCACCCAGCGCATGCATCGCACCAAGCATGCGTGCTTCCCGCGCAGTCGTGGGACCGTGTTTGGCGACAAGCGTCCGTCCGTCGGCCAGCGCTAGACGGCTGGCGCCCGAGGTATCGCCGCCCGCGAGGGTCTCGGCCCCGATGACCTTGGCGCCGCAGAGCGGCTCGAGGACGGCGTCAGCGTGTCTCATCGAGCAGGACGGCGACCAGCGCGCGGGCTCCCGCGTCGACTTCGTTCCATGTCGCGCCGAAGCCGTCGGCCCCGCCGTAATAGGGATCGGCCACTTCGCGCCCTTCCTGCCCGGGGACGATATCGAGCAACATGGCGACCCGCGCCCTGCCATCGCCCGGATCGACGCGGGCGATATTGGCCATGTTCGAACGGTCCATGCCGAAGATGTAGTCGAAGTCGTGGAAATCCTGTGCGGCAAGCTGCCGTCCGCGATAGCCGGTGACATCCACGCCGCGTTGGCGGGCTTCGGCGATGGTCCGCGGATCGGGTGCTTCGCCGACATGGTATCCCGCGGTGCCTGCGCTGGCGACATGGACCTTGAGCCCGCCCTCGTCGGCAGCTTTGCGGAAGGCCGCTTCGGCGAGAGGCGAGCGACAGATGTTGCCGAGGCAGACGAACAGGATGCTGGGCGTGGACATGGTGCGACCTAAACGGGCGACCGGCGTCGGCGCAACCCTCACGCAGTGGCGCGGACTTGGTTCCTGCCGCTGGTCTTGGCATCGTAAAGCGCGGCATCGGCGCGCGTCATCAGTTGGTCGATATCATCCTCTACCTGGAACTGGGTGATCCCCACGCTGACGGTAAAGGCGATGATCGCATCATCGCGCACCACCGGTGTCCCGGCGATGGTTTCGCGCAATCGGCCGCACACCGCCCGCGCGCTGGCGAGATCGGCGCGCGGCAGGATCACGCCGAATTCCTCGCCGCCGATACGCCCGACGATATCGTTCTCGCGCAGGGCCGATTTCGCCCGTTTGGCAACTTCTTCGATAACCGCGTCCCCAGCCGGGTGACCGAAGCGGTCGTTGATGCGCTTGAAATGATCGATGTCGAAGATTGCGAGGCTCAACCTCGGGGTCTGTTCGGCCTGCGATGCCGCGATCTCCCGGCTGAGATCGCTCATGAACGAGCGACGGTTGGGGAGGGCGGTCAGCGCATCGGTCATGGCGAAGACTTCGAGTTCGCGCCGGGCGGCATCTTCGCGCGCCAGCGCCTTGCGGACGTAGTTCGTGGTGACGATCGACAGGCCCAGCAGCAACAGACCGATCCCGGCCAGCAGATATTGGTAGAGCTCGTTGGCGACAGCGCTTCTCTGCGCTGCACGCGAGGACGCCGCCAGCGCTTCGCGCTCGCTTGCCTGGATCGCATCGAGAGTGCGGGTAATCGCCTCGATTGCATCGCGGTCGCTTCCGCTTCGCATGATCCGCATCGCGTCGCTCTGACGGCCTTCGTCGGCCAGCTTGATCATCGCATCAATGACCATGTTCAGATGCGCCAGATCGATTGCCAGTGCGCGGGTCCGCAGCAACTGGTCGCGATTATCGCCGATCAGCGCAGTCAGTCGTTCGTGCGCCGTAGCCGCGGCCTGGCGACCCTCGTTGAAAGGCTCGAGAAAGGCAGGCCTCCCGGTCAGCAGATAGCCGCGACCGCCGCGCACCTGCTGCAGCGCTGCCGAGCGCAGGTGGTCGGTTTCGAGCAGGACCTGCAGAGTCTGATCCTGGCGCCGTTCTGCCGCGGTACGCTCGATCGAGGATTGCCGGGCGCTCCAGCTGGCGCCCGCCAGCAGCAGGGCCAACACGGCGACGCAGCCGATCAGGAAATAACCCCGCCAGTCCGAACCCTGCGTGCGCGCCGCAACGTGCTTTACCAACCACATGATGCAAGGCCCGCTTCCATGAGCGATTTATGCGCCCCGGCTGGTTAATCGTGCGATAACGCTACATGCGGGGGAACCACACGCGGCGACGCATTCAGCGGTTCCGGCGGCCTTCGACAAGCGCATCGACCACGCCGGGGTCGGCCAGCGTCGAGGTGTCGCCCAGCGCCCCGTGATCGTTCTCGGCAATCTTGCGCAGGATCCGCCGCATGATCTTGCCACTGCGGGTCTTGGGCAGGCCGGGAGTGAAGTGGAGATGGTCGGGCGTCGCGATCGGGCCGATTTCCTTGCGCACATGCGCGCGCAGTTCGGCGGTCAGGTCTTCGCTCTCCGCGACATCGGCATTGAGCGTGACGTAGCAATATATTCCCTGACCCTTGATGTCGTGCGGGAAGCCGACCACCGCGGCTTCGGAGACGTTGGGATGGAGGACCAGCGCGCTCTCGACTTCCGCCGTGCCCATGCGGTGCCCCGACACGTTGATCACATCGTCCACGCGGCCGGTGATCCAGTAATAGCCATCTTCGTCGCGGCGGCAGCCATCGCCGGTGAAATACTTGCCGGAATAGGTGCTGAAATAGGTCTGCACGAAGCGGTCGTGGTCACCGTATACCGTGCGCGCCTGTCCCGGCCAGCTGCGGGTGATGCACAGATTTCCCTCCGCCGCGCCGTCGAGCACCTCGCCCTCGGCATCGACCAGCTGCGGGCATATGCCGAAGAAGGGGCGTCCAGCGCTGCCCGGCTTCATGTCATGCGCGCCGGGCAGGGTGGTGATCATCACGCCGCCGGTTTCGGTCTGCCACCAAGTATCGACGATCGGCAGTTCGCCCTTGCCGACGGTGTCGTGGTACCAGCGCCAAGCTTCCGGATTGATCGGTTCGCCCACGCTGCCCAGAAGGCGCAGCGACGACAGGTCGTGCTTCGTCACGTGCCCTTCGCCCTCGCGCATCAGTGCGCGAATGGCCGTGGGCGCGGTATAGAAGATATTGACCTGGTGCTTGTCGCAGACCTGCCAGAAACGGTCGTGATCGGGGTAATTGGGCACCCCTTCGAACATCAGCGCGGTCGCGCGATTGAGCAGGGGACCGTAGACGATATAGCTGTGCCCGGTGACCCAGCCGATATCTGCGGTACACCAGAAAACCTCGCCTTCGCGGTAATCGAAGACGTGACGGAAGGTGGTCTCGGTCCAGACCGCATAGCCGCCCGTCGTGTGCAGCACGCCCTTGGGCTTGCCGGTCGACCCCGAGGTGTAGAGGATGAACAGCGGGTCTTCCGCTTGCATCGGTTCGCAGGGGCAATCGGCTGCGACGTCGGCAGAAAGTTCGTGGTACCAGTGGTCGCGGCCGGGGGTGATGGCCACTTCGCCCCCGGTATGGCGCAGCACCAGCACAGCCTTGACCGAAACCTTGTCGAGCGCGGCATCGACATTGGCCTTCAGCGGAATGCGCTTACCCCCGCGCAGCCCCTCGTCGGCGGTCACGATCCAGTCACTGCGGCAGTCCTCGACCCGCCCTGCGATCGCTTCGGGGCTGAAGCCGCCGAAAATGACCGAATGGATCGCCCCGATCCGCGCGCAGGCGAGCATGGCGAAGGCGCCTTCCGGAACCATCGGCATGTAGATCGTCACCCGGTCACCCTTCGCCACGCCCATCTTGCGCAGGGTGTTGGCCATGCGGATCACTTCGGCCTGCAATTGGGCATAGGTGATCCGGCGCACGTCACTGGCGGGATCGTCGGGCTCGAAGATCAGGGCGGTGCTGGCCCCATGGCCCGCCGCGACATGGCGATCGACCGCATTGTGGCAGATGTTGAGCACGCCGTCCTCGAACCACTTGATCGATACCGGATCGTAGGACCAGTTGGCGATCACGGTCGGGTCCTTGATCCAGTCGAGCCGATCGGCCTGGCCGGCCCAGAACGTATCGCTGTCCTCGATGCTGCGCGCGTAGAGCGCCTGGTAATCTTCCAGCGTGCAACCGGTACCCTTGATGGCTGCCGTGGGACGCTTGACCCAGCCCGAACGATCCTCTGCCTCAGTCATGCCGCATTTCTCCCTCTTGTGTGTGTATCTCTAGGCATTCGGCGCGATGCTGCAAACGGTTAGTCGGGCCTCGCAATTCGGCGTTCCACCGGTTACGGCGCACCTCCATGACCCTGTTTCCCAGCTTGATGGCCGGTACCGGCCTGTCGCTGGCGCTGTGCGCCGCTACCCCAGCATTCGCCCAGGATGATCCTGTGATCGTCGTGACCGGCAGCGGTTTGGAGGAGACACCCGCTGCGCCGGCCTACGATACCCAGGTCATCGACCGTGACCAGCTGGTGTCGGTACCCTCGGGCCGGATCGAGGATGCGCTGAGCGCGGTCGCAGGTTTCCAGCAATTCCGCCGTTCGGACAGCCGTTCTGCCAATGCTTCGGCACAGGGCGCGACGCTGCGCGCGCTGGGCGGCAATGCGACCAGCCGAGCGCTGGTGCTGCTCGACGGTGTGCCGATGAGCGATCCGTTCTTCGGCTATATCCCCTTCAGTGCAATCGCGCCCGAGCGCCTGGCGCAGGTGCGCGTAACGCGGGGCGGGGGATCCGGGCCCTTCGGTGCGGGCGCGCTGGCAGGGACGATCGAGCTGGAGAGCGCCGGCATCGACACCTTGGGCGGTTCCACCGGACAAGCGCTTGCCAACGACCGCGGCGAAACCGAACTGTCGGCCAGCACCGGCGCGCAGCTGGGCAGCGGTTTCGTCGTGGCGTCAGGACGCTGGGACCGCGGAAAGGGATTCTTCACCACACCCGAGGCGGACCGCGTTCCGCTCAGCGCGCGCGCCGCATTCGACGGCTGGTCGGCCCAGATTCGCGGCGTGGCCCCGGTGTCGGGCGATGTGGAACTGCAGGTCCGGGGGCTGGCCTACCGTGACGAACGCACGCTGCGGTTCGAAGGGGCCGACAGCACGATCGAAGGACAGGATGCCAGCGTGCGACTGGTTGGCCGCGGCGCCTGGGCCTTCGATGCGCTTGCTTATATCCAGGCACGCAACTTCACCAATATCGTCGTCAGCTCGAGCCGCTTCGTCCCCGTGCTCGACCAGCGCAACACGCCTGCGACGGGGCTGGGGGGCAAGTTCGAACTGCGGCCCCCGGTGGGCGATGCGCGTGTGCTGCGGCTGGGGGTGGACTATCGCAATGCGCAGGGCGAATTGTTCGAAACCGCTATGAGCGCCTTTTCGGGTAACGTCACTGCGCGCCGGCAGGCGGGCGGGACCAACACCGATCTCGGTTTCTTCATCGAGGATGACTGGACCCTGGGGGCAATGGTGCTGACCGCGGGCGCGCGGCTCGATCGCTGGACCATCCGTGACGGGTTCTACCGTGAGCGCGACGCTGCGGGCGCGCTGCAGATCGATGCCGGCTATCCGGACCGGTCGGGCTGGGATGCCTCGTTCCGTGGAGGATTGCTGTACCGGGCGAACCCGCTGATCGCCCTTCGTGCAGCAGCCTATTCGGGCTTGCGGCTGCCGACACTGAACGAATTGTACCGCCCCTTCGTGGTTTTCCCCGTCGTCACGCAAGCGAATGCCGCCCTCGAGAACGAGCGTCTCGAAGGGTTCGAGGCGGGTGTCGATCTCACGCCGTCATCGGGCGTCAAACTGTCGCTGACCGCCTTCGACAACCGGGTGAAGAATGCGGTGGCCAACGTCACGCTGGGCACCAATCTGCGTCAGCGCCGCAATATCGACGCGATCCGTGCGCGCGGCCTCGAAGCCGCCGCATCCGCGAATGTCGGGCGGCTCTCCTTCGATGCTTCGGCTTCATGGACGGATGCCGAAGCGCGCGGTTCGGGATTTGCTGCAGTGCTCGACGGGAACCGTCCGTCGCAGACGCCGCGTTTTGTCGGCGGGGCATCGCTTGCCTGGCGCCCGGCAGAAGCCTGGCTGCTTTCGGCCACGATCCGTCATGTCGGTGCGCAGTTCGAGGACGATCGCGAAACCAACATCCTTCCAGCCGCGACCACGCTGGATGCCTACGCGCAGATACCCCTGCTTCGAGATGTCGCGTTGGTGCTTCGCGGCGAGAATCTGACCGACGAGACCATCATCACCCGCAACCAGAGCGGATCGATCGATCTCGGCGTCCCGCGGACTGTCTGGGCGGGGGTGAAGATCGGCCTCTGACCGGCGACCTTCACCTCACCTGCAGGTCAGACGACCGCGAGATGCCGATTGCTCAGCGTGCCGCTGTAATTTTTCTTCAGTCGCACCTTCCGTTCGAGATCATCGATGATCGCGCCGCTGAAATCGACTTCGCTGAGGTCTTCCATATAGCTGAGCGCACCAGGGCTATCGACATTCACTTCGATCATCCGGTCTCCGACGATATCGAGCCCGGCCAGATACATGCCATCGTCTATCAGCTTGGGCGCGCACATCTCGGCCGCGCGCATCGCCGCCTCGTCGGGCTGTTCGAGATCGGCCTTGCCGCCCGCCGACAGGTTCGAGCGATGATCTTCGGTCGTGCTCGAGCGGCGCAGCGAGGCGAAGGTGCCGTCGACTTGGAGCGGGCGCCCATTGAGCGTGATGACGCGAAGGTCGCCCTCGGCTGCAGCAGGCAGGTACTCCTGCACGATCGCATAGCCATCGCGGGTGATCGATTCGATGATCTGGTTGAGGTTCTGGCGGTTCTTCTTGTCGACAATGAAAACGCCTTGTCCGCCCGAACCTTGCAATGGCTTGAGCACACCCTTGCCGTCATGTTCTTCCAGAAACGCGCTGACTTCGTCGGCGTGGCGTGTGATGCAGGTGGCCGGGCGCACTTCCTCGGGAAAATGCTGGAAATAGGTCTTGTTCTGCGCATCGGTCAGATGGCTCGGATCGTTGAGCACGATCGTACCGTGCGCGGCGGCAAGCTGCGCGAACAGCAGCGACGACGGCGGCGCCCAGGGCCGCGTGGTCAGTTCGTCGGCCGGGTCGCTGCGTAGCATGACGATGTCGTAATCCTCGACCACGATACGCTTTTCCGGAGCGTCGTTCTGGAGGTGGTCGAGATAGGCGGCGTCATCAGCATAGTCACCCGGCTCGGGCACGCTCGCCATTGCGCAGATCCGCCCCGAGGATTCGTAGATGAAATCCGCCAGCCCGAAGAAGGCCAGTTCGTGCCCGCGGGCGGCGGCCTTCCGAGCGAGGCGGATGGTGGTATAATCGGCCTGTTCGGTCTCGATCCGATTGACGACAAATGCGAGTTTCATGCTGCAGTGCTTTCCGTGTAGAATTGTTCGACGCGCATTTGCCGAATTGGGGAAATGGGGTCTTTGGCTGGCGGTGCCGCAAATTCATCGGGCACGATTGCGGGCGGTTGCAGGAAGCCGTCGTCGAGAAGCCGCTCCAGCAGTGCCCGCTGCTTGAGCGCGAACTTGCCGATGAAGAGGAATTCCGTCGATCCGCCGCCCGCCAAATAGGCGAGTAGGTCGACCAGCCCATGCAGGTACAACGCGTCCTTGGTCATGCCGCCACCGCGCAATGCGCGGACGGTGGTGTCGAATGCGGTTTCGCTACGCAGGTGATACTCTTCGCGCATCTTTGCGAATATCTCGCTTGCAGGCCGGCCATCGATTGCCATGCGGGCAGCCACCGCGCGCGCCGCCAGGACCCGCAGGCGTGACGGCGGCATGTCGCCGGCGAGGTATTCTGCCAGAACGGCGATGCCTTCCTGCAATGCATCGTAATCGGCAAGCCCGCATTCGAGCACGCTGAGCGGTTGGCAGCGACCGTTGAACCGCGTCACCGTATGGGTGCCGACTTCATGGCGGATCAGCGGTTCGACGCGGTTGCGCGGACAAGTATAGTCGAAGGCGACATGCAGATTGCCCGCCGCTGTAAAGATGTGGGTGCCCGGCGTGGTTTCCTCCACCACTTCGAAATCGAAGCGCGGATCTTTCGCGCGGTAGCTGTCCATCGCCTCGCGTGCGGCTGCCATGAAGGCCTGCGCATCGACGCGCTGGGCGGTTGGCCGGTCGCGGATCGGTACCTCTTCAAGCACTTTCTCGGCTACCGCCAACAGGGCCGCATCGACATCGCCGAACAGGTCGATCGATGCCATGGTGAAGCCGTCGCGGCCGCGCAAGCGGACCAGTTCGATCTGCCGGTCGAGTTCGCGCTGCTTTTCGATCAGCAGCGCCTCGATATCGAGATTGCCAAGCTGTCGCATCGGGAGGTCGAGCAGTTGCGAGCGCAACGCCCCGAGATCGTCGGGGATCGGCGGGTATTCCAGTTCGGGCAGCACCTTGTACCCGCTGTCGCGAAAACCTTCGGCGACCGCGTCGAGGTTCGACGGCGTGAGATAGGACAGCCAGTCGATCCGGCCGTCGATCCGTGCCAGCGCCCGGTCCGTTTCGCGGGCCGTTGCGGTAAATTCGATGTCCTCGCTCATCGGTTGAGCTTGGCCAGTTCCGTGCGGGCCACGCCGAGCGCATGCATCAGCCCGGTACGCAGATCCTGCGCCGCGCCGATGTCGAGCGTGCCCGTCCATTCGTCCATGAATATCTTCTTGTATTCAAGGGTGATGACGCAGGTGCGCTTGCCATAGGTTTCGAACAGCCATTCGGGGAAGTTCCCGCCATCGGGATAGCGGACATTTTCGCCGATCTGCAGCGCATTGCCGCGCATCGTGTGTCGCCCGAGCTCCTCGGTGAAGCGCCCCATAAGATCGCCGAATACCCCGCGGTCGAGCGTTGTTGCTCCGATATCGATATCGGGGTTTTCCTCGACCGGCGCCGCTTCGGCCTCTGCCCCGTCGCGGCGGTGGTTGTAGCTGTGAAGATCGAGCACCAGAAGCCGGCCGTGCTGGTCGAGCAAACGGTCGAACAGCGTCCGCATCTCGGCATAGAAGCGATCGTGCAATTGGCGCGAAGTTTCGATCTGGCCTTGGAGAAGCCCATCCTGCCAGATCTTCAGGCCCCAGGTATCTGCCGGATCGGGGCTGATGCAGCCCGTGCGGGGGCGGTTCATGTCGCATTCGAAGCGTGAGCGGTTCACGCGGACGAGGTTGTCGCTCAGTGACAGGAAATAGTCGGTAAGCGGGTCTTCCTCGCGCCGGCGGTCTTCGGGATCAATCGCGAGATAAGGCGCCAGCTCGTCACGGACGACATGCCCGGCGTGGATGGCAGTGGCCACGACCGGGCCCCCGTTGGTGATGATATTCCAAGGCGGCCCATCGTTGTGGGAGGTGGTTTGTTGTGCTTGCATGGTAGGACAATGCCTCGCCGCGGGGAGGGGTCCGAGAAATTGTCTCCCACGGCTTTTGGCCGCTGCGCGGATGCCGCAGGGCGCCGCTCACGGGACTACGATACCGCGAGGCCAGCGGATTTGCCGAATCCGGGCTGCATGCCCCGGCCGTGGGTGGTTCGAACCGGTCCTCAGGCCGCCCATGGCCCGGTGACGGCCAGGGTGCGGGTGGGCGAATAGGCGTTGACGAAGAACCATCTGCCATCGGGGGAGAAGCATCCGCCGGCAAGTTCGGTCTGCATCCGCAGGCGTCCAAAGGGATAGGCGCGCCCATCCGGGGTGATGCCGCGCAAATGGTTGTCGACCACGTCGGTGTACTGGTCCTCGCAGACGATCAGATGGCCATTGGGGCCGACGGTCAGGTTGTCGCCATAGTTGAACTGGTCCTCGCGCTCGCTTTCGAAGAACAGTTCGATCGTATCCGCGGCTGTTCCGCGGCCCGGAACAAGCCGGAAAATCTGGCCCAGCTTGCGCTGCCCGCCATTGGTCGAGCAGACGAACAATGCGTCGGTCCCCATGTGAATGCCTTCGCCGCGTGCGACCAGCGCCGCACCTCGCGCCGCCGCGCGGTGACGCAGATCGTCCTGCGGTGCCTCGACATTCTCGCAGTCGATCCAGCGCACCGCATGGCGCGTGCCAACGGCCATGGCCGGGCCTGCCCAGTTACGCGTATCGGCCAAGCCTTCGACCACCATGGCCTGCAGGTGTCCGCCTGCGCGCAGATTGCCCGGAACTGCCGGGAGGAAACGATACAGTACGCTGTCGCCGCGGTCCTCGGTCAGATAGACGATACCGGTCACGGGGTCCACGCAAGCCGCCTCGTGGTTGAACCGGCCCATTGCGGCGAGCGGCACCGGCTCGACAAGCCCGGTTGCCGAAGCGGGAACTTCGAACACCCAGCCATGACTTTGCGCGAGGCCCTCGCCGGGTCCCACGGGCGCTTCCTCGCAGGTCAGCCAGCTTCCCCATGGCGTGATCCCGCCAGAACAATTGCGGATGGTCCCCGCCAGTGTGCGAAACTCGCGTTTGACCTCCAGCGTACGCGCATCAAGCACGATACTGGTCGTGCCCCCCGGCACGATCGCTCCTTCATAGGTGCCGTAACCTGCGGCCAGCGTGCCGCCCGCTTCGTCGCTCGGTACGAGCTCGTGATTGCGGATGAGCACCAGTTCGTCGCGCCCCAAGGGCAGGCAGCCCATGCCGTCGGCCTTGTCGGGGACGGTCCCGCCGTCGTCCATCCGCGTGCCGAGCTGCGACAGCAGGCGGTAGGAAAAGCCGCGCGGCAGGTCGAGCATCCCTGCGGGATCGGGGATCAGCGGGCCATAGTCGGTAAAGCCGCTTCCCGAAGCGGCCAACGAAGATGCCTGTCTCGTGCAGCCGTTCAGCAGCAGTCCCGCAAAGGCTGTGCCCGTTGCGCCGAGAAAGTTTCGTCGGTCGATATGCATGGTATCTCGGTCCTCGATCCTGCTCTTGCTCGGGCGCGATTTTGCTGCGCGGCCAATTTTTCCGCATCTCGCTCACTCTGCGCCGGTGACGCAGGCGAGGCAACCGGGTCTAACTGTCGAAGATGACACATTGACTGCGCTCCGCCGCAAGGCGACAGATCGGTCGAACCGCGAGCGAGAGGATTGACGAGATGGCGATAGGCAGGCTGGCGACGGGGATCGCATTGCTGGCAATACCGATGGGCAGCGTCTTGGCACAGCAAGCCGAACCCGCGCCGCATGACGCACCGGCACGAAGTGTCGAAAACCAGCGCGCGGCGCCCATGACGGGTGCGGCAATGGGCAGCGACCGCACCGGGCCCGAACGCCGTTTCACCGGCGCCGATCTGTTCGACATCGCGATTGCGGCCGACCCGCAGATCAGCCCTGATGGCCGCCATATCGCCTATGTTCGCCGGACGAACGACATCATGTCCGACCGCGCCGTCAGCTCGATCTGGTTGATCGACACCCGCACCGGACGGGAAACGCCGCTCGCCGGGCGCAATGGCGATGCCTTCAGCCCGCGCTGGTCGCCCAGCGGCGACCGTCTTGCCTATGCGTCGACCGAAGCGGGCGGGGCGCAGCTGTGGGTGCAATGGCTGGATGGCGGCAAGGCCATCCGCCTGACCGGCCTGCCGACGGGCCCGTCGAGCATTGCCTGGGCCCCCGACGGCCGTTCGATTGCCTACACTATGAAGGTCAAGGACGAGGGGCCCAAGCTGGGATCGGCGCCGGCGAACAAGCCGGAAGGCGCCGACTGGGCCGAACCGCTCGAGATCCGCGACCTGCTGACCTATCGCGCCGACGGGCAGGGGTATGTCGAGCCCGGTTTCCAGAAGATATTCCTCGTTCCGGCAACCGGGGGTGCGCCGCGGCAGCTGACCTACGGGCGGTATCACGACGGCGGCCCGCTCAGCTGGTCGCCCGATGGATCGACGATCTATTTCGGTGCCAACCGGCGCGCGGACTGGGAAGAGGATCCCGTCGAGGGCGAGATCTACGCGCTCGATGTGGTGAGTGGCAGCGTGACCCAGCTGACCGATCGGGACGGCCCCGATCATAGCCCGGTTGCATCGCCCGATGGCCGGCTGGTGGCCTATCTCGGCTTCGACGATGCCCTGCGCGCCTATGAGGATGACGACCTCTATGTCATGGACCGCAGTGGCGGAAGCGTCCGCAATCTGACCGCCGAATGGGGATACAGCCCTGCAGGTATCCGGTGGGATGCCGACGGCCGCGCGATCTACGCGCAATATGATATCAGCGGGGAAACCCGCGTCGCGCGTATCGGTCTCGATGGCTCGGTGCGCGATGTGGTCGAGGGCGTTTCGGGCGGGGGGCTCGATCGTCCCTATACCGGGGGGAGCTTCTCAGTTTCGGACAACGCCGCGATTGCCTTTACGGCGGGAACGGCCACGCGCCCGGCGGAAGTCGGCCTGCAACGCGGCGGCGACCCTCGGATACTGACCGATCTCAACCGCTCGCTTCGCGCGGTGAAAACGCTGGGCGAAGTGCGCCGGATCGCGGTGCCGTCGAGCCATGACGGGCTCGAGATCGAGGGGTGGCTGACCTTGCCGCCGGGCTATGCCGAAGGCCAGCGTGTGCCGCTGATCCTCGAAATCCATGGCGGACCCTTCGCCGCCTACGGCCCGCATTTCTCGACCGACAACCAGCTTTATGCCGCTGCCGGCTATGCAGTCCTGTCGGCCAATCCGCGCGGTTCGACCAGCTATGGGGAAGACTTCGCCAACGAGATCGACAAGGCCTATCCGGGCAATGACTATTTCGATCTCATGTCGATCGTCGACCGTGCGATCGCGCTGGGGATTGCCGATCCCGACCAGTTGTTCGTTACCGGAGGATCGGGCGGCGGCGTGCTGACCAGCTGGATCGTCGGCAAGACCGACCGGTTCAAGGCTGCCGCCACGCAGAAGCCCGTGATCAACTGGACCACGCAGGCGTTGACCGCCGACGGTCCCGCGTTTTTCGGCCGTTACTGGATCGGCGCACAGCCCTGGGAAGACCCCGAGACCTACTGGCGCCTGTCGCCGCTTTCGCTCGTGGGCGAAGTGGAAACGCCCACGCTGGTGGTGGTCGGCAGCGAGGACTACCGCACGCCGGTCAGCGAATCCGAGCAGTATTACACCGCATTGCGGCTGCGCGGCGTGCCTACCGCTCTGGTCAAGGTGCCCGGCGCCAGCCACGGCAGCATTGCGGCGAGGCCGTCGCAATCGGCCGCCAAGGCTTCGGCGATCCTCGCCTGGTTCGACCGCTACCGTTCCGGGTGGACCCGGACCGCATCACCGGCCGAGTAAGGCGGGGCAGGCCGGTCTGGCGCGCGAGGTGAGCGCGTGGCTCATCTCGGGCACCGGTTTGCGCGCCTAGAACCAGGCGCGCAAACCAACCGCTATTTTCAGGCCATCGGGGTCTTCCCCCGCAAGGCGCGCGATCTCGGCGGTTTCGCCCGTTTTCGCTTCATATTCGAGACCGATGTAGGGCGCGAATTCGGGAACGATCTCGTAGCGTAGCCTGAGCCCGGGTTCGATCTTGGTGATCCCTGCACCGATCTCGCGTGCAGGAATGTCCTGCGCGGCGAACTCGGCCTCGATACGGGGCTGAAGAATGAGCCGCTGAGTGATTTTCTGGTCGTATTCGGCCTCGATCCGCGCAGTCAGCTTGCCCCGGTCGGACAGGAACAGCGCTCCGTCGACATGGAACATGTAGGGCGCAAGACCCGCCACGCCGACCACCAGATGCGTGCGCGCCTCGGGTTCGGGATCGAAGCGGACGCCCGCTTGCAGATCGAAGAAGGGGCCGATAGCGCGGCTGTAGAGCGCCTGGATCTCCGCATCCTCCAGCGCGCCGCCGATCTCGCCTTCGCCTTCGGTCTTGAGCACGAAGCGATTGATGTCGCCGCCATACCAGGCCTGGGCATCCCAGACATAGCCGTCCTCCGCGCCATCGGCCGCAAACCGGGCTTCGAGCCGTTCGACGAAGATTTTGCCCGTGACCATGCCGCCGTTCTCGCTCGCGAGCTGGCGGCGGGCGGGCGCCATGGCCGCGCTGCCCCAGATCGCGTCGGCGGCATGCTGCGGCCCTTCGAGCGCACGCCGAGGCAGGGCATCTTCGGCCGCCGCGCCGGGAGCCGATTTTTCCGCCATGCCCCGGTGCGCGCCATGATCCATCCCCGCCATCGGGTCGTCCATGGTCTCCGCCGGCGGGTCGCCTTCTTTCGGTGGACACTGTTCGGGCGGCAGGTGTCCCATCGCGCAGTGGTCCATTTGCGGCTGCGCCCCGGCGTCGTTCCCGTGCCCCGCATGGTCCTGCGCGGCGAGCGGCGCGGCCATCAGCATTGCCCCGGCTAGAAGTGCGGCGCGCCTCATGCTTCCGCTCCTTCGGGGAACGGCCGCACGGTCACCACCTGCATCATGCCCGCATGCATGTGGTAGAGAAGGTGGCAGTGAAAGGCCCAGTCGCCCGGTTCGTTGGCGGTGAGGTCGAACGTGGCGGTTCCGCCGGGTTGCACCACGACGGTATGCTTGAGCGGCTGGTGCATGTGGTCCGCACCGTTGACGAGTTCGAAAAAATGCCCGTGCAAGTGGATCGGATGCGCCATCATCGTCTGGTTGACCAGCTTCACGCGAACCCGTTCATCATAGCCGAAACGGATCGGATCGTCGGTCACCGCGGTGAACTTCCGGCCGTCGAACGACCACATGTAGCGTTCCATATTGCCGGTAAGATGGATTTCCATTTCGCGGTCGATTTCGCGGTGGGGGTTCATCCGGCGGGCCCTGAGATCGGTGTAGCGCAGCACGCGGTGGCTGACCGTATCCAGGCCGAGCCCGGGGAAGTCCATCCGGTCCATCGGCATGGGGGCGACCATGTCCACGCCGGGCCCCGCTTCGACATCGGCGGGCAGCGCCGATGTGTCGCGCATCGAGTGGTCCATGCCCTCCATGCTCGCCATTCCGCTTCCGGAATGCGCGGAATGGTCCATCATCCCCATGTCCGCCATGGTCAGCGTGGGGATCTGGCGCAGGGGGGGCGGGGTGGCGATATGCCCCTTGTGACTGGTCAGGCTGGCGATGCCCATGCCGCTGCGGTCCATAGCCTCGGCAACGATGGCATGGCTGCCGGCGGGCGGACTGACGATGACGTCGTATGTTTCCGCCACACCGATCTGGAATTCATCGACTTCAACTTCGTCCACGTCCTGGCCGTCGGCCTGGATCACCGTCATCGGAACGCCGGGAATACGCAGATTGAAGAAGGTCATGGCCGACCCGTTGATGACCCGCAGGCGCACGCGCTCGCCCGGTACGAACGCGAACTGCAGATCGTCCTGCGGCCCGTGGCCATTGACGAGGAAGGTATAGGTGCTGCCTGTCACGTCGGAGATATCGCGCGGGTTCATCCGCATCTTGCCCCACATGCGGCGCATGGCGCCGGGCATGGTGCCTTCGACTGCAGTCAGCATGTCGCGCTGGAAATAGTGTTCGCCGACCTTCAGCTTGCGCATGATGTCATGCGGATGGAGCGGCGTGAATTCGCTGAGCAGCACTACGTAATCGCGGTCGTAGCGCGGATCGGGGTCGGCACTTTCGACGATGATCGGACCATAGTGACCGGCCTGTTCCTGCAATCCCGAGTGCGAATGCCACCAATAGGTGCCGCTCTGGCGGATCGGGAAATCGTAGGTGAACCGTTCGCCGGGACGGATGCCGGGAAAGCTCACCCCTGGAACACCGTCGAACTGGAACGGGACGAGCAGGCCGTGCCAGTGGATCGAGCTGTCCTCGGCGAGCGTGTTGGTGACGTGGAGCCGCGCTTGCTGGCCTTCGCGCAACCGCACCAGCGGCCCGGGAATCGTCCCGTTTACCGCCACGGCATGTCCCGAGCGGTTGCCGGTGGCGAAATGGTGATTGCCGATGGCAAGCTCGATATCCTCCCCGGAAACCTCGCCGAACCCTTTCTTGGCGTGGGAAAGCGACTGTCCTTTCGCCCAGGCGGGCATGGGCAGCGCGCTGGCGGCGGCAAGCGCGGCGGTGCTCTTGATGAGGTGGCGGCGGGAAAGAGTGGGCATGCGAAACTGCTTCCAATTGAACCTGCGGTCGAACCGATATATACCCCCATAGGGTATTTTGACAGGACGATGGAATGGCCGAAGCGAAAAAGGCAGGGATCAACAGGCTCAAGCGCATTGCGGGCCAGGTTCGCGGCGTCGCCCAGATGGTCGAGGACGATCGCTATTGCATCGACATCCTGCACCAGATCCAGGCGATCAAGTCCGCGCTGGCAAAGGTGGAAACGCAGGTCCTGAAGGATCACGCCGCCTGCTGCGTCGCCGAGGCCATCGCCAGCGGCAATGCCGACGACCAGCGCGAAAAGTTCGAGGAACTGGTGACGCTGTTCGAAAAGGCGAAACGGTGAGCGCGGTTCGAAACCAAGGAGAACACACATGATTTCATCGCTCGGATCGGCGCTTTCTCGCCGGACGCTGGCGGGTTCGCTCGCTCTGGGGGCGGCATTGACCGCCTGCGCTGCCCAGGCGGCCAGCCTGACCATGTACCGCGATGCCAATTGCGGCTGCTGCCTCGCCTGGGCCGGGCATATAGAGCGCGGCGGGGTACACGATGTCGAGGCGGTCAGTCATCCCGATATGGCAGCGGTGAAAGCCGCACACGGCGTGCCCGCGGATCTGCTTTCGTGCCATACCGCTGTCGTCGATGGCTATGTGATCGAAGGGCATGTGCCCGTCGCCGATATCGAACGCCTGCTGGCGGAACGCCCCGAGGGCGTTGCCGGGCTCGCGGTCGCAGGCATGCCCGTCGGATCGCCGGGTATGGAACATGGCGATCACCGGCAGGCCTACCAGGTCATCGCTTTCGGGCCTGATGGCCGCAAGGTCTGGTCCAGCTATCCGGGCGGCGCCTCGTGAACACTAAGACCGCGACAGTCTACCGGATGGTGATGCCGGGCCATCTGTGCCCCTATGGCCTGAAGACGGTCGACCTGCTGAAGCGCGAGGGCTTCGCGGTCGAGGACCACCATCTCGAGACGCGCGCCCAAACCGATGCCTTCAAGACCGAGCACGATGTCGCGACCACGCCGCAGACCTTTATCGATGGGCAGCGGATCGGCGGCTACGACGACCTGCGCGAATATCTGGGCAAGTCCCGCAGCCAGCCCGAAGAGGGCGAGACAAGCTACCAGCCGGTTCTCGCCATATTCGGCGTCGCTTTTATGCTCGCCTTGGCGATCAGCTGGTATGTCTTCGAAACGGTTTTCACCGTGCAGGCGGCGGAATGGTTCGTCAGCCTTTCGATGGCGCTGCTCGCCATCCAGAAGCTACAGGATCTGCGCAGCTTTTCGACCATGTTCCTGAATTACGACCTGCTTGCACGCCGGTGGGTTCGCTACGGATATATCTATCCCTTCGGCGAAGCGCTCGCAGGTATCCTGATGGTGGCGCATGTGCTGCCGATCATCTCGGTCCCCGTTGCGCTGTTCATCGGTACGGTCGGCGCGGTGAGCGTGTTCAAAGCCGTTTATGTCGACAAGCGCGAGCTCAAATGCGCCTGTGTGGGTGGCAACAGCAATGTCCCGCTCGGTTTCGTTTCGCTGACCGAGAACCTGTTCATGATCGGCATGGGCCTGTGGATGGGGGCCAAGGCGCTGGGCCTTGTCGCGGTGTAACCGCCAGGCAAGCAGGGTCAGCTCTTGCCGAGGCCCACGCGGGGGACCGCCGCCCAGGACGTGTCGTTCCGGAAGTAGCGGCGGATACCGGCCATGCGGTACCAGAGATTGATCTGGCGGTAGCCGAAATTCTCGAGAACCGCAGCGGCGCCCAGCCGTAGCAGATCCTTCGCATTCGGCGTCCGCCGCAGCTGTTGTTCCTCCAGCGCCAGCGTCCCGAGGCTGAGCACGCAGCCGAAAACGACCGATACGAAGAAAAAGGCGACGGCCATCATCGGATCGAGCAGGCCCAGCAGCGCTGCGGCGGGCAGGACGAGATAGCCGAGCAGTTCGGCCGGTGGTCCGAAAATGTCTTCGAGCACGATTTGCGGCATGGCCAGCAGGCCGATGCGGCCATAGCGCGGGTTGAGGATCATCCCGCGATGGCGCTGCAATGTTTCCAGCGCGCCCTGCTGCCAACGGGCCCGCTGGTTGTCGAGGCCGTCGAGTTCAGCGGGTGCTTCGGTCCAGCAGACAATATCGGGCACGAAGTCGATCCGGTAGTCGCGCTTCTGATCGCGCATGTGGCGGTGCATGCGGACCACCAGTTCGAGGTCCTCGCCCACGGTATCGTGGCGATATCCCCCCATTTCGACGAGCGTGGAGCGGCGGAACAGGCCGAACGCGCCCGAGATGAGCATCAGCGTGTTCATATGCGCATTGGCGACGCGGTTCATCAGGAAGGCGCGCAGATATTCCACAACCTGGAAGCGGGGGACCATGGTGTCGGCAATGCCGATCTTCTGCAGCGAACCGCCGCGAATGGTGCAGCCATTGGCTATGCGAATTGCCCCGCCGACCGCGACCAGCCGCCCGTCGTCATACATGAAGGGTTCGGCTGCGCGCAGCAGCCCGTCGGGTTCGATGATCGAATCGGCGTCGATGATGCACACCAGCGGCGTGCGCGCAAAACCGATCCCGGCGTTTGCGGCGTCGGCCTTGCGGCCGTTCTCCTTGTCCACCACGAGCAGGTTCGGGTACCGACGCGAATGGAAAGTCCGGTAGACCTCCGTAACCTGTAACGCGGCAATTTGCGTGCGTTGGGTTTCCTCCATGCCGAACGCTTCGATCAGCACGTCCAGCGTTGAATCCGATGACCCGTCGTTGACCACGATGACTTCGTGTTCGGGATATTCCAGCGCAAGCAGCGCCTTGGTGCTCTGTACGATCGACAGTTCTTCGTTGAATGCAGGCGCAATGACGGTGATCGGCAGGGCGAGATCGGCATAGCGGTGCCACAGGTCGCGGGCGCCTTCGCTCGGCCGGACGCGGGTCACGAAGACCCATGCCGCGATCAGCAACTGGATGAGGCTGATCCCGTTGCGCAGTGCAACGATGATGAAGCATGCGAAGGCGACCCACATGATGCCGTTCGCGGCCAGGATCTGAAACTGTTCCCAACTCATCGGGCACCGTCCCTGGGCAGGGCCGCGTTCTGTTCGGGCGCGAGCCTGTCGAAGGCCTGTTCGACGCGCAAGCGGATCCAGAGTTCTTCATCGCTCCGCATCGCCGTCAGATCGGGTAGGGCACTGCGCAGGCCAAGCGAGACGCTCGCCGCGATCGCCTGCAGGCGGACCGACGTGATCGGATCGTTCAGCGCGGGCAGGATCCAGCGTTCGGCCGCCGGATGGCCGAGCTTGGCGGAGGCGCGCAGCGCTGCGCGGCGAATTTCGGGGTCGGGATCTGCTGCGGCACGCTCGAGCAGGTCGATGGTCCCCATGTCGCCCGACCAGCCAAGCGCGTCGATGATCTGCGCGCGCCATTCGCTCGGCAAGTCGTCTTCGAGGAGAAGGACCATCTGCGCGGGGTAGAGCGGGGCCGTCGCGCGCAGCAGCGCGACATCGAGCCGTGTCGGTTGCCGGGAAAGCGCATTCAGGATGCGCAGGCTTTCCCGAGGCGGCGGCAGCGCGTTGTTTGCGGCAAGCGCGAATGCCGCTTCGAGCTGCACGCGGGAACTGGAATCATGCGCCATGAGCTGGCGCAGGCGGGCCACGCAGACCTCGCTCCCGAACCGCTGCAGGAAATGAATGGCGGAAATCCGTTCTGCGCGAAACATGCTGTGCGAGCGCCGCAGGGTTTCGGCCAGCACTCCGTCGAGTTCGGCAATCTGCAGCAGACGCGCCCTTTCGCCGCCCTTCAGCAGGGGTAGGATGCGGGTTACCGCTGCGAGCCTTACGCTGCGGCTCCACCTGGCGCTATCGTCCACCCTGTGCCCGGCCACCCGGTGGAGGTAATTGCGAGTAATGGCGGCATCGCGCTCATCGCGCTGCGCCTTCGAGCGTTCTGCAAGGTAGCGGCGCAGGACGAGAATGAGGAATACCACCACGATCGCCGCGGCGAGGAACGTCGTCCCGGTCACCACCTGGCCGTACCCGATCATGGCGTGCCGAACCTGTATGACAAAGCCAGGGTCCCGGACAGGCGGCGATAGCTGTTCTCGCGGTCTTCGTAGCTCGTCGCGCCCGACAGGGTGAAGCGGTCGGACAGCGGAACGGCCACGCCAAGCGCACCGCTGCGCAACTGTCTGACGCCGTCGGCCTCGACATCGGGATAGCTGGCAGCGATCGCAAACAGGGCCAGACCGCTGTCGGCGCGGTAGTCGAGCCGCGCGGAACCACCCAACCGATAGCTGTCGCCGCCTCCGAAGATATTGATCGCGCGTGCAGTCAGCGAGAAATCATCGTCCAGGTCGAACCGCAGGCCCGGCTGCAGCGCGAGGATAGTTCCCGTTTCATATTCGGCGATACGCGTATCGAGAATGGCCGTGAGGCGTTCTGAAATCCGGTCCTCGCCGCCCGCCGCAAGGCTCCAGCGTTCCTGGAAGTCTGCATCGGGAACAGTGCTGGCAGCGATATAAACGAAACCGGTGCCGATCCGCCGGTCGATGCGCGCCGACAGGCGGGTGTCCTTGGTATTGCGATCCTCTTGGGCGAGGGCGAGCGTGATCGAAGAGCGCTGCGATACGTCGAACGCGACGGCCACATTCTGGCTGGTCCAGGTCTGGCTGCCGCGATTGTCGAATGCGATATCGGAAACGCTCGCGGACGCCGACAGCACGCGCAGGCGAAGGCCGCCTGCATCGCGCTGGCGCTGCAGGTTCGCCTGTAGCGGGGCGAGGTCGGGATAGTCGGGCGCCCGCGCGGCGATACCGGCCACGGCCTGTTCGGCCGCGTCGTACTGCCCGTTCCAGTAAAGGATATAGGCGCGCGCCAACGCGACATCGAGGTCGGCAGGCGCGCGCTGGGAAGCCTGCTCGACCAGCGCCAGAGCCTCATCCAGATTGCCATCGCCCGCCTCGGTCATGGCGAGGCGGCGAAGCAGGTCGGCATCGTCGGGTGCGTCGGCAAGCAGGCTGCGCAGCAATCGCCGTGCTTCCGCAAAGTCGCTCGCGGAACGCGCAGCCTCGGCGGCTTCCACCTGTTCGCTGCGCGTTTCGAGCGGTTGCTGTGCGGCGAGCGGCGCCGCCATGAGGGCCGATGCGGCGACAAGGATACGGGCCCCGGCCACAGGGATTACCCGAGCAGGCCTTCGATGCGGACGAGCAATTCCTGCGGGATGAACGGTTTGGTCAGATACTCGGCAGCGCCGCCTTTCAACCCGGCGACGATATCGGCCTCGCTGTCGCGCGCGGTGAGCATGACCACCGGGATGTCGCGCACCGCTTCATCGGATTTGAGCTGGGCAAGGACCTCCGGACCGGAGAGGATCGGCATCATAGAATCGAGCACGATCAGCTGCGGCGCGCCGGACTGCACCATCGCCAATGCCTCCTCGCCGTCCTTGGCGACCGACACCGAATGGCCCGCACCCTCGAGCCGAAACTTCAGTATTTCGACAAGAATGGGGTCGTCATCGGCAATCAGTATTTCGGCCATCTATCGCTCCAGGCTCGTTCATTGGATAAGGAATGATTATTAAGGCAATTCTAAGGCATGTTTCCCGCGGCGGGCCATGCGTAGAACCTCGCAGTGCTCAGCTTTCCGCCGAAGCGCCAGCCGCGACCGTCGATATCTGCCCGCGAATGGTTTCCATCAGTTCGCGGCTGTCCCGATCGGTCCGGGATGCGAGGATCTTCCGTTCATACTCACGGCATGTTTCGCCAAGCGCTGCTTGTCCGAAATAACCGGCGACCCCGGCTATCTGGTGCAACAGGCTGGCTACCTCCTTCTTCCGATCTTCGGTAATTTCGTTTTCGCCAAGCGCTGCAGCCAGCGCATCAAGCGCAGCGGTCTTTCGTTCATCGAACATAATGCGCAAACGTGGATCGGTTTCCTCTTCGATCGCATTTTCTTCGCTGCGCGGCTCGATTACCACACGCGACGACCAGTGCGCGATTGCGGCGCACAGGTCTTTCAGGCGCAGCGGCTTGGCGAGGTGCGCCTGCATTCCGGCCGCCTTGCAACGCTGGATGTCGTCGGCATAGGCATTGGCCGTGACCGCGATAATGGGCAGCGTGTCGCCATCGAAACCCGCCGCGCGGATCGCCCTGGTTGCTTCCAGCCCGTCCATCTCGGGCATTTGCATATCCATCAGGACCAGATCGTAGGGGCTCCCGTTGCGCTTGGCGTTGAGCACGGCCTCGACCGCCTCGCGGCCATCCTGTGCAAGTTCGCATTCGTGTCCGGACTTGTCGACCATCGCCATGGTCAGTTCCTGGTTCACCGGATTGTCCTCGGCCACCAGCACACGCAGCGTCACGTCATGCCCGCAATCGCCGGACGGCGCTTCCGCAGCCTGCTGCGCCACCTGCGCAGCGCTGGCCTCGAGCGGGATCGACAGGATGAAGGCGGAACCCACGCCCGGCTCGCTCTCGGCACGCAAGTCGCCGCCCATGAGTTCGGCGAGTTCCGCACTGATCGGCAGACCAAGGCCGGTCCCGCCGAAGCGTCTCGCCGTCGTATCGTCGGCCTGGGTGAATTTCTCGAAGATGCTTTCGAGCCGGTCGGCAGCGATGCCGATGCCCGTATCGCGCACCGTAACCTCGATATTGTCTCCCGGCTCGGACGCGCGCCTGACCACCGATGCCGCGATCGTGACTTCGCCTTCCATCGTGAATTTCAGCGCATTGCCGACAAGGTTCAGCACGATCTGGCGGAAGCGCATCTTGTCGACGAGAACCATTGGCGGAAGCGCCGGATCGATGTCGAGTTTCAGTTTCAGGTCCTGCGATTGCGCGACCGGTTCCATCAATCTCTGGCAGCTTCTCAGCGTATGCCGCAGATCGGTCGGCTCGCTGACAATGGCCATCTGCTTGGCCTCGATCTTGGCGAAATCCAGCAGGTCGTTAAGCAGGCGGAGCATGGCGTTGCCCGAATCCGCAATGATCTGCAGGCGCCGCTTCTGGGCCGGTTCCTTTTCCTCGCTCAGCGCCAGTTCGGTGAACCCGATCACACCGTTCATCGGGGTGCGGATTTCATGGCTCATATTGGCCAGAAAGCTGGTCTTGGCCTTGTCGGCCGCCCGGGCTTCTTCCAGCGTCTCGGTAAGGCGTTCGCGCATCAGGGTCTCGGGCGTACGGTCGATCATCACGCCGAACAGGGCGCTGGCTTCGCCTCCTTCGCAAGTGTCGACCCGGCCGATCACCTCGACATGCCTGGTCTGGCCATCGGCGGTCAGGATACGCGCCTTGAACCTGCACGATTCGCCGCTCGCGATTGCCTGGTCGAGTGTATCCTCGACCCGCAGGCGATCTTCCGGGTGGTAGAATTCGAACGCCCGGTCGAGCGGCGGTGCTTCCTCGGGCGCCAGTCCGTGCAGCCGGAACACTTCGTCAGACCAGCGAATATCCTCATTGACCAGGTCGAAGTGCCAGTGGCCGATATGTGCGGTTGCCTCGGCCATCTCGAGCATGCGGTTGCGCTCTGCCAGTTCGGCGGTCGCTTCCTCGACCTTGCGCACGACATCGCTTTCCCGGCGCAGGAATATCGTGAGCAGCAGGCCCAGCAGGATCGTGATCAGGATGCCGCTTCCCAGCACCAAGGCCGGCGCGCTCGACGAATTGCGCTGTTCGAAGGGCGTCAGGCTGCTCCAGCGCAGTGAAATCGGCTGGCCTGCCAGTTCGACCGTCCGCGTCACGACAAATCTCGCCGCCGCATTCTTCGCCGTGGTCGAAAACAGCAGAGCGTCGGCGGCAGGCTCGTCGCCGTGGAAAACCTCGAGCGCGAATTGATCGCCCTGTCCGGGCGTCAGCGCCGAGACCAGCTCTTCCGCCACGACCGGGGCGTAGACCCATTTGCCGGTCGGTTCGCCGGCGCGGTCGAAAACTGGCCGCATCAGGAGGAAGCCCGCGCCCTGCTTTGCGTCCTGCACCAGCACGATCGGGCGAGTGAGCACCGGTTCCTCGGATGTCCTCGATAGCGCGATCGCGTCGCGGCGCCCTTCCTCGAACGCGAGGTTGAGGCCGAGAGCGGCGAGGTTGCTTTCCAGCGGCTCGATCCGGTTGATGACATAATGCTCGTCGCGCATCACTTCGGGATGGATTTCGAAGCGATCGCCGAACTCGCGAATGAAATTGTCGCGGAAGGCGGGCAGGTCGTCTGCGGACACAAATTCGAACGTGCCGAAGCCGCGCATGCCCGGATAGGCGCGGGTCATGTCGAGCTGGGCGACATATTCGCGCCACTCGGCCGGGGACACGCTTTCATTGACGGCGACGAACGCTGCGCCGGCTTCTAGCGCACGCTGGTATATCTGAAGGCGGTACCGCAGCGCATTGTCGGTCTCGTCGGCGATCGCCACGAAATTGGCTTCGGCCTGCCCGTATTCCCGCTCCGAGATGAACTGCCATGCGTAGAATGTCAGCAGCAGTGTCGTCACCAGGCTGATCGCCACCAGCGAGCTTGCGCCTTGCAGCGAGCGGTCGTGCCACCGCACTTCGACCGGCGAGCGATGCGACAGCAGGAGGATCGGGATGATCAGCAGCACGCCGAAGAAATCGCCGATATACCAGGTACGCCAGTTCTCCAGCACCATGTCGGGACCGATCGCGCCGGCCGCAAAAAGCATGCCCGTCCCGATCGAGGGGACGATGAGACAGGGCAGGGCGATCACCAGCAAGACCGCCATGCCCATCCGGCGCAGGCGCGAAAGCTCGATACTATCGGAGAAGCGCTGGGCCAGGCGCAGACCCACCAGTGCCTGGATGCTTGCAGCGACGGCGACCACCGCGGCGATGGCAATGATCGGCACGGCACTGTCGAAATTGGCCCGGTCGAACCCGTTCATGACGTTGAGTGCGAAGGACCCCAGCCAGATGCCGGGCCAGATAACCGGGCCGCGCAGCAGCAGGGCACACAGCGCCACGCCTGATGCGGGCCAGATGATCGTCGCATAGCCCGGCGGCACCGCCAGTGAGAGGCCGATATAGCCCGCGACGAAATAGCAGATCGCCAGCAAGCCGATGTCACGCAGATTTCGTGGCTGGAGAACCTTGCCAAGGTTCGCAGAACCCCCGGCCTTGTGACGTTGCGACATATTGTACCTGTTGAAACGATGGGGGGCGGCGCTCCATCCGCATGGGTGACGCAAGGTTAATAACCTCGAAACCAACGTCTAGCGCACATTGCGGAGCAACCCGCATCGCCCGCCTAAAGTTCGCTATGGAAGCAATGGCTTAGATCCGGGCCGAAGTAGGCTGGCGATATCGCCAATCGCCACCGCTCGATCACCCGCTCGGCCATGTTGCGGCCGCGCATCGCACACCGGCCCGGCTTATCGTCTCGAACAGGCAGAATCCTGTTCGGCCGTATGGCGAAGACGACGAAAATTGGTCGGGGAGAGAGGATTCGAACCTCCGGCCCCTGCCTCCCGAAGACAGTGCTCTACCAGGCTGAGCTACTCCCCGACCGGATCGGCCCGCGACTTCGTGAAGCGGCGGGTGCGAAGCAAGGCGCGCCCTATAGGTGGGGATTGCGGCACACGCAAGCAGGCAATTTGGGCAATTTGTGCCTAGGAGGATTTTCCGCAGCAAAACGAGCCTTCCGTGTCCGAATCGCATCCCGAACAGCAGTATCTCGATCTCATGCGCCGCATATGGTCGGAGGGTGACCAACGCATGGACCGGACCGGCGTGGGCACGCGGTCGGTCTTCGGCGCGATGCTGCGGTTCGACCTTGCCGATGGAGCCATGCCGCTGGTGACGACCAAGCGGGTCTACTGGAAGACCGCGACGCGCGAATTGCTGTGGTTCCTAACCGGCAACACCAATATCCGCCCGCTCGTGCTGCAGGGGGTCAAGATCTGGAACGAATGGCCGCATGCGCGCTATGTCGCGGAGACGGGCGAGCAGGTCTCGCTGGAGGAATTCGTCCAGCGGATCGCCGACGACGAGGCCTTCGCCGCCCGCTGGGGCGACCTCGGCCCGGTCTATGGCAAGCAATGGGTCGACTGGCCGACCTATGAAGTGCAGAGCGATGGCAGCTACCGGCCGGGACCGGGTATCAACCAGGTCGCGGAGGTGGTTGACTCTCTACGCAGCAATCCGGGCAGCCGGCGGCATATCATCGAGGGCTGGAACGTCGCCGAACTCGATGCGATGGCGCTGCCGCCGTGTCACAAGACCTACCAGTTCCATGTCGCGGGGGATCGCCTCAACTGCCTGCTCTACCAGCGCAGCTGCGATGTCGCGCTGGGGCTGCCGTTCAACCTGTGGTCGGCAGCGTTGCTGACGCGGATGATCGCGCAGCAGGTCGGCCTCGAGCCCGGCGAGCTCGTCTGGACGGGCGGCGACACGCATCTCTACCTCAACCACGAAGCGCTGATCGACGAGCAGCTGTCGCGGGAACCGCAGGGCCGCCCGCGCCTTGAGATAGTGCGGCGTCCGCCCTCCATTTTCGATTACACGATCGAGGATTTCGTGGTTCATGACTATACGCCGCACGGGCCGATCAAGGCGCCCGTCGCGGTGTGATCCGGCCATCCCTTGACCGTTTCCCATCTGTGAAATAAAATAACGCTTAAACGTAAGATTGCGTCTGGGAGACGATTCTATGGCCGACAGGCCCCAGGGTAGTGCAGCGGAAGGCGAAAACCGCCCGACACTCTCGCTGCATGTTCCCGAACCCAAGTTCCGGCCGGGCGACACGGTCGATTTCTCGCATATCGACGTGCCCGAGGCGGGCAGCATGGCGCGGCCCGACGAGGCGTGCGACCCTGCGGAGATGCGCGACCTTGCCTATGGCCTGGTCCGCGTGCTGGGCGATGACGACAAGGCGCACGGGCCGTGGGATCCCAAGCTCGATCCCGATACGCTGCGCGCCATGCTCGGCCACATGGCGATGACGCGCGCGTTCGACGAGCGCATGTTCCGCGGCCAGCGGCAGGGCAAGACCAGCTTCTACATGAAGTGCACTGGTGAGGAGGCGACCAGCGTCTCGGCCTCGATGGCGCTGGCGGGGGACGACATGGTCTTTCCCAGCTACCGCCAGCAGGGCATCCTGATCCAGCGCGGCTACCCGCTGATCGAGATGATCAACCAGATCTACTCGAACAAGGGCGACAAGTTGAAGGGCCGCCAGTTGCCGATCATGTATTCGAGCCGCGAGCACAGCTTCTTCACTATCAGCGGCAATCTCGCGACGCAGACCCCGCAGGCGGTGGGCTGGGCGATGGCCAGCGCGATGAAGGGCGACAGCCGGATCGCCGCGACCTGGGTGGGCGAGGGCAGTACCGCGGAAGGCGACTTCCATTCGGCCTGCACCTTCGCGACGGTGTATAATGCACCGGTTATCCTCAACGTTATCAACAACCAGTGGGCGATCTCCAGCTTCAGCGGTTTTGCCGGGGCGGAGCGCACCACCTTTGCCGCACGCGCATTGGGCTACGGCCTTGCGGGTCTGCGGGTGGACGGCAACGACGCGCTGGCCTGTTATGCCGCCGAACGCTGGGCAGCCAATCGCGCGCGCGCCAACGCCGGGCCGACGCTGATCGAGTTCTTTACCTACCGCGCCGAAGGGCATTCCACCTCGGACGATCCCAGCGGCTATCGCAGCGCGCAGGAGCGCAGCGAATGGCCGCTCGGCGATCCGGTGATGCGGCTCAAGAACCACCTCATCGCGCTCGGTGAATGGGACGAGGAGCGGCAGGAGAAGATGGACCTCGAGGCGGCCGAGCACGTCAAGAAGGTGACCAAGGAAGCCGAGGCCAACGGTATCCTCGGCCACGGTCTCCACCACCCGTTCCGCACCATGTTCGAAGACGTCTTCGAGGAACTGCCGTGGCACCTGCGCGAGCAGGCCGACCAGGCGGTGCACGAGCGCAAGACCAAGTTTCCCGAAGGACTGCCCGAGGCATGAGCGAGACCCAAACAACGGACATGCCCGCAGGCACGCAGGACGGCGAACGCCGTCTCAACATGATCGAGGCGATCAACGACGCGCTCGACGTGTCGATGGGCCGCGACGACGATGTCGTGGTGATGGGCGAGGACGTCGGCTATTTCGGCGGCGTCTTCCGCTGCACCGCGGGGCTGCAGGACAAATACGGCAAGACGCGTGTCTTCGACACGCCGATCAATGAATGCGGGATCATCGCGGTGGCGGTGGGCATGGGCGCCTATGGCCTGCGCCCGGTGCCCGAGATCCAGTTCGCTGATTACATCTACCCCGGGCTCGACCAGCTGATCTCCGAGGCGGCGCGCCTGCGTTACCGCTCGGCGGGCGAATATGTCGCACCGATGACCGTCCGATCGCCCTTTGGCGGCGGCATCTTCGGCGGGCAGACGCACAGCCAGAGCCCCGAGGCGATCTTTACGCATGTCTCGGGCCTCAAGACGGTTATCCCGGCCACGCCCTATGACGCCAAGGGGCTGTTGATCTCGTGCATCGAGGACAACGACCCGGTCATCTTCTTCGAGCCCAAGCGCATCTACAACGGTCCGTTCTCGGGCTATTACGACAAGCCGGTTCAGCCGTGGAAGAAGTTCGACGCCAGCGTCGTGCCCGAAGGCTATTACAAGATCCCGCTGGGCAAGGCGCGGCACGTCACCGAAGGCGACCGGCTGACCGTCCTCGCCTATGGTACGATGGTCCATGTGGTCGAGGCGGTGTGCCGCGAAAAAGGCGTCGAAGCCGACATCCTCGACCTGCGCACGCTGGTCCCGCTCGACATCGAAGCGATCGAAGCCTCGATCGAACGCACCGGGCGCTGTCTGATCGTGCATGAGGCGACCCGCACGAGCGGTTTCGGGGCGGAGCTTTCCGCGCTGGTCACCGAACGCTGTTTCTATCATCTCGAAGCCCCGGTCGAACGCGTGACCGGCTTCGACACGCCCTATCCCCACAGCCTCGAATGGGCCTATTTCCCCGGCCCGATCCGCATCGGCGAGGCCATCGACAAGATCCTCAAGGACTGATCCCCATGGCGAAATTTACCTTCAACATGCCCGATATCGGCGAAGGCATCGCCGAGGCCGAGATCGTGCAGTGGCACAAGCAGGTCGGCGATCAGATCAGCGAAGACGAAGAATTCGTCGACATGATGACCGACAAGGCCACCGTGCCGATGGAAAGCCCCGTGAACGGCAAGATCCTCGAGATCGCCGGCGGCGAGGGCGACATGGTGTCGATCGGCTCGATGCTCGTCGTCATCGAGGTCGAGGGCGAAGTGCCTGAGGATGTCGTCGAGGAGGCCGCGGCTGCTACCGAGGCTGCGCCCGCATCGGCCCCCGCGCCGAAGGACGAGGCGGTCGAGGAACGGATCGAGGTCGAGAACTCGGATGCGTCCGATGCCGACGATGCGCTGGCCGCCGATCCGCAGCCCGAGCCGCTTCCTGCGCCGACGCCCGCGCCCGAACCGGCGCAGCACGCCAAGGTTCTCGCCACTCCCGCGGTGCGCAAGCGCGCCAAGGATCTCGGCGTCGACCTCGCACAGGTGAAGCCAGCCGAGGACGGCCGCGTCCGGCACGGCGATCTCGACCAGTTCCTATCCTACAACGCTGGCTATGGCGCTGCCGCCGCGCCCCGTGCGGATGAGGAGAAGAAGGTCATCGGGATGCGCCGCCGCATCGCCGAGAACATGGCCGCATCGAAGCGCAACATTCCGCATTTCTCCTATGTCGAGGAGTGCGACGTGACCGATCTGGAAGTGCTGCGCGCGCAGCTCAACAGCAACCGCGGCGACAAGCCCAAGCTGACGATCCTGCCGTTGCTGATCACTGCGATCTGCAAGACGCTGCCCGACTTCCCGATGATCAATGCCCGTTACGACGACGAAGCCGGCGTCGTGACGCGCCACGGCGCGGTGAACCTGGGCATGGCGGCGCAGACCGATGCCGGCCTCATGGTCCCCGTCATCCGAAATGCGCAGGCGCAGAACCTGTGGCAGCTTGCCAACGAGATATCGCGCCTTGCCGAGGCGGCACGCAGCGGCACTGCGAAATCGGAAGAAATGCAGGGCGGGACGCTGACGGTGACGTCGCTGGGTCCGCTCGGCGGGGTGGCGACCACGCCGGTAATCAACCGTCCGGAGGTGGCCATCATCGGGCCCAACCGCATCATCGAACGCCCGATGTATGTTACTGGCAGCGATGGCGTCGAGCGGATCGAGAAGCGCAAGCTGATGAATATCTCGATCAGCTGCGACCACCGCGTGGTCGATGGCTGGGACGCGGCGAGTTTCGTCCAGGCGCTCACGCGCCTTCTCGAAACGCCGGCCTTGATCCTGATCGACTGACGGCCCTTTCCGGGGTCATTTGCAGCATCGACTTAAAGGAGGCTCCCGGACGATCGGTCCGGGGGCCCTTTTCAGTGCTATGGTGCGGTAAAAACGCGCGGAATTCGGCGGTTTTGCGGTAAATAGAGAGGCGGATTGCCGCTTGGCAAAAAAGTTCGAAAAAAGGGACGAATCTTCGTTGACAGGAATCGGACCCGCCCGTAGATGCGCGGCTCCCAAGTGGCTGCGCGGGTGTAGCTCAGTTGGTTAGAGTGTCGGCCTGTCACGCCGAAGGTCGCGGGTTCGAGTCCCGTCACTCGCGCCACTTGGGAATTTCCTTACAACTCGATGTCCATCAGCCTGCCGCGCCCTTGCGGGTTTGCGCCAGCCGGCGCAGGTTTTCCTCATGCGCGTTCCGGTCGATGCGATAGCGCGCGATGCAGAGCAGCGCGGCGAGGTAGATCGCGAGGATCGCGGGGGCGTAGAGCGCGCCGAGATTCCACAGCGTGTCCGCCGCGACGCTGCCCGGCTGGGCTCCTTCGGGGAAGTTCACGAAGGACAGGATGAGCCCGGCGGCGAGCACGCCCAGACCCTGTGTAGTCTTTCGCGTGAAAGTCACCGCAGCATAATAGACCCCTTCGGATCGCCGACCGGTGCGCAGTTCGTTGGATTCGACCAGATCGGCGATCATGGAAAAGGACACCACCTGGACCGCGATAATTAGCGCCAGGTCGATCACATTGACGCCCAGCACCAGCGGGAACAGCAGCGGATCGCCGTTTTCGGGCATCAGCCCGGCCAGCCGGAGCAGCACGGGCATGGGCTGGATCGTGAAGGCCAGCACCCCGAGCAGGATCGTCGCGCGCTTCTTGCCCAGCCTGCGCGTCGCCCAAGGGGCGAGCACGAAGCCCAGCAACGCGGAGATAAACACCGAGCAGGTCCAGATGAAGATCTGGTATTCGCTGAAGCCCCAGAAGTAGTTGAGCATCAGGAAGGCCAGTGCGGCGGACAGCCCGCTGGCGATGGCAAACAGCATGGTCGCCAGGAACAGCGCGATGAAGCTCTTCTCGCTCAGCGTCTGCAGCATCTCGCGGAAGATGCGGCCGACGCTGTAGCGCTCGCCCGTCCCGACTGGCTGGTGGAGATAGGGAATGCGGCTGTGCGTCCCCAGCGCCGACATCATGATTGTCGCAAAGATCAGCACCGAGGCGATGATGCCATAGGTAGCGTAGGCGCCCGGATCGCGCATGCCGAGCGGACCGGTCAGCAGCACGCCGAACATCACGACGCTCATCCCGGTTCCCGCCGACCAGCCGAACAACAGGCGATAGGCCTGCAGGCTCGTACGATCGGCATAATCGGTGGTCAGTTCGGGTATCAGCGCCGAGCTGGGTGTTTCGTAGAAGGTGATGAAGGTTCGGATCAGCACCGCGAGGACGGTCAGATAGATGAACAACCCGGTCTGCCCCCAGTCGGGCGGGTTCCACAGCAGGAAATAGCTCAGTGCGACGGGCAGCGCGGCCGCATACATGAAGGGGTGCCGCCGCCCCCAGCGGCTGCGAAAATTGTCCGACCAGTAGCCCACCAGCGGATCGCTGATCGCGTCGACGACCAGCGCGATCAGGATCGCGAGGCCGACCAGACCGGGTTCGAGCCCGATGACCGTGCCGTAGAACAGCAACAGGAAATAATCGAAGCCGCCGTTCTTGATCCCGAACGCTGCGGCACCCGATCCATGTGCCAGCTTCAGCCACACCGGGGCTTTCCCGGTCGCGCCTTCAGTTTGGGTCAATGCCCTCTCCCTATCCCGCAACGAAGCTAGGGCAGGGCAGGCGCCTTGGCAATCAGCCCCAGCGGCCGGTTTCCATCCAGATCAGGAAGCGGCGCAGCGGCAGCAGCCACACGATGCCGAGGGCGACATAGACCAGCGTCTGCAGCAACGTCGGCCATTCGCCGATCAGGCCCGGGGCATAGCGCGCGATCACCACGCCATAGACCACCAGTGCGACCATCAGGCCGAAAATGCCGACCGGTAGGCGCCAGCTGGGTTCTTTCCTCATGCGAAGGGTCCGTAAATACGGGTCGGGGTGACCACTGCCGATAGCGGAATATCGTGCGCTTCGCTGGGCAGATCGTCAACCAGCTGGCTGTCCCAGGCGAGCCCGATCGCAATCGTCCCGGGGTGATCGGCAAGCCAGCGGTCGTAATGTCCGCCGCCCTGGCCCAGTCGCGCACCCGAGGCGGTAAATCCGACCAGCGGGACAATCAGCACGCCCGGTTCGAGCGTTTCGGTATCGCCGGCGGGCTGCATCACGCCGAACGGGCCGGATTCGAGATCGCTCTCGGCGAAGGGATCGGTGAAGCACGCGAATTCCATTGCGCTGTGCGTATCGGCGAAGCGCGGCAAGGCGAGATCGTGGCCCTGCTCGATGAAATACCGCGCATAGGCGGCGGTCGGGGCTTCGTTGGCGGTCGCACGGTATAGCCCGACCACAGCACCGTCCGGCACCAGTTCGAGCAGCGGCGCGGGCGGGCGCATGAACACCAGCGTGCGCATGCTGGCGGGCAGGGCCGCGACATGGTCGCGCCGCGCGGTGCGCAATTGCCTGCGGAGATCATCCTTGGTCACGGGGCAAATCCTTATCGGGGAGAAGGCAGGGCGTCCATCGCGCCGCACGCCGGCGCATGCCGGACACGCAGCCCCGGACACGGGACGGACAGACGGAAAGGGAAGAGTGACGGGACCACCATGGGTCGTTTCCGGCGAAATCCTCTGACGCCTAAAACGTCAGGTGGGTACCGTATGCCCCAATCCCACGGCCGAACCGGTGGACCAGGGCAGGGACAGCTCCCTTGGATTGCTTATAGCCTCAGGGATGTTCATGCGGCTCGTGCCGGGCAGCCCCGTCACCGCACTATCTAGGCGTTACGCGACCCGTCCTCAAGAGTGGACGCCGCTTTCTCGAGCGCGGAGGCCAGCCGTTCGAGCCGTCCGGCCAGCCTGTCCACGTCGATTTCGGGCTCTGCGGGCGGGGCGGTTGCGCGCTGGCCGGCTTCCTCCAGCTCGTCGGCCAGGAGGAGCGCAGCGAACAGCAGGTTTTTCGCCTCGTTGGTCGACAGATTGGTGCCCATCGATCCCAGCTTGCCATCCACCACGCGCGCCAGCCGCTGGACGTTTTCTTCCTGCCCATCGGCACAGGATACGGTGTAATTGCGGCCGCCCACGGCAAGCGTCACGTCGCTCATCGCTCGAGCCCTTCGATCAACCCGTCGAGTTCGGCGAGGCTGGCTGTGACGCTGCGGCGCAGGGCTTCGTGCCGGGCGGCCAGGCCGCTGTCGTCCGGATCTGCCGCATCGCCGAGGCCGGTTGGAGGCGCGGCATGCGAAGCCAGCGCGGCTTGCGTTTCAATGCGCGCCATCGCGCGATCGATCCGATCGAGGGCATTTGTAATTCGCTGCGAAGTCATGACTCGCACAAATTACCAAGATAGCTGCGCCAAGGCAAAGGTTTGCCCCGCGCTGTTGATAAGTGGAATGAGGCGGCTGCGCGCTGTGCATCGCGGCCGGGGCGGGTTGACCTCGCGCCTACGCTCCGCGAAGGCTTCGCGCGCGTCGAATCGACCCAGTTTCCGGAGAATAAATCCCATGAGTCTTGCCACCGCTCGCATGGTCCAGATGGCCAATGCCATCAGGGCACTTTCGATGGATGCGGTGCAGGCGGCGAATTCGGGGCACCCCGGCATGCCGATGGGCATGGCCGATGTCGCGACCGTGCTGTGGAGCGACTATCTCAAGCACGATCCCGCCGCACCCGACTGGGCGGATCGCGACCGCTTCGTGCTCAGCGCGGGCCATGGCTCAATGCTGATCTACAGCCTGCTCCACCTGTCGGGCTATGCCGCGCCGACGATGGAGGACATCCGCAATTTCCGCCAGCTCGGCAGCCCTTGCGCCGGGCACCCGGAGAACTTCCTGCTCGACGGCGTCGAAAGCACCACCGGCCCGCTGGGACAGGGTCTGGCGATGGCGGTGGGCATGGCGATTGCCGAGCGGCACCTCAACGCGGGATTCGGCGACGACATCGTCGACCACCGCACCTGGGTGATCGCGGGTGACGGCTGCCTGATGGAAGGCATCAACCACGAAGCGATCGGTCTTGCCGGTCATCTCAAGCTCGGCCGCATGAACGTGCTGTGGGACGACAACAGCATCACTATCGACGGGACCACCGACCTGTCGACCAGCGAAGACATCAAGGCGCGCTACGAAGCGACCGGCTGGCATGTCGTCAGCTGCGACGGGCACGATTTCGACGACATCCGCCGCGCGCTCGATGAAGCGATGGCCGACGAACGGCCCTCGCTGGTCGCGTGCAAGACGGTCATCGGCAAGGGTTCGCCCAACAAGCAGGGCACCAGTGCCACCCACGGCGCACCGCTGGGCGACGATGAAATTGCGGCAGTTCGCGAAGCGCTGGGCTGGGACGCGGCGCCGTTCGAAATTCCCGAACAGGTGCTGTCCGACTGGCGCGGGACGGCCGAGCGTGGTTCGGCGGCGCGCGCCGAATGGCGCAACCGGCTCGAGGCGCATGGCGACAAGGCCGAATTCGAACGCCGGATGGTGGGCGATCTGCCCGAGAGCTTCAGCCTGGACAATTATATCCAGTCGCTGATCGACGAACCGCAGAAGGTCGCGACGCGCAAGGCGAGCGAGATGACGCTGGGCGAAATCAACGCCAACCTGCCCGATACGATCGGCGGCAGCGCCGACCTGACCGGATCCAACAACACCAAGGCGGGCGGTATCGGCCCGTTTACCGCCGACGACCGCAGCGGACGCTATATCTATTACGGCATCCGCGAATTCGGCATGGCCGCGGCGATGAACGGCATGGCGCTGCATGGCGGGGTGATCCCTTATGGCGGCACCTTCCTGGTGTTCACCGACTATTGCCGCGCCGCGATCCGCCTGTCCGCGCTGCAGCAGGCCCGCGTGGTCTATGTCATGACGCATGACAGCATCGGGCTGGGCGAAGACGGGCCGACTCACCAGCCGATCGAACACATCCAGTCGCTGCGGATGATCCCGAACCTGCTGGTCATGCGCCCGGCGGATACGGTCGAAACCGCCGAATGCTGGGACATCGCGCTGCGCGAGAAGGACCGCCCGACGGTTCTTGCGCTGACCCGCCAGGGGTTGCCGCAGCTGCGCACCGAGGCGGCTTCGGAGAACCTCAGCGGGCGCGGGGCCTATCGCCTGAAAGCCGCCGAATCCCCGCGCCGGGTCATCCTGATCGCGACCGGATCGGAAGTCAGCCTGGCGACCGAATGCGCCGCCGAACTGGAAAAGGCGGGCATCGGCGCGGACGTCGTGTCGATGGTCTGCACCCAGCTGTTCGACGAGCAGGACGATGCCTACAAGGCCGAGCTGCTGCCCGATGTTTCGCCCGACGAAACGCTTCGCGTCAGCATCGAGGCGGGGACGACATTCGGCTGGGATCGCTACACGATGACCAACGGTCTGCGGATCGGCATCGACCGCTTCGGTGCCAGCGCGCCGGCGGGTGATCTGTTCGAGAAATTCGGCTTCACTGCGGACGCCATCGTTCCGCAAATCATGAACAAACTGAACGGTTAAGCAGGAGTTTTTGCAATGGCGACAAAGGTTGCAATCAACGGTTTCGGACGTATCGGCCGCCTCGTGGCGCGCGCCATTCTCGAGCGTGACGATCACGATCTCGAACTCGTCAGCATCAACGACCTGGCCGACACCAAGTCGAATGCGCTGCTGTTCCAGTATGACAGCACGCATGGCCGCTTCCCCGGCACGGTCGAGGTCGGCGACAATGCGATCATCGTCAACGGCAAGTCGATCGCGGTCACCAGCGAACGCGATCCGGGCGACCTGCCGCATGGTGACCAGGGCGTCGACATCGTCCTCGAATGCACCGGCTTCTTCCAGAGCCATGAAGCGGCCGAACCGCATCTCAAGGCAGGCGCCAAGCGCGTCCTGATCTCGGCTCCGGCCAAGAACGTTTCGGCCACGATCGTCTACGGCGTGAACCACGAAACGCTCAGCGCCGAGGACGTGATCGTCTCGAACGCCAGCTGCACCACCAACTGCCTCTCGCCGATGGCCAAGGTGCTGCACGACACCGTCGGCATCGAGCGCGGTTTCATGACCACGATCCACAGCTACACCAACGACCAGCGCATGCTCGACCAGATGCATGGCGACATGCGCCGGGCCCGCGGCGGCGCGCAGAACATGATCCCGACGACCACCGGCGCGGCGCGCGCGGTCGGTCTCGTCCTGCCCGAACTGGCGGGCAAGCTCGACGGTTCGAGCGTGCGTGTGCCGACGCCGAACGTCAGCCTCGTCGACCTCGTCTTCACCCCCGGCCGCGACACCAGCGCCGAGGAACTGAACGCGGCGCTCAAGGAAGCCGCCGAAGGCAAGATGAAGGGCGTGCTCGACTATACCGACCAGCCGCTCGTCAGCAGCGATTTCAACCACTACCCCGCCAGCTCGACCATCGACAGCCTCGAAACCAGCGTGATGGAAGGCAAGCTTGCCCGCGTCGTCAGCTGGTACGACAATGAATGGGGCTTCTCGAACCGCATGATCGACACCGCCGGCGTGATGGCGAAGTTCCTCTAACGCCAAGTTCCGCCAAAGGACGCCCGACCAATGAGCAGCTTCAAGACCCTGGACGATCTCGGTGATATCACCGGCAAGGTCGCGCTGGTGCGCGTCGATCTCAACCTGCCGATGAAGGATGGTTCGGCCACCGACGTCTCGCGCGTCGAGGCGGTAAAGCCGACCATCCTCGAACTCGCCGAAAAGGGTGCCAAGGTCCTGTTGCTCGCGCATTACGGGCGTCCCAAGGGCCAGCGCTTCTCGACCATGAGCACCAGCTTCGTGCAGGGCGATGTCGAGAAAGTGCTGGATAAAGAGATAATGTTTATCCCCGAGGTGATGGGGCCCGTCGTCGAACAGTCGATCGGCATCCTCGGCGATGGCGATATCGGCCTGCTCGACAATGTCCGCTTCTGGCCTGGCGAGGAAGCCAACGATCCCGAATTCGCGCGGGGCATGGCCGCGCATGGCGAATTCTACGTCAATGACGCGTTCAGCGCGGCGCACCGCGCACATGCCAGCACCGAGGGGCTGGCGCACCATCTCCCGGCCTATGCGGGCCGCGCGATGGAGGCCGAACTGAAGGCGCTCGACGCCGCGCTGGGTAATCCCGAAGCGCCGGTGGCCGCGGTCGTCGGCGGGGCCAAGGTCTCGACCAAGCTCGACGTGCTGACCAATCTGGTCGGCAAGGTGCAGCACCTGATCATCGGCGGCGGGATGGCCAACACCTTCCTCGCCGCGAAGGGTGTCGATGTAGGCAAGTCGCTCTGCGAACACGAGCTGACCGACACCGCCAATCGTATCATCGACGAAGCGGCGCATGCGGGCTGCACGGTTCACCTGCCCTATGATGTTGTGGTGGCGAAGGAATTTGCCGCCAATCCCGCGTCCCTGCGTACCTGCAACGTCCACGAAGTCGCGGATGACGAGATGATCCTCGATGTCGGCCCTCTGGCGACCGAGGCGCTCGCCGACGTGCTCAAGACCTGCCGTACGCTGGTGTGGAACGGTCCGATGGGCGCATTCGAGACCGAACCTTTCGACACCGCCACCGTCGCGCTGGCCCGGACCGCCGCGGCGCTGACGCAGGACGGTTCGCTGATCTCGGTCGCGGGCGGGGGCGATACGGTCGCCGCACTCGCGCATGCCGGGGTGAAGGACGATTTCACCTTCGTCTCGACCGCAGGCGGCGCCTTCCTCGAATGGATGGAAGGCAAGCCGCTTCCTGGCGTGGCGGCGCTGACCGCATGAGCGAGAACGAAGCAGTAGGCGCGAGCGGCGGGCTCGTACCCGTCACCGAGGGCGAGTGGGCCGGCTGGTCGACCTGGCAGAGCGATGCTTTCGAGCAGCGCGCAGGCCCGTTCTACGAACGGCGCGATGACGACGGCAGCATGGTCGCCGCCTTCCGCGCGGAGGAGCGCCACATGAACGGCGCGGGCTTCATGCACGGCGGCTGCATGATGACTTTCGCCGACAGCGCGATCTTCACCATCGCGACCGACGAACTCGCCGGATCGCATGGCGTCACCATGCATCTCGCGGGCGATTTCCTCGATCCGGCCAGCGTCGGCCAGCTGATCGAGGCGCGCGGCGAAGTCGTGCGCGCGGGTGGCAAGACGATCTACGTCGTCGGCATGATCCGTGCCGACGGCAAGCCGGTGCTGAGCTTCAACGGCATTATCCGGAAGATCACCAGGAGATAGAACCGTGCGTATTTTCTGCCTGCTCGCTGTGCTTCTGCTGCCCTCGGCAACCTTGGCGCAAACTAGCGATCCGGCGGATGAGTTCGCACCCTTCGATCAATTCCTGGCCGAATTCCGCGAGGAAAACAGTGTCCCGGCGCTCAGCGCGGTGATCGTCCGCGACGGGCAGATCGCGTGGGAAGGCTATTACGGCTGGGCCGATGACGAAGGCGAGGTCGCAACCAGCGCGGATACGACTTACAAGATCGCTTCCACCACCAAGCCCATAGCCGCAATGGCGATCTTGGCCGAGGCACTGGCGGGCGGTCTGTCGCTCGACCTGCCGATGCGTGCGGACGAAGGCTTTGCCGATACATGCGACTGGCTGTCGCAGTCCCCGATCCCCTTCGGCAGCGGCGGCGTGGACCGGCATGGCAATACGGTTGCCGCTATGAACTGCGCCAATCCGCTGACGCTCTCGCAAATGCTCGACATGCGCGCCAATGGCGAGGCCTTCGTCTACAACCCCATTGCCTATGCGCGGATCGACCGCGCAATCAGCGGCGCGGGTGGACGCGACCTGCGCGCCATCGTGCGGGACCGCGTGGCCGAGCCAGCGGGGATGCGCAACGTCGCGCTCGGCTGGCGCGATCCCGAAGGCGGCGATGCGCTGCGGTTCCTCGCACCGCCCTTCCACCCGGTCGATGGACGTCTCGCCAAACAGGTCCTGCCCGATGACGATTTCCGCGCGGCAGCAGGGATCATCGCCAGCCCGCTGCAGATGGCGAAGTTCGATATCGCCTTCGATTCCGGCGTGCTCATCCCGCCAGCGCTGATCCGCGAGCTGGTCGAAGCCGAGATCGGCCCGCTCGGCGACTACCGGCGCGGCTGGTTCCTCGAGGATTGGAACGGCCAGCGCCTGCTGTGGCATTCGGGCTGGAACGAGCAAAGGGGCTCCGCGCTTTACCTCAAGGTGCCCGGCAAGCGGCTGACGCTGATCGTGCTCGCCAATACCGAGGCGGTCTGGTGGGACAATTCGCTGGTCAAGGCAGAGGTTGCCGAAAGCCCGATTGCGCAGCGCTTCCTCGAGGAATTCGCCCGCTAGCGATATTCGGGATTGGGCGCGTCGAAGCGGCGGCCTTCCTGCCACAGGTCGACCGAATTGCCCCATGCGGGAATGCCGCCCGCATCCTTCAGCATGCGCGCCATGTGCATCAGGTTCCACGTCATGAAGGTGGTGTTGCGGCGGGTGAAGTCGTTGTCGAAGCCTTCGTAGCCCTGGCCGTCTTCTCTGGCGTCGCCATAGCTTGGACCAGGGCCGGCTTCGCCGACCCAGCCGGCGTCGGCCTGCGGCGGGATGGTGTAGCCCACATGCTGCAGTGAATAGAGCACGCCCATACCGACATGCTTGATCCCGTCTTCATTGCCGGTGACGATGCAGCCGCCGACCTTGCCGTAGAACACGTACTGGCCCTTGTCGTTGGTCTGGCCCGAATGCGCGTAGAGGCGTTCGATCAGTCGCTGGCAGACCGAGCTTTTCTCCCCCAGCCAGATCGGCGTGCCGACGATCAGGATGTCGGCGGCCTCGACCTTTTTCCAGATCGCGGGCCAGTCGTCGCGCTCGGCGCCCTGTTCGGTCATGTCGGGATAGACGCCCGGCGCAATCGTGTGATCGACCAGCCGCACCTGTTCCAGCGCCACCTCGTTGCGCACGAGGATCGCCTCGGCAACGCCCAGCAACTTGTCGGTATGCGAACCGCCGGGGCTGGGCTTGAGCGTGCAATTGATGGTCAACGCCTTGAGATCCGAAAAGTCGGTGGTGTTGTCGTCGCACAGTTTGCGCTGGGTATCGTCGAGCATGCGTCCTCCTTGGGTCTGGTGGAACTACGCATGGGCGGCGCGATAGTTACCGCGCGGCATCCGCGGCTTGCCTTGCTTTGCGCGAAGCCCGCCACCGCGGCCGTCCTGTGCGCCCGCAAGGCTGCGGATTTTGTTGCCCCCGCAGTTGCAGGGGTTGGGGGCCTTTTGTATGCGCCGCATACGAATGCAGTACCACTACCAGCGACGGGGTTTTCCAGATGACGTTCGATGAAATGAAGGCGCGTATTGCCGAGGGCCAGGGCTTTATCGCGGCGCTCGACCAGTCGGGCGGTTCGACCCCCAAGGCACTGGCCGGTTACGGTGTTGCCGAAGATGCTTGGACCACCGAAGACGAGATGTTCGGCCTGATCCACGAAATGCGCCAGCGGATCATCGAAAGCCCCTGCTTCGGCAATGGCAAGGTCATCGGCGCGATCCTGTTCGAAAAGACCATGGAAGGCGCCAGCGGCGGCAAGAGCGTGCCCGCACGGCTCAAGGAGCGCGGTATCGTGCCCTTCCTCAAGGTCGACAAGGGCCTGGCCGAGGAACGCGACGGCGCGCAGCTGATGAAGCCCAATCCGGGCCTGGAAGACATGTGCAACCGCGCGCGTGAGCTGGGCGTGTTCGGGACGAAGATGCGGTCGGTGATCAAGTCGGCCAATCCGGTCGGGATCAAGGAAGCTGTCCGCCAGCAATTCGCCGAAGGTGCGCGCATCCTGTCCTGCGGTCTCGTCCCCATGCTCGAGCCGGAATACGACATCACCGCCGCCGACCGCGCCGAGGGCGAGAAGATCATGCTCGAAGCGATCGAGGAAGGCCTCGTCGCGCTGCCCGAAGGCCAGCAGATCATGCTCAAGCTGTCGATCCCCAAGGAAGCCGGGATCTATGGGGGTCTGACCAACCATCCCAAGGTGCTGCGCGTGGTCGCGCTCTCAGGCGGCTATTCGACCGAGGAGGCCTGCAGCGAGCTGGCCAAGAACCCCGGCATGATCGCCAGCTTCAGCCGCGGCCTGCTGCAGGATCTGCGCGCCACGCAGAGCGACGAGGAATTCGACGGCACACTGTCGGGCGCGATCGACCAGATCCACGCCGCCAGTGTTGCCTGAACGCTACTGGCGTTCGAAGACGAACCGATAGTCGCCGGCGGGGATGTCTCCGCCGGCCGTCGGCAACGGAGCAGCAGTGGCTAGCACATAGGTGCGGCCCATCACTTCGTAGGGATCGCCCAGCGTCAACGGGGCGGTCTGCGTCCAGTGCGTGGCCGCGATGCGCGTCGACACGGTCAGTTCGCCCCCGTGGAAGCACTGCACGTCCGCCGGGCAGCGCGTGTCCTCGATGATCGCCAGCGGCGTCAGGATCGCATCGCCCGCCCACACCGGGCTGCCGATGGCGACCGCGCTGCCCTGGCTGGCGGCATCGCCATTGCCGCGGGGCGTATCGGGAATAATGGCGCAGGCGGCGGTCAGCGGGGCGATCAGGGCGGCGGCGAGATAGGCTTTCATGCCTGCGGTAGAGGCGCCGGCTGCTTTCGTATCGCTGAACAGGTGACGCGGCGCGGCAATGGTCTTATGGGCGCCAGCCATGACCGATTGCCAATTGTACCTGATCTCTCCGCTCGATGTGACGGGCGACTTTCCCCAACGTCTCGAGCGCGCGCTGGATGCCGGGCCCGGACTGGTCACCGCCTTCCAGTTCCGCGTCAAGGATATCGACCAGCACGAAGCTGCGCGGCTGGCCGAACCGCTGCAGGCGATCTGCGCGGCCCGCGACGTGGCCTTCATCGTCAATGACGATGTCGCGCTGGCCAAGCGGCTCGGCGCCGATGGCGTGCATCTGGGGCAGGGCGATGGCGATGTCCGCGATGCGCGCGAGGAACTTGGCCGCGAAGCGCAGATCGGGGTGACCTGCCATGCCTCGCGCCATCTCGCGATGGAAGCAGGCGAGGGCGGGGCCGATTACGTGGCGTTCGGCGCCTTCTTCGACAGCACCACCAAGCCGAGCGAGCACCGGCCCGAGCCGGAGATCCTCGAATGGTGGAGCACGGTGTTCGAAATCCCCTGCGTGGCGATCGGCGGGATCACGCCTGCCAATTGCGCGCCGATCGTGGCGGCGGGTGCGGACTTCCTGGCCGTGTCCGGCGCGGTCTGGAACGGCGACGAAGTCGCGGCGGTCAAGGCCTTCGCCCAGCGGATCGGCGCGGAGCAAAACGGGGCGGCGTGAGTTGGCTATCCTGAAAGGGCGGTAAAGCCCTGATTTCAGGAGCTCTCCCCATGCGCAATTTCATCCTCGCCACCGTGTCCTCGCTCGCGCTGGTCGCTTGCGGCGGGCAGGAACCCGATGCTTCGCCCGAAGCCGCGACCGAGACCGCCGCTGCGAGCGGCAGCGAGCATGGCTACGAAACGCGCGGCAGCAACAATCTGGCCGACACCATGGCGTCGGACGATGCGCGCTACATGGCTGATGGCGCGACGCCGGACAGCGACGCGGCGAACGACATTCCCGATGCGACCGAACGGCCGGTCATGCAGGCGCAGGTCGTGCTCGACCGTATCGGCTTCGGCCCAGGCGTGATCGACGGCAAGATGGGCATGAGCACCGAAAACGCGCTGCGCGGTTTCCAGGAGGCCAACGATCTCGAGGTGACGGGCAGACTGGACCAGCCGACCAAGACCGCGCTGGCCGAATGGGAGCGGATCCCCGCCACCCGCGTGGTGACGGTACCCGACAGCTGGGCCGAAGCCGAATACACCGACATGCCCGACAACGTGGTCGGTAAGGCGAAGCTCGACCGATTGGGCTACAAATCGCTCGATGAACGGCTGGCCGAACGGTTTCACACCACCGTCGAGGTGCTGCGCGAACTGAACCCGGGCGGACGACCGGCGGGCAGCAGCGCCTCCGCCGACGCTGGCGCCAATGCGCAGGCCGCGGACGGGCAGGCCGGTGGCGGCTATTTCATGGCCGGGCAGCAATTGCGCGTACCCAATATCGGCGGGGATCGGATCGCGCCGGGGGCGATCGCCGATGCCGACTGGCAGCGCACGCTGGCCTCGCTCGGCGTCGGCTCCGAACAGACCGCGGTCGACCGGATCGTCGTCAGCAAGGCGGGCAAGACGCTCAAGGCCTATAGCGGGGACAAGCTGGTGGCGCTGTTCACCGTCAGCTCGGGATCGAGCGAGTTCCCGCTTCCGCTGGGCGAATGGGATATCGTCGGCGAAGCCTACAACCCGCCCTACAGCTACGATCCCGAAGTGCTCGGCAATGGTGACGGCGAAACCTATACGCTTGCCGCGGGGCCCAACTCGCCAGTGGGCGTCGTGTGGATCGACCTGAGCAAGGAACATTACGGTATCCACGGCACGCCCGACCCCGAAACCATCGGCCGCGCGCAGTCGAGCGGCTGTGTCCGGCTGACCAATTGGGATGCCGCGCGGCTGGCCGGAATGGTCTCGCAATCGACACGGGTGCTTTTCGAGGCCTGAGCGGGTAGGCTGTGCGCATGAACCTCGTCGACCGCATCCTCACCATCGTCATCACCGCTACCATTACCAGCGCGATCTGGATCGTGGCGGGGGGCAGCCTGATCGAAAACGCAACCAGCGTCAGCCAGCGCAACGCCACGCGTCCGGCGGAGGCTGCGCCGAGCCCGCAGCCCGAACAGGTGGCGGATGACGGGGAAGAGGCGTCGGACACCGGAACGCCCACCGGCGAACCGCTCGATCTCGATGCGCCGGTCGCGCCCAGCAGCGAACAGTCGCGCCAGTTGCTGGTCCCGGTGAAGAACATCCGCGCCAGCGACCTCAGCGATACCTACAGCGATTCGCGCAGCAGCGGTTCACGCCTGCACGAGGCGATCGATATCATGGCGCCCAAGGGCACCAGCGTGCGTTCGGCCGCGCCGGGAACGGTTGAGAAGCTGTACCGCTCGGATGTCGGCGGCAACACCATCTACATCCGTTCGACCGACGGTTTGACAATCTATTACTACGCCCATCTCGACGCCTATGCCGAAGGACTGCAGGAAGGCCAGCGCGTGCGCCGCGGGCAGCGGCTGGGCACGGTGGGCAGTTCGGGCAATGCCTCGCAGGATGCGCCGCACCTGCATTTCGCGATCCTTCAGACCACCACGGATGCCGAATGGTGGGAGCCCGCCAATGCGGTCAATCCCTACCCGCTGCTGACGGGGCAGTGATCAGTCCCGCACCGGCCCGGTGCGGTGGCAGCGCAGGCGGCCCAGCTTGCCGCCGGGCTCGATCTGCTGGAGCAGGCCCGATCCCAGTCGCATCATCTTCATTCCGCGCATCGGTCCGCGGGTGAAGGTGACCGTCTTGCCTTCCATCAGATAGGTCCCGCTGCCGCGCGGCGTGCGATAGCTCGACCCGCCGGTGATCGAAAAATCGCGGCCTTCCTGTTCGATCCAGGCAGCCCCCGTCGCATCGCCCGGGAGCGCGCAGACATAGGCGCCCTGGTCGAGCAGCAACAACCGCCCCTGCGCCGCGGCAGGGGTGAGCGCGAAGCCGGCCAGCGCGGCGAACAGGGCAGGGGTGAAAAATCGTCTCATGGTAACCGTCCGCCCGCAATATAGGGATTGGCTGCGCGTTTTTCCACTCGCTTGCCCGCGCGGCCATGCTCGGCTAAGGCGCGCGGCACACGATCGCTCGACAGGCGATCCGCTCTTTTACAAGTCGAAGGTAGCTTCCCCATGAAGATCAGCGGCGTGGACATCCGTCCGGGCAACATCATCGAATACGAAAAAGGTATCTGGAAGGTCGCCAAGATCCAGCATACCCAGCCCGGCAAGGGCGGCGCCTACATGCAGGTCGAGATGAAGAACCTGCAGGATGGCCGCAAGACCAACGTGCGCTTTCGCAGCGCCGATACGGTCGAGAAGGTCCGGCTGGACACGGCCGAGTATCAGTTCCTTTACGAAGATGGCGACATGCTCGTCTTCATGGACCAGACGAATTACGAACAGATCACGCTGCCCAGCGACCTGCTGGGCGACGCGCGGCCGTTCCTCCAGGACGGCATGCAGGTGAAGCTCGAACTGTGGGAAGAAAAGCCCATCTCGGTCGAACTGCCCGCGCAGATAGAAGCCGAAATCGTCGAAGCCGATGCCGTGGTGAAGGGGCAGACTGCCTCCTCCAGCTACAAGCCCGCCGTGCTCGACAACGGCGTGCGCATCATGGTCCCGCCGCATATCGAAAGCGGCACGCGGATCGTGGTCGATGTCTACGAACAGAGCTACGTCGGCAAGGCCAGCTAACCGCATGGGCAAGTCCATCGCCAGCCGGTTCGAAAACATCGATGTCACGCGCAGCGTCTTGCGCGCGGTGATCATCAACGATGACGAACTGACGCTGGAGATGGACTTCTGCCTCGAGCCCGCGCACCCCGATTACGAAACGCCGGGGGCGGGCGACGACTGCTGCTTCCATCCGGGCCTGCTCAAATTCGCCGGGATCTCGAAGCTTGGCCTCGAGCGCGCCGAGCATCCCGACCAGACCCAGCGCCGCTTCGCGATCCAGTCCTTCAACATCGAAGGCACGAAGTTTGACATGGCCTGCGAATGGGGCACGATCCACCTCCAGGCGCGTTCGATCCGCGTCCTTACCGAATAAGAGAGTTTCCATGGCCGTTCTATCGGGTGTCATCCGCGTAATGGAGAAAGCCGCGCGCAAGGCGGGCGGCCGCCTGCGCCGCGACTTCGGCGAAGTCGAGCACCTCCAGGTGAGCCGCAAGGGCCCGGCGGACTTCGTCTCCAAGGCCGACCGCATCGCCGAACGCACGCTCTACGACGAACTGCTCGCTGCGCGCCCCGACTGGGGCTTCGTGATGGAAGAAGCGGGCGTCATCGAAGGCGACGAGAACAAGCCCCGCTGGATCGTCGACCCGCTCGACGGGACCAGCAACTTCCTCCACGGCATCCCGCATTTCGCGATCAGCATCGCAGTGCAGGAACCCAAGCTTGGCGGCGGCGGGTGGGGCGATGTCACTGCCGGAGTGATCTACAACCCGGTGACCGACGAGACCTTCTGGGCCGAGAAAACGCGTGGCGCATGGCTGCACGACGGCCGCCTGCGCGTCTCGGCGCGGCGCAATCTGGCTGACTCGCTGATCGCCACCGGCATCCCCTTCCAGGGGCATGGCGATTTCGGCGACTGGACCAAGATCTTCGCTGCCATCGGGCCGCAGGTCGCGGGCATCCGCCGGTTCGGCGCGGCCTCGCTCGACCTCGCATGGCTGGCCGCGGGCCGGTTCGACGGCTTCTGGGAAAGCGACCTCAACGACTGGGATACCGCGGCGGGCTGCCTGATTGTGCGCGAGGCCGGCGGCTTCGTGTCCGATTTCCGCGGCCGTTCGCAGCCGATCCATGCCAAGCAGATCCTTGCCGCCAATGATGCGCTGCATTCGAAGCTGCACAAATTGCTGGCGAATGCGCTGAAGGCTTGATGCCGGCCGAGGGCGCGGCTAACCCCGCGCTCCCGACCCAGTGCCCCTGTGGCGGAATTGGTAGACGCGCTCGACTCAAAATCGAGTTTCTTTGAAGTGCCGGTTCGAGTCCGGCCAGGGGTACCAAACTAAATGCTTGCACATCCAGACGGAGTTTGGGATTCCCGTGCCTGAATGATCGGGGTCCCTTCCTACCATGCAATAGCGGCGATGGGCATCACCATCGCCATGTTCATTGCCTTTGCGCGCGGGCGCATGTCGGTGGAGATCATCTCGCTGATGACGATCGCCGTCATCGCGGTGGGGCTGTATTTCTTCCCGCTCGACGACACGCAGCCGATCGACGGCTTGAGCCTCGCATTTTCGGGTTTCGGCCATTACGCTCTGATCACCATTTGCGCGCTGATGATCATGGGGCGCGGGCTGGTGGTCACCGGCGCGCTCGATCCCGCGGCGCGTTTCCTCGAGCGGTTGTTCAAGATCAACCTCCAACTGGGCCTGCTGTTCTCGCTGGTGGTGACCTTCCTGCTGTCGATGGGGGTCAACAACACGCCGGTGCTGGTGCTGCTTATGCCGATCTTCGTCCAGCTGGCGATGCGCGGCGCGATGGCGGCGTCGAAAACGCTGATCCCGCTCAATGCGGCATCGCTGATGGGCGGCATGGCCACCACCATCGGCACGTCCACCAATATCCTCGTGGTGTCGATCGCGGTCGATCTGGGGATGCCCGAAATGGGCGTCTTCCACTTCACTCCGATCGTGCTGATCGCCTCGCTGGTAGCGCTGCCCTTCGTATGGATCGTCATGCCGCGCATGCTGGGCGACAACCGGATCGAGACGGTCCATGCCCAGCGCCTGTTCGAAACCCGCCTGCGCGTGACCGAGGATTCGATCCTCAACGGGCGCCAGCTGTCGGAGCTGCAGTCGCGCCTGCCGGCCGGGATCGAGTTCCACGACGTTCCGGTCGGCCTGCTGCGCCCGCAGCACCGGCTGCGGATGACGGGGACACATGAAGCGATCGAGGAGGCGATGGCTACGCTGCGCGGCGATGCGGCGCCCAGCTGGGTGATCGACCGCATCCGCCGCCGGTCGAGCGAGACGCGCACCGACATCGCGGTCGGCGAGATGATCGTCACTGCGGATTCGCGGCTGATTGGGCGGACGCTGCCAAGCTCGGGGATCGCCGACCTGTTCGGCGTGGCGGTGATCGGGACCCACCGTCCCGCGCGCTTGGTGGGCGAGAAAGAACAGTTTTCCGAAGTCGGCGACATGCGCTTTGCCGAAGGCGATGTGCTGCTGGTGATGGGCCTGCCCGATGACATGCAGCACTTTGCCCGCTCGGACAGCCTGCTGCAGCTCGAGGGGGTCCGCGAATTGCCCCGCCGGTCGAAAGCGACGCTGGCGGCGGCTATCATGGGCGGTTCGATCGCTTTCGCTTCGGTCGGGCTGGTGCCGATCGCCATCGCGTCGCTGGCCGGGGCGATCCTGATGTTCGTGACCGGCTGCGTGCGGTTCGACCGCGTCGGGCGGGGGTTATCGGGCAGCGTTATCGTGCTGGTCGCCGCCAGCATCGCGCTGGGCCGGGTCATCCTCGACAGCGGGGCCGCCGACTGGATCGGCGGGGTAATGGCCTTCGGGCTGGAATACCTGTCCGCGCCCGCGGCGCTGGCCGCGATCATGCTGACGATGACCTTCCTCACCAATTTCGCCTCGAATGCGACCGCGGCAACGGTGGGCACCCCAATCGCCTTTGCCATTGCCGCAAAGCTGGATCTCCCGCCCGAGCCGCTGGTGCTGGCGGTGCTGTTCGGCTGCAACCTGTGTTACGCGACCCCGATCGCCTACCAGACCAACATGCTGATCATGGCGGAAGGGTCGTATGAGTTTAAGGACTATGTCCGCACCGGGGTGCCGCTGGTCCTGATCATGGTCACGTTGCTGTCGGTCGGCCTGGCCGTCACCTATCAATTGTGATTGCCGAGAGCGCGCGGCCGCGGCGGTTCGCGAAGCCCGCGCTGCTGGCCTTGTACGGCATCCTGTTCCTGCCCGAGTTCTTCGACCGGCTGCGCGATATCGGCGGGATCGCGGGGCCGCTTGCCTATACCGTGCTGGTCTTGGCGGCGCTGTGCGGCATAATCGGCGCCGCCTACACCGCCAATGCGCTGCTGCGCGGGGGCCTCGCACTGCTGCTGTTCGCCGCCAGCTTCGTGATCGAAGCCTATGCCCGCTCCTCGCTCGAATTCCTCACCTATGGCGCGTTCATCGACCTCATCACCGCGGCCGAGTTTGCCGGGGATGCAATGGACCAGAACGAAGCTGCATTGTGGCGCAGCCTGCCGGGACCGGCGGTCCTGCTGATCGCAGTGGCGTGGCCGCCGCGCCGCCGGGCGCGTACCCGCGCCAACACGCCGGCACTGGCCATGCCCGCGGCGCTCGTCCTGTTCACGCTGCTTGCCTTTACGCGCGGCGGAGACGGGCTCAAGGCGCTACCGGGCGGCTATGCCGCGCTCAGCTATGCCGTCCTGGCGGCGTATGAGCGAGCGGCAGGCGATCTCGGGCCGCGCAAGGGCGTCTCGATCGCACATGTCCGGGCGCCGCTGTACCGCGATATCGTGCTGATCGTCGATGAAAGCATCTCGGGCCACTATCTCGATATCAACCATCCGCGCGGGATGCGTTCTGGCCTTGCGGAGGCGCGGCCCGGGGTCGAGATCGCCAATTTCGGAGTGGCCGCTTCGGCGACCAACTGCAGCGCCGGTTCCAATCTCGTGCTGCGTTTTGCCGGGACGCGGGACAGCTACCGCCGCGACATCGCGGTCGGGCCCTCGCTGTGGGACTATGCCGCGCATGCCGGGCTGGAGACGGTCTATATCGATGCCCAGCGTTCCGGCGGCGCGATGCAGAACCAGATGACGCCGCGCGAACGCGAGCGCATCGACCGCTTCATCCAGTTCGGCGGGCTGGCGGTGCGCGACCGCGACATGGCCGTTGCCGACCGGCTCGCGCGATTGCTGGGCGACGGCACTGCGTCCTTCATCCTGATCAACAAGGTCGGGGCGCATTTCCCGATCCACGACAAGTTTCCCGACAGCTATGCCCGCTACCGGCCGATCCTGCCGCGCGGCGGCTTCCTCGATGTGACCGATACCGGATCGCGCACCGGCTTCGGCGGTTCGCAGGCGGACTGGCGGCGCTACCGCAATTCCTATCGCAACACGCTCGAATGGAGCGTCGGTGCCTTTTTCGACCGGCTGCTGGAGCGCGCCGAGCTGGCCGATGCGCTGGTCATCTATACAGCCGATCACGGGCAGAACCTGCATGAAGGCGGCAAGGGCGGGACGACCACGCATTGCTCGGTCGACCCGCGGCCCGAAGAAGGCGCGGTGCCGCTGGTGGTGCTGCAGGGCGGGGCGGGGGCGCTCGCGTTCACACCCGGCGGGGCTGCCAGCCACTACATGATCGCTCCGACGCTGCTGGCAGCGATGGGGTACGACCGCGAGGCCGTGCGCGCGCGCAGCGGCGGGGCGCTCGACGAACCATCGCGCGATCCGGCGACCTTCAACTATCTCTACAATGCGCGGCTCAACCGCGAGCCGCGCTGGCGCGAGGTCGATCCCGCGGCGCTGGCCCCGGTCCCCGACGACCTGGAGACGGGCAGGCCATTCTGACCGCCGGCGTCTTTCCTGCCGCGCCGCTCCGTGACACAAGGCAGCCGCAAGTTTCGCGGGTCCGGCGGCGCGTGTTTTCTGCCGCGGGTCCGCGTTCCAACTGTTCCATCCAATAGGGAGAGCCGAGATGGTTTCCAAATTCACTTCTACCGCGCTGGCGGCGCTGGCCGTGGCCACCGCAGCGCCAGCCCAGGCGAATGACCTGCGCGAGACGCTGGCGGCCGACATGCCCGAGCTGATGGAACTCTATCGCGACCTGCATGCGAACCCCGAACTCAGCTTCGAGGAGCACGAGACCGCGGCCAAGCTGGCCGCGCGGATGCGCGCGCTGGGTTTCGAAGTGACCGAGGGTGTCGGACGCACGGGCGTGGTCTCGGTGATGCGCAATGGCGAAGGCCCGACCGTCCTGCTGCGCGCCGACATGGACGGCCTCCCGGTGGTCGAGCAGACCGGGCTGCCCTATGCCTCGACGCAGACTGCCACGCCCGCCAGCGGCGTGACCACCGGCGTGATGCATGCCTGCGGCCACGACACGCACATGGCGGGCTTCATCGGTGCCGCGCGCCTGCTGGTCGATCACAAGGACCAGTGGCAGGGCACGCTGGTGATGGTGCTGCAACCTGCGGAGGAGATCGGCCTCGGCGCGCTCGCGATGCTCGATGACGGGCTTTATACCAAGTTCCCCCAGCCCGATTACGCGCTGGCATTCCACGATGCCGCCGCGCCCGCCCCGGCGGGGACCATCGGCTACACGCCCGGCTATGCACTGGCCAATGTCGACAGCGTCGACATCACGGTGAAGGGCATCGGCGGGCACGGTGCCTATCCGCACACCACGGTCGATCCGGTGGTGCTGGCCAGCGCGATCGTGATGAAGCTGCAGACTGTGGTCAGCCGCAGCTCCTCGCCGCTCGATCCCGCCGTGATCACCGTGGGCAGCTTCCATGCCGGGGCCAAGCACAACATTATCAGCGACGAAGCGAAATTGCAGCTGACGGTGCGCAGCTATTCGGACGAGAGCCGCCAGCTGCTGCTCGATGGGATCCGGCGGGTGGCGCGCGGCGAGGCGATCACGGCCGGACTGCCCGAGACCCTGATGCCCGAAATCACCGTCGAGGACCCCTATACGCCGTCGACCTTCAACGATCCCGATTTCAGCGAGAGCATCGCGGCGGGTTTCCGGCAGCGGTTCGGCGATGAGCGGGTGATGGAATGGCCGGCGGTCATGGGCGGCGAGGATTTCAGCCAGTTCCGCCGGGCCGCGCCAGAGGACGTCAAATCGATGATCTTCTGGATCAGCGGAACTCCGCAACCGCTGCTCGACCGGCTCGAAGAGGACGGCACGCCGCTGCCGTCGCTGCATTCGCCCTTCTGGGCGCCCGATGCGGAGAAGGTGATTGCGACCGGTGCCGAGGCGCTCGCATCGGCGGCGATCAGGCTGATGCCGAACGAGGGAAGCTGACGCCCGATAAAAGTGTGGCCGCCGGAGCGTTTGGGGTCGCTCCGACGGCCGTATTCTCCTCCCCAGGAGAACTGTTGATCGGGTCTAGTCTTCCGCGGGGACGTAGGTCCCGAGGCGGTGGTGCAGGGCGTTGATCCGGGCCAGCTCCTCGCGGTCGTCGGTGGCGCGGGCGTAATGCGTCAGCGCCGTCCGCAGGAGGCGGAAGTCCGCCGTCGAGAAGAGCGCCCGGGCGCGGCCCGGTTCGGTCTTCGGAGTGTCGTCTGCCATAGTCGTCATCCTTCCTCTCCTTAGGCGGCTGCGAACTGGTTCATCGTGTTGTCCTTGCCGCCGGCCTTGAGGGCCGCTTCACCGGCGAAGTATTCCTTGTGATCGTCGCCGACGTCCGAACCAGCCATGTTCTGGTGCTTCACGCAAGCGATACCCTGACGGATTTCTTCGCGCTGCACGTTCTTGACGTAGCCGAGCATCGCCTGTTCCCCGAAATATTCTTTGGCGAGGTTGTCGGTGCTCAGCGCAGCCGTGTGGTAAGTCGGCAGCGTGATCAGGTGATGGAAGATGCCGGCGCGCTTCGAACCATCGGCCTGGAAGGTGCGGATCTTCTCGTCGGCTTCGGCGGCAAGGTCGGTGCCGTCGTAATCGACGCTCATCAGCCGGTCGCGGTCATAGGCGGAGACGTCCTTGCCCGCTTCGGACCAGGCATCATAGACCTGCTGGCGGAAGTTGAGCGTCCAGTTGAAGCTGGGCGAGTTGTTGTACACCAGCTTGGCGTTGGGGACGACTTCGCGGACCCGGTCGACCATGCCGGCGATCTGCTCGACATGCGGCTTCTCGGTTTCGATCCACAAGAGGTCGGCCCCTGCTTCCAGCGCGGTGATGCAGTCGAGCACGCAGCGGTCTTCGCCGGTTCCGGGACGGAACTGGTATAGGTTGCTGGGCAGGCGTTTGGGCGCCAGCAGCTTGCCGTCGCGGCTGATGAAGACCTGGCCGTTCTGGATATCGCCGGCATCGACTTCGTCGCAATCGAGGAAGCTGTTGTACTGGTCGCCGAGGTCGCCGGGTTCCTTCGAATAGGCGATCGACTTGGTAAGGCCGGCGCCCAGGCTGTCGGTGCGGGCGACGATGATGCCTTCGGGAACGCCCAGTTCGAGGAAGGCATAGCGGATCGCGCGAATCTTCTGGTGGAATTCCTCATGCGGCACGGTGACCTTGCCGTCCTGGTGACCGCACTGCTTTTCGTCCGACACCTGGTTCTCGATCTGCAGCGCGCAGGCACCGGCTTCGATCATCTTCTTGGCGAGCAGGTAGGTCGCCTCGGCATTGCCGAAACCGGCGTCGATATCGGCGATGATCGGCACGACGTGCGTCTCGTGGTCGTCGATGGCCTTCTGCAGGCGCTGTGCTTCCACCTGGTCGCCGGCATCGCGGGCCGCGTCGAGATCGCGGAACATCATGCCCAGTTCGCGGGCATCGGCCTGCTTGAGGAAGGTGTAGAGTTCCCCGATCAGATTGGGGACCGAGGTCTTTTCATGCATCGACTGGTCGGGCAGCGGGCCGAATTCGCTGCGCAGCGCGGCGACCATCCAGCCCGAGAGATAGAGGTAGCGGCGCTTGGTGTTGCCGAAATGCTTCTTGATCGAGATCATCTTCTGCTGCGCGATGAACCCGTGCCACGTACCGAGCGACTGGGTGTAGTTGGCCGGGTCGCGGTCGTAGGCCTCCATGTCTTCGCGCATGATCTTCGCGGTGTAACGGGCAATGTCGAGACCCGTGCGGAAGCGGTTCTGGACGACCATGCGCGCGGCGCTTTCGCCATCGATGGCGCCCCAGGGCGCGCCATTGGCGGCGATGGTCTGGTTCATTTCTTCGATCCGGTCCGAATAGCTCACGGGGGAACTCCTTATTGGTCTGATTTCGGAGACCCTGTTGGCCCGATAGCCCGACTGATGACAGGGAAATTTACAAATCATCTTGTATATCGCGCCCCCGCGCCGCTAATGGGACTGTAAAGTTGTAAAGAAAGTGACACCGTGACCGAGGAATCGCTTTTCGCCGGCTCGGCAATCCGGCGGCTTCGTAAGCGCGAGGGCCTGACGCAGGCGGCCGCCGCCAAACGGCTCGATATCTCGCCCAGCTACCTAAACCTGATTGAGCGCAACCAGCGCCCCGTCAGCGCGCGGGTGATGATGCAGTTGGTCTCGCAGTTCGATTTCGATCCCCGCTCGCTCCGCGGCGACGAGGCTATCGGAGGCGTCGAGGGCCTCATCCGCCGGTTCGCCGACGAGCGGTTTGTCGATCTCGGGATCGACCGCGATGAAGTGCAGGAATTTCTCGCCGCGTCCCCGCAGCTCGCTTCCGCATTCGCGCGGCTTTACGACAAGGCGGGACCGGCGGGGCTAGAGGCTGACGATCCGCTGTCCGCCTCGCGCCGTGAAATCGAGCGCTGGCGCAACCATTTTGCCGATCTGGACAACGCCGCCGAGGAGCTGGCGGACGAGATGCGCCTGTCGCGCGGGGACATCGGGATCGCCCTGACCGAACGTCTGCGCGAACGCCATCAGCTGTCCGTACGGATCTTGCCGCGCGACATACTGCCCGGCAGCTTGCGCCGGCTCGACCTGCATGCCCGGCAGATCCAGCTGTCCGAAATGCTCAGCATGCCTTCGCGCAATTTCCAGCTGGCTCTGCAGATCGCGCAGCTCGAATTCGCCGACGTCATCGAAGCGGTCGCGCGCGGCGCGCGGTTCGATGACGAGGCGGCCAGGGCGCTGTTCGAACGGCATCTCACCGGCTATGTCGCGGCGGCGCTGATCATGCCCTATGGCCGGTTCCTGCGCGCCTGCGAGGCCACCGGCTACGATCTGCCGGTTCTCGAACGGCGTTTCGCGGTCAGCTTCGAACAGCTTGCCCACCGGCTGACCACGCTCCAGCGGGTGGGCCAGCGGGGCCTGCCCTTCTTCATGATCCGGCTCGACCGGGCCGGCCAGTTTTCCAAGACGATTACCGGTGCCAGCACCGCGCGCTTCGTCGATTCCGCCAGCAGCTGCCCGCTGTGGCACGCGCACCGCGCGTTCGACCGCGCAGGGGAGTTGCAGGTCCAGTTCGTCACCCCCGACAATGCCGCAGACCGCGAAGGTGGCTGGCTGACGATGGCCCGCACGGTGGAGGGCAGCGGTGCGCCGGGCGAAGCGCAATTCGTCGTCGCGCTGGGGATCGAGGCGGTGCTGGCGACCGATCTGGCGCATGCGCGCGGCGTATCGCTGCGCACTGACGATGCGCAGCCGATCGGGCCTGGCTGCGCGCGCTGCCACCGCGAGGGATGCAGCCAGCGGTCCTTGCCGCCGCTGGGCCGCAAGCTGGCCTTCGACCGCACGCGGCGCGGCGTGACCCCGTTCGAATTCGAAGTGGCCTAGCCGCGCGCACAGTCCTGATCGGATCGCTTACAGGCGTGATGTGTAAAGTTTACCGACGGTTCATTCCTGTCTGCTAGTCAAGCATCCCGACACTAACCATTGGTGAGCCGGTTCGGATGATCCGCCTGTTCAAGCATTACATTTCCTACAATGTGGTGCTGCTTTCCCTGATCGACTTCATGTTGCTGCTGCTGGCAGGCGAAGCCGCGTGGCGGCTGCGCGTGATGCAGATCGGCACGGGCGTCGGGGAAGTTTCCGATCGCGCGGTCGAAATCGGGGTTTTCGCCGGAGTCATCTGGCTGGGGATGATCGCCGTGGGCTCCTATGGCCCCGAGGCGCTGCGCTCGATCCGCTTCGCGACTGCCCGGTTGCTGGTGGCGGTCAGCCTGGGCGTGCTCACCATATCGCTGGTCAATTTCGTCCTCCCCGGTTCGGCGCTGTGGCGCTCGGTCCTGCTGTACGCGATGGGGATCGCCATCCTCGTGCTCGTGGCGAACCGGATCCTCGCAAGCCGGATGCTGGGCGCCGAGGCGTTCCGGCGGACGGTGCTGGTGCTGGGTGCAGGCGAACGCGCCAGGCGGCTCGAGCGCCTGTCGCACAGGCCCGAAAGCGGCTTCAGGATCGGTGCCTTCGTCGCGATGGGGGAAACCGCGCCGCTGATCGCCACCGCCGTGCAGCGCGAATCGATTTCCGATCTCGGCCGGTTCGCCGACCGCGTCGGTGCGACCGAGGTCGTGCTCGCGCTGCAGGAACGGCGCAATTCGCTGCCGCTGAAAGACCTGCTGCGCGTCAAGACGCAGGGCGTCCACGTCAACGACTTCTCCAGCTTTCTCGAACGTGAGCTGGGACGGGTGGATCTCGACACGCTCAACCCCAGCTGGCTGATCTTCTCCGACGGGTTTTCCGCCGGCCGGCGCTTGTCGAGCATCGGCAAGCGGACGTTCGATATCGTTGCCAGCCTGCTGCTGCTGATCGTCGGTCTGCCGCTGATCGGTATCTTTGCGGTGCTGGTGAAGCTGGAAACCGGCGGCCCGGCATTCTTCCGCCAGAAGCGCGTCGGCCTCTACGGCCAGACCTTCACGCTGATAAAGCTGCGCTCGATGCGCTTCGATGCCGAGGCGAACGGGGCGCAATGGGCGGAGAAGGGCGATCCGCGGGTGACGCGGGTCGGACGGGTGATCCGGACCGTGCGCATCGACGAACTGCCGCAGGCCTGGAGCGTGCTCAAGGGCGAGATGAGTTTCGTCGGCCCGCGTCCCGAAGTGCCCGCCTTCGTCTCCGAACTGGAAAAGGCGCTGCCCTATTATGCGGAGCGCCATGTCGTGAAGCCGGGCATCACCGGCTGGGCGCAGATCAACTACCCCTATGGCGCCAACACCGAAGACGCGCGCCACAAGCTCGAATACGATCTCTATTACGCCAAGAATTACACGCCGTTTCTCGACCTTTTGATCCTGTTGCAGACGGCGCGGGTCATTCTCTGGCCGGACGGTGCGCGATGATGGGTCTCGTCGGCAGCCTGTCCTATGTGGCCTACACGATCGGGGCGATCGTCTGCGCGCTTGCGGCGATCTGGATCGGGCGCAAGGGCGATCCCGCGCGCGGCGACCGCACACCCGCGATCGTCGCTGTGGCGCTGACCGCCAACTGGTGCTTCGCCGCGGCCAGCTTCGAGCCGGGCCGGCCGATCGTCGAGCTCACCGAGATCGCCCGCAATCTCGCGTGGCTGTTCGTCCTGTTCCGCCTGTTCAGCAACGATGGCCGCGACGAGACCTTGCGGCTGGTACGACCGGTGGTGGTCGCGCTGGTGCTGGTCGAGGTCATGCAATTCCTCTTGCTGCTCATCGCCCGGCGCTATGCGGTCACGCCCGAGCTTGCGCTGCTGACATTCGATACCGCGGCTCTGTTCCGCGTGATGGTGGCGGTCGGCGCGCTGGTGCTGCTGCACAATCTCTATGCCGGTGCCGCCGCGACCTCGCGCGAGATCCTGCGATGGAGCGTTGCTGCCCTGGCGGGGCTGTGGGCCTTCGACCTCAACTATTTCACCATCGCCTACATCATGGGATCGCCGCCGGGCGAGCTGGCCGTCCTGCGCGGACTGGCGGCAGCCATCTTCGCCGTGCCCTTTGCGATCGGCTTCACGCGCAATTCTTCCGAACTCGCCTTCAGCCCGTCGCGCGCGGTCACCTTCCGCTTCCTCTCGCTGCTGCTGATCGGGGGGTATCTTGCAGTGATGCTGGGCATCGCGCGCTGGCTCAACATGCTCAGCGGCGATCTGGCCCGGCTGACACAGGTGGGCCTGATCATCGCGGCGGGTGCGCTGGCGTTGATCTGGCTGCCTTCGGACCGCCTGCGCGGCTGGTTGCGGGTCACCGCGGTCAAGCACCTGTTCAAGCACCGGTACGACTACCGCACCGAGTGGATCCGCTTTACCGACACGATCGGCACCACCGGGTTCGACAACATCACCCTGCAGGAGCGTACGGTCAAAGCGCTGGCCGATATCACCGACAGCCCGTCTGGCCTGCTGCTGGTGCCGGGCGACGAGGGGGACCTCGAACTCGCGGCCAACTGGCGCTGGCCGGGACGCAACCTGCCCACCACTGCAGCCCCCGAGGCGCTGGCGAAACTGCTCGAGGACAGCGAGCTGATCCTCGATTTCGACGAACTGCGGGCGGGCATCGACCATCACGGCGAACTGGCGCATATTCCGCAGTGGCTGCGGCACGACCGATCGGCGTGGGCGGCCGTCCCGCTGATGCATTTCGACCGCCTCGTCGGCCTCGTCATCCTCGCGCGGCCGCTGGTGGCGCGCAAGCTCGACTGGGAAGACTTCGACCTCCTCGCGGTCGTGGGACGCCAGCTGGCCAGCTATCTGGCCGAACAGGCCAGCCAGACCGCCCTGCTCGAGGCGGGCCGGTTCGAGGAATTCAACCATCGCATGGCCTTTGTCATGCACGACATCAAGAACCTCTCCAGCCAGATGTCGCTGCTGCTGCGCAATGCCGAGAAACACGCCGACAAGCCAGAGTTCCGCGAGGACATGCTCGTCACGCTGCGCAACAGCGCCGACAAGCTCAACGCGCTGCTCAGCCGGCTGGGCCGCTATGGCGGGGGGACGTCTGAAGCGGTCCGCCGCTTCGATCTGGCAGTCGCTGCGCGGCGCACGGTTGAGCAGCTGAGCCAGTTTCACCCGGTCGCCGTCCTGCGGTCCGAGCAGGTCGCCGTCGAAGGCAATCCCAAAGCCTTCGACCAGGCGCTGGTCCATCTGGTCCAGAACGCGATCGATGCCAGCGATACCAACAGTTCGGTGATGGTCGAGGTGTATAGCGACGGCATGTCGGGCAAGGTCACCGTGATCGACAACGGCCATGGCATGTCGCCGCAATTCATTCGCAACAGCCTGTTCAAGCCGTTCGTGTCTTCGAAGAACGGCGGGTTCGGGATCGGTGCCTTCGAAGCGCGCGAACTGATCCGTTCGATGGGCGGCAGGGTCGACGTCGAATCGCGTGAAGGGCTCGGCACCCGCTTTACGATCAGCCTGCCGATACAGGCGGCCAGTTCGCTGATCAGGCGCAGCAATTCCGCAGACAACAACGAGGTCGCATAATGGCGGAAAGAAAGCCGAAACTGCTCATCGTCGAGGATGACGAAGGGCTCCAGGCCCAGCTCAAATGGGCCTATGAGGATTTCGACGTGATCCTGGCGGATACGCGAGAAACCGCCGTGGCAGCGGTGCGGGCGGAAGAACCCGCGGTGGTCACGCTCGATCTCGGCCTGCCGCCGGATCCCGACGGAACCAGCGAAGGGTTCGCGGTGCTCGAGGCGATCATGGCGATCAAGCCCGATACGAAGGTGATCGTCGCCTCGGGCCACGGCGCGCGCGAAAGCGCGCTGCGCGCGGTCCAGGAAGGCGCCTACGATTTCTACCAGAAGCCGGTCGATATCGACACGCTCGGGCTGATCGTCCAGCGCGCCTACCGGCTGCACCAGATAGAGAGCGAAAACCGCCGTCTGGCCGAACAGATCGGTGACGAGCGCACAGTGCTCGGTTCGATGATCACGGCCGCGCCCGAAATGGCCAAGGTCGCGCGCACCATCGAACGCGTGGCGCCGACCAATGTGTCGGTGATGCTGCTCGGCGCGAGCGGTACGGGCAAGGAACTGCTGGCGCGCGGCGTCCACGATTGCAGCGTTCGCAAGGACGGTTCCTTCGTCGCGATCAATTGCGCGGCAATCCCGGAAAACCTGCTCGAAAGCGAGCTGTTCGGGCACGAGAAGGGAGCCTTTACCGGCGCGGTGAAGACGACGCCGGGCAAGATCGAACTGGCCGATGGGGGCACGCTGTTCCTCGACGAGGTGGGCGATATTCCCTTGCCCTTGCAGGTCAAACTGCTGCGCTTCCTGCAGGAACGCACGATCGAACGCGTCGGGGGCCGCAAGGCTATTTCGGTCGACACGCGGATCGTCTGCGCCACGCACCAGGATTTGGAGGCGATGATCGGCGCGGGCACCTTCCGCGAAGACCTGTTCTATCGGCTTGCCGAAATCGTGGTGAAGGTGCCTCCGCTGTCCGACCGGCCCGGCGATGCGGTGCTGCTGGCGAAGCATTTCCTGACCCGGCTGGCGAAGGAAATGAACCCGCAGGTCAAGGGGTTCGCGCCCGATGCGCTCGCCGCGATCGACAGCTGGGCCTGGCCGGGGAATGTCCGCGAGCTGGAGAACCGCGTGAAGCGCGCGGTGATCATGGCCGACGGCAAGCTCGTGACCGCCGAAGATCTCGACCTGACGCAAAGCGCGGCAGACGGCGCGGATATCGCGCTCAACCTGAAGGCGGCGCGCGAACAGGCTGATCGCCGGATGATCCGCCAGGCGCTGGCGCGCAGCGAGGGCAACATCTCGAACACCGCCAAGCTGCTGGGGATCAGCCGGCCGACGCTCTACGACCTGCTCAAGCAGTATGATCTGCACGCGTGACCTGGCGCTCTTGGCGGGACTGGTCCTGGCAGCGCCGGGCCTTGCCGCCTGCGATGGCTCGTTGGAGGATCCGTCCGGCACGGGCGCTGCTGCGCCAACCCAGCCTGCGCAGCAGCGGGCCGACATCGCGGCAATGCACGGCGAACGGGCATTGCTCGCAGGCGACCTCGCGCTGGCACGCGCCTGGCTCGAGCCGGGCGAGTTTTCTGCGGAGACCCGCGCCGAGGGGTTCCGGAGCCTAGGCCAGCTCGAAATGGCGCAGGGGAACCTGCCGGCTGCCGGCGCGGCTTTCGACCAGTCCTATCACGCCGATCCCGCCAATGCGGGACTGTGGGTCGATATCGGCCGGCTGCGCTATGCCGGGGGCGAACAGGCGCAGGCACTCGAGGCGGTCGACCGCGCGCTGGCAATCGATCCCGCGCATGCCGAAGCGCTGCGCTTTCGCGGCCAGCTGGCCCGCGATGCGCAGGGCCTTGCAACCGGTGCGGAGCGGTTTGCCCGTGCGCTGGAGCTGCACCCGCTGAACCGGGAACTGCGGCTCGATCTCGCCGCAACGCTGAGCGATGCGGGGCGCGCGCAAGACGCGCTGGCGGTTCTGCGGGGCGGGGACGGGACTGCCGCGGCGGCGCCCCGGGGACTGTTCGTCCAGGCGGTCATTGCCGCGCGGGGCGGCGATGTCGCGCTGGCCCGCGATCTGCTGGAACGCTCGGGTCTGGCGAAGGACGGGGTCGCTTCGGCGCAATTGCTGTCGGCGCTGATCGACCTGCAGCAGGAAAATTACGCGATCGCCGCCGTGACGCTCGATCGGCTGTATTCCCGCCAACCCGACAATCGCCGGATCCGCGATCTGCTGGCCTTTGCCCTGTCGCGCAGCGCTGGCGAGCGCGAGCTGGTCCGCCGGTTTGCCGGTATCGTGGCCGACGATCCCGCATCGGCCTATCTGCGCACATTGGTCGGCCGCGCTTACGAGGCGCTGGGCGACCGCGCCCGCGCTGCGCGGTTCCTCGATCAGCCGGCGATTGCATCGGGCCAGCTGACCGCGCTGCCGAGCCTTTCGCCGGTACGGATTGCGCCGACGTCGCAAGCGACCGGGGCACTGCAGCTCAGGGATCAGGTGCGCCATGCCATCGTCGCGGGCGACGGTGAGGCGGCAGTGACGCGCGCAGCCGAACTGGCGCGCCGCTTTCCCGGCTCGGCCGATGCGCAGGCGGTTCTGGGCGATGCAAGCTTTGCCGTGGGGGACAAGCCCGCCGCGCGCGCCGCCTATGGTCGCGCCGCCCGGATCCGCCTGGGGTGGCCGCTCGCTCTGCGGCTGGCGCGAGCGCAGGACGATGTGCCACGCGCGCAGCGGATGCTCGCCGACTATGTCAGGCAGAACCCGATGAACGGCGAGGCGGCGGCTGCACTGGCCGATAGCTACGCCGCGCAAGGCGATTGGCCGCGCGCGGTCGGCCTGCTCGATCACGCGCTCGATCTCGGCATGGGCCGCGTGCCGTGGGTGCTCGCCGCGCGCGGCGTCGGGGCGCGGCAGCTGGGCGACGCGGACGAGGCAATGAGCTATGCGCTCGCCGCGCACGAACTCGAACCGATGAACCCGCTGGCGATCTCCGCGCTGCTTGCAGCCATGCCCGATGACGGGAGCGCCGCGCGCGCCGAATTGGAAGCCAAGCTGCGCTCGCTGCAATCGCGCTGACCCGCTCGACAAGCGTTTCGCCGGCAGGCAGGGCAGGGCGATGAGTTTCAGAACCGTATTGACCGACCCGATGCTGCGCATGCTGGTGGCGGCGATCGCCGTCGCTGCGCTGCTGCCCGCCACCGGTGATGCGCGCGGCTGGGCGCAGATGGTGGCAAATGCCGCAATTTTCGTTCTCTTCCTGCTCAACGGCATGCGGATCGCCCGGCGAGATATCGTCGCCGGTTTCGCGAACTGGCGTTTCCTCGTCCCGCTGGTGTTGTGGGTGTTCGGGGCGATGGCGCTGGTCGGGCTGGCGCTCGCCTCGATCGGACAGGGATTACTGGCGCCGTCGGTCGCGCTGGGGTTCCTGTATCTGGGAACGCTGCCTTCCACCGTCCAATCGGCAACCTCTTACAGCTCGCTTGCTGGGGGCAATGTGGCGCTGTCGGTCGTCGGCGCGGCACTGCTCAACATCCTGGGCGTGTTCGTCACGGTGCCGCTGTTCCTCGCGCTGGGCGGCAGCGGCAGCGGGGCGGTGGGGATGGAAGTGATCGGCAAGATCATGCTGCTGCTGATCCTGCCCTTCGCCATTGGGCAGGCCGTGCAGGGCTGTACCTCGGGCTTCATCGCGCAGCACAAGCCGAAGATCGCCTGGATCGACCGCTTCGCCATTTCGGCGGCTGTCTATGTCGCATTCTCGGGTGCGGTTGAGCAGGGCATCTGGTCGCGCGTCGCGGGCATCGACTGGGCGGTAATCGGCGCGCTGGTCGCCGCCTTCCTGGTGGCGGGCAATCTGGGCGCATGGCTGGCGGGCGGCGCGCTCCGCCTCCAGCGGGCCGATCGCATCGCCTTCCTGTTCGCCGGGGCGCAGAAAAGCGCGGCGGTGGGTGCGCCGCTGGCGACGATCCTGTTTCCGCCCGAAGAGGCCGGCTTCCTGGTGATCGCGCTGCTGCTGTACCACTTCTTCCAGCTGGTGGTCGCCGCGCCGATCGCTAGTCGGCTGGCGTCGTCACCGCATCGGCCGGAAAGCGCCGGTTATGGCGCACCGACCACCAGAAGCTGAGACCGATCAGCACCGCGCCCAGCAGCCCGGTGATCGTTTCGGGAATGTGATAGCGCGCCGACAGCAGCATGATCACGCCCAGCACGATGATCGCCCAGAAGGCCCCGTGTTCAAGATAGCGATACTGCGCCAGCGTGCCGGTCCGCACGAGGTGGATCGTCATCGAACGTACGAACATTGCCCCGACCGACAGGCCCAGCGCGATGATCACCATGTTGTTCGACAGCGCGAAGGCCCCGATCACGCCGTCGAAGCTGAAGCTTGCGTCGAGCACTTCGAGATAGAGGAACCCGCCGAGACCGGACTTCACGATCTGGCCGGCCGCCTTCTTGGCCGCTTCGCGTTCCTCAATGATCGCGGCGATCGCGTGGACGGCGATGAAGGTCACCAGGCCGAAAACTGCGGCAGTGAGGAAGGTGATCTTGTCGGCCGGAACGAGCAGGGTGGAAACCCAATAGACGAGTACGAGCACCAGCCCGATCTCGACTGCGGGCACATTCGAGAATTTGTTGATCGCCTTCTCGATCGCGGCGATCCAGTGCACTTCCTTGTCGTTGTCGAAGAAGAAGGTCAGCCCGACCATCGCCAGGAAGGCGCCGCCGAAGCCGGCGATGCCGATATGCGCTTCGGAGACGATCCGTTCGTATTCCGCCGGATTGTTGAGCGATAGCGAAACCGCCTCGAGCGGCCCGACGCGCGCAGCGATGGCAACGATCGCGATCGGGAACACGATCCGCATGCCGAACACGGCGATCAGGATGCCGATGGTCAGAAACCGCTGTTGCCAGACCGGGTCCATGTCGCGCAGCACGGTGGCGTTGACCACCGCATTGTCGAAGCTCAGCGACACTTCGAGAATCGACAGCACTACAACGATCCAGAGGATGCCGAGCGTGGCGGTGATCGATCCCGTGCTCGACCAGCCATACCATGCGGCCAGCGCGAAGCAGACTGCGGTGAAGCCGAACGAAAACGTGTAGTAATTGCGGATTGTTTCCATGGTCTGCGCCCGGTTGTCAGCTCTTCGGCTGATAGGTCTGGTCGGGAGTGGGGAAGCTGCGGCCCCGCACTTCCTCGGCATATTGCGCCACGGTCGTTTCGATGACCCCGGCGATGTCGGCATACTTCTTCACGAAGCGCGGGACCCTCTCGAACATGCCCAGCATGTCCTCGGTCACCAGCACCTGCCCGTCGCATTGCGCCGAGGCGCCGATGCCGATGGTGGGGCACGACACTGCACCGGTCGCCTCGATGGCGATGGGTTCGAGTACCCCTTCGAGCACGATGGCAAAGGCGCCCGCCTCGTCGAGGGCGCGCGCATCGCCGACGATCTTCTCCGCCTCGGCGTCGCTGCGGCCGCGCGCAGCATAGCCGCCCAGCACATTGACCGCCTGCGGGGTGAGCCCGACATGGCCCATCACCGGGATGCCGCGCTGGTTGAGGAAACTGACCGTTTCCGCCATCTGCGCGCCGCCTTCGAGCTTCACCGCGGCCGCGCCCGATTGCTTGAGCAGGAAGGTCGCGCTTTCGAAGGCCTGCTGGGGCGACTGTTCGTATGACCCGAAAGGCATGTCGACCACGACCACCGAATGATAGCTGCCGCGCACGACCGCCGCGGCGTGGGTGGCCATCATGTCGAGCGTGACGGGGATGGTGGTGGGCAGGCCGTAGATCACCTGCGCCAGCGAATCCCCGACCAGCAGCATGTCGCAATGCGCATCGAGCAATTGCGCCTGCCGCGCGGTGTAAGCGGTCAGCATCACCAGCGGCTTGGCGGTTTCCCCATCCGCCTTGTGTGCACGGATTTTCGGGACCGTCAGCCGCTTCATCGGCTGGGGAGTGGGGTTGGCCCTGCTGGTGCTGGTATCGAGCTGGAAGGTGGTGGACATGGGCACCCACTAGCAAGCACGGGAACGATGGCAAAGCGAAGCTTGGATTCTCGCAAGATTGTGTGTTTAAGGGCGGACATGTGAGGCGCGGCCGGGATCGCCGCGGTTTGAGAGGAACAATCTGAACATGGTCGCCACCACGAGTTCGACGGGCGAGGGCTGGTCCTCGCGCACGGCATTCATCCTTGCCGCGGTGGGGGCCGCGGTCGGGCTGGGCAATATCTGGCGGTTTCCGACGCTGGCGGGCGAGAGCGGGGGCGGCGCATTCGTCATCGTCTACATCGCCTGCGTGTTCCTGCTCGGCCTGCCGCTGGTATTGTCGGAGATATTCATCGGACGCGTGGGCCAGACCGATGCGATCGGCTCGATTCGCCGGGTGGCGGCGCAGTCTCAGGCGAGCCCGGGATGGTCGGTGTTCGGTGCGGTCGGCGCGCTCGCCGCCTTCCTGATCGTGGCGTTCTATTCGGTGGTTGCCGGCTGGGTGCTGTATTACGTCGGCGTGATGGGCAGCGACCTCGCGCAGGCCATAATGGCAGGCGATCCGTTCCGCGGCGCGCTGGCGGGGGAAAGCCGCGAACAAATCCAGCAGCGGTTGGGCGACATGTTCGCCAATCCCGGTCTGCTCCTGGCAGTGCATTTCCTGTTCATGGGGCTGACGCTCTACATCGTTGCGCGCGGCGTCAGTTCGGGCATCGAGAAGGCCGCCACCTACCTTATGCCGGTGTTCTTCGTCCTGCTGGTCGGGCTGGTGATCTATGGCGCGATCGAAGGCGACATCGGCGACGCAGCGGCGTTCCTGTTCACCCCCGACTGGTCGAAACTCACCCCCGAAGTCATGAACTCGGCGCTTGGCCAGGCGCTGTTCTCGCTCTCGCTCGGCGTGGCCGGGCTGATCACTTACGGCTCCTATATCAAGGAAGGCAGCGCGCTCGGCCCGACGGCCGCGATCATCGCGATCGCCGATACCTGTGTGGCGCTGCTTGCCGGTCTGATGATCTTCCCGATCGTCTTCGCAGTCGGGCTCGATCCCGCTGCCGGTCCGACGCTGGTGTTCCAGACGCTGCCCTTCGCCTTCCAGACGATGCCCGGCGGGGCGCTGTTCGGCCTGCTGTTCTTCCTGTTGATCCTGGTCGCCGCGGTCACCAGCTCGATTTCGCTGCTCGAAGTGCCGACCGCCTACGGGATCGGCGAGCGCGGCTGGAGCCGGCCCAAGTCGGCCCTGATCTTCGGCGGCGGTGCGTTCCTGATCGGGATCGCCTGTCTGCTGGGCTACAACGTGTGGTCCGATGTCCGCCCGCTGGGCTTCTGGGACCTGTTCGCGGATACCGATATCCTCGACACGGTCGATGGCTTCACGGGCAAGGTCATGCTGCCCGTTGGCGCGCTGCTGACGTCGATATTCATCGGCTGGAAGGCGGATACGAACTTGCTGCGTACGACCACCGGCCTGTCGCCCCTGGCGTTCGGAATCTGGCGTTTCCTGCTGGCGTGGCTGTGCCCGCTGGCCGTGGCGATCATCCTGGTCACCGGGCTGTTCCCCGCCATTCTCGGCGGCTGAGCGCAGCGCCGCCAGCGGCGGAACCGGGACCGCGCCATTGCGCCGAGCGAACGGGATAGCCGACAAGCAATGCCGGACATGAAAAGGGCCGCCCCCATGTGGGAGCGGCCCTTTGTTTGCCCGGAGGCGAAATCCTAGAGGTCGACGCTCTTCGCGTGCTTTTCTTCGGCTTCGTCGACCACGGTCTTGCCCAGCGCCATCTTGGCAGTGGTGAGCAGGCCCAGGTCGCCGTTCCAGATTTCGGCATCGCCGAGATCCATGCGCAGGAACAGGATGTTGGGATCGTCCTTGCCGCCTTCGTACCAAGCTTCGACGAAATTGCTCCAGAACTGGTCGAACCGCTCCTTGCTGGTCTCGCGGGTCAGCGTGCCACCAAAGCGCGCAAAGACGTCGTGGCCCTTGCTCTCGAAAGTGGCCGTCGCGCGGCCGAGCTTGGCAAAATCGCTCTTGGTATGCGTGAAGAACCAGATCGAACTGTTCGCATCCTTGTCGAGCTGCGGGCTCATCGGCACTGCGGTAGAGCTCTGGCCGTCGAGCTGGAGGAAGAGGAAGGGCGAATCTGCCAGTGCCTTCCAGAACTGTTCCTTGAGTTCGTCGGGGTTCCCTGCGGCGTGTTTCATGGTGTCTCCTTGAGTTGGATTTACCCGATCAATGTACGAGCGCGCGGTTCGGTCCCGGATCGTGTGATTGGGGGATGACAGGGTGCGCCGAATTGCGAATCGCTCCGATATGGAACATAAAAGGAACAAACGAGTCGTTCCGTCATGTCCCAACCCGATCCTGTCTCCTTGCCGTTCACGGCCTTTACCGATGTTGCCGCGCTGTCCGCACGGCGCAGCACGCGGTGGCGCCCCGGGTTGGCGGCACATCAGGGTCTGGCGCTGCACAACGAGGTCTTCGCCTCCACGCGCGAGAGTGCGGGCTGCGCCGCCGCGTTGGCGCTGGCGCTCGATGATGCCCGCTGCCTACCGCGCGAAGCCGGGGACGAAGCGCAGGACCGGCGCAGCGTGCTGTGGGTCCAGACGCGCGAGGCCGCGCGGCGGGTGGGTCGGCCCTATCGCGCCGGCCTGCCACAAACCCTGCAGGGGAGGGTGATCCATGTCCTGGCGGAAAAGGCGGAAGATGCGCTCTTTGCACTGGAAGAAGGATTGCGCTGCCGCGATCTGGCCTTCGTGCTGGGAGAGATTGCTGGCAATCCGAAGGCGCTCGATTTCACTGCCTCGCGCCGGTTGACGCTGGCGAGCGAAAGGCACGGGGTGCCCTTGTTCCTCGTGCGGCTCGATGCCGCGCGCGACCTGTCTTCGGCACGCATGCGCTGGGAAGTCGCCTCGGCCCCTTCGCCTGCGCCGCACTGGAACCAGCGGGCCCCCGGTACGCCCCGCTGGCGGGCGGAGCTGTTCCGCGCGCGCGCGCATGCGCCGGGCGAATGGGTGCTAAGCGAGGAGCAGGGCGGGCTGATGGCCCGCAAGCCGGACGAAGAAACCGGAGAGGCGGCGGCGAATTGGGCGGCCGGGTTGCGCTTGCGCCATCCGCTGCGCCGGGCGTGAGCCCGCAGGAGGCGGGATCATCGCGGTCCCGCCGCATCCTGTCGATCTGGCTGCCCGCGCTGGCGATCGACCGCTGGCGCGTGATGGCGGACGAGCACAGCCGCGTGCTGGACAGGGGGCCGCTGGTGCTGATCGCCGACACGGCGCACGGCCCGCGGATCGAGGCGGTCAACCGTGCGGGGGCCGCTGCCGGCGCGCACAAGAGCATGATGCTCGCCGATGCGCGTACGCTCTGCCCCGAAATCGCCACCGCGCCGAGCGATCCGGCGGGCGATCTCGGCTTTCTCGAAACCCTGGCAATCTGGGCGCAGCGCTGGGGGCCGTGGTCCGCGCTCGACCCGCCCGACGGGCTGCTGGTCGATGTGACCGCGGTGGCGCATCTCTTCGGCGGGGAAAACCGGCTGCTTGCCGATGTGCAGCAGGCCTTTGCCCAGCGGCAGCTGGCGGTTCGCACGGCGATTGCGCCCACCGCCGGAGCCGCTTGGGCGCTGGCGCATCATGGCCGCGACGGGGCTATCGTCGAGGGGGCCGAAGCGATCGAACGCGCCCTGTCCGATCTCCCCGTGGCCGCGCTGCGGCTCGACCAGGATGTGGTGACCGTGTTGCGCCGGCTGGGGCTCAAGCGGCTGGGCGAGATCGCGACCCTGGGGCGCGATGCGATCCAGCGCCGTTTCCGCAATCGCAAGTCGCCTGCCGCCAACCCGCTGGTCCGGCTCGACCAGCTGCTCGGCCGCGTGCCCGAACCGCTGCTGCCCGTGGTTCCGCAGCAGGTGCCGCTGGTCCAGCGGCGCTTGCTCGAACCGATCCGCCATCGCCAGTTGCTCGATACGGTGGTCACCGATCTTGCCGGGGACATGGCGCGCGAGCTCGAGGGGCAGGGGCAGGGTGCCCGGCGCCTCGAACTGGGGTTGTGGCGCGTCGATGGCGAAGTGGTGGTTCGGCGGCTCGAACTGGCGGCCGCGACACGCGATCCGGAGCATATCGTCCGGCTGTTCGCGGCGCGGCTCGACGATGTGGATGCCGGGTTCGGGATCGAGATGCTGCGCCTGCGGGCAAGTTGGGCGGAACCGCTGGCACTTGCCCAGGACGATATCGAGACCGCAGCGGAAACCCACGGCACGTCGCTGGCGGCCTGTATCGACCGGCTGACCGTCCGTCTCGGGGCGCAGGCGGTTACCCGCCCCGTGCCCTTTGCCAGCCATATTCCCGAGCGCGCGCAGCGCTGGCAGCCGCCGCTCGAACCGGAGGCATCCTCGCAAGGGCAGCTCGCTTTTCATGCGCGCCCGCTCAAGCTGCTCGACAGTCCCGAAAGCATAGCCGTGCTCTATGCGACGCCCGATGGCTATCCGCAGCGGTTTCGCTGGCGCGGGCAAGTGCACGAGGTGGCACGGGTTGAAGGGCCCGAACGCATTGCGCCCGAATGGTGGCGCGAGCGCGGCGGCGCGCGGCTGCGCGACTATTACCGGATCGAGGACGAAGCCGGCCGGCGGTACTGGATCTACCGCCTGGGCATCATCGGCGATGGCCGGGGCGGCCCTCCCGACTGGTACCTGCACGGTTTGTGTGCCTGAAACCGCCTCGATGCATCATTCGACATTGGCAGGGGGCTGCATGGAACATATATAGAACGAATGGCTACGCAAACCGTCCTTCAGAAGCTCGAGATTCTCGCCGACGCGGCAAAATACGACGCTTCCTGCGCCTCCTCGGGCACGGCCAAACGCACCAGCATGGGCGGTAAGGGAATCGGTTCGACCGAGGGGATGGGCATCTGCCATGCCTATGCACCCGACGGGCGCTGTATCTCGCTGCTCAAGATCCTGCTGACCAATCACTGCGTGTTCGACTGCCATTATTGCGTCAACCGCAAGAGTTCGAACGTCGCGCGGGCGCGGTTCACGCCGCAGGAGGTGGTCGACCTCACGCTGTCTTTCTACCGGCGCAATTATATCGAGGGGCTGTTCCTGTCCTCGGGCATCGTGAAGAACTCGAACCATACGATGGAACAGCTGGTGGAAGTCGCCCGTATCCTGCGGGAAGAACACGATTTTCGCGGGTATATCCATCTCAAGACCATTCCCGAGGCCGATGCCGAGATCGTCCACCAGGCGGGGCTTTATGCCGACCGTGTATCGATCAATGTCGAACTGCCGACCGACAGCGGCCTCACCCGGCTCGCGCCTGACAAGGATGCGCGGCAGATCGAAGGCGCGATGGGGCGGGTCAAGAGCGACATAAGCGAACTGAAAGACGCCAGAAAGCGCTTCAAGCACGCACCGCGCTTCGCCCCCGCGGGCCAGTCGACGCAGATGATCGTCGGCGCCGATGCCGCCACCGATGCCGATATCGTCGGCAAGGCAAGCCGGCTGTATGACAATTTCCGCCTGCGCCGCGTCTATTACAGCGCCTTCTCGCCGATCCCCGATGCCAGCGCGGTGCTTCCGCTCAAACGCCCGCCGCTGATCCGCGAACACCGGCTGTACCAGTCCGACTGGCTGATGCGGTTCTACGGCTACAAGCCGGCCGAAGTGATGCAGGCGACCGAGGCCGACGGCAACCTGCCGCTCGACATCGATCCCAAGCTCGCCTGGGCGCTCAAATTCCGCGAACAGTTCCCGGTCGATGTCAACCGCGCCACCAGGGAACAATTGCTGCGCGTCCCCGGGCTGGGGGTGAAGGCGGTGGGCAAGATCCTCGCCAGCCGCCGCCATCGCAATCTGCGGCTCGACGATGTGGCGCGGCTGACGCTGTCGGTGACCAAGGTGCGGCCCTTTATCTGCACCGTCGACTGGCGGCCCGTCATGCTGACCGACCGTGCCGACCTGCGCAGCCTGCTCGCGCCCAAGACCGAACAGCTGGAGCTGTTCACCGCATGAACGTCCTGTTTCCCTTTCCCCGTCATCCCCGCGCAGGCGGGGATCCAGATAACGGCCGTGGCTTGTGCTGCGGACCTTGTCTGGCCCCCTGCCTGCGCAGGGGCGACGGCTTGGGGGTGCTGGTGTGAGCGCGCTCCCGCAGGCCCGGCTCGCCAGCTACCATGTGGTGCACCTGCCCGAGCCGGACGATTTCGAGTTCTGGCGCGAGCAGGCCCGCACGCTGGCGCAATGCGAGGTCCCGCCCGATCGTATCGCCTGGGTCGAGCCGGGCGGCAATGGCGACCTGTTCGCGGCCGCACCGGCTGCGGGAAGCGAACGGGGCATGCCCGTCCCGCCCGCCGATGCGCGGCTGGTGCGCGCGAGCAAGCGCTTCGTGACGCTGGCGCGCAATGCCATCCTCCATTCCGACCCCGAGCGGTTCGCGCTGCTCTATCGCCTGCTGTGGCGGTTGCAGGCGAACGGGCGGATCATGGAGGACAAGGCCGATCCCGATGTGCGCCGGGTGGAGGAGCTGGCCAAGAATGTCCGCCGCGACAGCCACAAGATGCATGCCTTCGTCCGCTTCCGGCTGGTGGAGAACGAAGACGGGGAAAGCGGCGAGCATTACGTCGCCTGGTTCGAACCCGATCACCATATCCTGCGCGCCAATGCGGGCTTCTTCATGCGGCGCTTTGCGAACATGCGCTGGTCGATCCTGACCCCGCGCGGTTCGCTGCACTGGGACGGGACGACCATGTCCGAAGGCCCGCCGGCCGAGCGGTCCGATGCGCCCGAAGGGGATCCGACGGAGGATCTGTGGCGCAGCTATTACGCCTCGATCTTCAATCCCGCGCGGCTGAAGATCGGCGCGATGCTCAAGGAAATGCCCAAGAAATACTGGAAGAACATGCCCGAAGCCGCGCTCATCCCCGAACTGGTGGCGGGCGCGCAGAACCGCGAGGCGCAGATGGTCGACAAGGGCAAGTCGCTGTTCGCGGACGAGCTGGAAGACCGGCCCGATACGCTGGCGGCGATCGACAAGGCGATCCATGCCTGCCGCAAATGCCCGATCGGCCAGCTCGACAACCATGCGGTGATGGGCGAGGGGCCGGATGATGCCGCACTCATGATCGTGGGCGAACAGCCGGGCGACCAGGAAGACCAGGCGGGGCGGCCCTTCGTCGGTCCCGCCGGGCAATTGCTCGACGTGCATCTGGAAAAGGCCGGGATCGACCGGCGCGGCGCCTATGTCACCAATACGGTGAAGCATTTCAAATATGTCCAGCGCGGCAAGCGGCGGCTGCACCAGAACCCGGGCGCGAAGGAAATCGACACCTGCCGTTGGTGGATCGAAAGCGAACGCGCGATCGTGCAGCCCAAACTGGTGCTGGCCATGGGCGCCAGTGCGGCGCGCGGGATGCTGGGCAAGACGGTCAGCATCACGAAGGCGCGGGGCCGCCCCATCCCGCTCGAGGATGGCAGCGAATTGTGGGTCACCGCGCATCCGTCCTACCTGTTGCGGCTCGATGGGCCCGCGCGGGAGGAACAGGCGCGCCTGTTCGATGCCGACCTTGCCGCGGTGCGTGCACGGCTCGCGGAACTAGCCGTGCCATGATGCCCTCAACTTCTCTCGTCACCCCCGTGAAGGCGGGGGTCCAGCCAAGCTTTCGCCCAGCGGCGCAGGTGGATGGATCCCTGTCTTCGCAGGAATGACGGCGAGACCTGCCCGTCATGCCCGAAAACGATCTCCAGATCCCCAAGCGGACGATCGAGCTCGATCCCGCGAGCATCGAGGCGCCGCCGCGTTCGCCCTTCGTCGAACTCGGACTCGTGTCCTGCTTCAGCTTCCTGCGCGGGGCGTCGGATGCGGTCGACCTGGTGCTGCAGGCGCGGGCGCTGGGTTACGATGCGATCGGAATTGCCGATGCCAATACGATGGCGGGCGTGGTGCGCATTCATACCGAGGCAAAAACGCTTAAACTGAAGCCGCTTATCGGTTGCAGGATAGAAACTGTCGAAGGTCTTGCCTTCCTGGCTTATCCGCGGGATCGCGCCGGCTATGGCCAATTGTGCCGCCTGATCTCGGCCGGACGGATGCGCACGCTCGACGGGGAATGGCAGGCCAAGGGCGCCTGCGACATCAGCTTGGCGATGCTGGCCGGGCATGCCGGGGATGTGCAGCTGATCCTGCTGCCCCCGTGCGATCTCGACCAGCGCTTCGCCGTGACGGTGCCGAACAATGTCGTCCCCTTTCCGCCCGGCTCCCGGACAAAGGCATCCGAAGGCGGGCAAGCGGATCGGGTGCGGGTGGAAGGAACGCTGTCCGATATCCTGCCGCATATCGCGGCCCAGCTTCCCACCCTTCGCCACCTTGCCGCAAGCTTCCTCTATACCGACAGCGATATCGCGCGGATCGAACAGCTCGATGCGCTCGCCAGGGCGCATGGCCTTGGCATCCTCGCCACCAATGACGTGCATTACGCCACGCCCGACAGGCGCCCGTTGCAGGACGTGATGACCGCGATCCGCCACAAGACCACCGTCGCGGCGGCGGGACACCTGCTGGAAAGCAATGGCGAACGCTATCTCAAGCCGCCCGCGACCATGATCAGGCTGTTCGATCGCTGGCCGCATGCGATCGCCGCCACGCGCGAAGTGGCCGATGCCTGCGATTTCAGTCTTGACGAACTGGCGTATGAATATCCCGAGGAAATATACCCCGACGGGCAGGCGCCGCAGCAATATCTCACCAGCGAAACGTGGAAAGGGGCCGCCTGGCGCTATCCCGGCGGCGTGCCGGAGACTGTGCGCAAAACGATCGAACGCGAACTGGCGCTGATCGGCAAGCTCGACCTGGCGCGATACTTCCTCACCATCAAGGATATCGTCGATTATGCGCGCGGGGTCGATCCGCCGATCCTGTGCCAGGGGCGCGGCAGCGCGGCCAATTCGGCGGTCTGCTATTGTCTCGGCATCACCAGCGTCGATCCGGCCAAGCACGCGCTGCTGTTCGACCGTTTCATTTCGGAAGAACGCAAGGAGCCGCCCGACATCGACGTCGATTTCGAGCATGAGCGGCGCGAAGAGGTGATCCAGTACATCTATCGCAAATACGGCCGCCACCGCGCCGGCCTGTGCGCCACGGTGATCCATTACCGCCCGCGCATGGCGATCCGCGAAGTGGGCAAGGCGATGGGGCTGACCGAGGATGTCACCGCTGCGCTGGCCAAGACCGTATGGGGCGGGTGGGGCCGCGAGATCAGCGAGAAACACGCTGCCGAGACGGGCATGGATGTGCGCGATCCGCACTTGCGCCGGGTTCTTAAACTGACCGAGCAAATGATTGGCATGCCAAGGCATTTGTCGCAGCATGTCGGCGGGTTCATCCTCACCGAAAGCGCGCTGACCGAAACCGTGCCGATCGGCAATGGCGCGATGCCCGAACGCAGTTTCATCGAATGGGACAAGGACGATATCGAGGCGCTCGGCATCCTCAAGGTCGATGTCCTCGCGCTGGGCATGCTGACCTGCATCCGCAAGTGCCTCGACCTGCTCGACGATCACTACAATCGCCCGCTCAGCCTTGCCAGCGTCCCGCGCGAGGACCCGGAAACCTATGCCATGCTGCGCAAGGGGGATTCGCTGGGCGTATTCCAGGTTGAGAGCCGTGCGCAGATGAACATGTTGCCGCGGCTGCGCCCGCGCGAATTCTACGATCTCGTGATCCAGGTCGCCATCGTGCGCCCGGGGCCGATCCAGGGCGACATGGTGCACCCCTATCTCAAGCGCCGGCGCGGGGCCGAACAGGTCGTCATTCCCGCGCCTGCCCCCGAGCATGGCCCGCCCGACGAATTGTCGAGCATTCTCGAACGCACGCTGGGTGTGCCGATCTTCCAGGAACAGGCGATGAAGATCGCGCTCGACGCTGCGAAATTCTCCTCGCGCGAGGCGAACCGGCTGCGCAAGGCGATGGCGACCTTCCGCAGCCGCGGCATGGTCGACGAATTGCAGGACATGATGGTCGAGCGCATGGTCGAGCGCGGCTACGACCGCGAATTCGCGCAGCGCTGCTTCAACCAGATCCGCGGTTTCGGCGAATATGGTTTCCCCGAAAGCCACGCCGCCAGCTTTGCGCATCTGGTCTATGTCTCGAGCTGGCTCAAATGCCATTTCCCTGCCGCCTTCGGCTGCGCGCTGCTCAATTCGCAGCCGATGGGATTCTATGCCCCCGCGCAGATCGTGCGCGACGCGCGCGAGCATGGCGTCAGCGTGCTGCCCGCCGACGTCAATCTGTCGCAATGGGATTGCACGCTGGAGGATATTGGCGGCGGGACGCCCGCGAACGGCCGAGAACGGGCGCGGGGCCGGCAGGAGAGAACCATCGCACTACGTCTCGGCCTGCGGCAGGTCGACGGCCTGCCCGAGGCGGTGGCGGCGCGGCTGATCGCCGAGCGCGAGGCGGGCGGGGCCTATGCCGACGTTGCCGCGCTCAAGGACCGCGCGCGGATCGGCCCGGCGCATATCGAACGCCTGGCCAGCGGGGACTGCTTCGGTTCGATGCAGCTGTCGCGCAGGCAGGCGCTGTGGGATGCGCGCAGCATCGTGGGCGGGGCGGACCTGCCACTGTTCGCCGCTGCTGCTGCGCGCGAGGAGGGGGCCGAGACCGTGCGGACGCAGCTTCCCGCCATGCCGCTGAGCGAGGAAGTGGTGGCCGATTACCAGACCACGCGGCTGAGCCTGAAGGCGCATCCGATGGCCTTCCTGCGCGCCAGCCTGGCTGAACGCGGTTTCGTGCGCGCCTGCGATCTGCGCAGCCGCAAGTTCCGCAGCATGGTGCATGTCGCGGGCGTGGTGCTGATCCGCCAGCGACCGGGCAGCGCCAAGGGGGTCTGCTTCATCACGCTGGAAGACGAGACCGGTGTCATCAACCTCGTGGTCTGGCCGGATCTGAAGGAAAAACAACGCCGTGTGGTCATGGGTTCACGGCTGATGGAGGTGCGCGGCCGGGTCGAATATGATGACGAGGTGATCCATGTGATCGCGCATCACATGGAGGATGCGACGCACCAGCTCTACCGCCTGTCCGACGACATGCTCAATGCGCCGGTCGCGCGCGCGGACCATGTCACGACGCCGCTGCCCGCGAAGTTCAATCCGCGCGACAATCTCAGGGAAGGCGGGGACGACCCCTACCGGCCGGTCGAGCCGTGGGAGGAGCCCCCGCCGGGCAATCGCGAATGCGGGTGGTTCGGCCCCAATTCGGGCGGGCATCCGCGTGATGCGCGGATCATTCCCCCGAGCCGCGACTTCCACTAGGCGCGCTGCATGATCGATGCCGAAAAGCTCGCCGCCTTTGCGCTGGTGACCGCGACCACCAGCCTGGTGCCGGGGCAATCGATGCTGTTCGTTATGGGGCAGGCGGTCTGGCGCGGCGCGCGGTCGGGCTGGGCGGCGCTGCTGGGCATGCAGATCGGCTACCTGGTGTGGTGGGTGCTGGTCGCGTTCGGGCTCGGCACGCTGGCGGCGGCCTATCCGCTCGCCTTTCGGGTGCTGGCCTTTGCGGGGATTGGCTATCTCGCATGGCTCGGCATTACCGCGATCCGGCACTCCTTCCACGCGGGAGAGGAAGCACCGCCAACTGCCCGCGCGCCTTCGCGCCATGCCTTTCGCGACGGCATCCTCATCGCCATCGGCAATCCCAAGTCGCTGATCTACATGCTCGCGATCATCCCGCCCTTCGTCGACACCGCGTCCCCGCTGGGGCCACAGATCGTATTGCTGGCGCTGCTGGCACTGGCGATCGACCTGCCGATCGGCGCGCTTTATATCGGTGCCGGGCAAAGGCTTGCACGGGTGATGGAGCGCGCGGCCACGCGGCGCTGGATCGATCGCGCGATTGGAGCGCTGTTCCTGGTAATCGCCGCAATCGTGTTCGGCGAAATGCTGGGTAGCGGTTTGTGAAACAGTCCTTTTCACGCACGATCGGCAGCTTTGCCGGTGACCGGCGGGCGCTCCTGCTGCTGATGCTTATCGGGCTGTTGCTGACCGGCCGTGTCTGGCTGGCCGAGCATCCCGAACACGATCCCTGGGCTCCGCTCGACCTGCGCGATCCGCCGGGCTGGGCGACCGAAACCAAGCTGATCGCGCTGCGCGAGGACGCTCCGGCGTGCCGTGCGGTGCTCGAACGCAGCGATATCGCGCATGATGTGCTCGAACCCGCGGGCGAGGGCGCGTGTCGCCGCGAGGATCGCACGCGGCTCACCGACTATCCGCTCAGCCCGAACACGCCGCCGGTCACCTGCCCTGCGTCGATCGCGCTGTTGCTATGGGAGCGCGATGTCCTGAAGCCTACTGCACACGACATATTCGGGTCGGAAATCGCGCGGATAGAGCATCTTGGCGCCTATTCCTGCCGCCGTCTCTATGGCCGTGACAGCGGCGCGTGGAGCGAACATGCCACCGCCAATGCGATCGATATCGCCGGTTTCGTCCTCGCCGACGGGACGCGGATCAGCGTGCTGCGCGATTGGGACGGGGAGGGGGACAAAGCGCAATTCCTGCGTACCGTGCGCGATGGTGCGTGCAGCAGCTTCGCGACCGTATTGTCACCCGATTACAATGCCGCGCATGCGGACCATTTCCATCTCGACATGAGCCCGCGTTGGAACAGCGTCTGCCGCTAGGTCAGGCCTCGAGCGAATAGCCCGCGCTGCGCACCGTGCGCACCGGATCCTTGGCGCCTTCGATCTCGATCGCCTTGCGTAGGCGCCGGATATGGACGTCGACCGTGCGCAGCTCGATCTCGCTCTCGGTACCCCAGACCCCGTCGAGCAGCTGTCCGCGGCTGAAGACCCGTCCGGGGCTCTCCATGAAGAACTTGAGCAGGCGGTATTCGGTCGGGCCGAGCTGCAATGTGCGCCCGCGGCGGGTGACCTTGTGCGCCACCGGGTCGAGCGTGATATCGCCGACCTCGATGCTTTCGCCGGCCAGCGCGGGGCGAATACGCCGCATGACCGCGGCCACGCGCGCGAGCAATTCGCGCGGGGAGAAGGGCTTGGTGAGGTAATCGTCGGCACCCGTATCGAGCCCGCGCACGCGGTCGTCCTCGGCCTCGCGTGCGGTGAGCATGATGATGGGGACATGCGCGGTCTGTTTGTCGCGCCGCAACCGGCGGCAAACCTCGATCCCGCTGGTGCCTTCGATCATCCAGTCGAGGATGACGAGGTCGGGCACATCCTCGGTCGCCAGCAACAGTGCCTCGTCGCCGTCTGGGGTCGTGCGAACCTGGTAGCCTTCGTTGGTGAAGCGGTATTCGAGCAGCTCCGAAAGAGCCGGGTCGTCTTCCACCAATAACAGTTTCGCAGCGTGCAAATGCTTGCCTTTCCGGGGAGTTTCAGTCTCGGTCGGCACGGCATTATGACCCCAGCGCTACAGTTTTATGTCAGCCATCCTCGTCGAGAGGATATGTCCCGGTAGCGGCGAAGTGAACCATTTCAGCCACATTCGTCGCATGGTCGCCAATGCGCTCGAGGTTGCGGGCCACGAACAGCATCTGCGCCGCGCTCGAGATGGTCGAAGGGTTTTCGACCATATGGCTGACGAGGTTGCGGAAGATCGAATTGTAGAAGGCGTCGACCTTCTCGTCGGTAGCGATGACCTCGCGTGCCAGTTCGGCATCGCGCGCCGCATAGGCGGTCAGCACGTCGTGGACCATTTCGGCGGCTACGTCGGCCATCGCGGGGAGCAGGGTCAGCGGTTCGAACTGCTTGCGGTTGCCCCCGATCGCCTTGCTCGCCTTGGCGATGTTCTTCGAATAGTCCCCGATCCGTTCGACGACGCCGGCAATCTTGAGCGCCGCGATCACCTCGCGCAGATCGTCCGCCATCGGCGCACGCAGCGCGATGATCCGCACCGCGAGCTTGTCGATTTCGCTTTCGAGCGCGTCGATCTTCTTGTCCGCCTTGACGACGCGGTCGGCAAGCTCGTCGTCGCCATTGACCAGCGCCTCGAGCGATTGCGCGATCGCCGCTTCGGAAAGACCACCCATCTCGGCAATCAGTCCGCGCAGGCGGGTGATGTCCTCGTCGAATGCCTTGACGGTATGTTCTTGCATCGAATTCATAGCCTTAACCGTAGCGGCCCGTGATGTAATCCTGGGTCCGCTGCTCATGCGGATTGGTGAATATATCGGACGTACGGCCATATTCGACCATCTTTCCGAGATGGAAAAAGGCAGTACGCTGACTGACGCGTGCAGCCTGCTGCATCGAGTGCGTCACGATGACGATAGCATAGCGACCGTTAAGTTCCGCAATCAGTTCCTCGATCTTGGCGGTTGCGATCGGATCGAGCGCGGAGCAAGGTTCGTCCATCAGGATGACTTCGGGGTCGACCGCAATGGCGCGTGCGATGCACAGCCGCTGCTGCTGACCGCCCGACAGCGCCGTGCCGCTGTCCTGCAGGCGTTCCTTGACCTCCTCCCACAGGCCAGCGCGCCGCAGCGATTTCTCGACGATCGCGTCGAGTTCGTCCTTGCCTTCGGCGAGGCCGTGGATCTTGGGGCCATAGGCGATGTTGTCGTAGATCGACTTGGGGAAGGGGTTGGGCTTCTGGAACACCATGCCGACACGCGCGCGCAGCTGGACGACATCCATGCCCGAGGCGTAGATGTCCTCGCCGTCGAGCTGGATGCTGCCCTCGACCCGCGCCGTGGCAATAGTGTCGTTCATGCGGTTCAGCGTCCGCAGGAACGTCGATTTCCCGCAGCCCGAGGGACCGATGAACGCGGTCACATATTCGGTCGGGATATCGATCGAGACCTCGTCGATCGCCTTCTTGTCGCCGTAGAATACGGAGACCGCCTCGGCTCTCATCTTGGCTTCGGTTTTCTCGAGGTTGTCGTGGACTACGGTCACCAGGTTTTCTCGAATTTGTTACGCAGGTAGATGGCGAGCCCGTTCATCACGAGCAGGAACAGCAATAGCACGATGATCGCCGCGCTGGTGCGTTCCACGAAGCCGCGGTCGATTTCGTCCGACCACAGGAAAATCTGCATCGGCAGCACGGTTGCGGGCGATGTAAAGCCGTCGGGCGGCGTGGCCACGAAGGCGCGCATGCCGATCATCAGCAGCGGCGCGGTTTCGCCGAGCGCTCGGGCCATGCCGATGATGGTGCCGGTCAGGATGCCGGGCAGGGCGAGCGGGAGGACGTGGTGGAAGACCACCTGCACGGGCGAGGCACCGATTGCGAGCGCGCCGTCGCGGATGCTCGGCGGCACTGCCTTGATCGCATTGCGACCGGCAATGACGATGACCGGCATCGTCATCAGCGCCAGCGTCATACCGCCGATCAGCGGGGCCGACCGCAGATTGGGGAACAGCGTGAGGAACACCGCGAGCCCGAGCAGGCCAAAGATGATCGACGGCACCGCGGCCAGATTGTTGATCGACAGTTCGATCAGATCGGTCCAGCGGTTCTTGGGGGCGTATTCTTCCAGATAAAGCGCGGCCAACACCCCGATCGGGAAGGCGAGCAGCAGCGTCACCACCATCGTCAGAAGCGAGCCTTTGAGCGCACCCCAGATCCCGACCTGCTGTGGGTTGGTGGCATCGGACCGGCCCAGGAAGCCCGGGTCGAAATTCTTTGCCAGCCGGCCTTCTTCGTAAAGCCCCGCCGCCAGGGCCTGCATTTCGGGCGAGCCTTCGCCCTCGTAACCCGAGGCGAGGTTGGCCGAAGCGGGCAGCCAGAAGCTTTCGCTTCGCTGGAGAACCGCCGGATCGGCGATGATCTCGGTAGCGACGTCGCGCCACGCCTGCGCGCCGAGCTCTTCCGCAGCCGCTTCGCCCAGTTCTTCCTCGGCGAAATACTGCACGACATCGCGCAGGCCCTGCGCCTCGAGCGATGCCAACGCACCGGGTTGCTCCATCGCCGCAGGGTCGGCGGCGATACCGGCCTCGGTGAAATCGATCGGCACTTTCATTTCGACCCGCTGGAAACCGCCGATGCCGTTGAAGGTCATCGTTCCCAGCAGGAACACCAGAACCGCGACCGAGAACACGATGGCGCCGAGACCGAGCGCGCGGAAGCGGCGCTCGGAAGCGTAGCGTTTCTTCAGCCGCGCTTCGAATTCGGGCGTGCGCGTGGGGGCGATGCGCTCACTCATATGCTTCGCGGTACCTCTTGACGACGCGCAGGGCGACGAAGTTCAATCCCAGCGTCACCATGAACAGGACGAAGCCGAGGGCGAAGGCGCTGAGAGTGGCGGGATGGTCGAAACTGCCTTCGCCGGTCAGCATGGCGACGATCTGCACGGTCACCGTGGTCATCGATTCGAGCGGATTGGCGGAGAGATTGGCGGCGGTCGATGCCGCCATCACCACGATCATCGTCTCGCCGATGGCGCGGCTGATCGCCAGCATGATCCCGGCAACGATACCAGGCAGCGCGGCGGGAATCATGACGCGCTTGATCGTTTCCGAGCGCGTGGCCCCCATCGCGAGGCTGCCGTCGCGCATGGCGCCGGGGACCGCGGCGATCGAATCGTCGGCCATCGAGGAGACGAAGGGAATGATCATCACGCCCATCACAAGGCCGGCGGCAAGTGCGCTTTCGCTCGACGGGTTCGATACGCCCATGCCGATGGCGAGATCGCGGATCGCCGGGGCGATCGTCAGCGCGGCGAAATAGCCGTAGACGACGGTGGGGACACCGGCGAGGATTTCGAGCGCGGGCTTGATCCAGCGCCGCAACGCCGGGTCGGCATATTGCGTCAGGTAGATCGCGCTCATCAGACCCAGCGGGATGGCGACGATCATGGCGATGATCGCACCGATGAAGAGCGTGCCCCAGAACAGAGGCACCGCGCCGTAGCGGGTACCATCGGGATTGTCGGGGTTGGCCATCGGGTCGGGGCCCCAATGCGTGCCGAACAGGAAGTCCAGCGGCGACACCATGCCGAAAAACCGGACCGTCTCGAACACCAGGCTGGCGAGGATGCCGATCGTCGTTAGGATGGCTACCAGCGAAGCGCCCAGCAGGATCGCCATGACGATGCGTTCGACCTTGCTGCGCGCGGCGAAGTCGGGCCGCAGCCGCAGGAAAGCGAAGGTGCCGGCCAGGAAGGCGACCAGCAGCGATACGATGATCCCGATCGTGTTGTAGTAGAACAGTGCTTCGCGATAGGGTTCGACGAGCGCTGCAGCCTGCGGATTGAAGACCGCAGAAGCTGCGCCCGTCGCCACCGCACGCGCTTCGTTGAGGATGGTCTGGCGCTGGAAGCCGAAGGCGGGCAGTTCGGCTGCCGCCGGGCTCGCCAGGACCTGCTGCGTCACCAGGCCGGGAGCAATGGCGCTCCACAACGCGATGAACGCGACCATCGGCAGGATGATCCACAGCGCGACATACCACGCATGGTAAACCGGCAGGCTGGGCAGCCGCCGTTCGGCGCTGTCGCGCCGGAAGGCCCATGCGCGGGCACGGGCCGTCAGCCATCCGGCGAGCCCGAGCCCGAGGGCCAGGAAGAGCAGGATAGCTGGCGACATAAGTTGCTTTCAGACCTTACTTGAGCTGCGCGCCATCGAGCGTGGTGTATTCGGTGGCTGCTTTCAGGTTCGCCGCCATAACGTCCGCAGGCGATGCGACAAGACCGATCTTGGCGAGTTCACCATCCTTGTCCCACATTTTCGTCCACTGCAGCAGGTATTCCCGCAGGCCGGGGATCGCATCGAGATGCGCCTTCTTGGCGTAGACGTAGAGCGGGCGCGCGCCGGGATAGGCGAAGCTCGCGATGTTCTCGTAAGTCGGAGCGACACCGTTCATCTCGAGGCCCTGGACTTTGTCGGCATTCTCTTCGAGATAGCTGTAGCCGAAAACGCCCACGGCGTTGGGATTGCCTTCGATCTTCTGGACAATGAGATTGTCCTGCTCGCCCTGGTCGACATAGGCGCCGTCCGAACGGACCTCGGTGCAAAGCTGTGCGTGGCGATCCTTGTCGGTTTCCTTGAGCGCTTCCATTTCGGGATTGGTATCGCAGCCGACTTCCAGAACCAGTTCCTTGAGCGCGTCACGCGTGCCCGACGTGCTCGGCGGCCCGTAAACCAGGATAGGCTGGTCGGGGAGCGAGGGGTCGACATCGGACCAGGTCTGGTTGGTCTGCTCGCCGCCATAGGGCGAGGCCGCAATCGCTTCGTAGACCTGCTTGGGGGTCAGGCTCATCGTGATGCCGCCCTGCGCCGATGCGAAAGCGATCCCGTCGAGACCGACCTGGATTTCGATGATGTCGGTAACGCCATTGGCCTGGCAGTCGGCAAATTCGCTCGCCTTCATCTGGCGCGAGGCGTGCGTCATGTCGGGGGTGTCGGCGCCGAGACCGGCGCAGAACAGCTTCATTCCGCCGCCGGTGCCGGTCGATTCGATGATCGGCGAACGATAATCGGGCTGGTTGCGAACGAAGGCTTCGGAAACTGCCTTAGCAAACGGGAACACAGTCGAAGAACCGACTGCACGGATCGAGTCGCGCGAGCCGCCATCGGCTCCGTTGCCGCCGCACGCGGTGAGCGCGAGCGCCGATACTGCGGCGAAGATGAAGGATTTGGTCTTGGTCATGGATAGCCCCTTAGATGTATAGCTAGCGGCGCAAAAGCGCCCCAATGTTACAGGGTTGCGACAATAGTTTGACCCGGCGCCCGGGGGGCCGGGAATTGGCGGATCGTCCGCCGCTCAGAAATCGATTTGCGCGCGCACGCCGAAAGCGTCGACACCGTAGGAGGTATCGCCATTCGCGGCGGGCAGGACCGCGTCTTCGTACTCCAAGCGGCCGTAATTGACCAACAGCGCGGTATAGTCGGTCGGTTTCCAGATCAGCGAGGCGAGATAGCCTGCCTGGCGGCCGCCGAGGATCCCGGCGTCGTTGAGGTCGAGATGGTCGTAGCGCAGCGTGAACTGGAGCGATCCGAACCCGCCTTCGCCAACCGGCCGCTGCGGCTTGGTGCGATCGAACTTGCCACCCTTGTATCCGCGCGAATCGTCGGTGAGGAATACCCCTGCCTCGGCATAGCCGCCGAAGAAGGTGGGGTCGCTCGCCAGAGCGGGCATATCGACCGTCTGCCAATAGCCTTCGGCGGCGGCGTGGAAGCGCCCGGCGATCGCTGTGGCCTCGAGCCCGAACCCGGTTTCGCTGCGGGCGCCCATGCTGCCGGTGTTGATGAACCGCTGCGAGGTGAAGTGCACCAGCGGGCGCTGGCGATAGCGCACCTCGGCAGCAGGATCGTCGAGGTCGTTGTAATGGACCGATCCGCCGAAATGAAGCTGCGTGTCGCCAGCCTCCGGCATGAAGACGATCCGCGCATCCACGCCCTGGTTCTTGCTGTCCGTGTCCTCGATATTGTCGGTGAAGACCCCCGCCTGGATGAGGATATCGCCTCGACCGTAAGTGATCGACGCACCCAGACGGCGTTCGAAGCCGAACGCGTCGGTAAAGGCCGCGCGCTCGATAAAGGTCGTGTGCAGGCTGCTGGTCAGTTCCTCGAGCGACCGGAAGTTGTTGTGTTGCCCGACCGCGACTTCGAGCGGACCGTCCTCATAGCTCAGGATGGCGTCGGTGACGGAAACCTCGTTGCCTGCAAAATCGACCTCGAACTTGTAGCCGAACCCTCCGGGCATATCCCCCGAAGCGCCCAAGCGGGCGCGGCGCAGTTCGCTGCCGAAGCCATCGCTGGCCCCGGTCGACGAAGGGGCGCTGGTGAAACCCGTATCGACCATCAGACGGCCGCGGGGCTTGAAGCTCCAGCCGTCGGACTTGGCGAGCACGGCGACCGGTGCGGCTGCTGCCGGCTCTGCCGGGGTGGTGGGAGCCGGCACCGCCGCCGCGGCGGCACGCGTTGCCTCCAGCTCGGTTTCGAGCTGGTCGATACGTGCGTTCATGGCCGCCAGTTGCATGCGCATGGCCGCCAGATCTTCGTCCGCATCCTGCGCGAGCAGGGGTGCAGGGGCAGCGCAGCCGAGCGCAATGATTGCCAGCGGGAAGCGGGTGCTACGGGGCATCGTTCAAATCACTTGATCAGGGGGTTACGGAACGACGACGCCACTATGACCGCGATGTTTCAGATATATGACATCGTGTAACAACCGGAACCGGCTGGCATGCCCCGGCCGCTACCGGCACAAGCCGCGTCAGTCGTCTTCGTCTTGCTTTTCCAGCGGCAGGGTAACCGTGACGCGCGTGCCTTCGCCCGGCGTGCTGTCGATATCCAGCCGGCCCCGGTGCCGTTCGACGATGTGCTTGACGATCGCGAGACCCAGTCCGGTGCCGCCCGATGCCCGGCTGCGGCCCGGATCGGTGCGGTAGAACCTGCGGGTGAGATGCGGAATATGTTCGGCCGCGATGCCTTCGCCGCGATCGGTCACGGTCAGCCTTAACCGGTTGTCGCCCTTGGGATGGATGCGCACCGTCACCGTCTGGCCGGGTTCACCGTATTTGAACCCGTTGTCTACGAGGTTGCGGACCAGCTGTTCCAATTGCTGGCGATCGCCGCGGACCGGGAATTCGCCGGTCGCCTCGAAGTCGAGCAGTTCGAGCCGTTCGCCATTGGCGGCATCATGCGCCGCGCGTTCGGCGAGCTTGGCCAGGTCGAGCGTGGTGTCGGGCAGGTCGTGTTTCACGGCCTCGATTCGTGACAACGACATCAGGTCGCTTACCAGGTCCTGCAAGCGCTTCGCCTCGCGCTGGATCGTGCCGAGGAACTTGTCCGCCATGCGCGGATCGAGATTATCGACATCCTCGCGCAGCGTTTCGACATAGCCGATGATCGAAGCCAGCGGCGTGCGCAGTTCGTGGCTGGCATTGGCGACGAAATCGGTATGGGCCCGCGCGATATCGGCTTCGGCGGTCTTGTTGACGAATTCGATGACGGCAAGTTCGCCGGGCAGCGTCTTGCGGTTGATCCGCCAGATATCGGTGCGTCGCGCCAGGCCGCGGACGACCGCACCGCCGTCGACGTCGCGACCGAGCAGGCGGATCGCTTCGGGCTGTCGCAGCGCCATGCGGACATCCTGCCCGACGATATGTCCCCCCAGCAACTGGCGCGCCGACAGATTGGCGATAATCGCCCGGTCGCGTTCGGTGATGACCACGGGTGTTTCGGAATGTTCGAACAGGTCAGCCATATTGTCGCGAGTGAAGGCAGGGCCTTGCGGCTTGGGGCGCGCTTCGTCCGGCCGCGCGGCCACCAGGTAGAGCGAGCCGATCCAGACCAGCAGGACGAGCGCGACATAGATCAGATCCACGCCAAGCGAGGCCAGGATGATGCAGGCCATCATCGCCAGCGCGAATCCGGGCCAGGGAAAGCTGGGCTTGGTCATGGCCATGCGGCCTAGCGGCGCATCCGCGGACGCGCCAGCCGCTTTTCAGCCCGGTGGAGAAGTGGTGACCCGTACGGGAATCGAACCCGTGTTTCAGCCGTGAAAGGGCCGCGTCCTAACCGCTAGACGAACGGGCCACAGAAGTGGCGCTTTGCGCGGATTGCCATGGCAATACCACCACCGTGGTGACCCGTACGGGAATCGAACCCGTGTTTCAGCCGTGAAAGGGCCGCGTCCTAACCGCTAGACGAACGGGCCACACCCGCGTTGCGGGTCGGTGGCGTGGCGGGCCAATTAGGCGTGGGGCCGCGGGCCGTCAACCCTCCTTCGCACGCAAAAGTATCAATCGGCCCAGGCGGCATCTTCCACGTGCAGTTCCGCCTGCGGGCGGTTGCCCCAATCGTCGATCTTCACGCGGCCTGCCAGCCACAGGCGGCGGCCGCGCGATCCGTGCAGCAAGGCCTGTCCCATGTCGCTTTCGGCGGCGCGGAAGGCGATGCCCTTGAAGCTCTTGCCATCGTCGCCCGCGGCAATCAGGCGGACGTGATCGGTGCCCACGATATCGCATTTGACCAGCCGTACCGGGCCGACCGCCACCCGCGGCCCGGGCCAGCCGACCCCGTAGGGGCCGGCCTCTTCGAGCGAATTGACCAGCTCGGACGTCAGCCCGCCGGGCGCCACGGCAATATCGAGCGCCATGTCGCGCGTGGCGGAGGCGCGGGCGACGTGGCCCTCGAGCGTATGGTCGAGCCAGTCAGCCAGCCGGTCCACCTTGTCGGCGTCCACCGTGAGCCCGGCTGCCATGGCATGGCCGCCGCCCGCCACCAGCAGGCCTTCGCCGCGCGCACGGATGATGGCAGCGCCAAGGTCCACCCCGCTGATCGAGCGGCCCGATCCCTTTCCGGTATCGCCGTCGAGCGCGATGACCACTGCGGGCTTGCCGGTCTTTTCCTTGATTCGCCCGGCTACGATCCCGATCACTCCGGGGTGCCACCCTTCGCCGGCCACCAGATGCACCGCCCGGTTGTGCTGGGCAGCAATCTGCTGCTCGGCCGCTTCCTGCACTTCGGCCTCGATCGCGCGCCGCTCGTCGTTGAGCGCTGACAATTGCGCGGCGATGGTGCGCGCCTCTTCGGGATCGCGCGTGGTTAGCAACCGCACGCCGAGCGTCGATTCCCCCACGCGGCCACCGGCGTTGATCCGCGGGCCCAGGGCAAAGCCGAGGTCCGAACAGGCGGGACTGCGCTTGAGCCGGCTGGCATCGATCAGGGCGGACATGCCGATATTGTCGCGCCGCGCCATCACCTTCAGCCCCTGCGCTACGAAAGCGCGGTTGAGCCCGTGCAATGCAGCGACATCGGCTACCGTGCCCAGCGCCACGACATCGAGCAGCGCAAGCAGATCGGGTTCCTTGCGGCCGGCAAAGAAGCCGCGCTGACGCAACGTGCGCACCAGTGCGATACCCAGCAGGAAGGCGACCCCGACTGCGGCGAGGTGGCCATGCGCGGCAGCGTCGTCCTCCTCGTCCAGCCGGTTGGGATTGACCAGCGCGACCGTCTTGGGAAGTTCGGCCGAGCACTTGTGGTGATCGACGACAATCACGTCGATCCCCGCGTCATGCGCCATGGCAAGCGCTTCGTGTGCCATAGCGCCGCAATCGACGGTGACGATCAGGCTCGAACCCGATTGGCCGAGCCGGACCAAGGCTTCGCCCGAGGGACCATAGCCTTCGAGCAGGCGATCCGGAATGTAATAGCCTGCTTCGACCCCGAGGTCGCGCAACAGCCGGATGAGCAGCGCGGAACTGGTCGCGCCATCGACGTCGTAATCGCCATAGATCGTGATCGTTTCGCCAGCGAGTACCGCCTGCGCGATGCGGTCGGCGGCCACGTCCATGTCGCGGAAAAGCGCCGGGTCGGGCAGGAAGTTACGCAGGGTGGGCTGCCGGTGGCGTTCGATATCCTCTGCTGCAACCCCGCGCGACAACAGCAGCTGGCGAACGATATCGTCCCCCAGGGTCTGGGATCCGCCGAGTTCCATGTTCCCGCCGCGCCAGCGCCATGCGCGGCCGGTGAGGGAGGATGATACGCCGAATACATGTGAAAGGGCCTGCGATGCCATGCGCGGGCAATAGCCTGTGCTTGGGGGCAACGGAAGTTGCGCCGATTGACAATCGACAGCCGCGCGCGATGCTTGGCCCATGTCCACCGGACCGCTTCTGACTATCTGGCACAGCCGCACCGGTACCAGCGAGCAATTGGCGCAGGCTGCACACCAGGCAGCTGGCGCCGATAGCCGCCTGCTGCGCGCGGAAGAAGTCGAACCGGAGGATCTTTTGGCAGCGGACGGATATCTGTTCTGCTGTCCCGAGAACCTCGCGAGCATGAGCGGCGAAATGAAGGAAATGTTCGACCGGTGCTACTATCCTGTCCTCGGAAAGATCGAGGGGCGACCCTACGCGACGGTGATCGCTGCGGGGTCGGACGGGGAGGGGGCCCAGCGGCAGATCGATCGCATCGCCACCGGCTGGCGGCTGAAACGCGTGACCGATCGGTGGATCGTCAACACCGAGGCACAGGAAGCAGAGGCCATTCTTGCTCCGAAGACCGTTGAGCCGGAAGCCCTGGACCGCGCTCGGGATCTGGGTACGGCACTTGCCGAGGGCATCGCCCAAGGTATTTTCTAGGGATCGGGTCCGTTTCGGAGCCATGCCGCCGGATCGGTCTCGACGCAGCGGCTAATTGCGACCACAAGAGCCCGGCATGGCAGCAGGACGGACGGCACGGTGACGGTCGGAGCTTCGAAGACCGGTGCGGCGGGGGGCGGCGCGGCTGGGCTTGTGCTCATGTTCGAGCACGGCCGCCGTCCCGACCGCGCGGCGATAGTTGAAGCGCTGGAATGCTTCCCCCGCGCGTCGATCAGTTTCGATCCCGCTAACGCGGATACGTCGCACCATGTCGCAGCCGAACTCTCGCAAGCGTCCCGCGACACCGACTGGCTTGAACTCCTGCTCGACGGCCTGACCTTCGACTTGCGGGGCCTGGCGCCCGGTCCGGCAATGGTCGCCCCCGAAGTGGCCTACCGGTTCAGCTGCGATGTCGATTGCCTTGCAGATGCGGAGGCCGTCAGCCTGCGTCCCGGCCCGCATATCGCAGCAGGGGCCCACTCCTTGCCGGTGATGCGGACCTTGCTGGCGCTGGGGGGGGAGCTGGCTGCGCGGCTGCCGGATGTTCGTGTGGTGTGCTGGCCGCCGGCGCGCACTGCGATCGCGCCGAAGTTCTTTACCGGCACGGTCGAAGCGTGGATCGCCGGCGGGGCATTCCCTGCGCTTGGGATGCTGGGTATATATGCCGGTCCGGGCGGCCATCTTCGCACCGAGGGACTGGCCTTCTTCATCGGCTGCGAACTGGCGCTGGCGTCATCCCTTTCGCAGGACCGTGCTGCCGCGACACGGCTTGTTGTCCGCATCGTCCAGGAACTGGTCGGTTATGAATTGCCCGTCGAACCGCTGCGTTTTGTCATCGAGGGGGGAGCGGAACTCGAAATGGTGCCAGACTTGGCCGCTGGCGTGATTCGCATCGATCCCGTCTAGCGGCACGGTGGATCGCGGCACGCACACTGTAGCCCACTTCGCCCGCCCGCACTTGCCCTTCCGTGCGGTCAACCGTTCCGGCACTGCTGAACATGACCCCGCGCTGCAGAAACACCATCTGCTGCCTCGCCAGGCGCTGAACAAGCGATGTTTTACGGGATTGATCGAAACGGTGGGAGCCGATCGGATCGGGTTCGACGATTTTCGTTGCAACGGCCTGCTGCTGCCTGCGCGCGAGGATGCAGCGCTGCGTCTGGCGCTGCCGCTCCATCGCGGGCCGCATCGCCGCTACAACGAAATGGTCATCCAGCGGATGGGACGTATTGAGCGGCGCTGGTCACTTCAGAAGCAGTCGCGCCCGGACGAAGCCGCTGCCGCCGCCCTGATGCGGCTTGCCCTGTTGCAGCGGGCCCTGCGGCGGCGATTGCTGGATGTGCGCAAACCCCTTCGCCTCAATCGGAAAGATCGCCAGGCCGCCCGCGTCGATTTTACCGATCTCGACGCGATGGCGGGCCTCCTGTGGGAAGCGAGCGCGGACTAGGCGGTGGCCTTTGCCAGCGCTTCCTTTGCGGCGATATATTCGCGTTCGAGCCGCGCGACGGTCTCTTCGACGGGAGCGCTCCGGGTGACCGCGCCGATGCCCTGGCCCGAACCCCAGATGTCCTTCCACGCCTTGGCCTTGGAATTGCCGCCGCTGCCGAAATTCATCTTGCTGGGATCGCTTTCGGGCAGGTTGTCGGGATCGAGACCAGCGCTTTCGATGCTCGAGCGCAGGTAGTTGCCGTGAACTCCGGTAAACAGGTTCGTATAGACGATGCCTTCGGCGCTGCTGTCGACAATGGCCTTCTTGTAGCCCTCGTCGGCATTCGCCTCGCTCGCGGCGATCCACGGCGAACCGATATAAGCGAAATCCGCGCCCAGTGCCTGCGCGCCAAGGATCGAACGGCCATGCGCGATCGAACCCGAAAGCGCGACCAGCCCGTCGAACCATTCGCGGATTTCCTGCATCAGCGCGAAGGGGCTCAGCACGCCGGCATGACCGCCGGCGCCGGCGGCCACGGGGATCAGGCCGGTGGCGCCCTTTTCGATTGCCTTGCGTGCGAAACGGTCGTTGATCACGTCGTGAAGCGTAATGCCGCCCCAGCCTTCGACCGCGCTGAACACTTCCTCCCGCGCTCCGAGCGAGGTGATGACCAGCGGCACCTGCCATTTTGCACAGGTCGCCATGTCGGCTTCGAGCCGGTCGTTCGATTTGTGGACGATCTGGTTGACCGCATAGGGGGCTGCGGGACGATCGGGATTATCGCGGTTATGCGCCGCCAGTTCTTCGGTGATCTGGTGCAGCCACTCATCGACCTGGCTTTGCGGCCGCGCGTTGAGCGCGGGAAAACTGCCGACGATCCCCGCCTTGCATTGCGCGATGACCAGTTCGGGCCCGGAAACGATGAACAGCGGCGATCCGATGACGGGGAGGCGCAGCTTGTCGAAGGGGGCGGGCAGGGGCATGGCGGGAAAATTCCTCTCAGTAGTCGCTAGGCGGGTGGCGTATGGTGCGTTCGCCCGCTTGTCGAGAGTGACGTTACGTAAACGTCAAGCTGCGGCGGACGGCAGCTCGAGCACATGTTCGATGTCGTAGATACGCGCCGCAGTGCCAGCGAAAAGCGCGCGCTTTTCCGCCGGGCTGTGCTTTGCTGCCAGTCGCTTGAAGGCGTTCCACAGCACGGGGTAGGTCGCCCCCCAGCGATCGACCGGATAATTCGATTCGAACATCGCCCGATCGGGTCCGAACGCCTCGATGCAGGTTTCGATATACGGTCGCCACAGGCCGGCCAGGTGTTCCGATCCATAGCCCTTGTCGGGACCTTCTTCGGGCAGTCCGCAAAAAGCCATCGCCAGCCCGCCAAGCTTCACCGCGACATTGGGACATTCGGCAAGCGCGTGGATCGATTTGCGCCAAGTGTCGAACCGTTCGTGCAGCTTGCCTTGATAGCAGGCAATCCCCAGCGGGGTGCCGCAATGGTCGAGCACGATCTGCTGGTGGGGAAAGGCCCGCGCGAGATCGATGAGGTCGCCCAGTTGCGGTTCGAGCAACCAGGCATCGAACGTCAGATTATGCTCGGCATAGGCGGCAAACCCAGCCCGGAACGCATCCGACGCATACAGACCTTCGGGGGCGTGGAACGGCGGACCGAGAACTTCGGGATCGGCATCCCAGGCAGCGGCATGGCGGATGCCCTTGAAACGCCCGTTGCCCGCCGCGATCAGCGCTTCGAGCACCGGCCTGACACCATCGCCAAGGGTCAGGTCGGCATGGCCTACGATCCCGGCACAGGGCCGATAATCGCCGTACAGGCCGCTGGCGCCTTGTGCCGCCACACCATTGACGAATTCGACTTCGCCGACGGGTTTCATCGCTTCGTCGCGGCTGGCATCGTAGAAGGCGCCGCATTCCATGAACACCGTGCCCACGACATTGTGGCCGGAGTGCGTATCGGCGTAAAGTTGGTCGAAGGTATAATAGGCGGCACCCGAGATCGCTTCGATGAAAGCATGCCGCGGTTCGGGGAATGCCCCGACCAGCGGGCGCAGGTCCCACAGGTGATGGTGCGGATCGATGATCGGCAGTTCGGGTTCAAGAATATCTTCGGTCACTGGCTGCGCTCCCCCCTTCGGCTGCCTTCGGTCTCTCCCGGTGATGGAACACAGGTCCGCCCGTTCTGACAAGCGAAAAGGATGCGCGGGAAGGGTGGCCTCATGCCTTGGGGCGCTGCCGTTTGCCGTCGCGCTGTCCGCGCACGGATATCTACGCGTTGCTACGGGGCAACCCGCAGCCAAATCCTTTCAGGCCGTTAACCTCCCCGGTCTACCGCGCCACCATGGGAACGGTTGCTCCATGACGCATCCCGCGATGCGGATCGCCTTGTACGGGGCGCTGTTCTTCGTGGTCACGTCGGCCACGATCTTCTGGACCCGTTTCGCCGGCGGTCTTGCGTTGGTCTGGGTGGGATCGGCACTGGCTGCAGCCCTGTTCCTGACCCTGCCCCGCGTCCACCACCTCGGAGCTTTTGCGATCCTCATGGGTCTGAGCACGGCGGCGACGGCGCTGTTCGGTTTCGGACCGGCCTGGGCGCTCCCGCTGGCAGTGGCGAATATCTTCGAAGGCTGGTTCATCGCGTGGCTGCTGGTGCGCTTGAGGCCAGAGCGCGATTTTATCGAAAGCGAAGGCGGCGTCGCCTCGCTCGGGTTCTGGGCCGGTTTTGTCGGACCCCTTCCCAGTGCGATCGTGGGCGGGTTGATGGCGGTCCAGATCGTCGGCGGAACGTGGCTGTTCCATGCGTTTTCCTGGTGGGTCGGGCACGGACTTGGCACCTTGCTGGTGCTTCCGCTGGCCTTGCTCTTGCAGTCCTATCGCAGGGAAGACTTCGCTAATATGCGCGATCGCGCACGGGTTCTGGCCTTTGCGGGCGTGGTAAGCCTCACCGCGCTGGTCTCGGGGTTTGCATTTCACCAGTCTGCCATGCCGCTGCTGTTCCTGCCCATCGTACCACTCGTTTTCGCCAGTTTCCGGTTTCGCCGGTTCGGCGCCGCTATCGCGGTGCTCGTGATTTCCGTCGCGGCGGCGTTCTCTCTGGGAATGGGAACCGGGGTCTTCGCCGAACTTGCCATGCCACTGTGGCAGAAGGCGCTGTTCCTGCAATTCTATCTCGCGACATTGTTGCTGATTGCTTTTCCGATGGCCGTCATAATCCAGCAACGTCAGCGGATCCTCGACGAACTCGGTGATCGCGAGGCGATGCAGCGTCTGATCGCCGACCATTCGGACGACGCCCTGCTGCACCTCGACAGCAGTGGAACCATCCGTTTCGCGTCACCGGCATCGACCCGGTTGAGCGGTCGCGGCAGCGTGGAACAGCTGCACCTTGCGGCGTTTTTCAGCGAGTTCGATCGTAAGAAGGTCGACCGCGCGCTCGACAAAGCCAGCCGCCATCCGGGCCGGACCGAAATACTCGAGCGGTCGGTGGGCCGGGGCGGGAAGACCCGCTGGCTTGAGGCAAAGCTGCGCGCAGTGGAAACCTCGGGTCGGAAAGTATGCGGCTTCGTGGTCACGATCCGCGACATTACCGCACGCAAGCTCGAGGAGCTGGAGATGACGCGCGAAGCACGGACCGATACGCTCACCGGCTTGCCCAACCGCCGCGCATTCCTCGATATCCTCGAGAGACGGTTGGACGTTGCCGATCAGGAGCCGTTCGGATTGGCATTCGTCGATCTCGACCATTTCAAGCAGGTCAACGATACCCACGGGCATGCCATCGGTGACAAGGTTCTCAGCGAAGTCGGCGCGATCATGAACGGTATGGCGTCCGATACATTCTTCTTCGCACGGCTGGGGGGCGAGGAATTCGCCATCATCGTGAAGCGCCCGCTGGCAGAAGCAGCGGCAGACATCTGCGAACGCCTGCGTCTGGCAATCGAGAAATACCCCATGGCCGACAGCGCTGGCAAGGCTTTTACCGTCACCGCGAGCCTCGGTTTCGCCATGATCAGCGAAAGCTGCAGCGCGTCGATGGCGCTGCAGGCCGCGGACGCCCCGCTCTATCTTGCCAAGGCGTCGGGCCGCAACCGCACCTGCCGGGCGCAGGGCTTCGGACGACTTACCAGAGGCGGAGCACCAATCGAACAGGCGCGGATTGCCGTCGCCGGCTAGGCTGCGTCCATCGCCGAATTCGCTGCGCTGAGCACGGCTCTGACGCTTGCCGTCGCGACATCTTCGTCGACCCCGCAGCCCCAGATGGTCCGCCCGGCGGCATCCCGGCATTCGAGATAGGCGGCAGCGCGGCTGTCCCGTCCGGCAGTCAGTGCATGTTCAGTGTAGTCGACCACTTCCAGGCTGAGTCCGAAAGCGTCCTCGAGCGTGGTCAGGACCGACGAGATCAGGCCGTTGCCGCGGCCTGAAACGGTCTGTTCCTGTCCAGCAACCGCGATGGTTCCGGTGAACAGCCGGGTACCGTCGCTGCCGCGCCGTTCCTCGTAATCGACCAACTGGAAATGCTTGTCGGCGGTCTGGACATGGTAGGCCGCCTTGAACGCTTCCCAGATGTCGGTGGCATTGAGCTCGCGACCGACCTCGTCTGCCATCCCCTGCACATGCGGACTGAAATCGGCCTGCATTTTCTTGGGCAGCTTGAGCCCCTGGTCCTGTTCCAGCACCCAGGCGAAGCCGCCCTTGCCGGATTGCGAATTGACCCGGATCACCGCTTCGTAGCTGCGCCCCAGATCGGCCGGGTCGATTGGCAGGTAGGGTACGCGCCAATGCGGATCGTTCTGCGTCTCGAGCGCCGAAAATCCCTTCTTGATCGCATCCTGGTGGCTCCCCGAAAAGGCGGTGTATACCAGTTCGCCACCATAGGGGTGCCGCTGGTGGACCGGCAGTTCGTTGCAATATTCGACCGTCTCGATCACGCGGTCGATGTCGGAGAAATCGAGCTGCGGATCGACGCCCTGCGTGTACATGTTGAGCGCCATCGTCACCAGGCAGCAATTGCCCGTGCGTTCGCCATTGCCGAAGAGGCAGCCTTCGACGCGGTCGGCACCGGCCATCAGAGCCAGTTCCGCCGCGGCCACGCCGGTGCCGCGGTCATTATGCGTGTGCAGGCTGATCACCGCGCTGTCGCGAGCGGGCAGGTTGCGGATGAAGTATTCAACCTGATCGGCATAGATATTGGGGGTCGCCGCCTCGACCGTCGCGGGCAGGTTGAGGATGATCGGGTGTTCGGGGGTGGGCGCCAGCACCTCCATCACTGCTTCGCAGACCTCGAGGCTGAAATCGAGTTCGGCAGTCGAGAAGGTTTCGGGGCTGTACTGGAAATGCCACGCGGTATCGGGTTGCCTGGCCGCTTCGTCGCGCATGATCTTGGCGCCATGCACTGCAATGTCGCGGACCTGCTCCTTGCTCATCCCGAACACCACTTCGCGCCAGGCGGGGCTAACGGCATTGTAGAGATGGACGATCGCCTGCTTGGCGCCTGCAAGGCTGGCAAAGCTCGTTCGGATCAGGTCTTCACGGCTTTGAGTGAGGACCTGCACCAGCACGTCGTCGGGTACGCGCCCGTCGCGAACCAGGCCCGAGATGAAGTCAAACTCGGTGGCACCGGCGCTGGGGAAACCGACTTCGATTTCCTTCACCCCGATTTCGACGAGAAGGTCGAAGAAGCGCCCCTTCTTGTGCGCATCCATCGGATCGACAATTGCCTGGTTGCCATCGCGCAGATCGGTCGACAGCCAGCGCGGCGCCGCAGTGATGGTGCGTGTGGGCCACCGGCGTTCGGCAAGCGGTACCTGCGGGAAGGGCGAATATTTGACGCTCGGGTCGCGGAGCATGGACATCGGGGAAGCTCGGTATCTGCGAAAGTGTAGGGTGGCGGTCGGTCCCTTGGGCGCTCAGCGCACCGGGAAAGGCACGCCAGATATCACGCCCAAGGGCGAGTAAGTCGCAGGATAATTAGGCCGAGTGCATTCGTCATACCACGGCGTATGCGAAAGCCAGCCGGGGTTGTAAAGCAAAACAGTCTTGGGCATCGCGAGAAATTATATTTCACGGTAGATGGGAGAGAGCATGGCCGAGGGGCATTCGCTGAACGAAACACTTGGTTTGATACGGGTCGTGTCGACTGACGCCGAGGGACATGCGAGGCTGGAATACGAAGCCAAACGGGAGCAGTGCCATTCGGGCGGGGTTGTGCAGGGCGGCTTCATCAGCGGCTGGATCGACGCGGCCATGGCGCATGCGGCGATGGCCAGGAACGGCCCCGGCATTGTCCCGATGACGCTGGAACTCAAGGTCAGCTATTTCGCCCCGACGCGCCCCGGGCTTGTCATTGCAGAAGCCTGGGTCGAACGGCATGGCAAGCGGACCAGCTTCTACGAAGGCCATTTGAAGGACGCGGCAGGGACCGTCCTCGCCAAGGCAACAAGCACGATATTGCTGGCCGATATGAACCGAGTGGTCGCCGCATCGAAAAAAGCGACGGAGGACGCGTAGCCATGAACGCGATCAGGCCGTTCACGCTCGACATTCCCGAGGCGCATCTAGCGGATTTGGCAGCACGCCTCGATCGCACGCGCTGGCCCGAAGCGGAAACGGTCGACGACTGGACGCAGGGCACACCGCTTGCCGCGCTTGGGGAGCTGGTCGCCTATTGGCGGACCGGTTACGACTGGCGGCGATGCGAGGCGCGGCTGAATGCGGTCGGGCAATTCTTAACCGAGATCGATGGGCTGGATATCCACTTCCTGCACAAGCCCTCGTCGCGCTCCGATGCCGTGCCGCTGTTGCTGACGCATGGCTGGCCCGGTTCGGTGGTCGAATTCCTCGGCGTGATCGACGAATTGACCGAGCCGACTGTGGCAGACACGCAGGCGTTCCATGTCGTCGCCCCGTCGCTGCCCGGCTACGGCTTTTCCGCCAAACCCGGGGCTACGGGATGGGGGGTGGAACGGATCGCGCAGGCCTGGACCGAATTGATGCAGAGGTTGGAATACCGGCGCTGGATGGCGCAGGGCGGGGACTGGGGCGCGGCAGTCACGATGGCGATCGGGCAACTGGCCCCGTCCGAGTGCAGGGGCATCCACCTCAACATGCCGATCGGCCGTCCGGGACCGGATGACATGCAGAGCAAGGACCCCAAGGTGCTCAAGGCGCTGCAGCGCCTCGGGTTCTATCAGGAATGGGATTCGGGCTATTCCAAGCAGCAAAGCACGCGTCCGCAGACGATCGGCTATGGCCTGGTGGATTCGCCCTCCGCGTTGGCGGCATGGATGCTCGAGAAAGTGCACTACTGGACCGATAACCAGGGTTCGGCCTGGGATGTGCTGACGATGGACCAGGTGCTCGACGACGTCATGCTCTACTGGCTGCCGGCTACGGGCGCCTCCGCGGCCCGGCTCTACTGGGAAAGCTTTGGCAAGTTCGGCGACGGCACGGTGAGCATACCTGCGGGGGCGAGCGCCTTTCCCGGAGAGATCCTGCCCGCGCCACGCGAGTGGGTTGAGCGAACGCTCACCAATCTCGTTTACTGGAACGATTTGGACAAGGGCGGGCATTTTGCCGCGTGGGAGCAGCCGGAACTGTTCGTGAGCGAGCTGCGCGCCTGTGTGGCCGCCATGCCGTGATCGCCGCTGAGCCGATACTCAACGCCGCCGCAAGCGGTCGGGCGCAAGCTGGTCGATCGAGGTGACGCCCATGAGCCGCATGCCGCGTTCGATTTCTTCCTTCAGGATCTGCACCGCCCGTTCGACCCCGTCCTGCCCCGCAGCGGCAAGCGCATAGAGATACAGCCGCCCGCCCGAGGCGGCTGTCGCCCCCGCGGCCAGGCTCTTGAGGACATGCGTGCCGCGGCGCACACCACCATCGAGAATGATCTCGATCTCGCCATCCACGGCCTCGACGATTTCCGTCAGCTGGTCGAAGGGCGCGCGGCTGCCGTCGAGCTGGCGTCCGCCATGGTTGGAAATCCAGATAGCATCGGCACCGATCTCGACCGCTTTCCGCGCATCGCCCGCGCTCATGATACCCTTGAGGGCGAAAGTCCCGCCCCAATCCTGCCGGATGCGCGCCGCGGTATCCCAATCCATGTTCGTATCGAGCATGGTGTTGAAATAGTCCTGGATGCTGACCGCCTTGCCGCTGCCTTCTTCGACATGTCCATCGAGGTTGGGCAGCCGAAACTTCGGACCGAACACGTAATCGAGCGTCCAGCGGGGGCGCGTGGCGTAGCTCCAGAGCGAGGATGCGCTGAAGCGGGGCGGGGTGGTGAAGCCCGAACGCAAGCAGCGTTCGCGCTTGCCCGATACTATGGTGTCGACCGTCAGCGCGAGGGCATCGAAGCCCGCTGCCTGGCAGCGTTCGATCATGCTGGCGTTGAGTCCCTGGTCCTTGTGAACGTATAGCTGGAACAGCTTGGGTCCGTCGGTCAGCGCCGCGATCTCTTCGATCGAGTGCGTGGCCAGGCTGGAAATGCCGAACCATATGCCGAACCGGGCCGCCGCTTGCGCGACGGCCCGTTCACCGTCGCGGTGAAAGGCGCGCTGCAACGCGGTCGGGCTGAGGACCAGTGGCAATGCACTGTGGCGGCCCATGATCTGGCATGAGGTGTCGATTTGACCGACGCCCGCGAGCACGTCCGGCACGAGATCCATCGTATCGAACGCGCTGGTGTTGCGCGCCTTGGTCACCTCGTCATCGGCAGCCCCGTCGATATAGTCGAACACGGGCCACGGCAGCCGCTGTTTCGCGAGCCGGCGGAAGTCATCGATATTGTGGCAGTTTGACAAGCGCATGGGGAGGACCGTGGCCGCTCGCCATGCGCTTGTCGAGTGGGGTTCAGTCGCGTTCGAAAGCCGCGCTGATTTCCAGGTCGACCATGTTGTCGACCAGTGGGGCGGCGTAGCTGATCCCCCAGTCGGTACGATCGATCTGCGCACGTGCGTGGAAGCCGACGGTCTGTGCTTCGCTCATCGGATTCTGTCCGGCGCCAGTGAATTCCACCAGCATGGTAACCGGGCCGGTCTGGCCGTTCATCGTCAACATTCCGCTGGCGACGGCGGTGGTTTCACCGGTCCGCCGGACCGAGGTTGAAACGAAGCGCGCTGCTTCAGGTTCGGGACCGAAGAAGTCGGGGGCCGCGCCATCCTTGCCCGGGCGCAGCAGATGGTCGCGCAGACCTTCGCTGGGCACCGATACACTGGTGATCGGAACCGTGATGTCGAACTTCGTCGCGTCGATATCGGCAGGGTCGAGCGTCACCGTGCCGTCGATCTGGCCAAACAGTCCGAAGTAGTCGTTGAAGCCGAAGTGACCGACCTGCCAGCTGACCAGCGTATGCGATGGGTCGAGCGAATAGCTACCGGCGGCGACCCGGCTGACGTCGACGACGCCCGGGATCTGCGGCTGATCCTGCGCGGATATCGCAGTGACGGCCAGCGATCCGCTGGCTGCAAGCGCAAGGGCGAGGAAAGATGTCTTCATGGTCGGCCTCCTGTTGAACCTCACTGAAGAATGCCCCGCGCCAGTAACGCGTTCCCGGAGTGTGTCGGGCCGGTCGGCTGCGGTACGCACCACAACGGGTCGGTGAACGGCATCCATTGGCCGGGATCTGACCAATGGATGCCGATAGCAAGTGTCAGTTCTTGTCCTTGTCGACCAGCTTGTTCGCGCCGATCCAGGGCATCATCGCGCGAAGCTGGGCGCCGGTCTTTTCGATCGGATGCGCGGCGGCGGCCTTGCGGCTGGCCTTCAGTTCGGGCTGACCGGCCTGGTTGTCGAGCACGAAGTCCTTGACGAAACGCCCTGACTGGATGTCCTTTAGGACGCGCTTCATTTCGGCCTTGGTCTCTTCGGTGATGATGCGCGGGCCGGTCTTGATGTCGCCATACTCGGCCGTGTTCGAGATCGAATAGCGCATGTTGGCGATCCCGCCTTCATACAGCAGGTCGACGATCAGCTTGGTTTCGTGAAGGCATTCGAAATAGGCCATCTCGGGCGCATATCCGGCTTCGACCAGCGTTTCGAAGCCGGCCTGGATCAGATGGGTGACCCCGCCGCACAGCACGGCCTGTTCACCGAACAGATCGGTTTCGCACTCTTCCTTGAAATCGGTTTCGATGATGCCCGACCGGCCGCCGCCAACCGCGCTCGCATAGGACAAGGCCAGCTGTTTGGCGAAGCCGTTGCCGCCCGACTGGCTCGATTCCTGGTGCACCGCGATGAGGCAGGGTACGCCGCCGCCCTTGATGTATTCGCCGCGCACCGTGTGACCAGGCCCCTTGGGCGCGATCATGATGACGTCGACATCGGCGGGTGGGTCGATCAGCCCGAAATGGATGTTGAGACCGTGCGCGAAGGCGAGCGCAGTACCCGGGCGCATCCGGCCAGAGACTTCATTGGCGTAGATCGCTGCTTGGTGTTCATCGGGCGCGAGGATCATCAGCACGTCGGCCCATTCGGCGGCTTCGGCAACGGTCTTGACCGTAAAGCCCGCACCTTCGGCTTTCTTCGCGCTGGGGGAGCCATCGCGCAGCGCAATGGCGAGTTCGCCCACACCGCTATCGCGTAGGTTCTGCGCGTGGGCATGGCCCTGGCTGCCATAGCCGACGATTGCGACCTTCTTGTCCTTGATCAGCTGCTGGTCGCAATCGGCATCGTAATAGACTTGCATTTTCTTCCCTCGCGTCGCCCCCGCTAAGGCAGGGGCCCAGAAATGGTCGCCGGCTGGCGATAGGTTGGATAGGCTCCCGCCTGAGCAGGAGCGACGAAATTCATTCGATCAGTTCGGCTCGGGCCCGCGGACCATTCCCACGATTCCCGAACGCCCCACTTCGACAAGCCCGAGCTCGCGCATCAGCGCGATGAAACTGTCGATTTTCTCGGGCGAGCCGGTCAGTTCGAAGACGAAACTGGAGGTTGTGGTGTCGACCACATTGGCGCGGAACAGTTCCGCGATGCGCAGCGCCTCGACGCGATTGTCGCCTTTCCCGGCGACCTTGATGAGCGCCAGTTCGCGTTCGACATGCCCGCCCGATTCGGTGAGGTCGATCACCTTGTGGACCGGCACCAGCCGTTCGAGCTGGGCGCGGATCTGGTCGATTACCGGCTCGGGACCGCGCGTGACGATCGTGATACGACTGATCGCGTGATCTTCCGAAATGTCGGCCACCGTCAGGCTGTCGATGTTGTAGCCGCGCGCGGTGAACATCCCCGTGATCTTGGCGAGAATGCCCGGCTCGTTGTCGACGATAACGTTGAGGACGTGCCGTTCGGCCGCCTGCTGGGCAATCTTCATTGTGCGCGGTCCTGCCAGACGGGTTCGAACATCCGCCCTTCGCCGTCATATTCCGACAGGAAGACGCGGCCCATGCGGATGGCCTCGAAATTCTCGGTCTGGCGCGACAGGTCGAGCGAGTCCGCCAGCAGGGTCCAGGTTCCGTCGTCCTGCTTCTGCGCGACCTCGAGCCCGATGAACCGGTGTCCGCAGTCCTCGACCCAGTCGAGCAGTGCTTCGGCATCCTTGCGGGCAAACCAGTTGCGCCGTTCGGCACGCGCTTCGAAGCGGTTCGGGAAATTCGCCATCATGCCCATCACACAAGCGCCTTTGCTTCATCGTCCATGGTGCCGCCCACCTGATCGCCATAGAGCAGCATGTCGGTATGCGCCGCGCCGCTGGGGATCATCGGGAAGCAGTTCGCTTCCTTCGCTACCCGGCAATCGACGATCGCCGGTCCGTCATGCGCGAGCATGGCTTCGATCCCGGAATCGAGCTGGCCTTCGTCCTCGATGCGAATGCCTTTCCAGCCATAGGCTTCGGCCAGCTTCACGAAATCGGGAAGGCTGTCCGAATAGCTGTTCGAATAGCGGCTTTCATAGGTCAGCTCCTGCCACTGGCGGACCATGCCCATGTATTCATTGTTGAGGATGAACACCTTGACCGGCAGGCGATACTGGCTGGCGGTGCCCAGTTCCTGGATATTCATCTGGATGCTTGCTTCGCCCGCAATGTCGATCACGAGACTGTCCGGATTGCCAAGCTGCGCACCGATCGCGGCGGGCAGGCCATAACCCATGGTCCCCAAGCCGCCGCTGGTCAGCCACTTGTTTGGGCCGAAGAACCGGAAATACTGAGCCGCCCACATCTGGTGCTGGCCGACCTCGGTGGTGATGATCGGATCACGGTCGCGGGTCAGCGCAAACAGCCGCTCGATGCTCTTCTGCGGCATGATCAAATCGCTGCCGCGTTCGGGATAGGCAAGGCAATCGCGCGCTTTCCAGCCGAGAATACGGGCCTGCCATTCGGACAGGTCGCGCGGTTTGCGGCCACCCCAGGCTTCAAGCATCTGATCGAGCACATGCGCGCAATCACCGACAATGCCCAGATCGACGGGGACGATCTTGTTGATGCTGGCGCGATCGATATCGATGTGGATCTTGCGGGCTCCGGGCGCGAAGGCATCCAGCCGCCCGGTCACGCGATCATCGAAGCGGGCGCCGATCGCGACGATGAGGTCGGCGCGGTTCATCGCCATGTTGGCTTCGTAGGTGCCGTGCATGCCGAGCATGCCGAGCCAATCGGGATGCTCGGCAGGAAAGGCCCCGAGGCCCATCAGCGTGCTGGTCACCGGCGCTCCGGTGGCAGACTGGAGCTTGCGCAGCAATTCGCTCGCCTGCGGACCGGCATTAATGATGCCGCCGCCGGTGTAGAACACGGGCCGTTCGGCCGCGGCGAGCATTTCGACCGCTTCGGCAATCTCGTCGGCAGCCCCGACCATGCGCGGCTGATAGCGATGCGAGGGCAGCGGCGTGCCGTCCTGTCCGCTCTGCGTCGCCAGCGCGATCTGGACGTCCTTGGGAATGTCGACGACCACCGGGCCGGGACGCCCCGTGGTGGCGATGCGGAATGCTTCCTCGATTGTCGCGCCGAGCCGTTCGGGGTCTTTGACGAGGTAGTTGTGCTTGGTGCAGTGGCGCGTCAATCCGACCGTGTCGGCTTCCTGGAACGCGTCGGTCCCGATCAGCGCCGTGGGCACCTGCCCGGTGATCACCACCAGCGGGATCGAATCCATATAGGCATCGGCGATGCCCGTCACGGCATTGGTCGCCCCCGGTCCGCTGGTTACCAGCACGACGCCGGGCTTGCCGGTCGAACGGGCGTAGCCTTCGGCGGCATGCGCCGCGCCCGCTTCATGGCGAACGAGAACGTGACGGATATCTTCATCGGCGAAGAGCTCGTCGTAGATCGGCAGGACCGCGCCGCCGGGATAGCCGAAAACGAATTCGACACCCTGCCGCTTGAGGCATTCGATCAGGATTGCAGCGCCGCTGCGCTCGGTGGTCACACTATCCTCCAGCCCGATCCGGGCATTTCAGAACACAAGTCGGCCCGACGCTGGGGTCTCAAGCGCCGGGCCGACATGCACTCAAATACGATGCTTCAATTACGCGGTCAACCTTGTGCGCGAAACAAAGAAACAAAAAAATCGTGTTTGGCGATAGTTTTGTTATCCGCACGCACCCAGTCGGCTGGTGGTTGGTTGCGGAACCACGTGTATTGGCGCTTGGCATACTGGCGCGTAGCCAGCTGGCCAGCCGCGATAGCTTGAGCGCGCGATAGTTCGCCTTTGATCAGGGCGGCGATTTCACGCACTCCGATGGCGCGCATCACCGGGAGGCCGGGGTCGAGTTCGCGGGCCAGCAGCGCCTCCACTTCGGCGATCGCACCGATATCGAGCATGCGTTCGAAACGCAGATCGCAGCGCGCGTTGAGCCAACCGCGGTCGGGCAGCAGGACGAGTGGGTGAAGCACCACTTCCTTGGCGATCCCCCCGCGTTTATGCGCCTGCCATTGCGCCAGCGTGCGCCCGGTCGACCGGATGACTTCGAGTGCGCGGGCCGTCCGCGTGGCATCGGCAGGCGCAAGGCGCGCCGCCGCTTGGGGATCCTCCGCCTCGAGCGCCGCCCGCGCGCGCACCTGGTCCAGATCCCGCACCGCCGCGCGAATGTCCGGGTCGATTTCTGGTACGGGGGCGATGCCCTCCAGCAGGGTGCGCAGGTAGAGCCCCGTTCCGCCGCACAGGATCGGAACGCCGCCACTGGCGTGAATCTCGCGAATGGTGTCGCGCGCCGCTGCGGACCAATCTGCGGCCGAACAGGATTGCGCCCCGTCCCAGGTTCCGAACAATCGGTGCTCGATGCCCTGCGTTTCATCCTCCGAGGGGCGTGCCGAGAGGATATGCAGCTCGCGGTAGACCTGCTGGCTATCGGCGTTGACGACGACCCCGCGGCGCCCGTCGCGCGCCAGCCGCTGCGCCAGATCAACCGCGAGTTGGCTCTTGCCGCTGGCAGTCGGCCCTGCAATGAGCGCCACCGGCTTGTTCTCGGGAGATTTCGAAGTGCTCATCGCGCGGCTGATAGCAGACATGGACGGCGTGGAAACGCGTCTCGACGCCGCGCTGCGGGCATGCGCCGATGCCGGGATGCCGGTGGCCATGGCGAGCATGCTCGATTTTTGTAGCGACGTGCTCCAGATTTCGCTTCCGGACGGCGAGCGCGCGCGGCTCACCGGCATCCTGACCGAACATTTCGGCGAATGCGACCTGCTGGTCGCGGATCACGAGATCGAGGTTCCGCGGCTGTTCGTATCCGACATGGATTCAACGATGATCGGGCAGGAGTGCATCGACGAGCTCGCCGATTTCGCCGGTATAAAGGACAAGGTCGCCGACATTACCGAACGCGCGATGCGCGGCGAACTCGAATTCGAAAGCGCACTGAAGGAGCGTGTCGGGCTGCTCGAAGGGCTCGAGGAAGGCGCTATCGCCACCTGCCTGGATCAGCGCATCCAGCCGGTGCCGGGTGCACGGGCGCTGGTGAATACCCTGCGCAGCAAGGGCTGCCGTACGGTCCTGGTGACTGGCGGATTCCATCATTTCGCCGATCCGGTGGCCGAGCAACTCGGCTTTGAGCGCGTCGTGGGCAACCGCCTCGGCGTGGCGGGCGGGGCGTTGACCGGGCTTCTGGCCGGACCGGTCAGCGATGCTTCGACCAAGCTCGCTACGCTGGAGGACGAACGCTCGCAACTTGGCGAGGGCGCGCGCGTGCTGGCGACGGGCGACGGGGCCAACGACATTCCGATGATCGAGGCCGCCGATTACGGCATCGCCTACCGCGCCAAGCCCAAGGCGCGCGAAGCAGCCAACGGCCGGATTGCCAGTGTCGGACTGACTGCGATCCTCAAGCTGCTCGGAATTGCGGAGAGCGAATGGGCGGAGGATTTCGATCCGGCCTAGCCATGGCGCGCTTTTCCAATGCGAGATGGGGCTGAACTGGTAGCAAACGGGCACCATGAACGATCAGATCAGCCTCGGCGCTTTCACCTCTGTCGATTTCGAATCGGCGCGCGACGGCACTCCCTTGCGCGACCCGCGCCGCCCCAGGCCGCGCTATCGCCCCTTTGCCGCTTTCGGTCACTTCCGCGAATTGCTGAAGGATAAGGAGAATACGGCCGAGGTCTTCAAGATCTACGATGCTCTGCCGTCCGGCCAGTTCGTGCCGCGTGTACGCGAACTTGCGCTCAGCCCGCATGGCGAGGCGCTACGCGCGAGCGAACCGTTCCTGCCGCCCATTCTCGACGACCATGCCGCCTTGCGCCGCCATCCCGAGGGTACGGTGGCGCACGCCTATTGCGATTTCATGGAACGTGAAGGCCTGACTGCCGCCGGGCTCGTCGAAGAGTCGGAGAAGTCGGGCAGTCAGAGTTATGACGACCTTATCCAGTGGTACGGCTATCGCCAGCGCGATACGCACGATCTGATGCATGTGCTCACCGGATATGGGCGGGATGCACTGGGTGAACAATGCGTATTGCTGTTTACGCACGGACAATCCCCCAGCCATGGTCATTTGCTGCTGGGCTATGCCGGTGCCCTGCATCTCAAGCGGCTAGTCCGAAGCGAAGCCCCGGTGATGAAAGCCGTGCGGCAGGCGCATCGGACCGGGAAAGCCTGCCCGCCGCTGGTAGGCCTTTCGATCCGCGAACTGCTGGGCAAGAACCTCGCCGAAGTCCGGGCGCAATTCCGTATTCCCGATCCACACTGGTACCGTGTCTGCCACCATGTCTGGCGTCAGGACGGGATCGATCCCTATGACCTTCTGGCGCAGCAGGGGGACGGGGCCGCCGCTATGGCCTGATCCTAGAGCCAGCTGGCAATCCGGCTGAGAGGTTTCTTGTCCAGCGCATGCGCGGGAACGCTTGCGTCCTTCGCCGGATGACCGACCACCACGATCATCACCGGCTTTTCATGATCGGGCCGGCCGCAGATCGCGCGCAGGAAGCCCATCGGAGAGGGCGTGTGGGTCAGTGTGGCCAACCCGGCTTCGTGCAGCGTGGCAAGCAGCAGGCCGCAGGCGATCCCCACGCTTTCGCTGACATAGTAGTTCTGCGTCTCACCATCCTCCTCGATCCCGCCCTTGCGCTGGGCGAAGACGACCACCAGCCACGGTGCGGTTTCGAGGAAGGGCTTGTCGGCATCCGTTCCCAGCGGCTCCAGCGCTTCGAGCCACTGCGTCCCGGCCTTGCCCGCGTAAAACTCGCGTTCCTCGGCTTCCGCCGCGTCGCGGATCGCGCGCTTGGTTTCGGGCGTTGAAATCGCCGCGAAATGCCAGGGCTGGTGGTTTGCTCCATTGGGCGCGCTGCCGGCCGCTTCGATGGCGGCTTCGACAATCGCGCGCGGGACCGGCGTGTCGGCGAAATACCGGCAGGACCGCCGTAGCTTCAGCCGGTCGCGCATGGCCTCCGCCCGCGCGATGCGTTCGCCATCGGACAGGTCGGGGAGCGAGTAGGGGACGGTTTCGTGATCGCGCATGATGCGGATCTATACCAAGCGGCGTTCAGCGCAATTCCTTGCGGACCACCAGCTTGAGGCCGGACCAGTCCTCGTTGACCGCGCATTGCTTGGTGTCCACCAGTCCCAGCGGGAGCGCAATCTCGCGAACCAGCTCCTCGGAAAGGGCGAAGGGCGCACCGTCCGCCCGTGCCGGCCAACTGACCCAGACATGGCCGTCGCCTGCCATATGTTCGCGCAGTTCGGCGAGCTTCAATGCAAGCGCAGCCTGTTCGGTCACGAAGATGTGTGCAGCATCGGGCCCCTCTTCGGGGCCGCGAACGAACGTAAGCTCGAGTGCGTATTCACCGATTTCGTCCTGAATGCTTTCGGGCATGCCGTCGAACCACACCCGCTGGCCATCGCGCAGGCTTAGCTTCTTCGCCAGAGGTGTCTCGCGATAGCCGGCCGTCACGCGGTCAGCCTTCCATCCAGTCGGCGAAGAAGCTCTGATGTGCGGCGCGCATGGCCGCGACCGAATTGCCGAACAGCGTATCGCCCCCGGTACGACCGATGCGGCGGAAACCGATCGAGGCGGTTTCATCGTTTTCAGTGCCCTTGGCGAGCGCCTCGTTGAGTGCTTGGGTGTCGGGAACAGTGACGACATAGCGTCCCTGATCCTCGCCGAACCACCAGGCCGCCTTGGAATACTCTTCGTTCCACTCGACCTCGGCGCCGATACCTCCCGCCATCGCCATTTCTGCGAGTGCGATGGCGAGACCGCCGTCGGAAACGTCGTGCACTGCGCTGACGAGGCCGTCGGCGATCAACTGGCGGACGATGCGGCCCGCGTTCTTTTCGACGGTGAGGTCGGTCGGCGGGGTACGGCCTTCGTCGCGGCCATGGATTTCGCTGAGCCACAGCGACTTGCCGAGATGCGAACGCTCGGGGTCCGCGGTCGCCCACTCCTCCGCATGGAGCAGGTAGATCGTTTCGCCCGCTGCCTTGAATGGCATGGTCATCATGTGCTCGTAATCGTCGATCAGGCCGACGCCGCCGATAGCGGGGGTGGGCAGGATTGCACTGCCACCCCCGGTCGCCTTGCTTTCGTTGTAGAGCGAGACATTGCCCGAGACGATCGGGAAGTCGAGCAAACGGCAGGCGGCGCCCATGCCTTCGAGCGCATGGACGAACTGGCTCATGATCTCGGGGCGCTGCGGGTTGGCGAAATTGAGGCAATTGGTCACCGCCAGCGGGCGCGCGCCGACCGCGCACAGATTGCGGTAGGCCTCGGCAATCGCCTGTTTGCCGCCTTCATAGGGATCGGCATGAACATAGCGCGGCGTGCAATCGGTAGTGATCGCGAGCGCCTTCTTCGTCCCGTGCACGCGGACGACACCGGCATCGCCGCCGGTCTGCAGCGTATCCGCGCCGACTTGGCTGTCGTATTGCTCGGCGATCCAGCGGCGCGAGGACAGGTTTGGCGAGGCGAGCAGCTTCATCACGTCACCGCCGACATCGTCGGTGTCGGGACGCTCGCGCATCGGCGCAATGCCCGCCCAGGCAGTGTAGTCTTCCTTGGACAGGTAGGGCCGGTCGTATTCGGGCGCGTCTGCCGCCAGCGGGCCGAGCGGAATGTCGCAGACGACTTCGCCATCGAATTCGAGCACCATGTGCTGCGTATCGGTCACTTCGCCGATGATCGCGAAATCGAGCTCCCACTTGTCGAAGATGGCCTGCGCCATGGCTTCCTTGCCGGGCTTGAGGACCATGAGCATCCGCTCCTGGCTTTCGCTCAGCATCATCTCGTAGGGCGTCATCCCGTCTTCGCGGCACGGCACCATGTTCATGTCGAGACGGATGCCCGCCTTGCCATTGGTCGCCATTTCGACGCTGGAAGAGGTCAGGCCCGCGGCGCCCATATCCTGGATCGCGACGATCGCGTCGGTCGCCATGAGTTCGAGGCAGGCCTCGATCAGCAGCTTTTCGGTGAAGGGGTCGCCCACCTGCACGGTGGGGCGCTTGGCATCGGCGTCTTCCTCGAAATCGGCGCTGGCCATGGTCGCGCCGTGAATGCCGTCGCGGCCGGTCTTCGATCCGACATAGACGATCGGATTGCCCACGCCGGTGGCGGCGGAATAGAAAATCTTGTCCTGGTTGGCGACGCCCACGGTCATCGCGTTGACGAGGATATTGCCGTCATAGGCGGGGTGGAAATTGGTCTCTCCGCATACAGTCGGCACGCCGACGCAATTGCCATAGCCGCCGATGCCGGAGACGACGCCCTTGACCAGGTGCTGCATCTTGGGGTGGTCGGGCCGCCCGAAACGCAGCGCATTGGCATTCGCCACCGGGCGCGCGCCCATGGTGAAGACATCACGCAGGATGCCGCCCACGCCGGTCGCCGCGCCCTGGTAGGGCTCGATATAGCTGGGATGGTTGTGGCTCTCCATCTTGAAGATCGCCGCCTGCCCGTCGCCGATGTCGATAACGCCGGCGTTCTCGCCGGGGCCGCAGATCACCCAGGGTGCCTCGGTCGGCAGTTTCTTGAGATGGAGGCGCGAGCTCTTGTAGGAGCAGTGCTCGGACCACATGACCGAGAAAATCCCCAGCTCGACCAGATTGGGCTCGCGGCCAAGCGCGTTCAGGACGCGGTCGTATTCTTCGGGGCTGAAGCCGTGCTGCTCGACGACTTCGGGGGTGATCGCGGATTCGACAGATGCCATGCGCGCGCGCTTAGCGCTGCACGCTCCCGACCGCCAGTCCCACGTGGTTTTTATGCCACCGGGTCGACTGCACCCAGAACGCGAGCGCAGTCAGTATGCCGAAGGCCAGGAAGGCGGTCGCAGAAAAGGACGCCCCGGCGTGTTCGGGTTCGGAGCCGAACCAGTTCAGTGCCTGGAACAGCAGCAAGGCGGCCAGCAGGATCAGCGGAGGAAGCAGCGGCCCCTTGGTGCGGACGATATAGAAACCATAGGCGAGCAGCAGGAGGCCCAGCTCGAGCGGGATCGCGACGATGGGGAAGTTCCACAGTCCGAGGCCGTACTTCTCCGCGCCTCCGGCAAGCGTCAGATCCGGCCTGTGGACGAGCAGGTCGAGCACCCAGTGACTTGCGACGACGAAGGCCGCCCAGCTCGCAGCCACCAGACTTCGTGTCCCCAGCCAGATCAAGGCGGCAAAGCCGATCGCCCAGAGTGCGGTGCCCAGCAGGCTGTGCGTATAGGGCATATAGTAAAGGTCGAGCGGGTTCATCGCCGTGATACCGGGCACGATCCGCAATTTCTCGATCCCGCCGAGGGTCAGCGTGAACAAGGCCCAGTCGGTCAGCTGCGCCCCGATGAACAGCACGCCGAGCCGCGGGGCGTCCTCGCTGATCCCGCGCGCCAGGAATGCGGGAGCGAAATGGCCTATGAACATGCGCTCAGCCGAATTTATCGGCGGCCAGCGTCGCGGCAGAAGCGGCCAAGGCGGTAGCAAATGCGCCCCATGCAATGTCGGCCACGGTCACCGCGGTGGACCAGGTGCGCATCGTCGCCTGGTTGGTCAGATCGTAGGTCGCATAGCAAATCGCCCCCAGCAGCGCCCCGTTGAGCGCAGCGGCGGCAAGCCCCTGGGCCAGTCCCGGGCGCACCGCGAACCAGACGATGGCGGCGATATAGGCAGCGTAGAATACCAGCGCCGGAGCCATGCGGAAACTGTCGGCCAGGATGTCCCCCAGCCGGGGACGGTAGAAATTGGGCCCAGCCCAGCCGAGCCACGCGGCGTCCAAAGCGCCGAAGACCAGAGCTGCGGCGATGAAGGCGACAATCCACGTCATATTCGCTCCCCCGTTTCGGTATACTTGACCGGGCGCAGGCGGACCGTCAATGCTCGCGGGCAATGGCAGAGGAACAGTCACATATTTCCGAGATGAGCTTCGAGCAGGCCCTGCGCGAGCTTGAGAGTGTCGTCCGGCGTCTCGAAAGCGGCGATGTCCCGCTCGACGAGAGCATCGATCTGTACGAGCGCGGCGAACAACTGCGCAAGGCATGCCAGTCGCGGCTGGACGCTGCACAGGCGCGGATCGAGAAGATCGTAGCGGGCAGCGACGGCAAGCCCGCAGGTACCGAGCCGTTCGATGCGGGCGGGGCCGCGTGAGCGTCGCAACCGCGATGCCCAGCCTGCTCGGCCAGGCTTTCGAGCAGGTCCAGTCTGAAGTCGACAGCGTCTTCGATGCGTTCCTTCCCGTGCCCGACGATACGCGCGCACGGCTGATCGAGGCGATGCGTTACGCCGTGATCGGAGGCGGCAAGCGGGTGCGCCCGCTGCTGCTGGTGGCGACCGCGGAACTGTTCGGCGTCAATCGCAACGCCGCGATCAACGCGGGCTGTGCAGTCGAAGCGATCCATGCCTATTCGCTCATCCACGACGATCTGCCGTGCATGGACGATGACGAGATGCGGCACGGCAAGCCGACCCTGCACAAGGCGTTCGACGAAGCGACTGCCGTGCTTGCGGGGGACAGCCTGCATGCGCTGGCGTTCGACATTCTGACCCAGCCGGACACCAGCACCGATCCCTTCGTTCGCGCGGAACTGGTTGCCACGCTGGCGCGCGCCAGCGGGCACGACGGGATGGCGGGCGGCCAGATGATGGATATCGTCTCCGAAGAACAATCCTACGACCTGCGCCAGGTCACCCGGCTGCAGCAACTCAAGACAGGTGCCCTGCTGGCCGCCAGTGTCGAGATGGGCGCGTTGCTGGGGCGGGTGGCGCCCGAAGGACGCACCCATCTGCGCGCCTATGCGCGCGATATCGGGCTCGCCTTCCAGATTGCCGACGACCTGCTCGATGTCGAAGGCGACGAGACGCTGGCCGGCAAGGCGCTGCGCAAGGACGAGGAACAGGGCAAGCAGACCTTCGTCACGCTGATGGGCGTCGATCAGGCGCGGGCGCAGGCGACGATGCTGGTGGAACAGGCGGGCGACCATCTCGCCAGCTACGGCGACGATGCCCGGCTGCTTGTCGAACTGGCGCATTTCATTGTTAAGAGGGACCATTAATGGCCAAGCGCATCGGCATCTATCCGGGCACGTTCGATCCAATCACGCTGGGTCACATGGACATAATCGAGCGCGGCGCGAAGCTGGTCGACGAACTGATCATCGGCGTGACCACCAATATCGCGAAGTCGCCGATGTTCGATGACGACGAACGTATCGCCATGGTCGAACGCGAAGTTGCCGGCATCGCCAACCAGAGCATCCGTGTGGTCGGGTTCAATTCATTGCTGATGGATTTCGCCGACCAGATGAAAGCGGGCATCGTGATCCGCGGCATCCGCGGGGTGACCGATTTCGAATATGAATACCAGCTCACCGGGATGAACCGGCAGCTCAACGATCACATCGAAACGGTATTCCTGATGGCCGATGTCGAACTGCAGCCGATCGCCAGCCGCCTGGTAAAGGAAATCGCCTTCTACGGCGGCCCGATCGGCAAGTTCGTCACGCCTGCCGTGCGGCAAGACGTCGAGGCGCGAGTGAAGAAACTCGGCCCGCGCGGGGGCTGAGCTTCGCAGGCACCTATTCATTGAACGGACAGACGCCCCTCGCTAGGGGCCTGCAACCCAGGACATTGCCACGGAATGACGATGCTCAAGACTTCGCTTGCCCTTGCCGCCGCATTGGCGCTCGCTTCGACACCCTTCGCCGCCCAGGCGCAGGACGACGCCGCTGTCGACGCTGCCGCTACGGCGGAAACCGCTGCGGATACGCGGGTGTTTTCGCCAGTGAACTTCAATGTCGAAGAAGACCGCGAAAACATCCTGCTACTAGACCTGTCGAACGGCGAACGCGTCGCGATCCGGCTGAAGCCCGACTGGGCGCCCAACCATGTCGAACGCATCAAGACGCTGACCCGGCAGGGATTCTACGACGGGGTGATTTTCCACCGCGTCATCGACGGCTTCATGGCTCAGACCGGTGATCCCACCGGTACCGGCACGGGCGGATCGCAGCTGCCCGACATCGCGGAAGAGTTTCACGGCATGCCGCATGTCCGCGGTACCGTCTCGATGGCGCGCGCGGGCAGCCCCGACAGCGCCAACAGCCAGTTCTTCATCGTTTTCTATCCACGTTTCAACCTCGACCAGAACTACACCAACTTCGGGCGCGTGATCGCCAACATGCCCGCAGTCGATGCGATCCAGCGCGGCGAGCCGCCTGCGAATCCAACGCGGATCGTGCAGGCTTCGATCGCGGCGGACAACAAGCCGGTGCCGGCCATGACAGCTCCGCTGGTGCAGGACGAAGACATTTCGGCCAGCGATCTGAACGTGCCGCTCGGCAACTGACTTTCCATCGCGTCGCACCCGGACTAGGGGCGGCGCGATGAAAGTCGACCTTTTCGATTTCGAACTCCCGCCCGAGCGGATCGCGCTTCGGCCCGCGCGCCCGCGCGATGCCGCACGCATGCTCGTGGCGCGCGGCGCTGGCCCCTTCGAGGATCGCGGCGTGCGCGACCTGCCAGAGATGTTGCGGGCAGGCGACGTGCTCGTGTTCAATGACACCCGCGTCATACCTGCGCAGCTCGAAGGGCGGCGGGGAGAAGCCCGGATCGGCGCGACGTTGCACAAGCGAATCGACCTGCGACGCTGGCAGGCTTTCGTGCGCAATGCCAAGCGACTGCGGATCGGCGATGTCGTGGAATTCGGCGGCGGCGTGGCAGCGACCGCGCAAGACCGGCTCGAGGATGGTAGTTTCGTGTTGGCCTTCGCGGGCGAAGAGCCCGTCGAAATCCTGCTCGAACGCGCCGGACGTATGCCATTGCCGCCCTATATCGCCGGCAAGCGCGCCACCGATGCGCAGGACCGTGAAGACTACCAGACGATGTTCGCAGCCGAGGACGGCGCGGTTGCCGCACCGACTGCCGCGCTGCACTTTACGCCTGAACTTATCGGGGCGCTCGACGCTGCCGGGATCGGGCGCGAGACGCTGACATTGCATGTCGGTGCGGGCACCTTCCTCCCGGTGAAGGCTGACGATACCAGCGATCACGCGATGCACTCCGAATGGGGCCGGATCGAACCTGAAGCCGCGGCACGCCTGAACGCCGTGCGCGCGGCCGGCGGCAGGGTGATCGCGGTGGGGACGACCAGCCTGCGCTTGCTCGAAAGCGCGACGGGGGAAGACGGGATCATCGGTGCCTTCGCTGGCGATACCGATATCTTCATCACCCCGGGATACCGCTTTCGCGCGGTCGATGGCCTGATGACGAATTTTCACCTGCCGAAATCGACGCTGATGATGCTGGTGAGCGCCCTGATGGGCCGCGAACGCATGATGGACGCTTACGCACACGCCATCGACAGCGAATACCGCTTCTACAGCTACGGCGATTCCTCGCTGCTGCTGCCACACGACTGAGCGGACAAATTGCCGGTATCGAGCAGCCGCTCGATCAAAGCGTCGTCGGCGGGGATGCGCCCGTCGAGCATCAGCATGGCGATACCGTGCACCATTGCCCATGACTGCAGGGCGAGCGTTTCGGCGCCATCTGGATCGCCGACCAGCGCGCGTGAATTGGCTGTCAGCAATGCGTATGCTTCATCGGGTGTCGCCGATCCGTCCACCGGGTGGCCCTGGGTGAACATCAGCCTGAACAGGGCAGGGTGGGCCAGTGCAAAGCGGACGTAGGTCCGGCCTGTTTCGGTAAAACCTTGCGATCCACCGCCCGCACGTTCGGCGGCAGCGGCCTGTTCCTTGCCCAGCAGGTCCAGACCCGCGCGGGCAAGCGCGGCATCGAGTGCCTGCTTGTCGGGAAAGTGCCGATAGACTGCGGTCGCCGAGACCCCGACCACGCGCGCCAATTCGCGCAGCGAAGGCGCTTTGCCTTCGGCACCCTCGAGCGCGGCCAGTCCGGCTGCCAGCAAGGCGTCGCGCAGGTTCCCGTGATGATAGGCTTCGGGCGATGTTGACACTGTTATCATAACCTCTATGTTTACGGCGTTCACTTTAATCGGAGCGAGTCGGTCATGGCAAGTGTCGTCGAGAAAACCATCCGCAGGGCGGTTACGCCTGCCGTACAGGCAGTCGCCAGCATCAACCGGGCGCGCTTGCCCGGTCCGGGTGAAAACCCTTTCCTGCGGGGGATCCATACCCCGATGGCCGATGAGCTGACGCTCGCGAATCCCACCGTAACCGGAGCCATTCCCGCTGACCTCGACGGGCGGTATGTCCGCATCGGGCCAAATCCCTTCGGCAAGGCGGGGAAGGGCCATCACTGGTTCCTCGGCGACGGGATGGTTCACGGCGTCCGGCTGAAGGACGGCAAGGCCGAGTGGTACCGCAACCGCTTCATCCGTTCCGCAGAGCTCGAAGGCAAGGGCGGCCCGGCCGCGGTTGGCGGTCCGCGGCGCGGCTTCGGCGATACGGTCAACACCAATGTCCTCGATATCGGCGGCAAGATCATGGCGCTGGTCGAGGCCAACAGCTTCCCTGTCGAACTCGACGGCAATCTCGATAGCGTCGCCTATTCCGACTTCGGCGGCGGGCTGACCGGTTCCTTTACCGCGCACCCGCATCAATGCCCGGACACCGGCGAATACCACGCGATCTGCTACGATGGCCCGTCGCAAGATACCATCCGCCACGTCGCCATGGACCGCAGCGGCAGGGTGCTGAGCGAAACCGAGATCGCGGTAAGGCATGGCCCCTCGATCCACGACTGCGCACTGACCCGGAACTTCGTGGTCATCCTCGACCTGCCGGTGACCTTCTCGATGCAGGCGCTGATTGCGGGCCACAAGTTTCCCTATCGCTGGAACCGCAGCCACCGCGCGCGGGTCGGATTGCTGCCGCGCGGGGGTAGCAACAAGGATGTGGTGTGGCACGAGGTCGACCCCTGCTATCTCTTCCACGTCGGCAACAGTTTCGAAGACGAAACCGGTCGGGTGATCATCGACGTCTGCCCCTATGAAAACATCTTCGACGGCGAAATGCCCGGGCCATACGGCAAGCCTCTGGGGCTTGAGCGCTGGACGGTGGACGGACAGGGCGGGAAAGTCGTCCGCGACACGCTCGATACGGCGGGACAGGAATTCCCGCGACCGGACGAACGCTATTTTACCAAGGCGCATCGCTACCTGTGGGCGATCGGCATGCCCGCCGATGGCGATCTCGAATTCGTTGCGCCGATGCCGCTCTATCGCCACGACCTTGCCACCGGCGAACGGGTGCAGCGCGATTTCGGCGAAGGCCGCATTCCCGGTGAATTCGTTTTCGTTCCGCGCACGCCCGATGCTGCCGAAGGCGATGGCTGGATGATGGGTTATGTCATCGACCGCAACCGGCAGACCAGCGCGCTAGAGATCCTCGACGCGATGACGCTCGGTGTGGTCGGGACGGTCGAGATCCCGCACCTGATCCCTCCGGGCTTCCACGGCAACTGGATCGCCGCTAGCTAGGAGATGTGGAGCCGATTCTCGAACTCTCCGGCCTGTCGAAGGTCTATCCCGGCGGGCTGACCGCGCTCGACGATGTCGATCTTACCATCAACAAGGGCGAGGTCTTTGCTTTGCTCGGGCCTAACGGGGCCGGCAAGACCACGCTGATCGGGGCAGTATGCGGGCTCGTGCGCCCGACTTCGGGAAGTATTCGCGCTTTCGGGCACGATCTGGCGTCCGACTGGCGCCGCGCACGCAGTCGTATCGGCCTGGTTCCCCAGGAACTCAGCACCGACATGTTCGAACCCGTCCACCGCGCGGTAAGCTATTCGCGCGGCTTGTTCGGGCTTGCCCCCGACAGGGACCGGATCGAGGAAATCCTGCGGTCGCTCAGCCTGTGGAACAAGCGCGACGAGCGCATCATGGCCTTGTCCGGCGGGATGAAGCGCCGGGTGCTGATCGCCAAGGCTCTGGCGCACGAGCCGGACCTGCTGTTTCTCGATGAACCCACGGCAGGCGTCGATGTCGAGTTGCGCAAGGGAATGTGGGCGATCGTCGACACGATGCGCGAGCGCGGTGTCACGATCATTCTCACCACGCATTATATCGAGGAAGCCGAGCTGATGGCCGACCGTGTCGGCATCATTAATCGCGGCAAACTGCTGATGGTTGACCAGAAAGATGCGATGATGGCGCGGCTTGGCCGAACCGAAGCGCATATCACGTTGGCCAGGCCGCTTGCTGCCTTACCACCCGAAATCGCCCGCTTCCCGGTAGAACTCGAACCGGGTGGGGAAGTGCTGTGCTACCGCGGCGGCGACGGAACGGGGAAGGGCAAGGCCGAAGTGGCTGCGCTGACCAAGGCGTTGATTGCCGCGGACATCGATTACGTCGGCATCGACACACGCGAAAGCAGCCTTGAGGAAATCTTCGTTTCGCTGCTCGGTGAAGGGAAGGCAGCATGATCTCGTGGCGCTCGACCTGGTCGATCTACACCCGCGAACTGGTGCGCTTCCTGCGCACCGCCTTCCAGTCGGTGCTCGCGCCGGTACTTACCACATCGCTATATTTCATCGTCTTTGGCGCGGCGATCGGAGGGCGCATGCCTGATCTGGGCGGGGTGGATTACGGCGCCTTCATCATTCCGGGTCTGCTGATGCTCACCCTGCTGGGCGAAACGACCAGCAATTCCAGTTTCGGGATCTACATGCCGCGTTTCACCGGCACCATCTACGAACTGCTCAGCGCGCCTGTCGGAGTATCGGAGACGCTGCTGGGGTTCGTCGGTGCGGCAATGACCAAGAGCCTGCTGCTCGCCGCGATCATCCTGCTCACCGCGCGCCTTTTCGTCGATTATTCGATCGCGCACCCTGTGCTGGCGGTCTTCTATATCATGCTCGTCGCGGCGGCCTTCAGCCTGTTCGGGTTCATCCTCGGCATCTGGGCGGATAATTTCGAGAAGCTGGGCATCATCCCGATGCTGTTCCTCACGCCGCTGACCTTTCTCGGGGGGACGTTCTATTCGATCGATATGCTGCCCAGGCCGTGGGACACGATCGCGCTGGCCAATCCGATCGTCTACCTGGTCAGCGGCCTGCGGTGGACTTTCTATGGCCAGAGCGATGTGAACATCTGGATCAGCTTCGGCATAACGCTGGGTTTCCTGGCAATCTGCGTGGCCGTTATTGCGTTCATTTTCCGCACGGGATGGCGCCTGCGCGCGTGACATATTCCATCGATTGAAGGGTGGCGAGGCGCAAAACAAGGCGCTAGGCGCACCCGATGCGCTTCGCCCCGTTGATCTTTTCCGCCCTGCTGGGTTGTGCTGCGACTGCCGCGCAAGCTGAGCTTCCCGAAGGCGCACGCGCGATGATCGATGCAGCCATAGCCAGCGGCGACGAAAGGAAGGTCGCCACGGTGATCGGTCTCGCGCGCAGCACATGGCCCGAAGAACGCAGCACGATCGATGCGATTAACGACCAGTGGAAGATCACCCTGGCTGCGCGCCGCGCGGCCGAGGCCGAGGCGGAGCAAACCGCGCTGATCAACGCCGGCATGTTCGACCGTTGGAGCGGCGAGGGCGAACTGGGGGCTTTCCAGTCGAGCGGCAACACCGAGTCGGTCGGGGTGGCGGCCGCGTTGCGCCTTGATCGCGAGGGCATCGACTGGACCCATTCGATCAGATTGCGCGCGGACTACCAGCGGCAGAACGGATCGACCAGCCGCGAACAGTTCGCCGCATCCTACGAACCGCGCTGGCAGTTCGACGAGAACATCTTCGCCTATGGCCTGGCGCAATACGAACGCGACCGGATCCAGGGCTTCTCTTCGCGCTATTCGGTGTCGGGTGGTTTCGGTTATCGCGTTATCGATAATCCGAAGCTCAAGCTCTCACTCAAGGCAGGCCCTGCCTACCGGGTAACGGATTTTACAGACGGGACCAGCGCGGATCGGCTCGCGGGACTCGTCGGGCTCGATTTCGACTGGCAGATGCTGGACCGTCTCAAGCTGACCCAGGATGTCGAGGCACTGGCGGAAACGGGAGGCGAGGCAACGTTGATTTTCGATGGCGCGAACACCACGATCAATCTGGTGACCGGTCTCGATTTTCGCGTGAGCAACCGTCTGCGTTCGCGCCTTTCCTACAAGGTCGAGTACGACAGCAATCCGCCAGCGGGGTCGGAAGGCACCGACACGCTGACCCGTGCCACTCTCATCTACGGCTTCTGACCATGAGCGAACGTTTCGCATTCACCATCGACGCGACCGACGGGGCTGCGCGCACCGGGCGCATCGCCATGCAGCGCGGCACCATTCGCACGCCTGCCTTCATGCCGGTCGGTACTGCAGCGACAGTCAAGGCGATGAAGCCCGAAACCGTCCGCAAGACAGGAGCCGACATAATCCTCGGCAACACCTACCACCTCATGCTGCGACCCGGCGCCGAGCGGATGGCGAGGCTTGGCGGCCTGCACAAGTTCATGAACTGGCAACGGCCCATCCTGACCGACAGTGGCGGCTACCAGGTGATGAGCCTGTCCGAACTGCGCAAGCTCACCGAGAAGGGGGTCGAGTTCCGCAGCCACATCGACGGTTCCAAGCACATGCTTACGCCCGAGCGCAGCATGGAAATCCAGCGCATGCTGGGCAGCGACATCGTGATGGCGTTCGACGAATGCCCGCGCGCCGATCGGCCGCGCGATGAAATCGCCGCGAGCATGGAAATGAGCATGCGCTGGGCCCGGCGCAGCCGCGATGGGTTCGATGCGGGCGGCGAACACGCGCAGCGATCCGCATTGTTCGGTATCCAGCAGGGCGCGCTGGACGAGGAATTGCGCCGTATAAGCGCGGACAAGCTCACCGATATCGGTTTCGACGGCTATGCCATAGGCGGGCTGGCGGTCGGCGAAGGCCAGGAAGCGATGTTCGCCACACTTGACTTCGCACCCGGCCAATTGCCCGCCGACCGGCCCCGCTATCTGATGGGGGTCGGCAAGCCCGACGACCTCGTCGGTGCGGTAGAGCGCGGGGTGGACATGTTCGACTGTGTGCTGCCCAGCCGATCCGGGCGCAACGGACAGGCGTTTACCTGGAACGGGCCGATCAACCTGCGCAATGCGCGTTTTGCCGAGGACGAGGAGCCGCTCGACAGCCGCTGCACCTGCGATACCTGCGGGACTTACTCGCGCGCTTACCTGCACCATCTGGTGAAATCGCAGGAAATCCTCGGCGCGATGCTGATGACCGAGCACAACATCGCCTTTTACCAGCAGCTGATGCAGGCGATGCGCGATGCGATCGCGGAAGCGCGGTTCGCCCAGTTCGCGCGCGATTTCCGCCGCGACTACTTGCAGTGAGACGAACCGGCGATACCGTGCCGGTATGAGAAAAGGCCGCGCCGGTTCCGCTGCTCCCGCGACATGGGGGCTTTCCCCCAACCGCAAGGCAATGCCGCGTGAACAGAGCTATATTCTCGCCTTTGCCGGGCTGACGATCCTCGCCTGGCAGACCGGCTTCGGAACGCTTGCGCTGATGCCGTTCACGTTGTTGGCCACCTGGTTTCACGAAATGGCGCATGGGCTGAGCGCAATGGCGCTCGGCGCTGAATTCCATCGCCTCGTGATCTTCGCCAATGGCTCGGGTTTTGCCGAGTTCTCCGGCAGCATCAGCCGCCTCGGGCAGGCGGCCATCGCAGCGGCAGGGCTGCTGGGTCCCAGTGTCGCGGGCTGCCTGTTGATTGTCGCATCGCGCTCGCGGCGGGCCACGCAGCTGGCGCTGCTGGTTCTCGCATCGGCGCTCGCGATTTCGACGGCGGTGTGGGTGCGCTCGGTCGCCGGATGGGTGGTGCTACCGCTGTTCGCTGCAGCAGCTGGGTACATCGCGCTGCGCGGGAGTGCCAAATGGCAGCGGATCACGGCGGAATTCCTCGGGGTACAAGGCGTGGTGAGCGTCTATCAGGACTTTGGCTATTTGTTCAGCCCGGGCGGCACGGCCGGCGGCATGTCCGCGCGATCCGACACCGGCCTCATCGCCGACGCTTTGTTCCTGCCCGACTGGTTCTGGGGCGGCCTGATCACGCTGACGATCCTCGCCATGGTGTGGCTGTCGCTTCGATTTGCCAGCCGGTACTGACCGGGCAACAAAAAAGGCGGCCCCGTGAGGGACCGCCCTTTTGCTGTGTCGCTGCCGCTTGGGCTTAGCGTGAGTAGAACTCGACCACGAGGTTCGGTTCCATCGTGACCGGGTAGGGCACTTCGTCGAGCTTGGGCACGCGGGTGAAGGTCACCTTGTCGTTGCCATCGGGGCTGACGTAGTCGGGAATGTCACGCTCGGGCAGGCTCTGCGCTTCGATGACCAGCGCCATTTCCTGCGCCTTCTTGCCCAGCGAAACGACGTCGCCGACCTTGACGCGCGCCGAGGCGACGTTGGTCTTCACACCGTTGAGATAGATATGGCCGTGGCTCACGATCTGGCGCGCAGCGAAGATGGTCGGTGCGAACTTGGCGCGATAAACGACCATGTCGAGGCGCTGTTCGAGCAGGCCGATCAGGTTCTGACCGGTGTCGCCCTTGATCCGCGACGCTTCCATGTAGGTGCGCTTGAACTGCTTCTCGGTCACGTCGCCGTAATAGCCCTTGAGCTTCTGCTTGGCGCGCAGCTGGAGACCGAAGTCGCTCGTCTTGCTCTTGCGGCGCTGGCCGTGCTGGCCCGGACCGTAGGAGCGCTTGTTGACGGGGCTGTTCGGGCGACCCCAGATGTTTTCACCCATCCGGCGGTCGAGCTTGTACTTGGCGCGGGTGCGCTTCGTCATAGTCTTTCCTTCAATTTGCTGGGCCATCCCGTTGACGGCCATTCAACCCGGCATCGCACCGTCGTTCCTTCGACACGCTCAGGAGTTCGACGCGGCTACCGCTTCACCGGGGTGCGGAGCCAATTCGCGAAGGCGCGCTAGTAGCAATATGGCGCGGTTCGTCAAGCACGAAGATAGGCGCTCGACAAGCACCGGCAGGCGGGGCAGGGCGCATTGCCATGAACGACGATTTCAAGCTGCCTGAAAACTGCGCCGACATGCGTGATGTACGCGCCGGCGTCGATGCCACCGACCGCGAGCTGATGGAATTGCTCGACCGGCGGTTCGGCTACATGCGGGCGGCCGCGCGGATCAAGCCCGATCGGGCGATCGTGCGCGACGAAGCACGCAAGCGCGCGGTCATCGACAATGCGCGCCGCCACGCGCAGGACCGCTCGCTGCCGGCAGAGCCGATTGCGCAGATCTGGGAAATGCTGGTCGAGACGTCGATCGACTACGAACTGGCCGAATGGGACCGGATCAGGGCTTAGGTCCGCGCCCCAGCGACGACAGGACGCCGCGCAGCGTCCGCACCTCGAGGTGGTTCCAGCCGGGCTTGGTAAGCACCCCGCGCAAGGTCCGCCGGGTGGCTTCCGCGCGCGCCGCGGGCAGGAAATAGCCCTTGGGTTCGAGCATGGTTTCCAGATGCGCGATCAGCCCGTCGAGCTCTTCCTGCGGTGCAGGGGGGAGCAGCTCTTCCTGCGTGGGCTGCACCAGTTGCTCGTGCTTCGACCATTCATACGCGCACAGGATTACCGCCTGCGCCAGATTGAGCGATCCGAATTCCGGATTGATCGGCACCGTCAGGATCGCCCGCGCAAGCGCGACGTCCTCGGTTTCCAGGCCCGAGCGTTCTGGTCCGAACAGGATTGCACTGCGTCCCTGTGCGGCGGCCATTTCCTGGCTTGCTTCCTCGGGCGTGACGACCGGCTTGGTCACTCCGCGCTTGCGCACCGTGGTGGCGTAGACATGCGCGCAATCGGCCACCGCCTCCGCAGTGGTCGCAAAGACCTGTGCCCGGTCGAGCACGACATCGGCCCCGGCCGCTGCCGGACCCGCCGAAGGGTTGGGCCAGCCATCGCGCGGTTCGACCAGTCGCATCTCGGTCAGCCCGAAATTGAGCATCGCGCGGGCTGCCTTGCCGATGTTCTCGCCTAGCTGCGGGCGCACCAGCACAACGACGGGTTTGTGCGTGTCAGCCGCGTTCATTGGCGGCCGCTTCCTGCACCGTACTGGCAAATTCCTCGAAATCGCGCGCTTCGCTGAAGTCGCGATAGACCGAGGCGAAGCGGATATAGGCGACGCTGTCCAGGCCGCGCAGTCCGTCCATCACCATTTCGCCGATACGCTGCGAAGCAATCTCCGCCTCGCCCGCAGTTTCGACCTGGCGCTGGATCCCGCTGACCAGCTGGTCGATGCGTTCCTGCGGAACGTCGCGCTTGCGGCAGGCGAGCGCGATCGACTGTTCCAGCTTGCTACGTTCGAAGGGCTGGCGGCGGTCGCCCGACTTGACCACGGTGACCTCGCGCAGCTGGACCCGTTCGAACGTGGTAAAGCGCGCGCCGCAGCTCGAACATTGCCGGCGCCGCCGGATCGAGGTCGAATCCTCGGTCGGACGACTGTCCTTTACTTGGCTGTCGTCATGCGCGCAGAAAGGGCACCGCATTTACGGTCGGAGACGCTTGTAGAGCATGTATCCCGCGCCCGCGACGAGCCCGATCGGCCAGGTCACGACCGGCAGCAGGCCCCCTGCGATTGCGCCCACGGCAGCACCGGTCAGCACGGGTTTCGTCGAAGGGTGGTCGAGGCCCTTGCTAGCCATGTCCTTCACTTCGTGCTTCGCGTCGGAAAGCAGTTCGTGATCCTGATGTTTGGGATTATGGTCGTCCATCGCTTTTCTCCTCAGCGGCCGGGATAGACGGGGAAGGCAGCGCACAATTCGGCCACCTTGCCGCGCACCTTGTCTTCCACCTGCCCATCGCCTTCGGGGCCATTGCGCGACATTCCGTCCACCACCTCGCAGATCAGCGCGCCGATCGTCCGGAATTCCTCAGGGCCGAAACCCCGCGTGGTCCCTGCCGGTGTGCCGAGGCGGATACCGCTGGTCACAAAGGGGCTGCGCGTGTCGTAGGGAATGCCGTTCTTGTTACAGGTCAGCCATGCGCGATCGAGACCGGTTTCGGCGGCCTTACCGGTCACGTCCTTGGCCGTAAGATCGACCAGCATCGAATGGTTGTCCGTCCCGCCCGACACGACGCGCAGGCCATTGGCTTCGATGGCTTCGGCCAGAGCGCGGGCGTTTTCGACCACGCGCGCGGCGTAATCCTTGAAGTCCGGGCGCAGTGCTTCGCCAAAGGCGACTGCCTTGGCAGCCACGACATGCATCAGCGGGCCGCCCTGCATGCCCGGGAAAACCGCCATGTTGAACGGCTTGGTGAGTTCCTCGTCGTTCCACAGGATCACGCCCGAACGCGGCCCGCGGAGGGATTTGTGAGTGGTGCTGGTGACGACATGGGCATGGGGGAAGGGGTTGGCATGCGCGCCGCCCGCGACGAGCCCGGAGATGTGGCTCATGTCGACCATCAGGTAGGCCCCGACCTCGTCGGCCACCTTGCGGAAGGCTTTCCAGTCCCAGCTACGCGAATAGGCGGTGCCACCGGCGATAATGAGCTTGGGCTTGTGCTCCTTCGCCAGCGCCATCACTTCGTCCATGTCGATCAGCTCGTTATCCTGGCGCACGCCGTAGCTGACGGGGTTGAACCACTTGCCGCTCATGTTGACCGGCGATCCATGCGTGAGGTGACCACCCGAATTGAGGTCGAGACCCATGAAGGTATCGCCCGGCTGCAGCAGCGCGAGGAAAACCGCCTGGTTCATCTGGCTGCCCGAATTGGGCTGGACGTTGGCGAAATTACACCCGAACAACTTCTTCGCGCGCTCGATCGCCAGCGTTTCGATGACGTCGGCATAATCACAGCCGCCGTAATAGCGCTTGCCCGGATAGCCTTCGGCATATTTGTTGGTGAACACGCTGCCCGTGGCTTCGAGAACCGCGTTGGAGGCGATATTCTCGCTGGCGATCAGCTCGATCTTGTCCTGCTGACGCGCCAGTTCTTTACGGATCGCATTGTGGATCTCGGGATCGGCTTCCGCCAGCGTATCGTGCCAGAAGCGGTCCATGGGGTCGCGCGCGGTGTCTTGTGCCTGGGTAGCCATAGATCAGATGTCCGGGTTGGATAGCTTGTCGATGCGGCGCTGGTGGCGGCCGCCGGCGAAATCGGTTTCGAGGAAGGCGGACAGACACGCCTTGGCCATGTCGCTGCCGACGAGGCGGGCGCCCATCGCGATGCAGTTGGCATCGTTGTGTTCCCGCGCCAGCGAAGCGGACAACGGTTCGGAAACGAGCGCGCAGCGGATGGCGGGATGGCGATTGATGCTCATCGAGATGCCAAGCCCGCTGCCGCACAGGGCAACGCCGCGATCTGCGGTCCCACCGGCGACAACTGCGGCCAGCTTGTACCCGTAGTCGGGGTAATCGACGCTGTCGGCGGTATCCGGGCCGAGATCGGCGACCTCGTGACCCTGTTCGATCAACCAGTCGCGCAAATCGGCTTTCAGATCGAAAGCGGCGTGGTCGGAAGCAATGGCAATACGCATGCGCAGCCCCATAGTCGTTTCCGGTGCCGCTCGCCACCTCCTTGTGGCGGTTTGCCCACGCTCAGCTCCGGCTCGTCAGCCGCCCACTGCGATATTGCGGATGTCGGCGAGGACATAGGGTTTCGTCAGCGTGGTGACATGCGCCAGTTCTTCGGGATGTTCGGCATCGCCATAGCCGCTGGCGAAGACGAATCGTACGCCCTTGCTCCCCAGCCGGAAGGCGATCGGGTAGCTTTTCTCGCCATGCAGGTTGATATCTAGAATGGCGAAATCGAACACCCCTGCTTCGGCCTGGTCGAGACCTTCCTCGAGCGAACCGACTGCGACCACATCGGCGCCGTCCTCGAGCAGCATGTCCTCGAGCGCAAACGCGATGATGGGTTCGTCTTCGACGACGAGGATCCGTTTGCCACTCAGAGGCATAGTTTGCCCTCGAGCCGGCAATGCAGCCCGTCCGCCAGATATTCGATCGTTGTCTGGCTACCCGGTGTTCCCAGCCCGCGCTGGATGAGTCGCGAACCGAAACCCGTGCGATCCGGCGTTGCGACTGAAGGACCACCGCTTTCGCGCCAGTCGAGGATGAGCGTGCCGCCATCTTCGCCGGCTTCGAACGACCATCGAATGTCGACCGAGCCATCGTCGGTGGAAAAGGCACCGTATTTCACGGCGTTGGTCGACAGTTCGTGGATGACCATCGACAGCGCAACGGCGGGTTGCGGTTCCAGCCTGATGTCTGGTCCGTCGAGCGTGTAGCGCGATTGCTGAGTCCCGGCCGTCGCCTCGAGCGCGCCGCGCACGATTGTTCTGAGGTCGGCAGATTCCCAGCGCCGCTCGGTCAGCAGGCTGTGCGCACTGGCCAGCGCGGCGAGCCGCTCGACAAAGATATCGAGTTGGGGGTTCTGCTTGTCCCCTTTGAACGACTGCTGGGCCAGCCCCTGGACGACGGCCAGCGTGTTCTTCACGCGGTGGTTGAGTTCGTTGATCAGGATGCGCTGGCTGTCTTCAGCCAGCACTTCCTCGGTCACGTCATACCCTTGGACTAGAACCCCGTCGAAGCGATCCGGGCCGCTGATGGGCTGGAAAATGAATTCAAGATGCCGTTCGCGCAACTCGTCATGCTCGCCGCTTTTGAGCATGACCTTTTCCCGGCGCCCGAAATAGGGTTCGCCGGTCTCCATGACCTTGTCGAGGATGTCGACGAAACCCTGTTCGGCGATCTCGGGCAGGGCTTCTGCGACGCTCTTTCCGTCGAGGTCGCGCTCGCCGATCAGCCGGCGATAGGCTGCATTAGACATGACGAAACGATGTTCCGGTCCGGCGAGCACGGCGACGAAGCCGGGCGCTTGTTCCAGCAAGGCGCGCAATCGCTCGAGCTCCTTCGTTGCGCCGCGCCAACGCTGTTCGACCGCTTCGGCGCGGCGGACCACGCTCGCCGTGTCGCGCTGCTCGATCTTGGTGATCTGAACCGGGTGCTGGAGGATGTATCGGACCGCCCCGCTGTCGTCGAGGATCGGCACCTGGGTCGTGCTCCAGATGTGCGCGTCCATACCGCCCGAGGCGTTGGGAATATCGTATTTGAGATGGGCGATCTCGTCAGGTTCGCCCGTCTCTAGCACGCGCTCGAAAGACGATTCGATAAGGTGATGGCTTTCGCCCGCGCCGGGAAAGGCGTCGAACACGTGGCTGCCCGCAATATCGTCCAATTCGCGGCCTACGGCTGCGAGATACGCATGATTGGCCCAGCTTATGCGCAACTCGGCATCGAGCAGCAGATAGGGGTTGGGAGAGTGCTCGAACACCCGCCTGAAATCAATGGACCCGTCCGACATCGGCATCTTTCGAGCGCCGGTCGATCCCCCGACCGTGGCCCCATTTGTTTTTCCCCTCATTGCGCCTGAAAGCATAGGGCGCCATGCGGTTCCCGCCTGTCGGAAATATTTGTTCGGGGCACTATGAGGCACACGCGCAGCCGCTGGCCGCGCGTGTGCTTACTGGTCAAGGAACGAGCGCATCTTGCGGCTGCGGCTCGGGTGCTTGAGCTTGCGCAGCGCCTTCGCCTCGATCTGCCGGATACGTTCACGGGTAACCGAGAACTGCTGGCCGACCTCCTCGAGCGTATGATCGGTGTTCATGCCGATACCGAACCGCATGCGCAGCACACGTTCTTCGCGCGGGGTCAGGCTGGCCAGAACCCGGGTCACGGTTTCTTTGAGGTTCGCCTGGATCGCGGCATCGACGGGGATGATCGCGTTCTTGTCCTCGATGAAATCGCCGAGATGCGAATCTTCCTCGTCGCCGATCGGCGTCTCGAGGCTGATCGGTTCCTTAGCGATCTTCATCACCTTGCGCACCTTCTCGAGCGGCATCGAGAGTTTCTCGGCCATCTCTTCGGGTGTCGGTTCGCGGCCCTGATCGTGGAGGAACTGACGGCTGCAGCGCACCAGCTTGTTGATCGTTTCGATCATGTGCACTGGAATGCGGATCGTACGCGCCTGGTCGGCGATCGAGCGGGTGATCGCCTGACGGATCCACCAGGTGGCATAAGTGCTGAACTTGTAGCCGCGGCGGTATTCGAACTTGTCGACCGCCTTCATCAGGCCGATGTTGCCTTCCTGGATCAGGTCGAGGAACTGCAGGCCGCGGTTGGTGTATTTCTTGGCGATCGAGATCACGAGGCGCAGGTTCGCCTCGACCATTTCGCGCTTGGCGATCCGCGCTTCGCGTTCACCCTTCTGGACCTTGGTCACGATGCGCCGGAATTCTTCCAGCGCCATGCCGGTCTGGCTGGCGATATCGGAAATCTCGGTCCGGATACGCTCGACCGCGTCGGCTTCCTTCTCGGCGAAGGCCGCCCACTTCTTGTCCTTCTTGGCGCGCTCCTTGAGCCACGCATCGTCGAGCTCATTGCCGATATAGGCATCGAGGAAATCGACCCGCTTGACCTTGTGACGCTCAGCCAGACGCAGCATCTGGCCGCCCAGCGCGGTCAGCCGGCGGTTGAAGGCATATAGATTGTCGACCAGGAATTCGATCTTGGTCGCGTGGAACTGCACGCTTTCGACTTCCGCGGTCAGCTGCTCGGACAGCGCCTCGTACTTCTTTTCCTTGGCCGCGGTGAAGGTCTCGCCGCGGGCCATCAGATCGACGCGCTCGTTTTGAAGCTTTTCGAACTTGCCGAACAAGTCGGTGATCCGGGCAAAGCGTTCGATCGCGTCGGGCTTCAGCGCGGCTTCCATCTGAGCAAGGGACATGGTGTTGTCCTCTTCCTCTTCGTCGTCGCGCTTTGACGAACCTTCCTCGCCGTCTTCGCCTTCCTCGTCCGAATCGTCCTCGTCGTCGTCACGGATGGTCGGACCGGCGGTCTCTTCCGAGATCTCGCCGTCATCGTCTTCCTCTTCCTCCGCCATCTTCTCTGGCGGGGGTTCCTTTGACAGCATGGCATCGAGATCCAGAATCTCGCGCAGCTGCATCTCCTCGGCATTGAGCGCTTCGGACCACTGGATGATGGCGTGGAAAGTGATCGGGCTCTGGCAAAGGCCCATGATCATCATGTCCCGGCCGGCCTCGATCCGCTTGGCGATGGCGATTTCGCCCTCGCGGCTCAGCAGCTCGACCGCGCCCATTTCGCGCAGATACATGCGCACCGGATCGTCAGTGCGTTCGCCGGTGGCAGCCTTCTTGACTGCGGGCTTTGCCGCGGTCTTGGTGTCCTTCTTGGCGCTGGCCGCCAGTTCTTCGACTTCGTCGGCTTCCTCGGCAGCGGCCTCGGCTTCCTCGTCGCTTTCGACGATCTGCACGCCCATGTCGGACAGCGCGGACTGGATATCCTCGATCTGGTCCGAACTCATCTCGCCCTGGGGCAGCGCATCGTTGAGCTCGTCGTAAGTGACGTAACCCTTGCGCTTTGCCTTGGTGATAAGCTTCTTGACCGATGCCTCGTTGAGATCGATCAGGGGAGCGTCGCCGTCGTCCTTGGTCTTCGACTTGGTGGCCATGAGGTAATTCAGTCCAGTCTTGTCTTGCCCTTGGGCCGCGCACCCGTGGGGATCATGATTCCGATTCGTCGGCCGCTGCAGCCTTCCTGCGACCAAAACGCTTCAACCGCTCGTTAAGGGCCAACAACCGCTCGCGCAATCGGGCCTGTTCGGCGATGGAGCCTTCAGGATCGCGTTCGAACCGCGCTGTAGCCGCCGAAAGGGCGGATTCCAGCGCCGGCCTTTCGACCAGCAACGACACGGCTTCGGCCAGATCCTCGCGCGCATCATCCGGGTCGGTGCCTTCATCGAGGAAGGCGAACAAGGTTTTTTCCGGTGGGGCGGGTAGGCCTGTTTCAAGCGATATGGTCGATTGCGCGGACAAATCAAGCGCCTCGGCAGCTTCAAGCAGCGAATCGATGGCGGGACCGACATTTGGATCACGCCGTGCCAGTTCCGAAAGCGTGTCTTCATGGCGCATGATCTGGTCGGGAAAACGCACCAGACCGGCGATCACCGCCCGGGTCAACGCGTCGCGTGCGCCGCCCTGCATCGCGCGGATCAGCCGCTCGCGCGCCTCGGGTGCCAGCGTCGGGGCTGCCGGCTTGAAGCCGGACTTCTTCCAGTCCCCCCGCGGCCGCGCTTCGCGCGGGGGGCGCGGCGGAAAGGCGAAGGCGGAAAAGCGCTCGAGCAATTCCCGCTTGTACAGCGCGCGGATATCGGGGTGCTGGATGCTGTCGACATGGTCGAGCAGCCTCGCCTTCAGCCCGGCCTTGTCTTCGGGCGAATTGAGGGGCGAGGCCGCGCGTTCGAATTCCCACAGCGTGTCGAGCAGGCTGTCGGGCTGCGCCAGCAGCGCCTCCATCGCCTCGGGGCCCTTGTCCTTGATCAGGTCATCGGGATCCATCCCCGTGGGCAGGCGCACGATAGCCAGCGAATGCGCCGGGCGCAGCATGGGCAGCGCCCGCGCTATGGCGCGCATTGCGGCGCGCTGTCCGGCATTGTCGCCATCGAAACACAGGATCGGGCGCTCGACCTGCCGCCACAGCAATTCGATCTGGTTTTCCGTAAGCGCGGTCCCCAGCGGGGCGACCGCCTCGCGGATGCCTGCATGGGCCAGCGCGATCGCATCCATATAGCCCTCGACCACGATCATTCGCCCGCTTTGCCGCGCGGCGGGGGCAGCGCGGTGCAGATTGTAGAGCGTGCGGCCCTTGTCGAACAACGGCGTGTCGGGACTGTTGAGATATTTGGGGGCGCTGGGGTTGGCCTCACTGCCGAGAATGCGGCCGCCAAAGGCAATGACCCGGCCGCGTGCATCGTGAATCGGCAGCATCAGCCGGTTGCGGAAGCGGTCGTAGGGATCCTTGCCTTCGACCTCGATCCGCATGCCGGCTTCGCTCAGCATGGCTTCATCGAACTGTCCAAGCGCGCGTTTGAGCGCCTGCCGGTCGCCCGGGGCGTAGCCGAAGCCGAATTCGCGGATCGTCGCGTCCGAAAATCCGCGCCGGGACAGATAGGCACGTGGCTGCGACCCGTCGGCACCGCGCAGATTGCCTTCGAACCAGACCTGCGCCGCGGCGGTCACATCGTGCAGGCTGGCGCGCTTTTCCGCGCGCTGGGCGGCGCGCGGATCGGGGGCGGGGACTTCCATGCCCGCTTCGGCCGCCAGTTCCTTCACCGCGTCCATGAACGGGAGGCCGCGCTGGTCGGTCAGCCAGCGGATCGCATCGCCATGCGCTTCGCAGCCGAAGCAGTGGTAGAAGCCCTTCTCGTCATTGACGTAAAAGCTCGGCGTCTTTTCGTTGTGGAACGGGCAGCAGGCCTTGAATTCGCGCCCGGCCTTGGTCAGCCGCAGGGTGCGACCGATCACCGCGGACAGCGTGGTCCGCATGCGCAATTCGTCTAACCATTGGGGTGACAGGGCCATGAAGGCGCTATCCTACTGCAGCCCGGCGTATACCGCTAGCGCGCGGCCGAACCCTCCACAGGCTTCTCTTCGGGCGGGAAGGGGCCGGTGGCAGCGATCTGTTCGCCATCCATTTCCAGCAGATAGGCCTCTGCCGGGCCTTGCGGTGCCATGGTCGAACGCCACCACAGCGTGACCGTGCCGCCGGGTCGCCAGCCGGGGCCGCGGGCGACGCGCCAGATCAGATTGCCATTGTCGTTGATGATCGAAATCGCGTCGGGATCGCCCAGCGCGGCTTCGGCCTCGGCGGTCGAATAACCGACCGACTGGGTGAACCCGCTCACCTTTCGCGTCGTGCGGAACAGCGTCGGCGGGGCCTCGCCGGTGGCAGGCGCATCGATGGCCTCGTCCGCGCCCACGTCGTCGATTTCGGCCAGAGTGACCTTGTGGACATAGGTATAGACCGTGTCGTCCGGCAATTCGCCGGGGTTGCAGGTCTCGATGCCTTCCGGACACGCGACATAGCTCACCAGCGTGCCCACCTGGCGGGTGCCGTTGCTGAGAGCGGTTTCGATCTCCGCGCCCTGGGGGCCGACGATGCGCGCGCCCAGCGTCGACAGGTCGAGATCGGCACCGATCAGCGTGCGCGGCGCGGCTACGGTGGGCGTGGGGGTCGGCACGGGCTCGGGCTCGCTGGACCCGCAAGCCGCCAGCACCATGCATGCCAGCGGTGCCGCGAAATTCTTCAGTCTGGTCAAGCGATCAATCCTCTGATCCGTCGAGTGATGGCGACAGGCAGGCGTTGACTGCGTCGGGTGCCGTAGCGGGATAGGGACCGCTGCCGGTCGCGGGGGTGTAATTGGCGAGAATGGCATAGGCCGGTGCGGGCCCCGCGGGCGGCACGGTCGATTGCCACCAGAAGGTCAGCGGTTCGGCCTGTTCCCACTGGTCGCCGCCGTCGCCTGCGCTGACCGTCCATACCAGCGCGCCTTCGTCGCAGGTGATGACGACGTCCGCTTTCATGCCGATCGCGGCCAGCGCTTCATCCTTGGAATAGCCTGCCGCGCCAGTGAAACCGGTCGCCGGCTGCGTCATGCGGAAGGACGTTGCACGTTCGACATCGGACGAATCGTTGGCTTCGCCGCTGCCGGTGCCCGCTTCATTGTCCTCGCCGGGGAATACGACGTGGACATAGGTATAGACGGTCCCCTCCGGCGCGGTCTGCGGATCGCACACTGCCATTGCAGCGGGGCATGCGACGAAGCTGCGCATGTCGGCGAAATTGCCTTCCGCGTTCGAAAGCGCGCTTTCCACTTCCTCGCCCTGCGGCCCGGCGATCTTGGGGCCGAGCGCAAGGTCGAGGAAATCGCCCGCTTCGATATTGCGCGCCAACGCCTGCGCCTCGACGTCGCTGCGCGCCGTTTCGAGGTCGGTGGGCGGTTCGTCCGCGCCGCCGCAGGCGGACAGCGCCACCGCCAGCGGCAGGGCGAGAAACAATCGGTTCATGACAGCGCTTCCTTTACCAGCCCGCTGGCCTTGCTCATGTCGAGAGTAGCGCCGTGACGGGCTTTGAGTTCCCCCATCACGCGGCCCATGTCCTTCATCCCCTCCGCGCCGAGGTCGGCCTTGATCTGCGCGATCGCGGCGCGCGTTTCATCCTCGCTCATCTGCTGGGGAAGGAATTCCTCGATCACCGCCAGCTCGGCCTTTTCCTTCTCGGCCAGTTCGGTGCGGCCGCCGTCTTCGTACATTTCGATCGATTCGCGGCGCTGCTTGGCCATCTTCATCAACACGTCGGTGACCATGGCGTTATCGTCGGGCTTGCTGTCCGCGGTGCGCAATTCGATGTCGCGGTCCTTGATCTTGGCGCCGATCAGGCGGAGCGCGGCCGTGCGTTCCTTGTCCTTGGCCTTCATCGAGGTAACGGTTTCGGACTGGATTTTCTCGCGGAGCATGGGGCCTCTATGCGCTGGACTGTGGATGGTTCATATGTCCTGTAGAACAAGCTGCCGCAAAGCCAAGTGTTGCGCTTGACGGAACGGCTGCGCGTCTCTAGCGGCTGAGGCTTAGCAACATCGCTGGAAAACTTTTACCCGGAGTGCCCATGGCCCTGTCCGCATCTTCGCACGCGCAACCCTCAGGCGCGACGGGAGTCCTCGTGCTGGGTGACGGCACCGTCATCTGGGGCAAGGGGTTCGGTGCCACCGGTAGCGCGGTGGGCGAAGTCTGCTTCAACACCGCGATGACCGGCTATCAGGAAGTGATGACCGATCCGTCCTACGACAGCCAGATCGTCACCTTCACCTTCCCGCATATCGGCAATGTCGGCGCGAACGAGGAAGACCACGAAAGCCGCGGCCTCGGAGCGGTGGGCTGCGTGGTGCGGCAGGAAGTGACCCCGCATTCGAACTTCCGTGCGCAGAACGAATTCGTCGAATGGATGAAGGATCACGGCAAGATCGGCCTGTCGGGCGTCGACACACGCGCGCTGACCCGCCGCATCCGCATGGCCGGCGCGCCCAATGCGGTGATCGCGCACAGCCCGCGCGGCGAATTCGACCTTCCGGCGCTGAAGGCACAGGCCGCCGAATGGAGCGGGCTCGAGGGGCTCGATCTCGTCCCCGGCGTGACCCGCGACGCCAATGAAGACTGGACCGGCGGCCACTGGCAGCTGGGCTTCGGCTATGGCGAAGCCAAGGCCACCAAGCCGCACGTCGTTGCGATCGACTACGGCGCCAAGGACAACATCTTCCGCAACCTCGTGCAGGCAGGGGCTAAGGTGACCGTCGTGCCCGCGCGCACCACGCTCGACGAAGTGCTCGCGCTGCAGCCGGATGGCGTGTTTCTCTCGAACGGGCCGGGCGATCCGGCGGCGACGGGCGAATATGCCGTGCCGGTGATCAAGGGCCTGCTCGAACGCGACGTGCCGCTGTTCGGCATCTGCCTCGGCCACCAGATGCTCGGCCTTGCAGCAGGCGCGAAGACCGCCAAGATGTTCCAGGGCCACCGCGGCGCCAACCACCCCGTCCAGCGTGTCGGGGAAGGGTGGGGCGAGAGCACCGGCCTCGTCGAGATCACCAGCATGAACCACGGCTTCGCGGTCGATGGCGAGACCCTGCCCGAAGGCGTGGAGCAAACCCACGTCTCGCTGTTCGACGGCACCAATTGCGGCATCGCGATCACGGGTAAGCGGGCGTTTGGCGTGCAGTACCACCCCGAAGCGAGCCCCGGGCCGCAGGACAGCTTCTACCTGTTCGAGAAGTTCGTGGGGATGCTGAGGTGAGTGAGACTTACTCGTCCTACAAGCGCGATCTTCTGGTTGCGTTGCTGGAAGAAGAGGATCGAAAGGCGGCTTCCCCTGTCGACGTTGCAAACGCCTGTGACGCAGCGGGGTTGATGTTCAACGAAGAGTTTGTCGTTCGTTTCATCAATCAAGAACGTGGCGTTCTCGGTGAGGGTGCTGGGGTGCTCGATTTTTACAGTTTCGAACTGAATTCGACTGGCCGCAATCTAGCCGATCAAATCAGCAAAAGTCGCGGTCCGAAGTCTTTAATTGAGCGAATTACTTCGGAAACAAGCCAGCGCCTCATAAATGCTTTGAACTTTGGCGTAGCCGTACTCGCGCTAGTGATTGCAGCAATAGCTCTCTGGAACACATAATGCCCAAACGCACTGACATCTCCTCGATCCTCGTCATCGGCGCTGGTCCGATCATCATCGGCCAGGCCTGCGAGTTCGACTATTCCGGCACGCAGGCGATCAAGGCGCTGAAGGAGGAGGGCTACCGGGTCATCCTGGTCAACTCCAACCCCGCCACGATCATGACCGATCCGGAAATGGCCGACGCGACCTATGTCGAGCCGATCACGCCCGAGATCGTCGCCAAGATCATCGAGAAGGAACGCCCCGACGCGGTGCTCCCCACGATGGGCGGGCAGACCGCGCTCAACTGCGCGCTGGCTTTGTTCAACGACGGCACCTTCGAGAAATACGGCGTGCAGATGATCGGCGCGGATGCCGATGCGATCGACAAGGCCGAGAACCGCCAGCGTTTCCGCGAGGCGATGGACAAGATCGGCCTCGAAAGCGCACGCAGCGGCGTCGCCACCACGGTCGACGAGGCCTATGCGGTGCTCGAACGCACCGGCCTGCCGTCGATCATCCGCCCCAGCTTCACGCTGGGCGGGACCGGCGGCGGCATTGCCTACAACAAGGCCGAGTTCGAACGGATCGTCCGCGACGGGCTCGATGCCTCGCCCACCACCGAAGTCCTGATCGAGGAATCGCTCCTCGGGTGGAAGGAATACGAGATGGAGGTGGTGCGCGACCGCAAGGACAATTGCATCATCATCTGCGCGATCGAGAATGTCGATCCGATGGGGGTGCATACCGGCGACAGCATCACCGTGGCGCCCGCGCTGACGCTGACCGACAAGGAATACCAGATCATGCGCACCGCCAGCATCAACGTGCTGCGCGAGATCGGTGTCGAAACCGGCGGGTCGAATGTCCAGTTCGCGGTCAATCCCGCCGACGGTCGCCTGATCGTTATCGAGATGAACCCGCGCGTGTCGCGTTCCTCCGCGCTGGCATCGAAGGCGACCGGCTTCCCGATCGCACGCGTCGCTGCCAAGCTGGCGGTCGGCTACACGCTCGACGAGATCCAGAACGAGATCACCGGCGCAACTCCGGCCAGTTTCGAACCGACGATCGACTATGTCGTCACCAAGATCCCGCGCTTCGCATTCGAGAAGTTCAAGGGATCGAAGAACGAGCTGTCGACCGCGATGAAATCGGTCGGCGAGGTCATGGCGATCGGCCGCTGTTTCGCCGAATCGATGCAGAAGGCGCTGCGCGGGCTCGAAACCGGGCTCGACGGGTTCAACCGCATCACCGAATTCGAAGGCGTCAGCCGCGAGGTCATCACCGCCTCGCTGTCAAAGCGGACGCCCGACCGCATCCTCAAGATCGCGCAGGCCTTCCGCGAGGATTTCACCGTCGAGGAAATCGCCCGGATCACCGGTTTCGACTCGTGGTTCCTGCGCCAGATCGAAGCGATCATCTACGAAGAGAAGATGATCGCGCACAATGGCCTGCCCAATACGGCGGACGAAATGCGCCGGCTGAAGGCGATGGGCTTCTCCGACAAGCGCCTGGCCACGCTGGCGGTCCGCTCGGTCGGTGTGGCCGGCGGGCTCGGCGAGACGCAGGCCAAGCGTTCGGGGCTGCTGCATGACGCGCTGCGCGCCATGGCGGGCGCAACCAGCGAGCAGGAAGTGCGCGACCTGCGCCGCAAGCTCGGGGTCTATCCGGTGTACAAGCGGATCGACAGCTGCGCCGCCGAATTCGAGGCGATCACGCCCTACATGTACTCGACCTATGAAGCGCCCAGCTTCGGCGAGGCCGAGGACGAGGCGATGCCGTCCGACCGCAAGAAGATCGTGATCCTGGGCGGCGGACCCAACCGCATCGGGCAGGGTATCGAGTTCGACTATTGCTGCGTCCACGCCTGTTTCGCACTGGCCGAGGCCGGGTTCGAAACCATCATGGTCAATTGCAATCCGGAAACCGTCTCGACCGATTACGACACTTCCGACCGGCTCTATTTCGAACCGCTGACAGAGGAAGACGTGCTCGAGATCATGCGCGTCGAGATGTCGAAGGGCGAAGTGGTCGGCGTCATCGTCCAGTTCGGCGGGCAGACCCCGCTCAAGCTGGCCGCCGCGCTCGAACGCGAAGGCATTCCGATCCTCGGCACTTCGCCCGATGCGATCGACCTTGCCGAAGACCGCGAACGCTTTGCCAAGCTGATCAACAAGCTCAAGCTCAAGCAGCCGATGAACGGCATCGCCAAGAGCCGCGACGAGGCCGCCGCGGTCGCGGCGCGGATCGGCTATCCCGTGCTGCTGCGCCCGAGCTACGTGCTCGGCGGCCGCGCGATGGAAATCGTCGACAGCGAAGCGCAGCTTGACGACTACATCGCCACGGCGGTCAATGTCAGCGGCGACAGCCCGGTGCTGGTCGACCAGTATCTGCGCGATGCGATCGAATGCGATGTCGATGTGGTCGCCGACGGCACCGAGGTGCGGATCGCCGGCGTGATGCAGCATATCGAGGAAGCCGGGGTCCATTCGGGCGACAGTGCCTGCACGCTGCCGCCTTACAGCCTGCCCGCTGAGATTATCGGGGAGATGGAACGCCAAGCTACCGAACTGGCGGTGGCGCTGAGTGTACGCGGCCTGATGAACGTGCAGTTCGCGGTCAAGGATGGCGAGGTTTACCTGATCGAGGTCAACCCGCGCGCCAGCCGCACCGTGCCCTTTGTCGCGAAGGCGATCGGCCGGCCCATCGCCAAGGTCGCGGCGCGCGTCATGGCGGGCGAGCCGCTGAGCGCGTTCGAACCGTTCGATCTCAACCCGGACCACATGGCGGTCAAGGAAGCGGTGTTCCCCTTCGCGCGCTTCCCGGGGGCGGACCCCGTGCTGTCGCCCGAGATGAAATCGACCGGCGAAGTGATGGGGATCGACCGCGGTTTCGCGGCGGCCTTCCTCAAGTCGCAGCTGGGTGCAGGCATGACACCGCCGCAGTCGGGCACGTTGTTCGTATCGGTCAAGGATACCGACAAGCCGCTGATCGTGCCGGCAGTGCGCACGCTGCTGGACAAGGGCTTCCGCGTCATCGCCACCGACGGCACGCAGTCCTATCTCGCGCAGCAGGGCGTGGACGTCGAACTGGTCAACAAGGTGGCCGAAGGGCGCCCGCATGTGGTCGACACGATTATCGACGGCGATGTGCAGCTGATCTTCAACACCACCGAGGGGTGGCAATCATTGCTCGACAGCAAGTCGATCCGCGAAGCCGCGCTGGAAAAGAAGCTGCCCTATTACACCACCGCCGCTGCCTGCCTTGCCGTTGCACAGGCGATAGCAGAGGTTTCGCCCGACCAGCTTGAAGTGCGTTCGTTGCAAGACTATTATAGCTGACGAAGAACACGCGTATTCCTCCTCATATTCGAACCGGCCGGGTTCCGCACGCTGCGGGCCGCGGTAGGATTGTCGGGAAGGAATGCTGGAACAGGAAGGACACAAGCCCATGGAAAAAGTGCCGATGTTGGCCGAGGGCTATGAAAAGCTGACTGCAGACCTCAAGGTCCTGCGCGCCGAGCGCCCGTTGATCGTCGATGCGATCGAGGAAGCGCGGGCGCATGGCGACCTGTCGGAAAATGCCGAATACCACGCGGCCAAGGAACGACAGGGCCAGGTCGAGGCGAGCATTTCCGATATCGAGGACAAGGTCAGCCGCGCGCAGATCATCGATCCGGCGACGCTCTCGGGCGATCGTGTCATCTTCGGTGCCACGGTGACGCTGCTGGACGAGGACGAAAAGCCGATCAGGTACCAGATCGTCGGCCAGACCGAGGCCGATGCGGGGAAGGGCCGCATCAGCTACAATTCGCCCATCGGCCGCGCGCTGATCGGCAAGCAGCTCGGGGAAGAGGTCGAAGTGACCGTGCCCTCGGGCGAAAAGTTCTACCTGATCGAGAAAATCGAGTTCATCTGAGCGTCTTTTCCATCGCCCAATTGTGGATCGGGACATCCCGGCCCTCATGGGCGATGGCGAATTCTCGCTTTTTCGTCGCCGCATAGCCTGCGCGGGCGAAAACGGGGCGCGCAAGATCGCTCGCCTCGGTGTAGAGGCGGCTGAACTCCTCGCGCCGGGCATGCGTTTCGGCCGCGGCAAGCAGTTGCGTGGCAAGTCCGCACCGCGTGTGATCGGGATGGATATAAAGATGGTCGACATGACCATCGGGTTCCATCAGCAGATACGCGACCGGCAGATCGGCGGGATCCGCGGCCACGAAGATCACATTGCCTGCCGCCGCGCGCTGGCGGTACTGCGCGGCCACGGGATGCCGCGCCGACCAGGCAGCGACCTGTTCGGCGGAATAGGCGGCAGGGCCGATCCGGGTGATCGCAGCCGTCAGTATCCCGGCCAGCGCTTCGGCATCGTCATCGCGGTAAGGCCTGACGACATGGGCCATCGCGTAATCAGGCGCCGGGATCGAGCAGCTTGTGCAGGTGGACGATCACATACTTCATTTCGGCGTCGTCCACGGTGCGCTGCGCGTTCGAGCGCCACGCTTCGACCGCGTTTTCATAGGTGCTGTACACACCCGCGACATGCAGACTCTCGGGATCGGTGAAGGTCACGCTGCGCGGGTCGGACACACGGCCGCCCATGACGAGGTAGAGCGTCTGTTTGCTCTCTTTTTCTTCCATGGCTGTTTCTTTCTCGATGGGGAGGGAGGAATGCGTGCCGCACATAGCGAAAGCGGCGCGACAGGCAAGCCCGGCGCGCCGCTACGGCATCGGTTTGTTTCACGCGATCAGTGGGTGATGCGCGTCCGCAACGAACGGTAGGCGCGGCTTCCCTTGCGGCCGGCCTTGCGGCTCGACGCGCGCAGCGCGTCGCCGGCAACATCGAGCTTGTAAGCGGCGTCGCGGCGCAAACCACGCGCGGTGGTCGCGGTGCTTTCGCCGAGGTCTTCGATCCGGTCCCCGGCATATTGCGCTCCATCGAGCACTCCGTCGACCATCCGCGCGCCATAGGCGAGGGCGGTGTCGGCCGCGAGCGCCGCGAAGGCACCGCCGCGCCGCCCGATCCGGCGGCCCGGACGCGTCATCGCGCCAATTGCGAGGCCGGCAAGCAGTACCCCGCCGACGACTGCAAAGGGATGCTTCTTGGTGAATTCCATTGCGCTATCGGCAGCATACTTGGCCTGTTCGGCCAGCGTGCGTTCCTCGTTGCGCTGTTCGCCTGCTTCGATGCGTTCGCGCAGCTTTTCGCGCTTCTGTTCATCGGTCAGCTTGCTGTCCGCGCTGATGGGCGTGACGTTGTTTTCTGCAGTGTCTGCCATGGTGTTTCTCCGAATTTGCTGTTCGTCAGTCCAACGTGCGCCGTGCGCCTAATGTTCCGCATCGTCGTCATCTGCGTGGTCTGCGCCGTCATGGTCGGATGCAAAGCCGAGCATCTCCAGGATCGGGTTGCGCGCGAACCACAGGACCACTGCGGCAAGCAGGGCAGCGAGTGCGCCCTTGTTGTCGTCGGCGATGTCGATGGCCTCCTCATAGAGCTCGGCCGCGCCTTCGCGGGCGCGCTCCATCGCGCGTGTGGCAAGGCTTTTCTGAGACACGTCGGTCTTGAGATGTTCGATATCCGCTTCAACCAGGGCCCGCGCGGAATCGCGCAGATACTTGTCTTCGAGCATACGGGCGAAACGATCGGTCATTCGCTCTCTCCATCGTCGAAAGCGTCGCGGATATCGTCGAGGCGGCCCTTCAGCAGCCACAGCAGTGCGATGCCGGCTGCGATCAGTGCCAGCGTCACGATAGCGGTTGCGCCCCACGGCCCCACGATGGGAGCCAGTGCGATGACCAGCCCGACGGTCGCGGCGATCAAGGCAAGGTGAAACACGCCGAACGCGCCAAGGCCGAAGGCAATCGCACCCTTGATGCGGTTGCCGACGAAACCGGCGCGGCTTTTCTGGAAGCGGACTTCCGCCTCGGCATAAGTCTTGCCGTCTTCGATCAGTGCGAAGACGTCGTCCACCAGCGAGAATGGCTGCTGGTTCGCATCGGTCGGCGCGGCATCGGCGCCGTGCCCATCGGGAAAATCGAGCGGGCCGGGATGATCCGCGGCCCGCTCGGTGTTGTCATCGCGCATGTATGCCCCCGTCGTCACAGTCCTTAGCGCGAACCGCGAAACAGGCGCGAGACCATGAAGCCGACGACTGCGGCGATACCGATCGCCTTGCCGGGGCTGCGACGGACGAATTCACGGCCGTCTTCGACCAGTTCGTCGACGCTCTTCTCATCGAGGCGCGATGCATAGCCGTCGAGCGATTTCGAAGCGTTGCGGGCATAGTCGCCGTACTTGGCACCCAGCTTCTCGTCGATCTGATAGGCGTTCTCGTTCACCATCTTGCTGAGCGAGCGGAGGCCTTCGCCTGCCTTGACCTTGCCTTCGGTGGCCAGTTCGACGCCCTTGACCTTGGCATCTTCGCCGGCAGCCTTGGCATCGGCAGTCCAGTCGTTGCCCTTGCCCTTCGCCTGCTCGCGATAGGCATTCGCGCGGTCCTTGCCTTCCGCCTTCAGCGCGGCGGCACCGGCCTTGGCTTCTTCAAGCGCGGCGTTGAAGCGCGACTTGGCTTCGCTGCGATGGTCGGTCGAAGTAGCGGTGTCGGTCATGGGGGCTGTCTCCTGTACTGCGGGTTTCTTGGCAGCCTTGGTCTTCTTGGCTGCGGATGTCTTGGTGGCCGGGGTCTTGCGCTTTTTCGGCGCGCCGGCTGCGGGTGTGTCTGCCATCGTTTTGTCCTTCCCCTCGGTCTGTATTGGTTCGGCGATACGCCTTCGATGGTGCAACGCAACTTGCGCAGCAATGTTCCGGCGCATAGAGCCTCCGCGACTCCCAGATCGGGAGTGTCTTAGCTAATTACAACACCTTTGCCGGGAGCGTCACCAACCATGACCGCGATCATCGACATTCACGCCCGCGAAATCCTCGACTCGCGCGGAAATCCCACGGTAGAAGTCGATGTCCTGCTCGACGACGGCAGCTTCGGCCGGGCCGCGGTGCCGAGCGGCGCATCGACCGGGGCGCATGAAGCGGTCGAACTGCGCGACGGTGACGGCGAGCGCTATCTCGGCAAGGGCGTGACCAAGGCGGTCGACGCCGTGAACACGGAAATCAGCGATCTGCTGGTCGGCGCCTTCGATGCCGAGGACCAGCGCGACATCGACCTTTCGATGATCGCTCTCGACGGCACGGCGAACAAGGGACGCCTGGGCGCAAATGCCATTCTCGGCACCAGCATGGCGGTGGCCAAGGCGGCGGCAAATGCCCGCGGCCTGCCGCTCTACAGCTATATCGGCGGTGTCTCGGCGCACGTCCTCCCGGTGCCGATGATGAACATCATCAATGGCGGCGAACATGCCGACAATCCGATCGACATCCAGGAATTCATGGTCATGCCGATCGGCGCGGACAGCCTTGCCGAAGCGGTCCGGTGGGGCGCCGAAGTGTTCCATACGCTGAAGAAGAAGCTGCATGAGAAAGGCCTCGCCACCGCAGTGGGCGACGAGGGCGGCTTCGCTCCCGATCTCGCCAGCACGCGCGACGCGCTCGATTTCATCATGGCCTCGATCGAGCAGGCCGGCTTCAAGCCGGGCGAGGATATCGCGCTGGCGCTCGACTGCGCCTCGACCGAATTCTTCAAGGACGGCAAGTACCGGATTTCGGGCGAGGACCTGTCGCTCGATGGGCCGGGTATGGCCGAATATCTCGACAAGCTGTGCCGCGACTATCCGATCCGCTCGATCGAAGACGGGATGGCGGAAGACGATTTCGAAGGCTGGAAGGCGTTGACCGATCGGATCGGCAACACCGTCCAGCTGGTGGGAGACGACCTGTTCGTCACCAACCCGCAGCGCCTGCGCGACGGGATCGACCAGGGTCTCGCCAATTCGCTGCTCGTCAAGGTCAACCAGATCGGCACGCTGTCGGAAACGCTCGAAGCGGTCAGCATCGCCAACCGCGCGGGTTACACGGCAGTCATGTCGCACCGTTCGGGTGAAACCGAAGACGCGACGATTGCCGATCTCGCGGTCGCGACCAATTGCGGTCAGATCAAGACCGGCAGCCTCGCGCGTTCGGACCGTCTGGCGAAATACAACCAGCTGATCCGGATCGAGGAAGAACTGGGCGACAGCGCGGCCTATGCCGGGCGTCACTGCTTCGGCCGTATCGGTTCCTGACCAGCGCTTCTGTCCGGAGCGGCGCTAGGCGCTGTTCTTCGGGTGAAACCAGTATTGCCACACGCCCCAGGCGTTGATCAGCAGCAGCACGCCGTTCATCGCGGCGAGCGGCACTGCGTCTTCGGTCAGCCCGATGTAGATCCACAGCGCCGAAACGAGGCAGAACAGCACGAAGCCCCACGCGGTTGCCCGGCGTCCGAGGTCGAAGGCGATCATCGATGCGGCGGCGACCGTCCCGATGGAGGTGATCCATTCGAGGGGGCCGTTCATGGGGTTGTATCCTGCATGATTGTCAGGACGCATATCGCCCGCTAGCGTTCCCTCATTGCTCTTGGGGGAGAGGGGCTTGGAACGATTTCCGGTACATCCGGACGAGGTCACGGCTGCGTGGCTGGGCGGACAGCTCGGCGTGCGGGTCGATGCCCTGCGCTGGGAGCCGATCGGCACCGGACAGGTCGGGGACAGCGTCCGGTTCTTTATCGAGGGCGATGGCGATGTGCCGCCGACGCTGGCGGGCAAGTTTCCCGCCGCAGACACCGCCAGCCGGACGACAGCCGCGATGTTCGGCCTCTATCGCAAGGAAGTGGCATTCTACCGGGAGGCTGCGCCGCTGCTCGATGTGCGGGCGCCGCGGGTCTTCTTCGCGGATGCCGATGAGACCGGCGCCGATTTCCTGCTGGTGTTCGAGGATGTCGGTCCCGCGCGGCAGGGAGACCAGATTGCCGGCTGCGATATCGCCGACGCCCGTGTGGCAATCCGCCAGGCGGCCGCGATCCACGCGCCGAGCTGGGCCCGTGCCGAATTGCTCGAGGCGGACTGGATCGCGCCGCCGCCGGACCTGCGCGAACGGCTCGGCGCGATGTATCCGCAGGCCCAGGCGATCTTCCGCGAGCGCTACGCCGACAGTCTCGACCCGGACTGCATGGCGGTATGCGACCAGCTGGCCGAGGCGAGTTCCGCCTGGTTCGGGCGCGAGGATCCCCCGCAATGTCTCGTGCATGGCGATTTCCGGCTCGACAACATGCTGTTCGATATTCGCGGCGGGCAAGAGCCGATCGCCATACTCGATTGGCAGACCGTCGCGGCCGGCCGCCCGATGACCGATGTCGGCTACTTCATCGGCTGCGGCGTGGGCGAAAGACTATGGCGCGAACACGAGCGCGAGTTGCTCGACCTGTGGCGCGCGGAAATGCGCGAGCGCGGCGTTGCGCTGACCCATGACGAGATCGAGCGCGATTACCGACTGGGGATCCTCCACGGGGTTTCGACCGCAGTGTTCAGCGCCGCCTTCGTGGAACGGACCGAACGTGGGGATGCCAATTTCCTGTCCATGGCGCGCGGCGCCTGTTCGCTCGCGCAGGCGCGCGGCAGTATCGAAGCATTGAAAGAGGTGATCTAGTGGTTCTCAGCCGCGGAGACGAATATCCGATCCACCAGACCGCCGAGCCAGTGGCCTATTCGGGCACCGATCGCAATTTCTACGACCGCTATTTCTTCAATGGTTATGCCCCCGACGGGAGCGGGTTTTTCGCCGCCGCGCTGGGGATCTATCCGCATCTCGACATCATCGATGCGCATTTCACTGTGGTCCGCGACGGGGTCCAGCACTGCGTCCACGCCAGTGCAGAACTGGGGATGGAGCGGATGGCGATGGCGGTGGGGCCGATCTCGATCGAAATCGTCGAGGCGCTCAACGTACTCCGCCTGCGCGTGGAACCGTTCGAAGGAGTCGCCGCGGATATCACCTTCACCGGGCGCGCCTTCCCGATCGAGGAACCGCGCTTCACGCACCGTATCGGCCCGCGCGCCTTCATGGACTACACGCGGATGACCCAGAACGGCCGCTATGCCGGGTGGATCGAGGTCGATGGCGAGAAGCAGGACCTGGCAGCCGGTTCGATGGGGACGCGCGATCGCAGCTGGGGTGTCCGCCCGATCGGCGCGCGCGACCCGCAGCCCATGCCCGGTGCGCCGCTTCCCGGCTTTTTCTGGCAATGGACGCCGATCAATTTCCCCGCCGGCAGCCTGTTTTTCCACGTCAACAACGACCAGCACGGCAAGGCGTGGAACACCCGCGCCGCATGGGCCGGGGAGGGCGCGGGCGCGGCAGAGGTTGCAGAAGGGCACGGCAGCATGCGTACCCGGCTTGAACCGGGGACTCGCTGGCCGCTGGGGGGCACGCTGTCGCTCGCGCTACGCGGTGCGCCCGAACAGGTCACTTTCGAACCGCTGGGCCGGTTCCAGATGCGCGGGCTGGGCTACACCAGCCCCGAGTGGGGCCACGGCATGCACCACGGCCCGCTCAGGATCGAACGCGAAGACATCGTGCTGGCCGATTGCGACCCGCTGACGCCGGAAAACCTGCATGTCCAGGTTCCCGTCCTGGTTACGGGAAGCGATGGGTCCGAAGGGATCGGCGTGTTCGAACAGCTGATCCTCGGCCCATTCGCCCCGCTGGGCCTCGACGAGTTCCTCGGCGGAGCGCGTTAGCCGGCGAAGCGTTCCTGCAGCTTCAGGAGGGCCATGGCGGCCTGCGCAGCTTCACCGCCCTTGTCCTTTTGCTTAGGATCCGCGCGAACCAGCGCCTGGTCCTCGTTCTCGACCGTCAGGATGCCGTTGCCGATGGCCATGCCGTCCATCGTCAATGCCATGATCCCGCGGGCGCTTTCGCCGGCGACGATCTCGAAATGGTAGGTCTCGCCGCGGATGACCGCGCCGATGCCGACATAGCCGTCATACTGGCCGCTTTCCGAGGCCAGCGCGATCGCGCCGGGGATTTCCAGTGCGCCGGGCACGGTGAGGACATCGACGTCGTGTCCCGCCGCTTCGAGCGCGGCGCTTGCACCGGCCACGAGCATGTCGTTGAGATGGTCGTAGAAACGGGCTTCGACGATAAGGAAACGGGCCATGGGGGTCACTCCGGAATGGGCAGGTGGTCGACGATGTTGAGGCCGTAGCCTTCGATCGCGACGACATTGGGCTGCGAATTGCTGAGCAGGATCATGTCGTCGATCCCGAGATCGGCGAGGATTTGCGAGCCGATGCCGACATTGCGCTGGGAATCGCTTTCACTGTAGCCGCGATTGCCCGCGGGCCGACCGGTGATCAGCACGATCACGCCCGAGCCATGATCGCCTACGGCCTGCATTGCGCGCTGCAGCGTACGCTTGCGCGGGCCGGGCTTGCCGAGGACATCATCGAAGATCGAGATCGGGTGGACGCGCGCGAGCGTGGGCTGGCCTTCGACCACATGTCCCTTCTGCAGGACGTAGCTTTCGCTTTCGTCGACCGTGTTGCGATAGGTGATCAGCCGCCAGTCGCCGCCGTAATCGGATTCGAAGCCGTCTTCGGCCACGCGTTCGACGAGGTGGTCGTGCCGCATGCGGTATTCGATCAGGTCGCGGATCGTGCCGATCTTCATGTCGTGCTTGCGCGCGAAGCCGATCAGGTCATCGAGGCGGGCCATCGTCCCGTCCTCGTTCATGATCTCGCAAATCACGCCCGAGGGGTTGAGCCCGGCAAGGCGCGAGATGTCGACCGCCGCCTCGGTATGGCCGGCGCGGACGAGCACGCCGCCGTCGCGCGCCGCGAGCGGGAAGACATGACCCGGGGTGACGATATCGTCCGGACCCTTGGCCGAATCGATCGCCACGGTGACCGTGCGGGCCCGGTCGGCCGCGCTGATGCCCGTGGTGACGCCTTCCTTGGCCTCGATCGAGGTGGTAAAGGCGGTCTGCATGCTTTCGCGATTGTCGCGGCTCATCGGTTCGAGCCCGAGCGCCTCGACACGCTTGCGGTCAAGCGACAGGCAGATCAGCCCGCGGCCATGCGTGGCCATGAAATTGATCGCGCTGGGCGTAGCCATCTGCGCGGGGATGATCAGATCGCCCTCGTTCTCACGGTCCTCATCGTCGACGAGGATGTACATGCGGCCATTGCGTGCCTCGTCGATGATCTCCTCGGCGCCGACGATAACCGGGGTGTCGTCATTGGCTTCGAGGAAAGCCTCGAGCTTGCCGAGCGTTTCGGAGGTCGGGTTCCAGCTGTCCTCGGCGCAGTCGCGCAGCGTGTTGGCGTGCAGGCCAGCCGCCCGGGCAAGCCCGGCGCGAGTCATCAGGCCCTGCGAGACGAGTGTGCGAACTTTTTCGATCGTATCCATGGCGGGCGAGGTATCACATCGTAATGTGATTGCCAATGGCGAGTATCACATCGAGTGTGACGAACCGTCGTCGCCCGCAAAGCCATGGTCGTTGGATTGGCGTGTGGGTTATGACGGAATGGGGAAGGTGGTGGACGCACTAGGGCTCGAACCTAGGACCCGCTGATTAAGAGTCAGCTGCTCTACCAACTGAGCTATGCGTCCACACTGCGGCGTACCGCGGCCCCGTGGAAGGGGCGTTCCCGACTCGGGAGGCGCTCATATAGCGGGCTTCTCGCGTATGAAAAGCCCTAAATGCGGATCATGCCGCGCGCTGGTGCCGGTTCGTGTCCGACGCCGGCTCCGCCACCGCCAGGACCGCATCAAACGGGTGGCCCGACCAGTCGCCGATCACCAGCAGTCGTTCGCATTCCAGATTCCGTACCGCGGCGTAGGCGGCCTTCAGCGTGAGGTCGGTCGCGTTGGGCAGATCCCAGACTGTCATCGGCTTGTCGCGGGCCTGGGCGTGCCGCACGGCGGAAAGGACGAGGTCGCGAATCTTGGGGCAGCAGCTGTCGAAGCTGCAGCTGCCGCACGATGCAAAATCGCCGTCGTGTATTTTCTGCAAATGGTTTTCGGGCGTCATTCTGTCAGATGTCCTGGTTCTCCAGCGACTAGCCCTACCTTCGTCACCTTCGGTTCGTTGGTTGTCCTTATGCAGTCGAATCTGATACATGTGCAGTCCCTCAATTTGGGGACAAGCACTTGGGCTGATTAGGCGATGTGGGATTTTGCGGCAGATATTGCCAAGATGGCCGATTGCGAGGCTATCCTGGAATTCGTCTACGAAAACTGCCTCGACAATGGTGCCACCTGGTTCAGCTACCATTTCACGCCGATCTTCGAATCGCAGACTTCCAAGAAGACCTTCATCTGGTCGCGTGACTATCCGCTCGAATTCCAGCGGCGCTACGTCAGTGGTGCGTGGCGCGAGATCGATCCGGTTCCCCGACTGACGTTCCAATACGGACCGGTGCTGGTCTGGCGCGACGCGATCGAGCTCGGCCGCGGCGACCCGAAAGCCGAGCGGTTCTTCGAGGAAACCGTCACTGCGGGGGTCGACAACTGGGTCGGTTTCGCCGTGTTCGGCCCGCGCAACCGCAATGCCTATTGCTCGATGCGATTTGAGCGCGACCCGGCCGGTTTCTCGAACGAGCAATTGCAGCAGATCCATTCGCTGCTGCTCGCGGCGCATCTCCAGATCTGCAAGATCATGGACGGCGGCCGGGCGTCTGTCTCGCTGTCGGAGCGCGAACGCGAGGTGCTCGAATGGATGGGGCGGGGCAAGTCGTCGGTCGATATCGGAACGATCCTCGACATTTCGCCTGAAACCGTGCGCACCTATACCCGAAGGATCTTCGACAAGCTGGACACCAATGACCGGGTCACCGCGACGGTGCGCGCGCTCAAGCTGGGACTGGTAGAACTTTAACGCAGCAGCCCGGTGCGCGGCGCCTTGCGGTTCCAGCGGTGGACCAGCATCAGCGATCCGATGCAGATCATGTTGGTCAGCATCGAACTGCCGCCATGGCTCATGAACGGCAGCGGGATGCCCACCACGGGGGCAAGCCCCATGACCATCATCAAATTGATCGCAACATAGAAGAAGATCGTCGCGGTCATGCCCAGCGCGATCAGCTTGCCGAACCGGTCGCTGCTGGCGCGGGCGACCGACAGGCCCCAGCGCAGGATCATCGCGAAAGCGCCCAGCACCACGATCCCCCCCAGGAAACCCCATTCTTCCGCCATGGTGGCGAATATGAAATCGGTATGCGGTTCGGGCAGGTAGTTGAGATGGCTCTGCGAACCTTCGTTGAAGCCCTTGCCCGAGAAACCGCCCGAACCGATGGCGATCTTCGACTGGGTGATGTGATAGCCATCACCCAGCGGGTCACTTTCGGGATCGAGGAAGGTGAACACGCGCTTCTGCTGATAGGGTTGCAGACCGAAGAAGAACGCGACCGGCGCCAGAACCGCGCCCGCCGCAGCCGCACCGATGAACCAGCGCAGCGGCAGGCCGGCGGCGAACATCACCATCGACCCGCCGAAGACGATCGCCAGCGACGTGCCCAGATCGGGTTGCAGCAGCACCAGCGCCACGGGGGTCAGGATCAGCAGGCCGGGCACGAGAAGCGCGCCGAGCGTCGGGACCATGCCGACCGGCAATGCGGAATAGTAGCGCGCAAGAACCAGCACGACCGCGGGCTTCATCAGCTCGGACGGTTGCAGCTGCATGAAGCCGAGATTGAGCCAGCGCTGGCTGCCGCCGCCGACGAACCCGATCGCCTCCACCGCGAGCAGCATTGCCAGGACGACGCCGTAGATCGGGAAGGCGAAGAACAGCACCAGCTCGCGCGAGAACCGGCTGAGGACGAACGCCATGACCAGGAACACGCTGAAGCGGATCACGTGCGACGAGGCGTAGGGATCCCAGCTGCCACCCGCCGCCGAGAACAGGACCAGCGCCCCGAAGGCGATCAGGACGAACAGCGGGAACAGCATCTGCCAAGGCTGCCGCGCGATCGGCGCAGGAACGATCGAGCTCATTCGCTGGTGTCCGGCGGGGGCGCGGCAGGATCGCCCTGCGCGGCGTCCGCCCGCGCGCTGGCTGCGGCTTGCGACACTTCCTCGGGCGAACGGGTATCGACGCGCGAGGGGCCGACTTCTTCGGCAATGCTTTCGGGCTGGCGGGCCGCGACGCGGGCTTCGGCCTCGACCTGGTCGAAGATATCCTCGTCGCGCGAGGGGGCCGGGGGCACCGCCTCACCCTGCGCGGCGGCATAGGCGCGGTATTTCGCATCCAGCCGTTCCTGCGCGCTGCCGCCCCACTGTTCCTCGAGCGGGCGCAATGCGTCCATGCCCTTGGCCGGGTCGAACATGAAGGTCATCACATCGCGGGCGATGGGATAGGCCGCGCCCGAGCCGCCGCCGTGCTCGATCACCACCGCGCCGGCGTATTTCGGTTTGTCGAAGGGCGCGAAGAACACGAACAATCCGTGGTCGCGATACTTCCAGGGGCCGGTCCGGCCATTGGACACGCTGAGCGAGACGACCTGCGCGGTTCCGGTCTTGCCGGCCATCTTGATGTCGTCGAACGGCAGGCGCGCACGCCCGGCGGTGCCCGGTCCGTTGACCACGTCGCTCATCGCCTGGCGGACATAGCCGATCTCGTCGGGGCTGAAATCGAAATGCTCGAACTGCGGGGTTTCGCCGGTCAGCTGCAGGCGCGGCATGACCCTGTTCCCGGTCGCCATCCGCGCGCTCATCACCGCCAGCTGCAGCGGGTTGGTCAGGTAGTAACCCTGGCCGATCGAGGAATTCACCGTGTCATAGGGCTGCCAGGCACTGTCGTGCTTGCGCTGCTTCCATTCGGGGGAGGGCACGGTGCCGTAGAACTGGCTGGTCACGGGCAGGGGGAATTCCTCGCCCAGACCCATCTTGTGCGCCCATTCGGCAACTTTGGCGAAACCGATCTGCTGCGCGAAATGGTAGAAATAGCTGTCGCAGCTCTGATAGATAGCTTTCGCCATGTCGACCCGGCCGTGATTGCTCCAGCAATTGAAGAAGCGGTTGCCGATCCGCCGCCCGCCACCGCACATGATCGCCTCGTCGGGTTTGATTCCCGCATCGAGGAAGGCCATGCAATGCATCGGCTTGACCGTCGAGCCGGGGGGATAGAGGCCCTTGAGCACCTTGTTGCGCAGCGGCACGCGCTCGTCTTCGCGCAGCATGGCGTATTCGACGCGCCCGATGCCTTGCGAAAAGCTGTTGGGGTCGAAGCTCGGCATGGACGCCATGCACAAGAGGTCGCCCGTCTCGCAATCCATGACGACGACCGAGCCGCTTTCGAGGCCGATGCGGCGCGCCGCGTAGTCCTGCAGCGGGCCGTCGATCGTCAGCCGAACGGGATCGCCCTGGACGTCTTCGCGGGTCTCGAGATCGCGGATGATCCGTCCCGAAGCGGTGACTTCGACCCGGCGCGCGCCGGGCACACCGCGCAGGTCGAGCTCGAACTGCTTTTCCAGCGCATCCTTGCCGATCTTGTACCCGGGCGTGATCAAGAGCGGGTTGCGGTCCTGCTCCTCGTATTCCTCGGCATTGGCCGGACCGACATAGCCGAGCAAATGGCCGACGCTGGGCCCGGTCGGGTAGAACCGCGAAAAGCCGCGCTGCGGAACCACGCCCGGTAGGTCGGGCAGGCGCACGCTGACTGCGGCGAATTCGTCATAGCTGATACCGGAGGCGATCTCGACGGGCTGGTAGCCGGGCCCATCGTCTACCCGTTTGCGGATATCGGCGGCCTGGTTGTCGTCGAGATTGAGAATGGTCGTAAGCGCGTGGATCGTCGCATCGGGGTCTTCGGTGCGATCGGGAATGATGTCGACGCGGAAATCGGCCCGGTTCGAAGCCAGCGGAGCGCCGTTGCGATCGAGCATCCAGCCGCGCCGCGGGGGGATCAGCGACAGGTTGACGCGGTTGCTCTCGCTTTCGAGCTCGTATTTCTCGTTCTCGGCGATGGCGATATAGCCCATTCGCGCGGCCAGAAGCACGCCGAGCCCGCCCATGGCGGTGCCGATGACGAAGGTTCGCCGGTCGAAGGCATTGTCCAGCGTCGACTGGGTTACGACCTCGCGGGGCCGGGCACGGCGGCGCAGGCGCATTACAGCGCTCTCCAGCGGGTTAGCCGGAAGCGGTCGAGCATGGCCACGAAACGCGCCGCGATCGGGAAAAGCAGGATGGTGAGCACGAGTTGCGGAACCAGGGCGACGAGCGAATGGATAGTGGGCTGCGCGCCCGACAGGAGCCAGCCTGCGAACAGGTAGCCGACGATCAATAAACCCGCCGTGAACCAGTCCTGCCAGAAGGCTCGCCACGGCAAGCGCATCTCGACCACTTCGATCGCCAGCATGATCAGCGACCAGACGAACATCGCGAAGCCGAAGGGCTGACCGCTGAACAGATCGTCGATCAGGCCCAGTGGCAGTCCGGCCCAGACGGGCAACAGGCCCGGCCGTACCAACCGCCACCCCAGCAGCATCAGCAGCCCCAGCGGCGGGACCACCGGCAGCGCGGTGGCGATGGGGAATACCGGCAGGATGGACGCGACCATGATCGATGCCCAGGGCACCGCATTGGCCAGCATGTTCGAATGCGATCGGTTTATCCGGCTGCCATAGGCATCGGTGCGCGCCCGTGGATCGTTGCGCTCCATCAATCCGTCAGCTCGCGTTCGATCGGGGTTTCCGCGCCCAGCGCCGCTTCGGGTTCGTAGATCTGTTCCACGCTGACGTAGTCCGCGGCCGCCGGATCGCTGACAATGCGCGCAAGACCGCCATCATCGGTCGTCTCGGTCAGGATCGCCACGGCGATACCCGGCGGGTAATAGCCGCCAGCGCCGCTGGTGACGAACAGGTCGCCGCGCTCCAGCGGGTTGATACCGAGGTTGATCAGCTTGATGCGGAGCAAGCCATCGCCGCGGCCTTCGGCGAAAGCGACCACTTCATCGCCCGCGCGTCGGACCGGCAGCACGCTTTCGGTATCGGTGAGCAGCAGGACGCGCGAACTGGAACTGCCCGTTTCGAGGATCCGCCCGACCACGCCGCGCGGTGAACGCACCGGCATTCCGACCGCGACGCCATCGTCGCTGCCCGCGCCGAGATAGGCGAACCGCCGCGTGCTCGAGGCGGACGAACCCACCAGCCGCGCCACCGCGACGGGCTTGGTCTCGGCCTCGTGCAGGTCGAGCAGGCCCTTCAGGCGGACGTTTTCCTGCTTCACGGCCTCGGCCTCGCGCAGCCGGATACGCGCTATTTCCATTTCGCGCTTGAGCTGCGCGTTCTTCGAACCCGCGCGGTAATAGCCGCTGATGTTCTCCCAGACGCTCTTCGATCCGGTGCGCACAGTGGCGGCGGTTTCGGTGGCCGGCGACAGGCCGCCCTGCGCCGCGCCGCGCACTCCGCCGAACAACTGCGGCTGGAAGAACGAAAGCGCAAGCAGGATCGCGCCGATCAGCGCGCCGATGCCCGCGATCACGTATCCGGTGAACAGATTGTACTGCGCCCTGCGAGAATACCCCGAGCGCCGTGAGCCTGTCGGCGCCATTCCCCTGCCTTTCCTAAGCCGTCATCAGGACGCCGCGGTAGATCGGGTCCTCCATTGCGCGGCCCGTGCCGAGAGCGACACAGGACAGCGGATCTTCCGCGATGGTGACCGGCAGGCCGGTTTCCTCGCGCAGATATTCGTCCAGCCCGCCGATCAGCGCGCCGCCGCCGGTGAGCACGATGCCCTGGTCGACGATGTCGGCCGCCAGCTCGGGCGCGGTGTTTTCCAGCGCGATGCGCACGCCTTCGACGATCGCGCCGATGGGTTCGGACAGGGCTTCGGCGATGTGGCCCTGGTTGATCGTGATTTCCTTGGGCACGCCGTTGACGAGGTCGCGGCCCTTCAGCGTGATGCTTTCGCCCACGCCGTCTTCGGGCGGACGTGCGACGCCGAAATCCTTCTTGATCCGCTCGGCGGTGCTGTCGCCGATCAGCAGGTTGTGATGTCGGCGGACATAGGAAACGATCGCTTCGTCCATCTTGTCGCCGCCGGTGCGGACCGAGGTGGTGTAGGCGAGGCCACGCAGCGACAGCACGGCGACTTCGGTTGTGCCGCCGCCGATGTCGACGACCATGCTGCCGACCGGTTCGGTCACGGGCATGTCGGCGCCGATCGCCGCGGCCATCGGTTCGAGGATGAGATAGACTTGGCTGGCACCCGCATTCGATGCGGCATCGCGGATCGCGCGGCGTTCGACCGAGGTCGACCCCGACGGCACGCAGATGGTGATTTCGGGATAGCGCATCAGGCTCTTCCGCCCGTTTACCTTGCGGATGAAGTGCTTGATCATCTCTTCGGCCACGTCGAGATCGGCGATCACGCCGTCGCGCAGCGGGCGGATGGCCTCGATGCTGTCGGGCGTCTTGCCCATCATCATCTTGGCATCGTCACCCACGGCCTTGACGCGCTTCATGCCGTTGATCGTCTCGAGCGCAACCACGCTCGGTTCGTTCAGGACGATACCCTGGTCCTGCACGTAAACCAGCGTGTTGGCGGTGCCGAGGTCGATCGCCATGTTCTGCACGCCGAATTTGAAGAGATTGTTCCAGAAGCCCATTTTCGTTCGATTTTCCGTTGTGTCGCGTGATCCGGCGAAGGGGAGCGACCCGCTCGCACCTCTCCAGCAGGAAATGGTGGGCGAGCCTTAGCGAGATTATCGCGCGAATGCCAAAATTTTCCGCTATTCCCGTGGGGGATAGGTGAACGCATTGCCTCGGAATCGCGGCGCTTCACCGCTAGAACGATTTACCCATGCCGCAAATCCGCCGCCTGCCCGAGAATCTGGTCAACCGCATCGCTGCGGGCGAGGTGGTCGAACGGCCGTCTTCGGCGCTCAAGGAGCTTGTCGAAAACGCGATCGACGCCGGCGCCACGCGGATCGCGGTGAAGCTGGTCGAAGGCGGACTGACCAGTCTCGAGGTGACCGACGACGGCTGCGGGATGTACCCCGACGAAATGGCGTTGGCGCTCGAACGGCACGCGACATCGAAGCTGCCGGATGAGGCGATCGAACAGGTCGCGACACTGGGGTTTCGCGGCGAGGCGCTGCCGAGCATCGCCAGCGTGGCCCGGTTCACGATCGAGAGTCGTCCGGCCGGGGCCGAGCAGGGCTGGAAACGGGTGGTCGATCACGGCGAGATCGCCGCCGAAGGCCCCGCCGCGCTGCCGCCCGGCACGCGGGTGCGGGTCGAAAACCTGTTCGGCAAGATCCCCGCGCGGCGCAAGTTCCTGCGCACGGCGCGGAGCGAATACGCCGCCTGCAAGGACGTGATCATGCGGCTTGCCATGGCGCGGCCCGACGTGGCGATCAGCTTTGATCACGGCGAGCGGCGAATCTTCGCGCTGCAGGCCGGGGAAGGGCTGGCCAACCGCGTCGCGCAGCTGATCGCGCGCGAGCTCAAGGACAACGGCGTCGCGATCGACATGGACCGCGGCGACATGCGCCTGACCGGGATCGCGGGCCTGCCGACCTACAACCGCGGCGTGGCCGACCACCAGTATCTGTTCGTCAACGGCCGCCCGGTGAAGGACCGCCTGCTCACCGGTGCAGTCCGCGGCGCCTATGCCGACATGCTCGCGCGGGATCGCCACGCGGTGCTGGCGCTGTTCCTCGACCTGCCGGCAGAAGATGTCGACGTGAACGTCCACCCCGCCAAGACCGAGGTGCGGTTCCGCGATGCGCAGGGCGTGCGCGGCTTCATCGTCTCTGGCCTGCGCCGCGCGCTGGCGACGGGCGACAAGCGCAGCGCGCAAAGCCCCGACGCGGGTGCCATGGCGCGCTGGCAGCAGGAACCCGTGCGCGAGGAGCCGTCGCCCGCGCTGCGCTCGATCTTCGAAGGGCGCGACTGGTCCGCGCCTGCCACCGGCGTGGCCGAGCCGGGCCGGGCCTGGCACGCGGGCGAGGGCGGCACCATGGCCGAGCCGCGTGGCCGGGCCGAGGAAGCGGTACCGGCGGATACGTCCGCGGCGGACTATCCCCTGGGCATTGCCCGCGGTCAGGTCGCCAACACCTATATCGTCGCCGAAGCGCAGGACGGGCTGGTGCTGGTAGACCAGCATGCCGCGCATGAACGGCTCGTGCTCGAACGCCTGCGGGCTGCGGGCGCCGAAGAAGCGGTCGCGCGCAGCCAGGCGCTGCTGATCCCCGAAGTGGTCGAACTCGACGAAACCAGCTGCGACCGGCTCGAGGAAGCTGCACCCCGGCTGGCCGAACACGGGCTTGCGATCGAACGTTTCGGGCCCGGGGCAATGCTCGTACGCAGCCTGCCGCACGCCATTGCGCGGACCGATCCGGAAAAGCTGCTGCGCGATATCGATGACGATCTGGCGCTTAATGGCGAGGCGCTGCTGCTGGGCGAAAAGCTCGATCTCGTTCTGGCCACGATGGCCTGCCACGGTTCGGTGCGCGCGGGGCGCGTGCTGCGGGTCGACGAAATGAACGCGCTGCTGCGCGAAATGGAACGCACCCCGCGTTCAGGCCAGTGCAATCACGGCCGGCCGACCTGGGTCAAACTATCGATGGAAGACGTCGAGAAACTGTTCGGGAGGCATTAGAATGACGAGCGCCGGCGAGTTCTATGTCCTCACCTGATGGCAATTCGCCCAGAATAGACATCGTCTCATTCTCCTCTAACGAATGGCGAATAATTCAGGCATTGCATGATGTTCAGGAAGCGTTGAGCGCTCTTACCTTTTTCATGGATATTCCCGAGCGACTAGGTGAAATCGAGCGTCGAAGGTTTCGTTGCTATCATGACATCATGGCCGTCAGTTACTGGCGACCTTTCAGTAAATCTGACGGATTACCAAAACTGAGTTGGGCAATGGCTGGGGTGAAGCCGACGGGTGGCGAAAAGGCCCTGCACGAGCGCTTGGGCGCTTACCGCAACAAGCTTGCTGCCCACACGGACCTCGGGAGGATGCGCATGAAGGTTAAAGCACACGTCCGCGATGAGCGTGAGCAAGATTACCCTCGTTGGCCACTCATCGCAAAAGACGATGGCTTTGAGTTTCTTGATGACCAAAGGGCATTAGAAGCTTGGTTCTGGAAATTGCGCGGTGCGATGCAAGAGAAGGTATTTGCTTTGGTGCAATCTATCCCTGCTAATCAAAGCGTAGAAATTGACTATTTAAGCTAGCAGCGAGGTCTTCACATGCGTCAAACTATCGATGGAAGACGTCGAGAAACTGTTCGGGAGGCATTGATGCGCATTACCATACCGCTCCTGTTGGCGCTGGGACTGGCGGCCTGTGCGGACGAGCCGACCGAGGAAGAGCGGGCTGCCGCCGTGGCGGAAGTGGAGGCGCACCAGACGCCGCCGCCCGAACAGCTCGAACCCGGCGCGATCCGCTATCGCGAGATCGAGGAATACGACCTCTACGGCGCAGGCTGCAGCTTTGCGCCCGCGGGCGGGGGAGTGGCGGCGGTGGCGCTGGCCATGGCCGAAACCGGGCATTTTCTGCGCGATGGCAAAATGCAGACGCTGGCTGCCGACAAGGGCAGCGCCGAACTGCCCTATCTTGCGCGCAGCAAGTATGACGGGACGGCCTATTCCATGACGCTGGAGATCGACGAGGATGCGGGCGAGGAAGTGGCTGCGGAAGTCAGCGATTTTCCCGCCACGCTGACGATCTCGAATGCCAACGACCAGGTGGTCTATCGCAAGTCGGGCATCGCGCAATGCGGCGTCTGAGCTAGTCGGTCCCTTCCGGGTCGCGCGTGCGGATCAGCCCGTTCGAAACCATTTCCATCACCGGCTCGTCATTCTGGTTGAAGACGGTGAGATGGCTCTTGAAGATGCCCATTTCCGGGCGGGAGGCGCTGCGGCGTTTCTCGATCACTTCGCTTTCGCAGCGCAGCGTGTCGCCCGGATAAACCGGCTTCTTCCAGCGCAGCTTGTCGACCCCGGGTGACCCGAGCCCCGCCTGCTTGTGCTTGGTGAGATTGGCGACCAGCATCGACATGGTCATCGCACAGGTGTGCCAGCCGCTGGCGGAGATGCGGCCGAAATGGGTTTGCGCCGCGGCTTCGTCATCGAGGTGGAACGGCTGCGGATCGTATTTCGAGGCGAAGTCGATCACCTCTTCGCGCGTGACCTCGTAACGGCCGAAGGCCTGCTTGTGCCCGATGGCGATGTCTTCGTAGAACTGCATTGCAAAATGCAATGGATCAATCGCGCGGCCGACGCAACATGGAAATGCAGCCGCGCCCCTGTAACGCGAAAAGGCTCGCGGGTTTTACGCCGCGCGCCTGATGCGTTGGATGGGTGGTGGAACTACGCCCGGAACTGCGGGACCCGGCCGTCGGAACCCATGTCGGGAATGATCCGGTAGCGGGCCAGCACGAGGCTGAAGATCCCGAAGGCCAGCAGGCCGATCGCCACCAGCGTGAAGATGATGCCTTCGCCCGCAAGGCTGGCCACAGCATCGCCCAGTGTCTTAACCTGATCCGAGCCGCCCGACAGGAAACCGGCCTTGAACAGCGACCAGCCGATGACGAGGAAGACGACGGCGCGGGCGATATAGCCGATGCCGCCGACGATCCGGGTCTGCGAGGGTGCGCGGCCGCTGATCCGGTTCATGAAACTGCCGGTCGCGCCCTTTTTGGCCTGGAAGATCGCAGTTGCGAAGAAGGCGATGCCGAGCAGGCCCAGCACCACGCCGCCGAACTCCATCGACAGGACACCCGAAGCCGCGTCCTGTGCGCCGCCACCGCTGCTGTCGCTGCCGGAACTGGCGAATTTGTAGGCCGAATAGGCGAGCGCGAGGTGGCCGATTGCGCTACCCGCATGGCCAAGCCTTACCGCCCAACCCTTGGTGTCGGTCCCGTGGTTCTCGATATCGAAGAATGTCGAGGCGAAGCGGAACAGTGCATAGGCAAGCAATCCCACCACCATCAGCCACAGGATGGCGGTGCCGAGCGGGAAATCGCGGATCGCCTGGAAAATGCCGTTGGTGCCTTCGCTGATCCGGCCTGCGCTGGTCAGCGCGATCAGGCCGAGCACCGAATAGAGGATGGCGCGGCTGAAATATCCGACGCGCACCAAAGTGCTGAATTTTTCCGACTTGTCGACCACATCTGTCTCCCCGTTGAGCTTTGGTTGGCAACGGGGTGAGGGCGGTCTCGTTCCGCCCGGCGCTTAATTTTGCTGGGCGAGAGCACCGCGGACATCGGCCAGGTCGCCATCCGAGCGCGCTGCCTGCGGCAAGCCGACAAGATGGCGCAGCAGTGGCGCGACCGCGGTGTTCTGGAAGCCGTCCAGCGTCACACCGCTGCGGAAGGCCGGCCCGTGGGCAATGAACAACGATGCCATTTCCGGCGCGAAGGGATCGTATCCGTGACTGCCGCCGCTCCACTGTGCGCCCGGCGCCGTGGCCGAAATCGTCCAGCCGGTATCGGGCAGGCACAGATAGGGCGGGATGCGATCATGCGTGCCGTACTGGAAGCGCGCCGGGATCTCGCCCTTGCGCCAGCATTCCATATGCGCGTGATCGCGCAGCAGGGCCGCCTCGAGCGCCGCAGCATTGCCTTCGGTGGGCTGGAAGGTCGCATAGGCGCCGCCTTCGACCAGCCGGTAGAGCGCCGGATCGACGATATCGGCCAGCGCAATGACTCGGTCCGAGCCTGTCGCAGCCATTCCGTGATCCGAAACGATCACCAAGTTGGCGGGCTGGCCCAGCGTCTCGAGCCCGGCGACGAGACTGGCGATGTGCCGGTCGATATCGCGCAGCGCGGCGTCGGTTTCCTCGCTATCCGGCCCCGCGCCATGGCCCGCGCTGTCGACCGTGCCGAAATAGAGCGTGACGAATTCGGGACGGATTTCGGCCGGCCGGCGCAGCCAGTCGAGCACCGAATTGACGCGCTGGGTGTTCGAAACCTGTATGCTGAAGGCCTGCCAGTCGCTGGCCATCGTCCCATCGGTCACCGGGCCGTAGCGCACTGCCGTGCCGCCCCAGGCCACGGCCGAGCCGGGCCAGAACATTGCGGCGCTGCGGATGCCCGCTTCCTCGGCCTCGACCCAGACCGGCTTGGCTTCGCTCCACCAATAGGGATCGACCGTGGCCATGGTGAAGGGATCGTCGGGGCGCGCGGCATCTTCCATGCGGTTGGCGGTAATGCCGTGATGATCGGGCACCAGGCCGGTCACCAGCGTCCAGTGATTGGGGAAGGTCTTTGTCGGGAAGGACGGCCGCATCGCCGCGCGCGCACCGTCGCTGGCCAACTGCGAGAGCGTCGGGGTCAGCCCGCGTTCGAGATAGTCCGGGTGGAAGCCGTCGATCGATACCAGGATCGTTACCGGTTCGCGCTGCTGGGCCACCGCCATGCTGGCGACTGACGCATCGGCATAGGCGGCGCAGCCGCCCAGCACGCTGGCAAGACCGAGGGCGAGGGCGGCGGCAATCCGGTTCATGGAAGTGACCTCAGACGTTGAACTTGAACAGCAGGACGTCCCCGTCCTGTACCAGATATTCCTTGCCCTCCTGGCGCAGCTTGCCCGCTTCGCGCGCACCGCTTTCGCCGCCAAGCGCAAGGTAATCATCGTAGGCAATTGTTTCAGCGCGAATAAACCCGCGCTCGAAATCGGTGTGGATCTCGCCCGCGGCCTGCGGTGCCTTGGCCCCGGTGGGGAAAGTCCAGGCGCGCGTTTCCTTCGGACCGGCGGTGAAGAAGGTCTGCAGGCCGAGCAGCTTGTAGCCGGCGCAGATCACCCGGCTTAGCCCCGATTCCTCCAGCCCCAGTTCGGCGAGGAATTCGCCGCGATCTTCGACGGGCATCGCGACCAGTTCGGCTTCGATGGCCGCGGAAACCACCACGGCCTCGGCGCCTTCGGCCTTGGCCTTGGCGAAAACCAGTTCGGACAGCGCATTCCCGCTGGCAGCGTCTTCCTCGGCTACGTTGCAGACATAGAGCACGGGCTTGGCGGTCAGCAGCTGCGCCTGGCGGAAGACGCGGGCCTCTTCCTCGTCCTTGGGCTCGGTCAGCCGCGCAGGCTTGCCGTCCTTGAGCAGCTCGAGCGCCTGGCCGAGCACGCTGGCCATCAGCTTGGCTTCCTTGTCGCCGCTGGTGGCACGCTTGGCGGCAGCGGGAACGCGCTTCTCGAGGCTTTCGAGATCGGCCAGCAGCAATTCGGTCTCGACCACTTCGGCATCGGCCAGCGGGTCGACCTTGTTGGCGACGTGCTGGATGTCGTCATCCTCGAAACAGCGCAGCACATGCACGATCGCATCGACTTCGCGGATATTGCCGAGGAACTGGTTGCCCAGCCCTTCGCCCTGGCTTGCGCCTTTGACCAGTCCGGCGATATCGACGAAGGCCAGCTGCGTCGGCAGGATCTTGGCCGACTTGGCGATCGCGGCAATCTTGTCGAGCCGCTCGTCCGGCACTGCGACCTGGCCGACATTCGGCTCGATCGTGCAGAACGGATAGTTCGCGGCCTGCGCGGCCTGCGTCTCGGTCAGTGCGTTGAACAGGGTGGACTTGCCGACATTCGGCAGGCCGACGATCCCGCAGCGGAAACCCATCAGAAACTCCGGTATATGTGTGTGGCGCGCGCCTTAGCCGCGCCGCACGCGAATAGCCAGAGCGTCAGACGTTGTGCACCGCCTTGATCAGCGGGCCGTAGCCGCTTTCGCCCAGCCAGCCGACCTGCGTCCTGGCGCTGACCTCGTTGATCGCGGTCTGCGGGATCGCTCCGCCGCTCACCGGCAGGCGTACCGGCCGGCTCCCCGGGACCATGCCCAGCACCCGCATCATCGCGCGCGGGATATCCATCGGATCGGCGCTGCGGCCCGAACCGTCCGCCGTTCCCATGCCCGCGACGATCTGCGGGTACCCCTCCAGATGCGTCTGGTCGGCGCGGTCCTTGAGCTGTTGCGAATAGCGGTTGCGGTTGACCCAGATCTGCGTCGGGTAGCCACCCGGTTCGATCACGGTCACGCCGATATTGTGCGGGACCAGTTCGTAGGCGAGCTGTTCGAACATCGCCTCGACGGCGAACTTGGTCGCCGAATAATGTCCGGTATAGGGTACCATGACCCGGCCGAGCTGGCTCGACACGGCGAAGATATGACCCTGCTTGCGCGTGCGCATTCCGGGCAGCACCGCGCGGGCCAGCCGGTGGTAGCCGAGCACATTGGTGTCGAAGGCGAGCTTGGTCGCTTCCATGTCCTGGACTTCGACCGGGCCGGTGATGCCGATCCCGGCATTGTTGACCAGCACGTCGAGCCCGCGCCCGATTTCGCGCTCGGCGCTGGCGACGGCTTCGCTGACCTCGTGATCGAGCAGCACGTCGAGCCGCAGCACGCGGATATCGAGCGATTCGTCGCGCGCCAGCTGCATCAGCTCCTCGGCCTCGGGCCGCGGCGTATTGCGCATGGTGGCGAAGACAGTCGCTCCGGCGCGGGCGAAATGTTCGGCGGCGAGGCGCCCGAAGCCCGATGAGCAACCGGTGATGAGGATCGCCTTGCCCGTCAGGTCGGGCGCGGGGATCAGCTTGTCGTCCTGCGCCCGGACGGCAGTGGCGGCAAGCGCTCCGGTGGCGGCGGCTCCGGCAAGCAGGGTGCGGCGGGTCAAATCAGGCATGGCAGTCTCCCTTCCGCGGAAGCATGCCGTCAAATGCCCCAATTGGCCAGCGGTTCGAAGGCCGCCGCGCCGGACCGAAGCTAGCCGCCCCGCTTGCGCTTCTTGCGGCGGTAGAGCGCCACTGCGGCACCGTAGCCCGCGATACCGGTCCCCATCATCGCCAACGCGCCCGGTTCGGGAACCGCAGTTCCGCCGCTGCCGTTTCCGCCACCCGAATCGCTGGGCGGGCGGGTCATCGCCGCCGCGGAAGTGGCCGTGACCAGCAGGCTGGCGGTGAGAAGTGCTGTCTGCAACAGGCGCATGAATGATCCCCGAATTATTCGAATGCGGCGATAATGGAGCATTCGCACTTTTCGAACCGTCTTTGCACGATTGTCTCCGACCGGGACATTTCGACTCGTCGCCGGTTCAGTCCTGCAGGCGCAGCGCGATATCGTTCATGAAGCGGGCGTCGTCGCCCTTGGCCAGCCATTCGGCTTCGGCCGCCATCGCCGCCAGCATGTCGGCCAGCGGGTCCATTTCGCTCTTGGCGTAATTGCCCAGCACATGGCCGTGGACGCGCTCTTTCGATCCGGGATGGCCGATACCGATCCGCACGCGGCGGAAATCGGGGCCAAGGTGCTGGTTGATCGACCGCAGCCCGTTATGGCCCGCCAGCCCGCCGCCCATGCGGACCTTGACCTTGAAGGCGGCAAGGTCGAGCTCGTCGTGGAACACCGTCAGCGCATCTGGGTCGAGCTTGTAGAACCGCAGCGCTTCGCCCACCGCGCGGCCGCTTTCGTTCATGAAGGTCGCGGGCTTGAGCAGCAGCACCTTGTGCGTGCCGATCCGGCCTTCCTGCGCCCAGCCGGAAAACTTCTTCTGGACCGGGCCGAAATCGTACATCGCCGCGATGACGTCGACCGCCATGAAGCCGACATTGTGCCGGTTCATGGCGTATTGCGGTCCGGGATTTCCAAGGCCTGTCCATATCTGCATGCGGGGTCCTCTAGCGACCATGGGGCCAAACGCAAAACGCCGGCCCCTCGCGGGACCGGCGCTTCGTTGCGGTGAGGCAAGAGGCGATTACTCGCTCTTGTCTGCCTGTTCCTGCGCAGCGTCCTCGTCGACACCCTGTTCGGTGGCGGGGACATCCTGCGGATCGGTTTCGCCGTCCTGCGTGGTATCGCCTTCGGCCTTCTTGAGCGCCGAGGGAGCAACCAGCGTGGCGATGGTGAAGTCGCGATCGGTGATCGCGCTTTCGCTGCCGGCGGGCAGCTGCACTTCGCTGATGTGGATCGAATCGCCGACTTCCTTGCCGGTGACGTCGACTTCGATCTCGCCGGGGATCTTGTCGTTGTCGCAGACCAGTTCCAGCTCGTGACGGACCACGTTCAGCACGCCGCCCTTCTTCAGGCCGGGGCTGGCTTCCTCGTTGAGGAACACGACGGGGACCGAAACTTCGATCTTGCCGCCCTTGGCGAGGCGGAAGAAGTCGGCGTGCTCGGGACGGTCGGTGACCGGGTTGAGAGCGACGTCCTTGGGAAGCGTCTTGACCTTCTTGCCACCGATTTCGACCTCGACGATCGAGTTCATGAAGTGACCGGTCATCAGCTGTTTGACCAGTTCCTTCTCCTCGACGTGGATCATGATGGGGTCTTCCTTGCCGCCGTAGATCACGGCGGGGACACGGCCTTCACGGCGCAGCTGACGGGAGGCTCCCTTGCCAGCCCGTTCACGCGCCTCGGCCGGCAGGGTCAGAGCGTCGCTCATGGCACTTACCTTTCGAATGCTATTTGGTTGCTCGGTCCACCACGCCTCCAGGGATGACCATGGTGCCGAAGGGCGCGCGCATACGCAGGGCGGGCGTGAAAAGCAAGCGGCATCGCCTGCCGGGCGGCGTTATTCGAGGCGGCTGACGGTGTAGCCGCGGCTTTCGAGCAGGGCGGGCAGCCCGCGTTCGCCGAGCAGGTGGCCCGCGCCCACCGCGATCAGTGGGCGTTCGCTGGCGGAAAGCAGGTTCTCGATCTGCGCCGCCCAGGACCGGTTGCGGTCATACAGCAGGACCTGCGCAAGTTCGGGGTCGGCGAGGATCCCGCGCCGCGTCAGCTCGATCAGCAGGTCGGTGTCGCCGTCCAGCCAGGCGTTGGCCAGCGTATCGCCCTTGTCGCCATATTCGCGCGCTTCCTCGATCACGGCATTGAGCAGGTCGCGCTGTTCGGTCTGGGGCAACGTATCGAAGATGGCCAGTTGCGCGCGCGCGCCCTCGAGTTCGACGACCTCGCGCTGGTCGAAGGCGGCCAGCAGCACGCGGTCGGCGCCGTTTTCCGCCTTGTTGGTCTGCGCGACCTGCGCCAGCGCCAGCGCCGCAGCCCAGCTTTCCATCGGGTCGAAATAGCTCCGGCGGACCTTGGCCTTGACCAGCAGTTCCTCGAATTCGCCGCGCAGCGCGGGATCGATCCGCTCGATCACGGGCCCCTCGCTCCGGTCGAAGGCCATCTGCTCGAACAGCTTCGACAGGTCCTCGCCATTGTCGAGATCGGCCACTTCGACCACCAGCATGTCGGCATCGCCAAGCGTTTCGGTCAGCCGCGGCGATTGCCACTTGGCCCCGTCGGGCAGCGCGTGGATCGTGCCGAACAGCCATCCCTCGACCGCACCTGCGCTATCTGTGATTTCCCACAATGCGGGGTGCGGCCCATCGGGCTTGGCGGCATCGGGCGTGCTGTCGCAAGCGGCGAGCAGCAGCGCCAGCGCAAGGCCGAGTACGCGGGCAGGCCGGGAGGATAAGCGAAACGTCACATGGCCTGTCTGCATGGAACGCGCGGCCGCGCAAGCCGGGAAAAGCCCGCGGTCCGACGATGGGACAGCTATTGCACGCGGGTCACCGCCAGCCCGCGGCCGGTGAGATAGTCCTGCACGCTCATCGCGCCCGCCAGATGCCCCGCGCCCACGGCAACGAACACCGTGCCGGGCTCGTCAAGCCGCGTATCGATCCATTCGGCCCAGCGCTCGTTGCGATCGTAGAGCAGCGCCTTGGCGAGCACAGGATCGGTCAGCCCCTCGTTGAGCAGCGCGGCCAGCCCGTCGGCATCGCCATCGAGCCATTCTTCGACCATGCGGTCCATCATCGGGACGATGTCGTCGATATTGTCGGCCGATACCATCAGGAACGCGACCTGCGATTCCACCGGCAGCGTGTCGAACAGTTCGATCTGCCATTCGAGCGTTTCGAGCGCGCCGCGCGCCGCACTGGCCGGAGCGAGTTCCTCCAGCTTCATCTCGACCCCGCTTTCCGCCTTGTAGCCGGCCTGGAGCAGGGGGACGATCGACAGCGTCATGGCCGCGAACCACGGTTCGAACTGGTCGAAGGCGGCGGGCGGCATGTTCATCCCGGCCAGCGCGGCTTCGAACTTCGCGCGATCATCCTCGCCCAGCAGGTCGCGCAGCGTGCGCCCGTCGGCCAGCAGCGCCTTCGTCATCACCTGCTGCTGCGCTGCGGGATCGAGCGCGGCACCGCTGGGGATCTCGGTCACCAGTTCCTGCGTCTGCGCGAGCGCCTGCTCGATCGGCCCGCGGTACCATTCGACGCTTTCGGGCAGCGCGTGCACGGTACCGAACAGATAGATCGTCGTGTCCTCGTCGGCGACCTTCCACAGGCCCGGGCCCGCGGGCGCCGGCGGTTCGGCGACGGGGGCGGGCGGCGGGCCGGGGCTTTCGGCCGCGGGGTAGCTGGCGCAGCCCTGCAGGACGAAGGCCAGCGGGGCGAGCGATAGCAGCGCCGGACGTAGCTTGGATATGGGCATGCGCGATGATTCCGTTCGGTTGGGCGTTGCGGGATACCGGCCCTTGGGGCTGCTTGCCAAGCCGCGCTGGCATATTGCCCGGGGAAGCGCGCCGCGCTGCGGCATTGACCGGTGAAACACCTTGCGCCATTGCCCCGCGCCATGGACCGCAATCCGCAAAATTCCTTCCAGGACATGATCCTCGCGCTGCACGATTTCTGGAGCGCGCAGGGCTGCCTCATCCTGCAACCCTACGACATGCGCATGGGCGCAGGCACCTTCCACACCGCGACGACGCTGCGCGCGCTCGGCCCCGAGCCGTGGAACGCCGCCTTCGTCCAGCCCTGCCGCCGCCCGACCGACGGGCGCTATGGCGAGAACCCCAACCGGCTGCAGCATTATTACCAGTATCAGGTGATCCTGAAGCCGAGCCCGCCCGATATCCAGGACCTCTATCTCAAGAGCCTCGAAGTGATCGGCATCGATCCGCTCAAGCACGACATCCGCTTCGTCGAGGACGACTGGGAAAGCCCGACGCTGGGGGCTTGGGGACTGGGCTGGGAAGTCTGGTGCGACGGGATGGAAGTCACCCAGTTCACCTATTTCCAGCAGATGGGCGGGTTCGACTGCAAGCCGGTGGCGGGGGAACTGACCTACGGGCTCGAACGCTTGGCGATGTATATCCAGGGCGTCGACAACGTCTACGATCTCTCCTTCAACGATCGCGGCGTATCCTACGGCGACGTCTTCCTCGAGAACGAGAAGCAGATGTCGAAGTGGAACTTCGAGGTCGCCGAGACCGACGCGCTGTTCGACCTGTTCAACAAGGCCGAGGCCGAGTGCAAGAACGCGCTCGCCAATGACGTACCGATCGCCGCCTATGAACAGGCGGTCGAGGCCAGCCACATCTTCAACCTGTTGCAGGCGCGCGGCGTGATCAGCGTGCAGGAACGCGCCAGCTACATGGGCCGCGTCCGCGACCTCGCGCGCGGGAGCTGCGAAGCGCATATGGCGAAGGAAGCGCCCGCCTGGGCCGAGAAATATCCGGAGTGGTCGAAATGATCCGTTTACCCGCTCCCGTCGCTCCTGCGAAGGCAGGAGCCTATCTGCCCTCTGAGGAGCTCGCCAACGCGCTTATCTGGGCCCCTGCCTGCGCAGGGGCGACGGAGGTGGCGAATGTCTGATTTCCTCCTCGAACTGCGCAGCGAAGAAATCCCCGCCCGCATGCAGGCTGGCGCGCGCGCCGAACTCGAAAAGCTGTTCCGCCGCGAAATGGATGCCGCCGGTGTCGAAGCGGGCGAGATCACCGTCTGGTCGACCCCGCGCCACCTCGCGCTGATCGCACGCGGGCTTCCGCTGGCGACCGAGGCCGTCAGCGAAGAATTGAAGGGGCCGCCCGTCGGCGCGCCCGATCAGGCGGTTGACGGTTTCTGCCGCAAGGCGGGCGTCGACAAGGCCGATCTCGAAGTGCGCGAGGTCAAGGGCCGCGAAACCTATTTCGCAGTGAAGAACGTACCCGGCCGCGCCACGGCGGACCTGCTCGCCGAAGCGATCCCCGCGATTATCCGCGACTTCAGCTGGCCCAAGTCGATGCGCTGGGGTGGTGCCTCGATCAGCACCGAATCCTTGCGCTGGGTGCGCCCGCTGTCGGGCATTGTCGCGCTGCTGGGCGACGAAGTGGTCGAGTGCGAAGTGCACGGCGTCACCAGCGGTGCGGTCACGCTGGGCCACCGCTTCCACCACTCGGGCGACATCACCATCGGCAATGCCGACGATTACGCGATGAAGCTGCGCGCGGCGCATGTCATCGTCGACCACGAGGAACGGCAGGACCTGATCCGCTCGGGCGCCGCCAAGGTTGCCAGCGAAGCCGGTCTCCGCCTCGTCGAGGACGAGGGGCTGGTGATTGAGAATGCGGGCCTGACCGAATGGCCCGTTCCGCTGCTCGGCCGGTTCGAGGAGGATTTCCTCGAGGTCCCGCCCGAGACGATCCAGCTGACCGCGCGCGTGAACCAGAAGTATTTCGTTTGCGAGGACGATACGGGCGAACTCGCCAACGCTTTCATCTGCACCGCCAATATCGAGGCGGAGGATGGCGGCGCGCGCGTGGTCGACGGCAACCGCAAGGTCCTCGCCGCGCGCCTGTCCGACGCGCGCTTCTTCTGGGATGTCGACCGCAAGAAAACGCTCGCCGATCATGCCAAGGGGCTCGAGCGGATCACCTTCCACGAAAAGCTGGGCACCGTGGCCGACAAGGTCGACCGCGTGGCCAAGCTGGCGCGCTGGCTGGTCGAGGAAGAAATCGTCAAACCCAACACCCGTCATTCCCGCGAAGGCGGGAATCCAGATAGTGGCGGTGGTACGGGCAATTCAGGCCAGCTGGACCCCCGCCTGCGCGGGGGTGACGGCTTGAGCCGGGAAGACCTCGCCGATATGGCCGAACAGGCGGCGCGGCTCGCCAAGGCCGATCTCGTCACCGAAATGGTCGGCGAGTTTCCCGAACTGCAGGGCCTGATGGGCGGCTATTACGCCCGCGCCGAGGGCCTGCCCGATGCCGTCGCAGACGCGATCCGCGATCACTACAAGCCGGTCGGGCAGGGCGACGACGTTCCGACCGCACCGGTCACGGTGGCGGTGAGTTTGGCGGACAAGCTGGATACGCTGCGCAGCTTCTTCTCGATCGATGAGAAGCCCACCGGATCGAAAGACCCCTTCGCACTTCGTCGTGCAGCGCTGGGTGTTATCCGCATCGTACAGGACAACGACCTTCGTTTCGGCGTTGCCCAAGGCGACCTCCTCGACTTCTTCGCCGACCGCCTCAAGGTTCAGCAGCGCGAAGCAGGTGTCCGCCACGACCTGATCGACGCGGTCTTCGCGCTTGGCGGCGAGGACGACCTTGTCCGCCTGCTTGCCCGCGTGCATGCGCTCCAGTCCTTCATGGACAGCGAAGACGGCGCCAATTTGCTCGCCGGCTACAAGCGTGCGGCCAATATCCTCAAGAAGGAGGACTGGCACGGCGCCGAAGGCGAAATCGCGCGGACGGGCGAGGAAGACCCGCTGGCGATTGTCGACGATCCCGATCTGAAGGCAGTGGTCGCGGCCAAGATGGAGCAGCGCCACGCCAGCGAGCTTTCCTACGCGGCCGAACCGGCCGAAAAGGCGCTCATGGATGCCTTGGCAAATTCGGAACCGGCAGCGAGCCGAGCCATTGCAGCGGAAGACTTTTCCGCCGCCATGGCCGCACTGGCCGCTTTGCGGGCGCCGATCGACCGTTTCTTCGAAGAAGTGACGGTAAATGCCGATGAAGAAAACAAGCGGGCGCACCGCCTCGACCTGCTTGCGCGCTTCCGTGCTGCGGTGCACAAAGTCGCCGATTTCAGCCGCATCGAGGGCTGATGAATTATTGCTTCATGGACCGTGGTCCATGTGGTCCAAGTTGTAGGAATTGCCTTGATGAGTAACGACACGGTCTTCACCTTCGGCGGGAACGCGCCGCATACGAATGCAAGGCAGAAGGACAAGAGCGTGACCGGCGGCAAGGGCGCCAACCTCGCCGAAATGGCGAGCATCGGCCTGCCGGTCCCGCCGGGCTTCACAATCGCGACCGAGGAATGCCTCACCTATCTCGCCGGCGGCAGCGACTTCACCGCCAAGCTGCGCAGCGATGTCGCCGCCGCGCTGAACCATGTCGAGAAGACCGTGGGCAAGGGCTTCGGCGATGCCGCCGATCCGCTGCTCGTCTCGGTCCGCTCGGGCGCCGCAGTGTCGATGCCCGGCATGATGGATACCGTGCTCAACCTCGGCCTCAACGACGACACCGTCGCCGGGCTGGCCAACACCAGCGGCGATGAACGCTTCGCCTGGGACAGCTACCGCCGGTTCATCCAGATGTATGGCGATGTCGTGCTCGGCGTCGATCACGGCCTGTTCGAGGAAGCGCTCGAAATCGCCAAGGAAGACCAGGGCTATTACGCCGATACCGAGCTGAGCGCCGAAGAATGGAAGGTGCTGGTCGCCGAATACAAGGCGATCGTCGAGCGCGAGCTCGGCTCGCCGTTCCCGCAGGACCCGGTCGAGCAGCTGTGGGGTGCGATCAGCGCGGTCTTCGACAGCTGGGATACCGAGCGCGCCAAGATCTACCGCCGCCTCAACGACATCCCGCATGACATGGGCACCGCGGTCAACGTGCAGGCGATGGTGTTCGGCAACATGGGCGATACCAGCGCCACCGGCGTCGCCTTCACCCGCGATCCGTCCACCGGCGAGAAGGCCTATTACGGCGAATGGCTGGTCAATGCGCAGGGCGAAGACGTGGTCGCGGGCATCCGCACGCCGCAATACCTCACCAAGGCGCGGCGCGAACTGGCCGGGGCCGACAAGCCAAGCATGGAAGAAGCCATGCCCGAAGCCTTCGCCGAACTCGCGCGCGTGTTCGACCTGCTCGAACGGCATTACACCGACATGCAGGACATCGAGTTCACCGTGCAGCAGGGCAAGCTGTGGCTGCTCCAGACGCGCAATGGCAAGCGCACTGCCAAGGCGGCGCTCAAGATGGCGGTCGACATGGTCGGCGAAGGGCTGATCGACGAGAAGACCGCGATCCTGCGCGTCGACCCGATGGCGCTCGACCAGCTGCTTCACCCGACGCTCGATCCCGAAGCGCCGCGCGACGTGCTGACCACCGGCCTGCCGGCTTCGCCCGGCGCGGCCAGCGGCAAGATCGTGCTCGATGCGGACACTGCCGAACTGTGGGCCAATCGCGGCGAGAAGGTCGTGCTCGTGCGCGTCGAGACCAGCCCCGAGGACATCCATGGCATGCATGCCGCCACCGGTATCCTCACCGCGCGCGGCGGGATGACCAGCCACGCCGCCGTGGTGGCGCGGGGCATGGGCCGCCCCTGCGTGTCGGGCGCGTCGCAGGTGTCGATCGCGCGCGAAGGCCGCACGCTCACCATCGGCGACCGCGAGCTCAAGGAAGGCGATGTCATCACCATCGACGGCGCCAACGGGCAGGTGATGGCAGGCGAAGTCGCCACCATCGAACCCGAACTGGCGGGCGACTTCGGCACGCTGATGGAATGGGCCGACAAGCACCGCCGCATGCGCGTGCGCACCAATGCCGAAACCGAGACCGAATGCCGCATGGCGCGCCAGTTCGGCGCCGAAGGCATCGGCCTGTGCCGCACCGAGCACATGTTCTTCGATGCCGGGCGCATCAGCGCGGTGCGCGAAATGATCCTCGCCGATAGCGAGGCCGGCCGCCGCGCCGCGCTCGACAAGCTGCTGCCCGAACAGCGCAGCGACTTCGTGACCATCTTCGAAGTCATGGCGGGCCTGCCGTGCACGATCCGCCTGCTCGATCCGCCGCTGCATGAATTCCTGCCGCATGGCGATACCGAGTTCGAGGAGCTGGCCGAGGCCACCGGTGTCGATATCGAGAAGCTGCGTCGCCGCGCAGGCGAGCTACATGAATTTAACCCGATGCTGGGTCATCGCGGCTGCCGGCTCGGGATCACCTATCCCGAAATCTACGAAATGCAGGCGCGCGCCATCTTCGAGGCCGCCTGCCAGGTCGCCGTGGACAGCGGCGATGCGCCGGTGCCCGAGATCATGATCCCGCTGGTCGCGACTCGGCGCGAACTCGAACTGCTCAAGGATGTCGTCGACCGCGTGGCCAGGGAAGTGTTCGCCGCCACCGGGACGACGCTCGAATATCTCGTCGGCACGATGATCGAACTGCCGCGCGCCGCGCTGATGGCGGGCGAAATCGCCGAAGTGGGCGAATTCTTCAGCTTCGGAACCAATGACCTGACGCAGACCACGCTGGGCGTGAGCCGCGACGATGCGGGCCGCTTCCTGACAACCTATGTCGACAAGGGCATCTTCGCGCGCGATCCCTTCGTCAGCCTCGACATCGACGGAGTCGGCCAGCTGGTCGAACTCGCCGCCGAACGCGGGCGTGCGACGCGCGACGGGCTCAAGCTGGGCATTTGCGGTGAACATGGCGGCGACCCGGCGAGCATCGCCTTCTGCGAGAAGACCGGGCTCGACTACGTCAGCGCCTCGCCCTACCGCGTGCCGATCGCGCGGCTCGCGGCAGCGCAGGCCAGCCTGCGCTAGGCAATTCGCTAGTCTTTCCAGCCAGTCAGCGTCAGGATCTCGAAGCTTTCGAGCACGCGGCCCTTGTTGTTCGCCTGCTTCATGAAAGCGTGTTCTGCGCGTTCGAGCGCGGCCTTGCCGAGCGGCGGGGCGGCGCTGGCCAGAACGCTGCCCAAGCCCTGGTCGCGCAGGTCGGACACCAGCCGGTGCAGCCCTCCGAACGACACGGTGAGCGTATGGCTGTCGACCACCTGGCGCTTGAACAGGGCGCGCTGAAGCAGGCCGGCGGCAGCCTGGTTGTCGATCAGCGGATGCATCCGCGCCGCGGGCCGATCGGGCTCTGCGGCGAGCATCGCGCGGCGCAGGTGCGGCAGGCTGCCCGCACCGGGAAAGCTGGCGATCATCAGTCCGTCGTCGGCCAGCGCATTGCGCAAATGGAGCAGCGCGCCGGGCAGATCGTCGACGCGGTCGAGCGATCCGAGGCTGACGATCAGGTCGTAGGGGCCGCCGTCGAGTGGACGTTCCTCGTCCAGGCTGGCGGCATCGTGTTCGTCGACCTCGGCCCCCGCGCCGCGCAGCGACAGCGCGAGAGTACCGGTCCAGTCGCCGATCACCAGCACGCGGCCGGGCGACAGGCGGATGAATTCGAGCCGGTCGAGCACGTCCTCGACCATGTCGTCGAGCAGGTAGCGCGCGGCATCGCGATGTGCCTGGCGAACGCGCGCGCGGCGCAACCCGGCAATCCGGCGCTGGCGGGAAAAGATGCGCGGGGGAGCATGGCTGGTCATCGCCCGTTGCCCTGCCGCGCTTGCCAGCGCCGTGCAAGCGGCGCACCATCACAAGGTGTCGACAAGCCGCCTCCTGCGCGACAGCTTCGCGCCCGTGCTGGATTTCGTCTATCCCCCGCGCTGCCCAGCATGCGGCGGGGGCGTGGGCGAACAGGGCGGTTTGTGCGCTGCCTGCTGGGAGGATCTGTCGATCCCGTCGGACCCTTGCTGCGTGTCCTGCCAGCGCCCGTTTGCCAGCACCGGGCCGGGCGAGGGGGCATCCTGTGCGGTCTGCCTGGCTACGCCTCCGCTCCACGACGGGATCGCCGCGGGCACGCTCTATACCGATACGGCGCGCAAGCTGGTGCTGGCGTACAAGCACGGTCGCCGGATCGCGCTGGCCCCATTGCTCGCGCGGCTGATCGCGGCGCGCCTCCCGCCGGCAATGGGCAACCGGGTGATCGTACCGGTGCCGCTGCACCGCAGGCGGATCTGGCAGCGCGGCTTCAACCAGGCCGCCTTGCTTGGCCGCCAATTGCACCAGCTCGGTCATGGCCCGCTGTGCGTCGACGCCCTTGTCCGCAATCGGCCGACTCCGCCGCTGGGCGGATTGGGAAAGAAGGCGCGGGCCCGTACGCTGAGCGGGGCTATCGCGCTGCGCCCCGCGCGCGCGGGCATGATCGCGGATGCCGATGTCATCCTGGTCGACGATGTGCTGACCAGCGGGGCGACGAGCACGGCTTGTGTCCGCGCGCTCAAGCGGGGCGGCGCCCGCAGCGTAATTATCGCGTGTTTTGCGAGGGTGCTCGACGAAGCGCGCGACGCGCGCAGGACCGATAGCGCGCGGTAGAAACGAAACGCCCGGGATCTTGCGATCCCGGGCGCCACGTGACGAATATAACCGGACCGGCCTTGCGGCATGGTGCAGCCCCCCAGCATGCACCTCGGATCCATCCCTCATCGTTCCCGGATGCGCCGCGACCCCTCGATCGCGGCAGCGAACCCGGTGACCCCCTGAACCCTGGCGCTCTGATGGCACCGTTGTTCCGGTGGGCAGGCCTCACTTGCCTGCGCCGCATATGTTCCCGAAACTTCGCGATCATCAAACAGGCATTTGCAACAATGTCCGATTTTGGGTCGACTTTGTGGTTATCTTGCAACAACAGGGCGCGCAGTTTCTGATGTGAAAGGCCGAGAGAGTGAGTGAGCGTACCGACCGGGAAGCCGGCAGCGACTTCATGCCCAAGTTCGACGACAAGGGATTGCTGACCGCGGTGGTCGTTGACCATGCGACGCAGGCGGTGCTGATGGTCGGCTTCATGGATGCCGAGGCTTTGGCTGCGACGCGCGAAACCGGGCTTGCGCACTTCCATTCGCGCTCGCGCGGGAAGCTCTGGCAGAAGGGTGAGACTTCGGGCCATGTCCTGCGGGTCGAGCGGATCTTTGTCGACTGCGATCAGGACGCACTGGTTCTGTCGTGCACCCCCGCGGGGCCGACCTGCCACACGGGGGCGCCAAGCTGTTTCTACCGCGAACTCGTCGGTGACGTTCTCCAACCCGTCAAGACTTGACGCTTACGTAAACGTTCCATTATGCACGCGGCATGACACAGCCGCTGCCCAACGATCCTCGTGCGCAAACCAGCGATCGCCGCCACGCCGGCGCACATATCGAACGGCCCGACGAGCTGGGGCGCGAACAATATTCGATCTCGGACCTCACCAGCGAATTCGGCTGCACCGCGCGTGCGCTGCGCTTCTACGAGGACGAGGGGCTGATCGCGCCTTCGCGGATTGGCCTGACCCGCATCTATTCGAAGCGCGATCGCGCCCGTCTCGCGTGGATCATGCGCGCCAAGAACGTGGGCTTCTCGCTGACCGAGATCCGCGAGATGATCGACCTCTACGATCTTGGCGATGGCCGGGTCGAACAGCGGCGCGTCACGATCGAGAAGTGCAAGGCGCATGTCGCCAAGCTGAAGGAACAGCGTGACGATATCGACAGCTCGATCACCGATCTGACCGAGTTCATCGACCAGATCGAACGGCTCGAAACCGAATGATGTGCCGCAAGGCCCCTACAACCGACACCCCCCAACCCTAAGGACACGCAGATGCCCAGTTACACCGCGCCGACCCGCGACGCCCGCTTCATCATCAACGAGATGCTCGATCTCGCCGGCTATGCCGACCTGCCCGGCTTCGAGGCCGCCAGCGTCGATGTCACCGATGCGGTGATCAACGAAGGCGGCAAGTTCTGCGCCGAAGTGCTCGCCCCGCTGAACCAGTCGGGCGACCAGGAAGGCTGCACCCGCCACGAAGACGGTTCGGTCACCACGCCCAAGGGTTTCAAGGAAGCTTTCGACCAGTTCCGCGAAGCGGGCTGGGGCACGCTGTCGCAGCCCGAAGAGTTCGGCGGGCAGGGCATGCCGCATGTCCTCGGCTTCGCCTTCGAGGAATTCGTGTCGAGCGCCAACCAGGCCTTCGGCATGTATCCCGGCCTGACCAACGGGGCGGTCTCCGCGCTGCTCGCCAAGGGCAGCCAGGAGCAGAAGGAGAAATATCTTCCCAAGATGATCTCCAACGAATGGACCGGTACGATGAACCTGACCGAACCGCATTGCGGAACGGATCTGGGGATGATCCGGACCAAGGCCGAACCGCAGGCCGACGGCAGCTATTCGATCACCGGGACCAAGATCTTCATCTCGGCCGGCGAACACGACATGGCGGAGAACATCATCCACCTCGTGCTGGCGAAGACCCCCGGCGCACCCGACAGCAGCAAGGGCATCTCGCTGTTCGTCGTGCCCAAGTTCCTCGTCGGCGACGACGGCTCGATCGGCGAGCGCAACGGCGTGGTCTGCGGTTCGATCGAGCACAAGATGGGCATCCACGGCAACGCCACTTGCGTGCTCAATTACGATGGCGCGAAGGGCTGGCTCGTGGGCGAGGAGAACAAGGGCCTCGCCGCGATGTTCATCATGATGAACGCTGCGCGTCTTGGCGTCGGCGTCCAGGGTCTCAGCCAAGCCGAGGTCGCCTATCAGAACGCGGTCGCCTATGCGCTCGATCGCCGGCAGGGCCGCGCTCTGACCGGCCCGGCGGAACCCGAGGCGCAGGCCGACCCGATCTTCGTGCACCCCGATGTGCGCCGGATGCTGATGGACGCCAAGGCCTTCACCGAAGGCATGCGTGCCCTGTGCCTGTGGGGCGCGCTGCAGGTCGACCTGACCCACAAGGCCAAGACCGAGGAAGAGCGCGAACAGGCCGACATGCTGATCGGGCTGCTGACCCCGGTCATCAAGGGCTACGGCACCGACAAGGGCTATGAAGTCGCCACCAACATGCAGCAGGTCTTCGGCGGCCATGGCTACATCGAGGAATGGGGCATGAGCCAGTTCGTCCGCGACGCCCGGATCGCGCAGATCTACGAAGGCACCAATGGCGTGCAGGCGATGGATCTGTGCGGCCGCAAGCTGGCGCAGAAGGGCGGCGCGGCAATCCAGGCCTTCTTCAAGGTGGTGGGCGACGACATCGCCGACGCCAAGGGCGACGATACGCTCGCCCCGATGGCCGAAGCGCTCGAAAAGGCGCTGGGCCAGCAGCAGGCGGCGACGATGTGGTTCATGCAGAACGCGATGCAGAACCCCAATCATCTTGGCGCAGGCGCCCATCACTACATGCACATCATGGGCATCGTGACGCTGGGTTGGATGTGGCTGCGCATGGCGAAGGTCGCGCAGGCCGCGCTTGCCGCAGGCGGCGAGGACAAGGCCTTTTACGAAGGCAAGATCGCGACCGCGCGCTATTACATGGACCGCTACCTGCCCGACGCCGGCGCGCTGCGCCGCAAGCTCGAAGCGGGCAGCGAAAGCCTGATGGCGCTGGACGAGGACGCGTTCGCGACCGCAGCTTAACCTTCCGCAGGAAGGCATGACGGGCCGGGGGGCGATCCAGTCCCCCGGCCGTTTTTGTTTGCCTGGCAGGGGCTTGCGCGGGGTTCCGCAGTGGTGATCGCAGCCGCGTCGGCCCGGCACGCGCCGCCTGCGGGGCAAATCAGCGCGCCCGAACCCGCGTGCGTTTACCAAGATTTCGGACTTGCCGGTTAGGGAAGACCTTTCTCGGATATCCCGCCTATGACAGCCGCGTTCGTACTCAGCATCAACATGTTCATCGCCGCCCTGTTCGCGGTTGCGTTCACCGTGGTGGCGTCGACCAATCCGACGGTTGGCGGCGCGCGATGGCTGGCGGCGGCCTATGGCATTGGCGTGATCGATGTGGCGCTGGAGTTCATCCTGCCCTCACTGGCGCAGCCCACTCCGGTCGTGGTGGCGATCTATGTCAGCTATCTGGCGGCGCTGACCTGCGGCCTGATCGGCGTCGCCCGGCATTATGGCGCGGCGCTGCCCCGGTCCGCCACCGCGATCGTCTGGCTTGCCGGGCTGGCCTTCGTCCCCGTCATGCTCGGACTGCCGTATGGTTCGGCGCTGCGGACGCTCCTCTACCAGCTCCCCTATGCGGCAATGCAGGTGCTGATGGTCGCGGTCGTCGTGCGGTCCGGCGGTAAGCTGGCGCTCGACCGGCTGCTGGTCGTGGTCGGCGGCCTCGCGGTGCTGGTCTATCTGGCCAAACCCGCGATTGCCTGGTGGATCGGCACCGCGCGCCACGCACAAGCCTATCTCGCTTCCGATTATGCGGCGATCTCGCAGACGATGGGATCGGTGGTCCTGATCGCACTCGCGCTGGTGCTGCTGCTGGTCATCATGCGCGACACGACGATGGAAATGATCGCCCGGTCGGAAACCGACCCGCTTTCCGGCGCCCTCAACCGGCGCGGCTTCGAAACGCACGGCGATCGCGCGGTGGTCCGGGCCCGGCGGACCGACCGGCCCCTGTCGCTGATCACGCTCGATCTGGACCGGTTCAAGGCCATCAACGACAGTTTCGGCCACGCGGCTGGCGACAGGGTGATTGCCGATCTCGCCGGGCTGCTGGACGATACGGTGGGAAGCGACGATCTGGTCGCGCGCCTGGGGGGCGAAGAATTCGCCATCCTCCTGCCGGGGCGCACCACCGCGCAGGCCCAGGCTCTGGCCGAACGGATGCGTCTGGCGGTGGCGCGGGACCTGCCGGTGCGGCTCGACAACGCGCCCGCCGTTACCGCGTCGTTCGGCGTGGCTGAATTGCAATTCGGCGAGCGGCTTTTGGACCTTTGTCGCCGCTCCGACCTGGCGCTTTACGAAGCGAAAGCGGCCGGGCGCGACACGGTCTGTGCCGCTCCAAGCCTGCGGTCCGTCAAACCCGACGCTGAAGCGGCGGAATTTGCCGCCCCATCCGACCGATTGGTCCAATCTTTCGGTTAAGCCTGCTACCGGACCTCGCGGCAATTCCGGTAGGCCGCTTACCCTATCCGAGCACTTCGTCGAACAGCGCATGCATCGCCGCCCAGCTCTGGCGGTCGGCACTTGCGTCATAGGCGGGATTGGGCGAGCCGTCGCGCATGCGCGGCGTGGTGAAGCCATGCTCGACGCCTGCGTAGCTGTGGAAATGCCAATCGGCCCCCACCGCGTCCATTTCTTCCCAGAAACCGGTAACCTGGCTGCGGGGGACCAGCGCATCGGCATCGCCGTGGCACACCAGGATCCGCGGTATAATTGGCTTGTCGGCCGGCAGGGCGGTTTCGAGCAGGCCGTGGAAGCTCACCGCGGCAGCGAGATCCTGCCCGTCGCGCGCCATTTCGAGCACTGCCATGCCGCCGAGGCAGAAACCGATCGCCATTTGCGGCACATCGGGTTCGAGCCGGCGCAGAAGATCGAGCGTGGCACGCAGGCGCTGGCGCATTGCCGGCGGGTCACCGCGCAGCCGGCCCATGGCGGCAAAAGCCTGGTCGGCATCGGACGGGGCTTCGGGCCCGTAGAAATCGCCGATGAGCACTGCGTAACCGGCATCGACGAGTGCAGCGGCCTTCGCCTCGACCGCGGGGGTGGTGTTCATGAAGGTCGGATAGATCGCCACCGCGGCGCGGGCTGGGGCGGCGGGCCGCGCGTAAAGCGCGGTCAGCGCGACCGCGCCGTCTTCATATCCGACCTTCTCGAAAGGCATCACTCGGGCAGGAAATCGGGCACCGAAAGGTACCGTTCGCCAGTGTCGTAATTGAAGCCCAGGACGCGCGATCCGGCAGGCAGATCGGCCAGTTTCTGCTTGATTGCGGCCAATGTCGCGCCGCTGGAGATACCCACCAGTAGGCCTTCCTTCGCAGCGCACTGGCGGGCCATTTCCTTGGCATCCTCGGGATCGACCTGGATCGCGCCGTCGATCGCCTGAGTGTGCAGATTGTCGGGGACGAAGCCGGCGCCGATGCCCTGGATCGGGTGCGGGCCGGGCTGGCCGCCGCTGATGACCGGCGAGCCCTGCGGTTCGACCGCATAGGCTTTCATCGCGCTCCAGCTCTGCTTGAGCACTTCCGCGCAGCCGGTCAGGTGTCCGCCGGTGCCGACCCCGGTGATCATCGTATCGATCGGCGTATCGGCGAAATCGTCGAGGATTTCCTTGGCAGTGGTGCGCGCGTGGACCTTCCAGTTGCTTTCATTGTCGAACTGGCTGGGCATCCAGGCGCCTTCGGTCTGTTCGACCAGTTCCTGCGCGCGCTCGATCGCGCCCTTCATGCCCTTTTCCTTGGGCGTCAGGTCGAAGGTCGCGCCATAGGCCAGCATCAGCCGGCGGCGTTCGACGCTCATGCTTTCGGGCATGACCAGCACCAGCTTGTAACCCTTGACCGCGGCAGTCATCGCGAGGCCGATCCCGGTGTTGCCGCTGGTGGGTTCGACGATCGTGCCGCCGGGCTTGAGCTTGCCCGCCGCTTCGGCATCCTCGATCATCGCGAGGCCGATGCGGTCCTTGATCGAACCGCCCGGATTGGCGCGCTCGTTCTTCACCCAGACCTCGTGGTCGGGGAACAGGCGCGACAGGCGAATGTGGGCGGTATCGCCGATCGTGGCGAGGACGGAGTCGGCTTTCATGGCATCTGCTCCTGCAATTTCTCTTCGGGGGGAGTGTCTAACAATTCGTCAGGCGGGTCAAAGGTCCGCGTTGTCCGCAGGACGGGAAAAATTCGCGACCACAGCGCGACCGTGGCGATCGCGCCGACCCCGCCGCCGACCACCGCGATCACCGGGCCGAACAGGAAGGCGAGGCTGCCCGAGAAGAAATCGCCGAATTCGTTCGACGCGCTGATCGTCAGCAGGCTGACCGAGGACACGCGGCCGCGCTTGTCGTCGGGCGTGTGCAGCTGGATCAGCGACTGGCGGATATAGACGCTGAACATGTCCGCCGCGCCGATGATGAACAGCATGGCGAGGCTGAGCGGCATCGTCTTGGAGAGCCCGAAGATCACCGTGGCCAGTCCGAATACCGCCACCGCCCACAGCATCTTGGGCCCGACATTGGTCTTGAGCGGACGGAAGCTGAACCACAGCGCGGTGAGCGCGGCGCCCACTGCCGGCGCCATCGCCAGCTGCGCCAGCCCGGTTTCGCCGACCTCCAGGATATCGCGCGCATAGACGGGGAACAGCGCAGTCGCCCCGGCGAGAAAGACCGCGAACAGGTCGAGCGTGATCGCGCCCAGCACCATCTTGTTGCGGACCACGTAGCGCAGCCCTTCGACCATCTGGTGGATCGGGCGCCTGTTCGCCGCGCGCGCCGGCTGCGGCACCTTGCCGATGAAGCTCAGCGCGGCCAGCGATACCGCGAACAGCGCGAAGGCGGTGATATAGGGCAGGGCGGGCAGGATGGCGTAGGTGTAGCCGCCGATCGCCGGGCCCACGATCATCCCGACCTGCCAGGCGATGCTCGACAGCGCGATGGCGTTGGGCAGGATCGCCTTGGGTACCAGATTGGGGGCCAGCGCGGACAGCGCGGGGCCGTTGAACGCGCGGACGATCCCGAGCACGATCGCCACGCCGAACAATACGGTCACTGTCAGCGTCTCGCTCCAGGTGAACCAAGCGAGGGTGCCCGCGCAGCCCAGCTGGGCAAGCACGGTCAGGCGGGCGATGTTGCGCCGGTCGAAATGATCCGCCGCCCAGCCGGAAAAGGGCGTGAGCAGGAACAGCGGGATGAATTGCAGCAGGCCGATCAGCGCCAGTTGGCCCGATGCCGCACCGACCCCCATCCCGCTGTCGCGTGCCAGATTGTAGGTCTGCCAGCCGATGATCAGCATCATCGCATATTGCGCCAGCGTCATCGACAGGCGGCTGAGCCAGTAGGCGCGGAAGTTCGCGATCCTGAGGGGCGATGCGTCGGGGGAAAGCTTGCTGGTGTCGTTCACCCCGGACGCATGGCAGGCCCGCCTTCGGTTGTGAAGACGGGCCTGCTTGTCGTTCTAGAAGAAGCGGTTGGAAATCAGCGCAGCTTGCGCAGCCGCGGATTGGGCTGCAGCGTGTCGATCATCGCCAGGAAATCGTCGACCCGGATGATCCGTTCGAACTGGAAGCCGGCGCGGTTGTCGCGGATCCAGATGCAATAGGCCTCGATCCGGCCGATGACCGGCAGGCGCACGATCACGCGCTCGCCGCGGGCGATGTCTTCCGCATTGTCGATCATGAAGCCGTTGGAGGAGACGTTGGCGATATGCAGGTGCACGTCGCCTTTTCCGAAATGTTCGGCGATGACGGGATGGTCGACCGGATGACGCGCCATCCGGCGCTGGTCGGTTACGCTCAGTTGTGCTCCGACAGTCATGCTGGCGTTCCCTTTGAAGTGCTTAAGACGAAATATACTATGCGCGGAAAAGTCTTCCAAATGGTAAACAATCGGGGCCTTTCGACGTTCCTCATGCTCGCTTCGCCGCTTATTGCGCGCGGATGATTGCGTGCTTCTTCTTGCCCAGGCTGAGCTTGCATTCGCCGCCTTGCGCGACCGTTACCAGATGCCCCGGTTCGGTGATCACTGCCCCGTCGAGCTTGACCGCGCCTTCGGCCAGTTTTCGCTTGGCCTCGCCGTTCGAAGCGGTGAAGCCGAGCTCGGTGAGCACCGCGCCGATCCGCATGCCGTCCGCGCCCACGGCAAGCGTCGGCAGATCGCTGCCCGCGCCGCCGCCGGCGAAGGTCTCGGCCGCGGTGCGCTCGGCGAGCCGCGCGGCTTCGGCACCCCGAACGAGCGTGGTCACTTCATTGGCAAGAACCGTCTTGGCTTCGTTGATCTGCGCGCCTTCGAGCGCTTCGAGCCGGGCGATTTCAGCCAGGTCGAGGTCGGTGAACAGCCGCAGGAAGCGGCCCACGTCGCGGTCGTCGACATTGCGCCAGTATTGCCAGAAGTCGTAATTCGGCAGCTGCGCTTCGTTGAGCCAGACCGCGCCCGAGGCGGTCTTGCCCATCTTGCCGCCATCGGCGGTGGTCAGCAGCGGCGTGGTCAGGCCGAACAGCTCGCTTCCATCCATCCGGCGGCCGAGCTCCATCCCGTTGACGATGTTGCCCCACTGGTCGCTGCCGCCCATCTGCAGCCGCACGCCCATGTCCTGCGCCAGGTGACGGAAGTCGTATCCCTGCAGGATCATGTAGTTGAATTCGAGAAAGGTCATCGGCTGCTCGCGCTCGAGCCGCAGCCGCACCGAATCGAAAGTCAGCATCCGGTTGACTGTGAAATGTGTGCCGACCTTCTGCAGCATCTCGATATAGCCGAGTTCGCCCAGCCAGTCCTGGTTGTCGACCATAACTGCATCGGTCGGCCCCTCGCCGAAGGTCAGCAACCGTTCGAAGACGGTGCGGATCCCCTCGATATTGGCTGCGATCGTCTCGTCGGTAAGCATCTTGCGACTCTCGTCGCGGCCGGTCGGATCGCCGATCCGCGTGGTCCCGCCGCCCATCAGCACGACCGGCTTGTGGCCCGCCTGCTGGAGGCGCCGCAGCATCATGATCTGGACCAGGCTGCCGATGTGGAGCGACGGCGCGGTGGCATCGAAACCGATATAGCCGGGTACGATCTGCCTTGCGGCAAGCGCATCGAGCCCTGCGGCATCGGTGACCTGGTGGATATAGCCGCGCTCGTCGAGCACGCGCATGAGTTCGGACGTATAGTTGTTCATGACGAGGCGCGCGCTAGCAGGTAAGGGGCGGCATGCAAATCTATCGATTGGAACCGCATCCGGCATGTCCTGCACTGGGGGTAACGGCGGTGGAGGCGCGCGTGACCGCGCACGATGCCAACTGGCTGACGCTGCGCTGGCGGATCGAGGCTGCGCATAATCTCGTCCTCCCCGGATTTGCCGGCAAGGGACGCGCCGACGGATTGTGGCAGACCACCTGCTTCGAGCTGTTCCTGCGGCCCGATGGGGACACCGCCTATCACGAATTCAATCTGTCGCCCTCCGAGCGCTGGAATGCCTACCGCTTCTCGGCCCCGCGCGACGGCATGAGCGAATGGCCGATGCCCCGCGATGCGGTCTGTACGATGCGCCCGGGCGGCAAGTTCGCGATCTTCGATGCCGCGCTGCCCGCCGCGGGGCTGCCGCAGACGGAATGCGCGATGGGCATCAGCTGCGTGATCGAGGAGACCGGCGGGCACAAGAGCTACTGGGCGCTCGCTCATGGCAGCGAGGCGCCCGATTTCCATGATCCGTCTTGCTTCACCGCGCGGCTTGGGGCAGCTAGCGCGCCATGAAATTCGGCATCGATCGGCTCGTCACGGAAGAGCAACTGCGCAAGCCGCTGGACGGGCGCCGGGTCGCGCTGGTCGCGCATCCTGCCTCGGTAACCGCGGGCCTCACGCATTCGCTCGACGCGCTGATCGACCGCGGGATCAATGTGACCTCCGCCTTCGGTCCGCAGCACGGGCTCAAGGGCGACAAGCAGGACAACATGGTCGAGACCGGGGACGAGGTCGATCCGCACTACGGCATCCCCGTCTTCAGCCTCTACGGCGAAGTACGGCGCCCCACCGCGCAGATGATGGACAGCGCCGACGTCTTCCTGTTCGACCTGCAGGACCTCGGCTGCCGCATCTACACCTTCGTCACCACGCTGCTGTATCTGCTCGAGGAGGCGGCGAAGACGGGCAAGTCGGTATGGGTGCTCGACCGCCCCAATCCTGCCGGTGGGCCGGTGGAAGGAACCCTGCTCGAACCCGGTCAGGAGAGCTTCGTCGGAGCCGCGCCGATGGTGATGCGTCACGGGCTGACCATGGGCGAAATGGCGCGCTGGTTCGTCGCGCATTTCAAGCTCGACGTGGATCTGCAGGTGATCGAGATGCAGGGCTGGTCGCCCGGCCGTGCCCCCGGCTATGGCTGGCCCGAAAGCCGCATCTGGATCAATCCGAGCCCCAATGCGGCCAGCCTTAACATGGCGCGGGCCTATGCCGGCACCGTCATGCTCGAAAGCACCACGCTGAGCGAGGGCCGGGGGACGACCCGGCCGCTGGAAGTCCTGTTCGGGGCGCCCGACGTGGATGCCAAGGCAGTGCTGGCCGAAATGCATCGTCTGGCCCCGGTCTGGATGCGCGGTTCGGCGCTTCGCGAATGCTGGTTCGAACCGACTTTCCACAAGCACGCGGGCGCGCTGTGCAACGGGCTGATGATCCATGCCGAAGGCAAGTTCTACGATCACCACGCGTTCCGCCCGTGGCGATTGCAGGCGCTGGCCTTCAAGGCCATCCGCGCTCTCTATCCCGACTATCCGATCTGGCGCGATTTCCCTTACGAATACGAACTCGACCGCCTGGCGATCGATGTGATCAACGGGGGTTCGGTGCTGCGCGAATGGGTCGACGACAGTGAAGCCGTTCCCGACGATCTCGACCGGGTCGCCAGCGCGGACGAAGCCGCCTGGCGCGAATCGATCGCAGCGCATCTGGCCTACAGCTGACCGGTCGGGCGGCACCGGCCGTCCGTACGCGGTCGCAGAGTTGGACAGCGGCAAACTTTTCTACCCGACCGCAAGTTCGATTTTCGATCAATGGTCTTGACCTAAGGCGCCGGGAAGGCGAGCCTACTTGAAAGTGACGGGCATACCCGCGCTTCGGGAGAGGTTATAATGGCGACTGCGGCAGCACGGCAGACTGGTGGATCGGTCAGGGTTACCCTGTGGATCCTTCTGATAGTTTACATCTTCAATTTCATCGATCGGCAGATCGTCAACATCCTGGCCGAGCCGATCCGGCTCGAACTGGGTCTGAGCGATACGCAGATCGGCCTGATGACGGGCCTGGCCTTCGCACTGTTCTACACGATCCTGGGCCTGCCGATCGCGCGTTTCTCGGATCGCTCGACCACCAACCGGCCATGGCTGATCGGCGGTGCGCTGGCGATCTGGTCGGCCATGACCGCCTTGTGCGGACTGGCGCAAAATTTCATCCAGCTGCTGCTGGCGCGGATCGGCGTGGGTGTGGGCGAGGCGGGTTGCACGCCGCCTGCGCATTCGCTGATCGCGGATATGGTCGAACCGTCCAAGCGCTCCTCCGCGCTGGCATTCTACGCGCTCGGCATCCCCATCGGCACGCTGCTGGGCATGCTGATCGGCGGCCTGCTTGCCGATTCGGTCGGGTGGCGCAACGCCTTCCTGATCGTCGGGCTTCCCGGCATCGCGCTGGCCGTGGTCGTCTTCACCTATCTGAAGGATCCCCGGCGCACCGGGATGATGCAGGCCGGCACGCAGCAGTCGTCCGAACAGATGCCGATGAAGGCCGCGCTCAAGGCAATGTTCAGCTCGCGCGCCTTCGTCCTGCTGGTGGCGGCAGGTTCGGCCGCGGCCTTCCTCGCCTACGGCAAGGTGACCTGGATCACGATCTTCTTCCAGCGTACGCACGGGCTGACCCCGGGTGAAACCGGGCTGTGGTTCGGGCTGGTCAATGGCGGGGCGGGCATCGCCGGCACGGTCCTGGGCGGTTATATCGCCGATCGCTGGGGCGCCAAGAACCGCCGCCATGTGCTCACCGCGCCCGCGGTGGGCATGGTGGTGACGATCCCCTTCGCGCTGCTGGCCTTCATGACCGACAACTGGCTGCTGGCGCTGTTCCTGCTGATCGTCCCGACGATCTGCAATTCGCTCTATTACGGCCCCACCTATTCGAGCGTGCAGGGCCTCGTGCCGCTGCGCGCCCGGGCGATCGCGGCCGCCGTGCTGCTGTTCTTCCAGAACCTCATCGGGCTGGGACTGGGACCGCTGTTCTTCGGGATGATGTCCGATCTGCTGCAGCCCGCCTATGGCGAGGAAAGCGTGCGCTACGTGCTTTACGGCGCGACGTTCCTCGGGCTGCTGCCGGCGTTCTTCTTCTGGCGCTGTTCGCTGCGCCTCAACGAGGAACTCGATCAGAAGGACTAGCCGGGGCGGGCCGCCTGGCCCGCTACCCACTGGAAGCAACGACCCCGGGCGTAAGTAACGCCCGGGGCTTTCTCATGCCCCGGTCTTGCGGCTCAGTTCGCGCATCGCGTCGTCGAGCCCGTCGAGCGTCAGCGGATACATGCGGTCGTTGACCAGCTGTTTCATCACCTTGGTCGACTGCGAATAGCTCCACTGCTTTTCGGGCACCGGGTTGAGCCACACGGTCGCCGGATAAGTACTGGTCACGCGCTGCATCCAGGTGGCGCCGGCTTCCTCGTTCATATGCTCGACGCTGCCGCCCGGATGGGTGATCTCATAGGGGCTCATCGCCGCATCGCCGACGAACACGATCTTGTAGTCGTGCCCGTATTTGTGAAGCACGTCCCAGGTCTTGGTGCGTTCCTGCCAGCGCCGGCGGTTGTCCTTCCAGACGCCTTCATACAGGCAGTTGTGGAAGTAGAAGAATTCGAGGTTCTTGAATTCGGCCGTGGCCGCGCTGAACAGTTCCTCGGTCACCTTGATGAAGGGATCCATCGACCCGCCGACGTCGAGGAACAGCAGCAGCTTGACCGCATTGTGCCGTTCGGGCCGCATGCGGATGTCGAGCCAGCCCTGCTTGGCCGTGCCCTCGATCGTCGCATCGAGGTCGAGCTCGTCGGCGGCGCCTTCGCGGGCAAAGCGGCGCAGGCGCCGCAGGGCCATCTTGATGTTGCGCGTGCCCAGTTCCTTGGTGTTGTCGAGGTTCTTGAACTCGCGCTTTTCCCACACCTTGACCGCACGCTTGTGCTTGCTTTCCCCGCCGATCCGCACGCCCTCGGGGTTGTAGCCCGAATTGCCGAAGGGCGATGTCCCGCCCGTGCCGATCCACTTGTTGCCGCCCTGGTGGCGTTTTTCCTGTTCCTCGAGGCGCTTCTTGAGCGTCTCCATGATCTCGTCCCAGTCTCCCAGGGCCTTGATCTTTTCCATTTCCTCTTCGGACAGAAACTTCTCGGCCACCGCCTTCAGCCAGTCTTCGGGGACATCCACGGGGTTCTGCCCGTAATCGCTTAGGATGCCCTTGAAGACTTTCTGGAACACCTGGTCGAACCGGTCGATCAGCCCTTCGTCCTTCACGAAGGTCGCGCGGCTGAGGTAATAGAAGGCTTCGGGCGATTGCTCGATCACGTCGCGGTCGAGCGCCTCGATCAGCGTGAGGTGTTCCTTGAAGCTTGCGGAAATGCCCGCAGAGCGAAGCTCGTCGACGAAATTGAAGAACATGCCGAACGGCTTAGCGCGTGTAGGGCGAGTGCACCAGTGTGTGAATCGCAACCGATTTTTACCCTCCACTAACCATCAGCGCCTAAACCTCGCTGATCAAAACGAATAAGGGGGTCGTAAGCACATGGAACTCAGCGCGATCGACAAGGGCGGTGCGTCCGCTCTCGATCAAATTCCGGCCGCCTGCGGCAAGGTCACCGTCGGCTGTTCCGATGTGGCGGGTATCGTCCAGGGCGTGATCGATTCGTTCGGCCACCTGCGCAGCGAATATGGCGAATTGCAGGGCACCGTGCGGACGCTCGACGAAGATCAGCGCAAGGTGCTCGAAGCGAGCGACGAGGCCCGGCTGCTGTCCGAACGCGCGATCGAACGGCTCAGGCACGGTTCGACGATGATCAACAACTCGCTGAACGAGATCGGCAATCTGCTCAGCCTGGTCGAAACGCTGACCCAGCATGTCACCGGCTTTGCCGCGGCGATGGACCAGGTGCGCCGATCAAGCCAGGAGATCGACCAGATCGCCGAGACGACCAACATCCTCGCGCTCAATGCGACGATCGAGGCGATGCGCGCGGGCGAGCAGGGCCGCACTTTCGCGGTCGTCGCCAATGAGGTGAAATCGCTTGCCAGCCAGACCCGCAAGGCAACCGAGGAGATCGGGCGGACGATCGACACGCTCGGCAACGAAGCGGGTCAGGTGATCGAGAAGATCGAAAGCGGCGCGGAAGCGAGCAGCCAGGCGAAGAACTCGGTCGGCTCGATCGAGGATACCATGCGCAGCGTCACCGAACTGCTGCTCGAGGTCGACGGCCAGCAGGACCTGATCGCGCGCAACACCGCCACCATTTCGGGGCATGTCCACCGCGTGCAGGGCGTGCTCGACGATTTCGACGAAGCGGTCACGGTCAACGAAACCAAGCTCGGTACGGCGCATGCCCGGATCGAGGATCTGGAAATGACCGCGAGCGAGATGTTCGACCAGCTGGTCAAGGCGGACCTTTCGCCCGATGACAGCCGGATGGTCGAGCAGGCGCGCCGCTTCGCCGCGGAAGTCGCCGGCGTCGCCGAAGCCGCGATTGCCGACGGATCGCTCAGCATGGACCAGCTGTTCGACCGCGATTACCAATATGTCCCCGGCACCAACCCCGAACAGTACCGCACTGCACTGAGCGATTGGGCCGATGCGAACTGGCGCCCGATCAACGACCGCGTGGTCGCGCAGGGCGGACCGATCCTGATGTGTTCGGAAGCGGATATGAACGGCTTCCTGCCGACGCACATCACCGATCGCTGCCGCGCGCCGACCGGCGATGTCACGCATGATACGACCTACTGCCGCAACGGGCGCGTCATGCTCTATGCGATCGACAAGAAGGCCAAGAGCCAGACCGATCCCTACATGATGGCGGTGTACCGGCAGGAAGGCGACGGCCGGAACTATGTCGTCGTGCGCAATGTCTATGTCCCGCTGGTTATCAACGGCCGCCGCTGGGGCGATTTCGAACTGGCGTACAGCTTCAACTGACGGCGGCTTTCCAGACGCGAAAAGGGGCGCGAACCATATCCGGTCCGCGCCCCTTTCACATGCGTATTTCGCTGTGCGCGATCAGCTCTGGCGGCGGGCCATGAAGGCGAGCCGTTCGAACATCATGATGTCCTGTTCGTTCTTCAGCAAGGCGCCATGCAGCGGCGGGATCGCGGCATTGGGGTTGGCATCCTGCAGCACTTCGAGCGGCATGTCCTCGTTGAGCAGTAGCTTGAGCCAGTCGAGCAGTTCGCTGGTCGAGGGCTTCTTCTTCAGACCCGGCACTTCGCGGATTTCGTAGAACACTTCCATCGCCTTGGTCACCAGGCTCTTCTGCACCCCGGGGAAGTGGACTTCGATGATGTCGCGCATCGTCTCGGTGTCGGGGAACTTGATGTAATGGAAGAAGCAGCGGCGCAGGAAGGCGTCGGGCAGTTCCTTCTCGTTGTTCGAGGTGATGACCACGATCGGGCGCTCCTTCGCCTCGATCCGCTCATGCGTTTCGTAGACGTCGAAACTCATGCGATCGAGTTCCTGCAACAGGTCGTTGGGGAACTCGATATCGGCCTTGTCGATCTCGTCGATCAGCAGCACGGGCAGCTTTTCGGAAGTGAAGGCTTCCCACAGCTTGCCGCGCCGGATGTAGTTCGAAATGTCATGGACGCGCTCGTCACCGAGCTGGCCGTCGCGCAGGCGGGCCACCGCGTCATATTCGTAAAGGCCCTGCTGCGCCTTGGTGGTCGACTTGACGTTCCATTCGATCAGCGGTGCGTCGAGCGCCTTGGAAATCTCGTGCGCCAGAACCGTCTTGCCCGTTCCCGGCTCGCCCTTGACCAGCAGCGGACGCCTTAGCGTAACAGCGGCATTGACCGCGACCTTGAGGTCGTCGGTCGCGATATAGGATTTGGTGCCTTCAAAACGGGTCGGTTCTGTCATCGGTTTTCCCTTGCAACTTTACGTTAGCGTTAGGGGCCGGGCACCGCTCGTGCAAGGGGGCGTTATGGGTTCAGACGCGAGGGAGATTGCATGCCTACCGAAACGATCACGATCGCCACCGATGCGGGGCACGAGCTGACCGGCTCGCTGGAAATGCCGACCGGGCTGGTGCGCGGGGCGGCGCTGTTCGCGCATTGCTTCACCTGCACCAAGCAGAGCCGCGCGGCGGTCAGCGTGGCGCGCGCGCTGTCGCGTGAAGGCATTGCCTGTCTGCGGTTCGACTTCACCGGGCTGGGCGGCAGTGAAGGCGACTTCGGCCGTGCCGGTTTCGCCACCGATGTCGCCGACCTGGTCGCTGCGGCCGAGGACCTGCTGCACCGGTTTGCGCAGCCCGTCCTGCTGGTCGGGCACAGCCTCGGCGGGGCGGCGGTGCTCGCTGCGGCAGACGATCTGGGATTCGACAAGGTCGCCGCGATCGCTACCATCGGCGCGCCCAGCGATGTGCCGCATGTGCTGGACCGGATCGAAGGCGATATCGACGCCATCCGCGAGCAGGGGGAAGGGCCGGTCACGATCGGTGGCCGCGATTTCTCGCTCAGCCGTGAATTCATCGAGCGGGTGGAGGCGACCGACCTGCTCGAGGAAGTGGGCAAGCTGCGCTGTCCCTTGCTGTTCCTCCATTCGCCGACGGACGATATCGTCGGCATCGAGAACGCCAGCGCGCTGTTCGGCGCGGCACGGCATCCCAAAAGCTTCGTCAGCCTCGAAGGCGCCGACCACCTGCTGCTCGACCGCCAGTCGGCAGAGTTCGCTGCCGGCATGATCGCCGCCTGGGCCAAACGCTATCTCCCGCTGCGCGACGACTGGCCGCTGCCCGAAGAAGGGATCGTCGCCAAGACCGGCCACGGCAAGTTCGGGACCGAAGTGCATACCTCGAACCACAGCTTCGTGGCCGATGAACCGCGCAGCTATGGCGGCGACGACAGCGGCCCGACGCCCTACGACCTGCTCAACGCGGCGCTGGGTACCTGCACCGCGATGACGATGAAGATGTATGCCGACCGCAAGGGTTGGCCGCTCGAGGGCGTGACCGTGGAAGTCACGCATGAGCGCAACCACGCGGATCGCTGCGACCACGCCGAAGCCATGGCGGAAGGCACCAAGATGCAGGCGCTCAACCGGCGGATTGCAGTGCACGGCGACGCGCTGGATGCAGACCAGCGCCGACGGATCATCGAAATCGCCGATAAATGCCCGGTCCACCGCACGCTCGAAGGCGAGCTGCACGTGCATACCGAAAGCACCGACTAGGCGTCGATCATCTCGCGGTCCATGTCGCCGGCATTGTTCTGGATGAAGTTGAACCGGTGTTCGGGGTTGCGGCCCATCAGCTGGTCCACCAGCTCCTTGACCACCGCGCGCTGTTCGAACTCGGCGGGCAGGGTGATGCGGATCAGGCTGCGGGTCTCCGGGTCCATCGTGGTTTCGCGCAGCTGAGCGGGGTTCATCTCGCCGAGCCCCTTGAAGCGGCCGACATCGACTTTCTTGCCCTTGAACACGGTGGCCTCGAGTTCGGCGCGATGTTCGTCGTCGCGGGCATAGCGGCTCTCCTTGCCCGCGGTCAGGCGATAGAGCGGGGGCTGCGCGAGGTAGAGATGCCCGCCGCGCACCACTTCGGTCATTTCCTGGAAGAAAAAGGTCATCAACAGCGTGGCGATATGCGCACCGTCGACATCGGCGTCGGTCATGATGATGATGCGATCGTAGCGCAGGTTTTCCGGCTCGCAATCCTTGCGCGTGCCGCAGCCCATCGCCAGCGTCAGGTCGGCGATCTCGCTGTTGGCGCGGATCTTGTCCGCCGTGGCGCTGGCCACGTTGAGGATCTTGCCGCGGATCGGCAGGATCGCCTGCGTCTTGCGGTTGCGCGCCTGCTTGGCGCTGCCGCCCGCAGAATCGCCTTCGACGATGAACAGTTCGGTCTCGCCTTCGCCTTCGCCGGAACAATCGGTCAGCTTCCCGGGCAGGCGCAGCTTCTTGGCATTGGTCGCGGTCTTGCGCTTGATCTCGCGTTCCTGCTTGCGCCGCAGGCGCTCGTCCATGCGCTCCATGACCTGGCCGAGCAGCGCCTTGCCGCGGTCCATATTGTCCGACAGGAAATGATCGAAATGGTCGCGGACTGCGTTCTCGACCAGCCGTGCCGCTTCGGGCGAGGTCAGCCGGTCCTTGGTCTGACTCTGGAATTGCGGATCGCGGATGAAAACCGAGAGCATGACTTCGGCACCCACCATGACATCGTCGGCGGTCAGGTCCTTCGCTTTCTTCGCGCCGGTCAGCTCGCCGAAGGCGCGCAGGGCCTTGGTCAGCGCAGCGCGCAGGCCCTGTTCGTGCGTCCCGCCGTCGGGGGTGGGCACGGTGTTGCAATACCAGCTGGTCGACCCGTCCGAATAGAGCGGCCAGGCGATCGCCCATTCGACGCGCCCGGCCTCGTCGGGAAAATCCTGCGTGCCGGCAAAGGGCTGCGCGGTGACGCATTCGCGCCCGCCGAGCTGTTCGGCCAGGTGGTCCGCAAGGCCGCCGGGGAATTTGAACACCGCTTCGGCGGGGACATCGTCGCTGGTCAGGCTGGCGGCGCATTTCCAGCGGATTTCGACCCCCGCGAAGAGATAGGCTTTCGAGCGCGCCAGCTTGAACAGCTTCTTCGGATTGAACTGCCGGTCGCCGAAAATCTCGGTGTCGGGCACGAAGCTGACCGTGGTTCCGCGGCGGTTGGGGGTAGGGCCGAGCTGTTCGATCGGCCCGAGCGTTTCGCCGCGTGAGAATTTCTGTGCGTAGAGTTGCTTGTCGCGTGCCACTTCGACGCGCGTAGCGCTCGACAGCGCGTTCACCACCGATACGCCGACGCCATGCAGGCCGCCGCTGGTGGCATAGGCCTTGCCCGAGAACTTGCCGCCCGAGTGCAGTGTCGAGAGGATCACCTCAAGCGTCGACTTGCCCGGATATTTGGGATGTTCACCCACCGGGATGCCGCGCCCGTTATCGCTGACGACGACGCGATTGCCTTCCTCGAGCCGCAGTTCGATCCGTGTCGCGTGCCCGGCCACGGCTTCGTCCATCGCGTTGTCGAGCACTTCGGCCACGAGATGGTGCAGCGCGCGGTCGTCGGTCCCGCCGATATACATGCCCGGACGCCGCCGGACAGGTTCGAGCCCCTCGAGGACTTCGATCGAGGAAGCGTCGTAATCGCCGCTGGACGTGGGCGTGTTTTCGAACAGATCGTCGGACATGCTGCAGGAATACCGCTCTAGGCCGCTGCCTTACAAGCGGCGCGGCCGGATTTACCCACCGTACCGAGGCCGGGGCGCGCGGGCCGCGTCCATCGGGACGGGACCGAGGTCAGAAACGGGCCGGGGCGTTCTCGACCACCACGACCGCACCGTCACGGACCTCGCGGACCTCGAAGGCGCGTTCGACGAGGCCATTGGGGCCGAAGCGGAAGGCGCCGTCGAGACCGAGGAAACCGTCCTCGCTGCGCAGCGCCCGGTCGGGGAAATCGCGGCCGACGCGCCAGTCGCGCGCCACGCGCAGCGTCAGCAACACCGCGTCATAGCCGAGCGTGGCGATACGATAGGGCTGGCTGCCGAAGCGCGCCTCGTAACTGTCGACGAACCGCTTGTAGCGATTGTCGGACACGGCCGAGAACAGCGCGCCGCGCAGCGCGGAGGCCCGCGTTACCGAACCTTCGCCGCTCCACAATTCGGTGCCGAGCAATTGCGGTGTGCCTGCGGCACGCGGCTTAAGCACGCCGGCCGCCTGCGCCGCGAGACGCGCGCCGTCGGCGATCAGCACGGTGTCGTAACCGCCATGCGCCTTGAGCCGTTCGGCGGCGCTGACGATCGACGTATTGCCGCGGGCGTAGCGTTCGGTCCACACCATGGCGCCGCCATAGGCCGCCACCGCGCGACGGGCGGCTTCCTCGGCACGGGCGCCATATTCGCCATCGGGAGCGATGATGGCGAAATTCTGCGATCCGCGGCTCCGCGCATATTGCACGGTGCGCATGATCGACTGCTCGGGAATGTGCCCCATGATCAGCACGTCGGGTCCGGCCGCGCCCGTATCGTTCGAGAAGGAAATGACCGGGACGTCCGCCGCCCGCGCCGTGGCGGTGATCGACGGGATGTTCGACCCGAGCAGCGGGCCGAGGATCAGCTTGTTGCCCTCGGCGATCGCCTGCCGCGCTGCCGCTTCGGGGCCCTTGGCGGTATCGTAGCTGGTAATCCGCAGATTGCTGGCATTGGTGTCGAGCAGGGCCATGGTGGTGGCGTTGGCGATCGACTGGCCCACGGCGCCGTTGGTGCCAGACATCGGTACCAGCAGCGCGATGCGGTGGCGCGTTTCGTCGCTCGGCAGGCTCTGGGTCGGTTCGGGGGTCGGCGTGGTGACCACCGGTCCGGCGCGGTCGGCGCCCTTGGGAATGACCGAACAGGCCCCCAGCAGGGCGGCCAGCCCCACGGTTACCATTGCCCGGCGGTCGATAGTCCAGCGCTTCATCTTGCCGCGTCCCTCATTCTTGGTTCAAAGGAGGGGGGTGACAGATGCGCCCCCTCCCGAAACTGCCCTTACACCCGGGCTCTATATCGTCGCCACCCCGATCGGCAACCTAGGGGATATCACATTGCGCGCGGTCGACGTGCTGCGCCGCTGCGACGGGGTCGCGTGCGAGGATACGCGCGTCACCGGCAAGCTGCTCAAGCATCTGGGGATATCGAAGCCGATGTGGCGCTATGACGACCACAGCGAACACCGCGACCGCACCCGGTTGGTCGAATCGATGCGCGATCGCGCGGTCGCGCTGGTCAGCGATGCGGGCACGCCGATGGTTTCCGATCCCGGCTATCGCCTCGTCAACGACTGCCGCGCCGAGGGTATTCCGGTGACCGCGCTGCCCGGCGCCTGCGCCGCGGTCACGGCGCTCGCGCTCAGCGGACTGCCCAACGACCGCTTCCTTTTCGCCGGCTTCCTGCCGAACAAGGACAAGGCGCGGCGCGAAACGCTGGAGGAACTGGCCGATGTCGACACGACGCTGGTGTTCTATGAAACCGCACCGCGACTGACCAAGTCGCTGGCTGCCATCGCCGAGGCGCTGCCCAACCGCAATGTCGCCGTGGCGCGCGAGCTGACCAAGCTGCACGAGGAACTTCGCCCCGGCCTGCCGCACGGCCTGGTCGCCTATTACGAGGCGCATCCCCCGAAGGGCGAGATCGTGCTGCTGGTCGGGCCGCCGCCCGAGCGCGTGGCCAGCCCCGAATACGCCGAACAACTGCTCGCCGATGCACTGCGCACGCTCAAGCCGTCGCAGGCCGCGGGGCAAGTGGCGAAAGCGACCGGGCTCGATCGCAAGGAACTCTACGCCAGGGCGCTGGAACTGCGTTCCGAATGACGCGCAGGCTGGCCGAGAAACGCGGCCGCGACGGCGAAACCCGCGCTGCGGTCTGGCTCAGGGCCAAAGGCTGGCAAATCCTCGACCGGCGGGTCAAGACACCGGCGGGCGAGATCGACATCGTCGCCAGAAGAGGCGGGGTGATCGCCTTCGTCGAAGTGAAGTGGCGCCGCCGGCGCGCCGATCTCGATCATGCGGTCGACGAACACCGGCTGTCGCGCGTGGCTGCCGCCGTGGAAGCGGTGGCGCATCGCTATGCCGGAAGCGGCGAAGATATCCGGCTCGACGTGATCCTGCTTGCACCGGGCAGCTTCCCTCGCCACATCGCCAACGCATGGCAGCCCTGAGCTCCGCTTGCGCGTCCGGTGCGCAGCGGGTGGTGAGCGGGCCAGCCGGAATTCCCTACCGTGCCCGGCACCACCCGGACACGCCAAGCGAAAGGTAAGTGCATGTCGCTCCGCGTTGCCATCCAGATGGACCCGCTCGAAAGCATCAGGATCGCGGGCGACAGTTCGTTTGCGCTGATGCTGTCCGCGCAGGCACGCGGCCACGAGCTGTGGCATTACGATGTCACCAGCCTGGCCTATGAAAGCGACGGCACGCCCCGCGGGCGGATCACCGCGCATGCGGCGCCGGTGACGGTCCAGCGGGTCGAGGGCGACCATTACACCGTCGGGGAACGGCGCCGGATCGATCTGGCGCAGGATACCGACGTTGTGCTGATGCGGCAGGATCCGCCGTTCCATCTCGGCTATATCAGCGCCGCGTTGCTGCTCGACCGGCTCAAGGGCACCACGCTGGTGGCAAACGATCCGCGCGAAGTGGTCAACGCACCGGAAAAGATGTTCGTGCTCGATTACGCGCGGTTCATGCCGCCGACGCTGGTCGCGCGGCATCTCGACGATCTGCGCGATTTCCAGAAACGCCACGGTTCGGTGGTGGTGAAGCCGCTGCATGGCAATGGCGGGAAGGCGATCTTCCGCATCGACGAGCAGGGCACCAACCTGTCCGCGCTGTCCGAAGTGTTCGACCAGACCTGGCCCGAACCGCACATGGTCCAGCCGTTCCTCCCCGAAGTCAGCGAAGGCGACAAGCGGATCGTGCTGGTCGATGGCAAATTCGTCGGCGCGATCAATCGCTTCCCGGGCGAAGGCGAGTTCCGTTCGAACCTTGCGCAGGGCGGCCATGCGGAAGCGGCGACGCTGACCGCGCGCGAGGAAGAAATCTGCGCGGCGATGGGCCCCGAGCTCGAACGGCGCGGGCTGGTCTTCGTCGGCATCGACGTAATCGGAGGCAAATGGCTGACCGAGATCAACGTCACCTCGCCCACCGGCATCGTCGCGATCGACAAGTTCAACGGGACCGACAGCGCGGGCCTGATCTGGGATGCCATCGAACGCCGCCACGCGGCGATGTAGGACCGTTGGCGCGGCCGGGCCGTTAGGGCACCTATGCACGAATTTATCCTCCGCGCGATCGAGCAGGGCGGGCTGCTGGGCATTTTCCTGCTCATGGCAGTCGAGAACATCTTCCCGCCGATCCCGTCCGAAGTGATCATGGGGCTGGGCGGGGTCGCGGTATCGCGCGGAACGATGGATTTCTGGCCGCTGATGATCGTCGGCACGGTCGGTTCGACCGCGGGCAATTACGTCTGGTACTGGCTGGGCGACCACTGGGGGCGCACGCGGCTCGAACCCTTCGTCAACCGCTGGGCGCGCTGGCTGACGATGGAGTGGCAGGATGTCGAACGCGCGCAGGGCTTCTTCCAGCGGCACGGGCCCTGGGTAGTCTTCGTCTTCCGCTTCACCCCGGTCTTTCGCACGATGATCTCGCTGCCGGCGGGACTAGCGCATATGGGGCTGTGGCGGTTCCTCGGCTTCACCTTTGCCGGGGCCTTCATCTGGAACCTGCTGCTGGTCGAGAGCGGACGGCGGCTGGCGGTATGGCTCGCCGAATCGCAGGAAGTGCTCGGCTGGATCACCCTCGGCCTGCTCGGTCTGACGCTGGCTGGCTATGCGTGGCGGGTCGTGACCTGGAAACCGCGCGCCGAACGCTAGTCCTGTTCGCGCGGATGGGCCTTGCGATAGGTATCGAGCAAGGTGGCCGCATCGACCTTGGTATAGATCTGCGTCGATCCCAGGCTGGCATGGCCCAGCAGTTCCTGCAGGCTCCTGAGATCGGCCCCGGCACCCAGCAGATGCGTGGCGAAGCTGTGGCGCAGCGCATGCGGCGTGGCGCTATCGGGCAGGCCGAGCGCCCTGCGCGCCCGCGCGGTCGCCTTCTGCAGCACGCCCGGTGACAGTGCGCCGCCCTTCGCACCGCGGAACAACGGATCCGATTGGGTGAGCGGCCACGGGCACCGGGCGGCATAGTCGGCCACCGCCTCCCGAATGATCGGGAGCAACGGGACCACGCGCTGCTTGCCGCCCTTGCCGGTCACGGTCAGCCGTTCGCCCAGCGGCAGGTCGGCGCCGGTCAGCGACAGCGCTTCGGCAATCCGCAGGCCAGCACCATAAAGCAGTAGCAAGACCGCGCGATCGCGCGCGCCGATCCAGTCGTCGCTCGCCAGTTCGGCAACCGTATCGGCCAGCCCGACCGCATCGTCGGGCGTTACCGGGCGCGGCAGTCCCTTCGCAATACGCGGACCGCGCAGCCGCGGGGGTTCGGATACCGCGTGGCCAGCCTGCGCGCGGGCAAAGGCGATGAACCCCTTGAGCGCAGACAGTTCGCGCGCGGCGGAGGCATTGGAAAGCCCCTCGGCCCGGCGCGATGCCAGATGCGTGCGCAACCGCGTTGCCGGCAATCGGGCTACCTCGTCCCATGTCGCCAGATCCATCCGCGTCAGCAGCCGCTGCGCCGCCGTGCCATAGGCCCGTACCGTGTGCGGCGAGCGCCTCAGCCCGAGGGCCAGATGGTCGTGCCAGGCCGCGAGCATGTCGGCGCCGGTCATGAGGTGACGAGGTCTGCTTGGACCAGCTCGCCGAGCAGCGCGTCGAGCACCGGCATTCCGCGCGGCGTGACACCGATCCGCGGCCCGTCGGACCACGCCATGCCCAGATCGCGGTAGAGTGCCAGCTTGCGATCGTCGATCAGCGTTTCGGGCTGCGCGCCGAAGCGCTGCGCCAGCTGCGCAAGATCGACGCCTTCGAGCAGACGCAGCCCCATCAGCAGCGCCTCGCTCGCCTGTTCGCTGCGCCCCAGCGGCCGCGCCTCGGCGATCCCGTGCTGCTGCGCTGCAAAGGCCGCCAGATAGTTCTCGGGCTTGCGGTGGCGCACCGTGGCGGTGTCGCAGCGCCTGCCATGCGCGCCGGGTCCGATCCCGATATAGTCGAGATAACGCCAATAGGTCAGGTTGTGGCGGCTCTCCTGGCCGGGGCGGGCGTGGTTGCTGGTCTCGTAGGCGGGCAGTCCCGCCGCCCCGGTCATTTCGCGGGTAAGGGCGAAGAGGTCGGCTGCCGGGTCGTCCTCCAGCGGTGCGAAGATCCCCTGGCGGACATCGGTGGCAAACCGTGTCGAGGGTTCGATCGTCAGCTGGTAGAGCGACATATGGTCGGTACCGAGCGCAAGCGCGCGGCCCAGCTCGGCGTGCCATTTGGCCTCGGTCTGGCCGGGCCGGGCGTAGATCAGGTCGATCGAAACACGCCTGAAATGCCGCTGTGCGACTTCCAGCGCCTGCAGTGCTTCGCTTGCGCCATGCAGCCGGCCGAGGAAACGCAACGCCTCATCGTGCAGGCTCTGGACGCCAAGTGACACCCGATTGACCCCGGCCATGGCCAGATTGGCGAAATTGGCTGCCTCCACGCTGCTGGGATTGGCTTCCAGCGTGATCTCGACAGCGGGATCGAAACCCCACAACCGATCGGCTTCGGCGATCAGTTCGGCCACCAGGCTGGGCGGCATCAGAGACGGTGTTCCGCCGCCGAAAAAGATGCTTGTCAGCGGTTCTTCAGAATTTGCCTGAACATGCTCATGGCGCATGTCCGCTATGAGCGCGTCTTTCCAGACGGCGGTCTCCGCAGTTTTCCGGACATGGCTGTTGAAGTCGCAATAAGGGCATTTTGCGATGCAGAAAGGCCAGTGAATGTAGAGCGCGCGGGCCAATTGTGAGTTTACCCAATCTTAACGATCGTAACCGATTTGCCCGACGCATGAAGAGCGTAGGAAATCGCAGAATGTCGTGGTTCGGTGCTTGGTCCGTGGCGTGTGCCATGGCCTTGGGGCTGGCTGCAAGCGGTTCGTCGACTCCTGCAGCGGCGAATGGCGCCTTCACCCACTCCCGCGCGCTGTACACTGCGACCGATCGGCACCTCGCCGCGCGGATCCTGCGCGCGCATAATGACGAGCGCCATCGCCTGCGTCTCCAGCCGCTCAAGTGGAACGTCCATCTCGAACGCGAGGCGGAGGAATGGGCACAGCATCTCTCGCGCATCGGTCGGCTCCAGCATGCTGACAGCCGCCAGCGCAACCGGACGGGCGAAAACCTCTGGATGGGGACCGCCGGTCACTGGCCGGTCGAGACCATGGTCGACATGTTCATCGCCGAAAAACGGCATTACCGCCACGCCCGCTTCCCCGATATCTCGCACACCGGCAATTGGGCGGATGTCGGGCATTACACGCAGGTGGTCTGGCGCGACACGCAGGAAGTGGGCTGCGGCGTCGCTACCGCCGCGGGCAACGATGTACTGGTCTGCCGCTATTGGCCCGCCGGCAACATCTGGGGTCAGAAGCCCTACTGAGGCTTAGCCGAACTGCTCCGCGACCAGCTTCGCGAATGCATCGGCGCGGTGACTGATCGCATGTTTCTGCGCCGGGTCGATCTCGGCAAAGGTCTGCTCGCTGCCCTCGGGCACGAACACCGGGTCGTAACCGAAGCCCATCGCGCCGCGCGGCGGCCAGGTGAGGGTGCCCGGCACGGTGCCTTCATAGACTGCGTGCTCGCCATCGGGCCATGCCAGTGCCAGCACGCAGTGGAACGCGCAGGACCGGTCTACATCCGCGCCCTGTTCCTGCAACAGCCCCTCGACCTTGCCCATCGCCATGTACCAGTCGCGGCCCGGATCGCCTTCGAACCACTGCCGTTCGGCCCAGTCGGCGGTATAGACGCCCGGCCGCCCGCCGAGCGCAGCGACCGACAGGCCGCTGTCGTCGGCGAGCGCGACGATGCCCGACGCCTCCGCCGCTGCGCGTGCCTTGAGCATCGCGTTCTGGACGAAGGTGGTGCCGGTTTCGGCCGGTTCGGGCAGACCCAGCGACCCGGCCGACAGGCATTTCATGCCATGCGGTTCGAGCAGCGCGGAAATCTCTTTCAGCTTGCCGGCGTTATGCGTGGCAATCACGAGCGAGCCCGAACCGAGCCGGCGCGTCATTTGCGAGTTGCCTCGTCCTGCGCCTTGAAGATCTGCGCGCAGCCCATCTGCGCCAGCCGCAGCAGGCGGAGGAAGGCTTCCTCGTCATAGGGCGCGCCTTCGGCGGTCGCCTGCGCCTCGGCGATCTTGCCGCCTTCGATCAGCACGAAATTGGCATCGGCATCGGCATTGCTGTCTTCGGGATAGTCGAGGTCGAGCACGGGCGTGCCCTGGTAGACCCCGCAGGAAACCGCCGCTACCTTCGCGGTGATCGGGTCCTGCGTGATATCGCCCGACTTCATCAGGCCGTCGACCGCGAGGCGCAGTGCGACCCACGCGCCCGAAATCGACGCCGTGCGCGTGCCGCCGTCAGCCTGGATCACGTCGCAATCGAGCGTGATCTGCCGTTCGCCGAGCTTCTTGTGATCGACCACCGCGCGCAAGCTGCGTCCGATAAGCCGCTGGATTTCCTGCGTCCGGCCGCTCTGCTTGCCCTTGGCCGCCTCGCGCTGGCCGCGCGTATGCGTGGCGCGCGGAAGCATCGAATATTCGCCGGTGACCCAGCCTTCGCCCTTGCCGCGCAGCCACGGCGGGATGCGTTCTTCGACGCTGGCGGTGCACAATACGCGCGTCTCGCCGAAGCTGATCAGGCAGCTGCCTTCGGCGTGCTTGGTGTAACCGGTTTCGATAGTGATGGCGCGCATTTCGTCGGGCGCCCGACCGGAAGGTCGCATGGGGTTCTCCATTGCAGTCGAATCTCGCGAGTGCCTGTGGCGCAAGCCCCTTGAGGCCGCAAGGGGAGTGGTTAGATAGGGGGCATGAATTCCCCGCCGCTCAACGATCTGACCGAACGCGCCCGCGAGATATTCCGTCTCGTCGTCGAAGGCTATCTCGACAGCGGCTCGCCGGTCGGATCGAAAGCGCTCGCGGGCGAGGGGCGCGTCAACCTTTCTCCCGCCTCGATCCGCAACGTGCTGGCCGATCTCGAGGCGCGCGGCCTTCTGTCCGCGCCGCATACGAGCGCGGGGCGCATGCCCACCGATACGGGATTGCGGCTGTTCGTCGACGCGATGATGCAGGTGGCCGAACCGACGCGCGAGGAACGCGACGCGATCGAGCAGCGGCTGGGCGAGCCCGGACCGATCGAACGCGCGCTGGAGGAAACCAGCGCGCTGCTGTCCGACCTCTCGGGGGCGGCGGGCATGGTCTTGGTGCCGACGCGCGAGCCGCGCCTGGCGCAGGTCTCGCTCACCGCGCTCGACACGCACCGCGTGCTGGCGGTGCTGGTTGGTGAAGACGGCCAGATCGAAAACCGGATCATTGCGCTGCCCGCCGAAGCGCTCGGCACGTCTCTGGAACAGGCCAGCAACTACCTCACCGCGCGCAGCGCGGGCCGTACGCTGGCCGAAGCGGCCAGCGCGGTGGAGGAGGAGATCGCCAGCGGGAAATCGGCGCTCGACGAAGCCAGCAGCGATCTGGTGCGCCGCGGTCTAGCGACATGGAGCGAGGATGCGGCCAAGCGCCCGGTGATGATCGTGCGCGGGCAGGCCAACCTGCTCGACGAGGCGGCGCTGGGTGATATCGAGCGCGTCCGGTCGCTGCTCGACGATCTGGAAAGCAAGCAGTCGGTCGCCAGCCTGCTCGAACGCGCGCGCCGCGCCGAAGCGATGCGGATCTTCATCGGCAGCGAGAACCGCCTGTTCTCGCTTTCGGGATCGTCGGTCATCGCGTCGCCCTATCGCGACCGCGAGGGCAGGGTGGTCGGCGTGCTGGGGGTGATCGGCCCGACGCGGTTGAATTACGCGCGGGTCGTCCCCATGGTTGATTTCACCGCCCGATCCTTGGGCAAACGCATTGGCTGACAGGGTTTTTACGTGACCGACGAAAACAACAACGAACCGCAGAAAAAGGCGGTCGACGACGAAGTGCTACGCGAAATGGAAGGCGTGCCCGAACATCTGCGTGACGATGCGGATGAAGCGGGCGATGAAACGCCGGTCGAGGATGCGCTCGCCAAGCTCAAGGGCGACCTCGAAACCGCGATGCAGGACGTGCTCTATGCCCGCGCGGAAACGCAGAACGTGCGCCGCCGCATGGAAAAGGACGTCCAGGACGCGCGCAATTACGCGGCGACCAATTTCGCCCGCGACGTGCTGAGCGTGGCGGACAATTTGGCCAGAGCGCTCGACCATGTGCCCGATGAATTGCGCGATCACGAGAAGGCCAAGAATTTCATCTCGGGTATCGAGGCGACCCAGCGCGAACTCGAGAAAGTGTTCGCCAGCAATGGCATCACCCGCATCGCGGCCAAGGGCATGCCGCTCGATCCCAACCAGCACCAGGCGATGATGGAAGTGCCGAGCGACGAAGTCGAACCGGGCACCATCGTGCAGGAAATGCAGGCCGGCTACATGATCAAGGACCGCTTGTTGCGCCCGGCCATGGTCGGCGTGGCAAAGAAACCGGACTGATTGCCGGACAAGGGGAAGTGACGATGAGGACTGCGATCTACGGTGCGGCGGTCCTCGTCGCCGCTTCGCTGACAGCGCCGGTGGCAGCGCAGGATACGCCTGCCACGCGGCTTTCGACGCTGGCGGATGCCTTCTACGACTACCGGCTCGAACAATTCGGCCAGATCGAGACTGCCAACGGCAGCACCCGGCGCGGCCCCGCGCTGTGGTCGGTCGCACCCGAAGCGCAGCGGGCACGGGCGGCGCAATATGCCGATTACCTCGCCCGGCTCGATGCCATCGACCTGTCCGCCCTCGACGCGACGGAGCGCACCAATGCGCTGGTGCTGCGGACCCTGCTCGAAGCCGAGATCGGTGATGCGCGGTTCGCCGAATGGGAAATGCCTTTCGACAGCGACAGCAATTTCTGGTCCTATCTCGCACCGCGTTCAGGTTTTACCACAGTCGCGGAATATGAGGATTACATCGGCCGGATGCGCGACATACCGCGCTATTTCGCCGAACACACCGCCAATGCCCGCGCCGGGCTGGCGCGCGGATTCTCGGTACCGCGGGTCACGCTCGAGGGACGCGACGTCTCGATCGCATCCTATGTCGTGGCCGATCCCGAGCAAAGCGCGTTCTGGACCCCCTTCGCCGCTATGCCGCGCAGCATCTCGCCGGCCGATCAAGCGCGCTTGCGCACCGCCGGCCGCGCCGCGATCGAAGAAAGCGTGACGCCCGCCTATGTCGACTGGCTCGCCTTCTTTCGCGAAGAATACCTGCCGCACACCCGCACCTCTCTGGGCGCGAGCGAGTTTCCCGACGGGGCGGCCTATTACGCTCAGCAGATCCGCCAATACACCACGCTCGACCTGTCCGCCGAGCAGATCCACCGCATCGGGCTCGACGAAGTCGCGCGGATCACCGCCGAAATGAAAAAGGTGAAGGCCGAAGCTGGCTTCGCAGGGACGCTGGCCGAATTCGTCACCTTCCTGCGCACCGATCCGCAATTCGTGGCGCGCAGCGGCGACGAGCTGATGGGCGTCTCATCCTATGTCGCCAAGCGCGTCGACGGGAAACTGGCCGATTACTTCGGTTTCCTGCCCCGCCACCGCTTCACGATCCGCCCCGTCGATCCCGCAATCGCCCCCTTCTACACCGCGGGACGCGGCGGGCTCGAGGCGTGCCAGATGAATACCTACGACCTGCCGTCGCGCCCGCTCTACAACATCCCCGCGCTGACGCTGCACGAATGCGCGCCCGGGCACAGTTTCCAGGGCGCGGTCGCGCTCGAACAGGAGGAAGCTCCGCGGTTCCGCCGGCAGACCTATTTCTCCGGTTTCGGCGAGGGCTGGGGGCTCTATGTCGAACATCTCGGCGAGGAGATGGGCATCTACCGCACGCCCTACGAGAAGTTCGGTCGGCTTTCCTATGAGATGTGGCGCGCGGCGCGGTTGGTCATCGATACTGGAATCCACCACTACGGGTGGAGCCGCGAACAGGCGGTCGATTACCTGTCGAGCCATACTGCCCTGTCTGACCGCGAAGTCGGGACCGAGATAGATCGCTATATCAGCTGGCCTGGCCAGGCCCTGGCCTACAAGCTGGGCGAAATGACCATTCGCAGGGTTCGCGCCAAGGCCGAGGAGGAGCTGGGCGAACGCTTCGATATCCGCAAGTTCCACGATGTTGTGCTGGCGCTGGGATCGGTGCCGCTGCCCGCGCTCGAAGCGCGCATCGATGCCTTTATCGCCGATGGCGGGCAAGGACTGCCCGGCGTGACCTACGACTGAGGAACAGCGAGGCCGCACGTCCGTATGTGATCCGACAGGGACGCAAACGGAGAGATACCATGAACACCAAGCTGTTACTCGCACCCGCGCTACTCGCCTCGAGCCTCGGACTGGGCGCCTGCGCGCAGAATTACGCGGTCGAGGGCGCAGCTGCCGGTGCGGCTGCCGGTGCCGGGCTGAGCGCATTGCTGGGCGAAGACCTCGAAACTTACGCGCTAGCCGGTGCCGCGATCGGCGGGGTGATCGGCTATGTCAGCGACAAGGACGACGACTGCGACGGCTATTACGGCGATGGCCGCTATGTCGACGACGACTGCCGCGATGACGATCGCTACGCCCGCTACTGGCGCTGATCGCCTGGCCGGATGAACATCCGATCAAACTAAAAGGGCCGTTCCGCATGGGGCGGCCTTTTTCGCATCGGCTGCCCAAAGGGCCTAGCGCTCAGCCCCCGGGAAGCGGACCAGGAGGTCATAGGCTGCGGGATCGGCGATGCCCGCGACCTTGACACCATTGCGCAGCCAAAAGGCGTGCTTCACGATCTCGGCCTGCTGTTCGATCCCGTAGCGATCGAGCGGCCAACCGGGTTTGAGCGCATAGTCATAGCGTGCCCACGGCATCCGGCGCGTGACCAGGTACCAGTCGCCCATGGTCTGGACCTGCCAGACATGCACCAGTTCATGGATCAACAGCCCCTGGCGCAGCACGTTCGCAGTCGAGAAATCGTCGCAATAGGCATCGCCCCGCGGGTGGAAATGGACGTGACCGCGCGGCGCCATCGTGATCCGGCGGGGCTGGAACGGAAACCATTTCCGCCGCCGAATCGTCACCTTGCCGTAATCGATCGCGTCGCCGAACACGCTCCGCGCGAGCTTAATCTCGCCCCGCGTCAGGCGGCGTTCGCCCCCCGCCGGGCAGGAATGCGCGACAGGCTGGTCGTGGGTTTCCATTCCCAGCGTGTCGTGCAGATCGTTCAGCGTTCGTCACCCGCGGCGCGAATTTCCACCGGGAAGGTCTTCTGCTTACCGCCGACCACGGTCAGCGTCATATCGGTGGTGCCGCCGGCCTCGAGTGCGGGATCGACATCGAACACCATCACGTGGAAGCCGCCGGGGGCGAAGTTCTCGCTCTCGCCCGCATTGACCAGCACCTGACCGACGCTGTCCATCATCATCTGGCCGTTCATTTCCATCGATCCGTGCAGTTCGGCGCTGCCGGCGCCTTCAACATCGGCGCGGCGGATCGCGTAATTGCGATCGCCGGTGTTCTCGACGTCGAAATAGATCGCGCCCGGGCGGTCCGAAACCGCCGGCAACATCAGCCGCGCATTGCTGACTTCGAGCATGACTTCGTCCGCGACGGGGGCGGCGGCCTCGTCGCCGGTATCCGAACAACCTGCCAGCGCAACCGTCGCAAAACCCAGCGCCAGCGGCGCGAAATGCGTGAATTTCATGGATTTGATCCCCTCTTCGTCCTGCGCAAAAACTAGCGCGGCACGTCCCTTGTGCCAAGAAAAACCGCACCTATATCGCTCGTGTAACACACCACCGGATAGAGCCGCCAACCGGTTCCGCCAGGATCGGGGAACCCAGCGTGCGGTGTCCAACGACTTGAAACAGATGGGGAAACCATGAGCAAAGTTATCGGTATCGACCTTGGCACCACCAACAGCTGTGTCGCCGTGATGGACGGCGGCAAGCCCAAGGTCGTGGAAAATTCGGAAGGCGCGCGCACCACGCCTTCGATCGTTGCCTTCACCAAGGACAACGAACGTCTGATCGGTCAGCCGGCCAAGCGCCAGGCAGTGACCAATCCGGACAACACGCTGTTCGCGATCAAGCGCCTGATCGGCCGCCGGTTCGACGACCCGCTGACCAAGAAGGACATGGAGCTCGTCCCCTATGACATCGTCAAGGGCAAGAACGGCGATGCCTGGGTCGAAGCCGGCGGCGAAGACTATTCGCCCAGCCAGGTATCGGCCTTCATCCTGCAGAAGATGAGGGAAACCGCCGAGAGCTATCTTGGCGAAACCGTCACGCAGGCAGTGATCACCGTTCCCGCATACTTCAACGATGCGCAGCGCCAGGCGACCAAGGACGCCGGCCAGATCGCCGGTCTCGAAGTGCTGCGCATCATCAACGAGCCGACCGCCGCGGCGCTTGCGTATGGCATGGACAAGGAAGACGGCAAGACGATCGCCGTCTACGACCTTGGCGGCGGCACCTTCGACGTCTCCGTGCTCGAAATCGGTGACGGCGTGTTCGAAGTGAAGTCGACCAATGGCGACACTTTCCTGGGCGGCGAAGACTTCGACAGCGCCATCGTCGAATATCTCGCAGACGAGTTCAAGAAGAAGGAGAACATGGATCTCCGGACCGACAAGCTCGCGCTGCAGCGCCTCAAGGAAGCCGCCGAAAAGGCCAAGATCGAACTGTCGAGCTCGGCTTCGACCGAAGTCAACCTGCCCTTCATCACTGCCCGCATGGAAGGCGGCAGCTCGACCCCGCTGCATCTGGTCGAAACGATCAGCCGTTCGAAGCTCGAACAGCTCGTCGGCGACCTGATCAAGCGCACGCTCGAGCCGTGCAAGAAGGCGCTGGCCGATGCCGGCGTGTCGAAGAACGAGATCGACGAGGTTATTCTGGTCGGCGGCATGACCCGCATGCCCAAGGTGCGCGAAGTGGTCGAGGAATTCTTCGGTTCCAAGCCGCACACCGGCGTGAACCCCGATGAAGTCGTCGCCATGGGCGCAGCGATCCAGGCCGGCGTCCTCCAGGGCGATGTCAAGGACGTGCTGCTGCTCGATGTGACTCCGCTGTCGCTGGGGATCGAGACGCTGGGCGGCATCATGACCAAGATGATCGACCGCAACACGACGATCCCGACCAAGAAGACGCAGACCTACTCGACCGCCGAGGACAACCAGAACGCGGTGACGATCCGTGTTTTCCAGGGCGAGCGCGAAATGGCGCAGGACAACAAGATGCTCGGCCAGTTCGACCTGGTCGGCATTCCCGCTGCCCCGCGCGGCGTGCCGCAGATCGAGGTCACTTTCGACATCGACGCCAACGGCATCGTCAACGTGTCTGCGAAGGACAAGGGCACCGGCAAGGAGCAGCAGATCCGCATCCAGGCTTCGGGCGGTCTGTCCGATGACGACATCGAGAAGATGGTCCAGGATGCAGAGAAGTTCGCCGACGAGGACAAGAAGCGCCGTGAAGGCGCCGAGGCCCGCAACCAGGCCGACAGCCTCGTCCATGCGACCGAGAAGCAGCTCGAAGAGCATGGCGACAAGATCGACGCTTCGCTGAAGAGCGAAGTCGAGGAGAAGGTCGCCGCGCTCAAGACCGCGCTCGAGGGCGATGACCCCACCGACATCAACGCCAAGGCCGAAGACCTGTCGCAGAGCGCGATGAAGATGGGCCAGTCGATCTACGAGCAGGAACAGGCGAATGCCGCGTCCGCAGCTCCGGAAGGCGAAGCCGCGAGCGACGGCGGCGCGGAGGAAGAGGTGGTCGACGCCGAATTCTCCGAAGTCGACGAAGACGCGAAGAACTGATCGAACGATGAGAAACCAGTCGCCACCGGTGCCCCAGCGCACCGGTGGCGATTAGTTATTGGGAAGCCATGTCGACAACCGAAACCGACCTGTACGAATTGCTCGGCGTCAGCCGCGATGCCGATGGGGCGACGATCAAGTCCGCCTATCGCAAGCTGGCAATGAAACACCACCCCGACCGCAATCCCGGTTGCACCGAGAGCGAGGGCAAGTTCAAGGCAGTCAGCGCTGCCTATGAAGTGCTCAAGGACCCGCAGAAACGGGCGGCCTACGACCGTTTCGGTCATGCCGCGTTCCAGCAGGGCGGTCCCGGCGGCGGCGGTCATCCGGGCGCCGATTTCGGCGATATCGGCGATATTTTCGAAACCATCTTCGGCAGCGCATTCGGCGGGGGTGGCCGCACGAGGGCGCGCCGCGGCGCCGACCTGCGCTACGATCTGCAGATCGATCTCGAGGATGCCTTCAGCGGCAAGTCGACCGAGATCGAAATCGAAGTCTCCGAAAACTGCGAGACCTGCCATGGATCGGGCGCGACGCCGGGGACCCGCGCGCGCACCTGCAACCTGTGCCACGGCCAGGGACAGGTCCGTGCCAAGCAGGGTTTCTTCGTCGTCGAACGCCCATGCCCCAACTGCCACGGCAGCGGCGAAGTCATTTCCTCGCCCTGCCGCGACTGCCGCGGCGAAGGCCGCGTCGACAAGGCGCAGGCGCTGGAGGTGGAAATCCCGCCGGGCGTCGATACCGGTACGCGTATCCGCCTTTCGGGCAAGGGCGAAGCCGGCCCGCGCGGCGCACCTCCGGGCGACCTCTACATCTTCCTGCATGTGAAACCGCACGCGATCTTCGAACGCGAAGGCACCACCCTTGCCACGCGCGTCCCGATCAGCTTCACCAAGGCTGCCCTGGGCGGATCGATCACCATTCCCAATATCGACGGCGAGGAAGTCACGCTCGAAATCCCGGCGGGCATCCAGTCGGGCAAGCAGCTCCGCCAGCGCGGTGCGGGCATGCCCGTGCTGCAGGGCCGCGGACGCGGCGATCTGGTGATCGAGATCGCGGTCGAGACACCTACGCGGATCAGCAAGGAACAGCGCGCGCTGCTCGAACAGTTCCGCGAGCTCGAAACCGGCGACGAATGTCCCGAGAGCCGCGGCTTCTTCGACAAGCTCAAGGGCGCGCTGGGCGGGTGATTGCCAAGCACGGCAGGGCCCGCGATAAGCGTGCCATGCTGCCTGCGCTGACGATCATCGACGATTTCCTCTCCGATCCCTGGGCCGCGCGCCGCGCGGCGCTGGCGCTCGATTATGCGCCGCCGGGGACGGGCGGGAATTACCCCGGGCGCGATACCACCGGGGCCTTGCCGGTGGACGCGATCGACGCGTCGGTATCGCGGCAACTCGGCGTGGAACTCGTCGGTGCGCCGGGCACCGAACATGGCCATTGCCGCATGACGCTGAAAGCCGACAGGGGACGCAGCGGCGTCCATGTCGATCCGGCGTTCTACTCGGGCATTCTCTATCTTTCGCGGCCTGAAGACTGTCTCAAGCCAGGCGCGGGCGGCACCGATTTCTTCCGCCACAAGCGCACCGGCCTCGAACGCGTCCCCGCCAATGGCGCCGAACTCGCCGCGACCGGCTATGATACGATGGACGATCTCGTCGCCGACGTGGTCAACAAGGACACCACCCATCCGGCCAAGTGGGAACGCGTGATGCGCGTGCCCATGCGCTTCAATCGGCTCGTCCTGTTTTCGCCGTGGCAGTTCCACACCGCCGCGCCGGGTTTCGGCACCGATCCCGAAAGCGCACGGCTCGTCATGCTGCTCTTCTTCGCGCGTACGGGGCGCTAGGGCATTCGGGCGACGATTTCGGCGCGGATCTCGTCGATCAGCCGCAGCGCACAGCGCCCCGTGCGTTGCTCCTCGTCCAGGATCGCGTGAAACGCCTCACGCTTGAAATGCGCGCACGTCTCGGGTGCAAACGGCTTGTCCAGCGTCGAACAGACAAGATCGATCATCCGTTCGCACCCGTGCAGCCGGCCCCACAGGTAATCGTTCTCGCGATAGGCGCGGCTGAAGAACGCACCGAAATTGTAGAACTCGATCCCGCGTAGCGTCGCGGCGGTGCCGCCCTCGCGAATGCTGCGGGCATCGTCGGGGCTGATCCGGTCTACCTTGACCGGGTCGAACTCGGTCAAACCTTCGTTTCGCAACAGGGGCAGGGTAGCGACGTCGTAATAGGGAAAACCGAGATAGGTCAGCAGCATCCGGCGGCGCAGGTTCTTGGGCATGACCTCAAGCGCTTCGGCCAGCATTTCCTCGGCGCGGTCATCGAGCTCGGGCAGCAGGCGCTGGGCTTCGATCAGGTCGAGCAGCGTGCCCGGATCCTGCAGGACGCGCTCTGCCAGATCGCCAAAGCGGCTGCCCAGCGCGGCCGTGCCTTCCTTCTCGAAATAGAGCGACAGGATGCGGTACACCGCGTCGCGGGCCTGCTCCAGCGCGTCGTCGGGAATTTCGGGATCGGCCTCCCAGTCGCGAGCCAGACGGCGCGCCAGCAATCGCAGCCGGCGGATGCGGAAGCCGATGTCGTGTTCGCGGAAGAAGGCGATCGCTTCGGCCGATGCCCCGCCCGAAGGCGATGCCAGCGTTTCCAGCCCGCGGCGGATCAGTTCTTCACGCAGCACCGCTTCGATCGGTGCGGGATCATCGATTGCCAGCTTGGGCGCCGCATCCAGAACCAGCCGCGCTAGCCGTCCGACGATACCGGTGAACTTCGCCTGCGCATAGGCGTGAAAGGCATATCCCGCGCGTTCGGCGGCGGATTGCTGCGCCTTCTGGCGCCAGCTCTTGAGCCGGGCCGGGGTGGGCCGGTCGAAGAACAGCGTGCGGCCGAACAGCTTTTCCACTGCTCCATCGACCTCGGGGCGCAGCGCGGCGACGATGCGGCCCAGCCGTTCGGCCTCGCGGCTCTGTTCCTCGAGCTGTTCGAGATTGTCGCGGATCGGCTGTTCGCGCGGCAGCGTCGACAGCGAACCGAAGATCGCCGAGAAGAAGCCGACCGGTTCGCTCTTGCCGTCGGCTCGTTCTCCGAACCGGTCGGGCCGCGGGTCGACATAGACGAAGCGCCGATCCACCTCGCGCTGCGCGGGGCGCCCCTGCAGGGCCGAGATCGCGCCTGCAAAGGGCTTGTTGACCAGCACCGACCCATCGATAAGCGACACGTTATCAAGCGTTTCCCGCGCAACATGGACAGGCATGACGCGCTTGAGGAAAGCCTCCCTTCCGGGCCAGTCCCGTTCGGTCAGGTCGGACAGCCGGTCGATTTCCTCGACCCGCAGCGGAGGGAACGCGCCCGGGAAACTGGCGGTCGCGCGGGCCGCGAAGACGAGTTCGAGTGGGTTCGCGAGATCGGTTCCGCCGGCAAGCGGCGTGCGCGCGCGAAATGCGATCGGCATGCGGTGTTCGGTATCCTCGACCACCGGCGGGCTGTGAAGCCGCAGCAATTCCTGGTACCCGTGGAAATCGGTGGCAGTGACATACAGGTCGAGCGGATGGCCCGGCGGCAGCAGCGGTTCGTCGATCGGGCCCTCGGCCATGGCCGAAAACGCGCGTTCGAGCAGGCGCGAGAAACCGAGGCCGGAAAAGGGTGGTTCGAACCAGCGCCCCCGGATGAGGTGCGATACCTTGCGCTCCACCTCGGCCCGGGTTTCGGGCGCGACTGCATCGGTGATGTCGCTGCCCGGACGGCTCAGCAGCCAGTTGGCGAAGGGCTGCGCCCACATCTTCGAAAAGCGCCATTTCAGGCGCGCGGCGGGATCGACCAGTTCGTCGACATCGGCGACCTCCAGCCACAGGTCGGTCAGCGGTTCGAGCGACTGGCCCGAATGGACCGCCTGCGCGAGGAACACCGCGTTGATCCCGCCCGCGCTGGCCCCGCTCATGATATCGGGCAGGATGCGCAGCCGCAGGCCGTGTTCGTCCTCGATCCGTTCGATCAGCTGGCGGTAGACCGCCTCAACCCCTTGCAACGGACCGCTTGCGGCGTGGAACGCGCGACTGGCGCGGGCCAGCTGCCATAGCTCACGCGTGACCCCATGCATGTAGATCGCCAGGCTGACGCCGCCATAGCAGACCAGCGCTATCCGCAATTCCTTTTGCCGCATCGCCCGGTCATGGCGGGATAAATCGGTAAAGGCAATTGCGTTCGTGAAATGTTCCGTTTAGCGATCGGGCATGGCCAAACCGAAGAAACGCTATGTCTGCCAGGCGTGTGGCGGCGTGTCGCATCGCTGGCAGGGGCAGTGCCCCGACTGCGCCGAATGGAACACGCTGGCGGAAGATGCGCCGGCGACCGTGTTCTCGATGAAACACGATCTGTCGAGCGGGGGGCGCGCGGTCGAATTCGTCGAACTCGACAAGCCCGGCGCCTTGCCGCAGCGCCAGCCCACCGGCCTGGCCGAATTCGATCGTGCGCTGGGCGGCGGACTGGTGCCGGGATCGGCGATCTTGCTGGGCGGTGACCCGGGTATCGGCAAGTCGACGCTGCTGCTTCAGGCCGCGGCCAGGATCGCGCGCGAAGGGCGCGGCGTGGTCTATGTCAGCGGCGAGGAGGCCAGCGGGCAGGTGCGCATGCGCGCCGCGCGGCTCGGATTGTCCGATGCACCGGTCAAACTCGCTGCGGCCACCGGCGTGCGCGATATCCTTACCTCGCTCGGATCGATGGATGCGCCGGGGCTGCTGGTGATCGATTCGATCCAGACCATGCATTCGGACACGATCGAAGGCGCGCCCGGTACGGTCAGCCAGGTGCGCGGCTGCGCCTTCGAACTGATCCGCTACGCCAAGGAAAACGGCGTCGCGCTGGTACTGGTGGGGCACGTCACCAAGGATGGCAGCATTGCCGGGCCGCGCGTGCTCGAACACATGGTCGATGTGGTGATGAGCTTCGAGGGCGAGCGCAGCCACCAATACCGCATCCTCCGTGCGCTCAAGAACCGGTTCGGCGCGGTCGACGAGATCGGCGTATTCGCAATGGCGGGGGAGGGGCTGGAAGAGGTCGACAACCCCTCGATGCTGTTCCTTTCGGGCCGGGACGAGCCGATGGCGGGCAGTGCGGTGTTCCCCGCGATCGAAGGGACCCGCCCGGTGCTGGTCGAGATCCAGGCTTTGATCGTCCGCCTGCAGTCGGGCGCGACGCCGCGCCGCGCAGTCGTGGGGTGGGACAATGGCCGGCTGGCGATGCTGCTGGCCGTGCTCGAATCGCGCTGCGGCCTCAACTTCTCGGCGGCCGAGGTCTATCTCAACGTGGCCGGTGGCTACCGGTTGTCGGACCCGGCTGCCGACCTTGCGGTGGCCGCGGCGCTGGTCAGCGCGATGGCGGACAAGCCGCTCCCGCCACGCAGCGTATGGCTCGGTGAAGTCTCGCTCGCCGGAGAGATCCGCCCGGTGGCGCATGGCGGGCTGCGGCTGCGCGAAGCCGCCAAGCTCGGCTTCGATCGCGGTTTCGGCCCGGTTGACGTCAAGGGCGCGGGCAGCGCGCTGGCCTATGACGGCTTGGGACAATTGGCCAATCTCGTTGACCGCATAATCGGGAATTCATAAGTCCGGCCGCATGGGCAGGTCATGACTGGTTTCGATTACATCGTTTTGCTGATCGTGGGCATTGCCGCGGCGGGCGGTTTCATGCGGGGATTCCTGCAGGAAGTCCTGTCGCTGGCGGCGTGGGTCCTCGCCGCATTCGCGATCCGCGCGCTGCATACGCCGCTGACGCTGGCGCTGCAGGACCACATCGGCACCGACGTCACCACTGCGCTGCTGGCGTTCACACTGCTGCTGCTGATCCCCTATGCCGCGATGAAGGTGATCGCCAACAATGTCGGCGCGGTGTCGCGCTCGTCTATGCTCGGGCCGGTGGACCGGGTGCTCGGCTTCGGTTTCGGCGCGCTCAAGGGCATGCTGATTGTCGTCATCGCGTTTTCGCTGCTGGTGGTCGGCTACGACACGGTGTGGAGCTACAAGGGCCGCCCGAACTGGATCACCACCGCGCGCAGCTATGAACTGGTGGACGCCAGTTCGCGCTCGCTGGTCGAAGTGCTGGCCGAACGGCGCGCCCGGCTGCGCGAACAGGCCGCCGACGGCGCCTGATGGCGGTCCCGCGCGCGCCGGCGCTGTATTCTCCCGCACTGCTCGCCATGGCGGTGGAACTGGCGGACTATCCCTTCGACGCGCAGGCGATCGCGGTGGGCGAGGCGCGGTCGCGCAGTTGCGGCAGCGTGATTTCGCTGTCGTCGGTCCACACCGGCCGGCTCGAGCGGATCGGCCTGAAGGTGAGCGCCTGCGCAGTCGGGCAGGCCTCGGCGGCCATTTTCGCGCGCGAAGCGGGCGGCATGGATACGGCCGCGGTGTCACGCACGCTGGGAGCCCTCGGCGAATGGCTCGAGGGCGATGCCGCCGCGCCCGCGCTCGAACGGATCGACATGCTCGAACCCGCGCGCGCCTACCGCGCCCGCCACGGGGCCATTCTCCTGCCGTGGAAGGCCGCGCTCGACGCGCTTTCCAAGGGTGGGGGTGCAGGCTAGACCGATCGAACGAAAACCACACTCGCGATGCAGGGGGAGCGCGACATGGCCACAGGTGCCGTCACACCGCAAAGGGAACCGACCGAGAAGGAAATACGCCTCGTCATTGCGGCAAGCAGCGCGGGGACGATCTTCGAATGGTACGATTTCTTCATCTACGGCACGCTCGCCGGGCTGATCGGCGCGGCCTTCTTCCCGAGCGATAACGAGACGCTCGAGATCCTGCTGGTGTGGGCCGGTTTCGCAGTCGGCTTCGGCTTCCGTCCGCTGGGCGCGATCCTGTTCGGCTTCCTCGGCGACCGCTTGGGGCGCAAATACACCTTCCTTGTGACGGTCACGCTGATGGGCATCGCCACCGCCGGCGTGGGCCTCATCCCCAGCGCGGCCAGCATCGGCATCGCCGCGCCGCTGATCGTGATCTGCCTGCGCATCCTCCAGGGTCTCGCGCTCGGCGGCGAATATGGCGGCGCGGCGATCTATGTCGCCGAACACGCGCCGCCCGAGAAACGCGGCTTCTACACCAGCTTCATCCAGGCCAGCGTGGTCGGCGGCTTCGTGCTGTCGATCCTGGTAGTGATCGCCTGCCGCGCGTTCATCCCCGCACAGGACTTCGCCGAATGGGGCTGGCGGATCCCGTTCCTGCTGTCGATCGTGCTGCTGTTCATCTCGCTGTGGATGCGGCTCAAGCTGTCGGAAAGCCCCGTCTTCCAGGCGATGAAGGCCGCAGGCGAAACCAGCGCCAATCCGTTCAAGGAAAGCCTGACCTATCCCGGCAACCCCAAGCGCATCTTCGTGGCGCTGTTCGGCATCACCGGGGTGCTCACCACGATCTGGTACACCGCTTTCTTCTCCGGCCTGTCCTTCCTGCGCGGCCCGATGCGGGTCGACGAGAACGTGGTCGAGTGGATGCTGCTGATCGCGGGTACGCTGTCGATGGGCTTCTATATCATCGTCGGCAAATGGTCCGACCGCGTCGGGCGCAAGAAACCGATCATCATCGGCGCGCTGGCCTCGCTGGCGCTGCTCTTCCCCGTGTTCTGGGGGATCGGCGCGCTCGCCAACCCGGGCTTACAGGACAGCGCGCGCGCGGCCCCCGTCACGGTCAGCGGCCCGGCCTGCGAATACGATCCCTTCGCCGAAGTACAGGCCAGCCCCTGCGGCCGCGCGCTGCAGGACCTGACCGCGCTGGGCGTGCCCTATACGGTGACCGAGGAGTCGCAGCCGGAACTGGCCATCGGCACACAGAGCTATAGCTACGAAGGGCTGCCTTCCGACACCCGCCGCGCGATCGTCCAGAGCTGGCTCGAGAGCAATGGCTATTCGTTCGAACGGCAGGTCCCGCCACTGGCGAGCATTATCGGCATCATTGCGCTGCTGCTGGTGCTGGGCATGCTGTCGGCGCTGACCTACGGTTCGGTTGCGGCGCTCCTGTCCGAGATGTTCCCCGCGCGCATCCGCTACAGCTCGATGTCGATCCCCTACCATATCGGCGCGGGCTACCTGGGCGGTTTCCTGCCGCTGATCGCGGGCTATATCGTCGCCATGACGGGCAATGCCTATGCCGGGCTGTGGTACACGATCGTGGTGGTCGGTTTCGGCGTGATCGTTGCCTGGTGGGGATTGCCCGGTGGTCCGCCGCGCGATTTCGAAGACAGCGTGCAGGACCCGCCGGTCTCGCCCGTGCTGCCATGAGCCTGCCATGACCCGCCCTCCGCCGCCGAGCCTGCGGCTGCATATCGACAGCGACGCGCTGGCGCAGAACTGGCGCACGCTCGACGCCATGTCGGGCGCGGCGCGGGCGGGAGCGGCGGTCAAGGCGGATTGCTACGGCCTCGGGGTCGATCGCTGCCTGCCCGTGCTGCACGAGGCGGGCTGCCGCGATTTCTTCGTCGCGCACTGGAGCGAGGTGCCCGGCGTCATCGCGCATGTCCCCGCACAGCGCCTGTCGGTCCTGCATGGGCCGCTTGGTGCCGACGATGTCCGGTTCGCGCGCGAGACCGGCGTTCGCCCGGTGATCGACAGCCTGCGGCAGGCGCGGCTGTGGTCCGAAGCCGGGGGCGGCGCCTGCGACCTGATGGTCGATACCGGGATCAACCGGCTGGGCGTTGCGCCCGCGGAACTGGCCGATCCGTCGATCCAGGCGCTGGAGGTGCGCGTGCTGATGAGTCACCTCGCCTGCGCCGACGAGGACGCGGCGATGAACGCGCGCCAGCTCGCCGTTTTCCGCGACTGCATCCCGGCCGTGGCTCACGAGGAGACCAGCCTGGCCAACAGCGCGGGCGTAGCGCTGGGCAGCGACTACGCCTTCGATCTCACGCGCCCGGGGCTCGCGCTTTACGGCGGCATCCCGCGGCCCGAACTGGAAGACCGGATCGCGCAGGTCGCTTATCCGCAGGCGGCGCTGATCCAGGTGCGCGATATAGCGGCGGGCTCCAGCGTGGGTTACAACGCCACCTTCACTGCGGGCGAGGCCATGCGCATCGGCGTCGTCTCGCTCGGCTATGCCGACGGCATTTTGCGCAGCTGGGGCGGGGCGCATTTCACCCATGGCGAACGCCGTCTGCCGATCCTCGGCAAGGTATCGATGGACATGATCGTGCTCGACCTGTCGGCGGCCCCCGAGCTGGCCGAGGGGGACTGGCTCGACCTGCCCTACCGGCTTCCTGATGCTGCGCAGCAAACCACTCTATCGCAATATGAATTGCTGACCGTACTGGGCAATCGCTTCAGTTGACCTTTACGTCATGTTGCACTGCACTTTTCGCGCATGCTAATCCTCTTGCATTGCACAAATGGGGAGCATGAAAGAATGGCCAAGCGGAGCGCCGAGGGCGAACCCATCATTATCAAGAAATACGCCAACCGGCGCCTCTACAACACCGACACCAGCAGCTACATCACGCTCGACGACCTCGCCAAGATGGTCCGCGAGAACGTCGATTTCCACGTGCTGGATGCGAAGTCGGGCGACGATATCACGCACACCATCCTGACGCAGATCATCGTCGAGGAAGAAAGCCATGGTTCGCACATGCTCCCGGTCAGCTTCCTGCGCGATCTGATCCGCATGTATGGCAATTCGATGCAGGCCATGATGCCGAGTTATCTCGAAGCCAGCATGACCAATCTGCAGAAGAACCGCGAACAGATCCAGGAAGCGTTCGCCAAGGGACTCGAGACCAATCCGTTGGCGCAGATGGCCGAAGCCAATTTCAAGATGATGCAGAACGCCGCCGAAGCGTTCATTCCCGGCTCGCGCAAGGCGCCCGCGCCCAGGCAGGCACCCGCGAGCGAGCAAGCGGACGAGCTGGCCGAAATGCGCGCGCAAATGGCCGCAATGCAGGAGAAGCTCGACAAAATGGGCAAATAGCAGGGGGCTTGCCCCGCCTGCAGCCATTTTCCTGCGCCGCGCGCTTGTCGAAGGGCGCATCTTCCCATTATGGGCGCGCCAGATGAATGACGGTTCTTCGTCTGCCCGCACCCGACGGTGGGGCCGGAACGAGGCGCCATTAGCCAAGGCCCCCACGATCATGCCCAATATCCGCCATGCCTTGAACACGCGCCGCGACGATGATTTCGCCGCCTGGTACCAGGATGTCATCAGTTCCGCCGAAATGGCCGAGGAATCGGGCGTGCGCGGCTGCATGGTGATCCGCCCGTGGGGCTTCGGCATCTGGGAGCGCATGCAGCGCCTGCTCGACGACAGGATCAAGGCGACCGGGCATGAAAATGCCTATTTCCCGATCTTCATCCCACTGTCCAATTTCGAGCGCGAGGCCGAGCATGTCGAAGGCTTCGCCAAGGAAATGGCAGTGGTCACGCATCACCGGCTGATCGCGGGCAAGGATGGCGGGCTGATCCCAGACCCCGAAGCCAAGCTGGAAGAACCGCTGGTCGTGCGCCCGACCTCGGAAACGATCATCGGCGATGCCATGGCGCGCTGGATCCAGAGCTGGCGCGACCTGCCGCTGAAGCTCAACCAATGGGCCAATGTCGTGCGCTGGGAAATGCGCACGCGCATGTTCCTGCGGACCAGCGAATTCCTGTGGCAGGAAGGCCATACCGCGCATGCCGACGAGGCGGAGGCGAAAGAGCACACGCTGACCATGCTCGAGGTTTACCGGGCCTTTGCCGACGAGGACCTCGCGCTGGCGGTGGTGCCCGGTGAAAAGCCCGAGAACGAGCGTTTCCCGGGCGCGGTCGAGACCTGGTCGATCGAGGCGATGATGCAGGACGGCAAGGCGCTGCAGGCGGGCACCAGCCATTATCTCGCTACCAATTTCGCGCAGGCCTCGGGGATCAAGTACCAGAACCGCGAGGGCGGCGAGAGCCTCGCGCATACCACCAGCTGGGGCGTTTCGACGCGCATGGTCGGCGGCGTCATCATGACGCATGGCGACGACGACGGCCTGCGCCTGCCGCCCAGGATCGCGCCGCAGCAGGTCGTCATCCTGCCGATGCTGCGTGACAAGCCCGAAGACCAGGCGCTGATCGACTATTGCGAGACGCTGCGCGCCACGCTGGCCGGCCAGAGCGTGCTGGGGGAACCGCTGCGCGTACTGCTGGACACGCGGCCGGGCAAGGCGGCGCAGAAGCGCTGGGACTATGTCCGCAAGGGCGCGCCTGTCATCGTCGAGGTTGGCGGGCGCGACATGGACAATGGCGTCGTCAGCATGCTGCGCCGCGACCGTTTGTGGGATACCGAAACAGGCAAGCCCGCCTTCGAGAACCCGACACGCGAAGCCGCAGGGGAGGCCATTCCCGCGATCCTCGCCGACATGCAGGCAGCGCTGCTTGCTCAAGCTGCCGAGCGCCGCGATGCGAACATCACCCGCGGGGTCACCGATTTCACCGAGGTGGAAAAGCACTTCTCCGGCTCGCGCTATCCTGGTTGGGTCGAAGTGCAATGGTCGAAGCCGACCGGCGCGGAGCTGGAAAAGGTCGTCGAGCGGCTGAAGGACCACAAGCTCACCATCCGCAACGTGCCAATGGACGCTGCACCGGTCGACGGCGCATGCATCTTCACCGGTGAACCCGCGGTCGAGCGCGTGCTGCTGGCCAAGGCGTACTAAGGCACTCTGGTTCGTCATCCCCGCGCAGGCGGGGATCCAGACAAGCGACCAGTCCGGGCAACTCGCTTGCATATGGTCGTTCCCGATGCAGGGGCAGGACGCGGTGAGTACGTGACACCGAGCCTCGCCATCCCCATATGGCGCGGATGACAAAACAGAACACGAACCGGCGGCGTCAGGGGATGCCGTCGAAAGAACAGATACTCGAATTCATCCAGACCTCCGACACGCCCGCGGGCAAGCGCGAAATCGCCAAGGCCTTCGGCCTTAAGGGTCAGGAAAAGATCACGCTGAAGAAGCGTCTCAAGGACATGGCCGAGGAAGGCCTCATCGACGGCAAGCGCACGGCCTATCACCGCATGGGCGGCGTGCCCAAGGTGACCGTGCTCAAGATCGTCGCGATCGAGGATGGCGAGCCGATCGCCGAACCCGAGAACTGGGCGCCCGACAGCAAGGAGAAACCGCCGCGGCTGCTGGTGAAGGAAAGCAAGAAGCTTTCCGCGGTCAAGCGCGGCGACCGGATCCTTGCGCGCAACGAGGAAACCGCGCGCGGCTGGGTCGCGCATCCGATGAAGAAGCTTCCCGCGCGAACCGAAGGGCTGATGGGCGTCGTCGAATTCGATGGCGCGGGCAAGCCCTGGCTCGCCCCGGTCGACAAGCGCGTGCGCGACAGCGCGCCGATCGGCGACCTGGGCGAAGCGCAGGAAGGCGAGCTGGTGCTGGCCGAACGCATGGGCAAATCCGCCCGCGCGAAGGTCAAGGTGGTCGAGGTGGTCGGCGACCCGCTGGCGCCCAAGGCGTTCAGCCTGATTGCCATCGCCAAGCACGGCATTCCGCATGTTTTCCCGCAGGAGACCATTGCCGAGGCGGAGCGCGCGGTCGACCTGCCGCTATCGAGCGATCACCGCGAGGATCTGCGCGACGTGCCCATCGTCGCGATCGACCCCGCCGATGCGCGCGACCATGACGATGCCATCTGGGCCGAACCCGACGGGAAGGGCGGCTACCGCGCGATCATCGCGATCGCCGATGTCAGCTATTACGTCCGCCCCGGCGGCGAGTTGGACCGCGAGGCGCGCAAGCGCGGCAATTCGGTCTATTTCCCCGACCGCGTCGTGCCGATGCTGCCCGAAGTGCTCAGCGCCGATGTCTGCAGCCTCAAGCAGGATGTCGACCGCGCCGCGATGGCCTGCCACATCCGTATCGACAAGGACGGTAAGGTCAGCGACTGGCGCTTCACCCGCGCGATCGTCCGGCTGGCCAAGAACATCGCCTACGAGGACGCGCAGGCCGCAATCGATGCGGGCGATGCGCCCGAATACCTGCAGAACCTGTGGGGTGCGTGGAAGCTGCTGTTCAAGGCGCGGCAGGCACGCGATCCGCTCGATCTCGAACTGCCCGAGCGGCAGGTCCGCCTCAATGACGAGGGCGTGATCGAGGAAATCGCGATCCGCGAACGGCTCGACGCGCACCGCGTGGTCGAGGATTTCATGATCGCCGCCAATGTCGCGGCGGCCAAGGCGCTCGAGGCCAAGGCCGCGCCGGTGGTCTACCGCGTCCACGAACAGCCGAGCCGCGAGAAGCTGCTCGCCTTCCGCGAATATCTCGCCACGCAGGGCAAGAAGTTCGCGCTGGGGCAGGTGATCACGCCGGGGCTGTTCAACCGCATGCTCAAGGACATTTCCGAGCCGGCCGAAAAGGCGCTGATCATGGAAGCGGTGCTGCGCAGCCAGACGCAGGCGTTCTACGGGCCGCAGAATGCGGGCCACTTCGGCCTCTCGCTCGGCAGCTATGCGCATTTCACCTCGCCGATCCGGCGCTATGCCGACCTGCTGGTGCACCGCGCGCTGGTCGATGCCTACAAGCTCGAGCAGCCCAGACCCAAGGTCGACCTGCCCGAAGGCTCGGGCCTGTCCGATCGCGACAAGACCGCGCTGCACCAGATCACCGATGCGATCAGCCAGACCGAACGCCGCGCGATGGAGGCCGAACGCGACACGATCGACCGCTATGTCGCGGCCTGGCTCTCGGGCCGCGTGGGCGAGACCTTCGACACGCGCATCACCGGGGTGCAGGGCTTCGGATTCTTCGCCACGATAGAGAAACTCGGCGGCGACGGGCTGGTCCCGGTCAGCACGCTGGGGCGCGAATATTTCAGCTATGACGAAGGCGCGCGCAAGCTCGTCGGCGAACGCAGCGGCACCGAATATGCCGTGGGCGACCGGCTCAAGCTCAAGCTTGCCGAAGCCAATGCGCTGACCGGCGCGCTCAAGTTCGAAGTGCCCGACAGCGACGGGACGGGGGTCGAACCACGCGGCAACCGCGCCCCGCAAAAGAAGCGGACCCACCAGAACAAGCGCCCCAAGAAGGCGCAGGGTGCCCCGCGCCAGTCGCATCCCGCGGGCAAGCGCGGACGCCCGGGCAACATCCGCCACCAGGGGCGCAAGAAGAAGTGACGGAACGGGCCGGGGGGCGGCTCATTGGGTTGGTAAAGGAGCCTTCATGACCCAGCTTATCCCCGGCCAGACCGTCCCCGATCTCGACCTGCCGCTCACCATCGATGCGCGGTTCGAACTGTCGAAGCAGCAGCCCGAAGCGGTCACCATGCTGGTGTTCTATCGCGGCAAGCATTGCCCGATCTGCAAGAAGTACCTTACCGAGCTGAGCGGGAAGCTCGACCAGTTCACCGACAAGGGCATCAACGTCTTCGCGGTGTCGATGGACAGCCCCGAGCGCGCCGCGGTCAGCCATGAGGAATGGGACACGGGCGATGTCCCGCTGGCGCATTCGCTGAGCGAAGAAAAGGCCCGCGAGTGGGGCCTCTACATCAGCGAAAAGCGTGATGGCAGCGAAGAACCCGACATCTTCTCCGAACCGGGGCTGTTCCTGGTGAAGCCCGATGGCACGCTGCATTTCGCCGTGGTCCAGAATGCGCCGTTCACCCGGCCCGATCTCGACGATCTGCTGAGCGGCATCAGCTTCACGCTGGACAAGGATTATCCGACGCGCGGCACCCTGACCTGAGCGTCAGGCGAGCGCGTCGATCTCGTCGCGGCTGAGCCCGCCGGGGACGAGATAGAGCGGGCAGGGCAATTGCCCTGCATGCGCCGCGAAATGCGTCACGAGCGGGCCCGACCCGCCTTCCGCGCTGGTCGCCAGCACCAGCGCGGCAATGCTGGCATGTTCGTCGATATATTTGCGCACGACATCCGCCGCCGGGCCGGGGCGCACCGCAATGGTGGGCATCTTCCCCATTTCGCCGAAGATGTTCCCGGCAGCCGAATTGGCCATCACCTCGGCGCGTTCGCGCGCTTCCTGTTCGATCGTGGCCTGCACTCCGCCGAAAGCGTTGAAGGTCTGCTGCGGGACGAGCGCCAGGATATGCACCGATCCGCCGGTCTTCTGGGCGCGCAGCGAGGCGAACCGCAGCGCCTGCCTGGCTTCTTCGGTCTCGTCCATCACGACAAGGTATGTGCGCATAGCGGCTCCCCCGGATCCCTCGCAGCGCGTTACCCGGTAATTCGTATTCTGTGCAAGGACCTTGCGGCGCAGGGGCATCTTCGGCAGAGGTCGCGGCACAACTCTCTCCCCAGCGAGGACGTAACGTCAGACCATGCCCACGCCGATCAAGATGCCCGCCCTGTCGCCCACCATGGAGGAGGGCACGCTCGCCAAATGGCTGGTGAAGCCGGGCGACAAGGTGGAAGCCGGCGACATCATGGCCGAGATCGAGACCGACAAGGCGACGATGGAATTCGAGGCGGTGGACGAAGGCACCATTGCCAGCATCGCGGTCGATGAAGGCAGCGAAGGCGTAAAGGTCGGCACCGTGATCGCGATGCTCGCCGAGGAAGGCGAGGACCTCGACGAGGCCGCTGCGGCTGCTCCCGAAGGTGACGGTGAAGTACCCGAACCCACTTCCGCTGACGCTGGGTCCGATAAAGAGAGCGGCGTCCCAGCGAAAGCTGGGACCGCTAACGAAGCCGCGCAACAGAAAGCGACCCCAGCTTCCGCTGGGGTGACGAACGGCGCAAGAGCCCCCGCAGCACCGAAGGACGACAGCGGAGAGCGCATCATCGCCTCACCGCTCGCGCGCCGGATCGCCGAGCAGAAGGGTATCGACCTCGCCAGCGTCACCGGCTCCGGCCCGCGCGGTCGCATCGTGAAGGCTGATGTCGAAGGCGCGGAAGGCGGCAAGCCAGCCGCTCCCGCAAAGCAGGACGCGACCTCCGAAATGGCCGAACCGCGCGTGCCCAGCAAGACGCCGGCCGAGAGCGAATATGGCGCGCCTTACGAGGAAGAAAAGCTCACCAACGTCCGCAAGGTCATCGCCCGCCGCCTGACCGAGAGCAAGCAGCAGGTCCCGCATTATTACCTCGCCGTGGACGTGCGGCTCGATGCGCTGCTCGACCTGCGCAAGCAGCTGAATGCCGGGCTGGAGGCCGATGGGGTCAAGCTGAGCGTTAACGACCTGCTGATCAAGGCGCTGGCCCGCGCGCTGATGCGCGTGCCGCAGTGCAATGTCAGCTTCCAGGGCGACACGCTGCACCGCTACACCCGCGCCGACGTGTCGGTCGCGGTAGCAGCGCCCACTGGCCTGATCACGCCGATCATCACCGAAGCCGATACCAAGGGCCTTGCCGCGATCAGCAAGCAGATGAAAACGCTCGCGGAGAAGGCACGCGACGGCAAGCTGCAGCCGCATGAATACCAGGGCGGCACCGCCAGCCTGTCCAATCTCGGCATGTTCGGGATCAAGCAGTTCGACGCGGTCATCAACCCGCCGCAGGGCATGATCATGGCTGTCGGCGCGGGCGAGCAGCGTCCCTATGTCGTCGACGGCGAACTGCAGGTCGCCAGCGTGATGACCGCCAGCGGCAGCTTCGACCACCGCGCCATCGACGGCGCCGACGGTGCGCAGCTGATGGAAGCCTTCAAGCAGCTATGCGAGAACCCGATGGGGCTGGTGGTGTGAACAGAGTCCACGGGAGCTTCTTGACGATTTTGTTCGCACCTTTGGTAGGTGTGGTTTGCTACCTTTGGCTCATCGGACAGTTCGACAACGCGTCACTCGAATGGGGATTTGCCTTCTTCGTATTGATAGGCTGGTTTATCGCTCTCGGTATCACAGCGATGATCGGTGTGCCTTTAGGCTTGGGACTCGCGCACTTAATGAGGGGGCGCTGTCTTGAAAGCCGGATGACTTACGCTTTGGCTGGCACTGTTCTCGCCGCGTCGCTGCCCGCTGCAATCGGCTGGTGGGAACTCGTCATCCCCGCAGCACAGACTGGTCTACTTCTTAGCCTCGGATACTGGCAATTCGAAGCGAAGCCGCGATTGACCGATGCCTGACCGTTCTCCTCTCATCCGCGTCACGGCCATGCCGACCGATCTCAACCCCTATGGCGGGGTGTTCGGCGGCTGGCTGATGGCACAAATGGCGCTCGGCGCGGGATCGCTTGCGAGCCGCGAAGGGCAGGGCAAGGCGGTGGTCGTCTCGGCCACGGACTTCGCCTTTCCCGGCGCGATGCAGGTGGGTGACGAGCTGTCGGTCTATTGCGCAATCGCGGCGACCGGCACCACCTCGCTCACCATCACCGCCGAGGCGATCGGCCGCGAACGCAATGGCGAGGCCGAGACCAAGGTCGCGCAAGGCATGTTCAAATTCGTCCTGCTCGACGACAACGACCGTCCGCGCGCGGTGGCGGAGCGGTGGGCTTGACAGGAATGTCGCAGCCCCCTCTCCCCAACCCCTCACCCGCGAGGGGAGAGGGGTTATGAGCGCTGTCCTACAGTGTGCCGTGCATGCGATACGACCCGCATGACCCGCACGCATTCCCCGCTCCGGACCGCCGCAATTCGCGGGCCCGCGCGCCACGGATTTTCTTCGCTTGGACTGTGTAACACCCGGTCCATGTCTGCGACCAAACGAGAGACTACAGAGACGAATCATGGCTGAGACCAATTATGACGTCATCGTGCTCGGCAGCGGCCCCGGCGGCTATGTCGCGGCGATCCGCTGCGCGCAGCTGGGGCTGAAGACCGCCATCGTCGAGCGCGAACTGCTCGGCGGGATCTGTCTCAACTGGGGCTGCATCCCGACCAAGGCGCTGCTGCGTTCGGCCGAGATCCTGCACTATGCGCAGCATGCCAAGGACTACGGGCTCAAGATCGCGGGCGCGATCGAGGCCGATCTCGAAGCGGTGGTCAAGCGCAGCCGCGGCGTCGCCAATCAGCTCAACCAGGGCGTCACGCACCTGATGAAGAAGAACAAGATCGCAGTGCACATGGGCGAGGGCACGCTGACCGGCCCCACCAGCCTGACCGTGAAGGGCGAGAAGGGCGAAGAGAAGCTCACCGCCAAGCACGTCATCGTGGCCACCGGCGCGCGCGCGCGCGACCTGCCCTTCGCCCCGGCCGACGGCAAACGCGTGTGGACCTACCGCCACGCGATGACGCCCAAGGAAATGCCTACAAAGCTGCTGGTGATCGGCAGCGGCGCGATCGGGATCGAGTTCGCCAGCTTCTACAACGACATGGGCGTCGATGTGACCGTGCTCGAAATGCTCGACCGCGTGGTGCCGGTCGAGGATGCGGAGGTCTCGGCCTTCCTCGAGAAGAGCCTCACCAAGCAGGGCATGACGATCATGACCGGCGCTGGCGTCGAGGACCTCAAGGTCACCGCCAAGGGCGTGACCGCCAAGATCAAGGACAGCAAGGGCAAGGTAACCGAGACCGAGTTCAGCCATTGCATCACAGCGATCGGCATCGTGCCCAACACCGAGAATGTCGGGCTGGAAAAGCTGGTCGAAATGGATCGCGGCTTCATCCAGATCGACGATTACGGCCGCACCAAATCGAAGGGCCTTTGGGCGATCGGTGACTGCACACCGGGGCCGTGGCTGGCGCACAAGGCGAGCCACGAGGGCGTCACCACTGCCGAGGCAATCGCCAAGGAGCTGGGCAACAAGGAGGTCCACCCGCACCCGCTCGACCGCGCCAACATCCCGGGCTGCACCTACTGCCACCCGCAGATCGCCAGCGTCGGCCTGACCGAGGCCAAGGCGAAGGAAGCGGGCCACGACGTCAAGGCGGGCACCTTCCCCTTCATCGGCAATGGCAAGGCCATTGCGCTGGGCGAGGCCGAGGGCTTCGTGAAGACCGTGTTCGATGCGAAGACCGGCGAACTGCTCGGCGCGCACATGATCGGCGCCGAGGTGACCGAGATGATCCAGGGCTTCGTCGTCGGCAAGACGCTCGAGACCACCGAGGCCGAGCTGATGCAGACGGTGTTCCCGCATCCCACGATCAGCGAATCAATGCATGAGAGCGTGCTTGCGAGCTATGGCCGCGCGCTCCATATCTGAGGCCTGACACGCGCCGCAGCGCGAGGGGAATGACAGCGTGACCGGTTTCCTGATCCTCGCCTTCCTGATCCTGATCGCAGGGGTACTGGCCGTTCCGCTCGCCACGCGGATCGGGCTCGGCTCGGTGCTTGGCTACCTGCTCGCAGGCATGGCGATATCACCGCTCCTCGCCGCGTTGTCGGTCGATGTCGAGGCGCTGCAGGTCTTCGCCGAATTCGGCGTGGTGATGATGCTGTTCATCATCGGGCTGGAAATGGAGCCGCGGCGCCTGTGGGCGATGCGCGGCAAGCTCACCTGGCTGGGCGGCGGACAAGTGCTGCTGACCACGCTCGCGCTGACCGGCATCGCGCTGCTGGCCGACCAGCGCTGGCAGACCGCGCTGGCAGTCGGCATGGTCCTCGCGCTCAGCTCGACCGCGATCATCGTCCAGACGCTGACCGAGAAGGGCCTGCTCAGGACTGAAGGCGGCGAAGCGAGCTTCTCGGTGCTGCTGGTGCAGGACGTCGCGGTCATCCCGATCCTCGCGCTGGTGCCGCTGCTTGCGCTGCCCGAACTCGCCGGTGCGGCTGCGGACCACACGGGCGGGGGCGCGCATGGCGGGATCGACTTTACTGCACACATGTCGGGCTGGCTGGCTGCAGGCACACGGATCGGTGCGGTCGCCGCAGTGATCGCGATCGGCATCTTCGCGATCCGCCCGCTGTTCCGCTACATCGCGCGCGCCAACCTGCGCGAACTGTTCACCGCCGCAGCATTGCTCGTGGTGATCGGGATCGCGCTGCTGATGTCGCTGGTCGGCCTCTCGCCCGCGCTCGGCGCCTTCATCGCGGGCGTGGTGCTTGCCACCAGCGAATACCGCCACGAGCTCGAAAGCGACATCAACCCGTTCAAGGGCCTGCTGCTGGGGCTGTTCTTCATCACTGTCGGCGCGGGGATCGACTTCGCGCTCGCCAGCACGATCTGGGATTCGGTGGTGTTCTGGGCCGCGGTGACGGTGGCTGCCAAGATGGCAGTGCTGCTGCTGGTCGGCTGGTTCTACGGCCTGCGGCGGCAGGCGCTGTGGCTGTTCTGCCTGAGCCTGCCGCAGGCGGGCGAGTTCGCGTTCGTCCTGATCGCCTTCGGCGTCGCCAATGCGGTGTTCGAACCCGCCTTCGCCGATCAGTTGCTGCTGATCGTCGCGCTGACCATGCTGGTCACCCCGCTGCTGTTCATCCTCTACGACAAGCTCATCGCGCATGCCTATTCGACCGGGCAGGGCGGCCGCGAGGCCGATGCCATCGACGAGGACAACCCGATCATCATCGCGGGGCGCGGGCGCGTCGGCGGGATCGTCGACCGCATGCTCGATGCCGCCGGACACCGCGCGACGGTGATCGATTACAACAGCGAGCATCTCGAAGTGCTCAAGAAGTTCGGCGTCACGACCTATTACGGCGACGCGACGCGGCCCGACCTGCTCGCCAGCGCGGGGATCGACCGCGCGCGGATCCTCGTCGTGGCGCTCGACGAGCGCGAGCAGATCGACCGGCTGGTACGCTATGCCTGCGCCAACTTCCCGGGCCTGCATGTCGTCGCACGCGCTAAGGACCGCGACCATGTCTATCACCTGTGGGCGATGGGCTGCCGCGACATCGTCCGCGAAACCTACGACAGCAGCCTGCGGATGGGCCGTTCGGTCTACGAGGCGCTGGGTCACGACCGCCAGTCCGCCACCGCCATGGTCGAAGCGTGGGAGGAGATGGATCGCACCTCGATGCGCGAGATTGCCGATGTCTTCCGGCTCGATACGCCGTCTTACGAGAACGAGGAACTGCTTGCCAAGATCAGGGAGCTCAAGGCCGAATGGGATCCCAAGCTGCGCGAGGCGATGGACGAAATCGCCGCGCGCGGACGCTAGACGCAACCAGTCAGCATGCCGCGCGTTGGGGGAGGAAAGGAGAACACCATGACAATCCCGAAGCGCGATACCCCTCAGGCCCAAGACGACGCGGCGCAGGACGCCGAGGACAGCAAGACCATCAAGGACCACAAGGCCCTGCAGAACCAGTCGTCGATCGACCCGGAGGACTACCCCAAGGGCGATCGCAGCGCGCAATCGCTGGTCCGCAAGCCGGGCGACAAGGACTGATCGGGGATCGTGGCGGAGAGGGTGGGATTCGAACCCACGAAGGGCTTGCACCCTTGCCGGTTTTCAAGACCGGTGCATTCAACCGCTCTGCCACCTCTCCGCGAGCGCGGGCTAGCTAGTCACTTCGGCCGGGCTTGTCACGCATTTACCTGCAAGGAGGACGGGCCGTGCCCCGTAAACGCCAAATGACACTTGCCGTTAAGCTTCGCTCTGCGACAATCGCCGGATGAAATTCAAACCCCTTCTCGCCGCCGCCGGGGCATTTGCGCTCGCATTGCCCGCCGTTCCCGCCACCGCCCAGCAGGACCTGAGCTTCGATGCCTATGTCCAGCTGCTGATCGCCAAGGCACGCGCCGAAGGTGTCAGCGAAGCGACTCTGGCGCGCATGACCGCGGGACTGGAGCCCAACGACCGGGTAATCCGGCTCGACCGTGCGCAGCCGGGATCGCCGACCTCGTCCGGCTATCCGGCTCTTGCGCCCTATATCGCGCGACACGTCGATGCCGCGCGCATCCGCGGGGGACGTAGCGCCCGGGCCGAGTGGTCGGGCACGCTGCGTGCCATCGAACGCGATTACGGCGTGCCGGGCGAAATCGTGGTCGCCATCTGGGGACATGAAACCGCCTATGGCGCTGTCAAGGGCGGGTTTGACCTGTCGCAGGCGCTTGCCACGCTCGCCTGGGAGGGCCGTCGCCGCGACCTCTTCGCCAGCGAGTGGGTCGCGCTGATGAAGGTGGCCGACAAGGGCTACTCCCGCGGCGAACTGCAGGGCAGTTGGGCGGGCGCCTTCGGCAATCCGCAGTTCCTTCCTTCGGTCTACCTGCGGCTCGCCGCCGACGGCAATGGCGACGGCCGCGCCGACATCATGAACGACAGCGCCGATGCGCTGGCCTCGATCGCCAACTATTTCCGCGACGCGGGCTGGCGCGAAGGCCAGCCCTGGGGCGTGGGCGCCTATGTTCCCTCCGGCTTCGACGTCGCGGCCTACCGCACGCCGATCGCTGCCCCGGTGTGTTCGCGCGTCCACGAACGGCACAGCGTCTACAAGCCGGTGTCGGAATGGCGCGCACTCGGCATCCAGCCCCAGCGCGCAATCGGCGACGACGTGCTGGTCACGCTGTTCCAGCCCGACGGTCCCGGCACGCCGGCTTGGCTGTTAACCTCGAATTATCGGGTGATCCTCGAATACAACTGTTCGAACTATTACGCCATGAGTGTGGGGCTGCTCGCAAATGAAATCGCCGAATAGGATACTTCTTGCTGCGAGCGCCGGGCTGGGCCTGCTCGGCCTCGGTGCCTGCGCTTCGAACGCGCAAGCCCCGGCCGCAAGCACCGCGCCCGAAGCGGGCAACGGCCCCGCCGCCGATTACCCCGTCGTGGTCGGCGATCCGTTCACCATCGACGGCGTAACCTATACCCCGGTCGATACGATGAATTACGACCAGGTCGGCTATGCGGGGCGCGAAGAGGCCGGCGTGACGGGGGTGACCGGCGCGCATCGGACACTCCCCTTGCCGAGCTATGTCGAGGTGACCTCGCTCGACACCGGGCGGACCATCCTTGTCCGGCTCGAACGGCGCGGACCGATGACCAACGACCGGCTTATCGCACTGGCCCCCAACGCTATCGAGCAGTTGGGGATCGGGGAGGGCGCCCCCATCCGCATGCGGCGGGTGAACCCGCCCGAGGAACAGCGTGCGGAACTGCGCGCCGGGCGCGAGGCACCCCCGCGGATGGACACGCCGCAGGGCCTGCTCGAAGTCCTCAAGCGCAGGCTGGCGCCGCTCGGCGACCCGCGGCAAGCCGAGGTGAGCGGTGTCGCGCCGACGCTCGAGGTCATCGAAACCCGCGACCCGAACGAGGAGGCGCTGGTGGAAGATGCTGCGAATGAAGCGGAAGAGCCCGCGCTCACGCCAGCCGAACCGCCGGCCGGACGGCCGCAGTTGCGCAATGCAGTCGAAGGCGGTCCTGCCCGGGCTCCGGTCATGGTGCCGACCGATCCGGACGGGAAGTTCGCGGTCCAGCTCGGCGCCTTTTCGGTCAGGGCCAATGCGCAGAAGCTGGCGCGCGAAGTGCAGGGCTATGTTGAAGACAGCGGTGCCTTGGCAATCGTTCGCGTGGGACCCTTCGCAACCCGTGGACAGGCGGAGGAGGCGCTCGCCAAGCTTCGCTCACGCGGTTATAGCGACGCGCTGATACGACCACTCGATTGATCCGCCGCGGCTCCTGCCCGGCGACGGGAGTACACTTGCGCAACCGCCTGACTTTACTGGCTAGCATGGCAATGGCCTGCATCGCTGCACCGCTTGGCGCGCAGCGTGCGCCGGGCGCCGCCATTCCCAGCGAGGCCGATGCGCCGATCGCCTATCTGCTCGATGCCACAAGCGGCCAGATCCTTTATCAGCGGGAGATAGACCGGCGGTTCATGCCCGCGTCGATCACCAAGGTGATGACGACTTTCCTCGCTTTCGAATGGATCGACGAGGGCCGCCTCCTGCGTGAACGGATCTTCGGTGTGCGGCCGGAGACTTTCCGCCAGTGGCACCGCAAGGGCTCGACCATGTTCCTCGCCGAAGACGCGCGCGTATCGGTCGACGACCTGCTTCACGGCGTGACCACCGTCTCCGCAAATGACGGCGCGGTGGTGCTGGCCGAAGGCGCGGCCGGATCGGTCGAGGACTGGGTCGCTGCGATGAATGCCAAGGCGCGCGAGATCGGCATGGCCAACAGCCATTTCGGCAATCCCAATGGCTGGATGGACGAAGGCAGGACGTTCGTCACCGCGCGCGATCTCGGCACGCTGGCGCAAGCCATGGTGGTACGGCACCCGACGAAATACCGTCATTTCGTCGGCGCGCAGGGTCTCGAGTACAACGGAATCGAACAGCGCAACCACGATCCGATAACCGGTGTCGTGCCCGGCGCCGACGGCATCAAGACCGGCTATACCAACCAGGCGGGGTTCGGGTTCCTCGGGTCCGCCGAACGCGACGGCCAGCGCCTCGTGATGGTGGTGGCGGGCAGCCCGGGCGGACGCGAGCGGCGCCGCGCCGCGCGGCAGTTCATCGAATGGGGATTTCGCAATTTCGACAGCCGCGTGCTGTTCGCGCAGAACGCACACATCGGCACGGCGCGCGTGCAGGAGGGCGGAGCAGGCACGGTCGGGCTGACCACGCGCCGGCCCTTGCGCATTGCCGTGCCCAGCGGCAGCGATCCCGAGATATCGCTGACGATCAGCTATGAAGGACCACTGCAGGCTCCGGTCGCGAAGGGTGAAGAAGTGGCCGAACTGGTGGTGTCGATCGCTGGCATGCCCGAACACCGCGTGCCGCTGGTCGCGGCCGAAGAGGTGTCCGAAGCCTCGATCGTCCGCCGCGTCTTCAACGCATTCCAGAGCTGGCTCGGGTGAGCGCGGGCCGCTTCATCGCCTTCGAAGGCGGGGAGGGCATGGGCAAGTCCACCCAGGCGCGCCTGCTGGCGGACCACTTGCGCCAACGCGGCCTGGGGGTCGAACTGACACGCGAGCCGGGCGGTACGCCGGGCGCGGAAGCGGTCCGTACGTTGCTGCTCGATCCGCCGGCTGATGGCTGGACGCTCGAGGCCGAGGCGCTGCTGTTCGCCGCAGCGCGCGCGGATCACGTTGCGCGGCTGATCCGGCCTGCGCTCGACGCGGGCAACTGGGTTGTCTGCGATCGCTTCATCGATTCGAGCAGGGCCTATCAGGGCGAGGCCGGGACGCTGGGCGATGACCGCGTGATGGCGCTGCATTCGCTAGGCAGCGCGGGGCTATTGCCCGATCTGACAATCGTCATCGATGCGCCCGCGCAGGCGGTGGCGGGACGTCTTGCACAGCGCGATGGCGGCGTTAGCGACGCTATCGGCGGACGTGCAGCCGATTACCATGCGCGCGTCAACGCAGCCTTCCTCGCCTTCGCGCGTGCCGAACCCGATCGGTTCGCGGTCGTCGACGGCAGCGGCAGCGTCGAGGATGTGCACCGGCGCATCCTGGCGGAAATCGCCACGCGGTTCGGTGATGGGGCGGACTGATGCTACTCGGCCACGAGACTGCCTGGCGCGAATGGCGCAAGGCCCTGGGCGGGGAACGCATGCACCACGCCTGGCTGCTGGCCGGACGACGCGGCGTGGGCAAGGGCAGCTTTGCCTTCGCCGCCGCCTGCGAACTGGTCGGTGTGGATCCCGCTGATGCCCAGAACCATCCCGACATACTGACTCTCACCTACGCTCCCAAGGACGACAAGGAAGAACGCAAGCGCGCCGACGGCAAGCCATACGAGGTCGCGCGCAGCATCCGTATAGCGCAGGTGCGCGGCATGCAGGCGCGGCTCGGAACGCGCCCGACACTCGGCGACAAGCGCGCGATCATCATCGATCCGGCCGACGATCTCGAGCGCAATGCCGCCAACGCGCTGCTCAAGAGCCTCGAAGAACCGCCGATCGGCACTTATTTCCTGCTGGTCGCGCACAGTCCGGCCCGCCTGCTGCCGACCATCCGCTCGCGCTGCCGCGTGTTGCGCTTTCCCACCGTATCCGATGCCGAGATGGACCGGCTGCTGGCCGATCTCTCGCCGGGGGCGGACCCTGCCACACGCGCGGCGGCGATTGCGGCGGCGGGTGGTTCGCCCGGCGCCGCGCTCCAGTTCGTCGACATGGAACTGGGCAAGGTGCGTCAGGCGATGGATGCAATCTTGGCCCGCGGCGATCCCGATTTCCAGCTGCGCGGCACGCTCGCGGGGCTGATCGGTGCGCGGCCTGACCGCGAGCGGATCCGCGCGGTGCTCGAACTGGCCCGCTCGGCAGTGGCGCAACGGCTCGACGGGGCGATGGCCGATCCGCGACCCGTCATCGACACGCATAGCGAACTGGTCCGCCTGACCGGCGAGCAACCAACCTATAATTTCGATGCGGGACTGCTGGCGATGGAAATCGGCACCTTGCTCGCCAAGGCGGCTACCGCTAGCGAGCGAGCCGATGGCTGAACCCTATTACCTGACCACCGCGATCCACTATCCCAATGGCAAGCCGCATATCGGCCATGCCTACGAGACGATCGCGGCTGATGTTATCGCCCGCTTCCAGCGCCTGCGCGGCCGTGAAGTCCGCTTCCAAACGGGGACCGACGAACACGGTTTGAAGATGGCCCAGAAAGCCCGCGACATCGGCAGCACCCCGCGTGAGCTTGCGGATGAAATGTCGGGCCATTTCAAGGAACTGTTCGATGTTCTGAACATTTCCTACGACCGTTTCATCCGCACCACCGATCCCGATCACCACCGCGCGAGCCAGGCGATCTGGGAGGCGATGGAGAAGAAGGGCGACCTCTATCTCGATCGCTACGAAGGCTGGTACTCGGTTCGCGATGAAGCCTATTACGACGAAGGCGAACTGGTCGAAGGCGAGGGCGGGGCCAAGCTCTCGCCGCAGGGCACTCCGGTCGAATGGACCGAGGAGGAAAGCTGGTTCTTCCGCCTGTCCAACTATGCCGAACCCCTGCTCGAACTGCTCAAGACGCCCGGTTTCCTGGAACCGGTGAGCCGGCGCAACGAGATGGTCGCGTTCATCGAACGCGGCTTGCAGGATCTGTCGGTCAGCCGCACCAGTTTCGACTGGGGCGTCAAGGTGCCGAGCGGCGATGGCCACGTCATGTATGTCTGGGTCGACGCGCTGACCAATTACATCACCGGCGTCGGCTATCCCGATGGCGGCGAATTGTGGGACAAGTTCTGGCCCGCCGATCTCCACTTGATCGGCAAGGACATCGTCCGCTTCCATACGATCTACTGGCCGGCCTTCCTGATGAGCGCGGACCTGCCGCTCCCGAAAAAGGTCTTCGGGCATGGCTTCCTGCTCAATCGCGGGGTCAAGGAATCCAAGTCAGCGGGCAATGTCACCGATCCGATGGAGCTGGCCGACAAGTTCGGCGTGGATGCGCTGCGGTACTTCCTCATGGCCGAGGTTACCTTCGGGCAGGACGGCAGCTATTCGGCGCAAGCGCTTGTTAACAAGGTAAATGCTGAACTAGCCAACAGTTTCGGCAACCTTGCCCAGCGCACGCTTTCGATGATCGCCAAGAACATGGCCGGCAAGCTCGAGCTGTTCTCCGCAGCCAGCGAAGACGATACGCTCCTAGCCACAGTTGGGAAGGCCTGCGCCGAAACGCTGCCGCAAGAATTCGAAGCGCTTAATTTCTCGGTCGGGATCGAAGCCTGGCTGCGAGCCGTGTATGCCTGCAATGCCTATGTCGACGAACAGGCGCCGTGGGGGCTAAAGAAGACCGATCCCGAACGGATGAAGGCGGTGCTGCAAACGCTGTTCATCGCCATCCGCGACCTCGCCATCGCGATCCAGCCCGTCGTCCCCGAAAAGGCTGCGGCAGTGCTCGACCAGCTGGGTATCCCGGCGGATCGCAGGTCCTATGCAAACCTTGGCGATGCGGACTGGTTCAGCGCTTTGGTGGCGAGCGGCCATGCTATCGACAAGCCGACCCCGGTCTTCCCGCGGCTCGAATTGCCCGAAGAGGAGCCGGCCTGATGCTCGTCGACAGCCATTGCCACCTTGAATACGAAGGCCTCGTCGAAGACCAGGACGCAGCGCTCGATCGGGCGCGCGGAGCCGGGATCGAGGCCTTCCTCAACATTTCGACCAAGCGCGCGGAATGGGACCAGGTCGTCGGTACCGCGAAGGCCAAACGCGACGTCTATGCCAGCGTCGGCATCCATCCACACAATTCCGACGATCACGCCGAGTTGACACGCGAAGAACTGCTTGCGGCAACGCACGACGCTAAGGTCATCGGGATCGGCGAAACCGGACTTGATTACTATTACGACCATTCGGACCGAGCCGTGCAGCAGGACCTGTTCCGCCTGCACATCGATGTGGCCCGCGAGGTCCAGCTTCCGGTTATCATCCACACCCGCGATGCAGAAGATGATACGCTCGCGATCCTCGAAGACGAGCTGGGGAAGGGGGCTTTCCCCGCGCTGATCCATTGCTTCACCGCGTCGGCCGAGTTCGGGAGAGCGGTCATCGACCTGGGACTGTCGGTCTCGATTTCGGGCATCGTTACCTTCAAGAACGCGAAAGATCTTCAGGCGTTCGCGCGCGACATTCCGCAGGACCGGCTGCTGGTCGAAACCGACAGCCCGTTTCTCGCGCCGGTTCCGCATCGAGGCAAGCCATGCGAACCGGGCTACGTCCGCGACACCGCGCAGTTCCTCGCCGACCTTCGCGAGGAACCGCTCGCGAATCTGGCCGCCTATACCACGCGCAACTTCTACCGCCTGTTCAGCAAGGCCGCCGCGTGAAGCTGCTCATGCTCGGCTCCGGCACGTCGACCGGCGTGCCGCGGATCGGCAACGACTGGGGCGAATGCGACCCGCACGAACCGCGCAACCGGCGTACGCGCGTTTCGATCATCGTCGAGAACCAGGCGGGACAGCGGATTTTGATCGACACCTCGACCGACCTGCGCGCACAATTGCTGGCGAACGGGATCGGCAAGGTGGATGCGGTTTTCTGGACGCATGACCATGCCGATCACTGCCACGGCATCGATGATCTGCGCGTCATGCGCTACGATCGCAGCAACCCGCTGCCAGGCTATGCCAGCAGCAAAACCTGCGACAATCTGCGTCGCCGGTTCGATTACATATTCGAAGGACAGCACGGCTATCCCACGTTGATGTCGCTCAAGGATATCGCGGACGCCAAGCTCGTTGCCGGTTTTTCCTTCGACCATGTCGAAATGCCGCACGGACCTGTGACCAGTACCGGGTTCCGGTTCGAAGCCGATGGAAAATCAATCGTTTACGCCACCGACTTCAGTGAGATTACAGCCGGCATGCTCAAATGCTTCGACCGGGCCGACATTCTCGTAGTCGACTGTCTTCGCAAGCGGCCGCATCCCACGCATGCGCATCTCGACATGGCGCTTGATCTCGCTCGGCGGGCCAAGGTTGGCCGCACGGTCCTGACGCATATGGACAAGAGCATGGACTACCGCAGCCTGTGCGACGAAGTACCCGATCATGTAACGGTCGGTTACGATGGCCTGACGATGACCGCATGAACGAATACCAGATCGTCTCGCTGATATCGCTGCTGGGGTTCCTGATCCTGGTGACCGGCGCATTCCGGGCACACCGTGTGAACGTGAAAAAGGGTTTCTACATGGCCGCAGCTTGGGTGGGCATCTTCGCAATCGTCGTCCTGTTCATCGATCTGGTGCGGTAGAGCGATCGACAGAAGCACTTCCACATACGGCGATTCAATTTAACATAATATATATTATCATTCCATATGAGGAGGATAAGCCGCTTCCGAGCAGGCTTACCCTTCTGCAGCCTTGGCGTTAGAAGACAACCATGTCCGATCAAACCGACCGCTTGCTCCGCATCATGGCCCGCCTTCGTGATCCCGTCAGCGGCTGTGAATGGGACACGGCGCAGGACTTTGCCTCCATTGCACCGTATACGATCGAAGAAGCCTACGAGGTCGCCGACGCCATCGAACGCAGCGACATGGAAGATTTGCGCGGCGAACTCGGCGATTTGCTTTTCCAGGTCGTGTTCCATGCGCGCATGGCCGAAGAAGCCGGAGATTTTGCCTTCGAAGACGTCGCACGTAGCATCGCCGACAAAATGGAGGCGCGCCATCCGCATATCTTTGGCGATGAAAGCGGCATCATGGAAGACGGCCGGTGGGAGGATATCAAGGCTGCAGAACGGTCGCGATCGGGACAAAGCAGCGCGATGGACGGCGTCGCAAACGCGCTTCCCGCCTTGCTGCGCTCGCACAAATTGCAGAAGCGTGCAGCACGGGTCGGTTTCGAATGGCCCGATGTCACCGGCCCGATAGACAAACTGCGCGAGGAACTGGACGAACTCGCGCAGGCACAGACCGATGACGAAAAACTGATGGAGGCGGGAGACGTGCTGTTTTCCGTCGTCAACATCGTGCGCCGCTACGGAGTCGATCCCGAACAAGCCTTGCGCGCTTCGAACGCCAAATTTGAATGTCGTTTCAGGAAGATGGAAGACCTTTCGCAGAACGAGGGCGAAGATTTCGCCGCGCTCGACCTGAATGGCAAGGAAACCTACTGGCAGCGCGCCAAGCGCACGATCGGTTAGTCGAGCGCCTCGTATTGCCCCAGCTCCTTGGGGTTGAGCCGCACCGTGATCAGCCGGTTTGCGCCGCCCTCCTCTTCGGGGACATCGTCGATCACCTCGCCATGCGCATGCAGCCAGGCAATCCGCCGGCCATCGCCAGCGGGAACCTCGAAAGTGCGGAGCGAGGCAGCCCGGGTAAGCATCTCGCCGAGCCGTTCGAGCAGGGTATCGACCCCCTCACCCGTCAGGGCCGACATCGCTACCACATCGTCATTGCCGACGACCTGTTCGGCCAGTTCTTCGGCATCTTCGGGCGATAACTGGTCCCACTTGTTCCACACTTCCAGGACGGGGATCGAAGGCTCTTCGCCTTCCTCGTCGGCCACCCCGAGATCGCGGAGAACCTGCAGCACCTGCGCCTTCTGCGCACCGGTCGACGGGTTCGAGATATCGCGAACGTGACAGATCACGTCGGCCGCGGTGACTTCTTCCAGCGTTGCGCGGAACGCGGCCACGAGCTGCGTCGGGAGATCGGAAATGAACCCGACCGTATCGGACAGGATCGCCTTCTCGACCCCGGGCAATGCAATTGCGCGCATCGTCGGGTCGAGCGTGGCGAACAGCAAGTCTTCTGCCATCACTCCCGCCCCGGTCAATCGGTTGAACAGCGTCGACTTGCCCGCATTGGTGTAGCCGACCAGCGCGACAACCGGCCACGGCGCGCGTTCGCGCCGTTCGCGGTGCAGGCCGCGGGTCTTGCGCACCTGTTCGAGTTCCTTACGCAGCCGCCCCATCCGCTGCCGGATCATCCGACGGTCGGCCTCGATCTGGGTTTCACCCGGACCGCCGAGGAAGCCGAACCCGCCGCGCTGCCGTTCGAGGTGGGTCCAGCTGCGCACGAGCCGGCTCTGCTGGTAATCGAGATGGGCGAGTTCGACCTGAAGACGGCCCTCGGCAGTGGCCGCGCGTTCGCCGAAGATCTCGAGGATCAGTCCGGTGCGGTCGATGACCTTGCGCGCCAGTTTGTCTTCCAGATTGCGCTGCTGGATCGGCGTAAGCGCGCCGTCGACCACGACCAGTTCGATCTCGTCCTGTTCGCAGGCGATGCGGATGTTATCGACCTGACCGGCGCCGAACAGCAGGTTCGGGCGCACTTCGCGAACGGGCAGCACAAAGCTCTCGGCGATGACCACGCCGATCGCCAGAGCCAGCCCCTCGGCTTCTGCGAGCCGCGACTGCGCGTCGAGGTCATAGGCCATCCCGCGAATGTCCGGGCACACCACAAGCGCCCGTGCCCCGCGAGAGACCTCGCCCATCAAGTCATCATCGAAACTCAGTTGTCGTCCTCTTCCCAGTCTTCGGTCAGATCGACCGGTGTTGCGGGCTGGATCGTCGATACGGCATGCTTGTAGGCAAGCTGGACGTAACCGTCACGCTCGAGCAGCATGCAGAACAGATCGTAGGACGCGATCCGGCCCTGCAGCATCACCCCGTTGACGAGGAACATGGTGACCTGCGCTTCCGCCTGACGGACCCGGCTCAGGAACACGTCCTGCAGCAGCCGCTGCTTGGCCCCCGAACCCTGGCTCGTAAACTGCTCGGTATCGACCGGCTGCGCGGGCATGATCGTGCTGATCGCGTGCTTGTAGACCAGCTGCGATTGGCCATCGCGGCGCAACAGGATCGAGAAATTGTCGAACCAGGTGACAATGCCTTGCAGCTTCACGCCCTTGACCAGGAACATGGTCACCGGGGACTTGTTCTTGCGCAGCAGGTTGAGGAAGGCATCCTGCAGGTTCACGGGACGGCCGCCCGATGCAGGTTCAGGGGGTTTCGGACGCGGTCGTGCCGAGAGTGTCTTTTCGCCGGACATGTCTTTTCCCGTTTCTTGGCGGCCCTCCACCGAGCCGCAATCTGGGCGCCCGCGACGCCCGTGTGTGCATCCGCAACTTTTTGCGAACGCCATTAATGTGGGACATCGCACCGTCGTGCGCAATGCATTCCTTATTCTGTCGCACAACGCGCAACTTTCCCGATCGCTCCTACTTTTTCGGCTCGCTCGGCTTGCGTTCGACCATTCCCAGCAGCTTCAGCTTGCGGTGCAGCGCGGAGCGCTCCATCCCGATGAAGGTCGCGGTCTTCGAAATATTGCCTGAAAAGCGACGGATCTGGACAGTGAGATACTCGCGCTCGAAATTCTCGCGGGCTTCGCGCAGCGGCGCTCCCATCATCGCCCCTACCCCGCCGTTTCCGCCGAGCTTACCCCCGAGCACTTCCTCGGGCAGCATGTCGACCTCGATCTGTTCGAGATTTTCGCGCGGGGTCAGGATGATCGTACGTTCGACCACGTTGCGCAACTGGCGCACATTGCCCGGCCAGTCATAGGCCTGCAGCGCCGCCATCGCCTCGTCGCTGATGGTCGGGGGGCGCAGACCCTGTTCGGTAGCATAGCGGGCAAAGAACCCGTCGGCGAGCGCGGGGATATCGTCGCGCCGCTCGGCCAGCGAGGGCACTTCGACGGGCACGACATTGAGGCGGTAGAACAGGTCTTCGCGGAAGCGCTTCTCCTCCATTTCGCCGGTGAGATCGCGCGAGGTGGACGAGACCACCCGCACATCGACGCCGATCTGCCGGGTGCCGCCCACGCGGACGAAGCTTTGTTCGGTAAGCACCCGCAGGATCCGTGCCTGCGTGGAAAGCGGCATGTCGGCGACTTCGTCGAGATACAGCGTCCCCCCGTCGGCGGTCTCGAGCAGACCCGGGCGGACCAGCTTGCCGTCGGCTTCCTCGCCGAACAGCTCCTCTTCGAAACGTTCGGGTGTTATCCGGGCCGAATTGACGATGACGAAGGCCTTGTCGGCACGCGGGCTCCAGCTGTGGAGCAGCCGGGCCGCCACTTCCTTGCCTGCCCCGGCAGGGCCGGTGACCAAGACGCGGCTGCCGGTACTGGCGACGCGCTTCAGTGTGGCGCGGACCGCATTGATCACTGCCGAATTGCCGGTGAACTCGTCACCCTGCCCCTGGTTTTCGCGCAACCGCGTATTCTCGCGCCGCAGCCGTTCGGTTTCGGTCGCACGTTCGACCAGGTGCAGCAGCCGCTCGGCCTCGAACGGCTTCTCGATGAAATCGACCGCGCCGCGGCTGACCGCGCTGACCGCGGTGTCGATGTTACCATGGCCCGAAAAGATGATGACCGGCAGATCGGGTTCGCGCACCTTGATCGCGTCGAGCACTTCCAGCCCGTCCATCTGGCTGCCGTGCAGCCACACATCAAGCAACACGAGGCTTGGCCGTTTCTGGTCGATGGCTTCCAGCGCGGCAGTGCTGTCGGCAGCGGTACGGCAGTCGTACCCCTCGTCGCTCAGCACCCCGGCCACCAGTTCGCGGATGTCGCGTTCGTCGTCGACGATCAGAATATCCAGCGCCATGCGTCCCTATCCTTCATTCTTTGTCGTTGTCTGCGCGTCGCTTTCCTCGGCGAGCGGATCGCGCGCGAAGCGCATCGTCACCCGCGTGCCCCCGGTCTCGACCGAGGTGAACGTCATTTCACCGCCGTGTTCCTCGACGATCTTGTTGACGATCGCGAGGCCCAGCCCGGTGCCCTTTTCACGCGTCGTCACATAGGGTTCGAGGATATTAACCCGGTCTTGCGGCAGGCCGATACCATTGTCTTCCACCGAGACCGAGATCGAATCCTCGGCGGTCTCTACCTCGACGCGGATCCTGCCGCGGTAGTCGACACTCGCCGACTGCGCCTTGGCCTCGATCGCCTCATAGGCATTCTTGAGCGTGTTCGTCAGCGCCTGACCCAGTTGGTGACGGTCGCAGCGGATGCGCAGCGGGCCTTCGTCCGGGGCCTGGAAACGGTAATCCACCGCGGGATGCGCCACTTCCTGCAGGAACAGCGACTGGCGGATCAGGTCGATCGCGTTTTCCGTCCGGAAGGTCGGCTTGGGCAGCCGCGCGAAGCTGGAGAATTCGTCCACCATCTTGCGCAGATCGCCGACCTGGCGAACGATCGTGTTGGTCAGTTCGTCGAACAGTTCGCCGTCGATCTCGATCTGTTTGCGATAGCGCCGTTTCAACCGTTCGGTCGCCAGCTGGATCGGGGTGAGCGGGTTCTTGATCTCATGCGCGATCCGGCGCGCGACATCGGACCATGCCGCCTGACGCTGGTCGAGCAACTGCCGCGTGATATCCTCGAATGTGATCACATGGCCATCGCTCTCGCGGCCGATCTTCACGGCGAAGGTCAGCAGTTCGCCATTGCGGCTGTGCGAGATGACGCCCCGCGTCAGCCCGCCGCGCACCATGGCGCCGATCTGCGGGGCCAGGTCGTCGAGTGTCGCGGGCGTGCTTTCGCCCGCCGCATCGTAGCCCAGCATCGACTGCGCGGGGGCATTCATCAGCAAAAGGTTCAGGTCGGCATCGACCGAGATGATACCTGCACTCACCGATTCCAGAACCGCTTCGATGAACCCGCGCCGCTCCTCGAGTTCGATATTGGCGGAAAGCAGCGCATCGGTCTGTTTTTCAAGCTGCGCCGTCATGCGGTTGAAGGCGCGGTTGAGCAGGCCGATCTCGTCGGCCCCGGTGCGCCCTTCGACGCGCAGCGCGAAATTGCCCGCACCGACCTTGCGCGCAGCGGCGACCAGATCGGTAAGCGGTTCGACCTGCCGGTCCGCGAACCGCAAGGCAAACCATACCGCGACGCCCACCAGCGCCAACGAGACAAAGAACAGCGCGAGATTGAAGCGCAACTGCAGCGCACGCGCACGCTTGGTCAGTTCCTCATAGGCAGCGGAAATCGAGCGGGCGGATTGCCAGCTGCGGAAGGTCGCCGCCTCCGCATTGCGCGCGGTGTAGAGATAGATCCCCGCCTCGCGATCGATCGGCGCCACCGCCTCGATGCGTTCGGCGCTGCCGCGAACCGCAACCTGTTCTCCGCGGGCAAGCTTTTCATAGGCATCCTGGGCGAAGGTTCGCGGATCGCTTGCCTCGCTCAGGCCATAGACCACGGCAGTGCGCATGGTGTCGTCGGGCATCGCCTGAAGGATGGCGCTTTCGATGACATCGCGCGGTTCGGCCTGGTATTGGTAGACGAGCGCAAAGTTGGGATCGGTTACCTGAACGCGCGCAAGGATGGCGCGCATGTCCATTGCCATCGAGATCGTTTCATTGCCGAGATCGAGCTGGTTTTCCTCGTAATATCCTTCCGCGAGCTGGTTGGCATTTTCCATCAGTCCGCGCGAATTGTCCGAAAACCAGAAATCGACGCCCGACTGGAACAGAAAAGCGGCGAACCCCGCCACAAGCAGCGTCGGGACCGCTGCGATCATCGAAAAGAAGAACACCAGTCGGACATGAAGCCGCGCGGTACTGCCGGCAGCGCGCCGCAGCGCAATCCGCCTTCCGGCAAGCACGAGCAGCGCCATGGCGGGAATCAGCGTACCGATCAGCAGGCCGGCCACCTGTCGCGATGGCAGGAGCGCACCATCGGGCGGCGCATTGGTGAAGGTTGCCCAGGTGCTGGCAACCATGACCAGGAAAGCGATTGCGGCGACAACTTCGATATAGCCGACCATGTTGCGTTTGCGCGAGGTTACGACGAACCTGCGCCACCAGCGGGGCGTCTGTCGTCCACTTCCTGCTGTTCGCGTCGCCATCGTGGCGCGCATACAACGGGACTGTTGCACTTTTGCAAGTATAAATTCGTCAAACCCGCCGCGGTCCGGTCGAAACGCGGGATCAACGGCGACGAGCGTAGCTTTCAGGAGCGATGTCGAGTTCGGAAAGCCGCTTGCGCAGCGTATTGCGATTGATGCCAAGCATCCTCGCAGCGCGCAGCTGATTGCCCTCGGTCCGTTCGAGCGCGAGTTCGAACAGCGGCCTCTCGAAGGCAGCCAACGCGGTGTGATAGACAGCCCCGTCGGCCGGCCGCGCGTGTTCGAGCCAGCGCTCTACAGCGGCGGCTAGACCGTCCTTCTGCCCCTCACCCGTCTCTCCGCGCGCGGCGGGAAGGATGTCCTCGACCGCGGCTGCATCGATTACATCTTCGCGCGCCATGAGGACGAGCCGGAAGACTGCATTGCGCAGTTCGCGGACATTGCCCTGCCACGGTCGCGCCTCGAGCGCGTTGATCGCCTGCGCATTGGCCTTGCGGACGGGCAGTCCCTCATTCGCCGCCTGGCCGAGGAAATGGCGGACCAGCGCGCCGATGTCCTCGCGCCGCTCGCGCAGCGGCGGCAGGTGGATCGGCACGACGTTCAAACGGTAATAGAGGTCCTCGCGGAACCGCCCGTCGGCGATCATCGGGGTGAGGTCGCGATTGGTGGCCGCCACGATCCGGACGTCGACCCCGATCTCCTGCCGCCCGCCGACGCGGCGGATCCGCCCTGACTGCAGCGCGCGCAACAGGCGCGTCTGCGCTTCCGCCGGCATGTCGCCGATCTCGTCGAGGAACAGCGTGCCGCCGTTCGACTGTTCGAACTTGCCGATCTGCTGTCCGACCGCGCCCGTGAATGCACCGCGTTCGTGCCCGAACAACTCGCTTTCGAGCAGATCGTGCGGGATCGCCGCCATGTTGACCGCCACGAACGGACCGGTCTTGCGCGCGCCAAGCTGGTGGATCGCCTCGGCGACCAGTTCCTTGCCTGTGCCGCTTTCACCGGTGATCAGTACCGTGAGATCGTTGCGCAGGACCCGCGTGATCATCCGGAACACGCCCTGCATCGCGGGACTGCGACCAATCAGCGGAAGCGCGCTGTCTTCGCTGTCGTCCGCGCCCTCGAGGACCGGCCGACTGGCGACCGCCTGCGCAACCGCCTGCGTCAGCTCGTCAAGATCGAAGGGCTTGGGGAAATATTCGAAAGCATCGCTATCGCTTGCGCGGACCGCCGTATCGAGCGTGTTCTGGGCCGACAGGACGATCACCGGCATGTCGGGCGCGCGCGATCGCACGGCATCGATCGACGCCAGACCGTCGCCGTCGGTCAGGATGACGTCGGTCAGCATGACGTCGAACGCCTGCTCGTCCAGCAGGGCATCGCGCCGCGCGAGCGTATCGCACGCCGTAACTTCGAACCCATCATCGCGCAGCGCTTCGGTGATCACCGTTGCGATGCTCTTGTCGTCTTCGACCAGCAAGACCGTGCGTGCCATGTGCTCCCCCTACCCTGCGACCGGCAGGTTGATGCGAAAATGGGTTTCACCCGCGCGCTCGTCGCGCTGGTGCGAGATGCGCCCGCCCATGTCGCGCAGCAGCTTGCGCACCAGGGCAAGCCCGAGACCTTGCCCGTGCGGCTTGCTCGAAACGAACGGTTCGAACACGTGATCGCGCAGCGCCGGTTCGATCCCGGATCCGCCGTCGGTGACCGTGATCTCGATCGGCAGGCGGGTCGCCTTGCCCAGACGGATGGTGTTGAAGACGAGGCCGCTGACGAAGCGGGTGCGCACACGCACCCGGGCACTGTCGAGCGCGGCGCTGGCGTCGCAGGCATTGGCGATGAGATTTATAAGGACCTGCTCGAGCGCGCCCTGATCCGCCGCGACCGGGGGGAGCGAGGGATCGAATTCCTCCACCAGTTCGCAGGGATCGTCTCTTCCCGCGCGCACTGTCGCCATCGCGTTGCGAATGGCCTCGTGCAGGTTGCACGGCCCGGTAATCTCGATCGGCTTCGCGCCGAGCTGCTGCATGCGATCGATCAGCTGCGCAATCCGATCGACTTCGGCGGAGATCATTTTCGCCAGCGGCTTGTCCTTCCCTGCCACGCGGCGGGCCAGTAGCTGGCTCGCCCCCCGAATGGCGGAGAGCGGATTCTTGATTTCATGTGCGAGAACCGCGGGTGCGCGCAATTCGACGCGCTCTTCGGCGTCCTCGTCATTGTCGGGCTGTCCTGCGTCGGACAACGTGAGCACGCGCCATCCCGCGGATGCATGAATGGGCGAGCTGCTGATATTGATCCTCCGCTCACCGACAGCGGTGGCGATGGTCACGCCCCGGGCGATGACCTGCGCATCGACACTCGAGAGGCGCTCCGTGAGCCGTTCGTCGGCGATTCCCACGACATCCCAGAACCGCTTTTCGGATAGCTTGCGGGCGCTGCGGCCGAGCATTTCTTCGGCTGCATAATTGGCTTCGACGATGCGATCGTCCTCGTCCAGCAGCAGCACCGCGAAGATCATCGCGGCAAGCTGGGCGCGCGCATCGGGTGCGCCGGAAGACGGGGTCACGCGGCGCGGCGCCGCAGGAAGGGCTCGTAAAAGGCTTCGATTTCCTCGAGCACCTTGCGCGGATCGTCGATGAAATTGACGAAATTGCGGAACTCCGCCGAGCCGTGCATGCCCTTGGTGTACCACCCGAGATGCTTGCGCGCGATCTTCGTCCCAACGCCTTCGCCGTAATGATCGAGCATCGATCGGTAGTGTTCGACAAGGACGTCGTACTGCTCGTCGAAAGCAGGCGTTTCAAGCACTTCGCCGGTGCGCCACCAGTGCATGATCTGGCCCAGCAGCCACGGTTTGCCATAGGCCCCGCGCCCGATCATGATGCCGTCGGCACCCGATTGCTCGAGCGCGGCCGCGGCGTCGGCTATCGTGCAGATATCGCCATTGGCGATGACCGGGATCGAGACCGCATCCTTCACCTTGCGGATGAATGCCCAGTCCGCGTGCCCCTTGTACATCTGGTTGCGGGTTCGGCCATGGACGGTGATCATCTTCACGCCGAGGTCTTCCGCGATATGCGCCAGTTCGGGGGCGTTGAGATCGGCATGGTCCCAGCCCATCCGCATCTTGACGGTCACGGGCACATCGACCGCCTTGACCGTCGCTTCCATCAGCTTCGTCGCCAGCGGCACTTCGCGCATCAACGCCGACCCGGCCAGCTGACCCACGACCTTGCGCACCGGACAGCCGAAATTGATGTCGATGATAGCCGCGCCGTTGTCCTGCTGCAGCTTGGCCGCCTCGGCCATGCTGTCGGGATCGCAGCCGACCAACTGCATCGACACCGGTTCCTCGATCGCGTCCCAAGCCGCCTTCTGGACGCTCTGCCGCGTTTCGCGGATCGCCGCTTCGCTGGCGATCATCTCGGTCACATTGAGGCCCGAGCCATAGCGCCGCACCAGGCGCCGGAACGGCAGGTCGGTCACGCCGGTCATCGGCGCGAGCACCACCGGCGTGTCGATCGACACGTTGCCGACCTCGATCGGCTGCGGGGGTGCGGGCGGGAACGGTTGCGTCGTCATAAGGAATTCATTGCCTAAATATTGGGCAGGCACATAGTGCGTTGCAGCGAAAACGGCAAGCCGCTAGCGCGCTGCTTTCGTATGCAACACGCGCCCCCCCTTCCCGCCTTCGCGGCAATCATCGTCGCCGCAGGCAAGGGTATCAGGGCGGGACAGCCGCTGCCAAAGCAATTTGCGAAATGGCGCGGCAAACCGGTCCTGCGCCACTCGGTCGAAACCCTACTCGAAGCCGGGGCGGCCCCGCTCGTCATCGCGATCCCCGAAAACGGCGAAGCGGCTGCGCACACGGCGCTGGACGGACTGGCGGGCTATACCCTCGTCGCCGGAGGCGAGACTCGTCAGCAATCGGTTGCCCGGGCGCTGAGCGCTATCGAAAGCGCCGATACCGTGCTGATCCACGACGCGGCGCGGCCGGACCTTCCGCGCGCGGTGATCGAACGCTTGCTTGGCGCGCTTGAAACCCACGCTGGCGCCATTCCGGTCCTCCCGGTCGTCGACAGCCTGGCTTTCGAGGAAGAGGGGCTGATGGCCGGTGCCGCGCCGCGCGAACATTTGCGCCGGGTCCAGACACCGCAAGCTTTCCGCTTTGCCGCCATTCGCGATGCGCATGCCACCTGGGCCGGCGAAGCCGATGCGGGCGACGATGCGCAGGTGCTGCGTGCAAGTGGCGGAGAAATCGCGCATGTCGCGGGCGACGAACGGCTTGCCAAACTCACTTTCGCGGAGGATTTCATGACCCGATTACCGCCCCTGCGCACGGGCATGGGCTACGATGTCCACCGGCTGGCCGAAGGCGAAGAGCTGTGGCTCGCTGGGGTCCGGATCGAACACGACAAGGGCCTGGCCGGCCATAGCGATGCGGATGTGGCACTGCACGCCATTGTCGACGCATTGCTGGGGGCGATCGCTCAAGGCGATATCGGCAGCCATTTCCCCCCCAGCGACCCGCAGTGGAAAGGAGCGAGCAGCGATCGCTTTGTCGAACACGCTGCCCGGCTCGTGCGCGAAGCCGGCTACAGCGTTGGCAATATCGATCTGACGATCATCTGCGAAGCGCCGAAGATCGGGCCGCATCGGGACGCCATGCGTGCGCGGATCGCCGAACTGCTCGGCGTTGACATCACCGCCATATCGGTAAAGGCCACGACAACGGAGCGGCTCGGTTTCCCGGGCCGCGGCGAAGGAATTGCAGCGCAGGCCGTGGCAACCGTCATCAGGGAGTAGATTGATGCGCATGGGATATCGCAAACGGATGGGCGCCACAGCGCTTGCTGCATTCGGCCTGCTAGCGGCGCAGCCGGCCCTGGCGCAGCGCTGCATCGCCCCGCAGGACGTGACCGATACCGGCATCTATGCGGTCCCGATCCTGGCGGAGGGCTTCCGGGCGTCGTGCACCCCCTACCTGGCCGAGGACGGATTTTTCGCGACCCGCGGCGAAGCATTCGTCGCGCCCTATGCCTCGATCCAGTCGGATCGCTGGCCCGGCGCTTTCCGCACCTTCTTGGCGCTGGCGAACGGCAAGGAAGACGACGGCACGGCCGCGATGCTGTCCGACCTGCCACCCGAGACACTGCGCCCGATCGTCGACGCCTTCCTGGCGCAGAAGATCGGGGAAGAGATCAAGCCGGGGGATTGCCCGAAGATCGAGCAGGCCATGGAACTGCTGGCGCCCCTTCCCCCGGAGAATTTCGGCGGACTACTGACCTTCATTCTCGATGTTACCGATGTAAAGGAACCCGACATCTGCCCGGCTGAGCAGCCATGACCGGCGGACTGCTACCCGATGATATCGAGACGCTCGCCCGCCGCGTAGTCGAGGAAAACGCGGCGCTCGGGCGCAAGGTGACCGTCGCCGAAAGCTGCACCGGCGGTCTTGTCGCTGCCGCGCTAACCGAAGTCCCGGGATCGTCGGCCGTGCTCGACCGCGGTTTCGTAACCTATTCGAACGAAGCCAAGATGGAATGTCTCGACGTTTCGCTCGAGATCATCGAAACCTTCGGGGCAGTTTCGATCGCCTGCGCCTGGGCCATGGCCAAGGGCGCGCTCGACAGGAGCCATGCCGATGTGGCGGTTGCCATCAGCGGGGTCGCCGGGCCCGGCGGCGGTACCGATCTCAAGCCCGTGGGGACGGTCGTCTTCGCGCGTGTCGTTCGCGGAGATGGCATCGAACCCGAAGGCGAACTCAAGCGGTTCGAGCCGACTTCGCGCGCCGACATTCGCCGCGAGGCGACGATCTGCGCGCTTGAACTCTTGCTGCCCTAAAGGTTGGCGGCGGCGTTTTCGCGGCCGTACAGTTCGTCCGCACGATCTTCGAACGCCTGCACCATTTTGCGGAAGGCACGGTCGAAATACTGGCCTGCCAATGCTTCGAAGACCGCGTTGCGGAAAGTGAAATCCACGCAGAAATCGATCTCGCACCCTCCGTCCTCGGTCGGGGTGAAGGTCCAGTTGTTGTCGAGATCCTTGAGCGGTCCGTCGACGTAGAACACTTCGAGGTGCTCGGGACGCTGCTTGACGACGCGGGAGGTGAACTTCTCGCGGATCGCCTTGAAGCCGACCAGCATGTCGGCGACCATTTCGGTTTCGCTGTCGCTGCGCACGCGCGTCGCGACCACCCATGGCAGAAATTCGCCATAGCTGCCCACATCGGCGACGAGGTCGAACATCTGTTCCTGGCTGTAGGGCAGCCGCCGTTTTTCACGGATGCCGGGCATCAGGCGCCTTGCTTGGCGAGCTTTGCTTCGCGCGCGGCGCGCATTTCGGCGAAATCGTCGCCCGCATGATAGCTCGAGCGGGTCAGCGGGCTCGATGCGACCTGGAGGAAGCCCTTCGCCCGCGCGATCGAGCCATAGGCCGCGAACTGCTTGGGCGTGACGAATTCTTCCACCTTCGCGTGCTTGGGCGTAGGCTGGAGATACTGGCCCATGGTGATGAAATCGATATCCGCGCTGCGCATGTCGTCCATCACCTGATGGACCTCGAGCCGGCCTTCGCCCAAGCCGAGCATAATGCCCGACTTAGTGAAGATCAGCGGATTATGGACCTTCACCTCTTCGAGCAGGCGCAGCGAGGCATAGTAGCGCGCGCCCGGGCGGATCGTCGGATAAAGCCGCGGGACGCTCTCGAGATTGTGATTGAAGACATCGGGGCCCGCCTCGCAGATCTCTGCGATCGACTGCTTCATCCGTCCCTTGAAATCGGGGGTCAGGATTTCGATCGTCGTATTCGGCGTTTCGCGGCGCAGCGCGTTGATCACCTTGACGAACTGCCCCGCACCGCGATCGGGCAGGTCATCGCGATCGACGCTGGTTATCACGATATGCTCGAGACCCATGGCCGCTGCAGCGGTCGCGGTGTGTTCGGGCTCTAGCGGGTCGACGGGCATCGGCATGCCCGTCTTGATGTTGCAGAACCGGCAGGCGCGCGTGCAGGTATCGCCAAGGATCATCACCGTGGCGTGTTTCTTGGTCCAGCACTCGCCGATGTTCGGGCAGGCCGCCTCTTCGCACACCGTGTGCAGGTTGAGTTCGCGCATCAGCTTGCGCGTTTCCTGATAGCCCTTGCTGACGGGCGCCTTCACCCGGATCCAGTCGGGCTTGCGCTGCATCTTGGGGCGTTCGCCCTCGGGCCGCGGTGCGGAAGAAAGGTCGTTCATAGCGCGGCCCATCTAGGCCCCCTGCCCGCCAACGGCAACCCGCATAGCTATGCGCCGGCCCTTGCCACCGGGACCATTTCACGGCAGCGATGATCGCATGAAGACTTTCGAACAGATGATCCAGGGTTACGGCCGCTTTCGCGAAGGCGACTGGCACAAACAGCACGACCGCTGGGAACAGCTCAGGGAAGGCCAGTCGCCGCAGGTCATGGTGATCGCCTGCTCCGACAGCCGCGTCGACCCCGCCCAGATTTTCGATGTCGATCCGGGCGAGATTTTCGTGGTGCGCAATGTTGCCGCGCTGGTCCCGCCGTTCGAAACGACGCCCGGCCGGCACGGCGTATCCGCGGCGCTCGAATTCGCTGTCCAGTTCCTCAAGGTCCGCGAAGTGGTGGTCATGGGCCATGGCATGTGCGGGGGGTGCAAGGCTGCGCTGACGCAGGACCTGCATGGCAACGCGCTGGGTGAAGGCGGATTCGTGGCGCATTGGATCGACATGCTCGACGCGGTGCGGGAACCGATCGCTGCGGAAAAGGGCACGAGCGGCCGCATCGCCGAACGCGCAATGGAACTGGCCGCGGTCAAGGTCAGCCTGGAGAACCTGCGCACCTTCCCCTGCGTGCAGGAAAAGGAAGGCAATGGCAGCCTCACCCTGCGGGGTGCCTATTTCGCCATTTCCGACGGGATTCTGCACCTGCTCGACGAGGATAGCGGAGAATTCGCCCCCGCCCCGTGACTTGCGCGTGACCCGGCTTGCGGTCATGGAAGCGCACATGTCGGATATCGAACAACGCAATATCGCTCTTCTCATCGATTCGGATAATGCCAGTCCTTCGGGCATTGATCCGGTGCTCACCGTGCTTGCCGAACTGGGTCAGGTGAACATCCGCCGCGCCTATGGCAATTGGCGCAAGACGAGCCTCAAGGGCTGGATCGATCTGATGCATCGCTATGGCATCGAACCGCAGCAGCAGTTCGACATGACCAAGGGCAAGAACGCTACCGACATGAAGATGACGATCGACGCGATGGACCTGCTCTATCGCGGCCGGGTCCATGGGTTCGGGATCATGAGCTCGGACAGCGACTTCATGCCGCTTGCGATGCGCATCCGGCAGGACGGCCTGCCGGTCTACGGGTTCGGCGGTGCCAAAACTCCAGAGGCATTCCGCCAGGCATGCACGCGTTTCATCGACGTGAATGCGCTGATCAAGGCGGAAAAGGACACCCCCAAGGAAGGCGGGCCGAGCAAGGCATCGAACGTCCTCGACCAGGATTTGCTCGACCTGCTGTTCGACGCCTATGCCGCCAGCAAGCGCGACGACAAGGGCTATGCCAATCTGTCCGAAGTCGGACAGCGCGCGGGCAACCGGTCAAGCTTCGACACGCGCAATTACGGTTTCGCGCGGCTCACCGACCTGATCGAGACGATTCCCAATTTTTCGGTCGAGCGGCGCGGGAATGGCCAGAGCTTCGTCAAGCGGTTGCGCTAACGCAAAAGGGCGCGAGCCGTAGCCCGCGCCCTCCCACTATTCCAAGGCTGTCAGCCGTTTACATCGCGGTGCCCGACGCTTGCTGCGCCGAGTAGATCGTCCAGAGATTTGCGATCGCCTTGCGCGCCCCTTCGACCTCGTTGAAAGTCGCTTCGGCTTCAGCGAACTTGCCCTGGTCGAACTGCGCAATGCCCAGGCGGGTCAGCGCCATCGGTGTCTCGGCGCCAGCCATTCCGGCGGCCTTGCGATAAAACTCCTCGGCCTCGGCCGGACGCTCGAGGCTGAGCAGCGCGTCGCCTGCAGCCATAACGGTGCGGACCCCGGCACCATCCGCACGCGCATCGGCGAGGAGGGTGTCCATATCGGCGCGATCGGCTGCAACACGGCCGGCCGCCTCGCTGCGTGTATCGGTGACGTAGGGATCGTCAGCCGCCAGCATTCCCTTCTCGACACCCTCGTCGATCACCGAAACCACTTCGGCGGGCAGACGGCGGTAATCGGCCGCCTCGACATATTCGAGATAGATGCGGTCGTCGTTGAGCGTGCCGACGCGGCGGCCGAGACGAAGCAGGTCGAGCGTTTCCGGCTTTTCGTATCCGCCGGTGTTCAGCAGGATGGCGATCGCGTCGCGCCAGCTGGTTTCGCTGGGATAGTCGGCGACGTACCAGCCAGCGAACTTCTGCGCGTCCTCGGTCATGGAGGCGCGATAGGCGACAGCCAGGCCACGCTGGAGCCAGGTTTCGTCGACCGGCTGACCGGCGCTCTTGCGTGCATCGATCACGCCCGAAAGATAGGCAAGGCCTTCCGCGTCACGCTCTTCGGCGAAATAGCTTTCCGCAATGATGCCTTCGGGATTGTTCTCGGTGTATCCGGCATCCAGCGCAGCCTGGAGATAGGTGCGAGCTTTCCCGTACTGCTTCTGGTTATAGGCGATCTGGCCGGTCTGAAGATTGACCATGCCCAGCTGCTCGGGAGCAACCTGCCCGCTTTCAAGCATGAGTTCGAGGCCCTGCAGGATCAGACCCATGTCATTGAGCTTCTGGCCCGCGTTCACGATCGCGCCGCCGGCAGCATGGCGATCCGACGCGTTTTCGATGGCACCGACGACTGCGGGGACGGCTGCCTTGACTGCGGCAGGATCGACGGTTTCAGCACCGAGCGCCGTCTCGAGCGGCGAATATGCTGCGATGAAGGCCTTCGAATACTTCGGCTTCTTCTGCGCGACTGCGGGTGCCTCGATGGCTGCCAAGCCGACAGCGCCCCCCGTAGCCAGCGCCAAGGCTAGCGCGAGGGTGGAAGCCGCGCCGTTCTTGCGGGCAAGACGAGTGAAAATCATGTGGTAAACTCCCAAGGATGAAAGGGGATCGAGCGCGTCGAACACCTGGATAAATGGCTGCGCGGGACATGCCGCGAGTGCACGCTCATTGCAAATTCTTCTACCGGAAGCGTGCTGAACGGCGATTGAATGCACCCGCGCGGTGCAGTTCATCGTGATGATCGCGGAATTGTGCAGCCATATGTGGAAAAAGCGCGCGAAAGCTGGCTTTGGTTCCCATTGCCGAGTGGCGCCTTCCCCCCCTTTGCCCTAGGGTCGCAGGCCATCCGAAAATAGTTTTTCGCAGTACGGAATTACACGTTTTGTCAGACGACACCGACATTCTGGAAACGCCCGCCCCCGGCGGTGACGCTTACGCCCGCATCGACATCGTCGATGAGATGAAGACGAGCTATCTCGATTACGCGATGAGCGTGATCGTCAGCCGCGCGCTGCCCGATGTGCGCGACGGTCTGAAGCCGGTTCACCGCCGGATCCTGTTCGCCAGCCAAGAAGGCGGCTTCGTGGCCGGGCGCCCCTATCGCAAGAGCGCCAAGATCGTCGGCGACGTGATGGGCAACTATCACCCGCACGGCGATTCCGCGATTTACGACGCGCTCGCCCGCATGACGCAGGACTGGTCGCTGCGCGTGCCCTTGGTCGATGGTCAGGGCAACTTCGGTTCGATGGACCCCGATCCGCCGGCCAGCATGCGATATACCGAAGCGCGGCTCGCGAGGGTCGCCAACGCGCTGCTCGACGATCTCGACAAGAACACGGTCGATTTCACGGACAATTACGACGGTTCGCGGCGCGAGCCGACCGTATTGCCCGCGCGCTTCCCCAACCTGCTGGTCAACGGCGCGGGCGGCATTGCCGTCGGCATGGCGACCAATATTCCGCCGCACAATCTGGGCGAAGTGATCGATGGCTGCTTTGCCTATATCGATAACCCGGCGATAACCTCGGAAGAGCTGTTCGAGATCATCCCCGGTCCCGATTTCCCGACCGCCCCGCTCATCCTGGGCAAGTCGGGTGCACGCTCGGCCTACACGACCGGACGCGGATCGGTACTGATGCGCGCGCGGCATGAGGTCGAAACCAAGGGCAATCGACAGGCGATCGTGCTCACCGCGATCCCCTACCAGGTCGGCAAGAACGCACTGGTCGAAAAGATCGCCGAAGCCGCCAAGGAGAAACGGATCGAAGGCGTTGCGGACATCCGCGACGAATCGAGCCGTGAAGGCGTCCGCGTGGTGGTCGACCTCAAGCGCGATGCTTCGCCCGAAGTCGTCCTCAACCAGATCTGGCGTTACACGCCCGCGCAGGCGAGCTTTCCCGCCAACATGCTGGCGATCCGCGGTGGTCGGCCCGAAGTCCTCACGCTGCGCGACTTCATCCAGGCCTTCATCAGCTTCCGCGAAGAGGTCATCACCCGGCGGACGAAGTTCGAACTGAACAAGGCCCGCGAACGCGCGCATATCTTGCTTGGCCTGGTCGTCGCCGTGTCCAACCTTGACGAGGTCGTGGCGATGATCCGCAGTTCGCCCAATCCGGCGGAGGCGCGCGCCAAGCTGCTCGTCAAGGAATGGCCGATCGGCGACATCGCGCAATACATCGCGCTCGTCGAAGCAATCGAGCCGACCGACGAACAGTCTGGCGGGACCTACCGCCTGTCCGAACGACAGGTCAAAGCGATCCTCGATCTTCGGCTTCACCGCCTGACCGCTCTGGGCCGGGACGAGATTGGAGACGAACTCAAGGAACTCAGTATCGCGATCGAGGAATACCTCTCGATCCTCGCCGACCGCGTAAAGCTCTACGGCGTGCTGCGTGAAGAGCTCGAAGAAATCCGCAACACCTACGCCACCCCTCGTATCAGCGAAATCGCCCCCGCATGGGACGGGATCGAGGACGAAGACCTGATCGAGCGCGAGGAAATGGTCGTCACGGTCACCCATGGAGGGTACATCAAGCGCACTCCGCTCGATGCCTTCCGTGCGCAAGCGCGCGGCGGCAAGGGTCGCAGCGGCATGGCGACCAAGGACGAAGACGCGGTCGTCGAAATGTTCGTCACTTCGACACATAACCCCGTGCTTTTCTTCACCAATACCGGCCGCGTCTATCGCCTCAAGGTATGGAAGCTGCCCGAAGGCGGTCCCCAGACCAAGGGCCGTCCGATGGTCAATCTGCTTCCCCTGGGCGACGATGAACGCGTGACCAACGTGCTCCCCCTGCCCGAGGACGAAAGCGAATGGAGCGCGCTCAACATCGTCTTCGCCACCGAGCAGGGGATGGTGCGGCGCAATTCGATGGACGCCTTCACCAACGTCCCCAGCAATGGCAAATATGCTATGGGCTTCGTCGAAGGCAGTGGCGACCGGTTGATCGGCGTGCGGCTGCTGCGCGAAGATCAGGAAATCTTCCTCGCATCCGATGCCGGCAAGGCCATCCGCTTCTCCGCCACTGACGCGCGCGAAACCAAGAGCCGGACGGGCATCGGGGTTCGCGGGATGAAGCTCAAGGACGGCGAAAAGGTCGTCTCGATGGCGGTGCTTGTCACCGGCGAACGCGACACCGAAGTTCGCGATGCCTATTTGCGCGCTGCCGACTGGAAGAATAACGAGAATGCCCCCACCCTCGATGCCGCAAAGGTCGAGGAAATGACCGAGCAGGAAGAGTTCATCCTGACGCTGACAGCCAATGGCTACGGCAAGATCTCTTCCGCCTACGAATACCGTACGACCGGCCGCGGCGGTCAGGGGCTTACGAATATCGGCGAACCCACCAGCAACCCCGACCGCAACGGGCACGTGGTGGCCAGCTTCCCGGTCCGGCATGGCATGCAGCTGATGCTGGTGACGGACCGCGCCAAGCTGATCCGGTTGCCGCTGCAATTCCGGCATATGCTTGAGAACGGGTTCGAGACGCACGAAGGCTTCTCGATCTCGGGACGCGGTTCGTCGGGCGTTCGCATCTTCAACGTTGCCAAGGGTGAACAGATCGTCGGTGCCGCGAGGATCGATGAGAATGAAGAACCCGAAAACCCGGCGGAAGAAGCGGTAGCGGACGAGATTGCCGACCGTGGCGGGCTCGACAAGACCGAGCCCTACACCACCGCGCATTCGGACAAGAATATCGAAGGCGAAACGGGCGGCTGACAATCAGGAGGGCCGGTCCTGCATTGGTCTGGCCCTTCTGGCCCTCTGGCTCTGGATCAGGTTTTGCCCCGCCGTTGATCCGCGCGCAGCGTCTGCACCACGCCGGTCGCGATAAGAAACTGCCCGCCGAAATAGAGGGGCCAGATTGTCCATGCGGTGACGACATCGGGCAGGGCCGCTGCTTCGCGTGCGAAGATCAACAGATCGCTAACCACGAACATTACCGCCCCCAGGCCCACCCGGTACCGCGGAAAGCGGCTCGTCCAAGCGGCAGCTGCCATGCCCCAACAACTGCGGAATAGGCCGTGGCGACGATCCAGTTCGGCAACGGATAGGCAATCAAACCCGCGATAAGGGGTGTCAGCAGAAGCAGGCTGCCACCGGCGAGGATTTGACTGCTGCTGGTGCTTGCACGGCGATTGCGCAAATACAGGATGATCGCGACTGCATGGCCGAGCGCGAACAACGCCCCGCCGATCAGGAAGCTGATCTCCAGTGTCACATCGCCCAATGCGCCCAGCGTGAGCGCGCCGGCAATCAGCAAACCGTCGAAACCCCGGGTGCGAAAGGCAGCGTAGAGCGCCAGAAATCCGACCCCGGCCCCTTTCCACAGCATCAGCCATGCGCCGCCGATCGGATCGTCGGCAACGAAAAAATAGGAGACGCCGGCGACGAGGCTGGCCAGCAGCCAGGGCCGGTGCTTGATAAGGGCGCGATGCGGCATCGCACGACGCTAGGCCTTGTCGAAGGGGCCATGCAAGCACTAGGGCGCGCGCGATGACCCATGATATCCACATAATCGGTGGCGGCCTCGCAGGCAGCGAGGCGGCCTGGCAACTGGCGCAGCGCGGCTTCAAGGTGCGGCTGTCCGAAATGCGCGGCAGCGGCGAGATGACGCCAGCGCACCAGACCGACGGTCTGGCCGAACTGGTCTGTTCGAACAGCTTCCGTTCGGACGACGATACCAAGAACGCGGTCGGACTGCTGCATCACGAAATGCGCCGGCTCGACAGCATCGTCATGCGGGCCGGCGAAGTCGCGCGCGTCCCCGCGGGTTCGGCCATGGCGGTCGACCGCGACGTCTTTTCCGCCGAGGTGCAGCGCACGCTGGAAGAACATCCCAATGTCACCGTGGTGCGCGAACGGGTCGACGCTTTGCCCGCCGAAGGGCCGACGATCGTCGCCACGGGACCGCTGACCGCGCAGACTCTGGCAGAAAGCATTGTCGGCGCCACCGGGCAGGACCGGCTCGCTTTCTTCGATGCCATCGCGCCGATCGTGCACCGCGACAGCATCGACATGAGCAAGTGCTGGATCCAGTCGCGCTGGAACAAGCGCACCGCGGCGAGCAATGAGGACGGCGATTACATCAACTGTCCGATGACCAAGGAGCAGTATCTCGCCTTCCACCAAGGCCTGATCGACGGCGACAAGACCGAATTCAAGGAATGGGAAGCCGACACGCCCTATTTCGATGGCTGCATGCCGGTCGAGGTGATGGCCGCGCGCGGTGTCGAGACGCTGCGGTATGGTCCGATGAAGGGTGTCGGGCTCGACAATCCCTACGACACCAGCGAGGAGCATCCGCAGGGACGCTGGCCCTATGCGGTGGTGCAGCTGCGGCAAGACAACAAGCTCGGCACGCTGTGGAACATGGTCGGCTTCCAGACCAAGCTTAAATATGGCGCGCAAATCGAGCTTTTCCGCACGATCCCGGGTCTAGAGAATGCCGAATTCGCGCGGCTGGGCGGGCTGCACCGCAACACCTTCATCAATTCGCCGCTGGTGCTCGATCGCCAGCTGCGGCTGAAGGGCGGCGCGCACATCCGCTTTGCCGGACAGATCACCGGCTGCGAAGGCTATGTCGAGAGTTCTGCCGTCGGCCTGATGGCAGGACTCATGGCCGCTGCGGAACTGGCCGGCCACGAATGGTCGGCGCCGCCGCGGACCTCGGCGTTTGGCGCGCTGCTATCGCATATCACCGGCGATGCCGAAGCTGCGACCTTCCAGCCCATGAATGTCAATTTCGGGCTGTTCCCGCCGCTTCACGACGTCGGCAAGAAGGTCCGCAAGGAAGCCTATACCAACAGGGCGAAGGAAGATTTCGGGCAGTGGCTCGGGACGATGGAAGCCGTGCCCGCCTAGCAGGCGCAACGGGTTTTCCGCCGTGGTTTCGGCGCAGTGGTGGCAAATTCGCCCGGGGTCAGCTGGTTGTCGCCATCGGCATCGGCGCCTTCGAATTTGGTGACCGTAGCTACCGCCCATTCCTCGAAATCGAGCAGGTTGTTGCCATCCACATCAAGCTTGCGGAACGCGTCGGTGCGGCTCGAAAGCATTTCCGTGCGAGTGATCCGCCAGTCGCGATTGCGGTCGTAGTGGAAAAAGCGGCGCTGTTCCTTGGTCAATTCGCTCGCCTCGGGCGGCGCGGGGCCGACCATGTCGCCCGGGTCACTCGCGGGGACCTCGGGTTCGGCGACCACAGGCTCGGCCGGAACCGGCGGCGGAGCGCCGCGTTCGATTTGCGCGCGTCCCTGCCACCAGAAGGCACCCAGCCCCGCGAGGGCGAGTGCAATCATCGCTCCGAGCACGATCCGGTTCATGGCCCCCGCTCCTTCTGCCGTTAAGAGCGAGCCTAGCGTCCAAACAGGCCCAGTCGCAAGGCCACCAGCGGACTCAGACGATCGCCCAGCATCGGCCTGCCCCCTGCGCTAAGCGAGCGCCGAGCGAGGCCTTCGATCACAGCCAGTGGGCGCAGCGCAGCAGGAAGCTGCCCTTCGGCCCGCGCGGCGCTCCGCTCCTGATCGAGCACGCGATCGCGTTCTCCGTCCTCGGAAGCATAAGCGGCCAAATCCGCCCGGGCCCAGATCCGTCCTGCCGCTTCCGCCCGTACCTCTGCATTGGCTGCCCCGAGACGGGCAGCCAGCCCGCGAGCCACCCCCGCTCTCCCGTCGATGAAGCGCTGCATGTCGGCAGCGCCAAACGGACGTTCGCCAAGCAATGCTTCCCACCCGTCGACCAGCGCGAGCAGCGGTAATTCATTGGTCGCCCATGTCCTGCCGATGAGGTCGAGCAGCAGATCGCTCTGCGGGCGAGCGGACGCTGGCGCCCCTAGCTGATCGCGCCACCATGCCAACCGCATCTGGCCGAGCATCGGCTCGCTCGCGCCGAGCACCATCCGTCCGATGCGCCCGTCGAGCGCAAAGGCGGCCAGCCAGATGTCTCGCCGAGACCCGGCACTCGCCAGTGCGATGCGCGACACTTCCGGACATTCGTCGAGCAGGCTGCCCGTGGCTGCCCAGTCCTGCTCCATATCAGTCGCGATAGCAGACCTTCTTTGCGGCAGCGACGATACGCGGGGTGTCGATCAGGGCCAGCTTCTCAAGATTGGCGGCATAGGGCAGCGGCACGTCCTCGTCGCACACGCGCGTTACCGGCGCGTCGAGATGGTCGAAACCGTCTTCCATGCAGATTGCCATGACCTCGGATGCGATCGAGCATGTCGGCCACCCCTCTTCCGCGATGACCAGACGATTGGTCTTCGCCAGCGAGGTGAGGATCGCTTCCCGGTCCAGCGGTCGTAGCGTGCGCAGGTCGATCACCTCGGCATCGATGCCTTCGTCCGCCAGCTCGTCCGCTGCCTCCAGCGCGAGACCGACCGCGATCGAATAGGCGACGATCGTGACATCCGTTCCCTCGCGCATGATCCGCGCCTTGCCAATCGGCAGGACGTAGTCATCGAGATCGGGGACGTCGAAGCTGCGGCCATAAACGAGTTCGTTCTCGAGAAAGACGACGGGGTCTTCGCAGCGGATGGCGGCTTTCATCAGCCCCTTGGCATCGGCAGCATCGTAGGGAGCGATCACCACGAGGCCGGGCACGCTGGCGTACCACGGACCGTAATTCTGGCTGTGCTGCGCGCCGACGCGGCTGGCCGCGCCGTTCGGGCCACGGAAGACCACCGGGCAGCGCATCTGGCCGCCCGACATGTAATTGGTCTTCGCCGCCGAGTTGATGATGTGGTCGATCGCCTGCATGGCGAAATTGAACGTCATGAATTCGACGATCGGGCGCAGGCCGCCCATCGCTGCCCCGGTGCCGATACCGGCGAACCCGTATTCGGTGATCGGCGTGTCGATGACGCGCTTGGGGCCGAATTCGTCGAGCAGGCCCTGCGTGACCTTGTAGGCACCCTGGTACTGCGCGACTTCCTCGCCCATCACGAACACGCGTTCGTCGGCACGCATTTCCTCGGCCATGCCGTCGCGCAGCGCCTCGCGCACGGTGGTGGCGGTAAATGCCGTTCCTTCGGGAACCTCGGGGTCCTTAACATCGGTCTTGCGCGCAGGCTTGGTTATCTCCGCTTCGCTCGGATCGCGGCCGACATCCTTGCCTTCGCCCGGCGTGTCCTCGACCGCTGCGTCCTGGACGGGAGCCTCGATCTCTGATGCATCTTCGCCTTCGCCGGCGAGCATGGCGATGACTGTGCCGACCTTCACGCCTTCGGTGCCTTCGTCGACCAAGATTTTCCCCAGAGTGCCTTCGTCGACGGCCTCGAACTCCATCGTGGCCTTGTCGGTTTCGATCTCGGCAATGATGTCGCCGGCGACGATCGCGTCACCTTCCGACTTCAGCCATTTCGCCAGCGTGCCTTCTTCCATCGTCGGGGACAGCGCGGGCATTTTCAGTTCGATAGCCATCGCTCAGAACTCCCCCACGAGAACATCCGTGTACAGTTCGCCGGGTTCCGGTTCGGGCGAACTCTCGGCGAAATCTGCTGCCTCGGTCACCGTCTTGCGGATATCCTTATCGATGGCCTTGAGCTCGTCCTCGGTCGAACCGTTTTCGAGCAGCACTTTCTTGATTGCCTCGATCGGATCCTTGTGTTCGCGGATATCCTGCACTTCCTCGCGCGTCCGGTACTTGGCGGGATCGGACATCGAATGCCCGCGATAGCGATAGGTGTTGCATTCCATCAGCACGGGGCCCTTGCCCTCGCGCACGTGCTTGAACGCGATTTCGGCGGCCTGCCGCACTTCGAGCACGTCCATCCCGTTCACATCCATGCCGGGAATGCGGAAAGCGGTGCCGCGGCGATGGAATTCGGTTTCCGCCGAACTGCGACCGACCGCGGTGCCCATGGCGTACTGGTTGTTCTCGACTACGAAGACGATCGGCAGCTTCCACAGCGCCGCCATGTTCATCGTCTCATAGACCTGGCCCTGGTTGGCCGCGCCATCGCCGAAATAGGCGAGGCAGAAGCCGCCATCATCATTATACTGATGCGCGAGCGCGAGGCCGCCGCCCAGCGAGACCTGCGCGCCGACGATGCCGTGCCCGCCGTAAAATTTGTGCTCGGTCGAGAACATGTGCATCGACCCGCCCTTGCCCTTCGAAATGCCCGCCTCGCGCCCGGTGAGTTCGGCCATGATGACCTTGGGATCGATGCCGTAGGCAAGCATGTGACCGTGATCGCGATAGCCGGTGATCACGCTGTCCTTGTCGCCGTCGAGCGCGGACTGGAGGCCGATCGCGACCGCTTCCTGGCCGATGTACAGGTGGCAGAAACCGCCGATCAGGCCGAGCCCGTAGAGCTGGCCGGCGCGTTCCTCGAACCGGCGAATGAGCAGCATCTGCTTGTAGAAGTCGAGCAGCTGTTCCTTGCTGGCCTTGAAACGCGAGTCCTGTTCGAACGCGTCCTGCAGCGAGTGGAGCGCGAACTCGCTGTCCTCTGCTGGTGACTTGGGGGCGGTTTTCTTGCTCCGGGGGGCTTTGGCCAAGACTTCGGATCCTTGTTCTTCCGGGGAGGAATATCGGCTGCGCCTATAGGCACAGCCACGCGTACCGCGCAACGGCAGAGCGTGCATGCATACGAAAACCCTTACGGAACGCGGTGGTTTCCGTAAGCAGTCAGTCCTCGAGCTTGATAACCACTTCGTTGGGGTGGACGACGTTGAGCTGGCTGCGCAGCAATTCGCCGACCATGTCGGGATCGGCATGGTCCGGATGCAGCAGTGCGACGCGGTTCTTCAACGCCTCGCGCTCCGCTTCCAAGGCAGCGAGCTGGGCCTCACGCTGATCGAGCACGCGCAGGTTTTCGCTCCACGCGAGCAGGCCCGAAGGCCCGGCAATGGCAAAACCGCCCATCACCAGCAAAGCCGCCAGCGCAGTGTGCTGGGTGATCTTCGCCTGCTGAATCGGGGATCGAGAGCGAGTGCGCCGCATCATTCGACAGAATCACAGTTAACCGGCTTGCGCAAGCGCATTCTTGCGCGTGGGACCGTTCGTCGCACCGACGGAACAGCGCGTGGCGCCAGCCCCTGCCCGGCTTGACAACAACCACCCTGGACAGGTATTTAGTTTCCATTGCAACCAAACACCGTACCAGAGGATCTCAATGCCCGACCTGTTTGAAAACCCCATCGGCCTCGACGGCTTCGAATTCGTCGAATTCTGCGCGCCAGAAAAAGGCGTCATCGAACCGGTTTTCAAGGCCATGGGGTTTACCCACGTCGCATCGCACCGCTCGAAGGATGTCGATCTCTGGCGGCAGGGACAGATCAATCTGATCCTGAACTACGAACCGCGCAGTGCGGCATGGTTCTTCGCCCGCGAGCACGGCCCCTCTGCCTGCGGCATGGGCTTCCGCGTTCGCGATGCGAAGAAGGCCTATGACGAACTGCTCCAGCGCGGGGCCGAGCCTGTCGCGGTCGAAACCGGCCCGATGGAATTGCGGATCCCGGCGATCCGCGGCATCGGCGGCGCGATCGTTTACCTGGTCGATCGCTATGCCGATGACCACGGCAACGGCCTGTCGATCTACGATATCGATTTCGAATATCTCGACGGCGTGGAGAAGTTTCCCGTCGGCGCCGGGTTCAACGTGATCGATCACCTCACGCACAACGTCTACAACGGCCGCATGAAATATTGGGCGGACTATTACGAAACGCTCTTCAACTTCCGCGAAATCCGCTTCTTCGACATCAAGGGCGAATACACCGGACTCACCTCGAAAGCGCTGACCGCGCCCGACGGCAAGATCCGCATCCCGCTCAACGAGGAAGGCGAAGGCGGCAAGGGCCAGATCGAGGAATTCCTGCGCGAATTCAATGGCGAAGGCATCCAGCACATCGCACTGATCTGTGACGATCTTCTGCAGTGCTGGGACAATCTCAAGCAGCTTGGCGTGCCGTTCATGACCGCCCCGCCCGCCACCTATTACGAGATGCTTTCCGAGCGGTTGCCGGGCCACGGTGAAGACGAGAACGAACTCCAGATGCGCGGCATCCTGCTCGACGGCACGACCGAAGGCGGCCAGCCGCGCCTGCTGCTGCAGATCTTCGCCGAAGCGCAGGTCGGACCGGTGTTCTTCGAATTCATCCAGCGCAAGGGCGACGACGGGTTCGGCGAAGGCAACTTCAAGGCGCTGTTCGAAAGCATGGAACGCGACCAGATCAAGCGCGGCGCGCTGACCGTAGGGGAAGCCGAAGCCGCTGCGAAGGAGCCGGCAGAATGAGCGATGTGACCGAACATCCGGTGAAACTGGGCGGCGTCCACCATGCGGCCTATCGCTGCAAGGACGCCAAGGAAACCGTCGAATGGTACGGCAAGGTGCTGGGCATGGAATACACCACCGCCTTCGCCGAGGACCACGTTCCTTCGACCGGTGAGTACGACCCCTACATGCATGTTTTCCTGAATGCCGGTAACGGCAATATCCTGGCGTTCTTCGAACTGCCCAACCAGAAGGACATGGGGCGTGATGAGAACACGCCCGCCTGGGTCCAGCACCTTGCCTTCAAGGTGGCAAGCGAGGACGAGCTTCTGGCCGCCAAGGACCACGTCGAAAGCCTTGGCATCGACGTGCTCGGCCCGACGCATCACGGCATCTTCAAGTCGATCTATTTCTTCGATCCCAACGGTCACCGCGTCGAACTGGCCGCCGATATCGGGACCGACGAACAATATGCCGAACTCAAGCGCGTGGCGCCGACGATGCTCGACGAATGGAGCGAGACCAAGACCGCGCCCCGCCATGCGGACTGGCTGCACGAACTTGCCCGGAAGGAACACGGGGTCAGCTGATCGACACCGGCTAGGAACCTCACCCTTTGCGTTGCGTTGCAGCGCAAAGGGAGTTTCGCACTCGTGAATTACATCGATACGCTGCGCGAACAGCTGCAGGACATGGGCGAAGGTTTCGTGGCAAGCCTTCCCAGCATCGCGATTGCGATCTTCATCCTTTTCATTACCTGGATCCTCGCGCGCTTTGCTGCGCGTATTTCGGACATGCTGGTCGGCCGGACCGACCTGCGGGCTAGTCTCAAGACGCTGATCGACACGCTGGTCAAGCTGGGCATCTGGGTCGCGGGGATCTTCATTGCGGCCGTCGTCGTCCTGCCGGGCCTGACCGCCGCCAGCCTGCTCGCCGGGCTCGGGATCGGCGCAGTCGCCATCGGCTTCGCCTTTCAGGACGTGTTCGAGAACTTCCTCGCCGGCGTGCTCATCATGGTCCGCGAGAAGATGCGCATCGGCGATGTCATCGAGTGCGAGGGCATTTCGGGCAAGGTCGAACATATTACCTTGCGCGAAACGCATATTCGCAAGCTCTCGGGCGAACTGACCGTCGTGCCCAATTCGATCCTGTTCAAGAACCCGGTCGAAATCGTTACCGACGAAAGCCAGCGCCGCCACGAGGTGGTGGTCGGCGTTTCCTACGACACGCAGCTCGACCATGCTGCAAGCGTGATCCGGCGCGCGGTCGAAGGGGTCGACCATGTCCTCGCCAGCAAGGGGATCGACATCTTCGCGCAGGAATTCAATTCCAGCTCGGTCGATTTCCTGGTGCGCTGGTGGGCGGGATCTTCCCCGCGCGACGGCTGGGAAAGCAAGGACAAGGTCATCCGCGCAATCAAGGCGGCGCTGGACGATGCAGAGATCGAAATCCCCTTCCCCTATGTGACGCATACCTTCAAGGAAACGGTTCCGGTCAGCCACTTGGGTGACACCAGTCATCCGACGCCTTAAGGTTTCGAATCAGGACCGGATCATCGGTCGCCTGGGAGGAGAAACCTTTGCAGATCCTGCGCACGCCCGCCGAACGCTTTGCCGGCATTCCTGACTATCCGTTTGCCGAGCACTGGTTCGAGGTCGACCTCGGCGATGGCCTTAAGGCTCGCCAGCATTACGTCGACGAGGGGCCGCGCGATGCCCCGCCCGTCCTGCTGTTCCATGGCGAGCCGAGCTGGTCGTTCCTCTATCGCAAGATGATCCCGCCGCTGGTGGAGGCTGGCTTCCGCGTGCTCGCGCCCGATCTGATCGGCTTCGGAAAAAGCGACAAGCCCGACGACATCGCGTTCTACACCTATGCCCGCCATGTCGACTGGCTCAAGCAGTGGCGCGCTGCAGTCGAACCGCGCCCTGCCGCGCTGTTCTGTCAGGATTGGGGGGGACTGTTGGGGCTGCGGATGGTTGCCGACGATCCCGATCTGTTTTCCTGCGTCGTCGCCAGCAATACCTTTCTGCCGGCAGGCGGCACGCCAAGCGAAGCTTTCCTGGCCTGGCGCGAGTTTGCACGAAGTTCGCCCGATTTCAAGATCGGCGCGCTGCTTGACCGCGCCACCGCGACGCCGCGAAGCGAGGCGGAGATCGCTGCCTATGACGCGCCCTTCCCCGATGAGCCTTCGAAAGCGGGCGCCCGCGCCTTCCCGGCTCTGGTCCCTGCGGCTGACGGGATGCCGGGGGTCGAGGAAAACAAGCGAGCCTGGCCCGTGCTCGCCGCTTACGACAAGCCGTTCCTGACCCTTTTCGGCGAAGACGATCCCATCACCCGCGGCGCTGAAAAGCATTTGATCGAACGTATTGCGGGCGCTGCGGGGCAGCCGCACCGGACGCTGGCCACCTGCGGTCACTTCTGCCAGGAAGACCAGCCCGGTGTTCTCGCGCAAGGCGTCATCGCGATGGCGCGCAAGGCGGGTCACCTCGGTTGAACCATACGGCACGACTGACGGCCGCGCAGGAAACCTCGCTCGCGATCGCCGCGGCGGTGGTGACGGCGAACGCCTATTATATCCATCCGATCATCGCGCTGGTTGCCGACCACTTCGGGGTCAGCCACGCACGGATCGGACTGGTCCCGGCGCTCAACCAACTCGCTCTGGCCGTCGGGATCTTCCTGCTGTTGCCGCTGGGCGACAGGTTTTCCAACCGCCGCCTCACCATCGCCTTTGCCACCGGACAGACGGTATCGCTGGCGATCATGACGTTCGCACAGGGCTTTACGCTTTTCGTGCTCGGATCGACGCTGCTGGGGTTCTTCACGATCGCACCGTACTTGCTGCCCGCATATGCTTCCAAACGCGTGGCTCCCGAACGGTTGGGACAGGTCACCGCCAAGCTGACTGCGGGCGTCATCCTGGGCATTCTCGTCGCCCGGGTGGGCGCGGGCGTCGTCGCCGAGCATATTGGCTGGCGCGCGGTCTATTGGGCCGCGACCGCGTTGATGCTTGCAGTCACCCTCGCCCTGCCTCGACTGATGGAAGGCGGCGAGCGGCCGGCCAGCGGAAGGCAGTCCTATACCGGGCTCATCCTCTCGGTGTTTCCGCTGCTATCGCGCCACCGCGAAATCCTCATTGCCGGCGCCATTCAGGGCTTGAACTTCGCACAATTCATCGCGCTCTGGCTCGGGTTGGCGCTTTATCTCACCTCACCGCAGATGGGGTATGGCACCGACACGGTCGGCTACCTTGCAGGCTTAGCGGCGGTAAGCATCGCCTCCACGCCATGGCTAGGCCGCTGGTCCGATGCGATCGGCCCGCGCACTGCGCGAATGGTCTTTGCCTCGATACAGCTCGTCGGGATTCTCCTGCTGTGGCCGCTGGGCGGGACGCTGTGGGGGCTGCTGGTGCCGCTGTTCATCGCCAATCTCGTCGGACCGGGAATCGACGTCACCGGCCGGATGACCTTCCTTTCGCTCGATCCCGCGATCCGCACTCGGCTAACCACGATCTATGTCGTGATCATGTTCATCGGCGGCGGAATCGGCAGCTATGCCGGGACGCTGGCCTATGACATCCACGGCTGGGCCGGGACCTGCGCGCTGCTGGCGGGATGTTCGCTCGCTCTGACTGCGCTGTCCTTCGCAGCGCGCCGGTATGGCCGCTGACGCTCAGACCGCGGAGCTGAACTGCCGAGCGCTCGGCTGCCGATACGCGTCGAACGCTGCGGCGATCGTTCGCGCATAGGGGAGCCCCTCCGGACAGATGGTAAGCCATTGCCCGTCGATCGACGCCAACCCTCGTTCGAGAAACGGGCGGAGCATCTCGTTCGCTTCCCGCATGAGGCACGCCCCTAACTGCGCGCGGCCCTGGCACAGCAGCCGTTCGATCACCGCTGCGCGGTAACGGTCGTCGGGATTGCGGACGATGCCGCGACCGGCCGCAAGGTGTCCCTGCGAGCTGAGCATGCGATAGCGGCCACTGTTCTTCTCGTTTTGCGCGAGCAATTGCGGGAAGCTGCTGATTGCCGACGCGCCCAGCCCGATCAGGATGTCGCTGGGATCATCGGTGAACCCCTGGAAGTTGCGCCGCAACGTCCCGTCCAGCGCCGCACGCGCGAGCGGGTCTCCCCCCGGCTTGGCGAAATGGTCGAAGCCGATCGGCGTGTAGCCATGCGTGGCGAAATAGGCGTATCCCATCTGGGCCATGGCAAAGCGTTCGCGCTGGTCTGGCAGGTTGCTGCCATCGATCACCCGCTGCCGCGGTACCATGTGCGGCACATGAGCATAGCCGAACAGCGCGACCCGGTCGGCGCCGAGCACACGGGTGCGCTGCAAACTGTCTTCCAGGTCATGCATCGTCTGGCCCGGCAGACCGTACATCAGATCGAAATTGAGCGACGTCACCCCTGCCCCTCGCAGCCAGTCGACGGTCTGGACGATGCAATCCTCCGATTGCACGCGGCCAATCGCCTCCTGACACTGGGCCGAGAAGGTCTGTACGCCGAGGCTGGCGCGTTCGATACCGACCTGCCCGATCACATCGGCCCATTCCCGCGTCATGGTCCGCGGGTCGAGCTCGATCGAGAAGGTCGGATTGGACACATGAAGGTTCGCAAGCAGGCGGTCGACCAGACGATCGAAGTCGGCAGGCTCGATGGCATTCGGGCTGCCCCCACCGAAGGCGACCCGCGCGATCCGGGCAGATGCCGGCAGCAGCGCAGCGACCAGCTCGATCTCGCGGTGGAGGGCGGCCAGATAGGTCTCGAGCCGCTGACGCCTGCCTGATGCAGCCGTGTTGCATCCACAATAGTAACATATCTTCTCGCAAAACGGGATGTGGACGTAGAGCGAGATATCGCCTCCTGCTCCGCTCAGCGCTTGCCGGTAGAGGCCGGTGTCGATGTCGCCGAATTCGGCGGCGGTGGGATAGCTCGTGTAACGCGGCACGGGCCTGGCGAGCAGATCGGGGTAATATGTCCACATGCGGGCCTTCTTGAAGGCGCGCACCATTCGCGTCATTGCGCCAGATCAAATCTCTTGCGACATGAACCTGCGTGGCACGCCTTCACGGCGCAGGGCTCCTCACGCGCCGGGTTGCGATCGACGGGAATTTCCACCGATCCGCCGTTGCACAGATCGGCGGTGATGGTCCGTGCGGGCTGCGGCAGCGGACCAACCGCCAGTGGCAGCAACACGAGGATGCCCGGTAGCATGGATACGGTCATCGCTCGTCTTCCTCATCGTCGATCAGGATACGCTGCGCAGCGCCATCGAGATCCTCGAACTGGCCCCGCTTCATGGCCCAGAAGAACGCGGCGAGACCGAGCATTCCAAGGCCCAGCGCAATCGGGATCAGGAAGGCGAGGCCGCTCATTGCGCCGCCCCGGCAAGCCTGAGCGAATTGCCTACCACGACGAGCGAGCTGAGCGACATCGCCACCGCTGCGATCAAGGGCGTTACAAGACCGGCCAGCGCCAGTGGCACAGCAAAGACATTGTAGACGATCGCGAAAGTGAAGTTCTGGCGCACGATCCGCATGGTCCGACGGGCGACCCGTACCGCCACCACGACGGGACGCAGCGACCGGCCGAGGAAGACCGCATCGGCTGCCTGCTGGCTCACATCGCTGGCGCTGCCCGGCGCTATCGAGGCATGCGCCGCGGCCAGCGCCGGGCCGTCATTGATGCCATCCCCCACCATGAGTGGGTGATGCCCGGCCAATTTGAGTTTTTCGATATGTGCAAGCTTGGCGTCGGGGTGAAGTTCGGCCTTCCACTCCAGCCCCAGGTCGCCGGCGACCGCGCTCACCGGCCCCGCCCTGTCACCCGAGACCACCGTACTTTCAATGCCCGCAGCGGCAAGCTCGTCCAATGTCGCCTGGGCATCGTGCCGAACGGGGTCGTCGAACGCGATATTCGTGACCTCGTCGCGGATGCGCAGTCCGGTAGCGATACGGAACCCGTCGGTATCGGGGCGGGTGAGCGCGACTGCGACACCCCCGAAGACAGCGGAGACACCATTGCCGCCCGTTTCTTGCACACCCGACAAGTCGACGGGTTGCACGCCGCGCCCTTCGAGCGCGCGGGTGATGCTCTTGCTCAGCGGATGGCGGCTGGTGCGGGCAAGTGCCAGGGCGATCGCTGCCTGCCGGTCGGTAAGATGGCCCAAGGCGGGCACCGGCTCGCCCACGGTCAGCGTGCCCGTCTTGTCGAACAGCGCGGTATCGATTTCGGCAAGCCGTTCTAGCGCGCTGCCATCCTTGACCAGCAGGCCGTTTTTGGCGAGCGCCCCTGACGCCACGACCTGCGCTGCCGGTACCGCGAGCCCCATTGCGCACGGGCAGGTGATGATCAGCACCGCAATCGCGATCACCAGCGACTGGTACCAACCCGCCCCGGCGATCATCCACCCGGCAAAGGCCAGCAGCGCGAGCGAGTGCACCGCCGGGGCGTAAAGCCGGGATGCGCGATCCGCAATGCGGACATAGTGGCTGCGTGATTGGCCCGCCTCGTCCATGAGCCGCGCGATCCCCGCGAGCGCCGTATCCGAAGCGGCCTCTGTCACCCGCACGCGCACTGCATTCCCAAGATTGATCGCCCCAGCATAAACCGTATCGCCGACCCGTGCCGCCTGCGGTGCGCTTTCCCCGGTCAGCATGGCATTGTCGAGCGTCGTCTCGCCTTCCTCTATCACGCCATCGGCTGCGAGCGCCTCGCCCGCCGCAACGATCATCAGCATGCCCCGCTTGAGATCCTCCGCAGCGACGGTGCGATGCGCCCCGCTTTCATCGAGGACCATCGCGCTGCGACCCATCCGCGATAGCAGGGCTCCGATTCCTGCGCGCGTCCGGTTGCGCATCGTCGCGTCGAGCGCGCGCCCGGCAAGCAGGAAGAACAGCAGCATGACCGCGCTGTCAAAATAGGCATGGCCCGTGCCCGCGATGGTCTCGTAGAGGCTCAACCCCGTCGCCAGCAGGACCCCGATGGAGATCGGCACATCCATGTTAGTGCGTCGGTGGCGCAGTGCCATTGCAGCGCTCGCGAAGAAAGGCCGGCCGGCATAGGCCACCACCGGCAAGGCAATCATCGCCGACAGCCAGTGGAACAGGTCGCGCGTAACCCCTTCCGCGCCCGACCATACGCTGACCGAAAGCAGCATGATGTTCATCATGCCGAAGCCGGCCACAGCGAGCGCCCGCATCAACGCCGCCGATTCGCGATCGTCGCGCGCCATCGGATTGTCGGCCACGGACTGGGCCTCGAACCCGATGGCGGCGATCGCTTCGACCAAGTCATCCTCACCCAGTCGCGCGTGATGGCGGACGGCGACACGCTTGGCGGAGAAGTTCACCCGCGCCGCGTCGACACCTTCGAGCTTCGCCAGCCCGCGCTCGATCTTCGATATGCACCCGGCACAGCGCATCCCCGGCACGGTGAACCGGCTGTCGCGCAAGGGCATGCTACCCTGCGTGTCGAGTGCAAGCAGGGCGTTCATTGCACTTCCGCTTCATCCATCCAGCGCTGGTCACCGACGGCGATGGTAACGCGCGCGATCCAGCGGCCCGCGGGCAGGGTTTCGGCCGAGAGATAGCTGCCCGCCCCCGCCTGCTCCAGCTGCAAGGACATGTCCTGCGGCCGGCCGAGCGGTCGCCGCAGATCGGCAGAGACGCGTGCCGTCGGCGGCACACCCTGCGTCGTTACCATCAGCCTGCCGTCCGCGGCGCGAGCCATCTGCGCAGCATAGCCAAGCTTGCGGCCCTCGCGCGCCTCGTCGAGCCAGCCATTGAACTTCTGGCTCGCGACATAGGAGTTCTCGACCACCACGCCGCCGAAACCGCCGATGGCGAGCGAGGCCATGTAGAAATTCACCGCAACCACGACCCCGAAACCGGCGACCATGACCATGGCCATGTCCCGTCCTGTGAATTCACGGCGCATCATTCATCCTCCGGTGCATCGAAGCGCGTTTCCACCACATCCGTTTCGCGTTGCTCGTCGAGCGAGGTGACGCGGAATTCGAATTGCTGCGGTGCGGTGCCGACCGGCACGGCGACATAGGCGCGCACTGCCCGCACGAGATCGGCCGGCACTGTCACCCGCTGCGTGGCTGAGGCCTCGTCGCGGTTGATCGTGTCGGTCCACATGAGAGCGCCGGGCAGGCCCTCGACCGCGATCTCCATGGCGCGCGGGCGGCTTTCCATGTTGCGGATCTTGAGCGTGTAGGAATTGCGCACCGACCCGTCCGACATGAGCATGAAGGGCGGGTTGCGATCGGGGGCGACGGTCAGTTCGGTATGACTGCGCGTACCCAGCGCGAACAGCAGTGCTCCGCCGATCCCAGCCCAGATCAGCGTATAGGCGATCGTGCGCGGCCGCAGCAGCGTGCGCCAGGGCGATTTCACGGCTTCGCCGGCTGCCTCGCGCTCGCAATCTTCGAGCGTCGCATAATCGATCAGACCCCGCGGGCGTCCGATATCGTCCATGACCCGGTCGCAGGCATCGATGCACAGCCCGCAAGTGATGCAGCCGATCTGCGGTCCTTCGCGGATATCGATCCCCGTCGGACACACTTGCACGCACTGGGTGCAATCGATGCAGTCGCCGAACCGGTCGGGGTTCTTCGCTGCTTTCTTGACGCTTCCGCGCGGCTCGCCGCGCCAGTCCTTGTAGGTCACCAGCAGCGATTTTTCGTCCATCATCGCCGTCTGGATGCGTGGCCAGGGGCACATGTAGATGCACACCTGTTCGCGCATGAAGCCGCCCAGCGTGACCGTAGTCAGTGTCAGCACCGCGACCGTTATGTAGGCAACCGATGCCGCCTCGCCGCGCCAGAAATCCTGGACCAGCGTGGGCGCATCGGCGAAATACATGATCCACGCGCCACCGGTCCAGAACCCGATGAACAGGTAAATGCTCCACTTGAAGGCGCGGCGCGCCACCTTGCCCCAGGTCCACGGTGCCGCGTCGAGCCGGATGCGCGCATTGCGATCGCCGTCGACGAAGCGGTCGACGTGCTGGAAGAGGTCCGTCCACACCGTCTGCGGGCAGGCATAGCCGCACCATGCGCGCCCCACGGCGCTGGTCACGAGAAACAGGCCGATCCCCGCCATGATCAGCAGCCCGGCCACGAAGTAGAATTCGTGCGGCCAGATCTCGATGCTGAACATGTAGAAGCGGCGATTGGCGAGATCCACCAGCACGGCCTGGTCGGGCGCGTAGGGGCCGCGGTCCCAGCGGATCCACGGCGTTACATAGTAGATCCCCAGGGTGACCAGCATCACCAGCCATTTGAACCGGCGGAAAGGCCCGTCGATCCGCTTGTTGTGCACAGCCTTGCGCGGCTCGTAGAGCCGTTCGGGCAAGTGCTCTCGCGCGGGTTCGTGCGGTTCGTGGCGACGCGTCGTCGCCGCAGGATCGGCAATCGCACTCGAGACCGGCTGGTTGCTCTTGGCGATGCCGTCCTCGACGACTACCGACCAGTCGCGTTCACCCGGTGGCCTGTTGTCTTCAGGGTTGTTCATCGACCGCTACCTCGGGATCCTCGGCAACTTCCACGAAGTCTTCGCCTCCCCCGAGCGAGTGTACATAGGCCGCCAACATCTTCAGCGTCACCGGATCGAGCCGGCCCTCCCACTTGGGCATCATGCCCATGCGCGGATTGAGGATCTGCTGCTTGATCGCCTCGCGGCTGCTGCCCCGCAGCCAGATCGCATCGTTGAGCGTGGGTGCGCCCTGCGCCCGGTCCCCTTCCCCGCGGATGCCGTGGCAGGCAGCGCAATTGTCGGCATAGATCTGTGCACCCACCGGATTGCTCTCGGCCTTGCCGCTGAAGGCGAGAACGTGATCGGTCAGGGCATTGAGCTGGTCGGTATCGAACGCGCCCGCGAAGGGCGGCATGACGCTGCTGCGGGTCTCGTCGTCGCCAGCCTGGCGAATGCCATGCGCAAGCGTGTATTCGATCGCCTTGAGATCGCCGCCCCATAGCCAGTCGTCGTCATTGAGGTTGGGATAGCCAAGTTCCTGGCTGCCCGCCGCGCCCGAACCATGACACTGCACGCAATTGACGCGGAACGCAGCTGCGCCACCGGCAACCGCCTGCTGCATCAGCGGGCCGTCTTCGGGCAGGCGTTCGATCGGAATGCGGGCCAGCTGCTCGCGCACGGTAGCGCGGGCCTGGTCGGCAGCGCTCATTTCCTCTGCCAGTTCCCCCCGGCTCGACCAGCCCAGCACGCCCTCGGTCGCCCGGTCGATCATCGGCCAGGCTGGATAGGCAATCACATAGCCCACCGCGAAGGCAATCGTCAGATAAAAGGTCCACAGCCACCAGCGCGGCAGCGGCGTATCGAGTTCCTCGATGCCATCCCATTCATGGCCGACGGTGGGCGTGCCGGTCGGTTGGTCGATGCGCTTATTCGCCATCGGCTTTTCCTTCGAAGATCAGGTTTGCAGCGTCGCGGTTGCGTTCTTTCGCGCCGGGTCGGAACGGCCAGGCGCACAGCCCGACGAACAGCGCCAGCATCAGCACCAGCGCATAGCTGTCGGCGAAGTGGCGCAGGGTTTCGTAGATGCTCATCGGCCCTTCTCCTCGGCCAGTTCCTCGAGCGGTGCGGCGCTGTCGAAATCGACGAGCGTGCCAAGCATCTGCAGATAGGCGATGAGCGCATCCATCTCGGTCAGCTTGTCAGGATTGCCATCGAAATCGCGGATCTGCGCCTTGGGATAGCGCGCCGCGAGATCGCCGGGATCGCGATCGGGATCCGCCTGCGCGAGCATATCGGCCTCGGCATTCGCGAGGTCTTCCTCGGTATAGGGCACGCCCACCCGCATGAGCGCGACCATGGTCGCTTCGGGATCGCCGATTTCGAGTTCGGTCTCCTTGAGAAAGCCGTATTGCGGCATGACGCTTTCGGGCACCACGCTTTGCGGGTCCTCGAGGTGCTGGACGTGCCATTCGTCGGAATAGCGGCCACCCACGCGCGCCAGGTCGGGTCCGGTGCGCTTGGAGCCCCACTGGAACGGATGGTCGTACATGCTTTCGGCAGCGAGGCTGTAGTGGCCGTAGCGCTCCACCTCGTCACGGAACGGGCGGACCATCTGGCTGTGGCACACGTAGCAACCCTCGCGGATGTAGATGTCGCGCCCTGCCTGTTCGAGCGGGGTGTACGGGCGCACGCCCTCGACCTCCTCGATGGTATTGTCGAGATAGAACAATGGCGTGATCTGGACGAGACCGCCGATGGCTACGGTCACGAAAGTGCCGATGGCCAGCAGGGTGATGTTGCGCTCGAGCCGCTTGTGGCCCTTGACGGTTTCTTCGACGACGGGATCGGTCATGGCTTGGGTGATCCTATTCGGCCGGAACGGCGCTGGGCTGGTTGACGATCGGACGATCCGCTTCGGGATCGTAGGCAGCGTCGTTGAGCGGAGCTTCGACACGCTGCTTCCCGGCCAGCGTCATCCAGATGTTGTAGGACATGATGAGGGCACCGCCCAGGTACATCAGGCCGCCCGCGGCGCGCATGACATACATCGGGTGCAGCGCGGCAACGGTGTCGGCGAAGCTGTTCACCAGGTATCCGTCCGGCCCATATTCGCGCCACATTAGGCCCTGGGTGACACCGGCAACCCACATGCTCGCGGCGTAGAAAACGATGCCGATCGTCGCGAGCCAGAAGTGCCAGTTGATCATGCGCAGCGAATACATCCGTTCGCGCTTCCACAGGCGCGGTACGAGGAAATAGACGCAGGCGAAGGTGATCATGCCGTTCCAGCCGAGCGCGCCCGAATGCACGTGGCCGATGGTCCAGTCGGTGTAGTGCGACAGGCTGTTGACGCTCTTGATCGACAGCATCGGTCCTTCGAAGGTGCTCATGCCGTAGAAGGCGAGTGCCATTACCATCATGCGGATGATCGGGTCGGTGCGAACCTTGTCCCAGGCCCCGTTGAGGGTCATCAGCCCGTTGATCATGCCACCCCAGCTCGGCATCCACAGCATGATCGAGAAGACCATGCCCAGCGTCTGCGCCCAGTCGGGCAGCGCAGTGTAGTGCAGGTGGTGCGGGCCCGCCCAGATGTAGAGGAAGATCAGCGACCAGAAGTGGATGATCGACAGCCGGTAGGAATAGACCGGGCGTTCAGCCTGCTTGGGGACGAAGTAATACATCATCGCCAGAAAGCCTGCAGTGAGGAAGAAGCCGACCGCATTGTGGCCGTACCACCACTGCGTCAGCGCATCCTGCACCCCGGCAAACGCGCTGTAGCTCTTGGCGCCCAGCAGGCTCACCGGCATCGCCAGGTTGTTGACGATGTGCAGCATCGCAACCGTCACGATGAAGGCGAGATAGAACCAGTTGGCGACGTAGATATGCGGTTCCTTGCGGCGCGCCAGCGTGCCGACGAAGACCACGAAATAGGCAACCCAGACGATCGTCAGCCACAAGTCGACGTACCATTCGGGCTCGGCATATTCCTTCGACTGGGTAATGCCGAGCAGGTAGCCGGTCGCTGCCAGCACGATGAACAGCTGGTAGCCCCAGAAGACGAACCGCGCGAGATTGGGAAAAGCCAGCTGTGTGCGGCAGGTGCGCTGCACGACGTAGAAGCTCGTCGCCAGCAGGGCGTTGCCGCCGAAGGCGAAGATCACCGCGCTGGTATGCAGCGGACGCAGGCGTCCGAAATTGAGATAGGGTTCGAAATTCAGCTGCGGATAAGCCAGCTGGGCAGCAATGAAAACGCCCGCCAGAAGGCCCGCGAGTCCCCAGAACATGGTGGCGATGACGCCCCAGCGAATGGGATCGTCGTCATACCGCGAAGGTCCGTCAGGAAGCTTGAAGAAGCCCCGCGCCTTGCCCAGCGGGTCGAACCGCGAGGCGCTGACCCAGATCATCACGAAACCAAGGGCCGCAATGATCCAGGCGTGCGCCGCGAAGCCGCTATCCGCCGCCCCGAGCGCTGCCGCCATCGCGACCAGCATGACCAGGAACCACAGGCCCACCCGGCCCAGCGCCGTTTCCGCTTGCATAGAATTCTCCGTCCTTTTGCAGGGGGTTAAGCGGGTATCCCGCGAAGGGCATTGACCCAGATCAAATTCGGAAAAGATTTCACGCGGCCTCGCGCAGGAAACCCGCGCGGTCCCGGAGGCTCTCCAGGGCGTTCAAAATCACGCCTGAACGGCCCACCGTCTCGATCACCCCGTCGTCCCTCAGCTTCGATAGTTGACGGCTGACAGTTTCGATCGTGAGCCCGAGACTGTCCGAGATATCACGGCGGGACATCGGCAATTCGAGAACCAGCCGGCCGTCCTGCTCGACCCCGATCCGCTCGGCCATCCCGACCAGGAACACGGCAATGCGTTCGCCCGCCGTCTTGCGGCCCAGCGCGATCGTCTTCTCGCGGCACCGGCGCAGCGAAAGCGTGGTGTTTTCCAGCAAATGGTGGAGGACCCCCGCTTCGCTCGATGCCAGCCGGAGGAATTCGGCCGAGTCGAAAGCCAGGATGTCGCAGTCCTTGAGCGCGCTGACGGAGTAGGAATAGTTGTCGGGACCGGGGACAGTGAAGACCTCGCCAGCGAACTGGAAAGCGACGATCTGGTCGCGCGACTCTGACGCGTGCGCCACCAGCTTGGTAGCCCCGTCGACGACGAAGACGATCTGCTGGCCCGCCCCCGCGAAATCCAGCGAATGCGCCTTGGCAAGCCGGCTTGCCCGGGCGAGCGCCTGGAACCGGAAGTATACGGTATCCGACAGATTTGCGGGAAGTATCCGGTTGGCAAATCGCTGGAAGGGTTCGGCTGGTGTGATCATGAAGCCGCCCTCGCCCCGATAAGCCGGCGCTTCCTTGACCCAGATCAATGCCAGCAAGAAATTTTCGCGCCACAGCCATCCCAGCGCTGCAACATCCCTGGGCCGCATGGGGCGGCCACTGCCGCGCTCGAGGACGATCGAATGAAGAAGTTTCTGGTAGCTGCGCTGGCCGGTACGGCAATGTTCGCCGCACCTGCCCAGGCCGCGGACAACGACGGCAAGCTGCAGGTAAAGCTGCTCGGCACCCTTGTCGCACCCGATGGCAAAATCACCGATATCAACACGGATATCGTGGGCCTTCCCGCCACGACGCAGACCGAGGCGAGCGACAATTTCGTACCCACGCTGGCAATCGAATATTTCGCCGCGCCGAATTTCTCGATCGAGACGATCTGCTGCGTGACACAACATGATGTCGATGCGGTGGCCGGGCTGCCGGGTGCAGAGCTGGTGTCAGACGCCAAGGTCATCCCCGCAACTTTCACGGCGAAGTACCATTTCGATCTCGGCGGCGTGAAACCCTATCTCGGTGCCGGGGCCACCTATTTCTGGTGGGTTGATGTCGAACCGGGTGCGGACACCATTCCGCTCGGTGTGACGCGCACCACGCTCTCGGACGAATTCGGCCTCGTGCTCCAAGCAGGTACCGATATCGCGCTTGGCGACAGCGGTCTCGGCCTGACGATCGACGCGAAACGCTATTTCGTCGACACGACCGCGCGCTGGTATGCCGGCGACACGCTCGCAATCGAAACCGAACACAAGCTCGACCCGTGGGTATTGAGCGCAGGCGTAAGCTATCGCTTCTGACCGAAGCCAGGCATAATCGGCCTGTAACCTGAGAGGCCTGCCCCCCGGCGATGGCCCGCCCGGGGGGCGGGACCAAGCAACGAGTATCCCGAGAGCTCCTCACCTCCTGTCGACAGGCCTTCGTCATCTTCTTAACAGCATTTGTAAATTTCCGGAGACGGCGTCCTTCGGTAATCGGATCCGACCGAACCGAGGGGAAAACCATGACGCCGAAATTTCTGATATCGCTGGCCTGTGGCACCGCGCTGCTCGCGTTCTCGCAGCCAGTCCTTGCGAAAGATCCGAGCCCGAAGAAGCTGCTCGAGATGAGCGCAGGCTGTGCATATGTCGTCTCGATCGCAGAAGGCAGCGACGTGAGCCTAAATTATGGATCGGCGGAATGGATCGGCCTGGTTAGGATCATCGAACAGCGGACCGGTCTCGACGGCGAAAAAGCGATCCAGACGGCCAAGGCCAAGTACAACAAGCGGGCGCGTGTGATGGGGGCGGACGAGGCGCGCAACCACATGTTGAAACGCGCGCGCGACTGCGATCGCGAAATGGCCGTTATCCAGTCGTGATGCCGTCCGCCCTCCCAGGACGCCGCGACACGCTCCACGCGTCCCCCGGCGTCCTCGCGCTTGGCGCGGCGGCTTGCTTGCTGGTGGCGGCGGCTCCGCTACGCGCCAATACGGAAGACGCAGAACTGATCTACGAATGCGGTCTGGCGATGCAGTTCGCCGAGAAAGAAGACATTCAACTGCCCGTTTCATCCAACCGTGCGATGGGCCATTTTGCCGAAGTGACACGGAATGATCCGAACCTTCGCAACGGGGCGGATCGGCAAGTTCGAGCCGTCTGGGACGGGATGAGAAAGAGCGACGGGCGCCCCGCGCTCGAGCGTTACGTCCTGTCCGTCGCACAGGACTGTTCCGACCTCTACGTCGAACTGGCAGAGCGCGACGCCGCAGCGGTAGAGGGCGAGCTCAATTCGCTGGGCACCCTGTCAGCCGCGGCGCTCCGGTCTTATGCGACACGAACGGGCGATCTCGGCGAAATCGCCAATTACCTCGTCTACAATTACCCATACGGCAAAGACCTGTTCAAGCCGAACGAGGATGGCGATCTGCTCGGCCAGCTGGTCGTGGAAGCGGGCGCGTCCGGGCTACGTCGATGGAGCGACGAAGCGATCTATGCGATCGCGAACAAGCATTACTGGCAGTATAATCCGCCCGCCACCCGCTTGGTCGATGCAGAGTATAGACGCCGCATGCGGATGATGCGCCAGACCCAATCGGAAGCGCAACGCTGGGCGCAGCGCGCGGCCGACGATCGCGCGGCGCAGGCGCGGCGGGCGAATGCGCCCTACGTCGGATCGCTTGGCAGCGGAAGTTCGAGCAGACCGAAACCGGGCAGCGGTGTCGTCGTCTGCACCACCTACAAGGGCACCGGCGGCGGGCGGGTCTGCAAGGAAGACTGAGGCGCCGGTGAAACCGTGCTTGCGCTTCCATCGAGGCAGTGCGCAGAACGTGAGGGGAAAAGTGAAATGTGTGCGCGACGTAGACTCTTGGGTAGCGGCGCTCTGGCGCTAGCCCTTTCGGCAGGCGTGTCCTTTCTGCCGAATATGGCGCTTGCTCAGCCGCAACAGGTCCTCCGGGACGGCGCGGAAAGCGCTGCCATGCACAATGCAGCCTATGATCGAGGATTGGCGGAGTCCTATACCTCGCCCGAAACAATCGGTGAGATGCTGCAATGCTCCGCGCTGTGGCAGCGTTGGTCCGATATCCTGGGGAGCTCCCAGAATTCGGCATTCGTTGCGAACCTGCGCGAAGAATTGTCAGCCGCTCGTGCGGGAATCCGCCATCGCTATTGGCAGCGTCAGGCACGTCGCGACATGCTGGAAGACAGCGATCTGAGCTATTTCGACAAAATGCACGCCAGGGCTGAAAGCTGGGCGGACAGCCAAGCCGCCGGCTACGCCACCGGTGCCGACAGTAAAATCAGTTCGATGATGAGCTGGCTGGCAACCTGCTAGAACCGCTTTGCGCGCAAGCTCCGGCGGGGGATCCTGTCGCCTGTATCGGGACTGTCGACATAGCGGACGCGACATTTATCGACCGTCGATGAGCACCATGCTTGCCCACCGGGCAGGATTGGCGGATCCGCTGTCCGTTTCGCCCTCCAGCATCGACAATTGAGCAAGACGAAGAGCTTCCGCGTGGGCGTGCCCATCGCGCAGTCGCTTCACGAATTCCATGGTAAGCTGCGACGCGGCTTCGTCCTGGACCCGCCAATGCGAGAGCATCACGCGCTCGCTTCCCGACGCGAGAAAGGCATTTGCAAGACCCGTATAGGCAGGAGCAGCATGAGTGCGTCCCGCGGCGGTGTTGCATGCGGAGAGGATCGCGATCTGGGTCGAAAGGCCAAGCTCCGCAATTTCACCGGCAAGCAGGATGCCGTCGTCGGTCGTACCGCCCGTTCCCGATCCGGGCGTCAGGACGAGCGCCGGTTCCCGTAGACCGCCCAGTTCCCCTTCCATGAGACCGTGCGTGGCGAACAGGACTACACTGTATTCTGCTTCAGCCAGCAGCCGAAGCCGGGCTTCGGTTGCGTCCCCACCGACGAGGAGGATGCGCTCGCTGGCGCCGCTGACCTCCCCCGCAAGCCGGACCTCCTCGCGGCTCGCAGGCAGCGAGGGCAGCGATCGCAAATCCACGGCGGTTGCCACGACCGCCCGCATTTCCCCAGTGAACGCTTCGTCCGAATTTGCGGCGGCGCCTATGCCGAGAAACCGCCCGGCATTACCCCCATCTTGTCTCGAGCCCAGTACAGCGGAAGGCGAAAGAACCGTCGCGAATGCGTGATGGCGGACCAGCCATTCCATCTCGCTGAAGTCCCGCACCTGTCGGTCGGGCACGGAAGACAGCAAAGCGGAAAATGGCAGACGCGAGAGAGCATCGCTCGTAACCAAGGATACCCGGGTCTTTCCATTGAGCGCCGCTGCGATTTCGGCCGACAGGACGAGGTCGTGCAACGCCTTCGCATCGTCGAATGGGAATGCGTCTGCACCTTCGCCCGCGTCGAGTGCCAAACGCAATCGTTCCACGAACGGCCGGATGGTTGCGCGCCCCCCCGGCCCCACTTTCATCACCGCCGTTTCGGAGGTCACGGCCATCAGGAGCATCCGCCGATTGGCAGGCATTGCGATCAGCAGGGCTTCGTCCGGCCGCAATCGGGCTTGGACGGTCTCGATTGATACATCGACCGGTCGCCGCGTCGTATCGAATTCGGGAAGCGCCGTGCGCAAGGCCGCTTCGGCATCGCTCACCGATCGCTCGAGGTCGGCGATTTCCCGCTCGACTTCGCCGATCGCCTCGGATCGCCCCGCGGCCAGCATCGCCGCCCGCTCGCGCGCGAGCAACCGAAGGCGCGCGGTCCCGCTGCGGAGCCTCTCGATATCGGCAGCAAGGTCGGGCCTGTCGAACTGGCCGTGACGCAGCTTGGCCAATTGGCGCGCACGGGCGTTGACGCCCCAACTGGCCAGTTCGAATGCATTGAGCGCATCATCGGCGCGGTCGGAAATGATCGCGGCTTCGGCGATCAGCAGGATCGAGTCGAAGTAATTTTCAAGATCCGCATCGAGTTCGAAGCTGGTCGCATCCTGGATCATCTTGTCGACGATCCGCGCGCGTGCCCTTGCGACGTGCTCCCAACCCTCATCCTGTCCTGCGCGAACCTGTGACAGTCCACGTTGAATAGCTGCATCGACAGGTAGCTCGCGCCCGCTGCTGTTCACGCGCATTTCGATTTCATCGAGGATGTCGAGCGCAGCCTCGGGTTGTCCGCTCTCATCGAGACGCTGCGACAACGTGAGGAGGCCGCGCAGCGCCTTGTCGTCTTCGGCCGGCAATTCTCGTGCCAGATCCGCAGCCTTGAACGCGAAATGCATGGCGTCGTCGTCACGGCCGGCTTCGATCGCGGCGTTTGATGCGGAGAGCAACGAGTTCACCGCTTCTGCGGGGCTGATCTCCATCAATCGCTCGTGCCGCGCCAGCATGAGTGCGATGCCTTCGTCATACTGCCCGAGGCGCATCTGGACCACGCCCAGATTGTGCAGTGCGACCAAGGTATTGCGATGTGTCGGGCCAAGCCTTTCGGTCATTATATCGAGTGCAGTTCGAGCAGGTTGTTCGGCTTCCTCGTATCGTCCCGCCTGCAGCAGGACCTTGGCCAAGGTTCCTTGCGCGAAACCGTGGAACGGGTGCTCCTCCGGGAGCAGCTCGTTCGCCATCGCGATTCCCTGCCTCGCGAGACGCAAGGCATCGACCTGGCGACCGGCATCGATGTAGATATTCGCTCCGGTCGAGAGCGCCACGAAGAGCGTGGTGTCGGTCATCCCGCCACGGATCAGGCCCTTGATAGCGGGATCGACATATTCCGCGGCGTCACCGAAGCGGTTCGCTTCGTACAGCGCGGCGGCGTAATTCAGATATCCCAGCCCGAGTGCCTTGGCGTCGGGAGGGGCAATCCCTTCGGGGTCCTGGCCATACAAGGCGGTCCGTATCTTAAGCGACCGCTCCTGCAGTGGGACGTTCTTCTCCGGCTGCCCTACCCCTGTGTAGAAGGTCGCGATGTTGGCCAATGTCCCCGCCATGGCTTCACCATCGGTCGTCCCTGCGGCGATCAGTCGCTTTTCCGCTTCGAGCGAGGATGCGAGCGCGCCGGCAATGTCCTGCTGGTAGTAGCGGCTGTCGCCGATGCGGTTTAGTGCGTGCGCCTGTTCCTCTGCGGGGCCGTTCTCAGCTTCCAGTGCTTCCAGATAGACAGACCACGCACCCTCCGATTTCGCCGCCTCGGCGAGCGGGTCGATCGCCTCTGCGGCCACTTTCAGGGATGCGAGATCGGTGAGGCCCGCACCTTCGGAAACAGTCTGCACCTGCGGCAGTACTGGTGGAGCGAACGCGATAGCCTGGCCGATCGCGGCAATCGCAAAGATATGACGGTGCATGTCGACGTGTCCCCCTCGAAACAGCGAGGATGTGGCATCGCAGGACGATCAATCGATCACAAGCTGGTAGCGTGTCTTTTTCGTGTTGGGGTTACGCAAAGTAATCGTGTGCCGGTGGGTATAGAGCGGCACCCAGCGACATGTGACACGTTCGGCGACCTTCCTGCACAGCGACTGATCGCTGCTGTCACGAACGGAAATCTCCAGCGGCCTTCCTTCGAGCGCGGACAAACTGATCGCGGCACCGCGCCCCGACAGGAACGTCTGCTCAAGCGCGCGTTCTTCCTTTGGTGCGAGTTCCCCCACCATGAACCCCGGACCGAGGATCCGCCCTCGGGTAATGGCAGGCTGATCTGCGGCCGCCCGCCACCGGGCAAGGATGTCGTTCGCTTCTTCGCCGACCGGATGAAGGCCGACGGCATCCAGCCGCGAAAGCGCGAGAGAGAGGGCGGCACGATCGCCATCCTCATAAGCCGACTGCGCGCGATACAGGACCGCCACCGCGGTTCTATCCGTATCCGAACGGGCCGCCAAGTGGCCCGCGAGTGACGCGCTGCGAGGCTCACCCGCAGATCCGGTGCAGCTGCTGGTCAGCGCGCCGAGCAGCGCCATTGCCAGAAGTTTGTTCATGGCGTCTCTCTGCGGAGCTGGAACAGTGCACCGGTTGCGCTCGGAAGGCATTCCAGGATCATCGAATGACATTGTGCGATTGCGGATGCGAGGGCAAGGCCAAGTCCTGCGCCCGGGCGTTCTTCGTCTCCCTTGGCGTCCGGCCCCCGCTGGAAACGCTCGAAAATCCGCGTCCGGTCGGCTTCGGCTATGCCAGGCCCATCATCCGCCACGACGAGGACGGGGCCATCACCGAGCGTGACGCGGATTGTCCCTCCGGCCGGGACGTATTTGAGGGCATTGTCGAGGAGGTTGGCCAGCAGGCGCCCGAGCTGTGCTTCGTCACCGTCCAAGACAACGCCGGACTCCACCTCCCACTGCAGGACCAACCCGGCATCTTCGGCGCTATCGGCATAGAGTTCGCACAAATTGGTAACGAGGGCGGACATGTCGACGGGCGTTAGCATCGATCGATCACTGAGGCGGGCTTTGCTCCACGCGATATCAAGCAGCGATTCCAACATGCTAACCAGCCGCCGGATTTCGCTGCGGGCTTCCGTCAGCCGCCTGGTGACTTGCTCGTCCGGTTGCGTTTCGAGTGCTTTGACCAGCCTCGCATCGAGGTGAGTCAGGGGGGTGCGAATTTCGTGGGCGAGCCTGTCGGTCGTATCGCTGTGGGCTTCCAACAGGTTCCGTACCCGGAGGATCACTTGCGCGCTATTGGCTGCGAGTTCGTCGATTTCGTCGCGGGTTCGTCTGGGGAGCTCTGGCATGGACGCAAGCTCATCGGGGTGCGACAGGGTGCGGTTGATGCGCGCAATGCGGCGCTTCAACCTGTCGGCAGAAAATTTGCCAAGCATCGCCACGACCAAAACGAGAATGGCCCCGCCAACCAGAAACACGGTTCGCACTCCGGCCTTCAATGACCTGGCCGGATCGACCTCATGTGCGACCAGCAGCCATCTATCCGGAGCAAGCCGGGTCGAACGGGCATGCGCACTGGAACGATGGCCTATCGCGATCATGCCCCGCTCCGAGATCGCCGCATCGAGATCCGGCCAGGCTTCCAGATCACCGGCGAGGCGGACCCCGTCTGTGCGCATAAGCAGGTAGTGCGGCGCTCCCCCGTCGGCGGGCCGTAATGCCAGGCGATCCTCGATCCTCCGCACCAGATCCGCTTCCCCGCTACTGGAATAGATATCGGCCAGACCGGCAAGATCGACATCGACCGCCTCACGCGCACTTTCGTTCAGCGCGGCATCCATCGTTCGCTCCGTCACCAACCAGAGCCCCAGCACCGTGAGGGCCGCCAGCAAAGTGGCGGCGGCGACCAACCGGGAAAAAATGGAACGTGCCGGTGACACGTCTATTTGCCGTCCAGCAATCGAAAGCCCGTGCCCCAGACCGTTTCCAGCGCCGGAGCGGAGAAGCCGTCCTCGAGCTTGCGCCGCAAACGTCCGATATTGACGTCAACCACATTGGTTTGCGGGTCGAACGACATGTTCCAAACATCGCGCAGCAGCATTTCGCGCGTTACCACCTCCCCGGCGTTTTCCATGAAATAATGGAAGAGCTCGAATTCCCTCGGGCTCAAAGCGAGGTGCCGGTTCTCGCGAAAAGCCGTGCGCGCTTTCAGATGGCACTCGAAGGCACCGTAAAGGATCACCGCGCTATGCACCCTGCCCGATGCACGCCGGTGGAGGGCGTTCACGCGGGCCATCAATTCTGCGGCTTCGAATGGCTTGCCAAGGTAATCATCGGCACCGGCGTCGAGCCCTTCGGCGCGGTCGCTGGTGCGCCCGAGTGCACTCAGCATCAGGATCGGTGTGTCTACCCCGCTCTCGCGCAGGCGGGCCAAGATCTTGAGGCCATCGTCATCGCCCAGCATTCGATCGAGTATGATGACATCGAACCTGTCCCGCCCCGCTATCCGCAGGCCGGAAGATCCATCGCTTTCCCAATGCAGATCGTCGCCGCGAGACAGGGCGAGTTCCTTCACCCGCGTCGCGGTGTGCGCATCGTCTTCGATATAGAGGATTTTCAGTCCATCCACGTTCAGCCCCCCGCGCCCGGTATCCGGCCGCCTTCGGATAGCGCGCCCAGACAATTCGAGACACCCGTTATCGCGTCAGTTTTTCGCGGGGCGCGGCGCATTCGACCACGCCAAACCTTCCCTGACCGCCCCCAGGTTGATTTGCTGCACTCCGCTGCCCTTGCCCGGAGCGTCGAAAATCCGCCATTCCTCTCCAGCCTGCTTGAACGCAACCCGAACCGAAACGTCCGCCCCCTGATCCCTCAGGACGGTCAATCCGCTTTTGCCGAGTTCGAAGGTCGAAGTACCCTCCATCCCTTCCTTCTCGCCGGCGACTTTCTCCATGGGCAAACTGATGCCGTTGTCGAGCCGGAGTTCGACCGCTTCGATGTTCCGGTTGATACCCGCGATCCACTTCCCCCCGGTGGTAAAGTACATGTGCCCCGCGACGCCGAAAAGACCCGGACTGGACAGCCTCGCAAAGCCCGTCTTCACATCGCCCTTGTGAGCCATGCGATAAAAGTCGGGTTCGGTTGTATACCCACCCCCGGTCCATAGGCGCTGGGACCGCCACAGGCCGAGATGTCGAGAGGTGACTGTACGTTCGGACGATCCGAGCGAAGTGAAAGCCATTGCGTCTGGAGCAGCAAAGCTGCTGGCTTCTTCCATCAGGCGGAGTTTCTCGAAAGCAGGGATCAACATAACCGTCTGCTTTACCGACCCGCAGGCCTGATCCGCGATACTCGCGAAATTCGTCCGCAATCCCTGATACATCGCCTCGAGCTGAGGGTCTTCGTACTCGACGAAATGCCCTTTCGGAACGAACTCCCATTCGCGCCGATGGAAACGCCAGTGCGTTCCCTCAACCGCGCATTGCTGCTGGTCGGTCGTCATGGCTGCCGGGGCGTCCTGCAAGGCCCTTGCCACTACCCTCGCACGCTCGATCGTAACCTTGGTATCGTCCGGCATGGCGCAGCCCTTCGCCTGCCGCGTGCCACGTTCAGACTGGTCTATCGCTGCGACAACTTCGTCCCCGCCGACCCGCGCCAACTGCCTCCCGATCTGTCCCTTCAGGACCTGGAACGCGCGCAATTCGCCGACGTCGAACAGCTGGCAGCTTTCGTCCGCACCAGCCGCGAAGGTGACAATTCCAAACACTTCCATCAGCGGTCGGGCCTGCTGGTTCCCGGCCAAGATCTGAAGCCGTTGCTCCACTGGAATGTCTTCCAGGCTCTGAGCGTGCGAGGGTGCCGCGAGCGCCACCGCCGCAGCCGCCGTTCCCCAGATCACCGATCGCATCGCAGTTTTCATTAGATATCCTCTACGCAAGATGGCTTGTCGCCCAGCCGACATGCACGCCGGAGGGCCTCCGTCGTGGAGACCCCCGCAACTTTACCTTCTTCACTTTCCCCTGCGATGCGCGCCAGAGTGGCGCAGGCTTTCGGACTTCCGATTTCGCAGGCGTGCGCCACGAGCGATTGCGCACGGGTTTCATCGACCCGGCCGCCAATGCCCTTCTTGTGCATCACCCCGTATGCAAAACATGCCTTGGCCACGTAGAGATCGCAGGCGCTGCGCATGTAGCGAAAGCCGATGCCCGGAAAATAGGCGTCCTTCGGCCCCTGCGTATAGTAAAGGCCGAGGTTTGCGCAGGCGATCCCCACCCAATCGTCGCACGCTGCCTTCAGGGCCTGCTTGAGATCATCGACTTCGCCTGGCGCCTCGCCCGTCATCAGCGGTTCCAGCAGCGCGTCGCACCCACCGGCCCAGCCCGCATTGCACAGCAGGACGTTGCGCGCGCGCATCTCCGCAGCGTCGGGTTCTTCGGCAGGAAGCATCGCGGCGCTGATGCAGGCTGCGAAATGCTGGTCCTCGCAGGCCCTCACTGCGTAACCGCGAACCGCCGCGATGTCCGCCCCGGTTTCTTCGGTCGTGCCAAGCAGTTGTGCGGCGTCGACACAGGCCTGTGCACCGCCGTGACGGCACTCCTCGCCCATGGCGAGCAGAGCGAGCTTCATCAGCCCATCGGGTTCGGGCGAGTCTGCCCGCGAGAGCGGCCCCAAAGCCATCCCCGTCCGCGTGCAGGCGAGGTCGTCTCCCGCGCGACAGGCAGCCGCGAACATGCGCGCCGCCCTGATGTGATCCTTGTTGTCGGATGCCGTTTCATGCTCGATTTGTCCGCCGAGGGTGCAGGCCGCGGCCAGCCCCATGTCGCAGGCCTGTCCGTACATCGTGAGGGCGGCATAGGTATCTCCGTCGCGCTCATAGGCAAGTCCGCCGCGATGGATCTCCATTAGAGCCTCGTCGTCGAAAGGTCGTTCTTTCGCCTCTGCAAATGTGCTGGTGCCTGCTGCAGCAAGAAGTACGGGCGCGAAGATTCGCGCCGCTACCGCAGTCAGTGTCCCGCGCATCCTGTTGCCCACACCACATGCCCCCGCTCGCCTTTGCTTTTGCGAAGCCCGACGAAAGAGATCAATCGCTTGCGGCATTTCTGCCCTCCCCAAATTCATGTCAGTCCTGACGGGCCGATGCATCGACCATGGCGCAGGCGCTGGACTGGCCGAGATCGCACGCCTTTTGCCGCAGCGCGCGAGCGGTTTCCGCATCGCCTTCGACGCCTTCTCCCGCTCCCCGCATATCGGATGCGAGCAGGCAGGCCCGCGCGCTGTTTGCCTCACAGCCTCGCGAAGCGAAATCGTAAGCACGTACGAAATCCGTCGGCACACCCCGGCCTTCACGCAATTGCCGCGCCGCGTTGGAACACCCGGCACCGTCTCCTCCATCGCATGAGGCGATGAATACGAGCAGCGCCGGGTCGCGCCAGCGCTCGTCCCCGCTGCGATCGGACAGTTGCATCCACATGATGCCGAGATCATTGCAGGCGTTGGCGATACCACCATCGCATGCCATCCCGAAATAGTCTCGCGCGGCCGCCCAATCGGCGTCAAGCGCCAGGCCGTCGCGTGCCATGACGGCGACGTTGGCGCACGCCTGCCATTGCTCTGCCCGGCAGGCGCGCTCCAACAATTCGTAGCCCTTCATGGGGTCAGGCGGCCCACCGGTGCCGGTTGCCAGCAGGGCGCCGGCTTGCCCGCAGGCCTCCATCGAGCCCAGATCGCAGCCCTGCAGGTACAGTTTGCGCGCGGCGCTCAAATTGTCATGGTCGATTTGCAGGTCCGATGCGGCCTGCCGCGAAAGGACATTCGCCTGCCAACTGCAACCCTGTCCAGACCCGGCTCCACACAGGATCTGCGCAACCTCAGCCGCCACCTCGAGCAATTGCGCGCCCCCGCGCCCTTCGATCAGCATCGGTACCAGCAGATGGCACGCATCGGCGTTGCCGAGTTCGCAGCCACGCGCGAACATATCGCGCGCCCTGATGGCGCGCGCTTCGCCAGAAAGCTGGACGAGGATCCTGCCTGCATTGAGACAAGCCGCGACGTCCCCCGCTTCGCAAGCGCTCTCGACGGCCGATTTTTCCGACCCAGCGCCTTGGTCCGGCGGCGAGGCGCTCACGGGAACCGACCAAGCCGCAGCCAAGGCCAAAACCAGGCCCATCCTGCGCAGTTTCAGGGCAAACGCGCCGGTGATTCCAGCAGCAGCGCTCACTGTCCCAGCGCCTCAGCCATCGCGCAGCCGTCCTGGATACCCAGCTTGCATCCATTGGTGAAATAGCGCTTCGCTCTGGCGTGATCGGGAGCGGCCCCGGTCCCGTCACGGTACATCATGCCGGCATTCATGCATCCGCCGGCGGCCCCATTGTTGCATGCTTGCGCAAACTGGTCGCGAGCTTCGGCGAATTGCCCGTTATCGTAATAGCCGACGCCGGATTCGATGCATCCTTCGGCATTGCCGCTTTCGCACGCGATGGAGAAAGCCTTGTTCGCTCCCGCGGTATCGACCGCACCGCCTTGACCGTCACGTTTCATTATCCCGAGCGCATAGCAGCCATCCGCCGCGTAGCCGGGGCAGGCCCCGGCGAATGCCGTTCGCGCTTCTTCGAAGCGGCGCTCACCGGCGTCGCCGAAATAGAGGATCTGGCCCTGATTGTAGCACGCGCCCGCTTCGCCCGCCTTGCAGGCGAGCCCCAGCGGGCCCAGCGCCTCGGCAGGATCGGCCGGTCCGCCAAGACCATCCTTGAGCAATGCGCCATACTGGCCGCAGGATTTGAGCAGGCCGGCTTCGCATCCGCGCCGATATGCATCGCGCGCCTGCACCGGGTCCTTCGCCCCGCCCTGCCCCCGCCACGCCATCGAACCGAGATTGTGGCATGCCTCATCCTTGCCATCGCTCATGCACGCTTTCTGGTAGAGTGCGCGAGCAGCCGGGAAGTCCCCCGCATTGTAGCGCTCCTGCGCTTGCTCTGCATTGCTTTGCGCCGCGACGGGGAGAGCTGCAATCGATGTCACCGACAGGACGGTAGCCGCAAGAAAAGGACGAAGATTCATGGCTGCTTGCTCCACGTTCAATTGCAAAGATATCGGTTTGCGTTGTTGTTCATCGTGCAGTGGGCTGTGCGATAACGATTGCGCGTCTCGCGGGAGATTTCCGCTGCACTTTTCATCCGGGCTGGCTGGAACGAGGACGCGGATGAGGAGGACGAACGCGATGCCGCCGTTCTACCCGCCCCTGCCGCCCAACGACGGCTCGATGCACCGGGCATGTTGGTGCAGTTGTAGATTCCGCAGTCGTCGCCCCGGCTGCGCCGTGCAATCTCCGCATTCACCGCGGCATTGAGCCTGCCCGACGGGAACCAGTAGTCGAGAACATAGAGATGGTCCTTGTAAACACTGCCCAATGCGCCCGCCTCCAAGGTCGCTTCGAGCGCAGTCCGCGCATCTGCCAACTGGCGGCTGTGATAGATCGCCGCATAGATCGCGCTGTCGTATTTGCCTTGCCCGAGGAAGGATTGGACGACTTGCGAAGCGCGCTCGCGTTCGGCTAGGCGACGGCGCTGCGCTTCATGTCGTTCAGCCAACGCCTGCTCGATTTCCTGGCGTCGCTGACGCAGGCTTGCGGCGAATTCGCATACCGACCGCTGCTCGGCATGTGCGGGATCGCACGCCTTGGCAGCCACCTGTTCCGCCGGTGCGAATTCCCCAAGATTGTAGTAAATGCGCGCGAGATCCTCGCACGAGCGCCATCCGCCCTGATCGCAATTCACGCGCCGGTAGCGCAGGGCTTTCTCCGCGTCGAATTGATCGGACGACGCCTCTGCAAAGACTGTCTCGGCGACTTCGCACGCTGTTTTATCGAACAGCGAACACCCCTTGATCGCAAACCGGCCTGCCGTGGCCCGATCGGCTTCGATATCTTCGGATCCCTCGAGGTAGACCAATGCAAGACGGCCACACGAAGCCGCGTGGTTACCGCGGCAGGCCTCTTGAAGAAATCTCAGGCTGAGGAAAATATCGTATTGGTCATTCGCCGGGTCGGAATAGGCGAGCCCGACCGTGCCGCATGCGACCGACACCTTTTGCTCGCAGTCAGCGATAGCCTGGGCCATTTCGGGGTCCTCGCTGGCCTTGGCCGCGCTGGAGCCAAAGGCGAGGCCAGCGACCAAGACGAAGTTGAGTAAGCGCGAACTCGCCCCATCCATCCTGCCCGACTGCACCAAGCTGAAGAACGTGCGAAAAATGTGACCTGCCCCCTGTTCGTGATCCACATCAAGGTGAACGAACGATGGCAAACGGCCAATTTACAAATGCTGTTAGGTCTCGATTGAACTCGCAATAGCCAGGCGCCGACGCCACAAGGCACAAAACGGCTTTCCCATACAGTTGGCCGACGCTTCAGCCAGCATTTGGCGCCTTGACCGGAATGACTGCGGACGGCCAAAAAGCTGCCATTCAGTGCCCATAGCATTCCTGCCGGGCGAGTCCGGAAATCAGAGAAATCTGCGGATTTTCGTCAATGGTGCGCCCGACAGGATTCGAACCTGTGGCCCCCAGATTAGGAATCTGGTGCTCTATCCGACTGAGCTACGGGCGCCCGCCGCCGCATTTAGCAGACGATCGCGCGCAAGCAATCAGTTCAGTTCGTCGGGCGGCGCGACCGGCACCAGCAGGGGGGCGACGGCGATGCCTTCCGCGACCATGTCCTCGGCCTCGTCGCGCGTGGCGCGCCCGTGAATGGGTGCGTTTTCGCTTTCCCCATAGTGCATTTCGCGGGCCTTTTCGGCAAAGCAATCGCCGACCCAGGTGCTGCTCTCGAGCGCCTTGGCCTGAGCCTTCGCCAGCGCTTCGAACGCTTGTTTGACGGCCGGGGGCATGTCGCCCGTGCTTAGCTGCGCCTTTTCTCCCGCCGGGGCTGCGACGGCATTGGCCTTGGCCGGGACTGAGGGGGCCATCGGCGCCTTGCCGACATCTTCGCACCCGCAGGCGGGACACTGCAGCAAGCCTTGCGCTTTCTGGTCCGAGTAGTCGCTCGAGGACGAAAACCAGCCCTCGAAGCGGTGGCCTTCGCTGCAGGATAGGTCGTAAACGATCATGCGGCGGCCTATGCGGTGATATGCCTGCGGTTGGCAAGGCTGGGCACCTGTTCGCGCACCTCGGCCACCCGCTCCAGATCGACATCGACGAAACCCAGTCCGGCCTCCTCTCCGCCCATGTCGAGCAGCACTTCGCCCCACGGATCCACCACCAGGCTGTGACCATAGGTCCGGCGGCCGTCCTCGTGCTCGCCAACCTGCGCCGCGGCCACGACGAAAGCGCTCGCCTCGATGGCGCGGGCGCGCTGCAACACGTGCCAATGCGCTGCGCCGGTCGGTACGGTAAAAGCAGCGGGTATGGCGATGCAGTCGCAGTGCGCGCGCCCCAGCGCCTCGAACAAGGCAGGGAAGCGAATGTCGTAGCACACGGTGAGGCCGAGCCGGCCGAGCGGCGTACCCTCCACCAGCCCGACGCTGTCACCTGCACGATAGGCATTGGATTCGCGCCAGCTTTCGCCGCTTGCCAGGTCGACATCGAACATGTGGATCTTGTCGTAGCGCGCGGCAATCGTGCCGTCCGGCGCGATGACGAAAGCGCGGTTGACCCATTCGCCCCCGCCACCGGCCTCGAGCGCGAGCGAGCCGAGCGATACCCACAGGCCGTGCTGGCGCGCAGCTTCACGGACACGGGCAAGGACGGGCGAAGCGTCTTCGCTGCAGATCGACCGGGAAGCGCGTTCGCGATCGCGATCGAGCAGGCCCGACATTTCGGGCGTGAACAGCATGTCGGCGCCCCCGGCCGCAGCCTGTGTGACCGCGTCTTCGAGCGCTGCGGCATTGGCCCCGGGATCGATGCCCGAAGTCATCTGCAGGACAGCGACGCGTGCCATTCAGCCCGCCAGCAACGCGTCGAGCTTGCCTTCGCGCTCGAGCGCGGCGAGTTCGTCCGAACCGCCGACATGCGTATCGCCGATGAAGATCTGCGGCACGGTCCGCGCGGTAGGCGCGCGTTCCAGCATCTCTTCGCGCTTCGGCCCGCCCATCGTGATGTCGTGTTCGGTATAGTCCACGCCCTTCTCGTCGAGCAGGCGCTTGGCTCGGACGCAGAATCCGCAACCGAATTTGGTGTAAATGTCGACCGGGTGGTGGCTCATTGATATTCCCTTGTTTTCCGCGGCGAAACTAGCGCGCGACAAGAAGTCTTGAAAGCGCAAAGGACGCGCCTATCTCGAAAATACCGTCACGGTGTTCGTGGCGGCGACGGGGCGCCGATACCGGGCCCCGCCATCATAGAATCGCTCACAAGAGGATTTGTTTCGATGAACCGTATGGACCTTACGCCTTTCCGCCGCTCCACCGTGGGCTTCGACCGTGTGTTCGACCTGATGGAACGTCAGGCTCGCAATGCCGGCGGCGACAATTACCCCCCCTTCAACATCGAACGCCGCGGCGATGACGAATATCGCATCACGCTGGCGGTCGCGGGCTTCCGCAAGCCGGATCTCGATATCGTTGCGCAGCAGAACCTGCTCGTCGTGACCGGCAAGAAGCGCGACGAACTCAACGACGGCGAAATGCTGCATATCGGGATCGCCAACCGCGGATTCGAACGCCGTTTCGAACTGGCCGACTATGTCCGCGTGGCCCATGCCGACCTGGCCGATGGCCTGTTGGTCATCGATCTCGTGCGCGAAGTGCCCGATGCGATGAAGCCGAAGAAGATCGCCATCGGCGAAACGCAGCCGCTCGAAGTCGTCAAAGACGACGAGCGCGACGGCGACACGACCAAGGCGGCCTGATCCCGCCTTCACCTGCACTGGTGAAATGAATAGGGGGCGGAACCAGGTTCCGCCCCCGCGACGTTGAACGCCGCCAAACCCCGAAATCGGCCGTCCGGGTCGCAGAAGACAACCGGCTTCGAAGCAAGCCCCGCCTCGTGCTGGCAAAGCATGTGTCTCCATGCGCCCACACCAGAGGTGTGGAACAGCCGTATTCTGGCCCAAACATAACAAAAGATAAACCGGTCTCGTGCCCGCGACATCATTTTGTCGCATAGCTACAAGCGTAATTTCGACGCCTCCAACGAAATCAGAGGCTTAAAATGCCGCCATCTCGGCGCTGGATCAGACCAGACGTGCCTGTTCCAGCGCCGCGCCGACGAAACCGGCGAACAGCGGGTGCGGTTCGAAGGGCCGCGATTTCAGCTCGGGATGGAACTGCACGCCCACGAACCATGGGTGATCGGGGCGTTCGACGATTTCGGGAAGCAGGCCGTCGGGCGACATGCCCGAGAAGACCAGGCCCTGTTTCTCGAGCGGCTCGATATAGGCCCCGTTCACTTCGTAGCGGTGGCGGTGGCGTTCCGAGATGCTGGTCGCCCCGTGATAGACCTTCGACACGTGGCTGCCCTCCGCAAGCTTGGCATCATATGCACCCAGCCGCATGGTCCCGCCGAGATCGCCGCCGGCTTCGCGTTTCTGGAGACCCTCTTCGGTCATCCATTCGGTAATGATGCCGACCACCGGTTCTTCGGTCTCGCCGAATTCGGTCGACGAGGCGCGGGCAAAGCCGGCCTCGCGCGCGGCGTCGATGCACGCCATCTGCATGCCAAGGCAGATGCCGAAGAACGGCACCTTGCGTTCGCGGGCGAAACGGACTGCCGCGATCTTGCCCTCGCTGCCTCGCTCACCGAACCCGCCGGGCACGAGGATGGCATGCATGGGTTCGAGCTTGGCGGCAATGTCGGCATCGTCGCCTTCGAACACTTCGGCGTCGATCCACTTGATGTTGACCTTGACCCGGTGCGCCATGCCGCCGTGCACCAGCGCCTCGTTGAGCGATTTGTAAGCATCCTGCAGGCCGACATATTTGCCGATCACGCCGATGGTGACTTCGCCCTCGGGGTTGGAATGGCGATCCACGACGTCGTACCAGCGCGACAGGTCGGGATCGGGCGCATCGGTTATCCCGAAGGCGCGCAGCACTTCGGTATCGAGCCCCTCGCCGTGATACTGCAGCGGCACGGCATAGATCGACGGCGCGTCCAGCGCCGGAATGACCGCTTCCTGCCGCACGTTGCAGAACTGCGCGATCTTGCGGCGGTCGGATTCGGGGATCGGATGCTCGGCGCGGCACAGCAGCACATCGGGCTTGATCCCGAGACTGGCCAGTTCGCGCACCGAGTGCTGCGTCGGCTTGGTCTTCAACTCGCCCGCCGCGGCAATATAGGGGACCAGCGTGACGTGGACGCTCAGTGTCTGCCACGGCTCCAACTCGTTGCGCAGCTGGCGGATGGCCTCCATGAACGGCAGGCCTTCGATGTCGCCCACGGTTCCGCCGATCTCGCACAGCACGAAGTCATGGTCGTCCTGCCCGGCCAGCGCGAAGGCCTTGATCTCGTCGGTCACGTGCGGGACCACCTGGACGGTCGCGCCGAGGTAGTCGCCGCGGCGTTCCTTTGCGATGATGTCCTGGTAGATCCGGCCCGAGGTGATGTTGTCGCCCTGGTGAGCCGATACGCCGGTGAAACGCTCGTAATGGCCGAGATCGAGATCGGTCTCTGCCCCGTCGTCGGTCACATAGACCTCGCCGTGCTGATAGGGGGACATCGTCCCCGGATCGACGTTGAGATAGGGGTCGAATTTCCGGATACGGACCTTGTAGCCACGCGCTTGGAGGAGGGCAGCAAGCGATGCTGCCATGAGACCTTTGCCAAGCGAGGAGACCACGCCGCCGGTGATAAAGATATACCGCGCCATGGGGGTCGAGCCTTAAGCTGTGGGATTGAGTCGGGGCAAGCGCAAACGCACATGGATCGCGCCATTTGCACGGCGCAATCCACAGCTCTGCGATGGAATGGAGATTATTCGGTCGCGCCGGACAGCGGATCGCCGTCCGCAGGAGCGCCCAGGGGATCGGCGGCAGGAGCGGCTTCGCCGGTCGTGGCCGCACCCAGCGGATCGGCCGGTGCAACCGTGCGATCGAGCGTCGATTCGATGGCGTCGCTGCCGGTCGTCTCGACTGCGACTGCAGCCAGCGCGATCGACAGGACGACGAACAGCACCGCGAGCCATTTGGTCGAACGGGTCAGGAAATCCGCCGCTCCGCGCGCGCTGAGCATGCCCGACGGGCTGCCACCGATGCCAAGCCCGCCGCCTTCGGAGCGCTGCATCAGGATGACGCCGACAAGCGCGGCTGCGATGATCGCCTGGACGACGGTTAGGAACAGGAACATGCGAATACTCTTGGAAAGGCTTTAGCGGAGCTCACGCGCATCTAGGCGCGCCGGCGGCAAACGGCAAGGTCGGGTGCGATCAGGCCTCTTCGGCTTCGGAGGCGCCGACCACGATCCCGAGGAAGCTTTCCGCCGACAGGCTGGCACCGCCGACCAGCGCACCGCCCACTTCGGGGGTCGCGAGGATCTCGCGCGCATTGTCGGGCTTCACCGAACCGCCATAGAGGATGCGGACCTTGGCGGATTCCTCTTCGCCATAGGTTTCGTCGAGCAGCCGACGGATCGCCCCGTGCATCGCTGCGATATCCTCGCCGGTTGCGGTGCGCCCGGTACCGATCGCCCAGATCGGCTCATAAGCGATCGTAAGACGTTCGGCGGGATCTTCGACCACCGTCAGAGCGGCCTTGATCTGGGCCAGCACGTATTCTTCGGCCTTGCCCGCGTCACGCGTATCGAGCGGTTCGCCGCAGCAGAGGATGATGCGCAGGCCCGACTCGATGGCCGATTCGATCTTGGCGTTGATCAGTTCGTTGCTTTCGCCGTGGCCCTGGCGCCGTTCGCTGTGGCCCAGGATCACGAACTTCGCGCCTGCATCGGCAACCATCGAGGAATTGATGTCCCCGGTATGCGCACCTTCCGCGCCCGGGTGGCAATCCTGCGCGCCGACGCCGATCTGTTCGGCTTCCTTATGGACCGCGTGAATCAGCGTGTAGGGAGGCGCCACGGCGACCTCGACCTTCATGTAACGCTGCGCGGCACGATCGATCGCGCGTGCTTCGGAAAGCATGGCGCGCGTGCCGTTCATTTTCCAGTTTCCGACGATGTAGGGCCGTTCGGCCATGTCTTGGTCCTGCGATTTATTGAAATGTGTGGCCCGCTATATGGGGCTTGGAATGCGCTCCGCTAGACAAGGTTTCTTCCCGCGTCAAAACCCTTTGCAACCTGTTGCCGCGAGGTCGCAGGGGGGATAAAGCGCCCCAACCCATCCAGGCTCCGCCTGAACAACAGCAGCCATCCAACCGGATCGTCCGTCTATCATGTTCCAATTCTTCCGCAATTTCTTCAAGACCAAGCTCGGGCTGGCAATCGCGCTCGCCTTCCTCGGTCTGATCGCCCTGGCGTTCGCCAGCGCGGATGTTTCGTCCACCGGGACTTTCGGCGGCATCGCGGGCGGTGACCGCGTGGCTGTCGTCGGGGATGAAAAGATATCCACCGCGGATCTGATCCAGGGCGCGAACAACGGGCTCGACCGGGTGCGGCAGGACCAGCCTACGGCCACCATGCAGGCCTTCCTGCGCAGTGGGGGGCTCGATTCCGCGCTCGAAGCGCTGATCAGCCGCGCCGCGCTGAAGGAATACGCCCAGCGCTACGGGCTCCGGGCGGGCGACAATCTGGTCAACAGCGAAATCCGGATGATTCCCGCGTTCCGCGGCCCAGACGGCAATTTCAGCGAGGATACCTATCGTCAGGCGCTGGCCCTGCAGCGGCTGAGCGATGCCGACGTGCGCGAGGACTTGGGGATCGGCCTGCTGTCGCAGCAGATGCTGCTTCCCGCGAGCTTCGGAGCGACCGTGCCCGACAAGCTTGCGTACCGTTATGGGCAATTGTTCAAGGAACGGCGCGAAGGTTCGATCGCGTTGCTCCCCGCAGCGACATACGCCCCGAGCGGCGCAGCCGACCCCAAGGTCCTGCGCGCCTATTACGATGCGAACCGTGATGCGTTCGTACGGCCGGAACGCCGGACGATCCGCTATGCCACCTTCGACGCGGCAGCACTGGGCGACAGGGCGGAACCGACCGATGCCGAAATCGCCGCGCGCTATGAACGCGATGCCGAACAATACGCCGCTGCTGAAACCCGCGACGTCACCCAGCTGATCGTACCGACAGAAGCCGCCGCCAAGTCGATCCGTGACCGCGTTGCCGGTGGCGCGTCGTTCGAACAGGTCGCCCGCGAGGCAGGGCTGCGCGCTTCGCCCGTGGTCGATGTCGTTCGCGAAGGTCTCGCGAGCCAGGCGTCGCCTGCGGTCGCCGCAGCCTATTTCTCCGCCGAACGCGGCGCGATGACCACGCCCGCGCGCAGCCCGCTGGGCTGGCATGTCGCGCGGATCGACGCGGTCGAAACCACTCCTGCCCGCTCGCTGAGCCAGGTGCGCGGCGATATCACCGATACGCTGCGCGCGGAAAAGCGGGTGCGCGGCCTGGCCGATCTCGCAAGCGAGATCGAAGAGCAGCTCGGAAACGGCGCCACGCTCAGCGAAGTGGGCGAAGAACTGGGTCTCGAGCTGGAAACGGTCGGCCCTGTTCTCGCCAATGGCCAGCTGTTCGACGAGCCCCGCGGCACGGTCCCCGAGGTGCTCCAGCCCGCCCTTGCCACGCTGTTCCAGATGGAAGTCGAAGAACCCGAGATCGCCCCGATCGCAAGCGGGCAGACCTATCTGGTTTACGAAGTGGACGACATCACGCCCGCTGCCGTCGCCCCCTATGCACAGATCGCCGATGCGGTCGAAGCGCGCTGGCGTGCTACCGAGGGCATGAAAGCCGCGCAGGCCGCGGCCGACCGGGTGATCGCACGCGTGCGGTCGGGCAAGACGATGGCCGCCGCGCTCGCCGAGGAGGAGCGCCGCGTTCCCCCCGCGCAGAGCGTCGACATGACCCGCGAAGATCTCGCGCGCCAGCGCGAACAGCGCATCCCGCCCCCGATCGCCCTGCTGTTCAGCATGGCCGAGGGAACGACGAAGCGGCTCGAAGCGGGCAACAATGCCGGTTTCTTCGTGGTCGATGTCGATGATATCACCATGGGCGAGATCGCCGGCGACGATCCGCTGATCGCGCAGGCCACCCGCCAGATGGGTCCGCTGCTGGGCGAAGAATACGCCGAACAGTTCAGCCGCGCGATGCGCGAAGAACTGGGCGTCTCGCGCAATGCCACGGCGATCGAAGCCGTGCGTGCCCAGCTCTCCGGCAACTGAGGTCCAGTTGGACAACGGCCTGAAAGGCGTCGACCGGGCGCGCACCGCACTGGCGCAGGGCACTCCCGCGCTGATCTGGCGCGAAATCGTGGCCGATACCGAAACCCCTGTCGGCGCGGCGCTCAAACTGTTCGAGGAAGGGCGCGGCGATTTCCTACTCGAATCGGTCGAGGGCGGTGAAGTCCGCGGCCGTTACAGCCTCATTGGGCTCGATCCCGATCTGGTGTTTCGCGCGACGGGCGACAGCGCGGCGATCAACCGTCGCTGGCAGCACGACCGCGAGGCTTTCGAGACCTGCGATGCCGGCACGCTCGACAGCTTGCGCGCACTGGTCGAAAGCTGCCATTGCGCGGTTCCCGGCGAACTGCCTCCCGCCCTCGCCTGCCTCGTCGGGCATTTCGGCTATGAGACCATCGGGCTGGTCGAAAAACTCCCGCGCCCGCCGCAGGGTGCGCTTGACGTACCCGACATGCTGTTCGTGCGGCCGACCGTGCTGCTGGTGTTCGACCGGCTCAGCGACGCGCTGTTTTGCATCGCCCCGGTATGGTCGGGCGGTTCGATCGAACGCTCGGGCGAACGCATCGACGAGGTGCTGCGCAGGCTCGCCCGGCCGGCGATCCCGTCGGAAACGCGCGCCGCCGATCATCCCGAACCCGCTCTGACGCCGACGATGCCCGCCGCGGACTACGAGGCGATGGTGCTGCGTGCGAAGGACTATATCGAGGCCGGCGACATCTTTCAGGTCGTGCTGTCACAGCGCTTCGCCACCCCGTTCGAACTGCCGCCGATGGCGCTTTACCGCGCGCTCAGACGGGTCAATCCCTCACCCTTCCTCTATTTCCTCGACATGCCCGGGTTTGCGATCGTGGGGTCGAGCCCGGAAATCCTGGTCCGCGTGCGCGAAGGCGAAGTGACCATCCGGCCCATCGCCGGCACTCGCCCGCGCGGCGCGACGCAGGCAGAGGATCGCGACGCCGAACGCTCGCTGCTGGCCGACCCGAAGGAACGCGCCGAACACCTCATGTTGCTCGACCTGGGCCGCAACGATGTCGGACGCGTGGCACAATCGGGCAGCGTGACCGTCACCGACAGTTTCATGGTCGAACGCTACAGCCACGTGATGCATATCGTCAGCAATGTGACCGGCCAGCTCGATCCGGCGAAAGACGCGATCGATGCGCTGTTCGCCGGCTTCCCCGCGGGCACGGTCAGCGGTGCGCCCAAGGTGCGCGCCTGCGAGATCATCGCGGAACTCGAGCCGGCGACGCGCGGCCCCTATGCCGGCGGCGTGGGCTATTTCGCGCCCGATGGTTCGGTCGACAGCTGCATCGTGCTGCGCACTGCGGTGGTGAAGGACGGAACCATGCATGTGCAGGCCGGCGCGGGGATAGTCGCCGATAGCGAACCCGCGTATGAGCAGAGAGAATGCGAAGCGAAAGCGGGCGCCCTGCTCGCTGCGGCGAAGGAAGCCGTCCGCCTCGCGAAGGAACCCGGATTCGGCCAATGAGAACGACACTTGCCGCGCTGGCGCTGCTCGCGCTGACTGCATGCGAAGCCCAACCCGAGGGCGAACCGGTGGCCCGCGCGCGGATCGACGGACAGCCGCAGGATGCAGCCGGCGACACGCCCACTCCGGCGGCGACATTGGCGAGCCAGGTCGAAAGCGCCTGCCGCTCGATCATTTTCGAAGATACGCCGCTGACGCACTGCCTCGCGGTGCCCGAACGCCACCAGATCTCGACTGCGCTCGACCGGGGCGGATCGCGCTACGGCAGCCTCGCCAGATATGCCGATGCCAATGACGGCGACACCATCGCCTTCGCGATGAACGCGGGGATTTTCGGCGAAGGCGAACGCCCGGCGGGCTATTTCGTGGAAAATTCCGAACGGTCAGGCGAGCTCGACACCGGTTCGGGATCGGGCAATTTCTACATGAAACCCAACGGGGTGTTCTACGGCAGCGGCGGCGACTGGCAGGTGCGCGAGACCGACTGGTTCCTCGCCAATGTCACCGAGCGCCCGCAATTCGGCACGCAGTCGGGGCCGATGCTGATCGTCGACGGCAAGATCCATCCGCAGATCGTCCATGACGGCCCGTCGCGCAAGATCCGCAATGCGGTGGGCATCGATGGCGAAGGGCGCGCGCATTTCGTGATTTCGAACGCCCCGATTTCCTTCGGCAAGCTCGCCCGGTTCTACAAGAACGAGCTCGAGGCCGAGAACGCGCTGTTCCTCGACGATACCGTGTCGCTGCTGTGGAATCCGGCGACCGACCGGCTCGACACCGGTGCCGCCATCGGCCCGATCCTCGTGGTCAGAAAGAAGGCAAGCGAATGACCGATACCCGCCGCACGCTCTATCCGGAGATCGAACCCTACGAAACCGGCATGCTCGATGTCGGCGAAGGCCATTCGCTGTATTACGAGCGCGTCGGCACACCGGGCGCCAAACCGGCGGTTTTCCTGCATGGCGGGCCCGGCGGGGGCATGGCTCCCGATCATCGCCGCCAGTGGGACCCCGAACTCTACGACGTGTTGCTGTTCGATCAGCGCGGTTGCGGCAAGTCGCTGCCCTTTGCTAAAATAGAACACAATGACACATGGCGCATCGTCGAGGACATCGAGCGCTTGCGCGAGATGTGCGGACACGAAAAGTGGCAGGCGTTCGGCGGCAGCTGGGGTTCGACGCTCGCGCTTGCCTATGCGCAGAAATATCCCGACCGGGTGAGCGAGCTGGTGCTGCGCGGTGTGTTCCTCGCGCGGCAGCAGGAAAAGTCGTGGCTCTACGATTATGGCGCGAGCGAGATCATGGCGGAGCAATGGGATGCGTTCACCGGTCTCATTCCCGAAGCCGAGCGCGGCGACCTCGTGCGCGCTTATTACAACCGCCTGACCAGCGAGGACGAGGCGACCCGGCTTGCCGCGGCGCGCGAATGGTCGCTGTGGGAAGGGCATGTCGCGACACTGCTGCCCAATGAAGACCTGCTCGAAAGCTTCGGCGATCCGGCCAAGGCGGTTCCGTTTGCACGCATCTGCGCCAAGTTCTTCCTCGAGAACTTCTTCCTCGAGGAAGGCGAGCTGCTGCGGAACGTGGATGCGCTGGCGGGAATACCCGGGATCATCGTTCAGGGCCGACACGATATCTGTACCCCGCCGGGCGCGGCATGGGCGCTCAAGAAGGCCTGGCCCGAAGCCGACCTGTGGATCGTGCCCGATGCCGGTCACAGCGCCGGTGAACCGGGCATCGTCGATGGCCTCGTCCGCGCCACGGACAAGCTGGCCGGCAAGACCGCCTGATCGGCTGCGGGAAGCGCGGTGCCGGCCGCGCTGGCCTGCAAACCTTTCCTTGCTTGAAAGCGCGTCGCCATCGCTTCAAGGACTGTATCGATGACCGACAGCCGATCCATTCTCGTAATCGACAATTACGACAGCTTCACCTTCAACCTGGTCCATTACCTGATGGAGATGGGCGCCCGCGTGGAGGTGGTGCGCAACGATGCCATATCGGCGGACGAGGCGATGGATGGCGGTCATGCGGGCTATCTGATTTCTCCCGGACCCTGCACTCCCAACGAAGCCGGCATCAGCCTCGATATCGTCGCGGCCTGCGCCGCAGCGGGCAAACCCCTGCTCGGCGTCTGCCTCGGCCACCAGGCGATCGGCCAGCATTTCGGCGGCCGCGTGGTGCGCGGCGGTCTGATGCACGGCAAGACCTCGCCCGTCACGCATGAAGGCGACGGGGTGTTTGCCGACCTGCCCTCGCCCTTCACCGCGACGCGCTACCATTCGCTGGTGGTCGAAGACATTCCCGATTGCCTGGCGATCAACGCGACCAGCGAGACCCCGGGCCTCGACGGCAGCAGCGTCATGGGGTTCCGCCACCGCGATCTTCCGCTCCACGGTGTCCAGTTCCACCCCGAAAGCATCGCCACCGAACACGGCCACGCCCTGCTGGCGAACTTCCTTGCCATCTGCGGCATCGCCGCCAAGGTGCCCGCATGAAACAGCTCCCCGATGCCACCCGGCACCTTGCCGAAGCCGAGGCCGAGGAAGTCTTCGGCTGGATCCTCGACGGCGAAGCCGATGACGACGCGATCGCCCGTTTCCTGGTCGACATGTCGGCGCGCAGTGAAACCTCCGAGGAAATCGCGGGCGCGGCGCGAGCCCTGCGCAACCGGATGATCCCCATCGCTGCGCCCGAGGGCACGGTCGATTGCTGCGGCACCGGCGGCGATGGCCATCATACGCTCAACGTATCCACCGCGGTCAGCCTGGTCGTGGCGGCCTGCGGCGTCCCAGTGGCCAAGCACGGCAACCGCGCTGCCAGCAGCAAGGCGGGTGCGGCCGATACGCTCGAGGCGCTCGGACTCGACATGGAAGCGGCAGGCCGCAGCGCGGAGAAGACGCTCGCCGAACTGGGCATCTGTTTCCTGTTCGCCAAGAACCACCACCCGGCAATGGGGCGAATCCAGCCCATCCGCCAGAAGCTCGGGGTGCGCACGATCTTCAACCTGATGGGGCCGCTTTCCAATCCCGCCGGGGTCCGGCGCCAGCTGATCGGTATCGCCCGCCCCGCCTATGTGCCGATCTATGCCGCGGCCAAGGCCCGGCTCGGAACCGAGCGCAGCTTCATCGCCTCGGGCGACGAGGGCCTCGACGAACTCAGCCTCGCGGGCGGCAACGAACTTGCCGACGTGACGGGCAACAGCTTCGAAATGCGCCGCGTGCTGGCAGTGCAGGCCAATCTGCCGCACGCCCCGGTCGAAGCCATCCGCGGCGGCGATCCGGCGCACAACGCCCGCGCGCTCGAGGCGCTGCTGGCAGGCACCCCCGGCCCCTATCGCGATGCGGTGCTGTTCAACGCATCCGCCACGCTGATCGTCGCCGGCCGTACCGACGATTGGACCGAAGGCGCCCAGATCGCTGCCGAGGCGCTCGATTCCGGCGCTGCCCTGACCCTCCTGCGCGACTGGATCGCACTGAGCGTTTGACATGAACAAGCTGGAAGAAATCTGCGCCACCAAGCGCGAAGAAGTGGCTGCCCGCAAGCAGGAAAGCTCGCTGTCCGATCTCGAAACCGCGATCCGCGCGCAGACCCCGCCGCGCGGGTTTCAGGCTGCACTCGCCCGCGCGCAGGATGACGGGTTCGGACTTATTGCCGAGATCAAGAAAGCCTCGCCGTCGAAGGGCCTGATCCGCGCCGATTTCGAGCCTGCGGCGCATGCCAGGGCCTATGCCGCAGGGGGCGCGGCATGCCTTTCCGTGCTGACCGATGCGCCCTATTTCCAAGGCCATGAGGATTACCTCATCGCCGCCCGCGAGGCCTGCGACCTGCCCGTCCTGCGCAAGGATTTCATGGTCGACCCGTGGCAGGTCGCCGAAGCACGCGCGCTCGGTGCCGATGCCATCCTGATCATCGTCGCGGCGCTCGATGACAGCGTCATGGCCGAGATCGAGGCGGCCGCGCTCGACCATTCGATGGATGTGCTGGTCGAAGTCCACGACGCCGCCGAAATGGACCGCGCGGCGCGGCTTTCCTCGCGGCTCATCGGGGTGAACAACCGCGACCTGAAAACCTTCACCACCGATCTCGCAACGACCGAGCAGCTTGCCCCGCGGGCCCCGGCGGAAAGCCTGCTGGTGGGGGAGAGCGGCATCAGCTCGCATGCGGATTGTGCCCGTCTCGCAGGTTCGGGTGTGCGCAGCTTCCTCGTTGGTGAGAGCCTGATGCGGCAGGCCGATGTCGCTGCGGCGACCAGGACGCTGCTGCACGGCTGAACCGTCGCGCCCGGGGCAAAGCAGGAACAGCTGTTCTCGCCTCCATACCGCTAAACCGGCGCAATTGCTTGACTTGCCGATTCGGGTTGCCTACTTGTTCCGTATTCGTTCACAGCTTTGTGAACAGGCGATACGGGAGTTCGCACCATGCTGACCGCCAAGCAGCACGAATTGATCCGCTTTATCCAGCAACGCCTGGAAGACACCGGCATTTCCCCGAGTTTCGAGGAAATGAAGGAAGCCCTCGACCTCAAGAGCAAGTCGGGCGTTCACCGCCTGATCTCGGCGCTCGAGGAACGCGGTTTCATCCGCCGGCTGCCCAACCGTGCGCGCGCACTGGAAGTGGTCAAGCTTCCCGAAGACGCAGTTACCGGGAGCGAAAAGCCCAGTGCTGCGAACGACCTGGTCGGGGCGGCAATGCCGACCAAGACCGTGGCACCCGAACCCGCCAACGACATCATCGACGTGCCGCTGCACGGACGGATCGCCGCCGGCGCGCCGATCGAGGCGATCGAAGGCCAGTCGAGCATGCCGGTTCCCGCTGCCCTGCTCGGTCCCGGCGAACATTACGCGCTCGAAGTCTCGGGCGATTCGATGATCGAAGCCGGCATTTTCGATGGCGACTTCGCACTTGTGAAACGGACCGACAGCGCGCGCGATGGCGAAATCGTGGTGGCGCTGGTCGACAACGAGGAAGCCACGCTCAAATATCTGCGCAAGGACGCGGGGCGCGTGATCCTCGATCCGGCCAATGGCGCCTATGACCCCCAAGTCTACGATGCGCACCGCGTTCAGGTACAGGGCAAGCTCGCCGGGCTCTTGCGCCGCTATCACTGATGGTGCGGGCACCGCGCCCTATCGGCGCGGGGCCGGCCACCAGCCATGCGCACCCTGGTCCTGCGCGACCGTATCGATGCGTTCGCGATCGAGATAAACCGCGACGCCGCCTTCCCGTTGCAGATAGCCCCGATCGGCCTTGAGCCAACGCGGCCGGCAGCTGCGCGGCAGGAAGCGGTCGGCCACGACGATATCGGCCTTCCCGCAGGCTGCGGCCAGCGCACGCTCGGCGATCAAGTCGCGATTGCGGGCCACGAGCACGCTCCATGTCTTCCCGCTTCTCTCGACGGGGAGCACGCAGAACTCGGGGCTGCACCGGCTCTGCGGCCACGCCGCGATGGTCATGGGCTCGCGGTCGGTTCCGGCCAGTTCGAGCAGGTTCTGCTGAGCATAGCCCCCGGCACTGTCGCGGAGGACGAGCAGGCGGTCGGCCTGGCTGGCAATACCCAGATCGCGCCCGTCACGGGTGATCAGCAGGTCGGGACCCGGGGCTGTCACGATCAGGATCGTGGACAGCGCGATCGGCACCGCGCCCCACAGTCTTGCCCTGCCCTGCCACAACGCCAGCCACAGTGCACCGCCGATATAGAGCGCCATCGTGCCCATGCCGATGCGGGGCGACAGTTTGACCGAACCGGGTTGCTCGGCGAAGAAATGCGCGATCGCCAGCAGCACGTCGAGTGACTGGCCGACCAGCCACCAGGCCGGCGCCCCCGCCCCCACCAGATCGAGAAAGAGCGCGAGCGCAACCAGCGGCATCGACACGAAGGTTACCAGCGGGATCGCGATCAGATTGGCCGCCGCGCCGTAGAGCCCAGCACGGTGGAAATGGAACAGCACGATCGGAATCAGCGTGAATTCGATGACCAGCCCGGTCAGGAACAGCATCGCTGCACGCCGTGCCAGGCGCGATAGCCAGCTTTCCTCGCGCGGCGCCAGGAAGCTGCGGACCCAAGCGGCATTGTGGAGCGAGACAATGGCGATGACCGCGGCAAAGCTCATCTGGAAACTCGGCCCGACCAGCGATTCCGGCCAGAGCGCCAGCACCACGCCGGCGGCGATCGCGACCATCCGCAGCGACAGGGGTTCGCGCCCCAGGGCCAGCGCGACGAGCACGAGCAAGGCGCCGATGCAGCTGCGAACGGTCGGCACCTGCGCGCCGGTAAGCAGCGTGTAGCCGATGCCCGCAAGCGCGGCTGCACCCGCCGCCACCAACGGCAACCGCACGCGCAGCGCCAGCCAGGGCCAGGCTGCCAGCAGTTTCAGCACCACCAGATAGGTCGCGGCGATAATCGCGCTGACATGCAGGCCGCTGATCGAAAGCAGATGGGTGAGCCCGGCATCGCGCATGGCTTCTTCGTCGGCCTCGGGGATCGCACCGCGGTCGCCGCTTGCCAGCGTGGCCGCGATAGCGCCCGCCGTCCCGTCGAGATTGCGCCGCACATGCGCCGACAGGCGGCGCTGGATCACGGCGATCGACACAAGCGTCTCTGCAGGAGCTTCGACGAGTTCCACGTCACCGACCACCGATCCGGTGGCCGACAGGCCATCGAACCAAGCCCGCCGCGCGAAATTGTAAGCACCCGGCACGATCGGCGGCGATGGCGGCATCAACCGCGCGCTCAGACGGATCCGTGCCCCTTCGCGCAGCTGCGGCCCGTCGGCTTCCAGGGGCAGATTGACGCGGTAGGCGACTGCCCGGGCTGTCTCGGGGTCTCGTACTGCCAGCACCAGCCTTACCCGTCCTTCCGCCGGCTGTTCCTCGCGCGCAAGGATCCGTCCGTCGATCCGTTCGAACCGCGGATAGGGGATCGGCTCGGCACCGACTGTCGCCGACCGCGCCCAGACCAGCGCGGTGCCCGCTGATATGGCGAGGGCAATCGAAAGCAGCGCAGCAAGCGCATAACTGCGGTTCTCGCGGCCGCGCCATGCGGTGATGGCTGCGAAGGCGACGACCAGCGAACCGGCGATCACGGCGAGCCATTGCCACGGTCCGGCGAGGAGGAACCACAGCCCGATGCCGCAGCCGAAGGCGACCGCCAGCCATGGACCGCGATCGAATTCGGCACCCGCGAGAAATGCCTCGAACCGGGCTCCCAAACTGGACATTGCGCCGCGCATGCGCCAAGGGCGCGGCACTGTTTCGCGGGCGGTTTCGCCCGCTTCTCCCATCGGTATCGAAGGCGTCCCCCGTGTCGCCATGTGAATGTTTGAAAGGAAGCGAGTGACAATGGCAAGCGATAGTGACAGCGAGACCCCTCCGGTCGTCACCCGCTTCGCTCCCTCGCCCACCGGCTATCTGCATATCGGCGGGGCGCGGACCGCGCTGTTCAACTGGCTCTATGCGCGCCACCACGGCGGCCGCGCGCTGCTGCGGATCGAGGATACCGACAAGAAGCGCAGCACGCAGGACGCGATCGACAAGATCATCGACGGGCTTGGCTGGCTCGGCCTCGATTTCGACGATGCGCCGGTGTTCCAGTCGGACCGCGCCGAGCGCCATGCCGAAGTGGCGCACAAGCTGCTCGAGGCGGGCCATGCCTACAAATGCTTCGCCACGCCCGAGGAACTCGAGGCAATGCGCGCCGAGCAACGCGCCAACAAGCAACCGATGCGCTACGACCGCCGCTGGCGCGATCGCGATGCGAGCGAAGCTCCCGCGGGCGCGCCCTATGTGATCCGGCTCAAGGTCCCGACCGAGGGCGAAACCACGATCCACGACCAGGTCCAGGGCAAGGTCACGGTGAAGAATGCCGAGATCGACGATTACGTGCTGCTGCGCGCGGATGGCACGCCCACCTATATGCTGGCGGTGGTGGTCGACGATCACGACATGGGCGTCACGCACATCATTCGCGGCGACGATCACCTCAACAACGCCTTCCGCCAGCTGCCGGTGATCCGCGCGATGGATGCGATCGAAGGCGGCTGGCCCGATCCGGTCTATGCGCATGTCCCGCTGATCCACGGACCCGACGGGGCGAAGATGTCGAAACGCCACGGCGCGGTCGGCGTCGAAGCCTATCGCGACGAAGAAGGCGTGCTGCCCGAAGCGCTGTTCAACTACCTGCTGCGGCTCGGCTGGGGTCATGGCGATCGCGAGGAAATCAGCCGCGACGAAGCGATCGAACTGTTCGACCTCGATGGCGTCGGCAAGGGCCCGGCGCGTTTCGACATCAAGAAACTGCAGAACCTCAACGGCCATTACATCCGCGAGGCGGATGATGAACGGCTGGCCGACATCGTCGCCGACAGGATCGGTGAAAACGCCGACCGCGCGCTGCTTGCCGAAGCCGTGCCTGTGCTCAAGACGCGTGCAAGGTCCATGAATGAACTTGCTGAGGGTGCAGGATTTCTTTTCGCCACGCGCCCCTTGCAGATGACCGACAAGGCGGCGGGGTTGCTCGATGATGAAGCGCGGGCGCGGCTCGCCGGTTTGTCCGAAATGCTGCATGTGCAAAATGACTGGACAATCGAGGCTCTGGAAGCCACTACGAAGGCCTATGCCGAGCAGCTCGAACTGGGTCTCGGCAAGCTCGCGCAGCCCATGCGCGCAGCACTGACGGGGACGACGACGTCACCCGGCATTTTCGATGTGTTGGTCCTGTTGGGCAAGGAAGAGTCGCTCTTGCGTATCGATGCGCAGGCCGCCTCGCCCGCAGGCACCGAAGAGAACGAGTGAGGAGACACGCGTGGCCGACAAGCAGGCAACCCTCGATCTGGGTGGTCAGACCCAGGAATTCCCCGTGCTGCAGGGCAGCGTTGGCCCCGACGTGGTCGACATCCGCAAGCTGTACGGCACCACCGGCAAGTTCACCTACGACCCGGGCTACAAGTCGACTGCCAGCTGCGAAAGCGCGCTGACCTATATCGACGGCGAAGAAGGCATCCTGCTGCACCGCGGCTATCCGATCGGCCAGCTGGCGGAAAATTCGTCGTTCATGGAAGTCGCCTACCTGCTGCTCAACGGCGAACTGCCGCAGCAGACCGAGCTCGACGATTTCACCTACACGATCACGCGGCACACCATGCTGCATGACCAGCTGCGCCAGTTCTACCAGGGTTTCCGCCGCGATGCGCACCCCATGGCGATCATGTGCGGCGTGGTCGGCGCGCTGTCGGCCTTCTATCACGACAGCACCGACATTTCGGATCCCGAGCAGCGCAAGATCGCCAGCCACCGGCTGATCGCGAAAATGCCGACCATCGCCGCCATGGCGTATAAGTATTCGGTCGGTCAGCCGATGATGCAGCCCGACAACTCGCTGAGCTACACGGGCAATTTCCTGCGCATGACCTTCGGCGTGCCGGCCGAGGAATATGAAATCCACCCCGCCATCGAGCGTGCAATGGATCGCATCTTCATCCTCCATGCCGACCACGAACAGAACGCCTCGACCTCGACCGTGCGACTGGCCGGTTCTTCGGGCGCGAACCCCTTCGCCTGCATCGCGGCCGGCATTGCCTGCCTGTGGGGTCCGGCGCATGGCGGCGCCAACGAGGCGGCGCTCAACATGCTGCAGGAAATCGGCTCGCCCGATCGCATCCCGCACTATATCGAGCGCGCAAAGGACAAGAACGACCCGTTCCGCCTGATGGGCTTCGGCCACCGCGTGTACAAGAACTACGATCCGCGCGCGACCGTGATGCAGCAGACGCTGCGTGAGGTGTTCGAAGCGCTGAACGTCAACGACCCGGTGTTCGAGACCGCGCTCAAGCTTGAAGAGCTCGCGCTCAACGACGACTACTTCAAGGAAAAGAAGCTTTTCCCGAACGTCGACTTCTACTCGGGCATCATCCTCAACGCGATCGGTTTCCCGACGACCATGTTCACCGCGCTGTTCGCACTCGCCCGCACCGTGGGCTGGGTCGCGCAGTGGAACGAAATGATCTCGGATCCCGCTCAGGTGATCGGCCGTCCGCGCCAGCTTTACACCGGCCCGACCGAACGCGATTACGTCCAGATCGGCCAGCGTTAAGGCTCACGCCAGGTAACACGAACGGGCCTTGCGAGGCGGCTTCCTGCCCCTCGCAAGGCCCGTTTTTCGTTGGGGATGCTACTGCCGCTGCGCGCGGGCGCGGCAACGGCAAGGCTTCAGCGCGGTGTCTGGCGCAAATCCTCTGCGGCCGGGACCGACAGCGTGAAGCGCGCGCCCTGCCCCGGCGCGCTTTCGACTGTCAGGTCGCCGTCCATCGCACGCGCGATGCGGCGCGAAATGTAGAGTCCGAGACCAGACCCGCCATCACCGCTGCGGCCGAGCCGTTCGAACTTCTCGAAGATCCGTTCCTGCTGGTCTTCGCCGAGGCCATGCCCCTGGTCGGCGACGGTGATCAGTGCGCGGCTGCCGATCCGGTCGAGCCGGATCCATACCTGGCTGTCATCGGGCGAATAACGGATCGCATTGCCGACGAGATTGAGCAGGATCTGCAACACGCGCCGGAATTCGGCGATTGCCAGCTGGCTTTCCCCTTCGGGCGGCGCGACGAGCGTGATGCCCTTCTCGCGCGCGCGCACGCCTAGGATACCGCAGGCGCGCCGGGCCACATCCGCCAGTTCGATCCGGTCGGGCGCTGTCACGAAATCCTCGGATTCGACGACTTCGAGATCGGACAGATCATCGATCAGCGCGAGCAGGTGCTGCGCGGCGGTGGCGATATCGGCGGCGTAGGAACTGTATTCGTCGGCCAGCGGTCCCGCCAGCTTGGTCCGGATCGTCTCGGCGTTGGCGATGATCCGGTTGATCGGCTGGCGCAGTACGGGGGTCAGGTCGCGGCCGAACGAAGGCCCTTCCGCACCCTCATCCTCGGCATCGGCGTCACCCTTGGCCAGCGGCCGGTCGGCGGTCAGATAGAGTACGAAACCCGCGCTACCGGGCTGCGACTGCCCCAGCGGTTCGAGATGCGCGGTCCAGTTGCGGTTCGACCCCGCGATGCTGCAACTCGCACCGTCGAGCAGGCGCCAGTGCAGCGGCTGCTGGTGGCTGCTGCCGGGCAGGTCGACCAGCTCGGTCCACGGCTTGCCGACCTTTGCCCGCGCTTGCTCGGAAAACTCGGCAAGGTCGGAAGCTTCGGTTTCGACCGACAGGAGCCGCTGCTGCGAATCGAGCCGCGCGGTGCAGTCGGCCGTATGGCGGTTGATCTCAACGCGGCGCCGCGCCGCTTCGATATCGTTCTCGGGCGGCAGTTCCTCGCTGTGCCAGCTGACCACGTCGATCGCGCAGCCATCGGATTCGCCCGCCTCGTTTGTCACCGGCGCGATTTCGACCCAGGCGGTGACCCGGTTCTCGCCGTCGATGGCTTCGAACTGGCGCGCGAGGCGCAGGCCATAACGCTGGGCCTTCTCGACCAGCGCAAGCAGTTCGGGAATGGCAATACGCGTACCCAGCGAACCACCGCAGGCATGCTGGAGGCGCGCGACGATCTCGTCCGCTTCGACCAGTCGCGCCTCGGCATCGGCGCGGGCCCGGGCGATATAATGGGTTCCAACAGTCGTCGCCATGGTCAGTCTACCTCGGTGAGCGGTGTATCGGCGATCAGCCGGCGGGCATCGTCGGGATCGATGGTAACGGCCTCGGCGGGCGGTTCGGCCTGCGGATTGATCCGCAGGACCTGTCGTTCGGCGTCCTCGCCCGACAGCCCTGCGGCGCGCAGGCCCAGCGCAAGGCGCGCAGTCTGGCGGTTGTTGGTCGACAGCACTGCCGCTGTGCGCGACTGGCCCGACCGTGTCGCCAGCGCTGTCAGGAACAGCGCCACGCCAGCGCGATCGATATCGAGCGCGCGCGCGCCCGCAGCCCCCATACCCGTCACGACCCGCGCAAGCAGCGACAGCCGCCCTGCGCCTTCGTCGAAACTGGAACGGAGCTTGGTTTCCGCCCGCATCATCGCATCCGACCGCAGCTGGTTGCTGAATTCGCGCCATCCGACCAGCAGGTCGTGCAGGAGGTCGCCCGGCAATTCGCTGAGCGGCAATTCCATGCGGCGCTGGGTCTGGGCGAAGCGCGCCTGTGCGGTCAATGCAGCCATTGCCGCGCCGGAGACGCCATCGTCGTCATGCGCGATGAGTTCCTGCACCAGCGGCGAGAGCACCGGATCGATGCCCGAACGCACTTCCAGCGCTTCCGCCAGCTGCCACTCGATCGCCAGCGAATGGCAGTGCGCCAGCAGAGCGGGCCGTCCGACGAAATGTTCGGCCAGGGCTTCGCCGTGGCGTTCGACGAAGGTTTCGCGTTCGGACTGCCCCGCCGCCTCGGCCTGCGCACGCAGCACCTGCCAGGCAAGGTGGTGGCACATGCCGCGAACCCGGGCGACGATCTCGTCGCTGAACAGCGAATGATCGGGCGTGGCCAGCAGATGCGTCAGGATCGGCGTGATCCGCGCAAGCGACGCATTGCCCTGCGCGAGGGCTTCGCGCAGCGAATCGTGGCCGGCGCCCTGCGGCTCGGATGCGGGATCAGGGATCGACATGACCGGGTGGTACCATCGCCATAGTTAAATGGCCGTTAGTCGCGCGGCGGTGCAGTGAGAAAAAGCGACACGAGAGCGCCCAGCGCGAGCACTGCGGCCGCGGGCTGGATCACGCCGAACAGCGCCGCAGGGATGAGCAGCGCCGTCAGCATGACGCGATCGGCATAGCTGCGGCGCCAGTCGCGCTGCGCCAACCGCTCGCCCAGGTGCAGCAGGCCGAACAGGACCGCAGGCACGAAAAGCCGCAGCCAGGCGGTGTCTTCAGGCGATGCGAGGACGATCAGCAGGACGATCACGGGATCGATGAGGATGGCCAGGGCCTGTACCAGCAAGGGTACGCGCGGGCGGACCTGGCCCGCCGACGATACGCGGCGCACCACCGCCTCCATCGCGAACAGCAACGCGGCGACCGCAGCGAGGCCGAAACCGGGCACCAGCCACCCGAATACTGCAACGGCCAGCGCAAGCACGGCGGCCGCAGCCGAACCCAGCGCGAGGAAGCGTGCCAGATTGCCGCGCATCGTATCGCGCGCGAGCCGCGCCCCCATGCGTTCCGCGACAGCGAGGCCGGGGGCCTTGAACGGCGCGACGTCGGCATGACCCGCCACCCAGCTGCGTTCGCGCACTGCAAGCTGTTCGGGCGCCGGGTCGTTGAGCCAGATATCCTCGTCGAGCAGGCGGGTCTCGAGCGGATAGGTCCGCGTGCCCGATTGCAGCGCGATACGCAGCAGCGCGGAGGGCGTATCGACATCGTCGGGCAATTGCGCGAGCTGTTCGACCGCCTGCCCCCTCGTCAGCAGGACGCCGGCCCAGGCGAAATGCGCATCGATGCGCTCATAGCCGCGCTGCACCGCAGGATCCTCGGGAAAGACCAGCACGCCCGGCTTGGCCAACTGCCGCAGCACCGCCTCCTCTTCGGGCAGCACGCCCGGCGCCATGACCAGCAATTCGTCCGATGCACTCACCATGCCCGACAGCTTGCGGGGTTCGTGCAGCGCAATGAAACGCGCACCGGCGGCCTCCGCCCGGTGCTGGAGTTCGATCACCTCGCGGCCGACCGCCTGCGCGAGACAGGCGATGGTTTCGCATCCGGCAGCCAGCGCGATGTCGAGCTGGCGTTCTACCAGCCTCGCGCCGGCAAGCAGGCGAAAGGGAGCCGGCACCTGCTGCGGGCCGGTCTGGCGATCGAGCACGGACAGCAGGGCGACGCGCACGCAGGACTCCGGTTGGCGGTTCGACGGGTGGTCATGCTTCTAGGTGTGCAGAGCAGCTTCCGCCAAGGGTGCGGCGGCGGTTTCCCTCAGTTGAAAGCGGCGATGACGCTTTCGATGCGGCTGATCACCGTGGGTTCTCCCGGTGCCCCGGCGCGGGCTTCTTCGGCGAGATCCATTAGTTCCGTTGCATGAAAGCTCGCGGCCAGTTTCCCGAGCCGCTCGGCCGCCATTGCCCAATTGGCATCGCACCGGGCCCGGCGCAGCAGGTCGTGATGCGCCGACGCGCTCTGCACGAACGCCTGCTTCAGGTCTTCCCGCAGGGCGAAGTCGTCCCCGGCAGCATGGGCCAGCGCGGCTTCGAAACCTGTAGTGTGATAGGCCATCGGGCAACCGTAAACGCGAGGCGGTTAATTCAGGTTTAAGCCTGATCGCTTTGGTGGTAGTTTGCCCTATTATGAGAAAGCGCGCGCTTATCCAAGCCGTCGATCAGACGCCTGACGAAACCCATGAGGAAACCGTTGTTTCCGAAGAGTTTGTCGCAGAAACTTCGCCGGAACTCGAAGAAGGCGACGAGGTGGTCTGGGACGATGAGTCCGCGGCCCGGCGGCGCTTTTCCTGGCTGCTCCCAGCTGCCGCGATCCTGGCGATAGCGGGCTGGACGGCGTTTTTTGCCTGGGCGCATTCCAGCCAGCTGATGGCCCTCCCCACGCCCCGCGCCTGGACCGCGCTGGTCACCCAATGGGCAGTGCCCGTCCTGCTGGTAATCGGCGTATGGCTTCTGGCAATGCGCAATTCGGCCCGCGAAGCGCGCCGCTTCGCCACTGTCGCCCACGATCTGTCAGCGCAGAGCGCCGAACTGGAAAGCCGGCTGGCGACGATCAACCGCGAACTCAGCCTCGCGCGCGAATTCCTGACCAGCCAGACGCGCGATCTCGACTATCTCGGTCGGACCGCGACCGACCGGCTGTCCGAACATGCCGACCGGTTGCAGGCGCTGGTCGCGGACAATGGCGAACAGGTCGAAGCGATCGCACGTGTGAGCGTTACCGCTCTGGAAAACATGGACAAACTCCGCGATAACCTGCCTGTTGTCGCCAGCTCGGCCAAGGATGTGTCGAACCAGATCGGTAGCGCCGGCCGCGAAGCGCAGAACCAGCTCGACGGGCTGGTTGACGGTTTCGCCAGGCTCAACGAGTTCGGCTCTGCGAGCGAGCGGCAGGTCGCCTCGCTACGCGAGCGGATCGATGGCGCGCTCGAGGCTTTTTCACAGCAGGCCGACCATCTCGCCGAGATCGCCGATCGGCGGTTCTCGGAACTGCGCGAGGGCAGCGAGGATTTCCGCGGCGAACTCGACCGCCGCGAAGTCGAGGCGTTGGCATCGCTGCGCACCCGCTTCGACAAGCTGCGCAGCGAATTCGCCGAGACCGAGACCGCTACCGCGGCGGACCGTGAAACCGCGGTCGCCAGCCTGACCGAGCGGCTCGCCGCCATTCGTGAGGAAACCGCGCATGCGGCGGCGGCCATACGCGAAGGCGAAGCGCAGGCGATGAACGCATGGCAAGAGCAGATCGAGGCCATGCGCGAGAGGATGAACGACGCCGTCGAGGAGATCGCCCGCGTCGATGATGCCGCGCTGGAAGCGGCCAATGCCAAGCTTGCGGCACTGGCTGCCGAGGCCGAACACGTCGATACCCGGATTGCCGAACGCAATCGGATGTTCGCGCAGGACACCACCCAGCGACAGGTCGCAATGGCGGAGGCCGAAGAGGCAGCCCAGCAACGCCTCACCCAGCGGCTCGCCGCGCTCGACGAAGCGATTGCCGATCGCCGGGCAGCGCAGGCCGAACAGCTGTCGCTCATGGCTGCGGAAGGCGACGAACTGGGCGAACGCATCGCGGCGCTCGGTACGGTGTTCGCGGCGATTGCCGAACAGGGCCGCGAGGCGCGGACCGAGCTCGCCGACGGGATCGGCGCGCTCAATGCGAAACTGGCGGACAGCCGCGGCGCGCTCGACGGGACCGAGACAGCGGTATCGCAGCTGACCGACGCCAGCGTCCGCCTGCTCGAACTGATCCAGGCGAGCGCGAAGCACAGCCGCGACGACCTGCCGCAAGCGATGGAGGCAAGCGAAGCGCGGCTGGACCGGATCGAACAGCGCGCCGAAGAAGTGAAGGCGCTGCTCGACCAGGCGAAATCCGCCGGCGAAGCGCTGACCGCGAGCATGGATACCGCCGAGGCGCGCAGCCGCGAGGCAATGGACGGGATCGAGGTGTTCCAGAACCGTTTCGGCGAAACCGCGTCCGAGCATGCCGATGAAATCGCCCGGCTGCGCGGCAGCATTGCCACGCTGGGCGAGGAAAGCGCCGGGGTTTCCGAACAGGCGCAGACCGCGCTGCGCGATGCGATCACCGCGCTCGAAACCAGCGCACGCGAAGCGCTGGCTGCGATCGAGACCGAACAGGCCGAACGCATCGCCGGGATCGCGCGCGAGGTCGGCCAGCAGAGCGCCGAGGCGATCGACCACGCGCTGCGCGAGCAGACCGCGCATGCGCTGACCGAACTGGACGCAGCGAGCGAGCGTTCTGCCGCAGCGGGACGCGAGATCACCCGGCAGCTGCGCGACCAGCTGGCCAAGGTCAACGAACTGACCGCCAATCTGGAAAGCCGCATTGCCCACGCGCGCGAACGCGCGGCCGAGGACGTGGACAATGATTTCTCACGCCGTGTCGCGCTGATCAGCGAAAGCCTCAATTCGAACGCGATCGACATCACCAAGGCACTGTCGACCGATGTGACCGATACCGCATGGACCAGCTATCTGCGCGGCGACCGGGGGATTTTCACCCGGCGCGCGGTCCGCCTGCTCGACAACACCGAGGCGCGCGAGATCGCGGAACTGTACGATGCGGACCACGATTTCCGCGACCATGTCAGCCGCTACATCCACGATTTCGAGGCGATGCTGCGCACGCTGCTGTCCACGCGCGACGGCAATGCCATCAGCGTGACGCTGCTCAGCAGCGATATGGGCAAGCTCTACGTGGTGCTGGCACAGGCGCTGGAACGGCTGCGCCAGTGATCAGCCCGCCGACGGGCCCCACAGGATGATGTCGTCCACGGTGATCCATCCGTAGATGTAGTTGAGCACGTAAAGCGTGGTGACGACCGCGGAGAGGATCACCGCGCGCAGCAGCAAACGGCCGGCGCGGAATTCCACCGGCGCGCTATCGGCCTGCCCGGGGATTTTCTCGATCCCCGCCTCGTCATGCGTGCGCACGCCGAAGGGCAGCAGCACGAAGGCGCTGAACACAAAGAACAGGAAATAGATCGCGAGAATGCTGGTCCACTGCATGGCTGCGCCTCCTACAGATTGGGTACGATCACGCGCACCTGCGGTCGCTTGCCCGACCAGCGCTGCGCCGCCCGGCGCGCGGCGAGCCGCGCGGCCTCGTGAACGCTTGCCTCGTCGCGCCGGTCGCCGCCGCGAAGCTTGCCGATCGCGGCGGTGATGTCCCGCGTCGCTTCGGCGACGAAATCGTCGTAATCCTCGTCCAGTGGCAGCCCCAGGCTGTCGATCCGCGGGTTGAGATCGCCGTCGAGCGCGACGATGAGCACGCCTTCGCGCATGATCCGGCGCCGCATGGCGATCGCCTCGCCATCGGCCGGGATGATGAGATCGCCATCGAGCACCAGGCGGCCCGCCTTCACTTCGGCAATCTTGCCGGGCGCACCGGGCGCGAGCCGCACAAGATCGCCGTTCTGCTGGACGACCTGGTCGGGTATCGCGCATTCCTTACCCAGCCTGCCCTGCTCCTGCATGTGGCGCATCTCGCCATGCACGGGGACGAGGATGTCCGGCCGGATCCAGCCATAGAGCGCTTCCAGCTCGGGGCGGCCCGGATGGCCCGACACGTGGATCATGCTCTGCCGGTCGGTGACCATAGTGATACCGCGTGCAGCGAGCTTGTTCTGCACGATCCCGATCGACAGTTCATTGCCTGGGATCTGCCGGCTCGAAAACAGCACGACATCGCCGCTGACCAGTTCGATCGGGTGGTTTTCGTCCGCCACCCGCGCCAGCGCGGCGCGCGGCTCGCCCTGCCCGCCGGTCGCAATGATCAGCACTTCGCCGCGAGGCAGCCCCATCCCGGTGTCGAAATCGACCGGGTCGGGGAAGTCCTGCAGATAGCCGTTATCCTGCGAGACCTCGATGATGCGGTCGAGCGAGCGGCCGGCGACGCAAACCTGGCGGCCGGTTTCGCGCGCGACATCGCCCAGCGTCTGGAGCCGTGCGACATTGCTGGCGAAGGTGGTCACCATCACCCGCTTGCCCGCATGGCGCTGCACTTCCTCGAGCAAGCCCTTGTAGACCGCCCCTTCCGAACCGCTTGGCGCGGGATTGAAGACATTGGTGCTGTCGCAGACCAGCGCCAGCACGCCCTCGTCGCCGATCGCGACCAGTTCTTCCTCGGTCGTCGGTTCGCCGATGATGGGGTCTTCGTCGAGCTTCCAGTCACCGGTGTGGAAGATGCGCCCGTGCGGGGTATCGATCAGCAGCGCATTGCCTTCGGCGATCGAATGCGCGAGCGGGATATAGGTCACCTCGAACGGGCCGACGGCGAACTGGCCGTGGTCCTCTTCGATGACATGCAGCTCGACCTCGTCGACCAGGCCCGCTTCCTTGAGCTTGCGGCGGACGAGGTCGGCGGTGAACGGCGTGGCATAGATCGGCACGCCGAGATCGGCGGCGAAATAGGGGACTGCACCGATGTGGTCTTCATGCGCATGCGTCAGCACGATGGCTTCGAGCTGGTCGACGCGTTCCTCAATGAATTCCAGATCGGCGAACACCAGGTCGACGCCGGGATACTGGTCGCCCGAGAAGGTCATTCCCAGATCGACCATCAGCCATTTGCCCTGGCAGCCATAGAGATTGACGTTCATGCCGATTTCGCCCGAACCGCCGAGCGCGAGGAACAGCAGTTCGTCTTCGGGGGTGAAGTCCTTCTTCACGCGGCGCGCCCTGCCAGAATGGCAAGCCCTTCGAGCGTGAGGTCGGGGTCGACCACGTCGAACAGGTCGGTGTGTTCATCAAACAGGATCGCCAGGCCCCCTGTCGCGACCACCTTGGCGGGACGTCCGATTTCAGCCTTCATGCGGGCAACAAGTCCTTCGATCAGAGATACATAGCCCCAGAAAACCCCGATCAGCATCTGGTCTTCGGTGTTGCGACCGATGACGCTGTCGCTTTCGGGCTTCTCGATGGCGATCCGCGGCAATTTGGCCGTGTTCCCTACCAGCGCGTCAAGCGACAGATTGATCCCGGGCGCAATGATGCCGCCCTTGTAGGCGCCGTTGAAATCAACCACGTCGAATGTCGTCGCGGTACCGAAATCGATGACGATAAGATCGCCGTCGTGCTTGGCATGCGCCGCAATGGTGTTGAGCGCGCGGTCCGCGCCCAGCGAGCTGGGCTGTTCGATATCCAGCTCGATTCCCCAGGCCGCCTTGTCCTGGCCCGCGATGAGCGGCGTGATCCCGAGATACTTTTCCGACAGGACCGTGAGATTGTGGATCGCCTTGGGAACGACCGAGCCGATGATCACCTGATCGATCTCGCCGCTGTCGAAGCCCTGGAATTCGGCCAGTTGCAGCAGCCATACGGCATATTCGTCGCCCGTCCGGCGCGGGTCGGAGGCGATCCGCCAGCGCGCCTTGATCTCGCCCTTGTCGATCAGCGCGAAGACAACATTGGTATTTCCGACATCGGCGGCGAGCAGCATGGCTCAGCTCTCCTCGTTTGCGAGCATCACGTCGCCCGCATGGATGGCACGGGTCGATCCGTCCGCCAAGCGCAGCGACAACGCGCCGTCGGGGGTCAAACCGGCAAAGGCGCCTTCGATCCGCTCCTCGCCCGGCGGTTGCACGGTCAGCCGCGTGCCGGGCGGGTGGGCGACGCTGGCCCAGCGCCGCGTGAGCGGTTCGAGGCCGTAGGTGCGCCACCGCTCGAGTTCGCGGTCGAAGGCCTCGGCCAGGGTGCGGGCGAACATGTCGCGATCGGGCGCGGGGCCCAGTTCGGCCAGCGCCACGGTCTTGCGGTCGGGCAGGTCGGGCGCGGCGGCCAGGTTCACGCCCATGCCGACGATGATCCTGTCGCCTTCGCGTTCGAGCAGGATGCCGGCCAGCTTGGCATCGCCGAGCATGAGATCGTTGGGCCATTTGAGCCGCAGCTTGCCGGGTTCGGCCAGCACGGCAGACACGGCCTCGTAGGCCGCCACGCCCGCGACCAGCGCCAGCGTTGCCGGGGCGGGATCGCGCGGCGAAATGCGAACCGCAGTCGAACCCATGAAATTGCCGCTGCCGTCGAACCAGCTGCGTCCCTGCCGCCCGCGCCCCGCGACCTGCCGATCGGCCACCAACCAGTGACCCTCGGCCACCACCTCGCCCGCGCGCACCTGCGCGGCGAGATCGGAATTGGTCGAACCGGTTTCGGTTACGAAGCGGATCACATCGCAGCGACGAAGGATGCCGCGGCCTGCGCCGTCCATTCACCCAGCGGGATGGTCAGCAGGTAGCCGAGCGGCGACAGAATCGCGACGCACACGCCCAGCACGGCCCAATGGCTCACCGGGCTGCTCGTCTCGACATCGCGCGTGGGTTCGTCGAAGAACATCACCTTGATGAACTTCAGGTAATAGAACGCGCCGATCACGCTGGCGGCGATCCCGATCGCGGCAAGTGCGACCAGATCGGCCTGCACGGCGGCCTGGAACACCACGAACTTGCCCCAGAATCCGAACAGCGGCGGAATGCCCGCGAGGCTGAACATCAGCACCAGCAGGCACCAGGCGAGCGCCGGCCGCCGGGTTGAGAGCCCGGCAATATCGGCGAAGGTTTCGAGGTTCTGACCGGCCGGGTCGCGCAGCATCAACAGCGCGGTGAAGCTGCCGATCACCATGGCGACGTAGATCGTCAGATAGGTCAGCACGCTGGCGACGCCCGCCGCGGTCGCGGCGGCTAGACCGATGAGGATGAAGCCGACGTTGTTGATCGACGAATAGGCCAGCAGGCGCTTGAGGTTCTGCTGCCCGATGGCGCCGAGCGCGCCCACCACGATCGATGCCAGAGCGGCGAAGATGATGATCTGCCGCCAGGCGTCGACTTCGCCCGCGAAGGGATCCATCGCGATGCGCACCAGCACGCCCATCGCCGCGACCTTGGGCGCGCTGGCGAAGAAGGCCGTGACCGGAGTCGGTGCGCCTTCGTAGACGTCGGGGGTCCACATGTGGAACGGCACGGCGCTGATCTTGAAGGCGACACCCGCCAGCACGAAGACGACGCCGAACAATGCACCGGTGGAGAAATCGAGCGCAAAGGCGGCGCGGATGCCGTCGTAATTGGTCGAACCGGTGAAACCGTAGACCAGGCTGACGCCGTAGAGGATGATGCCCGATGCCAGCGCACCGAGCACGAAGTACTTGAGCCCGGCCTCGCTCGACCGGTCGTCCTGCCGCAGGAAGCTGGCCAGCACGTAGCTCGACAGGCTCGACATTTCGAGACCGATGTAGAGCGTCATCAGGTCGGTGGCGGACACCATGATGCCCATGCCGACCGCGTTGAACAGCATCAGCACGGGATATTCGGCGCGGTAACCGCCCAGCTGGGTGAAGAAACGCGGGGTGACGATCAGGACCGCCGCAGAGGCGAGATAGATCAGCACCTTGCCGAAGCTGCCGAAGGCATCGGCGCGGTAAAGATCGCCGAAGGCCCGCCCGGCGACTTCGCTTGCGCTGCGGTCGAACAGGCCGATGCTGAAGATCGCTGCACCGACGAGCGCGGCCACGGCGATGATGGTCAGCAGGCGGGCAGACCGGTCCCCGTTCCATGCGGCGAGCAGCAGCAGGACGAGCGCGGTGATCGACAGGCCGATTTCCGCCGCGGTGAGATAGAGCGAGGTAGCGTAGGACATCAGTGCGCTCCCTCTTCACCGCGGGCTTCGCCATGCGCGGATCCGACGTAATTGGCATTGTGTTCGCGCGGCGTGCCGATGGTGTTGTCGGCATCGAAATCGGGTGCGGCGCGTGCCACGCGCGCCTCGAGAGCGGCAATATCCTGACGCATGGGGGCTAGGAAGCTTTCCGGATAGACGCCCATCCACAGCACGGCGGCTGCGATCGGCGCGAGCATGGCCCATTCGCGGGCGTTGAGGTCGGGCATGCGCGCGGCATCTTCGTTGACCTGAAGCCCGAAGACGACGCGGCGGTAGAGATACAGCATGTAGGCGGCACCGAGGATGATCCCGGTGGTGCAGACCAGCGTGACCAGCGTCGAGACCTTGTAGAGGCCCGCCAGCGCAAGGAATTCGCCGACGAAATTGCTGGTGCCCGGCAGGCCGATCGAGGCCATCGTGAACAGCAGGAAGAACAGCGCATAGCGCGGCATGTTGATGGCGAGGCCGCCATAGCGCGCGATCTCGCGCGTGTGCAGCCGGTCGTAGATCACGCCGACGCACAGGAACAGCGCGCCCGAGACCAGCCCGTGGCCCAGCATGACCATCACCGCGCCTTCGATGCCCTGCGCGTTGAACGCGAAGATGCCCGCGGTCACGATCGCCATATGCGCGACCGAGGAATAGGCGATGAGCTTCTTCATGTCGCTCTGCACCAGCGCGACGAGCGAGGTGTAGATCACCGCGATCATCGACAGGACGAAGACGAACCAGGTGAACTGCGCGCTGGCTTCGGGGAACATCGGCAGGCTGAAGCGGATGAAGCCGTAGCCGCCCAGCTTGAGCAGCACGCCCGCGAGGATGACCGATCCGGCGGTCGGCGCCTGCACGTGGGCATCGGGCAGCCAGGTATGTACCGGCCACATCGGCATCTTCACGGCGAAGCTGGCGAAGAAGGCCAGCCACAACCAGGTCTGCGCCTGCGGCGAGAAGTCGTAGTTCAGCAGCGTCGGGATATCGGTCGTGCCCGCTTCGTTTGCCATCCACAGCATCGCGATCAGCATCAGGACCGAACCGAGCAGCGTGTAGAGGAAGAATTTGTACGAGGCGTAGATGCGGTTATCGCCGCCCCATACACCGATGATCAGGTACATCGGGATCAGGCCGGCTTCGAAGAAGATGTAGAACAGGAACATGTCCTGCGAGGCGAAGACGCCGATCATCAGCACTTCCATCAGCAGGAAGGCGCTCATGTATTCGCCGACGCGCTTGCTGATCGCATCCCAGCTGGCGAGGATGCAGATGGGCATCAGGAACACGCTGAGCATGATCAGCATCAGCGCGATCCCGTCGATCCCCAGCGCATAGCTGAAGCCCGCGAAGATCTCCGCGCGTTCGGTGAACTGCCACTGCGCCCCGCCAATGTCGTAATTGAGCCACAGCAACACGCCGAGCGCGAGATCGACCAGCGTGGCCACCAGCGCGACCATGCGCGCGGTTTGCGCACCGAGGAACAGGCAGGCGATAGCGCCGGCCAGCGGCACGGCGAGCATCAGCGAAAGGATGGGGAATTCCATCAGAACAGCACCCAGGTGATAGCGGCGACGAGCCCGAGGAGCATCACCAGCGCATAGCTATACAGATATCCGGTCTGGAAGCGGCGGGCGCCAACGGCCCCCTTCTCGACCACCCAGGCAATGCCATTGGGGCCGAAGCGGTCGATCGTGCCGACATCGCCAAGTTTCCAGAACTGGCGCCCCAGCCAGAAGGCAGGGACGATGAACAGGTAGTGATAAAGCTCGTCGAAATACCACTTGTTGTAGAGGAAGCGGTAGATCGGCCCGAGCTGTTCGGCCGTCTTGCCCGGAATGCTGGTGTCCTTGATATAGGCCAGCCAGGCGACGAACAGGCCGATCAGCATGACGATGAAGGCGGCGTATTTCACCAGATAGGGCACGCCGTGCATCGCGTGGATGAGCGGTTCGTTGTAGAAGATCGAACTGCCCCAGAACGCGGCATCATCGAGGAAGGTCGGCGCAAAGATCTGTCCGGCCAGGACCGCACCGATCGACAGCACGCCCAGCGGGATCAGCATCGACAGCGGACTTTCATGCGGATGATAGCCGCCGGTCGTGTCCTCGCCCGCTTCGGCGGGGGTCTTGTGAACCGAATGCTGGATGTGCTCGCTCTCGATCCAGCGCGGCTTGCCCCAGAAGGTGAGGAACATCAGCCGCCAGCTGTAGAAGCTGGTCAGCAGCGCGGCGAAGGTGCCCATCCAGAAGGCAAAATTGCCCAGCTCGGTCCCGCGGCCATAGGCCACTTCGAGGATCGCGTCCTTCGACCAGAAGCCGGCGAAGCCTGCGCCGAGATGGTAGATGCCCACGCCGGTAATCGCCAGCGTCCCCATCATCATCGCCCAGAAGGTAAGCGGGATGTGCTTCCGCAGTTCGCCGTAATAGCGCATGTCCTGTTCGTGGTGCATCGCATGGATGACCGAGCCCGCACCCAGGAACAGCAGCGCCTTGAAGAAGGCATGAGTGAACAGGTGGAACATCGCCACGCCATATGCGCCGACGCCCGCGGCAAAGAACATGTAGCCCAGCTGCGAACAGGTCGAATAGGCGATCACGCGCTTGATGTCCCACTGCGTGGTGCCGACTGTGGCGGCAAAGATGCAGGTGGCAGCGCCGATGAAGGTCACCATGCCCAGCGCCACGGGCGCGGTTTCGAACATGGGCGAAAGGCGGCAGACCATGAACACGCCCGCGGTCACCATGGTCGCGGCATGGATCAGTGCCGACACCGGCGTAGGGCCTTCCATCGCGTCGGGCAGCCAGGTGTGCAGGCCGAGCTGCGCCGATTTGCCCATCGCGCCGATGAACAGCAGGATGCACAGCACGTCCATCGTCTGCACGGTGAAGCCGAGGAAGCCAATCGTCGCCCCGCTCATACCGGGCGCGGCGGCGAGGATTTCGGTGATCGAAACGGTGTCGAACACCAGATAGGTGCCGAAAATGCCCAGCATGAAGCCAAGGTCGCCGACGCGGTTGACCACGAAGGCCTTGATCGCGGCGGCATTGGCACTCGGCTTGCGGAACCAGAAACCGATCAGCAGGTAGGATGCCAGGCCCACGCCTTCCCAACCGAAGAACATCTGGACGAGGTTGTCCGCCGTCACCAGCATCAGCATGGCGAAGGTGAACAGCGACAGATAGGCGAAGAACCGCGGCTGGTCGGGGTCTTCGTCCATATAGCCCCAGCTGTAGAGGTGGACGAGCGCCGAAACGGTGTTGATCACCACCAGCATGACCGCGGTCAGCGTATCGACGCGCAGCGCCCAGTCGAATGCCAGAGTGCCCGACTGGATCCAGGTAAGCACCGGCACCACGGTCGCTTCGGACGATCCGCCCACGAAGCTGAGGAAAATCGGCCAGCTGAGCGCGGCGCTGATGAACAGCGCCCCGGTGGTCACCGCCTTGGCGAAGACCGGCGGCGCGGCCTTGTTGGTCAGGCCGGCGACGAGCGCCGCCAGCAGCGGCAGGAATACGATAAAGAGGATCGGGTGCACGGGTGCTTATCCCTTCAACCGGTCGACGTCGTCGACGGCAATCGTGCCACGGCTACGGAAATAGGTGACGAGGATGGCGAGACCGACGGCGGCTTCGCCCGCTGCCACGGTCAGCACGAACATGGCGAAGACCTGCCCCACCAGATCGCCGAGAAAGGCGCTGAACGCGACCAGCTGGAGATTGACGCTGAGCAGGATCAGTTCGATCGCCATCAGGATGACGATGATGTTCTTCCGGTTCAGGAAGATGCCCAGCACGCCCAGCACGAACAGGATCGCACTGACCACGATATAGTGTTCGATGCCGATCACAGCTCGACCCCCCTGCCCACTTCGGGCTGCTTCATGACGGTTGCCTCGTCCGGATTGCGGCGCACCTGGCGGGTAATGTCCTGCTGGCCGCGCGCACCGTCGGGGCGCTTACGGTGCGTCAGCACGATCGCGCCGACCATTGCCACCAGCAGGATCAAGCCTGCGGCTTCGAACAGGAAGATATAGTCGCGGTACAGCACCGCGCCGATGCTGGCGGTATTGGATTCCCCGAGGATGGGGGCAGCAGCGCCGCTGGCGACGCCCAGGTCGATCCGCCCGGCCTGATAGGCACCGATCCCGAAGATCAGCTCGGCAGCGAGCACCAGCGCGATCGCGATACCCAGCGGGAAGTTCTTGATGAAGCCCGCGCGCAGTTCGGCAAAGTCGATGTCGAGCATCATCACCACGAACAGGAACAGCACCGCGACTGCGCCCACATAGACGATGACCATCAGCGCGGCGATGAATTCGGCGCCGACGAGGACCATCAGCCCGGCCGCATTGAAGAAGGCGAGGATCAGCCACAGCACCGAATGCACCGGGTTGCGCGACATGATGACCATGACGGCGCTGGCGATGACCAGTGCTGCGAACAGGTAAAAGGCGATAGTCTGTATCACTTTTCCCTCAAACCTCTTGCGTCACGCCCGCAAAGGCGGGGGTCCGGATAACGTTGCATGGTGCCACTGCCGCCTGATGGATCCGCGCCTGCGCGGGGATGACGGAAATGGTGGTGAGTTGGTATGCCCCAGTCACGCGCGGCCCCTAGCGATAGGGCGCATCGGCTTCAAGGTTCGCGGCGATCGCCCGCTCCCACTTGTCCCCGTTCGCCAGCAGCTTGGCCTTGTCGTACAGCAGTTCTTCACGCGTTTCGGTGGCGTATTCGAAATTCGGCCCCTCGACCACGGCATCCACCGGGCAGGCTTCCTGGCAGAAGCCGCAATAGATGCACTTGGTCATGTCGATGTCGTAGCGCGTGGTGCGGCGGCTGCCGTCCTCGCGCGGTTCGCTCTCGATCGTGATCGCCTGCGCGGGGCAGACGGCCTCGCACAGCTTGCAGGCGATGCAGCGTTCTTCCCCGTTGGGATAGCGGCGCAGCGCATGCTCGCCGCGGAAGCGGGGCGAGATCGGGTTCTTCTCGAACGGGTAGTTGATCGTGACCTTGGGCTTGAAGAAATACTTCAGCGTGAGGGCATGCGCCTTCACGAACTCCCACAGGGTGAACGCCTTGATGGTTTGCGCGATACTCATCCGTAATGTCCCGTGGCCATCAGATAGCCCGAAATGACGACGACGAAGCCGAGGCTGATGGGAAGGAACACCTTCCAGCCCAGGCGCATCAGCTGGTCGTAGCGATAGCGCGGTACGGTCGCCATCACCCAGCTGAACATGAAGAAGAAGAAGAAGGTCTTGAGCAGCAGCCAGACGATCCCGGGCACGTAATGGAGCGGTGCCCAGTCGAACGGCGGCAGCCAGCCACCCCAGAACAGCAGCGCATTGAGAATGCACATCAGCAGGATGTTGGCATATTCGCCCAGCCAGAACAGCGCGAAGCTCATCGAGCTATATTCGGTCTGGTATCCGGCGACGAGCTCGCTCTCCGCCTCGGTCAGATCGAACGGCACGCGCTGCGTTTCCGCGAGCGAGCTGATGAAGAACATCACCCACATCGGGAACAGCAGCGGATGGATGCCATAGGCGTTGATGAAGCCGAGGCCGAAGCCTTCCTGCGCGCGGACGATGTCGTTCAGATTGAACGTGCCCGCGAACAGCACGACGCACACCAGGATGAAGCCGATAGAGACTTCGTAGCTGATCATCTGCGCGGCGGCGCGCATGGCCGAGAAGAACGGGTATTTCGAGTTACTCGCCCACCCGCTCATCACCACGCCGTACACCGACAGCGAACTGATCGCGAGGATGTAGAGCAGCCCGATGTTGATGTCCGCCAACACCGCTTCGGCGCTGAACGGCACCACCGCCCACGCGCCAAGCGCGACGGTGAAGGTGAGGATCGGAGCGAGGAGAAAGATCCCCTTGTTCGCCGCCGAGGGAATGATCGTTTCCTGCAGGAACACCTTCAACCCGTCGGCAAAGCTCTGCAGCAGGCCGAACGGGCCGACCACGTTGGGACCGCGGCGCAGGTTGATCGCCGCCCACACCTTGCGGTCGACATAGATGACCATCGCGACGCTGAGCATCAGCGGCAGCGCGATCAGCAGGATCCCGGCAAAGGTCGCAAGACCCCAGGCCCATTCGTAGGTCATGCCCAGCGATTGGAAAAATTCGGTCATTCCGCGGCCTCCGCAAGCTCGCCGCTGCCGAGCAGTTCGCTCGAGCATTGCTGCATCACCGCGCTGGCGCGGGCGATGGGATTGGTGAGGTAGAAGTCCTTGATCGGATAGGCGGTGATCCGCCCTTCCGCCTTGGCCGTGCTGCCACCCTTGGGCAAGTCGCCATAGCCGGCAAGGCCTTCCTCGCCCAGCGCGGGGACTTCGCGGATCATGTTGGCCTGCAATTCGGCAAAGCTGTCGAAGCCGACCTCGGCCTTGAGCGCATCGGCCAGCGCGCGCAGGATCGTCCAGTCCTCGCGCGCGTCACCCGGCGCGAACACAGCTCGTTCGGCGAATTGCACGCGGCCTTCGGTATTGACGTAGGTCCCGTCCTTCTCGGCGAAGCTCGAACCCGGCAGGATGATGTCCGCCGCATGCGCGCCCTTGTCGCCGTGATGGCCGATATAGACCTTCAGGCTGTCGGCGAAGGGTTCGAAATCCATCTCGTCGGCGCCCAGGCTTATGACCACCTTGGGCCCTGCCGCGGCGATGTCCTTCATCCCGCCCTTTTGCGCGAAACCGAGCATCAATCCGCCCATCCGTGCTGCACTGAAGTGCAGCACGTTGAAGCCGTTCCAGCCCTCGCGCACCAGCTTGTGCGTTTCGGCAAAGGCGAGGCCTGCCCCCAGCGCGCCCTTGGCAAGCGCCGCGCCGCCCATGATGATGGCGGGGCGTTCGGCGCCGGCGAAGGCATCGACCACGTCCTTGGGCAATTCGCCGAGCACTGCGAGGTCCTCGCCGAGGAACTGCGCCGGATAGGTCGTGTCCCACTGCGGACCGACCACGAAGACCCTGGCACCGCGCTTCACCGCCTTGCGGATCCGCACGTTGACCAGCGGCGCTTCCCAGCGGATGTGGCTGCCGACGATCAGGATAGCATCGGCGGTTTCGATACCCGCAAAGGTCGAATTGAAATTGACCGCGGCCAGGTTCGACACGTCGTAATCCATGCCGGTCTGGCGGCCTTCGATCAGCGACGAACCGCAGGCCTTGAGCAGCGTCTTGGCGGCGAACATGGTTTCGCAATCGACCATGTCGCCCGCGATGGCGGCAATGCTGTTGCCCGGCTTGGCCTTGGCGATCGCCTTGAACGCCTCGTCCCAGCTTGCCGGTTGCAGCTTGCCGCGTTTGCGCATGAAGACCTTGTCCAGGCGCCGCTTCGACAGGCCGTCGACCTGGTAGCGGGTCTTGTCCGAGATCCATTCCTCGTTGACGTCGTCATTGATGCGCGGCAGCGCGCGCATGACTTCGCGGCCACGGCTGTCGAGCCGGATATTCGACCCCACCGCATCAGAGACGTCGATGCTGAGCGTCTTCTTGAGCTCCCACGGGCGAGCTTCGAAGGCATAGGGGCGGCTGGTCAGCGCGCCGACCGGGCACAGGTCGATCACATTGGCCGACAGCTCATGCTCGGCCGCCTGCTCGAGATAAGTGGTAATCTGCATGTCCTCGCCGCGATAGAGCGCGCCGATTTCGTCCACGCCGGCGATCTCTTCGGAGAAGCGCACGCAGCGGGTGCAGTGGATGCAGCGGGTCATGACCGTCTTGATCAGCGGGCCCATGTATTTCTCGGTCACCGCGCGCTTGTTCTCTTCGTAGCGCGTGGCCCCGCGGCCATAGGCGACCGACTGGTCCTGCAGGTCGCATTCGCCGCCCTGGTCGCAGATCGGGCAGTCGAGCGGATGGTTGATCAGCAGGAATTCCATCACGCCTTCGCGCGCGGTCTTGACCATTTCGCTGTCGGTGCGGATTTCCTGCCCGTCGGTAGCCGGCAGCGCACAGCTCGCCTGCGGCTTGGGCGGTCCGGGCTTCACTTCGACCAAGCACATGCGGCAGTTGCCGGCGATGCTCAGCCGCTCGTGATAGCAGAAGCGCGGGATTTCCTTGCCCGCAAGCTCGCAGGCCTGAAGGACGGTCGCGCCATCGGGGACCTCGATTTCCTGTCCGTCTACGGTGACTTTAGGCATTATTCCGCTGCCTCGGCAAATTTGGCGTTGTGTTCTTCGATCCGGCGCTCGAGCTCGGGGCGGAAGTGGCGGATCAGGCCCTGGATCGGCCAGGCGGCCGCATCGCCCAGCGCGCAGATGGTATGGCCTTCGACCTGCTTGGTGACCTGCTGCAGCATATCGATTTCCTCGATCGCGGCATCGCCGGTGCGCAGGCGTTCCATCATCCGCCACATCCAGCCCGTGCCTTCGCGGCAGGGCGTACACTGGCCGCAGCTCTCGTGCTTGTAGAAATAGCTGATGCGGCTGATCGCGCGGACGATGTCGGTCGACTTGTCCATCACGATGACGCCGGCAGTGCCGAGACCCGAGCCGAGCTCCTTGAGCCCGTCGAAATCCATCGGCGCATTCCAGATCTGCTCGGCCGGAACCAGCGGCACCGACGATCCGCCCGGGATCACCGCGAGCAGATTGTCCTTGCCGCCGCGGATACCGCCGCAATGCTTCTCGATCAGCTCGCTGAACGGAATGCTGAGCGCTTCCTCGACCACGCAGGGCTTGTTCACATGGCCGCTGATCTGGAAGAGCTTGGTGCCCTTGTTGTTCTCGCGCCCGAACGAGCTGAACCACGATGCGCCCCGGCGCAGGATGGTCGGCACGACGGCAATCGATTCGACATTGTTGACCGTGGTCGGGCAGCCGTAGAGGCCTGCTCCCGCGGGGAACGGGGGCTTGAGCCGCGGCTGGCCCTTCTTGCCCTCGAGGCTCTCGATCATCGCGGTCTCTTCGCCGCAGATATAGGCCCCTGCACCGCGGTGCAGGAAGACGTCGAAATCGTAGCCCGATTTGCTGGCGTTCTTGCCGATCAGCCCCGCATCATAGGCTTCGTCGATCGCGGCCTGAAGCGTCTCCGCCTCGCGGATGTATTCGCCGCGGATATAGATATAGGCCGCCCGCGCGCGCATCGCATAACCGGCGACCAGCGCGCCTTCGATCAGCTTGTGCGGATCGTGGCGGATGATCTCGCGGTCCTTGCAGCTGCCGGGTTCGGATTCGTCGGCATTGATGACGAGGAAGCTGGGACGGCCGTCCTTCGATTCCTTCGGCATGAACGACCATTTCAGGCCGGTGGGGAAGCCTGCCCCGCCCCGCCCGCGCAGCCCCGAAGCCTTCATCTCGTCGATGATGCTGTCATGGCCGCGCGCGATCAGCGACTTGGTATCGTCCCAGTCGCCGCGCTGCTGCGCCGCCTTGAGGCCCCAGTCCTGGAAGCCGTAGACATTGGTGAAGATGCGATCCTTGTCGGCAAGCATCAGAATGCGCCCCCTTGCGAGAGGAAATAGATGGCAGCGACCGCGATAAGCGCGAGAACGCCGAATTTCACGAGGCCCACCAGCACCTTCCAGGCGATCCAGGCGAGCACCAGCGCGACGAGAATAGTGACGATCTCCATCACCATTCCTTCCGGTAATCGTGATTGGCATCGACCATCTCGGTCAGCGTGGTCGGCCCACCGGCGGGTTCGCTGGTGTGGCGGCCGGGTTCCTGCGTGCCGGTTTTGGGTTGCTCGCCCCGCGCCAGTGCGTCGAGCACCGCGTCGAGGCGCTCGGGGGTCAGGTCTTCGTAATTGTCGTCGTTGATCTGGACCATCGGCGCAGTGGCGCAATTGCCCATGCATTCGACTTCGGTCAGCGTCCACAACCCGTCTTCGGAAACGTGGCCCTTCTTCATCCCGCGCTTGCTGCAGGTGGCGAGAAGGCCGTCCGAACCACGCAGCATGCACGGCGTCGTGCCGCACACCTGCACGTGGTACTTACCCACGGGCCGGAGGTTGTACATGAAGTAGAAGGTCGCAACCTCGAGTACGCGGATCACGGGCATGTCGAGGTAATCGGCGACATATTCGATCACCGGCAGCGGCAGCCAGCCCTGCGTGTTTGTTTCTTCGCCGACCTGGCGCTGGGCGAGGTCGAGCAGCGGCATCACTGCCGAGCGCTGGCGGCCTTCGGGATAGCGCGCAATCGCCCTGTCGGCACGGGCCCGGTAGCTTTCGGTGAACTCGAAACCGCCCCAGCGCTCGCGCAGCTCGGGGGTATCGGGAGCAAGGGAACGGTCAGCCATTGATCAACCTGCGTTCGACATAACGGCCCACATAGAGACCGATGACGGCAGCGAAGGCCGTCGAAAGGATTTCCTTGAGCGAGCTTTCGCCATGGAAGGCGAACAGATAGGCAGCAACCGCCGAAGCGAATGCCGCAAATGCCGCGATGAAGATGAACACTTCGCGCGCGATCACCGGTCACACTCCCCGAACACGACGTCGATGGCGCCGAGAATGGCGGTGGCGTCGGGCAGCATATGGCCGCGGCTCATGAAATCCATCGCCTGCAAGTGGCTGAACGCGGTCGGCCGGATCTTGCAGCGATAGGGTTTGTTCGACCCGTCGCTGACCAGATAGACGCCGAATTCGCCCTTGGGGCTTTCGGTCGCGACATAGACTTCGCCGGCGGGGACGTGGAACCCTTCGGTGTAGAGCTTGAAGTGATGGATCAGCGCTTCCATCGACTGCTTCATCTCGGCGCGCTTGGGCGGCGAGACCTTGCGGTCGTCGGAGCAGATCGGCCCGCCGGGCATCTGCGCCAGGCACTGCTTGATGATCTTCGCGCTTTCGTAGACTTCCTTCACGCGCACCACGAAACGGTCGTAGCAGTCGGAATTGGTGCCCACGGGAATGTCGAATTCCATCCGCTCGTAGACGTCGTAAGGCTGCGACTTGCGCAGGTCCCACGGGATGCCTGCAGCGCGGATCATCGGGCCGGAGAAACCCCAGGCGACCGCATCGTCCTTGCTGACCACGGCGATATCGACATTGCGCTGCTTGAAGATGCGGTTGTCGAGCACGAGGCTCATCGCATCGCCGAACAGTTCCTGGAGCCGGCCATCGACCCAGTTGCCGATGTCGACCAACAGCTTTTCGGGCACGTCCTGGTGGACGCCGCCGGGGCGGAACCAGGCGCTGTGCATGCGCGCACCCGAGGCCCGCTCGAAGAAGTTCATGCAGTCTTCGCGCAGCTCGAACACCCACAGGTTCGGCGTCATCGCGCCGACATCCATGACATGGGCGCCGATATTGAGCATGTGATTGCAGATGCGGGTCAGCTCGGCGAACAGCACGCGCAGGTATTGCGCGCGTTCGGGCACCTCGACATTGAGCAGCTTCTCGATCGCGAGGACGTAGCTGTATTCCTGCGCCAGCGGCGAACAATAGTCGAGCCGGTCGAAATAGGGCAGCGCCTGCAGATAGGTCTTGTGCTCGATCAGCTTTTCGGTGCCGCGGTGCAGCAGGCCAACATGCGGATCGATCCGTTCGATGATCTCGCCGTCGAGCTCCATCACCATGCGGAGCACGCCGTGCGCCGCGGGATGCTGGGGCCCGAAGTTGATCGTGTAATTGGTGATCACTTCGTCGCCAGTGGTCGGCGACTCTTCCCGATGCATGGCGTGGCTCATGAACAGATCCAGTTACCGCTGTAGCTTTGCGTCTTGCCCGCCGCGTCGGTCACGGTGACATTCGCGGGACGGCGTTGCTCGGTGCCCGCAGCGGGAGCGACCGAGACGGTGAAGCCTTCGCCCGCGAAGCTGGTCCCGTCGCGGATGGCGTCGAGACCGCCCGCCGCGGCATCGGTCAGCACCAGGCTATCGCCCACGCGCACCACCGCCTTGCCGGGAACCGAGGCGTCATCGGGCGCACCGGCGATCAGCATTTCGTCCTTGCCGACCATCAGCGTGCAGCCGCCGTCGCGCGCACCCAGGTCGACGCCGCCGATATCGCCCAGCTTCTGGAGCTGCGTCAGATCGGCACCGCCGGGCGCCGTAACGCTTGCAGTGTTGGGCAGGTCGGGATCGGCCTGCGGTCCGCCAGCGACATTGCCGTCCTGGCCGATACGGCTGGCGAAATCGTCGGCGCTTTCCTGCTCGGCGGGTTCCGAAGAACACCCGGCGAGCGCCAGCGGGAGGGCAATCAGGAGCAGCCGCTTCATGGCTTGCGCTTCCCGGCCGCAGGCGCGGGGCCGCCGGCATCGTTATCCGGCGTATCCGGCTCGGTCGCTTCGGCGGTGTCGGTGGTCTTGCCCTCGCGCTCGGCGCGTGCGGGCTGGTCCTCGGTCGGTTCGGGAGCCGGGGCGTTCTCGCCGCCGTCTTCCTCGGCCGGGGCACCGGCGCTGACCTTGTCGGCCGCATGTTCGTCGGTTTTCTTGCCCGCACCCGTGTCCTTGGGCGTTTCGGTGGTCTTGGGTTCGTCGACCGGCGGGACATCCGCCTTCTCGTCACCCGGCAGCACGTAATCGGCCCCTTCCCAGGGGCTCATGAAGTCGAACTGGCGCAGGTCCTGCGCGAGCTCGACCGGTTCATAGACCACGCGCTTCTCGTCTTCCGAATAGCGCAGCTCGTGATAGCCGGTAAGCGGGAAATCCTTGCGGAAGGGGTGCCCTTCGAAACCGTAATCGGTGAGGATCCGGCGCAGGTCGATGTTGCCCGCGAAGAGCACGCCGTACATGTCGAACACTTCGCGCTCGAGCCAGCCCGCATTGGGCCACAGCGTCGTTGCCGTCGGGACCGGCGTGTCCTCGCTCGCCGAACACTTGACCATGATGCGGTTGTTCGTGGTCAGCGACAGCAGCATGTAGACGACTTCGAACCGCTCCGCGCGGCTCGGATAGTCGACTCCGGCGATTTCCATCAGCTGCTGGTACTTGTGGTCGTCGCGCAGGATGCGCAGCACGTCCTCGATGCTCTCGCGCTTCACGGTGAACAGCAGCTCGCCGTGCTCTTCATGCACATCGAGCAAGTGCGCGCCGAGCGCCTTGCCCAGCGTGTCCTTCAGCCCGTTGATCTGCGTGAAGCGGGGTGCGGAATGTAGCGTAGCCATTGCGCCCTACCTCTCGATCGTGCCCGCGCGGCGGATTTTCCGCTGCAGCTGCATCACGCCGTAAAGCAGCGCTTCGGCGGTCGGCGGGCACCCGGGAACATAGATGTCGACGGGGACGATACGGTCGCAGCCGCGCACCACCGAATAGCTGTAATGGTAATAGCCGCCGCCATTGGCGCAGCTGCCCATCGAGATGACGTATTTGGGCTCCGACATCTGGTCGTAGACCTTGCGCAGCGCGGGCGCCATCTTGTTGCACAGCGTACCGGCGACGATCATCACGTCGCTCTGCCGCGGCGAGGCGCGCGGAGCCACGCCGAAGCGCTCCATGTCGTAACGCGGCATGTTGACGTGGATCATCTCGACCGCGCAGCAGGCGAGGCCGAAGGTCATCCACCACAGCGATCCGGTGCGCGCCCACTGGAACAGGTCCTCGGTGCTGGTGACGAGGAACCCCTTGTCGTTTACCTCGGTCTGGAGCGCGTTGAAATAGTCCGCGTCGGGCTGGCGGGTTTCGCCGCCCTGCGCGGCGGGCACGGTCTGCGGCGGGGTGATGATGGTCGAATTGCTCATGTCATTCCCAGTCCAGTGCGCCCATCTTCCATTCATAGGCCAAGCCGACCGCCAGAATGCCGAGGAAGATGATCATCGCGATCCAGCCGGTCCAGCCGGTGTATTCGAGGCTTACCGCCCAGGGAAACAGGAACGAGGCCTCGAGATCGAACAGCAGGAAGCTGATCGCCACGAGGTAGAACTTGACGTCGAACTGGCTGCGCGGGTCTTCGAAGGCGGGGAAACCGCATTCATATTCGCTGAGCTTCTCGGCATCGGGCTTGTGCGCTCCGGTCAGCCGCGACACGCCCATCGGCAGGAAGACGAACAGCGCCGAAAGCCCTGCGGCGAATATCAGGAAGATCAGGATGGGCAGGTATTGTTCGAGGTCGACCACGAATGATTCCTAGGCGTAAAGCTTGGTTCGCGCCCGCCTCTAGGCCCCTCACCCAGATGGCGCAAGGGTGCAGAAATGCGAACAATTCGCAACAATTCCGCACCCCGCGCACACCCCCTGCCCCGGGGTGTTACTTCATCATCGTTTTGACCGCTTTTTCAGTCGCGGGCCCATAGGGCGGCTTGAATCCGCCCAGCTTGGCGACGTCGATCTTGGGCTGGGTATAGATGCTGCGTGCGTGGCTGAATTCGCGGAAGCCCTCGACCCCGTGATAGCTGCCCATCCCGCTCGGTCCGACTCCGCCGAACGGCAGGTCTTCCATCGACACGTGGAAGATAACGTCGTTGACCGTCACGCCGCCGCTGATCGTCCGCGACAGCACTTTCTCGCGCTCGTCGCTGTCCTGGCCGAAGAAATACAGGCCCAGCGGGCGATCGTGGTCGTTCACGTAATCGATCGCCTCGTCGATGTGGCGATAGGTCTTCACCGGCAGGACCGGGCCGAAGATTTCCTCCTGCATCGCGCGCATGTCGTCATTGACGTTCTTGAGGATCGTCAGCGGCATCTTGCGCGCATTGGTGTTGGAGAAATCCTCGTTCCCGGGATTGACCTCGATCACCTCGGCACCCTTGTCGCGCGCATCGGCAACCAGCTCCTGCAGGCGGTCGAAATGGCGGTCGGTGACGACGCTGGCGTAGTCCTCGTTATCGAGCAGCGTGGGGTACATGTTGGCCGTGCCCTGCCACACGCCGTGGATTGCCTCGTCCTGCTTGCTTTCGGGGACATAGAGGTAATCGGGCGCGAGGCAGATCTGGCCCGCATTGAGCATCTTGCCCAATGCCACCCGCTCGCCCGCCTTGGCGAAATCGGCACTTTCGCCGAGGAACACCGGGCTCTTGCCGCCCAGTTCGAGCGTGACGGGGACGAGGTTCTTGGCCGCCGATTCCATCACCTTGCGCCCGGTCGCGGTCGAACCGGTGAAAATCAGGTGGTCGAACGGCAGTTCGCTGAACGCCGCGGCGACTTCGGGGCCGCCGGTGAACACCGCGCATTCGTCGGGGGTGAAATATTCCTCCACCAGTTCCTTGGTCAGCAGGCTGGTCTTCTCGGTGAACTCGCTCGGCTTGATCATCGCGCGATTGCCCGCAGCGAAGATCTGCATCAGCGGGCCGAAGCTGAGATTGACGGGGAAGTTCCACGGGCTGAGGATGCCCACCACGCCCTTGGGCTCGTAGCGCACCTCGGCCTTCGCGCCGAGCAGGCCGAGCGGGAACTGGACATGGCGCTTTTCAGGGCGCGACCACTTGTCCATGTGCTTGAGGCAGTACTTGCCGAAGTTCACCGTGCCCGCGATGTCGGTGATCATCGACTGGTGCGGCGAGCGATTGCCGAAATCGGCGGCCATCACCTTGCACAGGTCGTCGGCATGATCGGTGAGCAGCTTCATCGCGCGCTGGATGCGGTCCTTGCGCAGCGCCAGCGGTTCGGGGCGCATCTGGTGGTGCGCGGCGCGCTGCTTGCGCAATACGGCTTCCATTTCGGTTTTCCGGTCGTCCGCCATTGCTCTCTCCGTTTGATATTGCTGCATCGCAGCACTAGGTTGTGGGCCACCAGATAGGTCGCCATTGGCAACCGATATTCCAGAACCGAAGGACATACACAAGCATGACCCAGTTCAGCGCATCCGATCCCGTCGTCATCCTGTCTTACGCCCGCACCCCGATGGGCGGCATGCAGGGCGCGCTTGCCGATGTCTCGGCCACCGATTTCGGGGCCACGGCAGTGAAGGCCGCGGTCGAGCGCTCGGGCGTGCCGGTCGAGAGTTTCGACCGCACCTACATGGGCTGCGTCCTTCCCGCCGGGCTCGGCCAGGCGCCCGCGCGGCAGGCATCGATCAAGGCAGGCCTGCCCAAGTCGGTCCAGGCGACCACCGTCAACAAGGTCTGCGGCAGCGGCATGCAGACGGTCATCATGGGCGCCGAAGCGCTCGCCAGCGGGACGGTGGACTATGTCGTCGCGGGCGGGATGGAGAGCATGACCAATGCTCCCTACCTGCTCAAGAAGCACCGCAGCGGCGCGCGCCTCGGGCACGACACCACCTATGACCACATGTTCCTCGACGGGCTCGAGGATGCGTATGAGGAAGGCCGCGCGATGGGCACCTTCGCGCAGGAAACCGCCAATGACTACCAGATGACGCGCGAGGAAATGGACGAATACTCGATCGAATCGCTGCGCCGCGCGAATGCCGCGATCGACAGCGGTGCCTTTGCCGACGAAGTCGTCCCGGTCACCTTCTCGACCCGCAAGGGCGAAGTCACGGTCGAGCATGACGAGCAGCCCGGCAAGGGCCGTCCCGACAAGATCCCCCAGCTGCGCCCCGCCTTCGCCAAGGACGGCACGATCACCGCAGCGACCTCCTCCTCGATCTCCGACGGCGCAGCCGCCGTGGTTCTGAGCCGCGAAAGCGTCGCCAAGGCCAATGGCCAGCAGCCGGTAGCGAAGATCGTCGCCATGGCCGCGCATGCGCAGGAACCCGCGCAGTTCACCGTCGCCCCGATCGGCGCGATCGAGAAGGTCCTCGACAAGGCCGGCTGGAGCGCGGACGAGGTCGAACTGTGGGAAGTCAACGAGGCGTTCGCCTGCGTCGCCATGTTCGCGATGCGCGACATCGGCATCCCGCACGACAAGATCAACGTGAACGGCGGCGGCACGGCTCTCGGCCACCCGATCGGCGCCAGCGGCACACGCATCATCGTGACGCTGCTCAACGCCCTCAAGCAACAGGGCAAGAAGCGGGGTGTCGCCTCGTTGTGCATCGGCGGCGGCGAAGCCACGGCGGTCGCAGTCGAACTGGTCTGATATTCGGGCACTTACCCCTTTCGCGCGCGTTGAGGCGGGCGAAAGGGGAAGTATCCATGAAGAAGTTTCTGGTCGCCGCATCCTGTGTGGCGCTTGCCGCCTGCGGTTCCAACGAAGCAGAGGCTCCGGTCGAGCCGATCGAAACCGCTGACACGACGCTCGACAGCACCGCCACCGGTAATGTCGCCGGCACCTATGAGGTGAAGCTCGCCGACGGCAGCGTCACGATGCAGACCATCAATGCCGATGGTACCTACGTCGACACGACTCCCGATGGCACCCGCATCGGCGGCGGCACTTGGCGCACCGGCGACAATGGCACGATGTGCTTCGATCCGGAAAGCAACGATCCCGAGGAATGCTATACCGGCGGTGCGCCGGCAGAAGATGGTGCTTTCGAAATGCGCGGCGAAGACGGCACGGTCCAGTCCACCGTCCGCAAGGTCGAAGCCCAAGCGATGGCCGCCCCGTCGGAATGACAAACGATCAGGGCGGCGCTACGCTAGCCGCCCTGATCGTTCGCAAGGGAGGATTTCATGACGTTCAAGCTTTTGCCGATCGTTGTGCTTGGGGCGCTGATTGCCGGATGCAGCAACGAGACCAACGCCGACACGGAAACGCCGATCGAAGGGAGCGAACGTGCCTCACCTGCCGCCTATGTGATGGGACCGGGCAGATATGCCATCGAGGGCGGTGACGGAACGGTCTATTCGCAGACTGTCGTCAAGCCTGACGGAACCTATGCGGATCTCGATGCCGAAGGCAATGAAGTCGGACGCGGAACCTGGCGGGACGAGCGCGGCCTCGCCTGCTTCGACCCGGATGGCGACGGGCCCGATCAGCAGGAACGCTGCTGGACGAATTCTGCCTTGGCCGAGGACGGGAGTTTCACAAGCACGCGCGACGACGGAAGCGAGAGCTACACGATCCGCCCGATCGGCGGATAACCTTCAGGGTTCGCCTGCGCCCCACAGCCGGTTCTGCGCGATATAGCCCCGATAATCGTCGATGCGAAGTTCGCACCAGCCATCGTCGCAGCCTCCGAGCGCGCCGACCACGCCGGGTTCGACGCGCCATTTCAGCATTGCGTCGTGCGACGGGCCATCGCGCAGTTCGGCCAGGCCGTCCCCGATGACGATGGCCCCGCGATCGGGACTGAGCAGCCGGGCCACGACCCAGCCCTGCGCGCCGTCGGGATCCTCGATCAGCCGCCAGCCTTCCATCAGCCGCAGGACCTTCACCGGCAGGCCGGGAAGCCGGTAGACCCAGTCGATCTTGTAATCCGCACTCGGGCCGACACGCATGTTGAGTACGCTCGCACGAATCGTCGCCCAATAGGGGGTTTCGCGGTCCTGCGCCTGCAGGGGAGCGGCAAGGCCGGCCAGCAGCAGGAAAGGCATGAATAGGCGTGCAAACATCGCGGTGGTGAATCGGGCATCGCGCGCTTCCAGTCAACGCCCTTCATGCGCGATATCGCAGGCGAATCCTTGACCACGGCGCCGCCGCCGTCCTAGCGCTGCTGCACACATGGAAAGCCCCGACACCCGCCCCGCCAAGCGTCTCGAACGCACGCCGCGCGTCTTCGTCACGCGTCACCTGATGCCTTCGGTCGAAAGCCGCATGCGCGAGCTGTTCGACGTCAGCCTCAACACCGAGGATCAGCCGCTTACACGCGAACAGCTGGTCGCCGCGATGCAGGAATACGACGTGCTGGTGCCGACGGTGACCGACCGGATCGATGCCGACATGATCGCCGCTGCCGGCCCGCAATTGGGACTGATCGCCAATTTCGGAGCGGGCACCGAACACATCGACCTCGCAGCGGCTTCCGCGCGCAACATCCTGGTCACGAACACCCCGGGCGTCTTTACCGACGACACCGCCGATCTCGCCATGTCGGGGATTATCGGCGTGCCCCGCCGTATCCGTGAAGGGGTCGAACTGATCCGCAGCGGCCGGTGGACCGGCTGGACGCCTACCGCGCTGCTCGGGACCAAGCTGGCGGGCAAGGTGCTGGGGATCGTCGGCATGGGCCGGATCGGCCAGGCGGTGGCACACCGGGCGCATGCTTTCGGGCTCGAGATCGCCTATCACAACCGCAAGCGGCTGCCCGAAGCGGTGGAACGCATGTTCAAGGCGCGCTGGGTCGAACAGCTCGACGACCTGATGAGCGAAGCCGATATCCTGTCGCTGCACTGTCCCGCCGGCCCCGATACGCACCACATGATCGATGCGCGGCGGATCGGCCTGATGAAGGACGGCGCCTGCCTCATCAACACCGCCCGCGGCGATCTGGTCGACCAGGAAGCGCTGATCGCCGCGCTGGAAAGCGGCAAACTCGCTGGTGCGGGGCTCGACGTCTATCCCGACGAACCCGATGTCGATACGCGCCTGATCGCCCACCCCAACGTGATGACACTGCCGCATATCGGCAGCGCCACGCGCGAGGGGCGCGAGGACAGCGGTCTGAAGGTGATCGCCAATATCCGCATGTGGGCCGACGGCCACCGCCCGCCCGATCAGGTGCTTAGCGGGCTAGTGTAACTTTCCGATCCGTTCGTTCACCAGTTCCACGATCCGCCTTACGGCGGAACGCGAACACCCCATCTCGAAATGGCGGAAAGGGAACTCTAACTCCTCATCCCGTTCAGTGGCCTCACCCCTGGCACTCCGAGGCGAAACAACCCCATCGACTGGCGACCACATGGCGACCGTATAGGCCTCGGGTTTGGTGGCGGGGTCATCGTGTATTGGGGGATGATCGACCGTGTGGTCGGCAAACAATTCGTAGAGCCGCCAAGCATTGTTGTCTCTCCTGTCCCCCGAAAACGGAGTGCCAAGCGTCAGCACCATCGCGACCTTTTCCGGATGTCGTTGGGCAAGCACGCGGGCGTAGAAGCCGCCAAGGCTCCAGCCCAGCAAAATCGCCCTTTGGTCCGACCGATTGACGATGTCCGACAACAGCGTTTCCAGAGCCATAAACTTCACAGCTGAGATCGTCAGGTTGCGGCCCAGGCCCGCCGCGTATGGCTTGTAGCCGGCAGCGGCGAGCGACGAGCGAAGAAACGCGGTTGAACGGTCACCCGATGCCATTCCCGGCACGACAAGGACAGGACGCCCTTGCCCCATGGGCTCGGTGGTCACGGGGCGTCGGTACGGGGCAAGCGCGATCTTCGGGAACATGAGGGGCTCCCGCATCCATTTTAGAAGCGATGGAGCCTTCGTGTCCGAGCCGCCATCCCCGTCCAAGGCGCTCAATCCCCCGTCAAAATCCGCTCGACCAGTTCCTCCACCGTGGGGGTGTAGTTGTTCGAATAGAACGGGTCCTGCTTGAAGCGGTAGGCCGCGTGGCCGGCAAAGGCGAGGTTCTCGTCCGGGTCGCCGCCATGCGCGATGTCCTGCAGCGTTTTCTGGATGCAGAAGCTGCGCGGATCGGCAAGCCGCCCGGTGGTGTGGTTGTCGTGATCCTTCCAGCTCGAGAACTGGCAGTGCGACAGGCAGCCCATGCAGGCCTGCTGGTCGGCACGGATCTGCTCGGCGCTTTCGGGAGTGGTGAACACCACCGTGTCGTCGGGCGTCTTGAGCGCTTCGGTAAAGCCCTCGTGCATCCAGGCCTGCGCCTTGCGCTGGTCGCCGGGGTGAACGAAGAAATATTTCGCCTTGCCGTGATCGGCCAGCGGGATCGTGCCCTCTTCCTCGTCGCGCTTGAAGATCGGGATCTGGCGTTCGCTGCGATGCATCAGATCGTAGAGGAACGGCGTTTTGACCGCGCTCGAATAGAAGCCGGTCGGGCTGAACTTGTGCAGCAATACGTCGCCCGGCTCGACCGTGCGCAGCATGTCCTTCCACACATTGGGGATCGGGCTTTCCTGCGTCAGCAGCGGACGGGTACCGAACTGGAACATGATCTTGCCCAGCTCGGGATTGTCGATCCAGTCGTTCCATTCGCGCAGGAACCATACGCCGCCCGCCATGACGATGGCAGTGTCTTCGGACACGCCTTCCTTGCGCATCGTGTCGCGCAGCGCCTTGACGCGCGGATAGGGATCCTCGGGCTTGGCCGGGTCCTCGGCGTTGGACAGGCCGTTGTGCCCGCCCGCCAGCCAGGGGTCTTCATAGACCACTGCCGCCATCAGGTCGGGGACCTTGGAATAGCTGCGCTTCCACAGCGCACGGAACGCGCGCGCCGAGCTGACGATGGGCAGGTAGTGGACATTGTGCTTCGCGGCGATTTCCGCGAGCTTGTAGGGCATGCCCGCGCCGCAGGTCACGCCGGTGACGAGGCCGGGGCAGTTCTCGAGGATGCCTTCGAGGACCTGCTGCGCACCGCCCATTTCCCACAGCACGTTGATGTTGATCGCGCCCTTGCCGCCCGAGATTTCGTGCGCACGCTTTACCTGTTCGGTGCCGCCTTCGATGCCGTAGCGCACCAGCTGTTCGAAGCGTTCGACGCGGGTCGCCTGCGGATAGACCTGCGGGATCGGGTTGCCGTCCTCGTCATAGCTGTCGGCATTGACCGCGCTGACGGTGCCGATGCCGCCCGCGGCGGCCCAGGCACCCGAACTCAGGTGATTGGTGGCGGACACGCCCTTGCCGCCTTCGACCAGCGGCCAGACTTCCTTGCCGCCATAGCTGATCGGCTCGAGACCCTTGAAACTCATAAACTCAACGCTTTCTCTGCTTTTGTCTTATGCAGGCCGTTCGGCCCTGGCGCCTAGCGCGGCACGATCGCCGCGGCAGCGCTCTATCTCTCCGGGAGCGGGTCTCGTAGCGGCTGCCTTGAACTGTGCATAGTACCCCGCCAGTTCGGGCGCGTCCTTGAACGCCACCAGTTCGTAGCCGACCGCTTCGAATTCGCAGCTCAGCAGAAGCGGGTCGATCCCGTGCTGGTCGGTCGGCCGGTCGATATCGACGACGACCACCTGCCCGCCGTCGCGCAGCGCGGGCCACATCCGCCAGAGGAATTCATAGGGGCTTTCGATCTCGTGGTACATGTGGACCATGAAAATGCGATCGAAACTGTCGGCAGGCAGCATCGGATCGGCCAGTTCGCCCTGGCGGATCGAGACGTTTTCGAGCCGGTAGCGCTCGATCCGGCGGGCTAGCCGGGTCAGCGCGGCGCCGTCGATATCCTGCGCCAGCACGCGGCCGTCATCGCCGACGCGTTCGGCCAGGCGAACGGTGTAATAGCCATTGCCCGCGCCGATGTCGGCCACGGTCATGCCCTCGGCGATCTCGGCAAGCTCCATCACCGTGCTCGCCTCGCCGCGGCTGTCGCGCTGGTCTTCGGTCGAGAACTGGTTCGATCCCAGTTCGGACACCGGGCGGTCGGGTTCGGGAAAGCGTGGGCCGTCATCGGCCATTCGCGCATTGCCCTCGCAGCCGGCCAATGCCGCCGCGACCAGCAGGGTCGAGAGGAGGCGGTGCCTCACTCGGTATCCTCTACCTCGACCTTCTCGCCGGTCACCCGCTGCGCCAGCGCGGCCGAGATGAACGGGTCGAGCGCGCCGTCGAGCACGTCGTCGGGCGTGGGCGACTGAACGCCGGTGCGCAGGTCCTTCACCATCTGATACGGCTGCAGCACATAGGACCGGATCTGGTGCCCCCACCCGATGTCGCTCTTTTCCTGGTATTCGCCCGAAGCCGCTGCCTCGCGTTCGGCCATCTCGCGTTCGAACAGCCGCGCTTTCAGCATGTTCATCGCGGTGGCGCGGTTCTTGTGCTGGCTGCGGTCGTTCTGGCTGGCGACGACGATGCCGGTGGGCTGGTGGGTGATACGCACGGCGGAATCGGTCGTGTTGACGTGCTGCCCGCCCGCGCCGCTGGCGCGGTAGGTGTCGATCTTGAGGTCGGCGGGATTGATCTCGATGTCGATGTCGTCGTCGATCACCGGATAGACCCACACCGAGCTGAAGCTGGTGTGGCGCCGCGCCGAGCTGTCGTAGGGGCTGATCCGCACGAGGCGGTGGACGCCGCTTTCGGTCTTGGCATAGCCATAGGCGTTCTCGCCCTTGATCAGCAGCGTCGCGCTCTTGATCCCGGCCTGGTCGCCCGCGGCATATTCGACCGTTTCGACCTTGAAGCCGCGCCGTTCGGCCCAGCGCGCATACATGCGCAGCAGCATGTCGGCCCAGTCCTGGCTTTCGGTGCCGCCCGCACCGGCGTTGATCTGCAGATAGGTATCGGAGCCGTCGGCTTCGCCCGAAAGTAGCGCCTGGACCTTGTCGCGGTCGGCGCGGTCGGCCAGCCCGGCGAGCGAATCGAGCCCTTCACGCTCGACCTCGGCATCGCCTTCGGCTTCGCCCATGTCGACGAACTCGATCGCATCGGCCATCTCGCTCTCGATTTCGCGCACCGTGTTGATCGCTGTTTCGAGACGCTTCTGTTCCTGCGTGATCGCCTGCGCCTGCTTGGGATCGTCCCACAGGGTGGGGTCCTGGACGCGCGCGTCGAGTTCGTCGAGCCGGCGCAGCGCCTGCTCCCAGTCGAGCGACTGGCGCACCAGCGACAGCGCGGCTTGGATACGGTCGATATGGGCCTGCCCTTCGGCACGCATAGGAAATTCCTTCGGATCTGCTTGGACCTGCCCCTAATATGCGCAGGGCGATTGTAAAGTGCAGCGGCGGCGGGACGCGTGCGTCAGTAGATGCCGCCCTGGTCCTCGACGAAATCGTTGGGCTGGTCGCCGCCATCGCGCGCGCGCGCCGATAGCGCGCCCTGCCGGCCGCGGCGGATCAGCTCGAGAATCTCGTTGCGCTTGGCGGCGATCGCATCGCTGCGCGTCGCCCGCGGCGGTTCGGTGTCGGGCTTGAAGGCTTCCCAGATGATCGAAGCGGTGGGCTCGTTCGACGGGGTTCCTTCGAACACGCGCTTGCCGCTGCGGCGGTCGATCTTAACCATCCGCACGCCCGGCGGGGCTACGAAATCCTCGGCCTGCCAGCGATCCGGAGTGGCTTCGACGAAGCGTTTCATGATGGTTGCGGCGGTATTGCCGCCCTGCACCCAGCCGCCCAGATTGCGCGGCTGGTCGAAGCCGACGTACATGCCGGCGATGATTTCGGGCGAGCCGCCGACGAACCAGGCATTGGTCGGGCCATTGGTGGTGCCGGTCTTGCCGAACAGCGGCAGGTCGAGGCTGCGCAGGCGGACCGCGGTACCGCGGGTGACCACGCCCTGCAGCATGTGGACCATCTGGAACGCGGTGCGCGGGTCGAGCACCTGCTTGCCCGACACGTCGAAGCGCGGCATCGGCTGCCCGTCCCATTCGGCCATGTTGCATCCCGAACAGTTGCGCGTGTCGGTGCGGAAGATCACCTTGCCGTCGCGGTCCTGAACGTAATCGATCACCGAGCCCGGGTTCTGCCGGCCCCAGTTGGCCAGCGCGGCATAGGCGTTGACCATCCGCGCCACCGTGGTGTCGCCCGCGCCCAGCGCGAAGGAATAATAGGGTTCGTAGGACCCGATACCGAGCCGGTCGATCGTCTTGATCACATTGTCCATTCCGGCATCGTCGGCGATGTGGACCGTCATCAGGTTGCGGCTCTGTTCGAGGCCCCAGCGCAGCGTATGGACACCGCCCCCGCCGCCGCCGAAGTTGCGGAAGCATTTCTCGCCCAGATTGGCGCCCTGCCAGACACAGAACGTCTGGTCGGGCACCTGCGTCGCCGGGGTCATTCCCTGGTCCAGCGCAGCGGCATAGACGAAGGGCTTGATCGTCGACCCCGGCTGCCTCAGCGCCTGCGTCGCGCGGTTGAAACTGCCGAGCCGGCTGTCGAAGCCACCCTGCATGGCGAGGACCCGGCCGGTTTGCGGCGCTTCGGCAAGGAACGCGCCCGAAACCTCGGGAACGCCGCGGATCGCATAGCCCGCGCCCGACCTTGCCGCGGCGACCACATCGCCGGGCTTGAGCGACGAAGGCCCGCCCGACAGCGCGAATTCCTCGCCATCGGAAAAGCCTATCCGTCCCGGCGCTGTCACCACGCCCACGCGCCAGTCGCGATAGTTGATCCCGATGTTGGACGAAGCGAGCTGCGCGGTAAGATCGCCATTGTCGGGATTGAGCGTGGCGATCGGCCCGGTAAACCCGCGATTGCCGTGATAGCTGATAAGCTGCGCCCGCAGCGCGTCGCGCGCGGCATCCTGCAGTTCGACATCGAGCGAGGTGCGCACCCACAGCCCGCCCGAATAGACGCTGTTGCGGCCATCGTCGGCGGTTTCGCCGAACTGGTCGATCAACTGGCGGCGGACTTCCTCGAGGAAATACCCCGCATCGGCCGAACGCGTCCGTTGCTGTTCGACCAGCCCCAGGCCCATCCGTTTGGCCGCTTCGGCCTCTCCCGACGCGACGAAATCGTTCGCCACCATCTGGTCGAGCACGAAATTGCGCCGCACGATCGCCATGTCGCGATACCGTTCGCGGCCATAGCGCTCGGGGGCCTTGGGCAGGATGGCAAGGAAGGCCATCTCATGCAGGTCGAGATCGCCGACATCCTTGTCGAAATAGGCGCGCGCTGCCGCCTGCACGCCGAAACTGCGCCGCCCCAGCGGAATCTCGTTGAGATAGAGTTCGAGTATTTCCTCCTTCGTCAGCACGCTTTCGATGCGCGTGGCGAGGATCATTTCCTTCAGCTTGCGGGTCACCGAATATTCGTCGCCCAGCAGCAGGTTCTTGGCGACCTGTTGGGTGATCGTCGACCCGCCGACCGCGCGTTCGCCCGACCCGAACTTGGTCGCATAGTCGATCACTGCATTCGCCGTGCCGGTGATATCCACCCCGCCATGGCTGAAGAATGTCTTGTCCTCGGCCGACAGGAACGCCTGCGTCAGCCGCTCGGGGAAATCCACATACTGCAGCTGAACGCGCCGTTCGCGCGCATAGGTGCTGACGATTTCGCCGTCGATCCCGCGCACTACCGTGGGCAGCGGCGTTTCATATTCCAGCAGCGATTCGGCATCGGGCAGGTTGCGACCCAGCGTCGCCCAGGCGAGCAGGATGGCCACCACCGCGAAGCCGCCGAGATAGCTGAGCACGCGCAGCTTGCGATTGTGCGACCAATTGTCACCGAACCACGCGATCAGCCGCTTGGGATCGCGGCTGATACGGTAGCGATAATATTGCAGGGCGGCTTGTTCTGGCATGATAGTGCGGGGGCCTCTAGCATGGTCATTCTGCAAATCGCCAGAACGAACAGCGTGGTGGGATCAGCTTTCTTGCTGGCGGGCGAAATAGCTGCGGATCGCCCGCGCCATGACTTCGGCGAAACGCGCCCGCCCCTCGGGCGACGCCAGGCGGCGCGCGTCGTCTTCATTGGTGATGAAGCCGCTTTCGAACAGCACCGATGGCACGTCGGGTGCGCGCAGCACCTTGAGCGCGGCCGATTTGCGCGCTTGCGGATGGAACCGGATCGCCCCTTCGGCCTCGCGCCGGATCAGCCGGGCGAAGGCGTCGGACTGCTCCTGCGTACGGCGCTGCGACAGTTCGACCAGGATCGTGCTGACGACGTCGCTTTGCGCGCCGACATCGGTCCCGTTGATCCGGTCGGACGCGTTCTCGCGTTCGGCGAACAGCGCGGCGGCCTCGCTCGATGCCTTGTTCGACAGCGTGTAGATGCTGGCCCCGGTCACCTCCGCCGCCTCGCCCGCGCTGTCGGCATGGATCGACAGGAACAGGTCGGCATCGAGCCGGCGGGCGATATCGACGCGTTCGGCGTGCACGAGATAGCGATCGTCATCGCGCGTCAGCGCGACCCGCACCCGGCCCTCTTCCTCCAACCGGTCGCGCAGCGCACGAGCGAGACCCAGTACGATCGTCTTTTCGCGGTACCCTTGCCCCGAGGCCCCGGGGTCGTGACCGCCGTGACCGGCATCGATCACCACCAGCGGCAGCCCCGCGCGGCCCGCGACCTCGGGCAGGTCCGCCGGCCTGTCGACGCGCGACAATTCCACCCGCAGGACATAGCCACGCCCCATTTCGGGCACGGGTATGCGCTGCGCCGAAACGACCAGCAGCGCCACTGCGGCGAGCGGCAAGAGGATGAGCAGGAGGATTTGCGCCCGTATCGACATTGGCTGCATGGTTACGGCCTTGTTGCCGAATGACGCAATATGGTTGCCGTGTGAAACCCACGGTGCTAGCGACATGTCATCGGTTTCCCGGTGCCTCCGATCGGCGCGAACAATGCGCGACGAAGAGGGTCACATGGAAAAACCGTGGTTTTTCAGGCCGCAGCGGCAGTCCCGCTCAGGCCCAAGTCAATACAGGTTGATGCCGGACATGGCCCGTTACTCCCCGACATTCGCAGCACTGGCGCAAGCCCGTGCAGCCGTGTCGGGTCGGACAGCGCAGAAACAGCGCGCGGCCACTCCCGCAGTCACGAATACCCGGCCTCCTGCACCAGCAGGGCGCGGCCGGTTCGCAAACACCGCGATGCCCCAGGAGGGCCGCGGATTTTCCAACATAAATCGCCGCGCTTTTGCAGGGTCATCCCTGCCCCGACGCGGCTGGAGACAGATACATGGCAACGCGCATGCTTATCGATGCGCGCCACCAGGAAGAAACCCGGGTGGCGGTGCTCAAGGGCAACCGGATTGAAGAATTCGATTTCGAATCTGCCGATCACAAGCAGATCAAAGGCAATATCTACCTAGCCAAGGTTACACGGGTCGAACCCTCGCTGCAGGCGGCCTTCGTGGATTTCGGTGGCAACCGCCACGGCTTCCTCGCCTTCAGCGAGATCCACCCCGACTACTACCAGATCCCCAAGGAAGATCGCGAAGCGCTGCTCGAAGCCGAGGCCGAAGCTGCCGAGGAAGAAGCGCGGCTGCGTGAAGAGGAAGAAGACCGCGGCGAAATGCCCGGCGACGAATACGACGCCGACGACGAAAGCTCCGAAGCCCTCGCCGAAGACCTCGCCGAAGACGGGCTCGAGGAAGTCGATACCTCCGACAAGGACGATGTCGCCACGATCGAGGAAGGCCATCTCGACGGCAATGAGGACGACGACGATTCGGATGACGAGGGTTCGGACGATGACGACGACAAGTCGCGCGGACGCGGCCGTGGTCGCCGCCCGCGTGGCCGCCGCCAGAACGGCAAGGGCCGCGCGCGGACCAAGGAAGTCGACGAAGCGCGTGCCAAGCGCATGGCGCTGCGCCGCCGCTACAAGATCCAGGACGTCATCCAGCGCCGCCAGGTGCTGCTCGTCCAGGTCGTCAAGGAGGAACGCGGCAACAAGGGCGCCGCGCTGACCACTTATCTCAGCCTGGCCGGTCGCTACACCGTGTTGATGCCCAACAGCAGCCACGGCGGCGGCATTTCGCGCAAGATTTCAAGCGCATCGGACCGCAAGCGGCTCAAGCAGGTCGTCAGCTCGCTGAGCCTGCCGCGCGCCATGGGCCTGATCGTGCGCACCGCCGGGCTCAGCCGCACCAAGACCGAGATCAAGCGCGATTTCGACTATCTCGCACGGCTGTGGGACGAAATCCGCGAACGCACGCTGTCCTCCAGCGCGCCCGCGCTGATCCATTCGGACAGCGACCTGATCAAGCGCGCGATCCGCGACATCTACAATCGCGAGATCGAGGAAGTCGTCGTCGAGGGCGAGGAAGGCTACAAGCTGGCCAAGCAGTTCATGAAACTGCTGATGCCCAGCCACGCCCGGCGCGTGAAGCAATATTCCGACCCGGTGCCCATGTTCCAGCGCTATGGCGCCGAGGATCAGCTCAAGGCGATGTACGACCCGATGGTCCAGCTCAAGTCGGGCGGTTATCTGGTCATCAACCCGACCGAAGCGTTGGTTTCGATCGACATCAACTCGGGCCGCTCCACCAAGGAGCACAATATCGAGCAGACCGCGCTGCACACCAATCTCGAAGCCGCGCGTGAAATCGCTCGCCAGCTGCGGCTGCGCGACATGGCCGGGCTCGTGGTCATCGACTTCATCGACCAGGAGCACCATTCGAACACGCGCAAGGTCGAACGCGCGATGAAGGATGCGCTCAAGAACGATCGCGCGCGGATCCAGGTCGGCCGGATTTCCAGCTTCGGCCTGATGGAAATGAGCCGCCAGCGCCTGCGCACCGGCGTGCTCGAGGCGACCACGCGCGAATGCCCGCACTGCGATGGCACCGGGCTGGTCCGCACCGCGTCGAGCGCGGGTCTTTCGGCGCTGCGCCTGATCGAGGACGAGGCTGCCAAGGGCAAGGGATCGGTCATTCGCCTGGCCGCCAGCACCGAAGCCGCGGTCTATCTTCTCAACGAGAAGCGCGCCGATCTGATGGAGATCGAACAGCGCTACCACGTGACCGTCGAAGTCGTGCCCGAGGGCGAGGACGAAGGCGCCAAGATGGTGGTGTCGAGCCACGGTCCCAAGCCGAAGGACGCGCCGCGTTTCGATCCGATCGTCCATGAGCAGGACGAGGACGACGACGAAGAAGAAACCGCCGAGGAAACTGCCGAAAACGACGGCGACGGCGAGAACGACGATGATCGTCCGCGGAAGAAGCGTCGTCGGCGCCGGGGCGGCCGTGGTCGCAACAAGAACCGTTCGCAGGATGACGACCGGGACGACAATGACGATGACAATGGCGGCGACGGCAATGACGACGCCTCATCGGACAATGACAATGACGATGGCGACGACGGAGACGACAACGGCAAGAAGCGCCGCCGTCGGGGTGGACGCCGTCGGGGTGGACGCGGCCGTGGCCGGAACGCTGACGAGGTGAACGCCGAAGACGCGCAGAACCTCGAACAGGTGTCGGCAGCCGTGGTCGACGACATGGCAGTCGTCGCCGGTCCGAGCGATTCCCCCGAAACGGCCGAAGCCGCCGCGGAAGAGGAAGAAAAGCCCAAGCCCAGGAAGCGGGCACCGCGCAAGAAGAAGGCCGACACCGAAGCGGCTGATCCGGCGACCGGCGAGGACGAGGCCGAAGCCAAGCCCGCGCCGAAAAAGCGGGCCCCGCGCAAGAAGAAGGCAAATGCCGAAGCCGGTGATCCGGAAACGGGCGAAAGCGAGGCCGAGGCCGAAGCCAAGCCCGCGCCCAAGAAGCGGGCTCCGCGCAGGAAGAAGGCGGAAGCCGAACCTGCCGCCGATGCCGCAGTGGAACCGGCCGCCGAGGCCCCCGCGGAACCGGCGCCCCAGCCCGTCCCTGCTCCGGCGCCTGCGCCCGAAGCTACGGAACAGCCGGCCCCGGCAGCTGAAGCCCCCAAGCCCAAGCGGGGCTGGTGGCAGCGGACTTTCGGCGACGAATAAGGACCTCGAGGGTCGGCGAGCCGCTGCGCTTGCCGGCCCTCAGGCCTTGCGCGCCACGCCCCATTCCATCCACCCCAGCACGCGCGGCGCCTTGTCGAGATAGGCCTGGCCCAGCGGTTCGACCGCGAAACCGGCACCGCGCAGCGCCGCCCCCACGGGGCGCGTCAGATTGCAGCCCCCCGCCAGCGGTTTCCACAGTGGTTCGAGCCGCTCCTGCCACAGCGCCACGCCCGCATCGGGCGCGCGGCCGTGTTCGAGGAACAGCAGCCGGCCGCCCGGGGCCAGCACGCGGCGCATTTCGGCCATGACCCGCGCCGGATCATCGACCGAACATAGCGTATAGGTGCACACCACCGTATCGAACGAGCCATCGGGAAACGGGATGTCTTCCCCCGCGCCCTGGCGGATATCGACCGGCCATCCGCGCGCTTCGGCGCGCTGGCGCGCCCGGGCGAGCAATTTTCCATGCGGATCGATCCCGGAAAAGGCGGTTACCCTGTCGTGATCGTAAAGCGCCTGGTTCAATCCGCCGCCGCAGCCCAGTTCGAACACCCTGCCGCGGGCGAGCGGGACGATGGCACGGCGGCGGTCTTCGATCCCCGGCTGGCCGCAGGCGCGCGTAATGAGCCGCGGCATCACATGCGCATCGTACCAGCGCTTCAACCCCATCGCGCGCTCCTCAGCCGCTTTTCCTGCCGTAAGGCTATCGCTTAACGATAATCCGGCAAGCACAAAATTCGTGACCGGCCCCGGGCCTGCGCCTAAAGCGCGGCGCATGAGCAACAAGATCGACCTGTTCCGCATCCCCGCCGCCGACAAGGAGCGGCTGCGCGTCCTGTTTCTGGCAAAGCACGCCGAATCCGGCGGATCGCTGCATGGCGAGGACGGCAACCATGCGGTCTATCACCATGAAGTGCTGACGACGCTGCGCGCCATCGGCCTCGATGTGACTCCCGCGAGCGACTTCACGGCACTGTTCGGTCCGACCGATCACGACTACCTGTTCACACTGCTCAACCGGGCCGGCTATCCGATGAGCGAGATGCTCGGCCCGCTGCTTGCGCAGCGCATCGGCCTGCCCGCGCTTGGTGCCTCCCCGATCCTGCGCGGCCTGTCGGATGACAAGCATCTGATGAAGACGGTGGCAGTGGCGCGCGGCGTGCCGGTGGCACCGTGGCTGATCGCGCGGCGGGGATGCCAGTGGATCCCCTATCCCGACTTCGCTTTCGAACGGCTGGTGGTCAAACCCAATGCGTCTTCCGCCAGCTGGGGGGTCAGCATGCCGACCGACTGGGAAACCGCCAAGAACGACATCGCCAAGCTGCATGCCGAGGGACATGACGTGATCGTCGAACGCTACGAGGGTGCCTATGACGTGGTGGTCCCCGTCCTTGGCGGAGCCGAACCGATCCTGCTGTCGACCATGCGCTTCGAAATGCCGGGCGATGAAGGCAATTTTCGCTCCTACGAGGAAAAGCGCGGGCTGTCCGAAGGTCCGAAGGAAAGGCTGGTGGCGATGAAGAACCCGGTCATGACGCGCAAGATCCGCGAATACACGCGCGCCATGCTGCCCGAACTGTGGCCGTTCGATTACGGACGTTTCGAGTTCCGCTATACTCCGACGACCGGCGAAGTGCTGTTCATGGAGGTCAATCTGTCGTGCAACCTGTGGTCGAAGAAGACCGTCTCGGGCGCGGCGCAACTGGCCGGGCTGACGCATGCCCAGCTGATCGAGCATATCGCGGCCTACAGCATGGACCGGCAGGGAGTGATCACGGCAGAACGGGTGCCGTTCGACCTAGCGATGATGCCCGAGGATGTCGGCGGCGAAACCATCGAAGTCTGACCCGCCATGCACCCCGCCGAACTCGCCTATTACGCCAAGAAGGCGTTCGCGCTGTTCCCCGGCGGGGCCGAAGCCGCCAGCGCCCCGGCCTTCGCTGCGCATTACGAGCGCCGCCGCCGCAGCCGGTCACCGGCGCGCGCAATGCTCGACCGGGGCATCGCGCGGGGCTTTGCTGCATGGCTGCCATCACGAACCTTCGCTGTCGCGCGCAAGTACGGCATGGATGCGCAGTGGGAACGGCAGGCGCTGGCAATCGCGCGCGAACGCTTCGTCGATCCCAACGACATTGCGCTGTTCCGGATCGAGCGGCCCGAGGAGCTCGATCACTATATCCGGCGGTTCGAGGATGCGGGTTTCAACAAGATCATCAATTCGCAGGGATGGAGCCGCGCCTGCGTGCTGGTCGACAAGGCGGCGTTCTATCGCCGCTGCGCCGCGCACGGCCTGCCCCATCCCGCCGTGCACGCGGTCTACGATCGCGGATTGCGCGATTTTCGCCCCGCCCGCGGACACCCGCTGATTGCCAAGCCCACGCACGGCGAAGGCGGCCGCGGTGTCGCGCTGCTCCCCCATGCCGTGTCCGATATCACCGAACAGGCCGCCTTCGCCCAGGCGATCGCGCCCTATGTCGATGACCGGCAAGTGTGGGTGATCCAGCGCGCACTGGGCAACCACGCAGCGCTGGCGGACTATGCGATGGATGCGCTGGCGACTGCGCGGCTCACCACGATGCGCAATGAGACGGGAGAATCCGAACTGGTCAGCACCGTGCTTCGCGTGGCTTCGCTGCGCGGCCCGGTGATCGATAACATGAAGGCGGGCGGGCTGATCATGCCGGTCGATTTCGAAACCGGGCGCGCGGGTGCCGCCTGCAAAGGCTATGGCGGCGGCGATTACGAATGCCATCCGGTCAGCGGCGCGGCCTTTGGCGATCTGCAGCTGCCCGATTGGGAAAAGGCCGTGGCGCTCGCCTGCCGCGCGCATGCCGCGGCGTTCCGCGAATATACGCTTATCGGCTGGGATATTGCGTTCACGCCCGACGGGCCGATGGTGGTCGAAGGCAATGCCAAGCCCGGGGTGCTGATGCCGCAGCGCAGCGGCCGCAAGGGTCTGGCAGGCCAGCGCTATGGCGAATTGCTCGCCTTCAATCTCGAGCGTGCCGAAACCGGGCGGGCGGGCGCGTTGGCCGCCTAGGCCGGGACGGCTTCGCCCTTCCAGTCGAACACGCCGCCGCTGTCCGCCACCGTCAGCCCGTCGATGACATTCAGCAGGTTGTCCGCCGCATCGGCGGGCCGGGTCAGCTGGCCCGCGGGCAGATTGGCCTGGAAGGGTTCGGACAGCGCCGAATCCACCGTGCCCGGATGCAGGCCTGCCACGATCGCCTGCTTGTGCGTCCGGCCCAGCTCGATCGCAAAATTCTTGAGCAGCATGTTGAGCGCGGCCTTGCTGGCACGGTAGCTGTGCCACCCGCCGATGCGGTTGTCGCCGATCGATCCGACCCGCGCCGACAGCGCGGCGAAGACGCTGCGGCGGTCGCGCGGCAAGAGGGGCAGCACGTGCTTGGCCACCAGCGCGGGGCCGATGGTGTTGAGCCGGAACACCTCGTCCATCGCCGCGCCGTCGATCTGCTTGTAGCTGCGTTCGGGGCCCGAGCCATCGGCCAGTGTCAGCACACCGCTCGCGACCACCACCAGATCGGGGGGCGCGTCGGCCATCGCGCCAGCGGCAGCGGCGATCGAGGCTTCGTCGGACAGATCGAAGCGAAAGGCGCGCAGGGCGGGGTCGGCTGCCGTGCCCGAACGGCTTCCTGCCCATACCTCGATGCCGCTTTCCGCCAGCCTCGTGGCCAGTGCGGCGCCGATACCGCCGGTGGCGCCGAAGATCGCGGCACGCCGAAAGGGGTTTCCTACATTCATCATACCGATCTAGACCTCCGGCAACCGCTCGTGGTTCCCTCGAATTCACCCGATTACCGGGCTTTTGACGCAAGAAAGCGTTTTCGCCCTGGACCGTGTAACACCCGGTCCATGTTGTAGGACACCCGTTGCAGGATTTGCGTCATACATGGCCTTGCACCAAGCGCCCGAACCGCTAGATGGGTTTCGCAAAGCAACAGGACTGACAGCGTAATGGCGACCTTCACCCTTCCCAAGAATTCGAAGATCACCGGCAAGAGCCGCACTCACAAGGCTGAAGGCGGCGCGCGCATCCGCAAGTTCAAGGTCTATCGCTACGATCCCGACAGCGGCGAGAACCCCCGCTACGACACCTTCGAGCTCGACCTCGACGATTGCGGCCCGATGGTCCTCGATGCCCTGTTCAAGATCAAGAACGAGATCGACCCGACGCTGACCTTCCGCCGGTCGTGCCGCGAAGGGATCTGCGGTTCGTGCTCGATGAACCTCAACGGCAAGAACGGTCTCGCCTGCACCACCGCGATCGAGGATCTCAAGGGCGAGATCCGCATCACCCCGCTGCCGAGCATGGACGTGATCAAGGACCTCGTGCCAGACTTCACGCATTTCTATGCGCAATACGCCAGCATCCGTCCCTGGCTGCAGACCGTCTCGACCACGCCCAGCGGCAAGGAACGGCTCCAGTCGCCGGAACAGCGCGAGAAGCTCGACGGGCTCTACGAATGCATCCTGTGCGCCTGCTGCTCGACCGCCTGCCCCAGCTATTGGTGGAATTCGGACAAGTTCCTCGGCCCGGCGATCCTGCTGCAGGCCTATCGCTGGCTCGCCGACAGCCGCGACGAGATGACCGGTGAACGGCTCGACCAGCTTGAGGACCCCTTCCGCCTCTATCGCTGCCACACGATCATGAACTGCGCGAATGTCTGCCCCAAGGGCCTGAGCCCCGCCAAGGCAATCGCCGAAACCAAGAAGATGATCGCCGAACGCGCAATCTGATGGCATTGCGCGACGAGGTGTTCGACCACGCTCCCGACCCGGACAATCCGGGTTGGCGACACTGGAACCTGAAGGACGAAACGCTGTTCAACGGCGCGGTGATGGGCAAGCTCATCACCCGGGTGGACGATGACGGCAAGGCGCGGCTGCGCATGTTCCCCGAACGGCGCCACCAGAACCTGCAGGGCATCATCCACGGCGCGGTGACGCTGTCGCTGATCGACATTTCGCTGTTCACCACGATGCACAATATCGGCAGCGGCAATGCCGGCCCGTCGGTGACGGTCGAGCTGTCGACCCAGTTCGTGGGCGGCGGCAAGCCCGACATGCCGCTCGACGCGGTGTGCGAGATCGTCCGCGAGACGGGCAGCATGGTGTTCGTGCGCGGCACGGTGGTCCAGGAAGACCACGCGGTCGCCAGCTTTTCGGGCATCGTCAAGAAGATCAAGCCCCGCGCCGCCGCGTGACCGGAATGCTCGCCCGCTACGAGCGGCTCGTCTCGGCGGGCGAATTGCAGGCCGATCCCGACCAGCGCAAGGCCGCACAACGGCTCGACCGGCTGCAGAAGGACCTCGAGGCAGATAGCTCGGGCGGGCTGCTCGCACAGCTGTTCAAGCCGAAGAAGGCGCGGCCCGAGGGCGTCTACATGTGGGGCGGCGTCGGGCGCGGCAAGTCGATGCTGATGGACCTGTTCGTCGAGACGCTGGGGATCGCCGAGAAACGCCGCGCGCATTTCCACGAGTTCATGCTCGAGGTCGACCGGCGGATGCGCGAGCGGCGGACCAGCGATCCCGGCGATCCCACCGGCAAGGTCGCGCGCGATATCGCCGCCGATGTGCGCTGCCTCGCCTTCGACGAGATGGTGGTGAACAACACCGCCGACGCAGCGATCATGGCGCGGCTGTTCACCGCGCTGATCCGCGACGAGGGCGTGACCGTGGTCACCACCAGCAACCGCCCGCCGCGCGATCTCTACAAGGACGGGCTCACCCGTTCGCTGTTCCTCCCGTTCATCGATCTTGTCGAGGACGAAATGGACGTGCTGCCGCTCAACGGTCCGACCGATTACCGGCTCGACCGGCTGGGCGATATCGCGACGTGGCACGCCCCGCTGGGCGACGACGCGACCGCGCAGGTGCGCGAGGCCTTTTTCCGCCTCACCGATTACGCGCCCGAGGATGCCGAACACGTTCCCAGCGCCGAACTGGACCTGGGCGGCGGGCGGACGATCCACGTGCCCAAGAGCCTCAAGGGCGTGGGCGTGTTCAGCTTCAAGCGGTTGTGCGGCGAGAACCGCGGGGCGGCGGACTATCTCGCGATCGCGCATGCCTATCACACCGTGATCGTGGTCGGCGTCCCCGCCATGTCACCCGACAACCGTAACGAGGCGATCCGCTTCACCAAGCTGATCGACGCACTCTACGAGAACGGCGTCAAGCTGTTCGTCACCGCGGCGGCCGAACCCGAGGACCTCTACACCGCCGGCGACGGCGCGTTCGAGTTCGAGCGCACGGTCAGCCGCCTCAAGGAAATGCAGAGCGCGGATTACATGGCGCGGGGTCACGGCGCCGACTAGCCGGGCCGCAAGGCAGTTACATCGGTGTTTCTTGACGGCTTTCGCGGCGCCCCCACATCGCCCGCATACCGGCGTCAACACCCCGCCGATGTGAGACTGAACCATGATCGATATCCGACCCTTCGCCACGCTTGGCCACGCCGACCACGGCTGGCTCGACGCGCGGCACCATTTCAGCTTCGCCAATTACCACGACCCCGACCGGATGGGCTGGGGCAGCATCCGCGTGTGGAACGACGACACCATCGCGGCGCAGAGCGGCTTTCCCCCGCACCCGCACCAAGACATGGAAATCGTCACCTTCGTGCGCAGCGGCGCGATCACGCACCGCGACAGCCTGGGCCATGAAGGCCGCACCGCCGCGGGCGACGTGCAGGTGATGAGCGCAGGCACCGGGATTACCCATGCCGAGATGAATCGCGAGGACGAAGCGACGACGCTGTTCCAGATCTGGATCATTCCCGATCGGCAGGGTGAGCAGCCCGGCTGGGGCCAGCGAGAGTTTCCCAAGGCCACGCGCGAAGGCGGCTTCGAAGTGCTCGCAAGCGGCGATGCCGAAGCGGATGATGCGCTGCCGATCCGGACGGATGCGAAGGTCGCCGCGGCGACGCTGGCGAAAGGCCAGAGCGCGGTCTGGAACACTTCGGGCGAACGCCACCAGTATCTGGTCTCGCCCAAGGGTCGGGTCACGGTCAATGGCCGGGAAGCGCAGCCGCGCGACGGGATTGCCGTGACCGGCGAGAGCGAAATCGTGGTCGAGGCGCTCGAAGATGCCGAAATCGTGCTGGTCGACGCGCGCTAGGCGCTGGGGGCGAGATGGCGGAGCGATCGCTCCAGCATCAACAGCTGCCACAGCACCCGGCCATGGTCGCTGCGGCCGCAAATATGGTCGTCCGCAAGGCGTGACAGCGCCTTGCGGGCAAACCATCCGCTCCCGGTAAGCAGTTCGCTCGCGGCGACCGCCCTCGCCTCGCCCGCCAGCGGACCGCGGAACCACTCCGCCAGCGGGGTCACGAAGCCCTGTTTGCGGCGATAGAGGATGTCTTCGGGCAGATACCGCTCCATCGTGTGCTTCAGCAGCCATTTGCCAGTGGTGCCGCGCAGGCGCTGGCGCTGCGGCAGCCGCGCCGCGAACTCGATCAAGCGGTGATCGAGCAGCGGCTCGCGCGCCTCCAGTCCCGCCGCCATGCTTGTCCGATCGGTCTTGGTCAGGATGTCGCCCGGCAACCAGAACTTGAGATCGGCATATTGCGCCCGGTCGAGCCCGCTGCGCGCGGGAGCATCGCGCATCGTTTCCTCGAACGGCTGTTCGGCGCGGTACTCCCCGCGTTCGCGGAGCATGGTATCACCATACAGCGTCTTGCGCTGCTCCGGCGCCAGAATGGCGAGCGCGCGCGCGTAGCCGGCCTCGCCGCCCGCCGAAAGCGCCAGCAAAGTGGACTTGGCGCGCAGCGGTCGCGGGGCCCAGTCGGCCTTGGGCCACACCTTCCCCAGCGAACCGAACAGCGGCTGGCGCAAGGCGCTGGGCAGCACCGAGCGTGCCTGTTCCTCGCGCGCATGGAACATCTGCCGGCGGTACCCGGCGAACGCCTCGTCGGCCCCGTCGCCCGACAGCGCCACGGTGACATGCTCCCGCGCCAACTGGCATACGCGCAAGGTCGGCAGCGCGCTGGCGTCGGCGAAGGGTTCGTCGAAGATTGCCGCGATGCTGTCGATCGCATCGAACTGGTCGGCCGATACGATGCGTTCGTGGTGATCGGTGGCGAACAGCTCGGCCACCTGCCGCGCGTATCGGGTCTCATCCACGCTTTCGACATCGAAACCGATCGAGCAGGTGGTCACGGGGCTGTTGCTGGCCTCGCTCATCAGCGCGACGACCGACGAGCTGTCGACACCGCCCGACAGGAATGCCCCCAGAGGGACGTCGGTGACCATCCGGCTGCCCACGCCTTCGCGCATGCGGTGCAGCAGCTGCGCCGACAGGTCGCGCGTGCCGCCCTTTTCACGCTCGGCGAAGGACACGTCCCACCACTGCCGCTGCGGCTCCGGCGTACGCCCATGTTCGAGCAGCAGGAAATGGCCCGCAGCGAGCTTCTCGACGCCTTTCAGGACGCTGCGGTGATCGGGGACATAGCCCCAGGTCATGTAATCCTCGATCGCCAGCGGATCGATCGTGCGGCGCAGCAGCGGATGGGCAAGCAGGCCCTTGAGCTCGCTCGCGAAGGCCAGTGCCCCGCCTTCGAGCCGCGCGAGATAAAGCGGTTTGACCCCCAGCCGGTCGCGCGCGAGGAACAGCTGGCGCCGGTCGCAGTCATAGAGCGCGAAGACGAACATTCCCTCGAGGCGGTGGAGGCAATCGGGGCCCCATTTCCGCCAAGCGGCAAGAATGACCTCGGTATCGCCATCGGTATGGAACTGCGCGCCGTCCTGGATCAGTTCGCGCCGCAGTTCGCGGTAATTGTAGATCTCGCCATTGAAGACGATAACCGCGCGCCCGTCGGCGGAATGCATCGGCTGTGGCGAACCTTCGAGGTCGATGACCGACAGCCGGCGATGTCCCAGCCCCACTCCGGGCGCGGTCCATACCCCGCTGCCGTCGGGTCCGCGATGCGCAAGCGCATCGGCCATCCGTTCGACCCGCCTGGGATCGACCGGCTTGACCGTTTCGTAATGGAAAATCCCCGCGATGCCGCACATGCGGGGCTGCCTAGACCAGCCGCGCGGCGACGGCAAAGCATCCTGCGGCAAGCAGGATCGCGGCAAGGACGAGATTGCGGTCTGCGCCCGGCCCTTCCCACCGCGCGACATGCGGCAGCGCGGCGATCCCGGCGGCGGTCCAGCCAGCCTCTTCGGGTTCGCGCTCGAACCAGCGCCAGGCCACCCCCAGCACCAGCGCCAGCACCAGCGCGAAGAAGAACCAGCCGTAGACGATATGGTCGAACCCGCCAGCGGCTTCGGCGCCGACATATTGCGCAAGGAAGATCGTCGCCCAGGCGCGGATGCCATTGGCGATGATCGGAACGACGACACAGGCGATCAGGAACCACGCCCTGCGGTTCCAGCTGGCAAAACAGGTATGCGCGACCAGCAGCCCCAATGCGAGCATGGCGATGAGGAACTTCACGCCCGAGCATTCCTCGGCAACGATGAACAAGCCCGCGGGCGTATCGATGAGAATACCGCTCGCCACCGTTTCGATACCGCTCCACCGGGTCAGCGCGGTGGCGATTTCCGCAGTGACCATCTGCAACGGAGGAATGATCTCGTCGCCGAACGGCACCAGCACGAAGGCATAGGCAAGCGGAAAGGCCAGCACGAGCCCGGCGCGCAGGCCCCACAGCGCCAGCACGGCGCCTTGCAATGCCATCACCGCTCCGCCCTGCGCGATGGTGTTGATCGCGATCTCGCGGCCCACGAAACAGACGGCAAGGCCCAGCACCAGCCATGCGAGCCCGGGCCACCAACCCCGCAGCCCGGCCCGCGCCAGTTCGTCGCGCCGGATCCACCCGAGCCACGCAATGATCGGCGGGACCAGCAGGATATGGCTGTAGGTGTCGATGTTCCACCACTGATGCGCCATCGCGCGCCATTCCGCGAATGTCAGCGCCACCAGCACGAGCGCGGCGAGCGCCAGCATGGCCCCGGGTATGGCGAACGCGCCCTTGCGCGTGGCACTCGGGGCCGGACTACGGAGCATCGTGCGGCGCGCCCGCGCAGGCCAGGATTTCGCTCAATGCCCGTTCCACGCTTTCCCAGCTCATCTCGTCGATCACGAACTTGCGGGCCGCCTGTCCCATCGCCTCGGCCCGGGGCGGATCGCCCAGCAGGCCCGTGATCCGGGCGAGCATCGCCGCGCCCTCGGCAGGAGCAATTGCGAAATGGCATCCGTCCCGTGCCTCTATGCCGGTCGCGGCCCCCGGCGTCAGCACCACCGGGCGCGCCATTGCCATCGCCTCGAGCACCTTGTTCTGTACCCCCCGCGCGATCAGCAGCGGCGCGACGACGAGGTCGGCCGATTTGAGGAAGGGTCGCACGTCGGGAACTTCGCCCCAGACCCGGACGCCGTTTTCGCCATGCCGTCTGGTCAGCGCCGGCACCGGGGCACGGCCGACGATATGCAACCGCGCACGGCTGTAGACACGGCGCAGATCGGGCATGACGTTGTCGATCAGCCACTGGGCCGCCGCGACATTGGGAGCGTAGTCCATCTGCCCGGTGAACACGAGCTGCGGATCCTCGCCCTCGTCGAGATCCTGCTGCCGGGCGACGGTTTGCGGATCGAATATCTGCGCGTCGATGCCGTTGCCAAGGGCCAGGCAGGTGGCTGCGCCGGGATCGACCAGCCGCGACGTGAACAGTTCCACCTCGTGCCCGCTGATGAGCAGCACCCGGTCGGCGCGCGCGGCAATGCGTTCCTCTTCGCGCGCGAGCAGCCGGCCCTCGCGCCGGTTGAGCCAGACGCGGCGCCCGGCATCGGCATAGGCTTCGAACTTCGCGCTATCGACATCGCAGAGGTCGACGATCACCCGTCCGTTGAAGCTGTCGGGCACATATTGGGCCATCTGTCCCGAAAAGACGAAGATCGTCTCGATCCGGTGATTGCCCAGCGTCTTGGCGACATAGCGGTGCATCGCGGCATCGTCGAATGCGGTGAGGCTGACCGGCCTTCGTTTCAGCACTGCCTCGGCCCCGGCGAGCGACAGCGGTTTTTTGCGTTCGATCAGCGCATGGGTGCGCGCCAGCGCGGCGAGCGCCGATTTCTGCGCCAGGTCCGTCTCGGTCTCGCCGAAGGTGCCGACATGGACCGGCCCGCGCTTCGCCAATGCCCGCAGCAAATGGTGCGAACGGATCTTGTCCCCGCGGTCGGGCGGGAACGGCACGCGGTGCGCCAGGAACAGTGTTTCGCCCATGCTAGCCGAGCCCGCGGGCGATCCACGGCCCCAGGCGGTTCGCCACCGGCAAGGGGAGCCGCTTCCACAGCGCGATCTTCGCCGAATAGCCGGCATCGGTCGGATCGATATTGCGCGGCGCGGTGCCCGGCGGCGACCATTCGTGATAGGTCAGCGGCGCGGGCGTAAAGCCCCAGTTCTTCTTGAACGCATAGGGCCCGCTGCCGGTTTTCGAGCGGCCGAAATCGAACCTCGTGCACCCACGCCGCCGGGCGTGGGTCATCAGTTCGTAATACATGCGCTCGTTTGCCCTCAGTCCGCGCGCGCTCCATGTGCCGCCGCCCCAGAAGGGCATCACTGTTCCCCGGTGATAGAGCGAGAGCACACTGGCTACGGGAAGTTCCCCCTGGCGGACGGTAAGGATATCGGCGTCGCCGCCAAACCGGTCGAGCACGGCATCGAACAGTGTCCGCGGAAACACAGGCGTGCCGAGGTTGCGGACGCTCTGTGCATAGACCGCATAATGCGCGGCGCGGTCGGTCTCGGCGGTGCCGGTGGTAACCGTCAGATCGTGCTTGAGGCCCTTGCGTACCTCGGCGCGGGCCTTGCGTGGGATGGCCAGCAGCTGCGCCTCGTCATCGGCCGCGAGCTCGGCGGCGAAATTGGCGTGCTTGCCGCTTATCGTGGTCCAGTTCGCCGGCGCGCTTCCCCCGCGCAGTTCGACGCTGGCCGCGCAAAGGCGGCCGGCCAGTTCCTCTGCCGCGCGGCACAAGCGTCGTGCGTCGTCGTCCCGCGCTGCCAGCACGCCGCCACCGACCCCGAAGCCACTGGAAACGAGCGCGCGGCCGAACAGCGGTGAATGCACGTCGCTGAGTGGAAGCCAGCCCGCCAGGCGGCCTCCGCGTTCGGCGATCAGGCCGCACGCGCTGTTGCCCGTGCCGTGCGCGATTGCCTGCAGCCACAACGGACGATGGAAGACGTCCCCCTCATTCTCCGCGACGAATGCCTCGATCGCTTCCGCTTCGCCCCGATCGGCAAGGTCTGCCTCGCGTATGACGGGAGTGTGCACCATCGGGGCGTTCATGCCGCCCAGTCCAGGCTCCGCGGCTGTTCGCGCGCGGCCAGCGCGTCCATCCGCCCCCATTCGAAATCGCCCAGCAGGCCGGACAGCTTGCCCGCCATTTTGGACAGATTGGTATAATGGCGCAGTTGCGATCGCAGCGGCGCGCCCGCTACGCGCGGTTGCCCGGGATCGATTTCCCACGGGTGGAAATAGAACACCGCGGGGTGTCCTTCGCGGTTCACCTGCCGGATCGCCCAGCGGCTGAATCCATAGGGCAGGACACGGAAAAAGCCGCCGCCGCCCGCCGCCAGACGTTTCCCGCGCAGCATTGCGGTCGTCACCGGGATTTCGACGAGATCGCTTCCGGAAACCGGCGCGAAGGCAAAGCGCGGCGCCTCGGGCCAGCCATAATGGTCGTGCACTACCGGCGCGACCGATGATGAATAGGCATAGCCGTGTTCCGCCAGCACGTCATGCGCCCACCCATTGCGCGAATCGATCGAGAAGCTCGGCGCCCGGTATCCGGTGATCGCCTGCCCGCCCGCATCCTCCAGAATGGCGCGGGCGCGCATGAGGTCGGCGGCGAATTCATCACGGCTCAGCATGAAGACGCGCGTGTGGTCATAGCCATGGCTGGCAAGTTCGTGCCCGCGATCGACGATGGCGCGCATTGCGGCGGGGTTGCGTTCGGCGACCCAGCCCAACGTGAAGAACGTCGCCTTGACCCCTGCTTCATCGAACAGGTCGAGGATGCGTGCGACATTGTCGCCCACGCGCAGTTCGAGCGCGTCCCAGTCGCTGCGCGCGATGGTGTTCTCGAACGCGCCGACCTGGAACCAGTCTTCCACATCGACCGACAGGCCGTTGACGACGGTAGTCTCGTTCAACGCACCCTCCCCGGCATCACGCTGCGGCGCGCGAACCCTGCGATTCGAAATAGTCGATCATCATCGCGAGCACATGGCGCAGCGAGCGTTCCTGCTCGTCGAGGCGCGCCTCGATGGCGGACAGGCGCTCGCCGGTGTCACCAGACGCGTCGCCTGCCGCAGGCGCCTTGGCGAGCTTGTCCACTTCCTCGCGCATGGCACGCAGATGCTTGTCGCGTTCGGCGAAGGCAGCTTCGATCGCCTGGATCTGGTGATCGAGCAAGCCGGTCTGCTGCGGATCCGCACCGGTGGCCGCATCCGTCGCAGGCTTGCCGCCCTTCGCGCCGGTTGTCGCCGCGGTGGCTGCGGCCTGCCGCGCTTCCTGCCTGGCCCGGGCGATCGCTTCGAGCGCGCGGCCATCGCGGTCGGGCCGCGGCTTCGCGACATGGTCTTCGGCCGGTGCCGCATCGCCGGACATCTCCTCGACCACCGTGTCGAGCATCTCGACATCGAGCCGAGACTTTTCCTCGACCGAACCCAGCAGCAGCAACCGGGTCATGACCTGGTTGATCTTGCGCGGAATACCGCCGGTCGCCTTGTGCAGCTTGACCCACATGCTCCCGTCGAGTTCGGGATGCTCGTCCCAGCCGACATGGCGCAGGCGATGCTCGACATAGGGTTCGATCTCGCCCGGCTGCATCGGTTCGAGATGGTGTGCGGCGATGACGCGCTGGCGGAGCTGCTCGAGCTCGTCCGAATGCGCCAGCAGCTGCTTGAACTCGGGCTGGCCGAGCAACAGCGTCTGCAGCAGCGGGTGCGAACCGAGCTGGAAGTTCGACAGCATCCGCAGCTCTTCGAGCGCGCCGATCGACAGGTTCTGCGCCTCGTCGACGATCAGCAGCGCCCGACGGCCATTGCGCGCCTCTTCGTGCAGGAACATCTCGATCGCTGCGAGGTCGGCGGCCTTGTCGCCGCCCGCGTCGAGCCCGAAGCTGCGCGCTGCGACATGGATCATTTCCTCGCCATCGAGCGCGCTGGTCACCACTTCGCCCACGGTCATGCGGTCGCTGTCGAGCTTCTGCTTGAGATGGGCCACCAGCGTCGACTTGCCCGAGCCGACCTCGCCGGTGATGACGACGAAGCCTTCGCCCTGGTTGAGGCCGTACCCGAGATAGCTCAGCGCCTTCTTGTGCGTGACGCTTTCGTAATAGAACGCCGGGTCGGGCGTGAGCTGGAAAGGACGCTCGCTGAAACCGTAATATTCTTCGTACATCTGCGCAGTCCTATCAGAAATCGTACCGCAGGCCGAGCAGGGCCGATGCAGTGGTGAAATTGTCGGGCGCGATATCGCTGTCGAGCATCGAGATCGCCACCGCCGCGCGCGCCGAGAGGTTGCGGATGACCTCTTCGCTGTAGCTGGCCGATCCGCCAATCGCGGTCACGTCTTCGGCGCCCGCCGTTCCGCTTTCGAAGCGATTGGCATAGCTGTTGACCGAGAAGCGGCCGCGCTGGCCGACCGGACCGGACAAGCCGGCCGTCACGTAATAGCTTTCATCCACGAGGCCGTCGGCCAGTTCGAGCACCGTGCCGGGCGCACCGATGAAGGTCCGGCGATCGTAGCCCGCGCCGATGCTGGCGGTCATGCGGCCGATCTGGCGGCTGTAGCTGCCGACCACGCCGCGGCCCCGGAAGACCGAAGAGCGGAGCGAACCGAGCAGGCCGTCGAGGCAGCCGCTGCTGTCGATCGAGCTGACGCAGCCGGTCAGCTCGCCCGTGACCGGATCGCGCGAGACGGTGAAATCGGTGGGCAATGCAGCGAGCGAATTGTTGAGCCGGCCGCCGAAGCCCTGAATGCCGTCATAGACACCGATCTGCAAACTGCTGCGGCTGCTCGGCCGCCAGCTGAAGCTGCCGTAGAAGGTTTCGCTGTCATAGCGATGGCCGAACCGCGCTTCGAGCTGCGTCCGGCTGCTCGGCGACCATACGACCCCGACATCCCAGATGAGGCCGCTGGCTTCATAGGCGATGATCCGCGGGCTGGCCTCATCGGTAATGAAACGGCCATTGTCGCCGATGACCGGGTTGCCCGCGGCATCGCGCACGGCATCGCGGCTCGACACTTCGACGTCCTCGATGCCCGCACCCGCGACGATTGCCAGCGTCGGCGTGACGGGAACGGTCACGTCGCCGCGGACATAGGCATCGCGCACGCGCTGATCGAGGTTGGAGACATCTTCCTGGTAGTAGCCGGCACCGACCCCGAGACCGACCGGTAGCGGCTGGCCGGGACGCGTGCCCGCGCGCACGCTGGCGCTGTGCGAAACGCTTTCGTCGAACAGGTCGGCAGCGGTGCCTGTGGCGGTGATGAAATCGGGGCTGTCGACGCGCGTATAGCCGATACGGTAGTTCGCGTTCACTTCGACATCGCCCGCGCGCGTCTGCAGCGTGGGTCCGGCATAGGCGGAGTATGTCTGGGTCGAAAGCGTATCGTCGACGATCGGATTGATCACCGAACGGCCCTGCGCATCCACGCGCGTGCTGCTGGCCAGCGCGCCCGCTTCCACCGTCAGGACGCGCGGGATGATGGAGGCATAGCCGCGCGCCACGCCGGTGATCGTATCCGAATCGGCGCCGTTGGACTGGTGCGCGAAATTGCGTTCGTAACGCACCGACACGCTGCCGCCGTTGTTGCGCCCAGCGATCGAGGCGTCGACCCCTGCGGCAAGCTGCGTGTAGGTAACCACATCGCTGCCCGGCGATATCTGCCAGCTCGCCAGCGAATTGGCCTCGATATAGGGATCGATGCTTGTGCGCCCGCCGCCAGTGGACACGCCTTCGGCCGCGCTGCCTGCCGAACCGCTGTCGGCCCCCTGGTAGTACTGTGCCTGCAGCGGCGCGGCGCCAAACAGCGCAACGGCCGTCGCAGCGCTTGCCAAATAGGGTGTTTTCATTAGGTAGATCATGGGCTTACTCCCCATATCCGTAATAGGTTCCGAACCTGCGCCCGCTGGGGCTGAAGGTCGCATCGTTGAGCAGCAGCTTGATGTCGGGACAGGCCGAAAGCAGGTCGACCGCATCTTCCAGCGCCGCGCGCCCGGTCAGATCGGCGCGGGCGACCAGCAATGCCTGGCCCACCTGCTTGGCAAGCTCGGCAGCCGGCGTCGCGGCGAGTGCCGGCGGGCTGTCAAACACGATGATCCGGTTGCGCGCGCCGCGCGTGAGCTGGTCGAGCACATCGCGGGTGCGTTCGCTCGAAAGATATTCGCTGTCACGTCCGGTGCGCTTGCCTGCAGGCAGGACGAACAGCCCGGGAATATCGGTACCGACGACGACATCCGCGACCTGCGCAGCAGGGTCGGACAGCACGTCCATGAAGCCCGCGGATTCCTGCAGGCCGAGTTTCTCCATGACCGACGGATTGCCGAAATCGGCATCCACCAGCAGCACTTCCATGTCGCGTTCGCCCGCCAGCGCGATGGCGAGATTGAGCGCACAGAAGGTCTTGCCCTCGTTGGGGTGCGGCGAACAGACCAGCACGCGGCGCGCCAGCTGGCTGCCCTCGGTCTTGGTGGTGGCCAGCACCTGGCGCTTCACGATGCGGAATTCCTCGAGCAGCGTCGATGCCCCGCCATCGGGATCGATCAGGCCCTGCTCGCGCAACATAGCTCGCACGATTTCACGTTTTGGCCCGGTAAAAGCGACCACCGGGCGGTCGGGTTCCACATCGGCGGGTGGAGCCGCGGCTGGCTCGGGAACGGTGGACGCATGCGCATCGCTCGCGCGGCGCTGCGGTACGGGTGCCGGCGCGGGAGTCGGCGTCACCTCGATGGTTCGCCGCGGGGCGAATTTCTTCGCCTTGTCGCTGTCGAGCTTGGCCGGAACCGCGGCGGGAATCAGCCGGTCGAAGCCGAAGGTGCCGCTGGCGCGTTCGAGAAGCGATGCCCGCTTGGGCTTGCCATCGTCATCGTTCGACGGCTCTATCTGCGTGGGTTTGTTCACTGCCATGTTCCCTCAGGCCACCGATCCGACCTGGACGATTTCGACGACCAGCAGCAGGAAGCACACCGCTCCCAGCGCACCGACACCGGCGAAGAATTGCTTCAGACGGAGTTTCTGGTGCTTGCGCGCCGCTTCGGTGACCGAACGCGAAATCGTCCCGATCACCGGCAGGTCGAGCGAGCGCTCGAGCTTGTCCGCGGTGGTGAAGCTCGAACGGAGCTGGCCGAGGACGAATGCGGCCCCCGCGCCCGCGCCGAGGCCGACGATCAGCACGCCCAGCAGCAGCAGCGGCCGGTTGGGGGCCGCGGGATTGCGCGGCGCGGTGGGCGGGTCGATCACCTCGAACTGGAATGCGCTGCGTTCGGTCTCGACCTGCCCGCGCAGCCGCATTTCCTCGCGGTCGTTGAGCAAGTCGTCATACTTGTCCTTCAGCACTTCGTAGTCGCGGCTGATGCGATTGGCTTCGGCCGCCACGGCAGGCTCGTTGGCCTGCGCGGCGATCAGCGCGGAAATGTCCGATTGCACCGCCGCCTTGCGGGCCTGCAGCGCCTGCACATTGGCCTGGCGTTCGGCGCGGATCGACATCAGCGAAGTGTAGGCCGGGTTGGGCGAACCGCCCGAACCCGCCGGTTCGCTGGCTGCCTGTTCGCGCAGCGAGGCGATCTGGCGCTGCTGCGCCTGCACGTCGGGATGGCTGTCGGTCAGGCCGCGCGCACGCATGGCCGAGAGGTTCGATTGCGCCTGCATCAACGCCCCGCGTGCGCCACCGCCCCCGGCGGTCACGATGCTGCGCGGCGTGCTGGCGATCTGGCCGTTGATGGCCGCCAGCGCGCTTTGCGCCGCGGCGATATCGGCATCGATCCCGCGCATATCGGTGCGCATCGTCTGCAAGCGACCGGTCACGGTGCCAGTGCCGCCGATCAGGTCGGGGTGTTCCGCCTCGAAGGCCAGGCGCCGCTGTTCGGCGGCTTCGAGTTCGGCCTTGCGGTCGTCGAGCTGCTGGTCGAGAAACGCGATCGTATCGGCGACATCGCCGCGGTTGCCCGCGATGTTCGATTCGCGGAAGATATCGATCAGCTTCTGGACCACGTCTTTCGCCAGCGCGGCGTTCTCGGCATCGCTCAGGCTCGACTTGCCGACCGTCGCAGTGATCGTGAACAGATTGTCTTGCTCGCTCTCGACCACGATGTTCTCGGTCAGGCTCTGCACCGCGCTCTGCATCTCATTGTCGGTGGCGACCTTCTCGCCCAGCTTGGTGCTGCGTACCACGCGCTCGAGATTGACCGCGCTGACCAGCGTCTGGCGGACCTTTGTGATCGCCTGCTTGCCGTCGCCGGAAATCTCCAGCTGCTCGGACAGGACATCCTCGAGCTCGACATAGATCCGCGCCCGGCTTTCATAGCTGTTGGGGATGAACGCAACCGCCAGCCAGCCGAGGATGCACACGGCCCAGGCCACCGCGAGCGCGAGCCAGCGGCGGTTCCACACCGTATGCAGCGCGCTGCGAAGTTCTTCGACGACTTCCTGCATGCCCCCGCAGTCCCCTAGAAGGTGCTTTCGGGGATGATGATCACATCACCCGGTTGCAGCAGCACATTGGCCTTGCTGTCGCCCCGCTTGAGCAGATCGGTCAGGCGCAGCGCATATTCGCGCTGGCGGCCGAGCTGCTTGTCGAAACGGATCAGCTTGGCGCGATTGCCGGCGGCGAACTCGGACAGGCCGCCGACCGCGATCATCGCGTCGAGCACGGTCATGTTCGCGCGATAGGGCAGCGAGGCCGGCTGCGCCGTGGCGCCGACAATGCGGATCTGCTGGCTGAAGGTCCCGGCAAATTCGTTGACGATGACCGAGACCAGCGGATCCTCGATATACTGGCTGAGCTGGAGGCGGATATCCTCCTCGAGCATCGATGGTGTCTTGCCCACCGCCGGCATGTCCTTGACCAGCGGGATGGTGATGCGGCCATCGGGGCGCACCTGGATCTTTTCCGCACCCAGTTCGGGATTACGCCAGACATGGATGGTCAGCTGGTCGAGCGGACCGATCACATATTCCTCGCCCGGGCCTTCCTGCATGGCGACGAAAGTCGCGGGGGGAAGCTCGGTGTTGCCGCCGTTGGCGCAGCCCGCCAGCATCAGCATGGGTGCGGCGCATCCGGCGAAAAGCAAGCTTGGTCGGTTCAAACGCATGTATCTATCCCGGCATCTGTCCACGGCCGTTTCGGACGCCGATTGCGCCCGTTGGCCCCTGTTTGGGAAGACTATTGCCCAAGAAAGGTGAACATACAGTTAGCCATAGCGCCCGGGAACCGCAGAAACCGCAGGATTCGCGGGCCTTACCCCGCCACGTTCACACCAGCATTTCGGCCGCCGGCCCCTGTCCGAGGAAGGCGCTGGGTGACGCGCTGGCGCCATAGGCCCCCGCGCAGAACACCGCGACCAGATCGCCCACCTCGGCGCGGGGCAGATGCGCCTTGTCCGCAAGCCGGTCGAGCGGGGTGCACAGGCAGCCGACCACATTCGCGGTTTCTTCCGGTTCGGCGGCGAAGCGGCTGGCGATCGCCACCGGATAATTGCGCCGGACCACCGTGCCGAAATTGCCCGATGCCGCCAGCTGGTGATGCAGGCCGCCATCGGTAATCAGATAGGTTTCGCCGTAGCTGTCCTTGCGATCGACGATACGTGTGAGATAAACCCCAGCTTCGCCAACAAGATAGCGGCCGAGTTCAAGAAAGAGTTCAGCATCGGCCAGTGTCTCGGGCAGGTGCGCGAAGCGGTCGTGCAGCGCGGCCCCTACGGCAGCTATGTCCAGCGGCTCGTCACCCGGGAAATAGGGAATGCCGAAGCCGCCCCCCATGTTGAGCTTGGGCAGCTTGACCCCCGCCTCGCCCGCCAGGCGATCGGCGCAGTCGAGCACTTTCGCCTGCATGTCGATCACCGCTTCGGCCGACAGTGCCTGGCTGCCGGTAAAGATATGCAATCCGCGAAATTCGCAGCCTGCCGCAATGATCCGCGCGATCAGTGCCGGCACCCGTTCGGCATCGATCCCGAATGGCTTGGGGCCGCCGCCCATCTTCATCCCCGATCCCTTGAGTTCGAAATCGGGATTGACGCGGATCGCCATCCGCGGCGTCTTGCCGAGCCGCGCTGCGATACCCAGCGCGCGGTCGGCCTCGGCCTCGCTTTCGAGGTTGAGCGTGACGCGTGCGGCAATAGCCGCTTCCAGTTCACTGTCGCGCTTGCCCGGCCCGGCGAAACTTACCCGCGTCAGGTCGAAACCCATTGCCCGGACCATTTCCAGCTCGCCCCCCGATGCGATATCGAGCCCGTCCGCTAGCGTCGAGACATGTTCAAGAACCGGCGCGAAACTGTTGGCCTTGATTGCATAATTGATCTTGATCCGGTCGGGCATCGCCGCGCGCAGATCGGCAAGGCGGTGCGTTATCAAATCCTTCGAATAGACGAACAGCGGGGTCCGCCCCGCTGCCTCCACCCAATGACTGGCGGGCTTGCCGCCGATGGCCAGCTCGCCGCCGATCGCGGTATAGCCCGCGGGAATGGGTCCCAGCGGCTTCATGCGCCGATCTCCGCGGCGATCGCGGTCCGGTCGAGTTTGCCGTTGGGATTGAGCGGAAGCGTGTCGCGCCAATGGATCACGTGCGGTTGCATGAAATTGGGCAGTTCCTTCTGCAGGGCCTTGCGAAGGCCGCTTTCGGGGTCGTCCGAGTCTCCGGCAGGACGCACGACGAGATGGATCGCGTGACCGAGGCGTTCGTCATGGACCCCGAGCGCGACCGCTTCGGCCACCACGCCGCTCGCCACGGCAGCGCTCTCGATTTCCTGCGGACTGATACGGTTCCCCGCGCTCTTGATCATCGCATCGCGCCGTCCGACGAAATGGAGCAGCCCGTCCGCATCGCGCAAGACCCGGTCGCCCGACCAGACGGCCGTGCCGCCATATTCGGACATCCCCGGGGCCGGCTTGAAGCGCTCCGCCGTTCGCTCGGCATCCTGCCAGTACCCCTGCGCCACCAGCGGTCCGCAGTGCACCAGTTCGCCTTCCTGACCCGGTCCGGCCAGCGAACCATCGTCGGCCATCACCAGTATCTCGGCGAAGGGAATGGCCCGGCCCATAGATGTCGGATGGGTATCGACCAGCGCCGGATCGAGATAGGTCGAACGGAATGCCTCGGTCAGGCCATACATCGGAAAAAGTTGTGATTGCGGGAACATGCCGCGCAAATTTCGTACGAGGTCGAGCGTCAGCGCGCCGCCGGAATTGGTCAGCCGCCGCATGCTCCCGATCGCCTCCGCAGGCCATTCGACGTCGGTCAGTTGCAGCCACAGGGGCGGCACCGCAGCGAGCGTCGTCACCGCATGCCGGGCGCAGGCTTTCGCCACATCGCGCGGGAAGAGATAATCGAGCGGGACCACGCAGCCCCCCGCATACCAGGTCGATAGCAGCTGGCTCTGGCCGTAATCAAAACTCAGCGGGAGCACCGCCAGCGTCACATCGTCCTCCGTCATGCCGAGGTAATGCGCCACGCTGACCGCGCCCAGCCACATATTCGCATGGCTCAGCATGACGCCCTTGGGCCGGCCGGTCGAACCGCTGGTGTAGAGGATGGCCGCTAAGGCGTCCGGATCGTGCGCGGATGGCCCTGCATGGTCGCCCTGCGCTTCGGCCAGCGCGAAGACATCGGCTTCGTCGATCGGCGAACACGCTAGCGGCAGGTCCGCGACCTCCAGCGTGGCCAACCGTGCCCTGGTCCCCATCAGCAACACCGCGCCGCTGTCAGCAAGGATATGCGCGACCTGCGCGCGCTTGAGCAACGGGTTGATCGGGACGTGCACCACGCCCGCGCGGGCCGCGGCGAGCGGCAGCAGGCAGGTCAATTCTCCCTTCGCCGCCCAGCTGGCGACACGCGCGCCCGCCGGCACACGGCCCGCGAGCCAGCCTGCAAGCAGGCCCACTCGCTTTCTCAGCTCGGCATGGGTAAGCGTATGCTCGCGCAGAACGAGCGCAGGCGCATCGTCTCGTCCGCGCTCGGCCAGTCGATCGAGCGGCTGCGGCGCGGGATCAGGCATTAACGCTCCTGAGTGAGGGAAATCCGGTGGACATCGCGGTCAGCTATCACGAGAGCCTTACCAAACTGCAAGCGCTGGATTGGCCGCAGGACGGTCCTTTCGACAGGCTGGAGTGGTTCGGCCTGCTCGGCTCCGTGCTGGCCGCCATGGCCGAGCGCGGGGATGAGCGCGTGCTGTTGCCGCTGCGGCGCGAACATGACCATCTCGCCAGCCTGACCTACTGGTTCAGCTTCAGCTGGCGCCCGCTGGGCCGTTCGCAAGCCCTGCTCACCGCTCTCGCCCGCGACCTGCGGCGACAGGCCGGCCGGATCGTGCTTGCCCCCGTTCCCGGCGAGGACGGCAGCGCGGACGTGCTCGAACAGGCGTTCCACAAGGCCGGCTGGCTGGTCTTTCGCAGCGCATGCGATGAAAACCACGTGCTCCCGGTCGAAGGCCGCAGCTTTGCCGAATACTGGGCCGCGCGCCCGGGCAAGATGCGGACCACGCTCAAGCGCAAGGCGCGCAAGGTCGAGGTGAAAATCCTCACCCGGTTCGACGAGGCCGCCTGGGCCGACTATCAGGCGGTCTATGCACAAAGCTGGAAGCCGCGGGAGGAACGCGCGGATATCCTCGAGGCGTTTGCCCGCGCGGAAGGCGCTGCCGGCCGGATCCGGCTGGGGCTCGCCTATGCCGCTGGCGAGCCGGTCGCGGCGCAGTTCTGGACGGTGGAAGGCGGCACCGCCTATATCCACAAGCTGGCGCATATCGAGGCGGCCAAACCGCTTTCGGCGGGGACGACGCTGAGCGCGGCGCTGTTCGAACGGGTGATCGATACGGATGGCGTGTCGCTGGTCGATTTCGGTACCGGCGCCGATGCCTACAAGCGCGACTGGATGGAAGCGAACCGGCCGCGTTACCGGCTTGATTGTCTCGACTGGCGCCAACCGCGGGTCTGGCCGGCCATCGCCAAGGCGTGGGTCCGCCGCCTTGCACCGCACAATAGGCCCAGCTAAGGGCAGCGCCTCCAATCCAGGGCCAAAGGCAGGGGAAGCCGAGGAAATGAACGCCGAAACCGCACACGCCGCACCGACCGGGCCGAGCCGCAGCGACATCGACCAGACGCTGCGCGCGATCCTGCGCGACGTTCTCGGCCTCGACCAGGCGCAGGTCGACGGCTTCGATGCCGATACCGGGCTGTTCGGCCATCTTCCCGAGCTCGACTCGATGGCCGTCGCGGGCCTGCTTACCGAAATGGAAGACCGGCTCGACATCGTCATCGAAGACGAGGACGTCGATGGCGAAATGCTCGAAACCTACAGCGGCCTGCTGGCTTTCGCCGAAGCCAAGGTCGTCGAAAGCTGACCGCGCACATGTATGTCACATGGCCTTGCCCGCTGCCGGACGGCACGTCGGGTGAGGAAATGGCGCTGTGCTTCGAACAACGGCGGTCCCGGCGCTTGCTGGTGATTCCCCCGCTGTTCGATGAAGCCAACAAGTTCCGTCATCAACTCTCTGAAATCATGCGCCGAATCGATGAAGGCGGCGTGGATTGTTTCCTCCCCGACCTGCCCGGCTGCAACGAAAGCATGGCGCCGCTACAGGCGCAGACGCTCGCCGGCTGGCGGCAGGCGGTCGGAGCAGCTGCCGCGCATTTCGGTGTCGCGCATGTCCTTGCGGTGCGTTCGGGCTGCTGGCTGGTGCCCGATGACGTGCCCGCCGCGCTCCATGCTCCTGCAAAGCCTGCACAGGTCCTGCGCAACATGCTGCGCGTACGGGTGCTGGCCGCAAGGGAAGCCGGGCATCCGGAAACCGCCGAGGCACTGCTCGATGATGCCCGGTCGAACGGCATCGTGCTCGCGGGCTGGCAGCTCGGCGCCGAGCTGGTCGGCGAACTGGAAACGGCAGTTTACGATCCTTCGCCGCGGCACCGGGTCGTCGAACAGGCCGAGCTTGGCGGGCGGCCGCTGTGGCTGCGCGCCGAAAACGATTTCGATGCCGCGCAGGCCGACACGCTGGCGGCGATCGTAATGGCAGAAATGGCCGACCGATGAGCAGGTTGCATCTTACCTTCGAATGCCGCGAGCAGCGCTGCGGTGCCACGCTCGACAGCGCGCCGGGTACCACCGGGCTGCTGATCGTCAGCGGGGGCAACGAGATACGCGCGGGCGCGTTCAACGGCCAGTCGCAGCTTGCCGCCGAGATTGCGCGCGCCGGTTTCCCGGTGTTCCGCTTCGACCGGCGCGGGATCGGCGACAGCGAGGGCATCAATCGCGGGTTCCGCCGCTCGGGCCGCGATATCGCGGCCGCGCTGCTCGCCTTCCGCGCAATCGCTCCACAGGTCCAGCGCGTGGTGGCATTCGGCAATTGCGATGCTGCCAGCGCCCTCATGCTGGCCGGGGGCGCGGAATGCGATGCACTGGTGCTCAGCAACCCCTGGACGATCGACGAAAGCGAAGACAGCACCCCGCCGCCCGCGGCCATCCGTTCGCGCTATGCACAAAAACTGAAGAATCCGCAGGAACTTGCCCGGCTGCTCTCAGGTGGTGTCGACCTTAAGAAACTCTCGCGCGGGATGGTCAAGGCGATGCGCCCGCGCAGCACCCCCTCGTCGCTCGCCGACCAGATGAAGAGCGGGCTCGACAGCTTTGGCGGGCCGGTCCGCTTCCTGCTCGCCGAAGCCGATCGCACCGCGCAAGTCTTTGCCGAGCGCTGGGATGCAGACGATGAGCGGATCGCGCGGTGCCCGGGGGCGGATCACGCCTTTTCGGATGGCGAAGCGCGCGCCTGGCTGCGCGCCCGTCTGCTCGAAACGCTGCGTGCCTACCGGGTGAAGTAGCTCGACAGCTCGACATGCGTCGACCAGCGGAACTGGCCGACTGGACGTAGCTTCTCGAGCCTGAACCCCGCCTCGACCAGCGTCCTCGCATCGCGCGCCCAGCTGGCAGGGTTGCAGCTGACATATGCCACGCGCGCGGCATCGCTGGCAGCAATCTGCGCCACCTGGTCGCGCGCACCCGCGCGCGGCGGATCGAGCAGGATCGCGCCGAAGCGCCCGATTTCCTCGGACTGCAAGGGATTGCGGAACAGGTCGCGGTGCAGCGCGAGCACGGGCACACCGCGCATGTTGGCTGCGGCCTTGCACGCCAGATGCGCGTCGCGCGCGGCCTCGACCGCCAGCACCTTGCGCGGCCCCGCCAGCGCGAACGCAAAGGTCCCGAGACCCGAAAACAGATCCGCAATCGTCGTCGCCCCGTCGAGGAAGGCGCGTGCATCGCCGACCAGCACGCCCTCCCCATCCTCGGTGGGCTGCAGGAAACTGCCCTGCGGGAAGGGTACCGGGAACGAGCCGAGCGTGATCGTCAGCGGCTGCGGTTCCCACACGGTCTCGGGGCCGAAACCGCGATCGAGCGAGAGCCGGGCGAGCGCATTGGCGCGCGCGAAATCGAGCAGCGCCTCGGTCGCCGCGAGGCCATCCGCTTCGATCCCCTTGAGCGTGCAGTCCACGCCTTCGTCGACCAGCGTGAGTTCGATATCGACCGGCTGGCGTGCCCCATGTTCGGCAACCAGGGAACGCAGCGGCCCCACCAGCGCGAAAAGCTCGGGCACGAGGATGTGGCATTCGCGCATGTCGACGATGCGATGCGCCCCGCCTTCGCGAAAACCGAGCACTGCACCCCGGGCCGTGCGCAGCGCGTGCAGCGTCGCGCGGCGCCGCGAATTGGCTGGCGAGAGATGCGTCGGCAGCACCTCGCCGATGGCAATGCCCTGCCCTTCGGCGGCATGGACGACCCGGTCGGTAACGAACTGGCGCAGCGCGGTTTCATCGGCCTGCTGCAACTGGCAGCCGCCGCATTCCGGGAAATGGCGGCACGGGGGCGTGACATGATGCGGCCCGGCAACCAGCGTCCCATCGGCGGCAACCGCGTCGCCGGGTACAGCGCCCGCGACGTGGCGGCCCGATGCCGTGATGCCGTCACCGCGGGCGGCGATCCGTTCGATGATCTCGCTGTCGCTCACAGGAATGTCTCCATTGCGGTCCGGACCGCCCGGGCCAGCTCGCCGGCAGTAAAGGCAGGGCCCGCGCGCCGCGCCGCTTCGTGATGCAACCATACCGCTTCTTCGCCAGCGCGGCGCGTATTGCCGTGTACCGCGAGCCGCGCAGCGAAGATGCCGGCAAGGACATCGCCGGTGCCCGCGACCGAAAGCCAGCTGGACCCGCGCGGGAAGAATGACGTCATGCCGCCAGCCACGAGTATCGTGTCTGCGCCCTTGGCTAGCACGGTCATCCCGGTGACGTCATGAAGCCGCCGTGCGCGGTCGAGCTTGCACTCCGCCGTGACGCCGAACGCTGCGCACAGCGCCGCCAGTTCGCCTTCATGCGGGGTAACGCACAGGTTCGAAGCATCGGCCTCCGCCAGTAGCTTCGCATCGAGCAGATGCAGCGCGTCGGCGTCGAGCGCCGCCGGCAACCCCCGGCCGAGGACCGCCGCGAGCCGTGAACGGGCAGCGCCGTCGCGTCCCAGCCCGGGGCCGAGCAGGAGCGCCGCGATCCTCTCATCCGCAATGGCCTCGGCGAAATTACCCTGCTCGATCACCAGTTCAGCGGGGGCATCGGGATGCGCGTGTTCGCTGAGCAATTTCACATAGCCCGCCCCCGCGCGCATTGCCGCCTCGGACGACAGCAGCGGTGCGCCGGGCATCGCGCCGGCGACGATCGCAAGCAGGCCCCGCCGGTATTTATGGGCATCGGCGGCCGGAGCGCCGAGCCGCGGCGGCGCGGCAAACGCCGCGGTTCCGCCCCCGGTCTCTATCCCGATCGGAACACGTCGCAGGGCCCCCATCCGGGCAACCGCCGGCATCAACGCATGCGCCTGTTTCCATGCCCCGAGCGCCAGCGTGAGATCGTAGCGGGGGAGCGGTCCGAGCACCCGGCCGCTGTCGCTTTCGACCGCGCTGGGTACGTCGATTGCGATACGATAACAGTCATTTGCCTTTAGATCTTCGAGCAGTTCGGCAAAAGGGCCCTCGACTGTGCGGGAAAGCCCGTAGCCCAACAGGCAATCCACCACCACGGGGTGCTGCGGCCGGGCCGCTTCGCTCACGGGACCCTCGTAATGCGCCCGCGCGGTGCGCGCCGCAGTGCTGGAGGGTTCGCGCGGCGCGATCACGTCGACCGCATAGCCTGCGCCAAGCAGGCATTGCGCGATAACATAGCCGTCGCCGCCATTGTTACCCGGCCCGCACAGCACCGTTACGCCGCGCCCGGCAGCCGCGCGCATGACCCACAGCGCCGCGCCGCGACCGGCGCGTTGCATCAGTTCCCATTCGCTGGTCCCGGCATCCACTGCGGCACGCTCGGCCGCGCGCATCTGCTCGACCGTCAACACGGGCTCACTCATCGGCCGGTTCCTTCCAGCGGTAGCGGTCGTCGCCGATCATCAGGACAATGTCGCCCCCCTCGCGCTTGCTGGTCGCGATCTGCGATCCGTCGGATTCGGCGAGTCCGGCGGGGGTGTCCGCAGGCACCAGGGTCCGGAAACCGCCATCGGGATGCCGCATGACATACACCGCGCCCGTGCCCTCGCCGCTCTGGACCAGGCGGCATTCGCTGGCAAAGTCGCCCGCGCCGCCGAGCGCGCAGGCGACGCTGGTGCCGCCTTCGCTCTCGATACCGGGGGATACATCGCAGGCGGCCAGCGCCAGCGCCGCCAGCGGCGCGCATGAGAGGGATCTTGGTTTGACCATCCGCCGCCGCTGCCACGCGCGCGGCCGCGGGGCAAGTGTCAGCGCTTTTTCAGCTGCCCGACATCGCGGATGGCCCCGCGTGCGGCGCTGGTGGTCATGGCGGCATAGGCCTCGAGTGCGGGCGAGACGCGCCGGTCGCGCGGCTTGACCGGCTGCCACCCGCGCTCTTCCATCGCGGCGCGCCGCTCCGCCAGCACGTCGTCGGGCACGGCCAGGGTGATCGTACGCTGGGGAATCGAGATTTCGATCAGATCGCCCTCTTCGACCAAGCCGATGGTCCCACCCTCGGCGGCTTCGGGCGAGACATGGCCGATCGACAGCCCCGATGTGCCGCCCGAAAAGCGTCCGTCGGTCAGCAGCGCGCAGCCTGCGCCCAGCCCCTTCGACTTGAGGTAGCTGGTCGGATAGAGCATTTCCTGCATCCCCGGCCCGCCGCGCGGCCCTTCGTAGCGGATCACCACCACGTCGCCTTCGACCACCTGCCCGGTAAGGATCGCGGTGACCGCATCGTCCTGGCTTTCGTAAACCTTCGCCGGACCGGAGAAGGTGAGAATGCTTTCATCGACCCCCGCGGTCTTCACGATGCAGCCGTCGCGCGCGATATTGCCGTAAAGCACTGCCAGTCCGCCATCCTTGCTGAAGGCGTGCTCGGCACTGCGGATCACCCCGGTTTCGCGGTCGAGATCGAGTTCGGGCCAGCGGTTGGACTGGCTGAAAGCGGTTTGCGTCGGCACCCCGCCCGGCGCGGCGGCAAAGAAATTGCGCACCGTGTTGTTCTGCGTGCGGCCGATATCCCAATCGTCCAGCGCATCGGCCATGGTCGGGCTGTGGACGGTCGGCAGCGCGGTGTGGAGCAGCCCCGCCTTCTCGAGTTCGCCGAGGATGGCCATGATGCCGCCAGCGCGGTGCACGTCTTCCATGTGGACATCGTCCTTGGCAGGCGCGACCTTCGACAGGCAGGGCACCTGGCGGCTCAACCGGTCGATGTCCTTCATGGTAAAATCGACCCCGGCTTCATGCGCGGCGGCCAGCAAGTGCAGCACGGTGTTGGTCGATCCGCCCATGGCGATATCGAGACTCATCGCGTTTTCGAACGCCTCGAAGCTGGCGATGGTGCGCGGCAGGACGCTTGCGTCGTCTTCCTCGTAATAGCGCTTGGCGAGCGCCACCACGAGCCGTCCCGCGCGTTCGAACAGCCCCTGCCTGTCGGCATGCGTCGCCAGCGTGGAACCGTTGCCGGGCAGCGAAAGGCCAAGCGCTTCGGTCAGGCAGTTCATCGAATTGGCAGTGAACATGCCGCTGCACGAACCGCAGGTCGGGCAGGCGTTCTGCTCGATCGCGGTCACTTCCTCGTCGGTGTAGCTCTCATCCGCCGCCGCGACCATCGCATCGACCAGGTCGAGCGCGACTTCCTTGCCCTTCACCACGACCTTGCCCGCTTCCATCGGCCCGCCCGAAACGAACACGCTGGGGATGTTGAGCCGCATCGAGGCCATCAGCATGCCCGGTGTGATCTTGTCGCAATTGGAAATGCACACCATCGCATCAGCGCAATGCGCGTTGACCATGTATTCGACGCTGTCGGCGATGAGGTCGCGGCTGGGCAGCGAATAGAGCATGCCGTCGTGCCCCATGGCGATCCCGTCATCGACCGCGATGGTGTTGAATTCCTTGGCCACGCCGCCCGCGGCCTCGATCTCGCGCGCGACCAGCTGGCCGAGGTCCTTGAGGTGGACATGGCCCGGCACGAACTGCGTGAAGCTGTTGACCACGGCGATGATCGGCTTGCCGAAGTCGCCATCCTTCATCCCCGTCGCGCGCCACAATCCGCGCGCGCCGGCCATGTTGCGGCCGTGGGTGGTGGTGCGGGAACGATAGGCAGGCATGATATTGGTCCGGTCGGCTTCGGGGAGGAGGACAGACTAGAGGATCGCGGGTGCGGGTCGAAGCGGAAAATCTTTACGCGAAGCTAGATGCGGGATTTGCGCGCTGGGGAGCGGAGGAACCGTCAGCCCCCCGCATCCGCCGCGTCGCCCCTGCGGAGGCAGTGCCTTCGTTCTTTAACGCCACGTCAGCTGGATCCCTTCCTTCGCGGGGATGCCGGGAAAGCGCGAGGAAACCTGTCTTCGCGTCTTGGCGTGCGGTATCGGCGCTCCGCAAACCACAAACGACGAAGCGCCTCCTCAGACCTCGAGCGCGACGCGGCCCATCACATCGGCCAGCAGCGTCGCCCAGCGCGCCTGTCCGGCGGCGGTGCCGATCTGGTCCTGGCGGATTTCGACCGTGCAATAGGGGATGCCCTGCGCCTCGGCGTGGCGGTCCATCGTCGCATTGAGCTGCTTGCCGGAATAGGGCTGGTTGTCGCCCACATTGAGGCCCTGCTCGCCGAACAGGCGGATCGCATGGCGCGCCGCGTGGTCGTCCTGGTTGTAAAGCAGCGCGACTTCCCACGGGCGCTGTTCGTCGCTGGTCGCCATTTTCGGCGTGAAGCTGTGCAGCGCCAGGATCAGGCGCGGCGGGGCCCGCGCGATCAGTTCGGCCAGCGCGGCATGATACGGACGGTGGAACCGGTCCAGCCGGGCTTCGACATTGGCGCCGATATTGCCGGGGATCAGCGTCCCGTCGCTCTCGCTCGGCACCGCTGCGGGATCGTCCTCGCGCCGATGCAGGTCGCACACGAGGCGGCTGACCGTGGCGATATGCGCGGGCATGCCGTGGCGCCGGGCCAACCGGTCGGCAATGCCCTCGACGCCGATATCGACCGCGATATGCGCGTCGAGCAAGGCCGGGTCGATGCCCAGCTCGATGTCTTCGGGGACGTGGTTGGAGGCGTGGTCGGCGACGCACAGCAGCCCTCCTGGACGCAGGTCGTCGGCCGCGACCTGGCGGTAGGGGAGGTTGTCGATCATCATCGCAGGAGCCCTTTCATCTGCCACCAGCCCGAGTGGAGCTTGCCGATCTGCGAAGCTGCCGCGTCACGCGCAGCGACGCTTTCGAAGAGCGCAAAACACGTCGCGCCCGAGCCCGACATACGGGCGAGAATGGGCGATGTTCCGCCCAATTCTGCCAGCACCCCGGCGATCTGCGGACATAGCGAAATTGCCGGACCCTCGAGGTCGTTGCGGCCCGCGATCGCCACGCTCCGCGCATCTCCGGCAGGCAGCGCGCCGCGGTCGCGGCCATCCCAGTGTCCGAACACCGGACCGGTGGCGAGCGGGAGGCGCGGATTGACCAGCAACACCGGGGTGCCGGCAAGGCTGTCGTCCGCCGCCTCCAGCTCGGTTCCGGTCCCGCGGCCGACACAGGTGCGGCTCTCGACGCAGGCGGGCACATCGGCGCCGAGCGCGGCGGCGCGCGCGTGCCAGTCCTCGGGCAGGCCGTAGCGCGCCTGCACCATGCGGAAGACCGCGCCGGCATTGGCCGATCCGCCCCCCAACCCCGCCGCGACGGGCAGGTTCTTCTCGAGCGTAACCGTCAGCCCATCGGCGCGCGGGAGCTTGCCCAGCGCCTTGGCGACGAGGTTGTCGAACGGATCGTCGAGCCCGCCGGCGAATTCACCGAAGACGGTGACGCTGTCCTGAGCCGCACTGCGCGCCGTCAGCACATCGCCCGTATCGACGAAAGCGAACAGCGTCTCGAGCTCGTGATAGCCATCCTCGCGCCGCCTGCGGACATGCAGCGCGAGGTTGATCTTGGCGTAGGCGGTCTCAGCAATGGCCACCCGCAGGCTCCCACGTCATTGCGAGCGAAGCGAAGCAATCCAGGGCGGTACCGTGGATTGCCGCGTCGCTTCGCTCCTCGCAATGACAGAGCAAGCGACGCCGGCGATCACATATTCGGGTAGTTCGGGCCGCCCCCGCCTTCAGGCGTGGTCCATTCGATGTTCTGGTTCGGATCCTTGATGTCGCAGGTCTTGCAGTGGATGCAGTTCTGCGAGTTGATCTGGAACTTCATCTCGCCCGTGTCCTCGTCAGCAAGCCATTCGTAGACGCCAGCGGGGCAATAGCGGTTCGACGGGCCGTCGTATTCGGCCAGTTCGCTGGTCTTCTGCAGCTCCCAGTCGCACACCTTCAGATGGACCGGCTGGTCCTCGGCATGGTTGGTGTAGCTGAAGGCGACATTGGTCAGCTTGTCGAAGCTCAGCTTCCCGTCGGGCTTGGGATAGGCGATCTTCTGGTGCAGGTCGGCGCGCTGCAGCATCTCGTGGTCGCGGTGGTGCTTCATCGTGATCGGCAGGCCGATCTTGAGCGTGCGCATCCACATGTCGATGCCCGCCAGCACGGTGCCGAGGTCTTCGCCCCACTTGGCCACCGCGGGCTGCGCGTTCTTCACCTTCTTGAGCTCTTCGGCAATCCAGCTCGACCGGACCGCGTCGTCATAATCCATCAGCTCGCTATGCTTGGCGCCGCCGCCAATCGCCGCGGCGATGCTCTCGGCCGCCAGCATCCCGCTCTTCATCGCGGTGTGGCTGCCCTTGATCCGCGGGACGTTGACGAAGCCCGCGGCGCAGCCGATCAGCGCGCCGCCGGGGAAGGCCAGCTTGGGGACCGACTGCCAGCCGCCCTCGTTGATGACGCGGCCGCCATAGGCGACGCGCTTGCCGCCTTCGAGGATCGCCGCGATCGCCGGATGGTGCTTCCAGCGCTGGAATTCCTGGTAGGGCGAAACATAGGGGTTCTTGTAATCGAGCGCGGTCACGAAGCCGAGCGCGACCTGGCCATTGGCTTGGTGGTAGAGGAAGCCGCCGCCCCAGGTGCCGCTCTCGCTCAGCGGCCAGCCCTGCGTGTGGATGACGCGGCCGGGCTCGTGCTTGGCGGGGTCGATATCCCACAGTTCCTTGATGCCGAGGCCGTAGACCTGCGGCTCGCAATCGGCCTCGAGGTCGTATTTCGCCTTCATCTTCTTGGTCAGGTTGCCGCGCGCGCCCTCGGCGAACAGCGTGTATTTCGCGTGGATTTCCATCCCCGGCTGGTAATCGCCCTTCTGCGAGCCGTCTTCGGCGATGCCCATGTCCTGCGTCACCACGCCCGTAACCGCGCCCTGCTCGTCGAACAGCACTTCGGCAGCGGGGAAGCCGGGGAAGACCATCACGCCCAGGCCCTCGGCCTGTTCGCCCAGCCAGCGCGCCAGATTGCCCAGCGAACCGGTGTAATTGCCGTGATTGCCCATGAAGGGGGGAAGAAGGAATTCGGGCAGGTCGGACTGGCCGGTTTCGGACAGCACCCAGTGGTGGTTCTCGGTCACCGGGGTTTCCGCCATCGGGCAGTCCATGTCGCGCCATTCGGGCAGCAGTTCGTCCAGTGCCCGGGGGTCGACCACGGCGCCCGACAGGATGTGCGCACCGATTTCGCTGCCCTTCTCGAGCACCACGACCTCGAGGTCCTCGTTGATCTGCTTCAACCGGATTGCCGCTGCCAGGCCGGCGACGCCGCCGCCGATGATGACGACGTCGCAGGGCATCGATTCGCGTTCGCTCATGACTCTCTCTTTTCGTCGCGTAACTTGTGAGAGTGCCTTGATTGGTGGCGCTATTGAGGTCAAGACCTGCGGACCGAGGAATGATGCACGCCGATCCCCTGAACACACGCGATTTCACCGCGCTGGAGAGCCTCGAAGGCGCGCTCGACTGGTGGCGCGAGGCCGGGGTCGATGCCGATTTCGCGGATGAGGCGAGCGCGCCTTCGAGGCTCTCCAGCGCGGTGAAATCGCGTGTGTTCAGGGGATCGGCGTGCATCATTCCTCGGTCCGCAGG